>Ga0209737_10000021_pt1 | contig 133245 bp, 102 predicted proteins | sample TergutCu122P3_FD_187284 | JGI IMG/M metagenome (GOLD analysis project Ga0209737, IMG submission 187284) | Cubitermes ugandensis P3 segment gut microbial communities from Kakamega Forest, Kenya - Cu122 P3 (SPAdes) (version 2) | ecosystem: Host-associated > Arthropoda: Insects > Digestive...
AATTTTCAGCAGAAGAGTTTAAATCAAAGAAGAAAAAACTTAATGTTGTATTTGTTTTTTATTTGGTGTTTTCTATTCTTGCAAATTTAATTTTGGTATGGTATAAGCCAGGATATTTACTGTGAGTATCCCCAAAACTCCTACAGTTTAAAATAATCCCCAATCGATAACCATCCTTTTGCGAAAAGATAGTTATCGGTTCTTTATGGATCTTATCGTTTCAAATCAAAAAAATATACTTTTGAAGCCTTATTCTCTATAGCTACAAGAAAAAATGAATTTCAATGAAGAAAGAAATAACGGTAGATAAAGCACTAAAAAAATATCATCAGATAGATAATGCTGTGAGTTTACTTGCAGCTATTGCTTTCTTTTTACCTACAATTCTCGCAATCAGTTTTTACTACAGTGATAATGCTGTAATAATCATGCTTTTAGCTATATTCATTTCCTTATTATTGTTTGCTGGGTTTATGACAGTGCTAAACCCAGCATTCAATATATGGAAATTTTGGGCTTTTAGTCGAGTTAGTAATGCACACGAATTAAAAAAAAGACTTATCACATTGAACGAGATTTCCGAAGAATCTACTTTTTTTAAAAGAATAGAAAATTGCACAGAAAATGACAGGAAATACTGGAAACTTCGTCTTAAATTTGCACGAGAAGATATTTTTGTAGATGATAAAACGATACCCAGTGAAATAGTTATACATTATTCAAAGACGATGGGTATATTAGCAATAGTGTTATTAGTACCTATTTTTGCATTTGGGATTCTTCTACTAATATTCGCTATTGATGAAAATAATTCTGTAGGTGCTATATTTAGCTCTTTTTTCTCTATTGTTTCACTAATCGGCGGATATTTTTATGGATATAAGAAATTGAAAAACAGAGAGCCACAACTAATACTAAGCAATAAAGGAATAGAGAATTCTAAAACAGGATTTCATAAATGGGAGGAAATAGAGGAATATAACATTATTACAGGTCGCCAAGCATATTTGAGATATACGCATTCCAAAGGGAAAGAATGTATTGGAATTTCATATCTTAATATAAAAAATAATGGAATAAAATTAAGCAAACTTCTAATGGTGTATAGAGAACGGAATAAATTACAAAATCTTAGAAAAACAAAATAAATAAATAAATAAATAAATAAATAAATAAATAAATAAATAATTTCACTGAAAATAATTTATCTATAAACCCTGTTCGACTGAGGTTGCAATGCCGTTGTTCGGCGGCGGTTCCGACCGCCATCGTGCTATCAAAGCAGGTTCTACCTGTTTAACCAAAAAGTAAAACAACAATACATCAATCCATATATGATAAATGCTAGAATCCGTCGCTATAATAACGCGGTAATGGCGGTCGAAATACCGCCAAACGTTGTTGAAATCATATTGCATACCTACGGCATGCCAAATATTTCACGATACATCCTTATTTCTACCGAGATTACATCCCATACGGGATGATTACTGCTTCACCACTCTTTTCACTACCTCTCCTGCATCAGTAATTATTTTTACAAAATAGATACCGGGATTTAGATTTGAAATGTCAATCTTTTGATGAGATGATGAGACGATGAGATGGCGAGGCGATAATTTTCTTCCAGTAACATCAAGAATTTCAACATCCGTAACTTGTAACCCGTAACTCGTAACTTGTAACTCTCCCGTAGTAGGATTTGGATATATCGTGATTTGAGATTTTAGTTCATTTTCCGAAACAGTATTATGCTTAATTCCTTTTACCATAATATTATCCAAACAAATACCAAATCCACCATTTAATTTTCCTTCAAAACAAATATAAAATTCTTCGGAATTTTCATTTAGAAGAAATGATAAAGATTCTAATTTCCAAACATTTTGATTTGTATTATAGGCCGCCCAAGTTTGCCATTCACTGTCAGCTGTTTCTTTATAATAAACAGCTAATTCATCAATTAATCCTGCGCGAAGTTGGCTAAAAAAAGCAAACGAAAGTTGTATTTCATCAAAGTCTTTCACTTCCATTACCGGCAAATTTAATCGGGTAACCGTTCCTAAATCTGCCATTCCGTTGGCTTTAATATATATATTGTAATTGCCCTCAAAAGCATGAGCCGGTTGAGCAGCGCCATTTCCACGACCTATTTCCCACAATAATGTTCCTGAAAGATTTTCTTGAGCCCAACAAAAATTGGGACCCTGTTCGAAGTTTTCAAAAATAGGCAAAGTTGCTTTTCCACACCAAGTAGTGGCTTTCACTACAAAACCTTTTGAGTATGTGGTTTCTTCATTAAATGAGAACAATTTGTAAAAATAAGTAGTTGAAGTATTCAAACCGGTGTGTATAAATGATTCCGCACTACCTTTATAGAGTACAGTTTCTCCATTAGCTAACTGTTCACCGATAGTATAGGTACTACCATTTTCAAGCTGTGAAAAGCTATTTACAGTATTCGTTACAATAATTATCTCATGTTGATTGTCGTTTTTTTGCCAAGTTAGTTCTATATCTGAATAGCTTAACGCAGAAGCGATAATGTTTTTCGGATTTTGTACTGCCGTAGTCAAATCCATCACGGCAAGCAGCGCTTTATAAGCATTTAAACGTCCGGCGCCAAGAAGTCCGTTAAGGCTGGGATTAGCAATATAGACGTTGTCGGAATTTTCCTTGAGTATGTTAAAAATTTCTTCCCGAGATAATTTATAGCCGGAACGTATAGCAGAAGATACCATTAAGGCAACCACCCCTGATACGTGCGGACAAGCCATGGAGGTACCCTGCATAAAGCCGTAAGATCCGCTACCTGTGCGTATCGTGCTTAATACTCCCTGATAAAAAATGGGCATTGTTTCTCCACCCGGCGCAGATAAGTCTACCCATGACCCGTAGTTGGAGTAATTCGCTTTGGCATCAGTGTGGGTAGTGGCAGCCACCGCAAACACAGGGGCATAGCAGCCCGGATAGTAATTGCCGTTGGCTCCGTTATTTCCGGCAGCATAAATCACAATTCCATCCTCCATAACATCGCCTCCTCCGTTTGCCAAAAAATAATCAATAGCATCCAAAATAGATTGATTATAAGAATTAGGAGCATTATAACCCCAGCTATTTTGAGAGATGCTGGCGCCATTATCGGCAGCGTAAACGCAACTTGCTTCGTAACCCTGAACACCTTGTCCGCTGGGCGGAAAAATTTGGCAGGTCATCAAGCGAACGCCGTCGCCTGATCCTGAGCCACCGGCAATTCCGGCTACTCCAACATAATTATTGGTATTGGCGGCGATGGTGCCTCCAACGTGAGTGCCGTGATCGCTGGGGATTATTGTGGAGTTATTATTATAAAAATTATACCCGATATTCGACCACATATTAGCCTGAAGATCAGGATGTGTAGGCTCCATTCCCCCATCTTTTATAGCAACGATTACTTGAGAATTTCCGGTTTCTATTTCCCATGCCTCAAAAAGGTTGATGTCGCAACCGGGAGTTCCGCCCGACTGCCCCGTATTATGATAATGCCATTGCTCATCTATGCGCGAGTCGTTCGGTTTCCATGCTCTAGTATTGTTCATATCAAAGAGATGCGATTGATAAACAGGCTCTGCTACTTCCACCATCGAAAGCGCCTGATAGGCTTGTACTACTTCAATAATATCCGTGTTTTCATCAAGTGTTATTGTAAACCAAAGATGGAAGCCCCACGCACGATGCCGCTCTCTAAAGTTAGAAGCCTTTGAGTTTGTTTCATATAACATGCCAAATATGGGGGTATAAGAAACAGCATGATAATGCGCATTTAAAGCATCTAATGACGCAACCCCTGTGGTTACAAACCCTTTAGCATTTGCTTTATAAGAAATATCCGGAAGCTCATTTTCAAACTCTCTTGTAATTTTAATTTGAATTTTTCCTTGATAATAAGCATTTTGCGTTAATTGGTTTAAATCAATAGGTGGGCGTTCCCCTTTTTGAATTTTGTATCCGTCAACGTAGGTAACGGTTAATGATTGTGCGAAAACCGTCGCACTGCAACAAATTGCGAGAAGAAGAGTAAAAAAATATTTTTTCATTACAATAACATCTTTTATAAGTTCATTTATTAATTATCTCTGAGACAACGAACGGAGAGCCCGTTTCCTTTAAGTGTATTATAGCCGCCAAACTCCGGAGTCATATAAAGCATATACCTTAACCATGGCATTTCAGCATTATAGCTCCAAAAATAGGCATAATGTGTTAAATTACCAAAAATGCCATTCGCCTCACGGCTTCCTGAAGGATAAACGGTAAATCCGGTACTGTTACGAATGATTTCTCCAAAATCGGTGATACAACCGGGGGTTCCCTCAATTTCAACTTCACCCCAGGGGCCTCTGTTTCCGGGGGCAACCGCTGCCATAGCTTTCGCAATTTTATTTCCGGATGTGGCTCCGTCCCAATTGTAGCCATTAGCAACTAAATGACGTTCGAGTACATCCCATTCTTCCATCGTGGGAACGTGCCAGCCGGTTGGACATAGTTTTCCGGTAGCTACAGCATACCAGTTATAGTACGCTCCATTGGGATTTGCAGTATTTGGATCGTTATTATTATAGCACATGGCTCCGGTGGTATTCAAGCTCCATTGCACATTGTCTGCCAAATTATCAATTACTACATTATCATTATATCTTCTTGTTTTCAAATTTTCTCTCATCCAGCATTGCGTTCCAATTTGTACCATATTGTAGATAAATCCGCTTAAATCGGTTACGGTTCCGGTACAGGGCGGCGGTGGCGTAGAAGGAGGAATGAAAATAATAGTGTCTATTTGATCCATAGCCCTTTGATAGATAACATCTCCTCCCCTCCAAACATAAAGAGTGTCTTGCGCAAAAGCAGAGGTAAAGTTCAAGAGAAAAAAGGTTAAAAAGAGTAGGTATGCGGTACGAGGTATGAGGTATGCGATTTTTCTGTCTTCCGTATTTTGTATTCTGATTTCTGTATTCATAAGTTTAAATTTTTAGTATTAGTTAATATTTTTTTGTGAATTAATTTTTTATACAACGTACGGAGTAGCCGTTTTCAAACAACATAAATCCTCTCCAAGGACCTTCAAACGCATAATGAAATGCGTATCTCCAGGCATTTCTCTCTTGGTTTTGTGTTGATGACCAAAATTGCGTCCACCAAGTATATGCCTCATAAATTCCCAAGACGGTTCTTTCGCCTACCGGTATTGCTGAAAAGCCTGTGATATTACGTTTGTGCTCTCCTGCATCGCTTACGGTTCCCGGAGCGCCAGCAGCGCCGGAATTTAGCCATACTCCCTTGTCGTAAGGCGCTACACTAACCATAGCTTTTGCCACTTTGTTTTCAGTCATATTTGTGCTGCCGTCCCAATTATATCCGTTGGCAATCAGGTAATCAATGAGCGCTATCCATTCGTCATCGGAGGGCACGTGCCACCCTGTAGGGCAAAGGACGCCGGTGTTTACGGCAAACCAATTGTAAAGTCCTCCGTGAGTAACGGCAGATTCCGGATCATTATTATAGTAGCACATCGCGGGCACGGGGTTTTCACCGTTGTTGTAAGTTTGACTCCATTCTGTAGGATTAGGAATATTGGTAATTGGCGTACCGGTTCTGTAGTGGGTGGTTTTTAAGTTTTCGCGCATCCAGCATTGTGGCCCAATTTGTACGGTATTGTACACATTGCCGTCAATGTCGGTTATGGTAGCCATGCCCGGACAAGGAACGCCCAACGAACCCTCTTCTATCCATTGTGCATAGAGGTTAAAGTTTTGGGTAACAAGCATGTACTGTTGGTTTCCTACAGGAGTTCCTGTGCCGTTTGCATTTGTGTTCCATCCGGAAAATAGATATCCGTCGCGGGTGAAGCTATTTTCAGTCAAATTTTGCCAAACGCCCTCTGTGAAAATTTGCGGTTCCATAGTGCCGGTTCCGCCGTTTGCATGAAAAGTTACTACATAAGTTTGTAATACCGGAGGCAATTTAAATGTGATACTATCAATGGCATTTACTGCTTGTTTGTAGATAGTATTTCCTTGATATTTAACAGCTAAGGTGTCTTGAGCCATAACAGAAAAGGAGGAAAAGGAGAAAAGGAGAAAGCAGAAAGCTGAAAGGAAAAGAATTTTTATTTTTGAATTTTTCATATTGGTTAATGTTTAATTTTTAATGATTTTTTGAGTTAAAATACCGGTTGTTGTGGTTAAACGTATAAAATAAATACCGTTGGGAAGGTGTGAGATGTTGAAAACCACCCCGTCAGCCTGCGGCTGCCACCCCTCCAATGAATTGGAGGGGAATTTACTTCCAACTTTTCTGCCGGAAACATCAGTTATCTCAATATTTTCAATCTGTAATTCGTAATTCGTAATTCGTAATTCCCCGGTGGTTGGATTTGGAGACACCATAAATGTTGCTGTTGCGGGATCGGAAACAGCGGTTCGTGTTACACATGATTCGTTCGACAACAGTGCCGTACCACCTGTTCTACAATTTTTTTCTATTTGGTAACAAGAATGATTGGCTGTCCATGTGTGGTCATTATAAGAAGAAGCAAAAAGGTCGGATTCAATTTTTATATTATTTCGATAGATGTTTACCGATTCTGTGATAATTCGCCCTTTCATATACCAATTCAAATTTCCTCCGGAGGGAGATATTTCGGCTAAGGTATTCCAGGCTCCGGAAAACAAAACAATGTTTCCAAGTCCTTCTTTACGAGGTCCCATGTCAATGGCAGCAGGATAACCCACTTCGCCTTTAGCAATAGCTTCATAACCAATCCATAGTTCTTTGGTAGCATCTATGATTATAGGCGGATCAATAGCCACCATATTTTCTTGGAAAAACGTTAGGCTATTATTGTTTAATATTTTGGCAAATCGCAACGTTCCGGGATGACGATTAGTAGTCAACCATGTGCCTCCGTCATAAATTTTAATATAATAATCATGTGAAGGAGTAATAGAAGATCCACCGAAAAAAGGAATAAAAACAAATTGAGTTAAAGGTTTTCCGTCCACAGCGGCAAGTTGTGCCGGAGTAAAGCGATGAAAAACGCTGAAACTGTTAGCTCCAAATCCGCCTGCATCATTAGCAAAATTGTTGCTTTGCGAAACAGTGGTAAAACTTTCGTCCGGCATATTCCAGACTAATGAATTATTATTTCCATCAGCTTTGGCGGCCAAATTTGCAACAGGATCACATACATTTTCCACACAGGCTTCGTTTGATTTCGGTGAGGCGCCGCCATCCGGACAATTAATTTCCACTTTATAACAAGCAGCTATATAAGGATTGTATATATCCGTATAAGTCGTTCCTTCAACATAAGAAGCAATTTTAATGTCATCGCGGTAGATGTTTGTAGTTACGGCATAAGGAATTTCGCCATCAACAACCGCTTGAATGCAAAGATTTCCGCCAAATCCTTGGGCGGCTAATGTCGTCCACGCCGAACCACTAATACTAATATTTCCTCCGTGTGTTACATTTTGAGTATTGTTAGATACAGCGAGAATAAAGCCCCAACTCACCACGCATGTGTATCCAATGGCTAAAGTGCCTGAGGTTATGGTATAGGGTTCATCTAAAAATATTTCCGTCCATTGTCCGGGTATAAAAGAGGCGGCTTTAGTAACTAAATTTGCGCCGCTTACGCTATTCCGTATCCAAACACTTTGATCTCTTAATTCAAAAGCTGTTCCGTGCAACGCCACTTTAATAGAAGTGATGGTTCTACCCACATAATTGGCTATTACATCAGCGGGAAACGAAATAGCAGCGTTGTATAAAGCGGGCCCATTCATTCCAAAACCATCATCTATGTTATCGGTGCAATAACGCAATACTTCCGTATTTAAGCAAGATGCTGCTTTCGCAGGCAAATTCCATGTAAGTTTATTTCCATTGGCAACATGTTCTGCGGTCAGGTTTGTGGGTGGATTACAATCGCCGGTAATAAACACAGGAGCTATGGGAATATCTGTTTGATTTTTTGTTGTTCCAAACGGATCGCCTGTTTGCGCTTGAAGCCATAACACTATAAGAAACAATGGGCTGATTAAAAGTAGTTTTTTCATAAGTAAATTATTAAATGTTAGTAGCCTTTGTTATTAGTCTTTTACACAACGTACTGAAAAGCCATTCTCTTTGCTGCCGTGAAAACGGTACAGATTTTCTAATTCGTAATATACACATACATAGGAGATGTTGTTTGCATCTAACATCGTGGCAGTCCAATAATAAGTACTTAGTCCCAAATTGAAGTATTGGCCAAGTGCATTGCGATTCCCGGCAGGGTTTGCCGAAAAGCCGCTGGCATTTCGTTTCGATTCGCCCGCATCGGTAACAGATCCCGGAGACCCGGCTACATTAGCGCCTGTCCACATGCCTTTATCGCCCGGTGCCACCGAAGAAAGAGATTTTGCCACTCTTTCTCCATAAAAACCACCATCCCAATTGTATCCATGATCAATAAGATAATCAATCATTATCGTAAATTCGGCATCAGTGGGAAGATGCCAACCTTCCGGACATAAGCCTGTTTGCACAGCCTTATAATTATAAAGTGCGCCGTAATACGCAGCATTGGAAGGATTATTACCATGATAACACATCGCTCCATTGATTGTATAACGCCATTGAGCCTCAATTGTAAGATTAGGAATATCTTCTCCATTCGTATATTTCGTGGTTTTCAAATTCTCTCTCATCCAACATTGTGTACCAATCTGAACGGTGGAGTAACTGTTTCCGCTAATATCGGTTAATGTAGCAGGACAAGGATTGCTGTTAGCCCATTGTGCGTACAAAGTCATATTCGCATTCACCGTAATCGTTTGTTTATCCGTATAAGTATTGCCGCTTCCATCGGATTTCGTATTCCAATTTTCAAAAAATTGAGAGCCATGTGTAAATATATTGGCACTTAGCTGTTGCGCCACACCTTCGGTAAATACTTGCGGAGTCATGCTACCCGAACCACCGTTTGCATCAAATGTAACAATATATGTGTTAACATTAGGTGGCGTAAATTTAATACTGTCAATTTGATCTAATGCGCATTTATAGAAGACATTACCGCCTTTGTAAAGGTAAAGAGTGTCTTGTGCAAAGAGGGAAAAAGGAGAAAGGAGAAGGCAGAAAACGGAAAGCAATTTCGTTTTTAAATTATTCATGATCATTGAATTTAAGGGTTACAGTTTCACAAATTTCTGCATCGCGCGCTCATTACCTGAACGAATTTCGAGGAAGTAGATACCGGCTTTCAAAGAAGAAACGCTGATGGAATGGCTCGTTGGAAATTGGTAGTTGAGAACTTGTCTTCCGATAAGATCGTAAATGTTAATCTGTTCAATCGGATGTTGAAAATTGTCTGTCGAGAATTGCAATTCGGAGGTTACAGGATTCGGGTACACCTGTAGAGACATTGCGCGCAACGTCTCTACGATACCTACCGGAAAATTCTGAAACGCCAAAAACCGAACCTCCGTTAAAGGAGTTTGTGCTATATTTCCCGTATGCGTAGTAACCACTAAGTTGCCACTTGGGAAAGTGAGTTTTTGCACATTGCTTACATTATATTCAACTTGCGTATTATCTTTTAAACGAACATACAATTTTTGTTGCGCATTTACCGTAAAAAAGGTAAAACTAATAGCAAAGAGCAGTAAATAGATTTTGATTTTGTTGTAATTTCTTTTCATTGAGATATAAAATTAATGGTTAATGATTAGTGATTAATGGTTAGTCTTTTACACAACGTACGGACATTCCAGTGGTTTTTAGTATGTATTCCGAACCACCGAGCGCAACAAAGCCGTTACCTACTATCCAGCGGTATCCGTAATCTTCAAATCCGGGGAACGGATTTGAACTCCAGAAGTACGCATTAGTACCCATTTCAGAAGACCCTGTAGGTCCTCTTCTTCCTCCCGGGAAAACGGAAAATCCTGAACTATTGCGTTTTGGTTCACCTGCATCGGAAATATTTCCGGGCGAGCCGACCATAGTATGAGTTACCCAGTCGCCTTTATTTCCGGGAGAAATTGCAGCCATGGATTTGGCAATTTTATCGGTTCCGGTGGTTCCGTCCCAGTTGTAGCCATTGTTTATTAAATAATATTGCAACTCTTGCCATTCTGCATTAGAAGGCACGTGCCAACCTGTGGGACATAATTTTCCGCTTGCAACGGCATGGCCATTGTATAGCCCTCCATAAATATCAATATAGTTAGTGTTATTATTGTAATAACCGAATAGCGGCGTGCCAACGTTCCATTCCGCAGCCTCAGCGCCGTAAGGTATCTGTGTACCATCGTTAAACAGTGTCGTTTTTAAGTTTGATTTCATCCAGCATTGAGTGCCTATTTGTACGGTAGCATACTCATAACCGTATGCATCGGTAACAGTTTCAGCACCCGGGCAAGGTGTTCCGGGAAGCTCGTTGCTTGCCCATATCGCATAAAGGATCATACTTTCTGTAGCAATGATGTTTTGCTCGTCTATATAAGAAGTTCCGTTGCCATCGGCTTGTGTATTCCAAAAACCGAAATCATTTCCTTCTTTTGTAAACGTATTCGGAGCCAAATTTTGAGCAATTCCTTCTAAAAATGTTTGCGGCTCCATAGTACCGGTGCCGGTATTGGCATTAAATGTTACCGTATAGGCAGCCAAGTGGGCGCTGCTCACGCAACGAATAGAATATCCTGCCGGTTTTTGTCCAACATTTCTCGTAAAAGTAACGGCATTGTGATTTATTCTCCAAAAATACAAATACTGGTCGAAACCGGGCCAATGTTCTGTACTCCAAAAACAAGCATGGTCGCCCAAATAATTAAAATGCCCGTTCCCATTTTCGCGAAGTCCTGCAGGTACGGCAGAGAATCCGCTTGTGTTGCGTTTCGCTTCTCCCGCATCGGAAGTTGAACCGGGGAAGCCATCACCGGTAGCGGCATTCCAAAAACCTTTATCACCGGGCGCTACCGATGCCATTGATTTGGCAGCTTTGTCGCCGGAGGTAGTTCCATCCCAGTTATATTCGTTTTCTGTTAAATAATCTTTTAAGGTGTTCCAGTCGTTTACGGTAGGTAAATGCCATCCTTCAGGACAAATATTTCCGGTAGCGGCACGTCCGTTATAGAGCGCTCCATAATTAGCTGCATTCGCTTGGTCATTATTATAATAACACATAGCCGGCGTTAATGTACTGTTCGTATTCATCCAAGTATTATCATCGGTAATTACCGTAATGCTTGTTCCGTTTTTAAATTTGGTGGTTCTTAGGTTTTCTCTCATCCAACATTGATTTCCAATTTTAATGGTGTTGTAAGTATTTCCGTCTGCATCTGTTACGGTAGGAGATTCAGGGCAGGCACCGGTGCTACCGGCGCTTTGCCACTGTGCATACAACGTCATATCTGCCGAAAGAGTAACGTTTTGTTGGTCTGTATAGGTCGTTCCGCTACCGTTAGCAGCAGTATTCCAATTGACAAAAGTGTGGTTTTCGCGGGTAAATGCGTTTGTGGTAATGTTTTGTGCTACACCTGCTTCAAATGTTTGCGGGGTCATAGTGCCGCTGCCTTCGTTGGCGTTAAAAGTAATGGTGTAAGTGGTGGGCGCTTCGGCGTCTTTTATACAACGCACCGAATATCCGGAAGTATTGTTTTCGTCAGCTTTATCTAAGGAAGCACTGCTAAGATTAATGAACCAATAGTAAGCGCGATTCATACCCGGAAGCCCTTCTTCAGTACTCCAAAAAGCAGCAGTTTTTTTATTTAGACCCCAACCAAACAAGTTAAACATGTCTAAGCCACCTGCCGGAACAGCAGAAAATCCGCTTTTATTTCTTTGAGGCTCACCGGCATCTGTTGTACTGCCCGGATACCCGTCTCCATCTGAGCTATCCCACAACCCTTTATTACCGGGTGCTACCGACGCCATTGATTTTGCTATTTTATTACCGGAATTACTGTTGTCCCAATTATAACTTTCTGAAATCAAATAACTTTGCAAAGTTTCCCATTCTGTTTGAGAAGGTATATGCCAGCCGGTGGGACATAAATTTCCTGTATTCGCAGCAACCCAATTATAAAATGCTCCGTATTGCGCTGCATTCGAGTTATCAAATTCATGATAACACATAGCTCCTCCCGGAGCAAATAAAAATCCAAAAGGATCTCCGGCTGTGAAAATTTCATTGCCATTTTTATATTTCGTCGTTTTCAAATTTTCCTTCATCCAACATTGCGTTCCAATTAAAACGGTGTTGTAAGTGTTGTTGTCAATATCAGTAACGGTAGGTGTACCCGGGCAAGGCGTGCCAAGTACCACTTCAGCTTCCCATTGCGCGTACAAATCCATGTTGGCAGTAATACTAATAGATTGTTCGTTAACATAATCAGTACCTGTTCCTTCGGCAGCAGTATTCCATTTGTTAAATGTATGTCCTGCATATTCAAACGCGTTTGCAATTAAATTTTGTGGAACAAGGTGCGTAAATTGTTGCGTGCCCATTGTTCCGTTGCCGCCGTTGGCATGGAAAGTAACCGTATAGGTATTGAGCGTCCATTGTGCATATAAAAGCATGCCGGCGGTTATGCTAATATTTTGTCCGTTGGTATAAGCAGTTCCACCACCGTCATATTGCGTATTCCAACCGGTAAAAGTATAGCCGGTTCTCGCAAAAGTATTTGATGTTATGTTTTGAGAAACACCGTAAGTAAAGGTTTGTGGCTCCATAGTACCATCTCCGCCGTTGGCGTCAAAAGTAACGGTAAATGTATTCGGGGTCCATTGCGCATACAATGTTAAATCTGCAGTAAGTGTAAGAGAAGCGCCATTGGCATAAGTAGTTCCGGATCCATTGGCTTCAGTATTCCAATTTGCAAAAGTGTGGCCTGTTCTTGTAAATGTATTGGTATTAATATTTTGTGCAATATTATGAACAAACGTTTGCGGAGCCATCTCGCCTTCGCCGTTATTCGCATTAAAAGTAAGCGTATGAGTAATAGGAAGTGTAGAAAAACTGATGACTTGCCCCTCATAACTATCGCTCGCGGTAGTTGCATACACTTTGTATTCATACTGAGTATCAGGAGTTAAACCCGACAGTGGCGTTGTCATTTCAGAAGCAGTAATCACAATAGTTTCCCAGTTGGCTTCGGTTACGCCTTTCCATTTGAATCCTTTTTCGATAATATTGTGTGTGCCCGGTTCTACGGTTCCATTAAGAACAGCGCTTGTAGTAGTAATTACTGTTGCATTTTCGGTAATCACAGTAGGGGGAATAGTCACAGGAATTTCTAAAGTAGACCAAACAGGAATGCTGCCGGCGCCCATGGTAAGCACTTGACCTAATGAGCCTGCCAGTACTAACGTCCATTCCGTTCCATTCCAAAACATCATATCGCCTAAAGTATAACCGTTTAATGATAATCCCGATTCTCCTTGAGGACCCGGTGCGCCCGGCGCTCCTTGCTCTCCTTGTGGACCTTGCGCTCCGGTGGCTCCTTGCGGACCTTGCGAACCGGTTAATCCTTGTGCACCTTGAGGACCTTGAGGACCGGTAGCACCGGTATTCCCTTGGGGTCCCGCAATACCCGGCTGGCCTTGTGGACCTTCAGCGCCCGGCGCACCTTCAGCGCCCTGCGGGCCTTCAGGTCCCTCGGGTCCTTGTGGACCCTGTGGACCTTCCGGTCCTTGCGGACCCGGCAAACTACTACCGGAAGCTTTTGCAAATAATGCATACGGTACACTTAATAACTGACTTGTACCCGTAATGGTGTAGTTGGTACCGCCGGTTGGATCGGTTTCCGTTTTAATAAAATAAATACCGTCGTCCCAATTAATAGTATTAAATCCCGAACCACCGCCAATTTCAATGGTTACCAATCCGTTAGCATTAGTGGTTGGCGTTTGGGTTTCGCTATAAATCTCCGTTGAACCTTTTAAGATTGAAATTCTCATACCTACCTGTTGGTTTTTTACCAATTGGTCGCTACTGTTGCGTATCACCGCCTGATAGCTCATCTTTTCCGGAGCTTGCGCCAAAGCAGGCACAAGGTAAAGGGTTAAAAGAAATAAGCACACGGCTGTTTTGAATAATGAATAAAGTTTCTTCATAATCTTATGTTTTTATTGGGTTAATTTTTAATAATTTTAAATGCTTTCGCCGGTTTCTTATCTGCCAAAATATGCAACAAATACGTACCCGTCGGCAAATGGCTCATCGAAATTTCCGTATGTTCTCCTGCAATTTCTTGCTGCAAGAGTTGCTTTCCGTTCAAATCAAAAATCGCAAGTTGCAAATCAGCCCCTCCTCGTAACTCATAATTCGTAATTCGTAATTGAATTACATCGTTCGTCGGATTTGGATATACTTGGCAATCAATAGCAATACCTTCATAATCGGTGATGCCTACTTCAGAAATTTCATAAGGCTGCTGTACACCTTCGGCAATGGAGCCGTTGCCGCCGGAATAATTTTGGTAGTCTAACTGCCCAACGGAATAGGATGCGCTGCCGCCAACACCGGTGGCATTACCACCTGAGGTAGTGATACTTTGCTGCGCAAACACCGGCACAACAAAGCAAAAGGTTAAAAAAAGCAAGCACACAATTCGTGGCACGCCATTCGCGGTTGTTTTGATTAATGAATAAAGTTTTTTCATAAGTACTTTTTTTCAATTTTGTAATTGCAAAAGTAAGTATTTTATGACACAAGAAAAAAACATATTGTATGAATTGGTAAATTCGCACAATACGGATTATATCTCTAAAAAACAAAGTTTTATGTGTTTTGCAAAGTGCTCGATTGCAGCGACTTAATGTAAAATGTTGGAGTAACCCCTGTAATTTCCTTAAAAGCGATGTTAAATGTACTGCGCGATTCAAATCCCACCATTTTAGATATACCTTCAACGGTATATTTTTGATAGTCCTCAGCCTGTAGCATTTTTAAAGCCTCTTTAATGCGATATTCATTAATAAAGCTATTAAAATTCTTATGAAATTCCTGATTGATAATTTTAGAAATATAAGTTCGATTCGATTTTACAATTTCAGCCAACGTATTGATCGTAAAATCGGAATTACATATTATAGAAGCATCACTCATAATTTCAAGAATTTGCTCCTTTAGTTCATGCTGAAGGTCACGACTAATTGAAGTTGCCTGGTACTTATTTTCACGATGTTGAACAAAACGGGAAAGCTCTTCCTCTAAATTGAGTATTACTTTATTTCTATCGGCAATTTGTTGCTTATATTTGCTATCTTGATTTACAATTTCAATATTTTTACTCACCAAAACTTTATATGATTGGTTTAATTTCTGCTTTTGCAAATAAATGTATAGCAAAACAACCAATACAATTAAAAATGCACTAATTAAAATCCATTGAATCGTTCTTTGAAATACAATCATTCTTTCCTTTAATTCCCGCTCCGCATTCAGCTCCTGTATCTGTTTATCTACTTTTGCCATATCATATAAAAATTGCATTTGGTTGATTTCTGCATATTTAGAAGCATTAAATATGGAATCTTTGATGGCATAAAATTTATGATGGTATTCTAATGCCTTTGATTTATTGCCACGCTGTTCTTCAATTTGAGATAAATAAAAATAATTTCCGGATAAAACGTCGTAAGATTTGGCTTTTTCTGCCAATTCATTACTCTTATTCAAATAATAAATCGCAGAATCTAAAGATTTTAAATTGTAATAAAACTCGGCAATATTTTGAAGAAATTTTGCTTCATGCGATTCCAAATTAAACTGTCGTACATTTTCAAGCGATAAGTTATAATAATATAACGCAGAGTCGTATTGTTCTTTACGCAAATAAACCACCGCCATATTGTTGAGGATATCATACAGCATGTTGGGAGCATCAGATTGTTTTCTCATTGTATATGCTTTTCTAAAAAACATCATGGCGCTATCCAATTCATTTTTATCTCCCGCAATAACCCCAAGATTCAACAACACTACTGCCATGAGTTGATCGCTTCCTTTTTTTTCGTATGCAATTCTATAACAATTTTCTGCGGCGCTCAAATCTTTAAAAGCATTATAAATATTTCCGATATTATTGTAAATTCTACCCACATACTCGTTATAACCAATATCTTCTGCTATTTTTAATGCTCTTAAAAATAATTCCAGCGAAGTTTTATAATCATAATTTGAATAATAAATTAATGCAGCCCGATTTAATGCCTGTACTAAAACGGTGTCTTTTTTTATAGCATTATTGTTATATATTAAACTATAACAAATTAAAGCGGAATCTTTACTGTTATTAGCATAAAACTTGTCGGCGATATCAAGCAGTTGATTAGAATTCAAAGACTTATATTGCTCTATAGTTGAAAAGTAAGGAATGCTTGCGGGCTGAGCATGTAGCAAACAAAAAAAAGAAATAGCAAAAAGCGCAAAAGCTATTTTCTTTAAAATGTTATGCACTCTATGCATTTGATGTACTATTATGTTTGTAATGTTTTCCGTTTCTCAAACAGTTTTTATTAAAAAAAAAGTTTGGCAGCAAAGATACTATTTTAAAAATAAATGTTACTTTAAAGCTCTTTTTTCTGTTATTAAAAAAAATCTACTTTCGCGGGTAAATATTATTAATATATTCAAAACACATGTTAAAATTCAGATATCCGCTTCTTTTTTTATTTATTTTATTGTTTTTTAATTGCTTATGCTTTTCGCAATCTAATGCCTCATATTTGGATTTGATTGTAAAAAACAATAGTGAGAATAAGACATTTCAAAGAAATTTCAATCCGCTTAAATACGATCCTGCGATTTTAAAAGAGTGCTTTATTGAAATGATAAACGGACTCCGTAAAGAATTGTACGGCTGCACACCTTTGGTAAATTTTCCCATGTTAGACTCGGCGGCAATCATGCAAGCCGAATTTCAAGCAGAAAAAGACAAGCTTACCGTAGAAAATATAGCTCCTTTTAAATATACGGCGCAACGACTGAAAAAATTCGGATTTACCCCGCAAGCCGATGAGTTTGTTTCAAAAGCCAAAGCCCATCAAGGGGATAAAGATTATTCGTATTACGATTTGTGTTTGGAGTTACTGAAACCTTTGCTAAAATCATCCTCAGGCGCACCTGCCATTTTATCGCCGCAATATACCATTTACGGTTTTGGTTGCGACATAGATAGGAATATGCGCTCAGTGTACATTTCGCTCATATTGGGCAATGATCTTACCATTCAGGTGTTTAACTCTGCGGCTTCCAAACAAAAAGATTTACCCATTTCGAAAGGCATGGCAGGACTTCGGTTTTATGATGAAGCAATATGTAAAAAAAGCACGACCGATCCCACTTTAGAACAAATTCACGACATGCTGTATTGGGATGAAAACGGAAACGTTTTCCTGCAATCGAATGATGCAAAATGGGCAAGGAGGTTGCTTACCAAAGCCGGAAACGCCATCGTATTGGATTTTATTCAAAAAGAGCAATATAACTGCCGCGTACCGCAGGTGGATAACAGCAAACCTTTTCGCGGCATCGTTTCTAAACCCATTGCCATTGAGAAAATTTTAGCTGCCAACGATTCTACCGCCAAATCGAATTATTTTCACGCAAAAATCGGGTCTATTCCTCAGCAAATAGAGCTAACCAAAGCCATTGATATTAATATCCTTCTTTTAAGCGGTAAAAAGGTGGTTTGCAGAACGTTGATTAAGAAAAACGTAAAAAACATAAAAATCTCCGATGCCATTGCGGATTCCCTAATTCAGGTGCAAGATTATGAAGAAGCATTGTATCACCTCTCTCCCCTACTCTCCGATTCTACCATTACCGAATCCACGCTTTTCGCTATTGTGCAATTGGCAGCGCACAAACCTAAAACGTACCTGAGCTCCATTTTTACACAATCAGTGCAAATGGCTGCACTTAGAAACCCGCAAAGATTATGCAAACTATTAGATGAATTTTCCGTTTCTGTTTTCGACAACACAGAGGTGCGAAAGATTTATTGTAATACGTGTAAATAAAATAGTTCAAGATTCATTGCCTTCAGTTTTAACTACGAATTCAAAACTCAAAATTCAAAATTTAAAAACATGGACACGACAGCATTATTTAAAATCACATACGGACTTTACGCCATCTGTTCAAAAGCAGACGAGCAACAAAGCGGTTTTATTGGTAATGCGGTGATGCAAATTACCTCCGAACCGAAGCAAATTTTGGTAGCATCGAATAAAAACAATTTTACTTCAGAGCTTATTGTAACCTCAAAGAAACTCACGGTTTCTGTATTGAGTATCAACGCGACGATGGATTTTATTGGTCGTTTCGGGTACCATTCCGGTCGCGATACGGATAAATTTTCAGGCAGTACGGTGGTTTATACTAATGAAAACCAGCCTATTATTTTAGATAATGCCCTTGCATGGTTTTCGTGCGATGTAGTAGAAATGATAGATGCAGGCACGCATTACTTGTTTATTTGCAGCGTATTAGACGCCATGGTTACCGATGCGGAAACCGCACCGATGACCTACGATTATTTTCACAAAGTTTTAAAGGGGAAATCTCCGAAAAACGCTCCTACTTATCAAGACAACAGCATTATTAACCAACCCATAAAAAAGGAGGAAACTATGAATCAAGACATTTATGTATGCGACGTTTGCGGGTACGAATATGACCCCGCCCAAGGTGATCCGGATAACGGTGTTGCCCCCGGAACTTCATTTGAAGCGCTTCCCAACGACTGGACTTGTCCGTTGTGCGGCGTAGATAAATCAAATTTTTCTAAAAAGTAAAATTTATTTGAGCATTTCCGTAAAATCCTACAGGCAAAATCGTTTTCTATTCACACGGTTTTAGCTTGTGGGTTTTTTTTGTGTATTTACATATGCCTACAAAATAGTAAATTTTTATCTTTGCACTTGTAAAAAAGTATTATTAACCAAAAAACATCCCTTATGAAAACACTAAAAACTTTCACCATTTTCATTTTAATTTTGAGTGTAAGCCATATTTATGCGCAGCCAGTAACGCTTGACCCAACGTTTGGGCAGAATGGAATGACCATAATACCCGAGGCTACAGAAGTTAAACTTATAGAGTTTGATAAACAGGGCAATATTATTGCTGTGGGAACAACTAAGGATGGCAATAAACACTATGTAACCATTGTAAAAACCAATGCCGATGGAATTATTGACCAGAATTTTGGAAACAATGGAATTGTAACGGTCGCCGAATATGAAATAAATACTACTGCTAAGTTTGGCCTGAAAATAACTAACAGTAATAAAATTTTTATCATCGTAAGCTTTTTACTCTCTGAGCAAAGTGGATTTACAACAATATTTATGCAATTTAACGAAAATGGCAGTTTTGATGAAACTTTTGGAGATAACGGAAAAATTATTTATAGTAATTATATGGAAACCTCTAATATTTTTTCTATAAATACCGAAATTGATGATTTTATATTTTTTAGCGGCAGAGCGAACTCGTATGAGTTTATTTTTAAATGTAATCATTATGGAGAATTGGATGAAAACTTTGGAGAAAATGGAAAAACGTATTTAACAGATGGTGAAACATATAAACTCCTACCAAGAACTATTAAAATATTAAACGACCAGTCTATTCTTGTTGCAGGAGCTGATATTTTAGATCTTGATGAGATTGAATTAGCTCTTTGTAAATTAACTCCAAACGGTAACTTAGCTACTGGTTTTGCCAACAACGGAATGTGGAAAATGAATATTTGGGATGATAACAACCTTTGGTCTGAATATGAATATTTCACAGATGCTATTGAAGATGGTAATGGGAAGCTTTTCCTTCTTGGTACTGTTAATAATTTTTATCCATTCAATGCACCAAAATTTGTATGTAGTTTTCATTCAGATGGAACCATTAATAATGATTTTGGAGCAAATGGATTTTATTATTATGAAACAAATAGTCATGATGGCAGCAGACCTTCTGCTCAAAAAATTTTGCAAAATGGAAGTAAGTATATAGCTACATTTAATAATATTAGAATAGTTAGTATCCTTTCTAATGGAATATTGGATACTGATTTCAACAATACCGGAGAGTTTGTTTGTGATAAATATGGTTTTTATGATATAAAACTACAGGGCAGAGATAAACTTATTTTAGGAGGAGCTTATATGTTCAATCCGTATTATACACATGATCACAAGTTTGCATTAGCAAGATTGAATATCCCATCTGATGTTTCTGTAAAACAGAATTTTAATATTGATAATTCAATTACTATTTTTCCAAATCCGGTAAAAGATTATCTTTACTTTGATGTTGAAAGTAAATTTGAGATTATTGATATTTTTGGAAAGATTGTATTAAAATCGGAAAAAGCTACGCAATCAGCAAATGTTAGCCATTTGAAAGCGAGGATCTACTTTATTAAATTCGAAAATAATCAAGGAAAGAAATTTGTAAAACAGTAAATTTTTATCTTTGTACTTGTAAAAAAATATTATTAACCAAAAAATATTCCTTATGAAAGCATTAAAAACTCTCGCCGCTTGCATTTTAATTTTGAGTGTAAGCAATGTTTATGCGCAGTCGGTTACGTTTGATCCAACCTTTGGGCAAGACGGAATGACTGTGATACCCGGTACATCAGAAATTCATTACTTAGATTTTGATAAATTGGGTAATATTATTGCAATTGGGACGAATGATACTTACAGTCATCTAACGATTGCAAAAACAAATGCCGATGGAATTTTTGACCAGACTTTTGGTATTAACGGAGTGGTAGAATTTTATGAATATACATGGAGTAGATGGGCAGCTTTTGGGCTAAAAATTACTAATGAAAACAAAATTCTTATCTTTGGAATATTTGTGATTGATGGTTCTAAGAAACCAATGCTCTTGCAATTTAATGAAGACGGCAGTATTGATGAATCTTTTGGTGATCAGGGAAAGGTTATTCTAAATCATGATCCCCTTTATGTTGAATCTGTAAATATTGAGAATGATGATTTTATGTTGATTGGATATCTCATCCCTCATACAGGACCTTGTACTATTTCAAAATATAGCTATAGTGGAAAATTAGATGAAAGTTTTGGAGAAAGCGGAATTGTATATCTAACTGACAATCAAACATTTTATATTGTTCCACGACATATTAAAATACTAAGAGACCAATCTATTTTTGTTGCAGGAGATGGTGGCTTAAGCTATGAGACAGAAGTTGCTTTTTGTAAGCTAAGCCCAAATGGAGAATTTGTTACCGGTTTTGCTAACAATGGAGTCTGGTCAATGGATCTTATCAGTGGAGATATGTTCCAAGAATATTTTAAAAATACTATTGAAGATAATGATGGAAACCTTATTCTTCTTGGAGGTATACTTCAATCCTATGGGTCATTTATAGCTAAATTCAATTCTAATGGCGTAGCAGATAGTAGTTTTGGTAATAATACTTTTGGACAACCCGGATTTTATGGCATCCCCGAACGATATTGGCCTGCTGAGAATATTTTATTACATGAAAAAAAATATTTAATCGGAGCTTGCGATAGAGTGATTAGCATTAACTCTAATGGAACTTTAGATACAAATTTTAATAATACCGGAGTATTTATTGTTTATGAAAATAGTACTCCCGGGGATGGGGATTATTTTCATGATATGAAACTACAGGCGCCTGGCAAACTTGTTTTAGTAGGAACTTCTAGCAATTTTTCAATAGCAAGATTAAATATTCCACCCAATGTTTCTGTAAAACCGTATCCTTATGTTGATAATTCAATTACTATTTTTCCAAATCCTGTAAAAGATATTTTGTATTTTAACACTGAAAATAGATTTGAAATTTTTGATATTCTTGGAAAGACCGTATTAAAATCTGAAAAAACTATCCAATCGGTAAATGTTAGCCGATTAAAGGCAGGGATTTATTTTATTAAATTTGAAAACAATCAAATAAAGAAATTTATAAAAGAGTAAATTTTTATCTTTGCACCTATAAAAAATAATGATTATTAACGAAAAATATCGCTTATGAAAACCAAACTTACATTTTCCTTATTGTGCCTTTTCCTATTTTGTTGTGGGCAAATAACAAATGCTCAATGCGATTATTATTATTGGTTTAATGATACTAAAATATGTCTTGATAAATATAATAAAATGAGATATATTTTGGTGGATAATGAAGAGGACACTTTTACTGTGCGAGAGAAATTGGAACAATTAGGTTACACCGTTTCCAACTTTAAAACTTTTAGCTTTACTGGTAATCCTTATCCTGGGCTAACAAAAGATACATATTGGGCAATTGTTGAAAGTAACAATCCTGAGGATACCATAACTCTGAATATAGATGAAATTAGTTATGAAGGACCATCTTTTCTATATTTAAACCATTTTTTATTAGGACTTTCACATACTTTTAGTGTGCGCCTACATTACTTTACTGATTTCAAACTATTAGACAGTATGGCAAAAAAGCACGGTATTACTATTCTTGGAAACGCTTCTTTTCCATTCTCTACATTGTTCAGCCTCTCTTGCTCAAAGATGTCAACCGGAAATGCTATGGAGATGGCAAACCTGTTTCATGAGTCGCAACTTTTTATGTGGTCTCAGCCTGATTTTATGGATTTTGGAATGTTAAGTATTTCAAATATATCTAAAATACATAATTATAGCGCTTATCCCAATCCGGCATCAGATTATATCAAAATAAACAATGCAGAAGTATTAGACTTACAACATAGTATAGTTAGAATTTTTGATATTTCAGGGAAGCAGGTTCTATCTCAAAACCATGAAAATGAAATTGATGTTTCTATGTTACATTCAGGTTTGTATATATTGAAGATTTATAAAGATGGGAAACTGTTGATCTCCGAAAAGTTTGTTAAATTTTAAATGATTAATATATATGGGAAAAATTGTTAGCATCGTTATTTTTAGTTTTTGTTTATTAAACATTCAAGCCCAATGTGATTACTATTATTGGTTTGATAATAATAAAATATGTCTTGATAAGTATGATAAAATGAGATATATTCTGGTGAATGATGAGGAAGATACATTTATTGTACGAGAAAAATTGGAAAAAATGGGCTACGCAATCTCCAATTTCAGAAAAGCAAATTATAGTTATGTTCCTTATCATTCCGCCCCCATAGGAGATCAATATTGGACAATTATTGAAAGTAGCAATTCGGAGGACATTACAACACTGGACATAGATGGAATTGGTTATGAAGCATCATTTTTTATCTCTTTTGATGTATTTACAATTGGGATGTCTCATACTTTTGTTGTACGTCTCAATACACCTGCCGATACAGTGTTATTAGACAGTATGGCAAGAGTACATGGGGTTACTATTCTTGGATCATGGAAATTAATGCCGGATTGGTTTACACTTTCCTGTTCAAAAATGTCAACCGGAAATGCTATGGATATGGCAAATTTGTTTCATGAATCGAATTTATTTTCGCATGCACAGCCTAATTTTTTTGATTATAATATTATTCCTGATAGCAAAATTCTCAAGAGAGATGAGGAGCAAAGATTGGATAGAGCAAATAAAAATATAAGGAAATCTAATACTGAAACCTGTGTGAATGACACTTATTTTGAAGATCAATGGGGGTTGCATAATACCGGACAATATGGTGAAGAATACTCCAGTATTGACATAAAATACTGTATGGTTAAAGAAATTGCTAGGGGGCATCCGGATATTATTGTTGCTGTAGTTGACCACGGAGTTGAGTTTGATCATCCTGATTTAACTAATATCTATCATTTAAGTTATGATGCCGAAGAAGATGAATCTCCAAGTCAAATTCGCGGGCCGCATGGCGTAGCATGCGCAGGTATAATTGGCGCCGATGCAAATAATGGCAAAGGAATAGCTGGAATTGCACCAGAATCTCCAATAATGTCAATTAGTGAAGTTCTCTTTAATAGCCCTGACTCTTATGGTAAAAGAGCTGAAGGCATCAAATTCGCAGTGAATAATGGCGCATCAATTATCAATAATTCTTGGATCTGTTCTTTCTTGTATAGACCTCTTATAGATGCCATTGACAGCGCATTGACATATGGTCGCAATGGCAAAGGATGCATAGTTATTTGTATTTCAGGAAATTATGAAACTTATCCTATACTGCTTCCCAATTCGTACGAAACTATTACCGTTGGATCTATATCTCCTTGTGGCGAAAGATTAAGTTGGACATCTTGCGATAGCTTATCATGGGCAAGTAGTTATGGAGAATTATTAGATATTATGGCTCCCGGAGTATTTATTCCGACAACAGATTTACGAGGACCTGCTGGTTATAATTCAGAAATCCCCATTCTTCCTGATGATTATTCAGATCAAAACTATACAAAGTGGTTTGGAATGACTTCTTCAGCAGCACCTCACGTAGCTGGTGTAGCAGCTCTTGTTCTATCAGTTAATCCAAATTTAACAGGAAAAGAAGTTAAGAATATCATCGAAAGTACGGCACAAAAAGTAAGAACAGATTTATATGATTATGACATTGTACCTGATCGTCCCAACGGCACATGGAATGAAGAAATGGGACATGGCTTGGTAGATGCCTACACCGCTGTACTCAAGGCACTCGAAACAAGATGTTATAACGGTTTGCCAATAGTTCATGGAAATATTACTCAAAATACCATTTGGAGTACACCCGTATATGCGAGCGCTTCGATTGCCGTATTAAGTGGGGCTACGCTAACAATCGCTTCTCAATTGGAATGCGACCAAGATGTTAGTATTACTATCCACCCCGGCGGCAAACTCATCATAGACGGCGGCGTCCTCACCAACGCCTGCGAAAATGAAATGTGGCAAGGCATTACTGTCTTAGGCGATCTCACCAAACCGCTTACCCCTCAATACCAAGGCTGTATCCAAATAGACAGCGGCAGCATCATCGAAAACGCCGTGCGCGGCATCCATGCCACCGATGGTGGAATCGTAATTGTAGGAGAAGCTCATTTTGTGAATAACACCACTGCCGTGCAAATAGACCCTGTAGAAACCGCACAACCGGGTATCTCGGCAACTTTTACCCAAACGCAGTTTACTATCAATGATAATTATTTGAGAAATCCCTTAGATTTTGAAAACCACTTAAAGCTATCCGACAGCAAACGGGTTACCCTTTCGGGATGTACGTTTTTAAACGAAACGAGCCAAACAAACCATGCCTATGAAAAAAATACAGGAATTTGGGCATTCAACAGCCCTTTAATCGTGCAGGAATATTGCCCGCCAAGTTCACCCACGGGACCTAACGGAGAGTGCCTATATCCAATCCCCTCTACGTTTTCAGGATTTAACACCGCTATCTCTGCAAGCAACTCGGGCAAAACGCCATTACTGTTTATCCAAGGCAACGAGTTTTCAGACAATTTATACGGCGTAAAACTCAATACGGTAGATTATGCAAATATTGTGAGCAATAAATTTGACCTATCTCTTCCCGGTGCATACGCATATACATACGCACTCGGATTGTATGCAAATCAGTCAACAGGATACAACATCACGGAAAATACTTTTACAAATACAAACAATGCGCTGCAAACCACAGGTATAATGATAAATAAAAGCGGCAGTGATGAAAATGTGGTATATAAGAACAATTTCACCAATTTGTACATAGGCGTGCAGGCAACGGATAAAAATTCATCGCAAACTTTCGGACAACCTCTTCCTCCGTTTGTTACAGGTTTGCAATTTCAATGCAATGACTTTTCCGGTACTGTTCAGGCAGACATCTTAGTAGGATACTTTCCGTGGCAACTTCAGCCTTGGGCAGATAATTCCGTACGAAGAAACCAAGGCTCTTCACGACAACCGGCAGGTAATAAGTTCTTTGGAAGAACTTCCGGACAGAACCAAAGAATCCATGTTGCAAATTATTCCAATTATGATATAAATTACTATTATAGCAATGCCATGTATGAAGAACCAATTGCCATTACGAGTTCTGTCTTTAAAGATCAATCAAGTAATTTATCTCATTGCCCTTCACAAACCGGTCCACATACAAAAGGCAGAAATTTAGAGGATTTTTTAGCCCAATATGATGAATGGAACGCAGAATATCAAAATTGGCTTGCTAAACTTCTTGCTTTTGAAGGCGATAATGAAGAAGAATACCATGAAGTTTTACAAATGGTGTCTTATTACAACGCATTGAAAGAGAATTACTTTAATTTAATTATTGTGTCGGTAAGCGGTATGTGGTACGAGGTAAACGGTGGTGAGGAGGCAGAAAAATTCCTTCTCCTCAAAGAGGAGAAGGTGGCAGACGGCGACTTGTCGCCGGATGACGGAAGAGGTGAAAGTACCGGCAAAGCCGGACGGGGTAGTTTATATGAAAATTTAAGATACCTATTTGAATACCGCGCCCACTACACCGATTATCTTTCCATTATCGAAACCTATTTAGCTGAAAGTAACTATGAGGAAGCATTAGTAACTTTGGCAAAAATGCATAAACTGTTTGAGGTTTCCGAAGAGCAAACTCTCGAATTGAAAGGTTTGGAGTTTTATACCCATTGGCTTCAAAAAATTGAAAGAGAAGGAAGCAGCATCTATACGTTGTCTAAAATAGAATTAGAATATTTGACAAAATATGTGGAAACTAACACCGGACGCGGTACAGTGTTTGCCAATAATATTTTGTGTGAGTTATACAGGATTTGTATGGAGGAAGAGGTAGAAGGCGGAAAGGAAAAAGGAGAAGGGAACAAGGAGAAAGAGGGTGAAATAGATCTGCGTAAATCTGTGTCATCTGCGGCATCTGCATGCGAAAAAAACGCTCTTGAAAACGTTACCATTTACCCCAATCCCACTACAGGAGAGTTACAAGTTACCAGTTACGAGTTACAAATTGAGAGTATCGAAATTCTTGATGTTTACGGAAGAAAACTATCATCAAATCATCTTATCACCTCATCTTCTCATCATAAAATTGACCTCTCATATCTCAATTCGGGTATTTATTTCGTTAAGGTAGCTACAAACCACGGTGAGGTCGTTAAAAAAGTAGTGAAACAGTAAAATATTTCAAAAACTAAAAAAAGAGTATGAAAAAAGAAATTCTAATTATTATTTCCTTTATTTTCTTCATTTCACTTTGCGCGCAAGAAAGCAGCTTTAAGCCTACCTATTCGGAAGGCGCCAAAAAAGGGCAAAGCAATTTTCGCGGCGGAATTAAAGCCGGCTTCACAGGTTCGCTCATTACCGGAGATGGGCTTTCATTTCAAGGCTATAGCAAGTTTGGGGGATTTGCAGGCGCTTTTGTTAATTTCCCCGTTTCAAAAAGCGGCAATTGGCTCATTCAAACCGAATTAAATTTTATTATGAAAGGCTGCAAGCATACGCCAAAAACAGATGAAAATGGAATCATGCACGGAGATTTATACGTCTTGCAATTGATGTACGGGCAACTCCCTATCTTAGCCAAATGGAGGTTTTATAGAGGATTTGAATTTGAATTTGGCCCAGCTGTCGGTATTTTATTTCAAACTACTGATGTTGAAAAGATTAATACTTATACCAGAGTGGGCTCCCCGCCGTTTGCACGCTTTGAGCTTTCCGGAATTATTGGATTTGGATACCTCTTTTTTAACCATTTGGGTGTAAACCTCCGTTACGAAAGCTCGCTGTTGCCCGTACGCAAGCCAAGAAATGCCGATTGGCAGTACCTTTTAAGAGGTCAGCACAATCAAACATTTATTTTTAGCGTGTATTATCAGTTTTAAAGCATGCGGGCATCGGTTCATCATAAAATCAACCTCGGGTTGCACGTTATTAAAAAATTACCTTCCGGTTATCATGCCTTGGAAACGGTTTTCTATCCTTGTCATAATTACGAAGATACGATTGAAATTACCTCGGCGCCTCAATTTTCTTTTATCTTAAAAAATGCCGATTTCGCTTGCGATCCGGAGCATAATTTATGCGTAAAAGCATTTCGCTTGTTGCAAAATAGGTATAATTTACCTCCGGTGCATCTCACGCTCACCAAACAAATTCCTTCCGGAGCGGGTTTGGGAGGCGGTTCCGCCGATGCCGCTTTAACACTGAAAATGCTCAATGCTTTTTTTTCGCTACAACTTTCTACCAAACAGCTTCATGAATTTGCCGCACAGTTGGGCAGTGACACCGCCTTTTTCCTGTACAACGAACCAATGTACGCCACAGGCAGAGGTGAAATTTTAACGCCCATTGCAATAGATTTGTCAAAATACAGGATAGAAATTATTTGCCCTAACATTCCTATTTCTACCGCTGAAGCATACAAAGCTATCATTCCAAAAAAAGCAAGAATTCCTTTAAAGAAAATAATTGAAGCTCCCTTAGTAACATGGAAAGAGAGCCTCGTTAATGATTTTGAGGAGGTCATATTTAAACAACACCCGCAGTTATTAGAGATAAAAAACGAACTTTATCGTAGCGGTGCGTTGTATGCCTCAATGAGCGGCAGTGGCAGTGCAATGTATGGGATTTTTGTTTGATTTTTTGTTTTTTTTGAACATCCCAGCTTTCCCAAAACTACGTTATTTACATTTTTTAAATCGGAAAATCAAATAAAAATCGTTTCTTCGCGAACTAATTAAACGTGCGAAACACGTTGACAATTCAATAAAACATGACAAAAAAAGTTGATAAATTTGACGATAAAGATTTTTCGCAAGGCGAAAATTTAGAACAATATTTAGATTTGGATATTCGAATCCCGATCAGTGAAGAAGCTAAAAAGATTTCAGAGAATACGTTTCACACACGCGGGCTATCCGCACCTCCCGAAATTGATGAATCGCATTGCAAAAATTATTGTTTAAGTTGCTGTAAATTAGCTTCGCACGACTGGATAAAGGAGTTAGAAATTGCACCTGCGTACAAAGATTTCCCTATTTGCGAAGTGCGGTTTAAAAACAGTCACAAAGATTTTTTCCTACTTCCTGAAGAAGGTAATTTTAATGTAGGAGATATTGTGGCGGTAGAAGCGCAAACAGGGCACGATATCGGTATTATCTCCATGCTGGGATTAGGTGTAAAAAAACAGTTAGTCAAAAAACGTATTAAACAAGAAGAGATTGCCAAAAAGTTATATCGCCACGCCCGTGTAGCCGATATTGACAAATGGATCTCTACGGTGGATATGGAGAATGCAACGATGCTTTCTTCTCGCTATATTGCATGGGATTTGAATTTGAACATGAAAGTTAATGACGTTGAATACCAAGGAGATGGCACTAAAGCCGTTTTTTATTATTCTGCAGAAGACAGAGTTGATTTTCGTGAGTTAATCAAAATTTTAGCAGAACAGTTCAAAATTCGTATTGAAATGCGCCAGATTGGAGTGCGGCAAGAGGCAGCACGTTTGGGCGGTTTGGGCACTTGCGGAAGAGAACTTTGCTGCTCTTCATGGCTTACCGGCTTTCAGTCTGTCTCTACAGTAACAGCCCGCACACAGCAACTTACCCTAAATCCTCAAAAACTGGCAGGCATGTGCGGAAAACTTAAATGTTGTCTCAATTTTGAGCAAGATGCTTATCTCCAAGAATTAAAGGCGTTTCCGCAACCCAACGTGCATCTGCTAACCAAAAAAGGAAAATGTTTCTATAATAAGATTGACATTATGAAAAGAGTAGTATGGTATCATTACGCCGACGACCATTCCACCATTTATGCCATCCCTTTGGAAAAAGTCAATCAAATTATTGAAATGAATAAAGCCGGAAAACGTCCCGAAACTTTAGAAGAGTTTGCCATAGTAAACCAAAAGAAAGTGGATGAAGGCGGAAATTACAGTTTGGATGAATTAAAAAACATTGAGGATAAATAAATGAAATTTTGAATTCTGAATTTTAAATTTTGAATTCAAAATATTCATACACCATTTTCCTGTCTTGGTGTAATTGCCCAATCAGCTCATCCACACTTCCAAACCGAATTTCATCGCGAATTTTGTGCAAAATTTGGAAGGAAATTTGCTGGTTGTAAACCTCTTCGTTAAAGTCTAAAATATGAATTTCGATGGTAGTTTCCTGTAAATCAAGGGTGGGCCTGGTGCCTACGTATAGCATTCCTTTAAACGTGGTGGGAGTGCAAAATTTTGCGCCCCTACAAATGGTAATCAAAACAATATAAACACCATTTTCTATATGTAATTTACTGTCATTCAATTTAATATTAACCGTCGGGAATCCGAAATCCTTACCTCTGCCAAGCCCATGAACTACTGTTCCGAATATTTTTTCATGCATAAAAAAGGGATTTTTCAGATAGCAAAAATACAATTTATTTGTTATGAATAAGTTTGAAAAATGGTGAAAAGGAAACGCCGCAAAACGTGATTTCACTATATACAAAGATTTTTAAAAATCAAGTGTTAGTGCGATTATTTTTTAACTTTTTTTTGTTCATTTTTGGGACATCGAAGAAAAGACAAAAATAATTTGTTAATTGTTTCACAGTAAAAAAATTAAGGTTAATATATGGCGGACGAGGTGTCGAAACTCACAAAAGATTTCAAAAAAGTTTGGTCTAACTGCTTAGAAATCATAAGAGATAATGTTGATGGGCAAAATTTTCAAACGTGGTTTGTTCCAATCATACCTATAGGGATTGAGAAAACGACACTTATTTTACAACTTCCTTCTCACATGTTTTATGAGTGGTTAGAAGAGCATTACATCAATTTACTGAAGAAAGTAATCAAAAAAGAGATAGGGAATACGGGTAAATTACAATACCGCGTCGTGATGGAAAAGAAAAACGCGCCCACCGATTCCCAAACTATTAATTTGCCTTCCAATCCGCGTCACGCTGTTTCCAACCCGGCAATCAGTGTTCCTATAGAATTATATAAAACCGGAAGTAAAGAGCTGCCTGCACCTTTTGTGGTTCCGGGAATCAAGAAACATAAAATACCTTCTAATTTAGTAGAAACTTACAACTTCGACAATTATGTAGAGGGCGATTGCAACAGGTTGGCACGCACCGCAGGATGGGCAATTGCACAGGATCCGGGAGGTACATCGTTTAATCCGCTCTTTATCTACTCCGATGTAGGACTTGGAAAAACCCACTTAGCACATGCTATTGGACTACAAACCAAAATGAATTTCCCCAACAAAACCGTTTCTTATATTAATGCGGATACTTTTTCGCAACAATATATTGAAGCTTATAAAACCCAAAACCGCAACGATTTTATTTTATACTATCAATCTATTGACGTACTTATCATTGACGATGTTCAATATCTCGGCTACGGACATAAAGCTTCTACGCAAGAGGCGTTTTTCCATATTTTCAATCATTTGCACTTAAAAAAGAAGCAAATTATCATCACCTCCGATAAATCTCCTGTAGATATTACCGGTTTTGAAGCACGCTTGCTTTCTCGCTTTAAATGGGGACTGACAGTAGAGTTGACGCCTCCCGATTTTGATACACGCATTAAGATTTTACACAAAAAGTTGGAAAGCAACGGCATTACTTTTCCCGATGAGGTAATTACTTATTTGGCGCTACGTATCACTTCCAACATTCGTGAGTTAGAGGGCGCTATGATTGCTATTTTGGCGCAAGCTTCCCTCAATCACCGCCCTGTAACGGTTGAATTGGCAAAAGAGATGATTGACAAATACGTAAAAAGTACAGCAAAAGAAATTTCGGTAGAATATATTCAAAAAATTGTAGGTGAATATTTTGGAGTGCCTGTTGAAAAAATTAATGCCAATAAAAGAGACAGAGAAATAGTGCAGCCGCGACAAATTTGCATGTTCTTTGCCAAAAAGTACACAAAACTTCCGCTTGCCACTATAGGCACACATTGCGGAGGCAGAGACCACGCTACAGTGCTTCACGCCTGTAGAACCATTTCAAATCTTTATGAAACAGATAAAAAAATGAAGATTTATGTTGATGAGATTGATAAAAAGATGAAGATTTAAGCAGAAGGCAGAAAGGAGAAGGGAGAAAATCCCCTTCAAATTTTGAAGGGGTGGCTCGCGAACAAGACGGGGCAGTTTATATAAGCTTATAGTTAAAATTTGGATAGGATTTTTTTATACAATTGGAATTTTTAATATCCACCATCCCAAAATTCCCAAACAACGACCACGCCATCACAAAACGATGATCGTTATATGAATCGAAATGAAATGATTTAGGCAATTCATTGATTCGTTTATAGATGGTAATAGCATCATTCGAATGTTTATCAATGGTTGTAAATTTCGATAATTCATGTATCAAAATATCTAAACGATTCGATTCTTTGAGATTTAGGCTTTTCAATCCCAACATCGTTAATTTGAAAGGGTAACAAACGGATAGAACTGCTAAAACCATTGCGATATCAGGAGTTTGTGCTACATCTATTTTTTGTTCGGAGATTTCAACGTTGTGTGTGTGTTTTACTTCAATTCCATATTCGTTTTCGATAAAATGGAGACCCCATTTTTTAAAATATGGAACGATCTCGGCGTCTCCTTGAAGTCCGTCAAAATGCAGGTTTTCTAAAAAGTAGTGGGCGCTTTGAGTTAGTAATGCATTGGCGAGCCAGAAAACGGCGGCGCTCCAATCGGATAATGTAGGGACAAGGCGCGTCTTGCCCCCAGCATTCAAAATGGTTTCGGTCATTTTGATGTAGGGATTTTTATATAAACTACCCCGTCTCGCTACGCGAGACACCCCTTCAAAATTTGAAGGGGATTTTTCTTCCGCCTTCTTTCTGCCTTCCATTTTTTGCTTTCTGCCTTCTCCCTTCAACATCATCAACCCACTCGCATACTGCGACGTTTCCGATGTGTCTATCTCGAAATTACTTATTGTTAAATCTGTGCCTTCAATACGCCACCCTGTATCTGCTTTTTCGATACTTGCACCGTGGGCGTTTAAAAAGTTTACCAAAGGCAAGATGGGTCTTTGCAACAAGCGAGGAGTTCCGGTTAAGAGCCATTTTCCGGGCGTAGCGGCAAGCACAGGCATTAAGAAGCGGTAGGCTGCGCCGCAATCCTCAACATCAATTACACACTCCTCTCCTACTCTATTTTTCTTTTGAAAATCAATAGTTCTTAAAGCATTGTAAACGATCTTAATGTCATTAGGATCGTTTGCAAAAACCGGAAGCAAAGTTCCGGTTTTTAGATAATTTACTATTAAGCATCGTATTACAATGCTTTTAGAACGAGGAAGAGAAATGGGAATGGGAGAAGACATCGTAATGTCATCTTATTCTAATCCCAAAAACTTAAGTCCTTGATGAAAACGAATATCGCGAGGAATTCCGGCACTGTTAATTTTGTCTAAATCAGCTTGTAACGTTTCGGAAATTCCGCCATGTTCTGCGCGGTATTGTTGTGCAAATTCAAAATTGCCGGTTCCTTGGGTTACAATGATCAGTTCAGACCAACTGTTCATGGCTTTATACGCTTTATCATAATCAATTACATATTGACCGTTTGCATCGCGTTCAAAAGCGCCTGCATTTTCAAAGTAGTTGAAACACATCATATTTGCTTTGCCGTGAGAGCTTGCAGCGCCAAAACGTACCGAGCGCAAAATACCTGCGATGTAAGTAGTCATCGCATCTTCAGCAGTAATATTTGTAATTTCTCCCATTTCAATCAATTTTATTACCATAAACAAGCCTAAAATGTCTGCTTTGGCTTCTTCCCAAGATGTTTTTTCGGTACCCAAAGCTTTATCCACGCTTCCTTTTCCGTTAATGGTGTTTTTTATGCCAATTCCGTGCGCCACTTCATGAAACGTTACATTCCAAAAGAAAGCGTCGAAATTTATATTTCCTTGTTGTGCAGGAGTGATAATAAGTTCAGCAATAGGCACTAAAATTTTGTCAAATTTAGCTTCCATACTATTGCGCAACTGCAAACGACGCGTTCCTTTAGCCGCGGCAACGCGATCATCGTTAGGTAAATTAATGGCAATGGTTTTGCTTCCGGCATTACAATCGCCACCGTAATATAATGCACTATAAACATTCAAATCTGAAGATGTTCCGGGAACAAATGTTTTATACTTAGGTTCACAAGGCAGTTCTTTTTGCAATCGTGGAAGCATGGAGATAAATTTTTCCAAATCTTTGCTGCGTGCTTCATCTTTCACTAATACAAATGCTTCGTAAGAAGTTTTGAGTTCTAAGAATTTATCATCATAATTCTCAATAGGTCCAACAATAAAATCTAACTTGCTCTCTTTCATATCCATCCATGCCATATCGCTGGCAAAATATTCATCGGTTTGCATAGCCTTTTTACGTTCAATAAGATAATTTTTCAATCCGTGATCTTCAGCCAACTCAATAGCTTGGTCCATCAATACATATACTTTTTCCAAATCTTCTTTGTATTCATCTCTATACCAAACTGTTTTCAAGCTTCCATCTGCATTGCGGCGTAGCACGGTATATTGACTGTATTTATTCGGGTCATTAAATGCATTAAACTCCTCCATCGTAATATCTTCCGGATAATATTGAGCGCCTAAAGGTTTAGGATCAAAACCCGGAACAAAAGGTTCGTTACTGTTTAACCTTTCCCATGGACCATAATTTATTTCGGTAAAATCAAGCATAAAAGGATCGGTTATGGTTTCTAAAGCCGCTCTGTCACCAAAAGTTTGTTTCCAAAATAATTGATCCATAATTTCGGCAATTTGGATAAAGATGGGAATCAACTGTTTTTCTTTTTCAGAAAGTTGTGCAATCAATTCCGGCGCTTCTAAGGTAACGAATGCAAACTCTTCTACTTTTCTTTGCATTTCACTTTTTTTGGTCATTTCTGTTTGTTTTGGGTTACATGCGGAAAAGCAAAGCGCTATTCCTAAGATAAATACTGCAAGAGACAAGATTTTTTTCATGAGATTTTTTTAATGTTTATTTTAAATGATTAATTACAAAATATGTTTACTTTCAGCGGCTGCAAATATAGAAAAAATGCAGGTGAACAGGTTTCTAAAAATTCGTTATAACCAACTATTAAATCTCCTTATATACCATCTCTTCAAAAACTGTGTTAAAACACAATACGACAGCAAAATTCCTGCCAACCAATAGAAATACTGTAAAGGAAGCGGAGCAAAGCCTATAGCTCTTCCGGCGTCTGTGTAAGGTAGGGCAAGCCCTACGGTTAACAATAAAGCCGCAGCAAGCAATACCACCCAGCTTGAACGAGATTGGATAAATGGTATCTTTTCTGTTCTTAAAACTTGTATGATCAGAGTTTGTGTAAATAGACTTTCAATAAACCAGCCTGATTGGAAGATTTTGGCAAATTCAAGTTGGTCTGCGCCACTCAATAAATGATAAGGAACTCCGCCAAAAGCCATGGGGCAAATTACCAAAAACATTACACCAAAAGTTACATAATCAAAAATGGAGCTCGAAGGTCCTATAAATAACATAAATCTTTGAATATCATTTGCTTTCCATTTTCTGGGTTTGGCTAAAAAATCTTTGTCCACATTATCCCACGGTGTTGTAATTTGCGAAATATCATAGATAAGATTTAAAATTAGAATTTGCAGGGGCAACATCGGTAAAAATTTGAATAAAGCGCAGGCTCCCAATAAGGAGAACACATTTCCAAAGTTTGAACTTGCCGTAATTTTCAAATATTTAATGGTATTGGCAAACGTTTTTCTTCCCTCAATTACGCCTTTGTTTAATACCATTAAACTCTTTTGTAACAGAATCATATCTGCGCTTTCTTTCGATATGTCTACTGCCGTATCTACGGAAATTCCCACATCGGCTTGTTTTAACGAAATGGCATCGTTAATACCATCGCCCATAAACCCTACCGTATGCCCGTTTTTACGCAACAATGTTACAATCCTGCATTTTTGCATCGGCGATAATTTTGCAAATATGCAGTGTTGTTCTATGAGGTTTATCGCTTCTTCGTCCGACAATTTATCCAACTCGCTTCCCAAAATTACCTCATCGTCTTCGAATCCGACATCGTGGCAAATTTTCTTCGTAACCACGTCATTGTCACCGGTAAGCACCATTACTTTGATGCCATTTTCTTTCAAAGCAGCCAATGCCTCTTTCGCCGTTTCTTTAGGCGGATCTAAGAAAGCGGCAAAACCGTCCAAAATCAAATCGCACTCTTCTTCCACCGTAAATTCGTTGCCGTGTTCTTTAGGAAAATACCGGTGTCCTATGGCAATTACGCGCAAACCGTCTCTGTTTAGTGACGCTACGTTTTCGTGTATGGTATTCTTCAACTCTTCTGTCATAGGCACATCGCCCGACGGTGTGGACACGAAAGAAGAACAGCGCAACATTTCCTCTACCGCGCCTTTACAAATCATAATACAAGTATCATCATCACTGTGTTCCAAAATCACCGACATTCTCCTTCTAATAAAATCAAAAGGCAACTCATCTTTTTCATTCCAGGTATTTATCAGTGCATCTTTATCTGCAAGATCATTATTATTAATGATTGCCATATCCATTACGTTTTTTAATCCTGTTTGAAAATGGCTATTTAAAAAAGCGTACTCTAAAACCTTATTGCTTTCATCCAGGAATACATCCAAATGTTTTTCTAAAATAATCTGATCTTGTGTTAACGTTCCGGTTTTGTCGGTACAAAGTACATCCATAGCACCAAAATTCTGAATCGCGCTTAGTTTTTTTACAATTACTTTTTCTTTCGACATCCTTACTGCGCCTTTCGCAAGGTTTGAGGTAACGATCATGGGAAGCAGTTCGGGCGTTAATCCTACCGCTACCGAAAGAGCAAACATCATGGCATCCAACCAACTACCTTTGGTAAAACCATTGATAAAGAAAACCACCGGAACCATAATTAACATGAAGCGAATAAGCACCCAGCTTACTTTATTTATGCCTATGTCGAATGCCGTTGGCGCTTGTTTTTCGGTTAACGATTTTGCCATAGAACCGAAGTAGGTTTTGCTTCCTGTTTGCAAAACCACGGCGGTTGCCGTACCAATATCTACGTTGGTTCCCATAAAACATATATTATCCAATTCCAATGCGCTAGACACATTTTCCGTTAATATGTCTTTTTTCTCTACAGGCAACGACTCTCCGGTGAGGGCTGATTGAGAAACATATAAGTTTTTGCTGTGCAATATTCTAATATCGGCAGGAATGATATCGCCGGCAGCCAATTGAATGATATCACCGGGCACCAACTGTTCCAACGGAATTTCCATAATCACCGGCTGTCCGTTTTCCAAAATTCTACTCACAGAACAAGTGGTGTGCACCATAGCTTTTAGCGCTTCGGCACTTTTGCTCGACTTATATTCTTGTGTAAATTTGATAACCACCGAGAGCAAAACCATAACTATAATAATCGTCATACCATTATTATCTCCCGTTAAAGCAGAAACAAAAGCCAGAATAAACAAGATATAATTAAACGGGTTATGAAATGCGCTGAGCAATTGCAAGTACCAAGGGCGTGGTTTGTCGTGCACCACCAAATTATACCCTTTCTCTTTTAAAATATCATCAATATCCGCACTTTTTAATCCGGATGGTGTTGTTTTTAAGTCATCAAGAAGCTCCGGAACAAGCTTGTTTGCGCAAGAAATTAAATGTTTTGAAATCTGTTTTTCTTGTTGAGTTTCTGCTTGATTTTGGCGTTTCATTCGAAAATTTTTAATAAATAAATTAACTTTTATTAGGCTATTTTTTGATACACGAAAAGGCGGCGTAAATTTAGAAAAAATAATGTTTCTTTGCGTGCAAACAAAAAGAAATGAAAAAAATCAGTTTGTTAGTTCTGAAAATTTTAAATTATAAAATAGATTTGGCACAGATACCCAAAGAAAAAAAATATGTTTTGGTATTTGCGCCGCACACAAGCTGGACTGATTTTGTGATAGGTAAAATGGCTTTAACCGCTATGGGGGTTAAAACAACATTCCTCATTAAAAAAGAGTTTTTCTTTTTTCCGTTAGGAAGCTATTTAAAATATATCGGCGGGTATCCTGTAGATAGGAAGCGTGCTCAAAAAATGACTGATATCCTTGCAGAATATATTAAAGAGAGAGACGAAATTGCTTTTCTCATCACGCCGGAGGGCACGCGAAGATGCGCAGAAACATGGAAACGCGGTTTCTATTTCATAGCCCAAAAAGCCGAGGTACCCATAGCCTTAGCTTATTTAGATTATCACGATAGAAAAGGTGGTATTGGTCCCGTTTTTTATCCTACGGGAAATTATAATGCTGATTTACAGAAAATTCAAAGATTCTACTGCGGTATGCGTGGAAAAAGAATGGGGTGTTTTAATTTAGAGAGCAAAATATGAAAAAAGTAGCAATAGTTACAGGCGCCAACGGCGATATGGGAAGAGAAATTACAAAAGCCATTGCAAAAGCAGGTTACATTACAATCATGGCATGTTTTCCAAGCCAAAGAGCAGAACAGACGCATGCCAAAATTCAAAAGGAAACAAATGGAGAGATTGTATTGCTTCCTTTAGATTTAGCTTCTCAAGAGTCCATTTTTAATTTTGTTGAAAAAATTGCAAATGATTATCCGCAAATTGACCTCTTAGTGAATAATGCAGGTGTATTATATCCAAAGCAGAAAGATGTAGAAGAGAGATGGGATTACACAACTATGGTAAATTATTTTGGACATTACATATTAACAACCAAACTGTTGCCGTTGTTTCACGAAGGAGGACGAATCATTAACGTAGTTTCGCTCACTTACCGGTTTGGAAAAATTGAGCCGCAACTTTTTGAGTATGGAAGAAATTCTTGGGTTCAGCAAGTTCAAAATTATTCAAATTCAAAATTGGCATTGCTCTATTTTAGTTTAGATTTGGCAGAACAGTTAAAAGAGAAGAATATTACCGTAAATTGTAGCGATCCGGGGATTGTGGGTACAAAAATTATTGCGATGAATAATAACTTTTTTGACAAAATTTGCGATGTTTTTGCCCGTCCTTTTATGAAATCGCCAAAAAATGGTGCAAAAACAGCCATTTATTTAGCTTTGGACGGCAATGTCGGCAAGATTTCAGGAGAATATTTTGAAAATGCAAAAAAGATTCCTGTTTTGAGTCATGTTTTACAAAATAATGAGGAAAGAGAGTTGCTTAGGAAACTCACACAAGATTTATTACACGAAAGAAATATTTTAATATGATCTATCCTACCTATTTAACAGCAGGCGACACTATTGGCATTGTGGCTCCGGCGCGAAAAGTGAACCGGGAAGAGTTGGAGTTTGCCATTCGCTGGTGGGAAAAAAAGGGATTTCGCATCGTTTTGGGAAAACATCTGTTTGCAGAAGATCATCAATATGCAGGCACAGATGCAATGCGTATTGAAGATTTCCAAAACATGCTGAATAATAGCGATATAAAAGCTATTTTCTGTGCACGCGGCGGATACGGCACTTTGCGAGTTATTGACCAATTAGAGTTTTTAGGTTTTAGTTTAGAACCGAAATGGATTTGCGGTTTTAGCGATATCACTGTATTACATTCACATATAAATAAAATTTGCAGAGTTGCTACTATTCATTCCACAATGCCCATCTCTACAAACGGAAACAGTTTAATTAATCTTGAAACACTTTTTCAAATCCTAATAGGAGAGCAACCCGTTTACGAGTGTAAACCTCATGCACTAAATCGAATAGGCGAATGTACGGGAGAACTCGTCGGCGGAAATTTATCGCTCTTATACGCTCTTTCCGGCTCTATTTCCGATATAGATACGACAAATAAAATCCTTTTTATTGAAGATGTAGATGAATATTTATATCATATTGACAGAATGATGCTACAGCTGAAACGTTCAGGCAAATTTAAAAAATTAGCAGGTTTATTAGTAGGCAATTTTACAAAAATGCGAGATAATGATATCGCTTTTGGCAGCACTTTCGAGCAAATCATTCGTGAACATTGTGAAGAATATAACTTTCCCATTGCCTTTAATTTTCCTGCCGGACATGACGAGATTAATGTGGCGATGAAATTTGGGACGCCTTATCATTTAATGGTGGAAAGTACGAAAACGACATTAAAAAGCAAGTAAATATGGCTACAACAGAACAGAATCAACCCAACTGGTATGAATTAGATGCACAGTCTGTATTAGAAAGACTGCAAGTAAAGCCCGATGAAGGTTTATCTAAAGAAGATATTCATAAGCGCCAAGAAAGTGGCGGTAAAAATGTTTTGAGGCAACCCAAAAAGATTGGATTGTTGCAAAAAATACTACATCAACTGAAAGATGTGTCGGTCATGGTTTTGTTGCTTGCTGTTGTGCTTTCATTTATACTCGCTTTCATGGGTGGTAAAGGATTTATTGAACCTTTAGCCATTTTAGCTGTGGTGGTTATGAATTTAATATTGGCAATAACTCAAGAGGGCAAAGCCGAAAAAGCGTTAGAAGCGTTGGAAGAACTGAGTGCGCCCGATTGTACGGTGCTACGCGAGGGCATTCGGCAAAAGATTGATGCTGCCGAATTGGTACCGGGCGACATTATCCTGCTGGAAACCGGAAACGTCGTTCCCGCTGATGCAAGATTATTAGAATCAACCGGATTATTTTCCGATGAATCTGCCCTAACCGGCGAAAGTGAACCGGCTGAGAAAGAAGCTGCTGCCGTGTTATCCGGCACCATGCCGGTAGGTGATCAATATAATATGGTATTTAGCGGATGCGTTGTTACGGCAGGGCGTGGCGTGGCAATAATTACCGCCACTGGCATGGATACACAAATGGGGCGGATTGCCGGATTTCTACAAGGAGAGAAACGAAGTAAAACGCCTTTGCAAATACGACTTGACCAAATTGGCAAGATTATCGTTGGGATAGCCATCACTTCCGCCATGTTTTTGTTGGCAATGGGCTTGCGTAGCGGGGCTCAATTCAGCGATATGATTATGATTACCATTGCTTTGGCAGTGGCGGCAGTGCCCGAAATGCTTGCCTTGATTGTTACACTTACCTTAACAAACGGCGTTCAGAAAATGGTAAAAAAGAACGCCTTAATTCGGAAACTCCCAGCAGTGGAAACTTTGGGTAACGCCTCCGTAATATGCTCGGATAAAACCGGAACACTTACCCAAAACCGCATGACTGTACAGCAACTTTGGATGCGCGACGGTGATCTTTTTGCTGCCGATGCGGAATTTACCCAAGAGCAAAGTCGTTTTCTCGAAATTTTCTCAATGGCAGGTAATGCCGTTGTAGAAACAAATGAGAACGGAGACAAAACCTATATCGGTAACGCCACAGAGGTAGGGATTCTTAGACTTTTAGATGAAAAAGGGTATAGCGAAATAGCAGCGCACGATTATCCCAGAGTGGCAGAAATCCCATTTTCATCCGATAGAAAAATGATGACGGTAATCTTAAAAGATGAAGTTAAAGGAGGTTACGTCGTATTAACCAAAGGTGCGCTTGATAGGTTGCCGCTTTGCGCCGGATCCGTTGCCGCCGACATGCCAACCGCTCAGCATGTTCACAACGAGTTTGCAGAAAGAGCATTACGCGTGATCGCGCTTGCCGGAAAACGCATTGATAAACTGCCGGATAATGAACATTTAGAAGAATTAGAGCAAGATATTAAATTAATGGGACTTGTGGGCTTAATTGACCCTCCACGTCCCGAGGCAGCGGTCGCTATACAAGAAGCACATCAAGCCGGAATACACACCGTTATGATTACCGGCGACCATGCTGCAACCGCCGAAGCTATTGCTAAAGAGTTGGGTTTTATGGAAGAAGGCAAACATGTGATGACCGGCGAGCGACTTGCAAAGATGTGTGAAGTAGAGCTATTAGACACGGTTAGAAATTATACGGTTTACGCGAGGGTTTCGCCGGAAGATAAAATCCGCATTGTAAAGGCATGGCAAGCTAACGGCGAGGTGGTAGCCATGACGGGAGACGGTGTAAACGACGCACCGGCGCTGAAAGCCGCCGACATTGGCGTAGCCATGGGAAAAACCGGTACTGAGGTAGCAAAGAGCGCATCGGATATGATTTTGACCGATGACAATTTCGCCACCATCGTTTCAGCGGTAGGCGAAGGCAGGAACGTATATAGAATTGTCAAAATGATAATCTTCTTCTTGGCAGTCTGCAATTTTAGTGAAATCCTTATCATGTTGTTCGGGCAAATGGCAGGTTGGGGGCTAGTATTGACGCCTGTGATGCTGCTACTGATTAACCTGCTGGGCGATGGCGTTCCCGGACTCAGTCTTGCCAAAGAGGTTGCTGATCCCGGTTTGATGAAAAACAAGCCCATTAAAAAGGATGAAAGTCTTTTCGGCGGCGGTTTGTTAACCCGAATTGCGCAGCAAGTCTTTTTTACTACAATTGCTTCGTTAACGGGATATTACATAGGTGCAATGAGTGAATTCGGCACCATTTCGCCATCCGATCCAACCGGACAAACCATGGCGTTTCTCATTTGCGGTTGGGCTTCCATCATACACATCTTCATTGCGCGTACCCAAAAATCCGTTTTTAAAACATCCATCCGAAATAACAAATCGTTGGCAATGGGCGCTGTGATAATGATTCTTGTTTTTGCTTTAATGGTAGCGTTGCCGCCGTTTGGCGCTATGTTCGGATTAGTCCCTATTAGCGGTTTCCATTGGTTGGTTGTGATTGGGTTGGCGTTTGTGCCGATTGTTACGAGGGAGGTTTTGAGGTTTGTGGTGAGTGTGCCGCAGCTTATTAGGCAGTGCTAAGATGTAGCTTTCAAATTCCTCTCCCACTTCCAAGCCGACTCCACCATATCCCTTAACCCATATTTACAATTCCAACGCAACAACTGCTCAGCCCGCGCACTATCACTATAAATAGCAGGAATATCGCCCGGACGGCGTTCACCCAACACGTAATTGAGCTTAACCCCTGTAATTTCCTCAAAAGCACGAATCATTTCCAATACCGAAACGCCGCTTCCGGAGCCCAGATTAAGCACTTCGCAATTTTCAGCATTCCGTTTTTCAAGAATAAATTCTAATGCTTTAACATGTGCATCGGCAATGTCGGAAACATGTACATAATCTCGAATGCACGAGCCATCGCGCGTATCGTAATCTGTGCCGAAAACGGTCATTTGTTTCATTTTACCGATTCCTACTTGGGTGATGATGGGCATTAAGTTGTTAGGTTTGTCGGGTGATAACTCACCGTTTAATCCGCTACTGTGGGCGCCAACAGGGTTGAAATAGCGCAAAATAACGGCATTAAATTGAGGATGTACCTGCGTAAAAAATCGAATCATCTCCTCCCCTATTTGCTTGGTGTGCGCATACGGACAAAAAGGTGTGCCCATCGGCGTGTCCTCATTTACAGGCAATTGCTCTACCGCTCCATAAATAGAACACGAAGAGGAAAAAATAAGATTCGGGATGTTGTATTTCAAACAAGCTTCCAACACATTCTCCAACGATTGCAAATTATTTCGGTAATATTCCAGCGGTTTTTCTACCGACTCGGGCACCGATTTATATGCGGCAAAATGAATGATGCCGATAATATCCCTATTTTCTTCAAAAATGCGAAAAAAAGCATCTTTGTTACAAATATCTCGTTGGTAAAACGGCACACGAACGCCTGTAATTTGTTCAATACGGTCAATGGTTTCGGGTGTGGAGCGTTCACAACTATCTACACAAATCGGAGTGAATTTTCCCGTTTCAATCATTTCAATAATGGTGTGCGAACCGATATAACCGGTTCCGCCGGTAATTAGGACTTTCATAATGTCTTATGTTATGTTATTTTCAGTATTATTTTGTTTTATCTGAAATGCCGTAGCATACATCTTCATCTGTTTCAGCATGGAATTAAGTCCATTAGAGCGCGTAGGCGAAAGGTGCGCCCGAAGCCCAATCGCATCTATAAAATCTAACTTTGCATCTAAAATTTCTTGCGGTGTGCGGTTAGATAAAACTTTAATGAGCAGATTCACAATACCCTTTGTAATAATGGCATCGCTATCGGCAGTAAAAATCACTTTGCCGTTTTTAAAATCCGCATGCAACCACACTTGCGATTGGCATCCGGAAATAAGATATTGTGGCGTTTTATATTGCGGATCAATAAGTGGAAGTTCTTTTCCTAACTCAATAATATAATTGTATTTATCCATCCAATCGGAAAAATAGGAAAACTCCTCAATGAGTTGTTGTTCGGCTTCTTGTATTGTCATGCTTTATTAAATTTTGAGTTTTGAATTTTGGATTAAAAGTTAGAATGGGTATTGTATTTCGTTAATTCAATGTTTATTATTTGGTTGGTTAATTGTTCATTATAAGGAGCAGACACTCGAATATAATTATCGGTAAACCCAAAAATCATTCCGTTTTTTACATCTTCTTCAAACAAAACTGCTCTTTGGGTATGCAAATGTTCTTTATAAAAGTTAGCTTTCTTTGTTTCAGAGAGTTGTAATAATATATTGGTTCGTTCTTTTTTTACACTATCTTTTACTTGTGATTTCATTTCAGCTGCAGGTGTTTGCGGTCGTTTTGAGTAGGAAAAAACATGCAAATAACTGATGGGTAAGCCATTTAAAAAACGAACAGTTTCTTCAAAATTCTCCTCCGTTTCTGTAGGGAATCCCGAAATTACATCTACGGCAATACACGCATGAGGCATGGCAGATTTTATTTGATGCACTTTTTCTGCAAAAAGCGCCGTTTTATAACGCCGTTTCATAGCAGCAAGCACCTGATCTGAGCCCGATTGCAGCGGAATATGAAAATGTGGCATCAAAACAGTAGAATTGGCTGTCAAATGAATAATTTCGTTGGTTAACAAATTGGGTTCTATGGAAGAAATACGCACACGCTCAATAGGTTTATGCGTATTAATTTCATTCAATAATTGAAAAAAAGTTTCACCGTTTTTTCTTCCGAAATCGCCGGTATTCACGCCTGTTAAAACCACCTCTTTGCAATTTAATTGTGCAATTTTTTCGAGGTTAATCATCGCATTTTCAATAGTATCGCTTCGACTTTCTCCTCGCGCACGCGCCACCGCACAATAACTACAATGATAATCACACCCATCTTGAATCTTCAAAAAAGAACGCGTTCGGTCATTTGATGAAAAAGTCGCAAAGAAGGACGATGTCTCAGAGGTTTGAAGTATGAGGTTTGAGGTATGAGGTATGAGGTTTGAGGTTTGAGGTGCTTTTGAGTTTTGCTCTGATAGATAAGGGATAATCTCCATTTTATTTTCAGAACCAAGGATTTTTGTTACTCCCGGAAGGTTTTCTATCAAACTTTTGTCTCGTGCGGCAAAACAACCAATTACAATAATTTCCGCATTTGGGTTTTTTCTATAAAATTGTGCAATTAAACCTCGCGCCTTTTTTTCCGCAATGCCCGTAACCGTACACGTATTCAAGATGAAATAGTCCGGATGAGAAGCGTTTTCAAAACCTTGTGCTTGCAATTCTCGCGCAATATGAGAAGACTCGCTGTAATTTAATTTGCAACCCAAAGTAGCTATGTGAAAGGTTTTAGACATCTTATTTTTAAAATTTTAGCGCGAGTATTTTAGTATAATATTTTTATTTCTAAGCTATTATAAAATAGCACCGCGCAAAAATAAGCAAAGTTTTTCATGTTAACCTTTTCGCAACTTTTTTTTAACCCAACCTTCATAAACTTTACATATTTTTGCAGCAAAATTGAAATTATGTCAAATAAAATTCTCATCGTGGATGATGACCGCAATATTTGCGAAATTCTTGAATTTAATTTAATTAATGAAGGTTACGAGGTGGGATGTGCTTATTCTGCGGAAGAAGCATTAGAAAAATTATCGCCGGATTATGCTTTAATCCTGCTCGATGTGATGATGGGCGGCATGTCGGGATACAAAATGGCAGAAAAGTTACGCAAGGAAAACAATCAAATTCCTATTATTTTTCTCACCGCAAAAGACACGGAAAACGATATGCTTACCGGCTTTTCCGTAGGCGGAGATGACTATATTTCAAAACCGTTTTCCATTAAGGAGGTAATTGCCCGCGTAAAAGCTATTGTAAAAAGAGTGAACCCCATAGATAAACAAACGGTAACTGCAGACAACTCAAAAAAGATTATTTTCAAAAACATTGTTATAAATCTTGAATCGAAAGAACTTTTTATTAATGAAATCCAGGTGATACTTACCAAAACCGAATTTGAACTTCTAACTTTACTTGCCAAAAATCCTGATAAAATTTTATCTCGCGAAGATATCATTGACGTTGTTTGGCATGAAACTCCTTTTATTACAGAAAGAACCGTTGATGTACACATTACTCGTTTGAGAAAAAAAATGGGTGTGGATGCATCCGTAATTGCGAATCGTTCCGGATATGGTTATAAATTTAAAACTGATGAAATTAGGTTATAAACATAGGCTGTTTTTTTATATTTTTCTCATTTTTACGTTATTCACAATTGGCGTTATCTTTGCGAATAAACTAATATTATACTTTATTATCGTTTTGTTTTTAATCATGTTATTACTGATTCATTTGGTGGTAGAAAGTTTTGGAAAGTCGGTAAAACAATTCAGAGATCATAAATACCGTCAAGAAATTACCGGAAATATTGCCCACGAATTGCGCACTCCGCTTACCAGTATCCGTGGGTATCTTGAAACCGTATTAGAAGCACAACTTGATCCGGAAAAAGAGCATTATTTTATCAATCAAGCCTATAATCAAACCATCGTATTATCTGAACTTATTCGAGATATGGGTTTGATTACCAAGATGGAAGATGCACCCAGCAAGTTTCAATTAAGTCCGGTTTGCATCAATAAATTACTCATAGAACTAAAAGCAGACCTACAGCTTCCTTTGCAAGAAAAAAGAATTGAAATGGAATGGGATATTCCTGAAGATCTGATCATTCATGGAAATCAAAATTTGCTGTATTCCATATTTCGTAACCTTACCGATAATGCCATTCGTTATGCGGGAGAAAACATCAAAATAGAAATTACAGGCAACCACGATAAGCAGTTCTGTTATTTTTCTTTTTCAGATACCGGAGTGGGTATTTTAGATGAATCGCATTTAGAGCGACTTTTTGAGCGTTTTTACCGGATAAACGAAGGGCGTACTCGCGATTCAGGCGGCTCCGGCTTGGGATTGTCTATTGTAAAAAATGCCATCACTTTTCACAAAGGTTTTATTTGTGCAAAAAACAAAGAAAATGGCGGTTTAGAGTTTCTGTTTAGTTTAAAAATAGATAATAAACAGCAACTTTTATAACGTTAAGTAGCGTTGCATCAGAATGGCTACATCCAGGGGAAGTATGCTAAATCCACTGTACCTCGCATTCCAAATTTACTTCAAAATGCTCAAAGACAGATTGTTGTATTTTCTCTGCTAAATCTGCGATTTCCTGCGCAGTAGCATTTCCATAATTTACCAATACCAAAGGTTGAAAAGGATAAACTCCTGCATCGCCCCCGCGGAAGCCTTTCCAACCGGAAATTTCGATAAGTTGCGCGGCCGCCAATTTTACGTGATTTTCATCTTCGTAAAAATGAACCAATTGAGGACACTTTTGTTGCAATTTTTCAAATTTTTCTCTTAAAATAACAGGATTTTTGAAGAAACTGCCTGCCGAACCAATTTGTTCAACATCAGGAAGTTTTCGATTGCGAATTTCTTTAATTTTTTCTTGAACCAACGCCAAAGTTATATCAGGATAAATTTGCAATTCATCTTTTAATGCCTTATATGTAAGATTATAGTTTTCAATTTTCGACAATTGAAACACTACAGAAGTAATGATATGTTTGTTTTTCAATTCATTTTTAAAAACGGAATCTCTGTAGCCGAATTTACACGCCTCGTTTGAAAAAACCAGCAATTTCCCTGTAGCTATTTCACGTAAATGTACTTCTTTAATCACATCCTTTACTTCTACGCCGTAAGCGCCAATATTTTGCACCGGACAACTTCCCACTTTTCCCGGAATACCGGCTAAGTTTTCTACGCCAAAAAATCTGTTTTTTACACAAAAATCAATAAAATCATCCCAATTTTCACCGGATTTTACTTTAATGTCCACAAAATCTTTAGTTTCGTTTACAATTTTTATGCCTTTTGTGTTAATGTGAATAATAGTACCATTAAAATCTTTCGTAAATAAAATATTATAACCTCCGCCCAATATGAAAAAAGGCGTTTCAAATATTTTTTTATCAAACAGGTAGTCAAACTCCTCTTCTTTGTTAATACAGATAAAATCATTGCACAAAACCTCTATTTTAAACGAGTTGAATGATTTCAAAGAGAACGGTTGTAACACACATTGTTTGAATTTTTTGCCGCGCTCTTCAAAATTAGTGTATTGGTCATAACTGGCGGCAGCAGGAGAGAGCAAACAAATTTTCCCTTTTTGCGTATGCATAATCACAAACCGAATGATTTTTTGCATATCATTCTCCTCTATACAATTTATTTTTAACGAATTATCTGCGTTCATCTGTGGCATCCGCGTCATCTGCGTTCTTCTACCCTCCCATTCCGTCCTCATCCGCTCTCCCGCAGGTCCCATAAACACAATGTTTTCTACCGGATTTTTATCCAAATAATCATACAAAACCGTATAATCAATCCCTCTATCAAAGCCGCCAAGCAGTAATGTATCAACATCTTTCAATGTTTCTAACGCATAAATCGTAGCCTCCGGCACCGTTGCGATTGAGTCATTGTAAAAACGAATACCGTGTTTTTCTCCCACAAACTCTTGCCTATGTTCTAAAGGCACAAATGAGGTTAACGCTATTTCAATATCCTTATCGGAAATACCTAATAATTTGCACGTTGTAATGGCAGCGTTATTTTTATCATGATTCGAAAAAGGATAAAATTCCCGAACAAAATTATGCTGAATGATTTGTTTTGAAATCTGAGCATCATCTTCATTATATATCAAAATATCATTTTCAGTTTGATACTTGGTAATATTCATCTTAGCATGCACATAACTTGAAAATGAGTTAAAATAGTCTAAATGTTCTTGATATAAATTGAGCATTATTGCAATATGAGGCGAATAATGCACAAATTCCAACTGATGCGCCGAAAGTTCCGCTACAACAAACGTTTGTTCATCAATTTCATCAATAATATCAAAAAAAGGCGTACCGATATTTCCTGCCAATACTGCTTTTTTATGATTTTGTTTCAGCATATGATAAATTAATGAACTTGTAGTGCTTTTCCCTTTAGTTCCCGTAATTCCAATGGTTTGTTTGGCATAATATTGCAAAAACAGCGCCGTTTGCGAACTTATTTTTTCCGGCTCAATATAATAGTTTAGGTGCGCAAAACTGATTCCGGGTGTTTTCAAAATAAGGTTGTAATCGTTCAGGTTTTGCAGATAATTTTCTCCAGAAATGATTGTTGTATTAGTGTCATTAAGGTCAATAAAGTTCTTATCATGAATTGCCAAATGTTTGTCAGGCAAATAGTTTCTAATAAAATTAAAAGAAGATTTTCCTTCCCTTCCAAAGCCAAGGATGGCGATTTTTTTGTCTTTTAAGAAGTCTATAATTTTCATTTTCATTTGAGGTTACAAAAGAAGGAAAAAAATAAATAGAAGACATTTTTTTTACTTTTGCCAAAACATTCAAAATGCCAACATCATGAATTCTTTCGGCACATCATTCATCCTCAGCGATTACGGCGGCACCCACGATCCCCACATCGGCGGCACAATTACCGGCTGCCCTGCCGACATTGAAATTGATTTTGAATTTATACAGAGCGAACTAGCTCGCCGTGCACCTTCTCAACATCCAAATTCCACTCAACGCCGCGAACCGGATCACGTAGAGTTTTTATCCGGCATAGAAAACGGAAAAACCACAGGCGCTCCTATCGAATTTCGCATTCAAAACGAAGATGTGCAACCCAATAAAGCGATGTTGCACGTCATAAAACCCTCACACGCTTCTTATACCTACAAGATAAAATACGGAATTACAGACAATTCAGGTACCGGAAGAGCCTCCGCGCGACAAACCGCGTGCAGAGTCGTGGGCGGCGCCATCGCCAAATTGTATTTAAAAAAATTTGGGATTGAAATTCATGCTTGGGAAAAGGGAAAAGGAAGAAGGGAGAAGGGAGAAAAATTCCTTCTCCTCTCTGAGGAGAAGGTGGCAGACGGCGACTTGTCGGCGTCTGACGGAAGAGGTGATGACGGCGATACCTTCGGCGCCTTAGTACATTGCACCATCAAAAACCTCCCCGCCGGCTTAGGCGAGCCTGTGTACGATAAATTCGATGCACGTTTGGCATACGCCATGCTTTCCATTAATGCCTGCAAAGGTTTTGAAATAGGCAAAGGTTTTGAAGCCGCCAATATGAAAGGCTCTGAATATAACGACATTCAAAATCCGGATTTTTCTTTTCAAAGTAATAACGATGGCGGTGTGCAAGCCGGAATTACTAATGGACAAGAAGTTTATTTTTCTGTGGCATTCAAACCTGTACCAACGTTGCAGATGAAGCAAAGTACAATTGATTTTGACGGAAAATCCACCACTTATATTGGAAATAATCGTAATGATCGATGTGTGGCGCCAAGAGTTTTACCGGTGGTAGAAGCTATGGCAGCGTTAGTGGTGGCGGATTTTATGTTGTCTTGAACCGAGATTTTAATAAGATTTACAGGATTTACAAGATTTTTTAATAAAAAGCGTTATCTATATTAAAAATATAATTTATGGTAAAAAATCTTCCCAAAACTGCAATCGTTTATCGAGATGTAAAATATTCATATACGCAACTTTTACAATACGCAGAAAAATATTGCCAAACATTTTTATTAAACGGAAAAACACCTGAAAAGGTGATGATTTTTGCGGATAACGCTCCCGAATACTTTTTTGCAACCTACGGAGCGCTTAAATGCGATGCAAGCGTTGTGCCGGTAGATGTGCAGTCAACAGCAAAAGAGATTTCATATATCATGGAGGAGTGTCGTCCGGAAATTATCTTTGTTTCAGAATATTATAAAGAAAAAATTGCTGATATTGCCAATGTCATTCCCGATTATTCATACACCATTTTTTCGCCTTCCGACATTGATATTTCAAATATTGAAGAGATGCCCATCAATGAGATTTCGATGAGACAAGATGATCACGTGGCGGCAATTATTTACACTTCAGGAACAACCGGATCGCCTAAAGGCGTAATGCTTTCTTATAAGAATTTTTGGTACAATCTTGATGCGGTTGCTAATCAAATTCCTATCTTTAATTCCAACACTAATATAATGGTTTTGTTGCCGTTGCACCACTCATTTCCTTTTGCCGGCACGATGCTGGCGCCACTTTATGCAGGAGGAACCTGCTGGATTACCGATGGTATGAAACCGGAATCTATTTTGCAAACTTTAAGCGATGGAAAAATAACGCTAATCATTGGAGTTCCAAGATTATATGAAACGTTAGCCAAAAGCATCATGTCGAAAATTAATGCAAGTTTTGCTGCAAAAACGCTTTACAAATTAGCATCGTTGTTAAAATCGCGCGCTTTTTCAAAAACCATTTTTAAAGCGGTGCATCAAAAGTTTGGCGGACATATTCAACATTTGGTTTCCGGCGGCGCAGCGCTACCGACAGATATTGCGAAAATATACAGAACCTTAGGATTTTATATTTTAGAAGGGTATGGCATGACCGAATGCGCCCCTATGATTACCTTTACGCGCCCCGGCGAATGGCGCTACGGCTATGCCGGTCGTTTGTTGCCCGGCTGTGAAATGAAAATTGCAGAAAACGACGAAATTTTGGTAAGAGGAAACAACGTAATGCAAGGCTATTATAAAAAGCCTGAAGAAACGGCAGCTATTATTCGCGATGGTTGGTTGCACACGGGAGACACCGGAACCATTGATGAAATAGGCGTTAAAATTACAGGCAGAATTAAGGAAATAATTGTAACTTCTAACGGAAAAAACATCAATCCTGTAGAAATTGAATTTGAGTTGATGAAAAAAAGCGTTTTTATGAAAGAAATCGCCGCTTTTCTTCACAACGACCAACTACATTTACTCATTTATCCCGAAATGAGCGCCATACGCCTGCATTCCGATGGCGATTTTGATGAATTGTTGAAAAACGAAATTGCCGAATACAACAAAAATGCAATGCACTACAAGCGTATTCAGCAGTTTCATGTTGTTTCGGAAGAATTGCCCAAAACCAGATTGGGTAAAATTCAACGTTTTAAATTGGAAGAATTTATTCAAAAGAAAGAACAAAGACCTGATGAGGAGATAGGACATTTTTCATCTACATATAAAATCTTAAAACAGTTTATTGACAAAGAATTGAATGTAAAAGCGCATTCCGGAGATCATTTTGAAATAGATTTGGCAATGGATTCATTAAACAAACTTGCGTTGCTCGCTTTTATAGAAAATGCTTTCTCTATATCAATGAAAGCGCAAGAGTTAGATGAGTTGTGTTGCTTGGAAAAATTGAGTCAATCTATTGAAAAACAGGCACCGGAGTACAATGAAAATGAAATGTCGTGGAAAGATATTTTGCAAACGGAAAAACCCACGTTAAAATTGCCGCGTTCCGGTTTTATTCATTGGTTTACTGCTAATTTTATTAAGCTCACTTTTCATTTATATTTTTGTTTAAGAGGAAAAGGGAAAGAAAATATTCCCAACCAACCGGTGATTTTTGTGGCAAACCACCGGAGTGGATTAGATGGCGTTTTTGTAACGGCGCGTTTGCCGTGGAAAAGGGTAAAAAACACTTTCTTTTTTGCAAAAGACAAGCATTTTCAGTCGGTTTTTGCACGTTTTATGGCACCTCGAAACAATATTATTCTGATGAATATTAACACTAATCTTCGTGAATCCATTGTGCAGATGAGTGAAGTATTACGACAAGGAAAAAATGTGATCATTTTTCCGGAAGGAACGCGCGCTAAAGACAAGAAAATGAAAGATTTTAAGGATATGTTTGCTATTTTAAGCCAAGAATTGAATATCCCTATTGTTCCGGTTGCCATTTCAGGTTCCGAGCGCGCCGCATTTCGTTTTAAACGCATTCCGAGACCTTTTGTGCGCATATTTGTGGAATTTTTACCTCCAGTTTATCCCAATGCTAATGAAAATGTGCAAGAGTTGAAGGAAAAAGTGCAATTAATAATTGAAAGTGTATTAACACAAGATTCCTCGCTACGCTCGGAATAACAAAAAACCCCTTCAGAATTTGAAGGGGTAGACGACAAAGCCGGACGGAATAGTTTAAAACCTAACCCCCATTGTAAGCATAACACGGTGCGTGATAAATTTATTATTTACCGCATTTACAAATGCAGGTTCATACAGCCAATATTTTTCTTTAGAAGTAGTAAGTGCATAAGCAAAATCGCTATAAAACACTCTTGTTCTAAAGCCTAAACCAGCTGATGCATAATGTTTTGAACCGTCATTAATATTATCTTTGTACGGAGATGAAATATAGTTATATCCGGCTCTGATAGAAAATACTTGAGTTACACTAAATTCTGCGCCAATACGTGCGATGTGGCTAAGACCATACAAATTTTGGATGTTTTTATTTTCTGTATTGAAATTATAACGAGTCGAATACATCGTTGCCATGCTATAATCGGTAATTTCATATTCAGCGCTGATAAAAGCACGTTGTTGAATGAAAAAAGCTACGTTTGCCATGGCGCGCAAAGGTGTAGTAAGCGAATAGTTAAATCTATTTGCGTAACTGTCTTCTACACCGTAGTAATCTCTTACCCAGGATCCTGAAACCAAAACATCTTCCCAGGCGTGTGCTTCCATTCGTCTTTCAAAAAACTCTCTTACATTTCCATAATAAGTAGGAGTATGAAATGCCACACCTACACGTAAAAAATCAAAAGGTTGATAAATAGCACCCAATTTTAAATTAATACCGGTAGCGCGAACGCTAAGCCTATCTGTAATGCTTATATTTTGAAAGTTGAAGGATTCAGCATTCTTATCATTTACTTCTTTATATGTCCTATTTTCCGTAAAATCAATGAATGGTACACCAAGAGTTGCGCCTATAAATACCATATCATCATAATTGGATCCGAATGAAAAGATCATTTCATCATTTCCTCCTGTTCGTATAACAGTAGAAGATTGGAACATATTAACACCTTCCATTGTAGGTCTATATGTAGTTGGAGTTATGTTGTCAATGAGAAAAGAGTTCCATCCAATCCAAGCCTCAGCTCCTCCCGGACCTTCAGGCCATCTACGCACATCGTCAGAGTTAAGACCAAGGTTAGTAGCTGTTATAGCAACCTCAGAACCTATAGTACTACCTGCATTTCTTCCTTCAATAGAAAAAACGTTATTATAGTTTTTAACACGATTAAAGCCAAAGCCTATTTGAAATTTTTTCCATAATGTGCTTGAAACACCCGGCAATGCCCATACCATACCGGCGCTTCCTACATTATATTTCACCCCTTGTGCTAATGTGTTGGTTCCGTTGTAGTCGGAGGCATTTTTAAAAATAGAGAGTGTCATGGGGGTAAAAGTTACTTCATTTCTTTTGTACAACCCAATGGAGGCGGGGTTCGTGTTGAGCGCTGAAAACTCGGCGCCCACAGCGCCAAAGGCTCTTCCTGCACCCATAAAACGGGCAGTTCCTTGCCAGTCTAATTCTGAAAAGCGAAGCGCATCTATTTCATTTTGAGCGCCAACGTTGATTTGCATTAGTGAAATTAAACCAATGCAAAGGGCGAATTTTTTTAAAGTTTTTTTCATAATTATTAATTTTGGTTTATGATTTTTGATTTCTTTCGTTTATTTCTTCAATAAGTTTTCTATCGTTTTGCAAGCGTGGCACTTTATATTGTCCTCCCAATTTATTTTTTCGCGCTAACCATGCTATAAAAGTTTCTTCAGGAACAATGGTAATTTCGGGGGCAATCAGCATGAGATCGCCGGTACGTTTTGCCTCATAATCGGAGTTAAGCGATTTTAATGTTTGGTCTAACACTGTTTTAAACTTCTCAATATCATCAGGTAGTGTAGAAAACTCAATAAGCCATTGGTGCCCTCCTTTAGTTTTGGTTGCTTCCAAAAAAACGGGTGCTGCGGTATAGTGGGCTAAAATAGCGCCGGTTTGCCGGCACGCTTCCGCTAAAGCTTTGTCGGCGTTATCTACCATTAACTCTTCGCCAAAAGCGTTGATATAGTGAGTGGTTCTTCCTGTAATTTTAAAGCGATAAGGATGCAATGAAGTGAACATAATGGTATCTCCTATTTCGTAACGCCACAAACCGGCAGGCGTCGTGATTAGCAAGGCGTAATTTTTGTTTAATTGCACTTCTTGCAAAGGAATAGCTTGTTGCTTTGTACTGCCCATTTCATCTATCTCTAAAAACTCATAGAAAATACCGTTATCGGCGAGTAACAACAGGTCATCGCAAAAACGTTGATCTTGAAACCCAAAAAAGCCCTCTGAAGCATTGTACATATTCATGAAGAAAACATCGGGAAGCAGTTTGCTATATTCTTCTCTGTAAGGGGCAAATGCTACACCGCCGTGCATAAACAGTTCCAAATTGGGCCATACTTCTTTCAATCTGTTTTTTCCGGAAACTTTTAGTACCTCTCTCAATACCAACAACATCCATGAAGGAACACCGGAAATAGAAGTGATATTTTCATTAGCAGTATGTTTCGCAATAAGATGGAGTTTTTTATTCCAATCATCATTTAGTAAGACTTCCTTATTGGGTGCTTTTAAATACTCTCCAATGGCAGGCATGTTTGCCATAAGCACTGCCGAAATATCTCCGCATTTTACTGTGGCTTCCGTATCCATTTTTTGCACACTTCCGCCCAAAGTAATTCCTTTTCCGGCAAACATCTCAGTGTCAGGGAATAATGCAATGTAAAATGTTAAGGTGTCTTTCGCCGACAAGTAATTGTTTAACTTCAACGAATCGTTTGTTACCGGAATGTACTTACTTTTGGCTTGCGTAGTTCCCGATGATTTTGCCACCCATTCTACTTTCGTGTTCCAAAGCACATTGTCTTCACCTCTAATAATACGTTCAATATAAGGATAAAGCGCATTATAACTTTGAATGGGCACATTGCGCTGATAGACTTCGTAGCTCATATCAGATGTAAACCCAAAATCGCCTCCAAACTTGGTTTTCAATCCATTGCGAACCAAGTAGGCAAACCATTTCTCCTGCGTTTCCAACGCATGTTCATACAGCGAAATGATTCTTTCGTCGCGATATGAGAAATAGGCGCGAATGGGCACATTCAATAGTTGCATCTATCTTTATTTTACCGGAATATTTTTCACAGTTTCTACAAGAAAATCCCAGAATTTTCCTACGCTTTCAATATTTACGCGCTCGTCGGGAGAGTGAGGACTTCTAATGGTAGGTCCGCAAGAAATCATATCCCAATTTGGGTAAGCCAAACTGAAAAGCCCGCATTCCAAGCCTGCGTGAATCGCTTTAATTTCAGGCGTTTTACCATACATGTTTTCATATACTTTCATCATCGTTTTCAAAATAGGAGACTGTAAATTGGGTTTCCAACCCGGATAACCTCCTCTTAGTTCGATTCTTGCGCCGGCTAATTCGGCAATAGCACGCATGTCGTCGGCTAAGGCTTCTTTTGCCGATTCCACGCTGCTACGCATTAAATTGGCAACAGAGAGTACGCCGTTTTCGGTTTTTACGATAGCCAAGTTGGTAGAAGTTTCCACCAAACCTGGCATAGAATCGCTCATGCGCACAACTCCGTTAGGAGTTGCCAACACCAAATTCACCACTTTTTCCTGACATTTTTTACACATTACTTGCTTGGGCGTTTCTATCGGTTTTAGCTCAACTTTAAAATCGGGCTCCGTACCTGAAAATTCTTTGGCAATATCGGCAATTAAACCATTCATTAACTTCTCAAAGTCAGCCGTTTTATTTGCGGGAGCAGCTAATGTAACAAATGCTTCTCTCGGAATGGCGTTGCGCAAACTTCCGCCGTTAATATTAGCAATATGAATATCAAAATTTTCTAATCCTTTTTTTAACAAGCGCATAGCTACTTTATTAGCGTTGGCGCGTCCCAAGATAATATCCATGCCGCTGTGTCCGCCTTTCAAGCCTGTAACGGCAATTTCGTAGCCTTTCATATCTGCCGGGGTGGCTTGCAGATTGTAATCTAATTCAAAATTGGCATCCAATCCGCCGGCGCAACCCACATAAAGTTCGCCCTCATCTTCCGAATCCAAATTGATTAAAATATTTCCTTTAATAAAGCCGGGTTTCAACCCAAAAGCACCGGTCATTCCGGTTTCTTCATCTACCGTAACTAAAACTTCAATAGGTCCGTGTTCTATATTTTTATCAATAAGAATTGCCATAGCGGCGGCGCAGCCCATTCCATTGTCGGCGCCTAAAGTGGTACCGGTGGCACGCACCCAACCGTCATCGCAAATACGCGGTAAAATCGGGTCGGTAACGAAATTGTGCTTAGAATCGCTGTTGGCTTGCGGCACCATGTCAATGTGCCCTTGAAAAATTATGGGTACGCGATTTTCGTATCCCGGAGTGGCAGGCTTGCGCAAAACCATGTTGCCGGTTTCATCTTGATCATACGCTATATTATGCTCTTTTGCCCAATCTTTGAGCCATGCCAATATTTTTTCTTCGTGTTTGGAAGGATGCGGAATTGCACAGATGTTTGCAAATATTTCCCACATTTTGTGAGGATACAATTTCGATAATTCGTTGTTCATAATGTTTTGTTTTATAGATTAATTATTGCTTGAAACAGACTACTGCTAAATGAAGTTGCAAATATTCAATTTTTTTTTGGATTATTGCATATTTGAGGTTTATATATAAAATATATTTTTGCCACTTACTTTTTCAGCATTAATAATGCACTAAAATCATCCCTATGAACCCTAAAGTAGAAAAGATAAAACAACAATTAGACCAATTTCGTGTGGAGATTGGGGAGCATTTAGAAGAGTTTCGTTTACAGTTTTTGAGTAAAAAAAGCGAATTGCAACAGTTGCTTGGCGAGATTAAAAATGTAGAGCCTGATTTACGTAAAGAATTTGGACAAATAGTAAACAATTTGAAGCAATATGCGCAAGAATTGTTCGATGCGCACAAAGATAGAATAGAAAGCGCCACGCCGGTTCATGCTTCGGAAATTGACGTAACGCGCCCTGCAACGCTTTATACCGTAGGCGCTTTGCATCCTGTTTCCATTGTAATGAATCAAGTATGTGAAATATTTGAAAAAATAGGATTTGCCTCGGTTTCCGGTCCTGATATTGAGGATGACTGGCATGTTTTCTCAGCGTTAAATTTCCCGCAAGAACATCCGGCACGCGACATGCAGGATACTTTTTTTGTGAATGTAAATCCTGAGTTCTTGTTGCGTACGCACACCTCATCGTTGCAGGTGCGCACGATGGAAACTTGCCCGCCGCCCATTCGCGTAATATGCCCGGGCAGGGTATACCGCAATGAAACCATCACCGCACGCTCTCATTGTATTTTTCACCAGGTTGAGGGACTGTATATTGCTAAAGAAGTCTCCTTTGCTGAAATGAAACAAGTACTTTTGTTTTTTGCCAAAGAGATGTTTGGAGAAGAAACCAAGATTCGCCTTCGCCCCTCCTATTTTCCTTTTACGGAACCTTCTGCAGAAATGGACATTGAGTGTAAAATTTGCGGTGGAAAAGGCTGTAACGTATGTAAATATTCCGGTTGGGTGGAGATTCTCGGCTGTGGAATGATAGATCCTAATGTGCTTGATAACTGCGGCATCAACTCGAAAGAATATAGTGGCTATGCTTTCGGTTTGGGCATTGAGCGCATGGCGATGCTCAAATTTAAAATCAACGACATTCGTCTCTATTTTGAAAACGATGTGCGGTTTTTATCGCAATTTGCTTATACGCAATAATAATGGTTGAGCATAACCATTAAAATTTTTCTTTTTTAATGCGTAACGAAAAAAATCATTTTTTGCTTTCCGAATTAGTTTTATTATATTTTCGCGATATCAAAATGATATCAAAATGAAAAAAGAAAAATTTATCTCAGGTCTGAATGGATTCGGTATGTTTACCGTTCTGTTTCTTATTATTATTGCCGGCATTTTAACGCCGATACTGATGGAGGTTTATACGCCTCATATTTCCGGTGCCAAATGGTTTATGATAATTATTGCTATTGTAGCAGCCATTCTGATGCGAGGCTTTTCAATCATTAAGCCGAACGAGGCTTTGGTGATCACTTTTTTTGGAAAATATCAGGGAACTTGTATTAACAACGGGTTTTTCTGGTTCAATCCTTTTACCCTTCGTGAGCGTATCTCTGTGCGTGCGCGTAATGTGAATGGCGATCCGATTAAAGTAAACGACAAAATGGGAAATCCTATTCTCATTGGCATTGTGTTGGTGTGGAAAGTGGAAGACACCTTTAAAGCTTCTTTCGATGTGGACAATTATGTTATGTTTGTAGATGTACAGAGCGAAGCTGCCGTTCGTAACTTGGCAGGTTCTTATCCTTATGATAATCTCGAAGATGAGCATGCTGAAATTACGTTGCGCGGAGGCGGTACAGAAGTAAATAATATGCTTGAAGCTGCTTTGACGGAGCGTCTTGCTATTGCCGGGATCAAAGTTATAGAAGCGCGTATCAGCAACTTGGCGTATGCTCCGGAGATTGCCGGCGCCATGTTGCAACGACAACAAGCTACCGCAATTGTAGCAGCTCGCTATAAAATTGTGGAAGGCGCGGTAAGTATGGTAGAATTGGCGCTAAACCAAATGTCGGAAAAGAAAATTATAGAATTAGACGATGAAAAGAAAGCTGCCATGGCGAGTAACTTATTGGTAGTATTGACTTCCGATCGAGCGACAACCCCAATAGTGAATGCCGGCACACTTTACAATTAATATGGCAAGCGAAAAAAAATCGTTTATTATAAGAGTTGACGCGGAAACATTAGCTGCTATTGAAAAATGGGCTACCGATGAGTTTCGTAGCACAAACGGACAAATTGAGTGGATTCTGTCAGAGGCGCTTAAAAAAGCCAAACGAAGCCCACGTCAACGCCCTGAAAATAAAACTCCGGCTCATTAATCACTAATCATTAACCACTAATCACTAAACTATATCTTTGCCACATGAAAATAATCCTCGGAATTGACCCCGGAACCACCATTTTGGGTTTTGCGCTTTTAGATGCCACTTCTTCGCAAGGGGCATTGTTGGATATTGGTACGCTCAGATTAAGCAAAATAAAAGAACATGCCGATAAATTGAAATCTATTTTTGAAAGAACGTTGCAAATTATTGAAGATCATCGTCCTCACATATTAGCAATAGAAGCGCCTTTTTATGGAAAGAACCCGCAATCGATGCTAAAATTGGGGCGCGCGCAAGGTGTGGTTATTGCCGCCGCTATGTATAAAGGGCTTGAAGTATATGAATATTCTCCCCGCAAAATAAAACAATCCATCACAGGAAACGGCAATGCTTCCAAAGAGCAGGTTGCCGCGATGTTAATACATATGAAACTTATCCGGGAAAACGAACATCCGTTTGATGCTACGGATGCGCTTGCGGTGGCGATTTGTCATCACTTGCAGAATAGAATTACTGCGGTTGGGCAAAAGTTCTCCGGATGGGAGACTTTTTTGACGAAAAATCAAGATAGGATAATACATTAATGTTAGGTGGCTCAAAAGCATACAGATGACACAGACTGACACAAATTTTCTCTGTGGTTCTCTGTGTCTCCTCTGTGCAACTCTGTGTATTTTTGAGGTTTTGTGCGTTTTTTTTATTTCACAGAGAACCACAGAGAAAGCACAGAGAGTTACAGAGGAAGTTTCTGATTTAAAGAAAATTCTATTTCATTATTATAGAATTCTATTTTAGTTGAGAATTATGAGGGTTTGACTAAAATGATATTTTTGCGTATATTTATGAGTTGGGCGCAATAGCAAGACGTGTAATTCATTGGAAAACTCCCACCGGTGGGACAATTTTTTTGAGCGCCTTTTGAAAAATTTTACCGTTTTGACTCTTGAAAAGAGTATTTGCGGAAAAATTACTCTTGAAGGGTGCGAAATAGGAAAAACCATTGAATTTCACACAAAAAACGCCACAAATGATAAGTAATAATGGATATTGAACATCGTTATTACACACTGTAAAATATAAACTTAAATTACTTACATTATGAAAAAAACATTAATTGCAGCAATTATTTTAATTGCTATCTCACTTATGGTGAGCTGTCAAAAAGAAGACAATGAATCTAAACAGACAGTAACTTTAAAAAACACTGAAAGTTACACTATGAATTTTCTTGCATGGGATTGGGAAGAACAAAGATTGAATATTAAGGTTCAAGCTGAGTTCTATGAAATAAGTGAAGTTGTACAAAAAGAAAGCGATGGTAGTGAATGGGAATATAATTTCAAACCAGAAGCTGGCTTTGTTGGCAAAGAGAATGTCGTTATTGAGATGTATCGAAAATCACCAGATGGAGTTGTGAAAGTTGTTACATATAGAATGGTATTTAAAATCAAAAACTAATCCCCGCACAGAATAGAGTTTAAGGTAAAAAAATATTTTAAATTCCTATATCTAAAACAGCGTTGAGCAAAATTCAACGCTGTTTTTTTTATCTGCACGGATATTGCAGATAATTTTCCAATCAATTGATAATGCTCTAACGTATTGTGAAAACTTTTTCTACATTTGCACCGTCGAAAACTATATCTGTTTAAACAAAAACTATAACGACTTAGATAATAATTACAGAGACTTAAATAAAGCTATCATAGTTTACACAATAACTACAAAAATTTAGATAATAGCTAAATTAACTTAGACAAAAACTAAAACATTTTAGATAAAAACTAAAATAATTTAGATAAAAACTACAACAATTTAAACATTAACTAAAATACTATACTTAATTATATCAACAAGCAACATTAAAGACCGTAATCAATAAAAAATATCTATAAATCCGAAAGTATTTAATTATGGCAACTTCAAAAAAAAATGAAACACAAGACAAAAAGAAAGAAAAACTGATTATTTCAGAAACCGAATTGAAAAAATTACACGATGAAGTGTATAATTTAACGCAACAGTTTCCTCAGATTTCGCAAGATATTGCCCTGTCGGATGCTGAACGTAAACAGATGCGCGGCTCCGGTATTCGCCGGTACGGATTCATTGATAAAGTGAGCGATTTGGCTATGGAAAACCCAAAGTTTGTGCCACCATATATGGACGTAAATGAATTAAAGAATCTGATACGTCAGATTGAAGTGTTGCGTAATACTGCGGCAAATCTTCAGCAAATGCTCCGAATGGTAAACGATGAATTGCTCACAGACGGCAATGAAGCATACCGCCTTGCACTCATTTACTACAACTCTGTGAGTAGCGCTTCACGTAGTCGGGTGCCCGGCGCTGAAGCTCTGTTTAATACGTTGAGACCGTTCTTTAAATCATCTTCGTCCAAAAGCACGGGCGAGCTTACCGAAAAGAAAGTAATGCACGATGCAAAGAAACTTATCAAGGGTAAGGCTGACGGAAAAATTATCATCAAAAACGAAAAACCTGCCACTTCCGGAGGCATTCACGAAGTAATTGACGAAGTGCACAGCGGACACACAGCTTTTGAGTAGCGGGAAAGCAATTAGTAACTTTTACGCACCTCGAGAAGGTGTTGAAAGTGCAGTGGCGGTCGCTCAGCCAAGTTTGTTTTATCATACTCACAAGTTCGCATCATAAAACAAACCGCACACAAGAAAATGTCGGCAAATTTTCCCACCGCACACGCATATTGTACAAGAAAATATACAATATGCCCCGCGCTAAAATTTGCCGTCATTTACTTGTCTTGCCCACGCAATCGCTCCAGCAACTGTTCCCGCACTTGACAGAGACCGTATAGACAAGTATACTGGGGCATGTTTGGATTTATCTTGCTTCTATTGACAAATCAGCGGTATTTGACAGGCAAATAAGGTTTTCTTGTTTCATAGGCAAGGTTCGTGGGAAGGCTGCTACTGCGACCCAACGGGCGGTTTGGCAAGATTGCGGCATTACCACCCGTTGACAATCTTGTGTACTTTTGCACGCTGGTAGCTCGCGTGGAAAGTGTGTTGTGAAGCCGCAACCTCGCCAAGCCGCGTGGCGTTAAGCGCAAGTTTTTTTCAGCAAATACAGGCAAGATTTATAGAAGTAAATTGGAAAATGCACCTCGAAAATTGATAGATTTTTGTAAATCCCATTCGGAAAAATTTGTAGTGATTTTTCAAAAATAGTGTGAGATTGAAAATTATGCTTTCTTTTGCAGCATCTTTTAAAGTTGTTTATGAAAACAATAAAATACTTTCTACTAACCGCAACACTGTTTGTTCTAAGCATTTTCTCCCTGCAGGCGCAAAGCACAGAAGGAAAAGAGTTTTGGCTGACGTTCGGACAATTCTTTACTCAGATACAACCTGCTTCTAATACCAATATAGAAATTCGTATAGTAGGCAGTGACCAACCAACTTCGGGAAGAATATATTTTACCAATTTAGGAACTTTTGAAAATTTTTCAATCAATGCAAATGAGGTGTTTACTCATTCCCTAGACTTGGCACAAAAAATTGCCGTCTATAATTCCACAGTAGGAGTATCTAATCGTAGTGTTTATATCATTTCTTACAATGCACCAGTAACGGTTTATGCTTTTATACAACACCCGAATGTTGTTGATGAAGTAACATACGTATTGCCTGTAACTGCATTAGGAGCAGAATATTATCATATCTCAAATTATACTTTGCCAACGAATTATAAGGATGCCTACGCCATAGTAGCTACCCAAAACAATACGCATCTGTATCACAACAAAGAGTATATCGCAACTCTTAATGCCGGGCAAGTTTATTATAATACCTCCTCAACCGATATGACCGGCGCTCAAATTACTTCTACTAATCCTGTCGCTTATTTTACAGTGCATCAATATTCCCCCGTTCCTTATTTTGGTTTTTCGCATGGGTGTATTTTAGTTGAACAAATGGCTCCTGTAAATACATGGGGGAAAAGATTTTTTGTGCCGGTTACCCTATTTGAGAAAGATATTGTGCGTATTGTTGTATCTCAAAACAATACCAATATTGAAATTGAGGGTGGTACTTTAAGAAATGATGTACCCGGAGCGCAAACAACCCTTAACAATCTGAAACCGGGAGACTTTGTTGAATTAGATTTTACTAATGATTATAATGGTTGTTACATTCAAGCAAATAATCCTGTTGGAGTTTGTGTATATATTGCAAATACACAATATACAGGATTACACTCATTGCCGGCTATGAGTTGGGTTCCGGGAATAGAACAATCAATCAGTAAAGCGTTGATTGCGCCCTTTATCCCCGGAACATATACCTATTTGACCCACCATTATGCTTTGGTTACCACGCCCACCGCCACAAGAGATAAAACAATGGTTTCTATCGGAGGAGCGCTTCCTGTAAGTTTGAATGGAGAAACATGGAAAGAGCATAGTGCCTCGGGTATGTCGTTTTGTAGTGTGCAACTTACCCAAGGCAACGCATCTTATGTTTTTACAAATCCGAGCGGTGTTATTATTATGGGATACGGAACAGGTCCAAACAATTATCAGTTAGCATCATATTTCTACCTTGCCTATTCCGCCATGCGCGATTTGGATGTAGCGTTCTATGGCAACGAAATCCACTTTCAGGATTTTAAAGAGAATCCTTTCTGCGAAAGTTTGGTTGAATTTCGTGCAGAAATTGACGGCAAAGGTATTGAGACAGACACTATTAAATGGTTTATTAATGAAACTGAAGAAGTTGCAGAACGTAATAAATTGGAATGGGAGAAAACTTTTTCTCTCGGCGAGTATGAGATAAAAATGTGGGTACATTTTGAAAACGGAGACACTCTGGCTAAAACAGGCACACTCGCTATAATAAACTGTAATCAAGAGTCGGCGTTTTATGCAAACAATGTGCACCATGAGGCTTTGAAGGATACCACTTTCTGCAACAAAAACGTGAACTTTCTCGCCGAAATTGAGGGGCTGCATCCCACAGACCCGGAACCAATAAAGTGGTATATTGATGACGTTTTTGAAACTTCGCAAGCAACGTGGAATAAGCCGTTTGAAAACGGAACTTATGAGATTAAGTTGGTGGTGCACTACGATAACGATACCTATGCAACACTTATCGGCACATTAAAGGTTCAGGCACTGTGGATTAAGATAAGGAATGTGCGGTATTGAATTGGGTGGCGCTTTTCCGAGTTTGGCAGACGCAAGCGCCGGAAAGTCAGTCGGACTTGCACGGAAGGAAGGCTCAATTTGTACCGGAAACAAGCCACAAAAATGTCTGTCGTCATTTTTTGCCCACCCACCCCCCTGAAAAGAAACGAAAAATAGAGTGAAAATGAAAATGTTAAGAGTAAAAATGACAGACTATTACAAACTTGAAAATGAGACCGACCGTAAAAAAACCAGCGCTTAACGAGCATATTGCCAAAATTGCTGCCTTACCACGCGGGATAAATATTTTGCTATTTTCGCGGACTGGATCGCGTTTATAAAGTGTTGAGAAGCGGTAACTTCGGCAATATGCCACTACGTATTCTATGGGCACTCTCATTAATATGAAATATTTAATTGAACACCAAGAGAATATAGATTTTTGTATCGCTGATTGACATATTTACTCACCGAATATTATTGCAGAAAGATTAAGCAAAATCTACAATGAAGTTATTCCTCTTCCTGAAGCAGACTCTCAATTTTTTAACTGGAAAAATTTTTATGAAAACCTCCAAATACCCGTAATGCTTTTTCATGGTTCTGAAGATATTGTTTGTACAGAAGAAGATATCAGCAAACTAAAAGAAGAAGTGAAATACCTTACAATTATCCCTTACACTGGAAGACATTTGATGGGCTATAATGTTCTACGTGAAGATTATATTCGCAATATTGAAACCTTTCTGAAAAAAGAATAAGCATATGCCACTTGTTACCATTCTAAAAAGATTAATCGAACAATTTTACCGATGGTATGCACCTTCAGCCATCGATCATATTGCCATAACGTTAAATGCAATGGCGAAAAATGCATCGTGTTCGAAAAATTCCAAAACTAATAATTAAAACAGAATTATTAATCAAAAAAAGAAAGAAATGAAAAAAAATACACTATTAAGCCTCGTGCTGATGTTTGCAGGATTTATAGCCACAGCACAAAACAATAGAATGATGCCTCATCATTTTTCCTCACAACACCCACAACTGGAATACTCGGATTTTGACTATTCTGATATGAAAAATCCCTATCTTCTATTGCACAAAGCCAAATCAGGCAAAGATTGGTGGCAACCAGATACGGTATATGTGTATCCTCCCAATTCTGAACAGCCATCCCATCGAGAAATATTTTCTTATAATGCACAGGAATTGCTAACAGAATATTTACAGCAAAGCTGGCAAAATAACAATTGGGTGAACGACCGGAAAGATTTCTATACCTACGATACGCAGAATAAGCCTCTAACACGATTATCCCAAAGCTGGTATGGCACTAACTGGGTAAATAACTTTAGAAATATTTATACTTATGATGCACAGAATAACTTGATAACAGATTTATTCCAAGGATGGTATGGCAATTGGGTGAATAGCTGGAGAGATACTTATACCTACGATGCGCAGAATAACTTACTAACAGAATTAGGCGAAACATGGCAAACTGACAATTGGATGAATAGCGACAAAGGTATGTGGACTTATGATGAAAATAATAATAGTACCACAGTAGAATATTGGGTTTGGCAAGATGAGGATTGGCAGCAAGGTACAGTCCCTCTAACCTTATTCTACAACAATATGCAAAGTTATATCCGGGCATACAGTTCAGGGCATAAACGCACCGCCACCTACTTCAAATTAATGACAAACATTGCCGAAAACGCCGCCGTCAATATTACGGTTTATCCAAACCCAACGAACGGACAATTACAAGTGAAGAGTTATGAGTTACAAGTTACAAGTATTTCCTTTTTCGATATTTACGGTAGAAGTATACAGACGCCGTCTATGTCGTTATCGTCTCCCGAAACTGTAATAGACCTTTCACATTTGCTGAGCGGTCTTTACTTTGTGAGAATATCCACCACTGTAGGAGAAATAGTTAAAAAGATATTGAAAGAGTAGTGGAGGGCGCTTAGCTGCATGAGCAAGGTCGTGTTGCCAACACGTTGTGTGCAATTGCCGGACAAACAATCTCTAAATTATAACCCCATGATAAAAATAAAAATTTGTGTTAGTGTTTTCTTACTACTGTGTTTCATTTTTGAAACAACAAATGCGCAACCAACCGGCAACACAGAACAGGCAACCGTAACCTACAACCTCACAGCAACACAGAACATTGCCGAACATGATATTCTACAAATAATTACTTGTTACCCAAGTGCAATTCTTGATGTTTTTGCTAATGATGTGGTGATACCCTGCACCCGCATCGAAATAGAATTGACCATAACAAGCGGTTCCAAAATAGGCGCAACGACTTCAGTTGATAGCGATAAAAATATTGTCTATACATATCCCGCCGGTTTTACCGGTCGTGATACATTGGAATACGCGATAGTATGCAAAAATGTGGTTTATACGGCGAATGTGTTTATTACGGTGGTTGAATGTCCGGATAATATTGATGAGGTAGATTGTTACGGAGATCCGCAACAAACAACTTGGGGAGTTCGACTTATTCCTCACAGTTTACCAACAAATTACTCTACCACCCACAATGTTTTGGTTGGCGACGTTTATAATGATGGAAAACCGGCAATAGTAGCGCTTCGTGGAGCAAACGGCAATAACTCTCCAACTACTATATCTATTATAGACGGACAAACGCTTACGGAGAGAACAAGTTTTTCTGCTGCTAATTCGTTTTCGGGAGACATCCCGTTGGCAGCTATCGGAAGAATAAAATATTCTGCAACTGTTGATACTACGCTGATATTCTTTAAAACGGGTACCACTTTATATGCTTATAATGCCTACGGGAATACGGTATATACTGCTTCGGGTTTTATAAACAATGGCACTTCGTTTCAATTAATTGATTTAGACGGGGATGGATATTCGGAAATAGTCATAGGAAATCGGGTATATGCAGCAGAAAACGGAGCATTATTGTGTTCTGCAGGGACAAACCAAGGCATTATACGCGGATGGGATGCCAGAGCTGATTTAGTTCAAACCAGTGCAGGCGATCTTCTGGGTAATGGCAAAAAACAGGTAGCTGTTGGAAACACGATTTACGACGTAACAATCAATAACCGTAATGCAGGCGGCGGAACAATGACGATAGCCCGAACTTTTACGCCGCAACTTTGGAACGGGACTATTATTTCAAGCACCGATGGCGCCACGCAATTGGTAGATATGGATTTAGACGGACATTTAGATGTTGTTGTAAGTGTAAATGTGGGTACAACCTGTTATTTCTATGTTTATTCGCCTTTTAAAAATCAAATCATAGCTTCTATCCAGATGCCTCAAGCTGTAGCCAAACGGAGCATGCCATTCATTAGTAATATAGCCGGAAATGAGAGTCCTGAAATTATTTTTATTCATGGAGCTACTGCCGGCGAAGGTACTACAGGCTTGTTTATTACAGCTTTACAGTATAATCCTAACTCAATAACCGGGCAGTTAGAGATTTTGTGGCAAATACCACACGACGATGCCTCAGGATGCACAGGCATTACAGCTTTCGATTTTAATCAAGACGGACTTTCCGAGTTGGTTTATCGTGACGAAAAAAATCTTCGAATTATTAACGGCAGCGGTAAAAGCCATATTACAGGTAATGACACTATACCTTTTTATAATTTGTTCATATACGCCTCAACATCTACCACCGGGCGAGAATATCCGGTAATTGCCGATATAGACGGCGATGGCGAAGCTGAAATAATTATCGCAGGAGGAGATGTGGGTAGACCGACAATGGGACCTTTACAAATATTTAAGTCAAATAGCTCTCTTTGGGCGCCTGCCCGAAAAGTTTGGAATCAATATGCTTATCAGGCAGTAGGTGTAAACGAAGATTTAACAATTCCCCGCTATCAAATGAATCCGGCAACGCAATTCCCAAATGGAAAACAGCCTTTTAATAACTTTTTGCAACAGCAAACACAGTTAAATACAATTGGTAACCTTTATTGGCCCCTGGCAAATATCGTATTTGCAGAGACTCCCGAAGCCACATCAACGTGCGACTCGATAGTTTTTACCGGCTGTATTACCAACGTGGGCGATGCTGCTTTACAGCAACCTATTTATGTAACCTTCTACAAAAACGATACCATTGCAACCCATATCATCGCCATGGATTCTATCCAAAATATTTTGAGAGTTGACAGTACATTATGCTTCGAACTCACAATTAATAATATAAGCGACCATGCCCCCTTTACGAGTATTTGGATCAGTATCAATGACCGCAACGGCAACTATCCTTATCAAGCGCAATGTGAGGTTGATGGTAGGCGCGAAATTGCTGTAAAGGCATGTGACTTAACTGCTGAGTTTTACGCAAACGATGTACATCACTTAGTTTTGCAAGATACAACTTTCTGTGCAAGTTATGTGGGTTTCCGCGCTGAAACAGGGATGCTGCACGAAGAACCGGGCAGATTGATGTGGTATATTGAGGGTACAGAGGAATTTTCAGCACGAGATCAAACAGAATGGGGTAGGAATTTTCCCAACGGAAATTATCAAGTTAAGATGTGGGTACGTTTTAAGAACGGGGAAACAGAAACTATCATAAGTACCTTAAAGGTTCATGCCGGTTGGATTAAGATTAGGAATATTCGGCAGGAATGAAAGAGTAGTGTGAGGGCACAAAACGAACACTTAAATTATTTTTAATGTTTATGATTTTCACCTCCAATTTAAACCTTAAATTTTAAATCTTTAAATTTTTAAATTATGAATATCCGTTTCGCCACAAAAGAAGACGTTCCCGCAATACTCCACCTCATTAAAGCAATTGCAGATTACGAGAAACTATTACACGAAGTAACTGCCACAGAGGAAATTTTATATGATTCGCTGTTTGTGAAAAAGGCAGCGGAAGTATTATTGGGGGAATATGACGGAAAGATTATCGGATTTGCGCTTTTTTTCCACAACTTCTCTACATTTACCGGCAAACGCGGACTTTATTTGGAAGACCTGTTCGTTTTGCCCGAATACAGACATCAAGGATTTGGAAAACAATTCTTCTTCGAACTTATGCAGCTTGCCCAACAACGCGAATGCGGAAGAATGGAGTGGATCTGCTTGGACTGGAATGCGCCGGCTATCCGGTTTTATACGGATTATCTCGGTGCAATTCCAATGGATGAATGGACAGTGTACCGGTTATCGGAGAAAAAAATCGCTGATTTCTTTCTCCGATAACGGGGCTATTTCTCCGGACTTATGAACCTCAATGCTTCATCTAATTGCGCCGTTTCGAAATACTTTTCTTCAAAAGCTGCGTTTGCCAGATGAAGTGCTTTGTTCTCTAATTTTACAGCATCCTTGATAATGTCGGATTGAGCCACTACGGCGCATCGCCCTATCTTACTAAAATGCTTAAATCCCCACACTTCACCTTCCATTAAAGCTTTAAACTCCGTATGCTTAAGAATGGACAAATCTTTAACTTTGAGCAAAAGATTGACATGCTCATTGCCTTCGTTCAGCTTTTCTTCAAAAAGTTGCATCATCAATTGCGCATCTGCTTTTGTGAACGTATCGGTGAGTTCTACAGCAAGCGCGTTTCCTTTAAATGTTTTAATTTGAGTTAACATAATGATAAAATTTAGGTAACTATATATAATTTTATAGAAAGTTTTGCAAAAGTAATATTCTATGTGAAGTTAGTATGTAGTTCCTTAAATTAATTATTTGAAAAAAACGACCCTATCTCCTGCTAATCCACAAAAATTACTATTTTTGCCGCCTCAAATGCGGTTCCGTAGCTCAACTGAATAGAGTATCTGACTACGGATCAGAAGGTTTCAGGTTTGAATCCTGACGGAATCACGGAGTTGAGGCTGCCTTAAAAACAAAAGCAGCCTCTTTTTTTTGAGCTATACATCAAATCGTATCGCATCAATGGGCGAGATTCGTTTTGAAATATAATAAGCCGGTATGAGTAATGTAAGTAAACAAGCCGTAAAAACAAGCAAATTAACCCATAACAGTGTAAACAGATTGATTACTATGGGAATATAAGACACGTAATAGGTAGCAGGATCTAAAGGAATAATATGAAACGTCATTTGTAAAATGCCTATTCCAAGACCAATAATATTTCCCCAAAGTAAACCGCGCAAGATAAGCTGAGAAGCAATAATCAAAAATAGTTTAACCACCTGTTTATGATTCAATCCCATCGTTTTTAAAATGCCGATATTTTTTGTTTGCTCCAAAACGATAATAAAAAATGTGGAAATCATAGTAATGATGCAAACAAAAATAGTGATGATGAGCAAAACGAGCACATTGGTATCGAAAAGCGCTAACCAATCAAAAATATTGGGATAAAGCTGCTTAATGGTTTCTGCTTTGAGTGAATATGGAATGTTATTATGCACTTGTTGCCCTATGGCATCTAATTGATTGTAATCATTAATCAATATTTCGATGCCGCTTACTTGCGAAGGCTCCCAGTCGTTGAGCCTTTGCACGTGCCGCAAGTCGGTTAAAACAAAGCGTGCATCCATTTCGGGAAGTCCGGTTTCATAAATGCCTTCAACAATAAAACTACGTTGTCGCGGCGGTTCCTGCACAAAATAAGCACCCACTTTATCGCCTACCTGCAATTGTAATTTCGAAGCCAACGTTTTAGATACAAGGATGTTATTGCTAATAGAGTCGGATTGATAAACTAACGGATTTCCGGCGATAATATGTGTTTGAAACAGCTCCCACGAAAAAGTGGAATCAATTCCTTTTAATACAATGCCTTCTACTTGGTCTTGTGCTTTTAAAATCCCCACTTTGGTAGCATAAAACTGCATGTTTTTAATACGCGGATTTTTTGCTAACTCATCTATAAATGATTGGTTTCTATCGAACGGCATTAAATCGAAGGAGTAATTTTGCTCTACGCTCGAAATGCGAATGTGTGCGCCGAGACTTACCATTTTGTCGCGTATCACTTTTTTATAACCGGCGGTGATAAAAAGCGCTAAAAGCATGAGCGTTACTCCTAAAGCTACTCCTGCAATGGTAATTTTCACAATAGGTTTGGAGTAATTGCTTTGCTCTGATTTTAGGAGTGTTTTAGAAAGAACAAATAGATTCATCGGCTTTTTTGCTGCAAATTAAGGATAATTTTTTCTAGTTTTTTAAGCTTTTCAACAACAACTCCCCTGTCCCAATCCGATAGCCCTCTGATTTGAATACAAGTTTTCCTTCTTTATTCACAATAAACACCAACGGATATTCTTCTCTAAATTCCTGATTGGTGGTATTTAATACATAATTCATAAACATTGATTCCTTATCAATTTCGAAAATAGAGTTTACAGGTAAATTCCAACGTTTCGGGTTGAAATCGGCGGTATTTTTTTCGCCGGGAATCATAAATAAAATATTGCCTCCCCATTTATCAAAATCATTTTTTAATGCTGCCATATCGTTGAATAAGTGACGAGTAGGTTCGCGCGCGGGATCAATAAAGCAAAGTATCAATTCTTTTTCCTGCATTAAGTCAATGAGCGCTAATGTGTGTTCCTTGCCGGAATACGGTGAGTTCACCTCAATTTCACCGTAAGTTTTATTTTGAGGAATTAGTTTGCGTAACGTAACGGTTTTGCTCACTGTTTTTCCGGGTTCAATATTGAAAAACTCTAATTGTGAAAGTGTTTCGCCGTCGCTATAACGATTTCCGGTAGAAAGCATGTAATAACCGGGTTCCAATTCTAATGTGGCAGGGAAAGCTGCTACCCGTGGATCATCTTGGTAATTAAAGGTTACAAAATCGCCGTCTGCGAATTTTGCGATGGTGTAGTGGGTCCAGTATTCGGGGGTTTTGGCGTTTTTGGGGAGGGTTAGGGTTAAATTTCCATATAAACTACCCCGTGACACCCCTTCAAAATTTGAAGGGGATTTAGTGCCTGCTACTTTCTCCTTTCTCCCTTCTTCCTCTAAATCCACCACATTCCATTTTTTATTTTGCCATACGAATATTTGATTAGTAGCAGCGTCTAAATATGCCGGAATATCTAAGGCTCGGCAGGCTGCCACGAAGAAGATGTTTCGCGAATGTTCGTCTGTGAGTCTTAAATCGTAAACACCTTTGGGTGAGATGGAGGCACGAAAATAATTGTCGTCGGAGCGCAAACGAATATTTGCATCCATCCAATCCAGAAGTTGTTGAGAAGTTGCATTCTCTCCTAATTCTGCTTCCAAGTTATCGAGTAAATAATGACGCCACATGCGCAATCCTTCATTAGAAATCCGTGCAGGAATTATTCCTTTTACATAAACATCGAAAGGATATTTTTTTGAATCAAATAAAGTAGTATGTTCCTGCAAAATATCAGCAGGTGCATCGCGCAGGTCTTTGTCGGAAAGTGCGTTTAAAAATTCATACACATATAATCCGGCTCTTTTTTTGCCGTTTTGTTCCACAAACTTTTTAATTTCCGCATAATTTCCTTCGCTTTTTTGAATGAAATACCATACTTGTTCCGGCGTAAGATTTTCTGTTTTAATGATTTTTGCGTCCTCTTCATTCATAAAAGTAGTCAGATAGGCATTACGCACAGAATCATTATATTGTAAACGTCTATTATTGATGTCGTTTTGTTCTTTCGTTGCCACTTTCTTTTTGGTTCCGGCATCGGGCGGGAAAATGTCCAACCACTCCACGTATTCTTTACCCTGCTCATTTTCAAGCCTTATGGTTAATTCATCATTTTTACGCACATCGAACTTTTGGTAGCCGTATTTTCTGTTTTTTGTTACCCACACGAGCAAATCGCCATAACCGGTACTAAGAGTAGCAACACCGTCTTTATCAGTATTAGTGGAAGCAAGGGAATAATATTCAGCAAAATTATAGAGTTTGAATTTTACGATGGCATCTTGCACGGGCATATTATTTTTATCTACCACAATGACCTTTATCTTTTTAGTATTCGTATAATTAGAAGTTAGATTTACCACAGAATATAATTCGGTTTCCAAAGTACGTTCTCCAAAATCTCCGCTTTTCCCAAACACGTTGGTGTGCACCATCATAGCGCGAGTAACGGGAAGGGCAAACCAACCCATATCTAATTCAGGATCAGGCTCACAAGCACCCAGAAAGTGCCAATTGCCGTTCACCCAAACTTCTACCCAAGCGTGATTGCTATTGGTGTGCGCCCAACGCGGTGTGTAAATCTGACGTGCCGGAATCCCCATGGCGCGCATGGCAGTAACCGTTAAGGTAGATTCTTCGCCACAACGCCCAAAGCCGGTACGAATGGTAGCCAACGGCGACGAAGTTCTCCTATCCGAAGGACGATACGTTACTTTTTCGTGACACCAGTGGTTAATTTCCAATGCAGCATCGTACATGCTCATGTCTCTAATTCTGTCTTTTAACTCATTGAAAATCACCATCCGTGCCGTATCCAAATCTTCATTATTTACACGATATACCAGCACAAAATGGCGAAATATATCTTCGGGAATAGCTGCGCCCCAAGGCATTTCATCTTGTGCTTTGAATGCGTAACGTACTTGATCCAAAAAGAATTTGCCGTCATAATCAGCTAAATCGCTCAACGGCATATACGCATACAAAAATTGCAATGCTTCTTTCTCTTTGTGTGTCAGAGTTTTGTCATTAAAAACAAAAAACAACTCCGTAGTGCGATCTCCCGCCAGCACTTTTCGTGCCTCAAAATCGGCTTGCACCATTAAGCGATAAGATTTGTCGGTTAGAAAATGAGGATCTTTACCACAAGAAGAAAAAAGAAAAACGGCGATTGTTATAAAAAGCAACCGGCTCAATATTAGATTGTTTTGCTTCATTATAAGATATTTGACAACTGTTCCTTTATTTTTTCAGCTTCATCTTTCATCAAAACCACAATTTGCTGGATATTAAAATCATTAGCTTTTGAGCCAATCGTGTTAACTTCTCTACCCATCTCTTGAACGATGAAACTCAGTTTTTTACCTGCATTATTTTCTTTCATCGTATCCATAAAATAGTCGCAATGTTTGCGCAAACGCACTTTTTCTTCGGTAATATCCAGTTTTTCAATATAAAAAAACAATTCTTGTTCCAAACGATTGGGGTCATATTTAACCGGTAAATTTTCCAAATTTTCAATTAACTTTCTCTTCAATTCTACGATGCGGTTGCTCTCAAAAGGCGTAATTTTATCTATCATATCAGAAATCAAGCGTGTACGATAAATAAAATCTTCCGACAGAGATGCGCCTTCCTCTTTTCTAAAACGATTTACCGCATGGCAAGCAGTTTTTATTCCTTCAAAAATGGCATTCCATAAATTTTCGGAAACCTCTTCTTTGGGTGTAGAAACGACATCCGGCATACGCAACATTTGAGAAAAAATATCAGAATCTTTAGGGTTACTCACACTTTTTGACAACTCCGTCAATTTCTCAAAATAGGCTTTTGCCAAATTTTCATCAATACTAACCACGGGTTTATCCATTTTTTCAATATAGATATTCACATCTATTTTTCCTCGCTCCAACTCTTTGGTTACCAATGTCCTCATTTCATTCTCTTTTTCCCTTAGCAACGCCGAAATCCGCGTATTCAAATCTAATTGTTTGCCGTTTAACGATCGTATTTCAATCGCAATTGTTTTCCCTTCGCAGTTTACTGTGGCTTTTCCAAAGCCGGTCATTGATTTCATCATAATTACAAATCTACACCCACGCCAATTCTAAAAAACGGATAATAATTATGAGTGTAATTATTGATGGTGGGTTGGGTTATCGGAATATTAAAAAGTACTAAAGCTTGAAAAAAGACGCGCGGAGCGATATATTGTTTGTAGCCGCCGCCTACGACAGCAAAATGAAAATTGTAAGCTTGTGAAGGCGAGCCATCTAACCACCTAAAATGGTTTTGTTCAAATTCATAGCCTGCATGCACTACAATTCTCTTAATAATACATGGTTGCAGCGCCACGCCAAGCCCCCAAATATGCGAATCATAAAAATTTCTTTGCCACATGTAGGTGTATTGTCCATTTGCTATCACGAGCAACCAAGGCTTAATATAAACGCCCGCTTGCGGTGATATGCTCACTGCGCTACCAAAGTTTCCGAATTGCACGCCAAAGCCACCGCCAACAACAATTTTCGGTCTGCCTTTTTTTGCCGGTATCTCTTTTTGCAGGCTTTGCGGGGGCGGAGGGGTGTTTTGAGCGAAACAAGGCACAAAGGAGAAGGGAGAAAGGAGAAAGGAGAAAAAGAGAATTTTGAATTTTGAATTTTGAATTTTAAATTTTGGATTATTCATTTTGCAATATTATTTTTAAATATAAACTACCTAGTCCAGCTTTGCCGTTCATCCTTTCAAAATTTGAAGAGGATTTTTTCGTCATTCCGAGTAAAGCAAGGAATCTCCTCCTTTCTCCCTTCTCCTTTCTACCTATTTACACGCTTGGCAAGCCGTAATCGCTACCAAACTCACAATATCTTCTACAGAGCAGCCGCGCGACAAGTCGTTAATGGGAGCAGCCATCCCTTGCATAATCGGTCCAATTGCTTCTGCACCGGCAATACGTTGTACTAATTTGTAAGCAATATTTCCTACTTCTAAGGTTGGGAATATCAATACGTTGGCTCTTCCGGCAATTTCGCTGTCAGGGGCTTTCGATTTTCCTACGCTGGGCACAATAGCAGCATCGGCTTGCAATTCGCCGTCAATTTTGAATTGGGGCGCCATCTCTTGTGCTATTTTGGTAGCGTTTCGCACTTTATCCACCATTTCGTGTTTAGCAGAACCTTTCGTGGAGAAGCTCAACAATGCCACACGCGGATCTAACTGTGCGATAGATTTTGCGGTTTGTGCCGTAACTACTGCAATTTCAGCTAATTCACGTTCGTTCGGATTCGGATGTGCTGCACAATCCGCCCACACCATCACGCCATTGTCGCCCCACTGCGGATCTTTAAACACCATAATGAAAGCACCGGAAACCACGGAAACACCGGGTAATGTTTTCACCACTTGAAACGCCGGACGAAGCACGTCGCCGGTAGCGTTTAATGCGCCGGCAACTTCGCCATCCACTTCTTTGTTTTTAATCAACAGCGTTGCCAAATACAACGGATCTTCTACCAAACGCAAGGCTTCTTCCGGTTGCATACCTTTGCTTTTGCGAATTTCGCAAAGCATTTCAGCATAAAATTCTTTCTTCGGATTATTTTTCGGGTCAATAATTTGTGCTTCTTTAACGTGAGTTAGGCCCCACTCTTTTGCTTGCGTTTCAATTTTCTCTTTGTTGCCCAACAGTACAATCTTTGCAAAGTCTTCTTTTATGATAATATCGGCGGCTTTCAACGTTCTTTCTTCTTCACCCTCAGGAAGTACAATGGTTTTGTTTGCCGATTTGGCGGTTGCTTTAATTTGATCGATTAAATTCATAGTATGTTTTTTTATTGTTTTAAAAAATGTTTGGCAAAAATAATTTTTTTAGTGATACGCGGCAAGTGACAGGTAAGCGTATTATTTTTTTACACAGAGAGCCACAGAGAAGGCACAGAGAATCACGGAGGGTTTTCATCTCTGTGGTTCTCTGCGTCTTCTTCGTGTAACTCCGTGAAATAATTATCACGACTATCCATCACTAAAATAATCTCTCCCCTTGCCACGTTATCTAAAATCGAAACTTAAATTAATGAACCGACTATTTCTTTTTCTAATCATCACATTTCACGTTTTTTTTGCTGTTGCGCAACGCTCACAAGAAGAGCAATTAGCTGTTCAACACTATCAAAAAGGAGAATACGACAAAGTCAAAGCGATTTTGAAGCCTATTTTCGATAGAAAACCGGATGTTTACATTTATTCTTATTACTATCCAACTTTGTTACAATTAGAAGATTATAAAGAATTGGAGAAAGTAGTGAAAGCGCAACAAAAAGCATTTCCTACTGTGCGAAGGTATGACATTGATTTGGGGTATGTGTATGAACGTCAGGGAGATTTGAACAAGGCTTTGAAAGAATACGATGCCGCTATTAAAAATTTGCCGGCGCAAGAAAACGCATACCGAGAGTTGCATTATGCTTTTTTAAGCAGAGGCAAAAGAGATTATGCCATTGATGTTTTGTTGAAAGGAAGAAAAGCGCTGCAAAACCCCAAATTGCACTCCAAAGAATTGGTACAAGTTTATACTTCATTAAAAAACACGGATAAAATTATTGAAGAAGCGTTTAATTTGGTAAAAGACGGCAATGAGGCGCAACGTGCAGAAGCACAGGCTATTCTCCAAAACTTAATTGTGGAAGACGAAGAGCAAATCAACTATTTATTGCTGAAAACCGCTTTGCAAAAAGAGATTCAAAAAGATCCGAATAATTTAGAACTTGTACATTTGTTATTTTGGGCGTATCAGCTAAATAAAGATTTTTCAGACGCCTTGTTAATTGCAAAATCGTTGGACAGAAGAACTAAAGGCGACGGCGAAATTATCATGAATTTGGCAAACAATGCTACGCTAAACAGAGATTACGAAACCGCAAAAGAAGCCTTGGAGTTTATCATTGCCAAAGGAGAAACTACGCCTCATTTTACCACAGCCAAATTTCAATTATTGAATGTAAAATATCTTCAACTAACCTCTGTTTCTCCGGTAAAAATATTAGAAGCAAAGATGTTAGAACAAGAGTTTAAAAAATTGATAGAAGAGTACGGTATACACAATAGCACTTCCGAGTGGATTCGAAAATATGCGCATTTATTAGCCTTTTATGTAAACAAACCTACCGAAGCGGTTGAAGTTTTGAATACGGCAATTGCCGGTGTCAACATCCGTGATCCTAAGCAACAAGCGTTGTATAAAGTTGACTTGGCGGATATTTTATTGTATTCGGGAAATGTTTGGGACGCCACGCTTTTGTATTCACAAGTGGATAAGGACTTTCCCAACGATACCATCGGGCAAAATGCAAAATTTAAAAATGCCAAGCTTTCTTTCTATATAGGAGAGTTTACGTGGGCTAAAAGTCAGTTGGATATTTTGCGCGCCGCCACTTCAAAACTTATTGCCAACGATGCCATGCAGTTTTCGCTTCTAATTTCCGATAACGAAGACGATGAAGACGATGAGGATGAAAATGAGGATACGGAATTTTTTGGTTTGTTTGGCAACGACTTGGAAAAAAACAAAGCGCTCCGCTATTTTGCCAAAGCCGATTTCATGTTGTTTCAAAACAACGATGAACAGGCACTTAAATATTTAGATTCCATTGCAATAGTGGCGCCGCTCTCGAAAATAGCGCCTCACGTGCTTTTCACAAAAGCGAAAATTTTCACTCGCCAAAAAAATTATTTGGAAGCCGAAAAATTATACCAACGTATATGTAATATTTACTCAGATGGCTTGCTGGGCGATGATGCTCTTTACTATCTGGGCGAACTTTATGAATACCATTTGAAAGATATACCCCGCGCCATGGAGTGCTATCAAAAACTGATGAGAGAGTATCCGGGCAGCCTTTTTGTGGTGGATGCGCGGAAGAGGTTTAGAACCTTACGGGGGGATTTTTGAATTTAAAAATTTAAGATTTAAGGTTAGAGATCATTCTAAAATCTCCATCCCAAACGAATCATCGGATTACATTTGAAACCAAGATGTCCGCCGGTTATTTTATCGTTAAATTTTTTATCTATCTCTTCAGTATCAATGGATGTTGAATAGGAAGATGTTGCATGAGTAAAAATTTCACCTTTTACAGTACCTTTCAAAGCAAATGAATAATTATATCCCAAACCTAATTCTGCACCTACATAAAGACCTTTGTAAATATAAAAATCGAAGCCTGCAAATGCTTTAAGTCCAAAAAACATATTTCCATTTTGCCTGTAAGTGTAATCGCATCCCCATGGATCACAAATATATGCACTTGTACAGTTCTTGGTTGTTAAACGAGAGTTGGTGGTCACGGTACTTATCAAGTCCCAACTTCCGTATTGGCGAGTCGTTACTGTTTGGTCAATATCAATTGTGCCGTTAGTCATGTAAAATCCAACAGGTATTTCGCCGCCGACATAAATTGACAAGCGCTCCCATTTGCCAAAATGGTATTCAGCTCCGGGGGCAATGGAAAATTTGATATAGTTATTTTTTTCAATTCTCTCTCCCGTTGTAATCACTCTACCCCAATAATTTTCAGTTTCATTATCAAGATTTTTTTTGATTTTATTATGACCAAAATCTATTCCTAAATTGACACGCAAAGCCCATTTATTACTCAATCCAACACGTAAACGAAGTTCGGGCATAGTAAAGGGACCTGTTGAGTTGAAAAAAGAAAAATTTAATTCTGTAGCCACACTGCCTTTATAAAATTTGTAAGGAGGCGTGGTAACTTCTTCTGTTGCAGAAGAATTTTGTTGGGCATTAGCTCCAAAAGTACATGCTATGGCAAGCATTAGGATAAAAAGTTTTTTCATGTTATAAAATTTTAGGTTAAACATTCTTAAATCGGGTGCAAATATCAAAAAAAGATTGAATTAAAGCTTACTGTTTAATCATCTTAACACTCACCGGAGCCTTATTCTCCCGTAATACTTTCACAATATAACATCCCGCTTGCAAATGAGAAACATTTATTCTCCCATCAATGGGTAAAACACGTTTTGCTCCTACATTTCTGCCATAAATGTCATAAACTTCAATCGTACAATCATTTAAAAGTTCATTCTTTGCCGATTTTATAGTAATGTAATCGCTTGCCGGATTGGGATAAATGGAAAAAATCATCTCTTTTTCGTACTCTACAACCGGTAAATTGAATGGGGTGCCTACTTCTGTATCTCCTTTTTTGTAATAAACCAGCTCGTAGCAATATTTAGAACCCCACATATCACAACATTCATAATATGGTCCACCTAAACCGGGATAATAGTCAGCTGCTGAAAAACAACCGTCAGCAGTAAGAAACTCTAAACACGGTTCATCGGAATATATAATAACAAGACTTTCATTCAAATAATCATGAATATACATTTTCGGCAGTGGGCTATTCTTAATCATTACTTTAGCAATAGCTCCATCAAAATAATTTTCATCCACATAAGGTTCATTGGGTTCAGTAGTAAAGAAAACACCTTTGGTAATGACTTGCTTCACCGTATCTTTTGGGGTTGCGGTATTGATTTTTCGTTCATAATAATATTCAATTCTGTCTTCGTAATCTGTGCGAGAAAGATAACGATGAATTGTTTTATATTCATAAAGAGGATATGGAATTCCTAACTTGAAAGCATAGTAGATATGAAACTCATCTCCAGCTTGAAAATCAAAGTAATCTTCTTTTAAGTTAATGGGCTTGAAACCGAGTTGCGGCTCGTTAATGCCTATCAAGTCAAATTCTTCTGTCCAATATTGGTACTCAAAATTGTAAAAGCTAACTGTTTTTATTAAACCAAAATGTTTACTGATTTCAAGAGAACGTTGGTTTAGAATATGATTTATTGGCGCAGCATTCATGTCGAAAACAGAAAACTTAACGGTCTTCACCAAATCTTCTACACCCAAAATTGATTTCGAAGCAATAGAAGTGATCTCACCTATAACTTTTATATCATCGTTTGCAAACACTTCCCAAATTTCATGTAGAGCAGCTTGGCTCTTAATAAAAATAAGTTGATTTTTACCATTGACAAAAAAAGTATTCCCCTCATCATCAATAACAATATATTTCGACAACCACGAACCGGAAGTAACAGAATAACAATCCCAATCAATTTGATGCAGATCGGAAAATGGATAAAGAATAGTGTTGTCATTAAAAGTAGAATCAATTCGAATACAATAAACCAAATTGTTTCTGTCTTCAAAATAAACTTTTTTATCGGAGTAAACACATAGCCAATCTTCTTGGGCTTTCCCTTGAAAAATGAAGATGGCAATTAAGCATGTAAATAGTAATGTTTTTTTCATGGTTTTTATTTTTAGTTAAACAAATTTTGCTTTTCTCATAAAACCTCTATAACTCAAATCTTCGTCTAAATCTTTCCAATGAATTCCAATATTATCATATTCAAAATTAGCGAGTTGCGAAGGAGATGCAGCGCGCAAGCGAGGGTAATCTGCAAATAATTCGTTATATATATCTCCCTTGATCGTTTGGATATATACAGCCTCGCTGTCTATCCATACTTTGACAATTGTAGTTTTCATGATTTTATAATATTACTAAAGAAACGATTCCAATTTTCTATAATAATTTCTTTGTTTTCTTCAATAACCATTTCTGCCATTTTCAACTCATTCGATTTCAAACCTTTATTTTCCAAAAGAATAATATCCGGAACTACCTGATAAATAGCATATTCTTTTATTTTTCCTTTACCTTTAATAACATGAATATGGACAGGTTCATGATCATTACTGAAAAACATAAATCTCAAGCCGAAAAATACAAATACTGTTGGCATACCATATTTTTTTGAATTTACAAAGCAAATTAACATATTTTTTTTTGAATTGCGCATTGGATGAACAAAAAATTCATGCACTTTTGCAAAAAATTATAATGAACAACAATTTGTTGTAATAAAACTAAAGTCCCGATGTTCACCCTCTATAAAGCCTCCGCCGGCTCCGGCAAAACCTCACGTTTAGTAGTAGAATATTTGGCGTTGTGCCTGCCACAGCCCGAAAAATTCAAACACGTACTTGCCATCACATTTACCAATAACGCTACCGCCGAAATGAAATCACGTATCGTGGATACGCTTTCTGAATTTGCTTTTGAACCTGAAATTACTTCCAAGTTTCCCATTTATCATACATATAATCAAGTTATCGCAAAGATCGCATTGCATCTGCCTGAAAATGAGAAATTTCCTTACATAAAAAAACAATCGAAATTACTATTAGAGAAGATTTTATATGAATACGACCGCTTTTCCATCAGCACGATAGATAGTTTTTTTCAACGCATTTTGCGCGCTTTTGCTTTGGAGTTTGGGCTTTCTTCACAATTTAATTTAGAAATAGAATTGGACGATTTTTTCCGGGAAACGACCGCCGTTTTATTGCATCGCATTTCTAAAAACAACGAACATCTTACCCAACGCGTGTTAGATTTAGTTGAAAATATGATGTTGGAAAAAGGGAAATGGAAAATTGAAAAAGAAATTCTCAAATTGTTGAAAATTAGTTTGGAAGAGGAGGTTTATCTTCCATTAAAAGAACTACAAGAATCTGAAAATACAGATTTTGAACAAGCGAAGAAAAAAATTAACCAAGAGATTTATCGTTTGAGAAATCAATTGAAAAACTTTACAACGAAAGAAGAGAAGAAGTCAGAGGCTTGCCTAATGCTCAAAGAACAATTGTTAGAGTATGAATTTTTTGGCAAAAATCTGTTTCAATTAGCATTGTTATTTGATTTAAAGATGATTATGGATGAAATTAAAATGCAAGACAATCTCTTTTATCTTTCGGAAACCAATACCAAAATAAAGGAAAAATTGGGCAACGATGACGTTCCTTTTATCTACGAAAAAATTGGGAATCAATACTCTTATTTTTTTATTGATGAGTTTCAGGACACATCTAAGTTACAGTGGCAAAACATGATACCGCTACTAAGAGAAGCATTGGCAGGTACAAACAGATTTTACGAGCAGGGAAAAGTTTTTCTTTTCGGCGATGTGAAACAGGCGATTTACCGTTTTCGCAACGGCGATGCAGATATTTTACAACAACTTTCTAACATTGAAGGTTACAAATCTGCCGTTTTGCCCTATTCAAAGCCGGAAGAAGATTATCGCGTGGAGTTATTGGATACTAATTTTCGCTCTTCAAAAAAAGTAATAGAATTTAATAATGCATTTTTTGATTTTTTAACTGCTGAAAACGGACCTTTTCACGAAGCGAAAGACTTTTACGAAGATGTGAAGCAAAAAACAAAACCCACCGCCGAAGAAGGCTTGGTAACGGTGCGTTTTCAAGAAGAGGAAGATAACCGCAAGTTTCAGGAATTTATGCCGGAACATGTCTTGGAAACTGTTTTAGACGCACTTCAACGCGGATACGCCTACAAAAATATTGCCGTATTAGTGAGCAACAATGATTCGGCGAGCGCCATAGGCACATTTTTAATTGCCAACAACATCCCGATTATTTCTGCCGAATCGTTGCAACTGTCCGCATCCTCCGAAATTAATCTGTTGATCGCCACTTTGCAATATTTGGTTTCTGAAGAAGACAAATTGGCAAAATTGACAATGATTCATTATTTGGCGCAACAAAATAACCTCCTATTAGAAAATTACATGCCTTGCATGCAAAATGAGCATGCCTTCCAACAGTTTTTAACAAATATTAATATCAACATTAGCAGAAAAAAATTAAATTCACTTCCTTTATTCACCTTAATAGTCGAACTAAGTCGAATTATGTCGCTCTCCGTATGCAACCCATTTCTAATAAGATTATTAGACGAAACCGAAAAATTCGCCACAAAACGCAACGGTTCTACTCCCTTATTTTTAGAGTGGTGGGAAGAAAAAGGGCAAACCCTGGCGCTTTCTACTCCTCCGGGCATTGATGCCGTAACAATTTCTACCATTCACAAATCCAAAGGATTAGAATATCCTGTTGTAATTTTTCCATTTAGCCGCTACAGCAATTTTAAAACCAAACCCGATATATTTGTGAAAGATGAAAATCGCGTTACCGGTTTAGAATACGATTGGGTAACTTTATCCGATAAAAAAACGCCCGCGCGCTACCGGCACAAATACGCCGAAGAATCAAAGAAAACGCTGATTGATCAGTTAAACAAGTTGTATGTTGCCCACACCCGCGCGAGAACCGAGTTGCACATCATTACCGAAAAACCAAATGCGAGGGCGGGGAATTATAGTAAGTTTTTGGCAGCGTTCGGTGCGAGATATGAGGTTGGAGGTATGCGGTACGAGGTGTGCGGTGAGCGGTATGCGGTGGACGGTGAATGGGAAATAAAAGGCAGAAAACAGAAAACAAAAAGCAATACACCACTTTGCGAACCATCTCTTCTGCCCTCTGCTCATCACCTCGCACCTCACACCTCATACCGCATACCGCATACCACCCAGCAACTCCGCGGCATCTTCATCCACAATTTCTTATCTTCTTTAACAACGTTTCCTCAAAACGAAAAAGAGATAGACTGGGTGGTACAAAACGTAGAGGAAGCGTACAAAAAAGATCTTGCAAATATTTTTTATAAAATTCTGAATGACAAATCACTATCTCCATACTTTGTTTCGGAAGTAAAGGTGTTGAATGAAACTTCCATTTTGTTCCCAAACGGCAATTTATTGCGCCCCGACCGTGTAGTTTTTTTAGAAGACCGAACAGCGGTCATTGACTATAAAACAGGCGAACCCAATGCTTCGCACAAAGAGCAGTTAGAACAATATTGTGAGGCTATTCGTGCGATGGGGTATGGAAATGTAGAGGGGCATATTTTGTATGTATAACAACATTTCCCTCATTCCTTTATCATTTTTGAAGGAGTAATTTTTATCACCTTTACAAATTCATCCTCTACATAGAAAATAACCGTCCATTTTCCATTTTTAGTAATTATTCTCTTGGCTTGTGGGTGTAATTCAAGTATATTTACATAAGAAGTGGTAGGAATAAATTCCGCTAAATAAGATAACATCTCAATCTCTTCTAAAATACGTTTTACATAAGCTTGAGCTGTTTTTTTAGTGTGAATATTTGAAACAAAGTCGGAAATATTTTTAAAATCCTCATCAAATACTCTTTGGGCAATGAGAATCCGGTAGTTTTTCATAGTGAGCAGCAATTTTATCATCTAACATCTTTGAGAAATCTTCGAGTACCATAAAACCTTGAGGAATAGGCTTATTGGAATTTGCGAAAAAATTTTTTTTATTTTGTTGCTTTCGTAAAGGTATAATGGGGACTTTCATCTGTGAAAATTTTTGGCAAATATACATAATTGGATAAATAATTGCATTGATAAAAATTTTCTCCTTTGCTCCTTTACTAACCCCATAAGACAAAAAACATACTTTTGCCGCAAATTAACAAAAAGTGTCGCGCTACATTTTAAAACGCTTAGGTTACGGGTTGTTGGTAATGTTTGGAGTTATCACGCTGGTGTTCTTTTTGTTCACGGTGTTGCCTTCCGATCCGGCGCGCATGATGCTGGGGCAGCGCACCGACCTGGCAACCGAAAATGCCATTCGCAAAGAGTTGGGGCTTGAACTGCCGGTCGGCATTCAATATTTAGGATATTTGAACGACTTATCACCGCTTTCGTGGTATAAAACCAAAGACACGGAATCGTTTTTCTATTTGAATCCGAATAATTATCAATTCGTAAAAATTGCTTCTTTTTCAAATTCGGCATTGGTGCTTAAAAAACCATATCTGCGCCGGTCGTTTCAGAGCAAACGGTTAGTAAGTGAAATGATTGGGGAGGCATTTCCCAAAACTGTATTGTTAGCATTTGTAGCCATTTTCATTGCAATGATTATTGGAATTTTTATCGGGGTGCTGTGCGCGGTTTACAAAGACACATGGTTCGACAAAACTGCGCTCTTTTTCTCCGTGCTGGGCATGTCGCTGCCCTCTTTCTTTGCCGCTATTCTGTTTGCTTGGCTATTTGCCTTTGTGCTTGCAGATTACACCGGTTTAAACATGATCGGAAGCCTATATGCCGTTGATGATTACGGCACCGGCGTACATCTAGAATTGAAAAATTTAATTCTCCCTGCAATAACATTAGGAATCAGACCCTTAGCAGTGGTAGTAGAGCTTACAAAAAACTCTGTTTTAGAGGTGCTCTCGCAAGATTATATTCGAACTGCCAAAGCCAAAGGTCTCCCCTATCGCACAATTTTAATAAAACACGTCTTGAAAAACGCACTCAATCCGGTAGTTACCGCCATCTCCGGATGGTTAGCCGCACTATTGGCAGGCGCCGTATTTGTAGAGTACATTTTCGATTGGAAAGGCATCGGCGTTTTAATGGTAGATGGTTTGGAAAAATACGACTTCCCCGTTGTTATGGGAACGCTACTGTATATCTCTATCATTTTAGTGGTTATTAATATTTTATGTGATATTATTTATGGGTGGTTAGATCCGCGGATAAAACTTTCGTAAAGATTGCTAAAAGGCAAATATTAAGCAGATATGAGAAATTTTAATGCGTTTTTTCTACTTTTTTATACAAATGTTGTCATTAATGTTATTTTTGGCAACATTTTTGCTAATAAAAAGCGCGAAAAAATATGAAGATAAAATTATTCAAAAAGAAAAAAAAGAATGTTTATGAGTAAAAAAAAGAACAACAAAGAGATCGAGCTTAATGAGCAAGTTGAAATTCTAAATGCAGAAAAAGCAGAATTAAATGATCGCTTTTTGCGCCTTTATTCAGAATTTGAAAATTATAAAAAACGAACCAACAAGGAAAAATTAGACCTTATAGCCACCGCTTCAGAAAGAGTTATCTTAGGACTGCTCCCTATTGTGGATGATTACGAAAGAGCCATTAAACACAACCAAAACACAGAAGATATTGCCACTTTAAAAGAAGGATTTACGCTTATTTACAGCAAATTATTAACATTATTAAAACGTTTTGAAGTAGAAGAAATCATCGCTTTAGGCGAAATCTTTGATACCGATTTGCACGAAGCAGTTACGCATCTTCCCGCACAATGCGAAGAAGATAAAGGAAAAATAATGGACGTTACCGAAAAAGGATACAAGCTGAAAGACAAGGTGATACGGTTCTCGAAAGTGGTAGTGGCAAATTAGGAGAAAGGGAGAAGGGAGAAAATGGGAGAAAGAAGGGAAACGGAAGAATAATCCCCTTCAAATTTTGAAGGGGTGGCTCGCGAAGCGAGACGGGGTAGTTTATATTAAAAAAAGTTAAATGAAAAAAGATTATTACGAAATTCTTGGTGTAGAAAAAACTGCATCGGCAGATGAACTGAAGAAAGCCTACCGGAAAAAAGCGATGGATTTTCATCCGGATAGAAATCCGGGGAACAAGGAGGCGGAAGAAAAGTTTAAAGAAGCTGCCGAGGCTTACGATGTGTTAAGCACGCCGGAGAAACGCGCACGCTATGACCAATTTGGGCATGCAGGCATGAGTGGAGCTGCAGGCGGTGGCGGTGGTGCAGGCTATAATGTTGATTTCGATATGGAAACCATTTTTGAACGTTTTGGCGACCTATTCGGCGGACACTTCGGCGGCGGATTCAGCGGATTTTCGGGCGGTTTCGGCGGAGGTGGCGGCAGAAGGCAGCAACGCCCTCGCGTGAGAAAAGGTTCTAATCTACGTGTTACCGTAAAATTAACACTGGAAGAGATTGCTACCAATACGGAAAAAAAACTGAAAATAAAGAAACAGGTGCCCTGTTCGCAATGCAATGGGCAAGGCACTAAAAATAAAGCCGATGTGGTTACTTGCCCAAAATGTAACGGCTCGGGTCATGTAATTCATCAACAACAAAGCATGTTCGGCATCATGCAACAAGCTGTGATGTGTGACCAATGCCACGGAGAAGGAACCATCATCAAAAATCCATGTTCAACTTGTCATGGAACAGGAACCGTAAAAGGCGAAGAGGTGGTTGCGATTCAGATTCCGGCAGGTGTGCAAGACGGCATGCAGCTGTCCATGCGCGAAAAAGGGAATGCAGCACCCAGAGGCGGCATCAACGGCGATTTGGTTGTAGCAATAGAAGAGATTCCGCACGAAACATTTGAGCGCGACGGAAATAACTTGTACCTAAATTATTACATCTCATTTCCGCAAGCAGCGTTGGGTGGTAGTGTAGACATTCCTACTTTAGACGGAAAAGCGCGTGTAAAATTGGCTGCCGGAACCCAAGGCGGACAAGTGCTCCGCTTACAAGGGAAAGGATTACCCGAGTTGCATTCTAACCGAAAAGGTGATTTAATTGTAAATGTGAATGTTTGGACACCCAAAAATCTTTCAAAAGAAGAACGTGAAGCTATCGAAAAGTTCTTAAAATCAGATAACTTTACTCCAAAACCCGGAAAAAACGAAAAATCGTTTTTCAATAGGGTGCGGCAATTTTTTACGTAAATTGTTGTATGGTTCAAATGTTGGCTGCAATGGCGTAAAGTCCATATTTAATTCTTTCAAATAATTTTCTATTTGTTTTTTTATACTTTCGCACGTGGTTCCTAAACATAAAAACCTTAATGAGAAAAATATTACTTTTCTTTACCATTTTAATAACTACAACTACCATCTCGCTTGCCCAAGAGCGCTTAGTAACCCGTGGCGCAAACTCCGGCGAATTATATTTAACCACTGATTGGTACGGAATATATCAACCTATGGGACCTCCATTTTATGACACCCTGTATAGATCCGTTTTCCGGTTGACCGAAAATGGTAAGAAATTAACCATACCATATTCCTTAAATCTTATAGGTAGCTATCCCATACATGAAGTAATGTATCCCAGTATTATCCTTGCAGATGCCACACCCGGAGTAGTATATAACAAGTATTCCTATATAAGTGGTAGTAACCGTACGCAACTTTGGGTAAGTTTCGATTATGGGAAAAATTGGTTGCTTAGAGAAGACAGTATAGGAAGAAGAAGATTTCATGTAGCAAATGTTGAAGGTTTTATATATAGAGCAGGAAGTGATGGAACATACAAAAGCGAAAATTATGGTGATTTTTTCTCTAAAATAGATATTGTGTCCGCAGGGTCTGAACCTGGCTTGCTTAGTGGGGAAGCTTTTAGTATAGGTACTTACAACTCTTACCAAGGTAGATTTTTACATACATATAATTTTTATGAAACTTATACAGAAGTTCCTTTAGACAGCCAATTTGTCTTTGGCAACGTGATGGGTATATTCCCTGATGTTTACCGGGGAGGTAAAGAAGGCGAGGTGTATGTGAGCTCTGCATTTCCGGACGGAACATACAGAGTATCTTTTAGCGCAGATATCGGGCAAACTTTTCGTCATGTGCATATTTGTTATGGTTTTGATTGTTTTCTCATAACAGGTAACGGGGTTGAAATAGCAACCACTTTTATGTCAGACCGCGAGCCGGGCGTTTTTTATATCATCAAAACCTATTGGGTAGAAGATCTAAATCCTTGGGGTTTCCACAAAAAAATTTGTATTATGTATTACCGGGACTACGGAGAAACATTGGAAGCTACTTTTTGCCACAATATTACTAAAAACTATGAATATAAGGAAGTAAATTGTGATTATGCTACCTTGTTAGAATCAAATGTTAATCAAAATTCAATTCAATTACAATGGAACTGTTCGGCAAATAATTCGTACATTCGTGGTTATCATATTTACAGAAACAACATGCGCATAACCACCCAATTACTAATGGAATCTACCTACTTAGATGAAAACTTACCTAATGGTAATTATGAGTATTATGTGAGAACGTATTATGTTGAAGGCTGTGTATCAGACAGTTCAAATCATGTAAGAGAAACTATTGAACTTGGAGTTAAGGAAATTAAGGAATTAGAAGGAGTTATTTTATTACCAAATCCAACCACAGGTAAGTTACAAGTTCAAAGTTCAAAGTTTAAAGTGACAAGTGTAGAGGTTTTTGATGTATATGGAAGAAAGCAGAAGGCAGAAAGCAGAAAGCAGAATGAAATAGATATTTCAGAATTGCAAACAGGTATCTATTTTGTAAGACTTCAAACTGAAAAAGGAATTACAACAAAAAAAATAGTAAAACATTAACCATTATGAAAAAATTATTTATCATTTTAGTATTAATAGGGTTGTTTGTGTCTTTATCTAAAGCACAGCAATGGGTAGGTTTTGCCTCTTCTACTCCAGGAGTTCCCGAAGTAAATATTCTCAGTTCTAATGCTCAAGGCGTAAGTCTTGAATTATCCATCTCGGGTATTTACACTGTGGATACCATAGTAAACGGAACCGCTTTTACCCGCTTGGTTTTACCCGGGGGAAACGTTATTAATCCCGCAGGATATCCGGAGTTGCCCGTGTTGAAATATAAAATAGCTATACCAGCGTGTTCCGGAACAGAAATAGTATATAATGTAGTGTCGCGCACTGCCATGAACTCTTGTTGGGTGATGCCGGTACCCAAAATTATTCCCACTATAATTCAGAGGGTATGGAGTATGTGAAAGAGTTTGCATTCGACTCTACCGCCTACAATCAGTTCCGTTTGGTTGAGCCGGTTGCCTCGGTTAGATCAAGTGGCTTTTTTCGTTCACAGGGCTACATTGAGATCGTGGTAAAACCGATCGAATTTTGTCCTGTTAGCCGACAATTGTCTGTTATTGACAAAGTTGAAATAAACATTAGCTTCACAAACCCGCAGGGTGAAATAAGGCAAAATGTTGGTATTTTTAACGGCGTGGCATCTAATACTTTCATTAACTATGAAGACGATGGATTGCGCGCCGGTGCAAACGATAAAGCTTTTCTCCAAAAAAACGCTACTCCCGGTAAGGTAAAATGGATTAATCTTTCGGCTCCCGAGCAGGCTGATACTATTGTTGCAGACTACTTGATTATTTGCGCCGAGCCATTCTACAATTCTTCCGATACTTCACAAGTAAGTCGTTTGGCAAGACACAGAGCATATTACAATGGATTCGACGTAGCTGTCCTCAACGTCGAAAATATTATGTCCGACTTATTGGGTTTTGAGTATGAAGGAAATCCAAATGATCCTGATCCTAATAATTGGGATATTTACAAGAAAGAACAGCGTATCCGCACGTGTATTCGCCGGATTTACGAGGGGCAAAATGCACAGAACATGGGAGATGGTTATTTGGGTTATGTAGTGTTAATTGGCGATGTTCTTGAAAACAACACTCTTATGCCCACATCGTATGATCATGATTTTCCGCCTTTTGATGGACATATATATAGACCATCAGACTACTATTTTACGTGCATTACTAAAGATTCTAATGATCAGTACGACAATATGGGTGATTTATTTATTGGTAGAATAAGTGTTGAGAATCATACTCATTTATTTAACATGATTGAAAAGACAATATATTATGAATCCGAGTTTGACCCAAGAAATTGGCGTAAGGCGGCAGGGTTTTCTAATCGTTATGCGGGTTATCCATCCACTCATGAGCTTTTTAACAGCTATGTGAGAGATATATTAGACGAAATTGGATGGGATTATTATTTTGTAAATAGTTGGGAACAGCCGGGAGGGTTAATTAGGGATTCAACGATTCATTACTTTAACAAAGGAGTAGCATTTGTTCAATACACGGGCGTAGCGTCACATAGCATAAATTGGGCGGATTTACTTCATTTAGATTTTGAGATGCGGCTAAATAATGATTACCAAACTCCCTTTGTTAATACCTACGCCCCCAATACCGGTTCGTTTACCAATTCATATTGGACAACGTTAGGATGCCTAGCTGAGTTTTTAACGCGCTATTCTCCAACAAAAGGGGCTGTTGGTTATATTGGAGCTTTTGGCGGCTGGGCAGATAGTTTTTTTGAAATCATTGATACTACGGATCTGTATTACAAAGATATTTATCCATATTTTCTTTGGAAAAAGAAACTTCCCATTGCCGGAGAACTTCTATTAGCTGCAAAAACTCAATGTAAATCTATGCCCAGGTGGTTTACTTTTGAGGGCAATATACTAGAAGAATCAGGTCCACATATTTTCAATCTTTTCGGTGACCCTGCTCTTAACATCTTAGCTGAGGGATATGAAATAACACGCAATGCAACCGCTGACTGTCAAACCACATTATTCGGCACCGTACATATACGTAACGGCGCAACTTTGACAGTTTTATGCGATTTTTATTGTGCCGAAAATGCCAATATCGTAGTTCATCCCGGCGGCAAATTAATAGTAAATGGAGGAACTTTAACAAATATACCTAATGGCGACATGTGGCAAGGCATTACCGTCTTAGGCGACGGCACTTCCAACGTGGCAACACAAGGTTTAGTACAAATAATAAACGGCGGCAAAATCGAAAACACCATCACCGGCATTCACGCCATAGGTGGCGGAAAGATAGATGCAAACGAGGCACAATTTGTAAACAATAGCATCGCCGTGCAAATAGACCCTGTGGCAGCCACCCTATTGAGAACCTCGGCAAGTTTTACAAAGACGCAATTTCTCCTCAACGATAATTATTTAGGAAATTTTTTAGATTTTGAAACCCATTTAAAGCTATCCGACTGCAAACAGGTTACGCTTACAGCATGTACACTCTCCAATGAAGCCACCATAAAAAGTTATGCTACAGGAAAAAACACAGGAATTTGGGCGTTCAACGCTCCTTTAACCGTACGGGAAAATTGTCCATGGTGGTCTCCAATACATTACCCAAGCGGCGAGTGTATGTATCCGGAACGATCTACATTCTCAGGGTTTAACGTTGCCATCTTTGCAACCAATTCGGGCAAAACGCCATTTGTATCTATCCTGTATAGTGAATTTTCAAACAATCTATACAGTGTAAGACTGAATACCGTAGATTATACAAGATTAATTAAAAATGATTTTCAACTCACTCAACACAACTCCTACGGGAGTTATGTAATCAATTCTACAGGGTATGCGATAGAAGAAAACCATTTTAGAGATATTCTGCCTGCCCCAGGCAAAGTAACCGTAGGATTAACGGTTTCCAATAGTGGCAGCGCTGAAAACGAGGTGTATAAAAATACATTTAGTAATTTGTATGTTGGTCAACAGTTCTTATGTCAAAACGCTGCACTGATTGGTTTCGATGGTTTAACGTTTCCCGGACTACAAACCTTATGCAATACTTTTAACAATAGCCAATACAGAGATATACTTGTGGGGGATTTTGGTTTTGGTTCCATATCATCCTGTAGGGATAATACCATTAGGTCATCCCAAGGGAGTTTGCAAAGACCTGCGGGCAATTCATTTAGCCAAACATTTGCTACTCACTTTGAAAGTCAATCCTCGTATTCCATTACGTATTATTATGGCATAGGTTCAAATGAAAATCCCAATATTTCAGGACTTATTACTACATCCTCAACAGGTAGGCAAAGCTCGTGTCCTTCACGTATCGGAGCGCCTCACAGAGGAGAAGGCTTGGAGCATGCTTTAGCCCAATACAATGAATGGAATGCCGAATATGAATATTGGCTTGCTAAACTCCTTGCATTTGTAGGCGATAATGAAGAAGGGTATCATGAGGTTTTGCAAATGGTTTCTTATTACAGCGCATTGAAAGATAATTACTTTAATTCAATTATTGTGGCGGTGATAAATGAGAAGAAAGGAGAAAAGGAGGAAGGAGAAGGAAATTTATATGAAAAATTAAGATTTCTTTTCGGCTATCGCGGGCATTACACTGATTATCTTTCTATTACAGAAACTTTCTTAGCTGAAAATAATTTTGATGAAACATTAGCAACATTAGCGAAAATGTATAAACAATTTGAAGTTTCAAAAGAACAAATTTTTGAATTAAAGGGTTTGGAATCTTACGCTCTATGGTTACAACAATTAGAAAAAGAACAAAAGAGTATCTATAAGTTGTTTGAAAAAGAATTGAATTATTTGATAAATTATGTTGAAACCAACACCGGACGAGGCACAGTATTTGCAAAAAATATTTTGTGCGAATTATACAATATTTGTATTGAAAATGGAGAAGGCGCGAAAGCGGAAAGCGGTGATGATGAAATGATTGATCTGTGTAAATCTGTTACATCTGTGCCATCTGTGTGCGAAAAAAACGCCCTCGAAAATATCACCATTCATCCCAATCCCACTACAGGAGAATTAACAATTTCGAGTACCGGACATCAGATATCGGATATCGAAATTTTTGATGTTTACGGAAGAAAAATATCATCTCACCATCTCTCCTCATCATCTCATCAAAAAATTGACATCTCGCATCTCAATTCCGGCATTTATTTTATTAAAGTAATTACAAAACAAGGAAATATAGTTAAGAAAGTGGTGAAACAGTAAAAATTTTCACTTTTTTATACAAGTATTGCCATTAATGCTATTTTTGCAACCCACTGTAGGGATGTTGCGCGAAATGTCTCTACAGTAGTGATTATTAAATTGTTACCCCATGGATAATTTCATTGTTTCCGCCCGTAAATACCGCCCATCCACATTTAACACAGTGGTAGGGCAAGATTCTATCGTTTCTACTCTCAAAAACGCAATCAAAACACAACAAGTAGCACAAGCATTTCTGTTTTGCGGTCCGCGGGGAGTGGGCAAAACCACCTGCGCCCGTATATTTGCAAAAGCACTTAACTGCCACCATCTTACTCCGGATTTTGAACCTTGCAACGAGTGTGAATCCTGCAAATCGTTCAACGCATCGGCATCTTTCAATGTGTATGAATTGGATGCCGCTTCCAATAATTCCGTAGAAGATATTCGTTCGTTAGTAGAACAGGTGCGTATCAGTCCGCAGGGAGCCAAATTTAAAGTGTATATCATTGATGAGGTTCACATGCTTTCTAATCAAGCATTTAATGCTTTTTTAAAAACGCTGGAAGAACCTCCTGCGTATGCTAAATTTATCTTGGCAACTACGGAAAAACATAAAATTATTCCCACTATTTTATCACGTTGTCAAGTATATGATTTTAAGCGCATTGGAGATAACGACATTATGAAGCATTTGGCTTACGTAGCAAGCAATGAAGCCGTGCAAGCCGAAGAAGAAGCATTGCGCGTGGTAGCCTCAAAAGCCGACGGCGCGCTAAGGGATGCACTCTCCATTTTCGACCAGTTGGTAAGCTTCTCCGGAAAAAATATTACCTACCAAACCACCATTCAACATCTGAATGTGTTAGATGTAGATAACTATTTTAAAATGACCGACTTTTTATTTAGCGAAGATAGCTCCGATGCACTTTTACTTTTTGATGAAATTTTAAACCGCGGTTTCGACGGACAACACTTTATTTCCGGATTGGCCGCACATTTTCGCCAGTTGTTAATGGCGCAAAACCCTGCTACCATCAAATTAATGGAGGTCTCCGATACCGTAAAACAACGTTTTTTCGAACAAGCCAAAAAAGCCGATAAACAGTTGTTACTCCGTGGATTAGAATTAGCCAACCAGTGCGATTTTAATTACAAACTATCTCAAAACAAACGTCTTAGCGTAGAAATCTGTTTGATGCAAATCAATGGAAATTACGTATATAAGCTAAACGCAGGCGTCAGGCAATCACGGGAGAAATAGTGTAGAGCCCTCGCCCACCGGAGTAGGCAATTTGGTGCCCTCCACCAGCCCACAGCAATCCACACGCGGATTCGTGGCGCCATCCTCCATGCCCGTAAAGAAAACACCGGATATTACCGATATTATCGGAGAGAAAGAGGTGAGCGGTAAGAGGTATAAGGTGAGCGGTGAAGAAGTAGAAAGCGAACCGATTGTAGGGGCGCAAAATCTTGCGCCCAGTGCCAAAGAAAAAGAAGGAGAGAGAAAAGATGAGAGAGAAAAGGAGAAAGAGGAAGCAAGAAGAGAAACGGAAGAAAAATTCCTTCTCCTTTCTGAGGAGAAGGTGGCAGACGACGGCTTGCCGGCGGCTGACGGAAGAGGTGATGAAGAACAAAGTGATAAATCAACTGAAACACAACCTCAATCGAAAGAAGAACCATTACATACCACGAACCTCGCACCGCATACCGCAACCCACACACCGCAACCCGCACCCGATTTCCCCACCCACTGGCGCACCATGTTCAACCACGTCTTCGCATCCGTGCCCACCATCTATTTCTCATTAAAAGAAACATTACCCGAAATAGAAAACAACATCATCAAAGTCGTCGTCAAAAATGATATTCAAAAAGAACATTTTGAAGCTAAAATAAGAGACGTTTTAGAATTTTTACGCACGAATTTCAATGAACAAGTAGAAGAGATAATTGTAGAGGCTAACGAACAATTGGAAACCAAGAAAATTATTTACGATGTAAAAGACAAATTGCAAAATTTCAAAGAGCAAAACTCTGAATTTGACGATTTTATACAAATATTAGAACTAAAAATAAAAGACTAAATGGAGATTTATTTACCTAATCCGATTTTAGAAAGGAAGACCATTTTAAGGAAATACAGAGAGTTGTGCCGTTTGCTTCCGCCGCATGCCACCAAGCAACAACGCAAACTGTTCCACAAAGCGTTTGCCTTAGCAGTTGATGCACACAAAGATATGCGCCGAAAAGGAGGAGAGCCTTACATTTATCATCCCATCGCCGTAACACAAATTGTGGCAAAGGAAATCAATTTGGGGGTTACTTCCATGATTGCTGCACTGCTTCATGATGTGGTGGAAGATACTGATTATAAGTTGAAAGACGTAGAAGCCATGTTCGGAGAAACCGTAGCTAAACTCGTAGACGGATTGACCAAAATTGAGGATATTGTCGTGGATGTGGATCAATCAGTGCAAGCGGAAAATTTTAAGAAGATTTTGCTTTCTACTGTAGAAGATGTACGCGTTATTTTGATTAAGTTGGCAGACAGATTACATAACATGCGAACATTGAGTGCATTACCACAAGAAAAACAATGGAAAATTTCTTCCGAAACTTCGTTCTTTTTTGTGCCCATTGCCCATCGTCTGGGACTTTATTCCATTAAAAGTGAGCTGGAAGATTTGTCGATGAAATATAACGATCCGACAGAGTATAACAAGATTCAATACGCCCTTGAATCAACGGCTGAAGAAAGAAATACTTTGATTGAGGATTTTACCAAGCCTATTATTGAGAAGCTAAAAGAAGCGGGCATTGATGCCAATGTTACCAGCAGAACCAAATCTGTTTATTCCATTCATCAAAAAATGATTCGGCAAAAAATCAATTTTGAAGATATTTACGACATTTTTGCGGTGCGCTTTGTATTTGATTCACCTCCTGAAGAAGAAAAAAATATTTGTTGGCGCATTCATACTGTAGTTACAGAACTTTACAAAACCAATCAATCGCGGGAAAGGAATTTTCTTACGAATCCCAAACCAAACGGGTATCAATCATTGCATATTACTGCCATGAGTAAAACCGGAAAATGGGTGGAAGTACAAATTCGCTCGCAACGTATGGATGAAATTGCGGAAAAAGGACTTGCGGCACACTTCAAATACAAAGAAGAAAATAAAAGCCCGCAAGAATACGAAAACCGTGTGGAAGAGTGGCTTACAAAAATTCGAAGCATGTTAAAAAGTGAAGACACCACCGCTTTGGAATTTTTAAACGAAGTAAAGTTGAATCTCAATCTGAAAGAAGTGATCGTATTTACGCCCACAGGAGAAAGAAAAGTATTGCCTGCCGGGGCAACCGTGCTCGATTTTGCTTACGATCTGCACACCAATCTCGGGAACCATTGCATTGGCGCAAAAGTAAATTATAACATTGTGCCCATTGACTATGTGCTTCGCAATGGCGACCAGCTTCAAATTATTACATCAAAAAAACAAATCCCTAAACCGGAATGGATTACTTATGTAAAAACGGTGCATGCCCGTGAAAAAATTAAGGAAGCTTTTCGCGAAGAGCATAAAAAGAAAGAGGTGAAAGGAAAAAAAATATTAGCCGAAATTTTTGCTTCATTAAACATTGAAAATAATGCTTCTAATATAGGGCGCGTGCAAGCCGATGCCAGAATTTTATCGCCTTACGAATTTTGGAATTGCATCGCAGAAGGAACCATTACCAAAGATCGTATCCGCAAAATTTTTAGAAAAAAATCTTCCAATACAAGCGCCATTGACGATTTCAGAAAGAAAATCACCAATCATTTGCAAGACAAAAAGATTGACACACTTATAGAAGAACAGTTGGAGAAAAAACCGGAAGTTTTTTTGTTAGATGAAACCTCCGATGTGATTCGTTACGTGCTTGCCGAATGCTGCAGCCCCATTCCGGGCGACCAAGTGATGGGCTTTCAAATTACAAACGATACGATAGAAGTGCACCAAACCAAATGTCCGCATGCAATTGAGCAAATGTCAAAATTTGGAAACCGTATCATTAAAGCAAAGTGGCGCGAGGGATTAAACTTGGCATTCTTATCCGGTATCCGGGTTTCCGGCTTCGATAGAAAAGGAATGCTCAAAGAGATTATCGATGTTGTATATTCTCAAATGGATTTGAACATCAGATCGTTCGACTTTTGGTCGAAGAGTAATACTTTTACGGGAAAATTAATGCTGTATATTCAAAACGTGAAGGCATTGAATGAGTTAATTGAAAATTTATCCAAAATAGATCAAGTAGAAAAAGTAGAGCGCATTGCGCCTGAATAAAGAAAAGAATATGAACATATTAGAAAAATTAGAAGCCATTTACCAACGCTGGTTGTCTATCGGCGAAGAAATTACACAACCCGATGTGATGTCGGATATGAAGCGGTACATTAAATTGAATAAAGATTATAAAGATTTAACCTCCGTTGTGGAAGCCTACAAAGAGTATAAAAATGTGCTCGAAAATATTGATAATACGAAAGATGTCATCGCTAACGAGAAAGATGAAGAGTTTCGTGAAATGGCAAAATTGGAGCTTGATGCCTTTTTAACGCGCCGCGACGAGTTGGAAGAAGAGATCCGGCTATTGCTGCTTCCGTCTGACCCGCAAGACAGCAAAAGTGCGCAAGTAGAAATCCGTGCGGGAACCGGCGGCGACGAAGCCAGCATTTTTGCCGGAGATTTGTTCCGCATGTACCAACATTATTGCGATAAAAAAGGTTGGAAATTAGAAGTAATCTCCATGACCGAAGGTACCGTAGGCGGCTTTAAAGAGGTTGTATTTGAAGTGCTTGGAGAAGGGGTTTACGGATTAATGAAGTACGAATCGGGCGTGCACCGCGTGCAGCGTGTACCTCAAACCGAATCGCAAGGACGCGTGCATACCTCTGCCGCTTCTGTGGTTGTACTTCCCGAAGCCGACGAGTTTGATGTGGAATTGAAGCAGAGCGACATCCGGAAAGATACGTATTGTTCTTCCGGTCCGGGAGGACAATCTGTAAATACTACCTATTCCGCGGTGCGCCTCACCCACGTTCCTACCGGCATTGTAGTAGCTATTCAAGACGAAAAATCGCAATTGAAAAACTTGGAAAAAGCGATGCGTGTACTGCGTAACCGACTGTTTGAACGTGAATACCAAAAGTGGCTGGATGAGGTGGCATCAAAACGCAAAACGATGGTCTCTACCGGCGACCGTTCTGCAAAAATCAGAACTTACAATTATCCGCAAAACCGTCTTACCGATCACCGCATAAATCTAACAATGTACAATTTAGCAGGTTTTATGGATGGTGACATTCAAGATACCATTGAGGCGTTGCAAGTGGCGGAAAATGCGGAACGGCTAAAGGAGGCGGTAGAGGTTTAATATTGTATCCGTCATTTTTTCCCAATCGTATTTTTCTTTCTCTATTTTGCAATTTTCAATGAATGAGGATTCATTGTTTTGGTCGTAAAAATCAACTAAAGCATCAGCAATTTCCTTTTCATCGGGATTAACAACGTAGCCTACTTTTCCGTGAGGCACGATTTCTGCCAAGCCGCCCACATCGGTTACTAACATCGGTTTTTCAAAATGATAAGCAATTTGCGTCACGCCGCTTTGCGTAGCGGTTTTGTAAGGTTGCGCTACCAAATCGCAGGCGCTGAAATACAGATTTACTTTGCTGTCGGGAATGAAGTCATTGAATAACAAAATTTTATCTTCCAGACTATTATCATTGATAATTTCTAAATATGTTTTTTCATCTTCATAAAATTCGCCGGCTATTAAAAGTTTTAGAGGAAGTTTTTTTACTCTTTCATCTGAAAAAGCTTTCAATAACAAATCCAATCCTTTGTAAGCGCGAATAAATCCGAAGAAAAGTACATAATGCATTTGTGCATCTAAATTTAAAATCTGTTTGGCTTCATTTTTAGGCAGTAATGTTCCGTAATGATCGTAAATGGGATGTGGCGAAAAGGCTTTCGGTTTGTTTTTTTTATCAAATTTATCAATATCTTTTAAAACAGACTCAGATAGAGAAACAAAGGCGTCTGTATTTTTTACATAACATCCGGGAAAAATTTTGTCTAACAGAGAAGGCTCATGAGGTACCATATTGTGCACCAACCCAACTATTTTCGTTTTTTTATTTTTTCTTATTAACGATGCAATAGTACCTAAACATGGCGCCATGAACGACATCCAATAAGGAATAATTACTAGTTCGGGCGCTTTTCTACGGATCTCCCTTCCTATTTTCAGCCAATTTAACGGATTGATGGAGTTTATCTTTTGAAAAATTTTAAGTCCTTCGGACGCAGGATCGTTAGAGTATTGTGTTCTTCCCGGAAACAAAAACGATGGGTATTGTAACGTAAACGTATAAATCTCAACTTCGTGTCCCTCTTTAATAAATTGTTGTGCCAAACGTTCATTAAACGCGGCAATACCACCGCGATAAGGATATGCCGTACCGATAATGATGATTTTCACTTTGTAAAAGTTTTGGGCAAAAGTAATGAAAATATTAAATAAGATATTCCCATTTTTCTTCGAAATTCTTCAAAATTCATTTGTCTCAAAATTTGTATTTTTTCAAAAACTGCATTTTTGGGCAACTTTTCTGCTTCAAAATCGGTTTTTTGTACAATTTCAAAGTTCTGAATGTAAGGAAATTAATATTACATTTGCCCACATTGAACCATGATTTTAACAAGATGATTAAAATGCGCAAGATTATGAGTTCTTAATCATGGAAATCTTGTAAATCTTAATAAAATCATGGTTCAAACTTAATTACTAACCTTAAATCAAAGAAACATGAACGAAAATGAAAAACTCACATGGGACGACATTAAAGCAATGTTCGCCGAAACAGCCAAACGGTCTAAAGAAACTGACAAACAACTTGACAAAGTCAAAAAATTAGTTAGCGAGACCACTCGACAGATGAAAGAAACAGACAAAAAAATAGTGAAAATGAACGAAGATTCAAAGCAAAAAATTGACGAACTTAATCGTCAATTGGGAGGAATATCAAAAAGTAACGGTGATATGGCAGAAGATTTTTTCTTCAATGCCTTTAGAAAAGATAAAATTTTTATGGGCGAAAAGTATGATCGAATTCACAAAGGGTATTTTAGTTCTGTTGACCCTTATCGAAATGAATATGATATTGTTTTTTTTAATGGGAAAAACATTGCCATAATTGAAGTAAAATATAAAGCCAAACCAAGTAACATTGATGTTGAACATCTTAAGTCGAGGATTGAACATTTTAAAAAATACGCTAAGGAGTACAAAAATCATAACATTATTTTGGGGGTTGCTGCCATGTCGTTTAAAAGCGGATTTGCGACAAAGTTGCATGAAGAGGGTATCGTTACGATACATCCCGTGGGTAAGAAAATGGTGATATATGATAAGGAGGCGAAGAGGTTTTAATTTTGTAATACGAAAAAAACTATTTTTACAAATTCAAAACAAGATAAAAAATGAAACCCTGTAACATTGTAAACCAATCGAATAACCCACTGCCTTTTTACAGTACCGAACATTCTGCCGGAATGGATTTGCGCGCCTTTTTACCGGAACCGGTAGTTTTGCAGCCCATGGCACGCGCCTTAATTCCTACCGGATTGTTTATTGAAGTGCCCGAAGGTTACGAAGCGCAAGTGCGTCCCAGAAGTGGGTTGGCTATAAAAAACGGCATTACCGTTCTAAATTCTCCCGGAACTATTGATGCCGACTACCGCGGCGAAGTAAAAGTAGTCCTCATTAATTTTTCTAATGAGCCATTTACCATACAAAACGGCGATCGTATTGCACAAATGGTGATTGCCAAATATGAAGAAATTGTATGGTATCAGGTAGAACAACTATCAGAAACGGAACGCGGAGCCGGAGGTTTTGGTAGTAGCGGTATCTAATATCAACATCATCTCTTTTGCTGCCAAGCCACACCAAACACCCAAGCATTTTTCACCGGTACTGCTTGTAATATTGGAAATGATTGGAGTAGGTGACATGAACGGATTTTGTCCAAAAGTAAGCTCCCCGTTGGCGCTGTGCCAAAAGCGATATGCACCGTGATCCAAGCGTGCATACTTCAAGTACACTGTATCGCCCATCCGGTAGTTGCCTCTTAAATAGCGACGTAGTTCCCGTTCGGTCATTTCCGGCATGAAAATAGTAGAAGGTGCGCCTCTAACAATTTCATAATTAAAAGTTTGCCCTCTAAAAGGCGAGTTGTCAAAGACGGCGGGAAGTGTAGTAATCCACAACCGGTCTTGGAATTGTTCGCAATGGATTTTTACTTTAAATTGGTAATAGTTATCGCTTTGCCCATCATCAGTCATCTGAATGCGCAAATTAGCAACCGAATCAATTTCCGTGCGTCCAAAACGCGGCACAAAACCCACACTGTCCAAATCAAAAGTCTCTAATATAGAGGTTTCCGAAGTGTAAATTTTTTCGCCCCATTCAATTCTCAATGTGTATGAAGTATTTAATTCGCCTCTAAAAGACCCGCTCATAAATCGATTTGTCGTATAGGCAAAAAACAAAGGCGCTTCAGGAGAAGATATGAAATAAAGTTCCTGCGTTTGCCCTTTACTTGAAGTAACAAAAACCTTAGCATCTCTAATAACTACGTGATCAAGCAAATAATCCAACGACATAGTAGAAAAATAAGGAACACTTCTATACAAAGAAACCATAGGATATTGGTCATTTTCAATATAGCCTTCCACCACAAGTTTATTGTAATAGGTAGGAATATTTACCTCTATCTCCGTTTGGCATGAAAAGAATAAGATAATCGTAAGTAATAGAAAACAAATCCTTTTCATATTATAATTTTATCAATTTTTCGGTGTGAATAATTTGATTGCCGCTGGTTAAACGTACAAAATAGATGCCTGCAGGTAGATGGAAAATATTGATGGTATTTTGTAGAGACAAAAGATTTTTCGCTCCTACATTTTTGCCGTAAACATCAAATATCTCTACATTTTCAATCTGTAATCCGCAATTTTTAATTCGTAATTCTCCCGTGGTGGGATTCGGATAAATCAAAATCTCATCCTTTTCATAATTCTTAACCTCCACGCCGAAACTGAAAGGCGTATAAGAATAATTTGCCGATTCCACAAAACGAATATCTCCTCCGCAATCAGAAATCCAATATTCATCCCGAACTAATTTCTCATTGGGCTGAAACCAATTAAAATTAAGTCTGTCGAATTGGTAGACATTTGGAAATAATATAGTTTCGCTCTCTTTTGTAACTTCAAGATGATACAAATATTTATCTACGGGGATTGAATTCCATTCATAATATCCGAGATAGTAAGCACGCTCTGTTAATTCTTGACTATCATTGTAAGTAAAAACGTAGCGCCAATCTTTCATAAAATCTTCGCCATGTAATTTTTCATTTGAATAGGTCAAAAGATTACCAAAATCATCATATTCAAATTCAAAAGTTTCTGAGTGTAACCACGAACTACTACCTACTATCCAAGCATGTTGTTTAATTTGGAAAAGCTGATGTTCTTTATCATAAAAGAAATCTTGTTTGATATTATTAAATTCCTGTCCACCACTGGAAATGAGCTGTACGAGAATGGTTTCTAAAAACGTATCTTGATAAGTATAAAATAATTGCTCAACAGGCCTAAACCCCGCACCATAATCTTCATAAGTTTTCTTTACAATTATTTGGTTATTATCGTTATACTCATTTTCTTCATAGTATGAAAAATTCCAAACACTAAGATTTTTACTATACTTTTTAAGCAAAGTAAGGTTGTCGCTCTCATCATATTCGTATTCAAATTTATAACTCAAATAGTCATTACTAGGGACCACTTTCGTTTCGGAGATTACATATCCGTATTCATTGTACTCAAAATGAATTACAAAAGAGGGAGTTTCTATTTGGGTTAATGCCAAAACATCTTCTGAAACAATTTTACTTTGCGAAATAGCACCGAGATGGTTAATAAACAAAAAAACAGACAATAGAAAAATTCTATAATTCATACAGAGCAGGTTTAAATATTAAAAAATTGACGCGAAAATAAACAACATTCTTTAACATCAAAAGAATTATCTATTTTTTCTATTTTTGTGCCATGAACAAAACGCGTTTTTTTAAATGGATTTTCTTGTTTTTAATAGGATGTTGCGCTTGCAGCAATCTTACAAAAAACAAGGCTTCAAACATACTTCCCATGGATTCGGTAGCGGTTATGATTGCCGAATGCTTTTTATTAGAAAGTGAAATTTATGTTTATCAATGGACATATAATGTAACAGACTATTCATTAGCAAAATATGATTCATTTTTTAAAAAACACGAAATTACGCCGGAGATATTTATGCAAAATGTTAGATATTATCTTACCAGTAACAAATACGCCGATAAAATGATGGGTAAAGTGGAAGAAATTGTTGATCAACAGGCTGTTGCTATGAGAGATTCTTTAAATATAGAACTATAATGGCGCTACGCTTTGTGTTTTTCTTGCTCCTTCTTCTGTCTTATTTGCCTTTAAGTGTGTTATATATCATCTTTTACCCATTTTACTTGTTTATTGCCTATATCATCAAATATCGAAAAAAAATTACGTTAGAAAACCTGACACTTTCCTTTCCGGAAAAATCACAAACAGAGATTTTTTTGCTTTACAAGCTGTATCAAAGGCATTTAGCCGACTTGGGCGCAGAAATGATAAAAATGTTATCTATTTCAAAAAGACATGTAGCCAAACGATATATGTGCACAAATCCTGAGGTCGTGAACCAATTTTATCATCAAGGAAAAAGCGTGATTTTAATGTCGAGCCATTACAACAATTGGGAATGGATGGTGCTACGGTTAAACGACATGTTTCTGCCTCATGGTATTGGAGTTGGGAAAGCCAATACCAGTAAGGTTTTTGAAAAGTGGATTAATAAAAGGCGAACGCGCTTTGGCACGGAAGTAGTTTTTGCCGATGCAATTAGAGATACATTTGAGCAAAATTTCCGGCAAAACAAACTTTGCACTTACATGATGTTGAGCGATCAATCGCCGGGCAACCTTAAGAAAAGCTATGTTACCACTTTTTTAAATCAAGAATCTTGCATGATTTACGGATCGGAATATTTCGCCAAAAAATATGATTTTCCGGTGGTTTATTACGAAGTTATAAAAGTAAAACGTGGTTTTTATAAAATTGGATTAGAATTAATTACAGAAAAACCTAACGAAACTGCAACCGGAGAAATTATTGAAAAATATGTACAATTATTAGAAAAAACGATAAAAAAAGCTCCGCAGTATTGGTTGTGGAGTCATAAACGCTGGAAGAACAGATTTAGGGTTTAAAGATTTAAAAATTTAAAACTTAACCTGAGTAGCCATTAAATCTTTAAATTTTTAAATCTTAAATAATGAAACTCTATATTGTCCCCACGCCCATCGGCAACCTCGAAGACATCACCCTTCGAGCATTGCGTATTTTAAAAGAGGTGGATGTTATTTTTTGTGAAGACACCCGAACGACGAAAAATCTATTGAAGCATTATGAAATAGATAAAAAATGTTATGCTTATCATATTAATAATGAGCATCAACAGGTAAAAAGTTACGTACAGTGGATACAAAACGGACAAACGGCGGCGTTGGTTTCCGATGCCGGCACTCCGGGCATTTCCGATCCTGGGTATCTTTTTATACGAGAATGTTTGGCGGCAGATATTAAAATTGAATGTTTACCCGGAGCCACTGCATTAATTCCGGCGCTTATTTCTTCGGGGTTTCCCTGCGACAAATTTTATTTTCACGGTTTTTTACCACATAAAAAAGGAAAAGAAACCGCATTGAAAATGCTCAGCGAGAGAAAAGAAACGGTGGTTTTCTACGAGTCGCCACACCGTCTTGTAAAAACATTAACGATGATGCAAAATTATTTTGCTCCGGAAAGGAAAATCTGCGTTTCGCGAGAAATTAGCAAGGTTTTTGAGGAGCATTTTAGAGGGAGCGTACAAGAAGCCTTAGTGCATTTTTCTGCAAAAGAGGTGAAGGGGGAGATTGTGGTAACGGTGGCAGGGTATGGCGATTGAAGTAAGGGGCACGATGTTTTGGGATATAAGCCGAATAAGATAGAGTTGACTATTAACCTATTTAAAATTATATGCAGATGAAAAAAATATTTTTTATTATTATTTTCTTTACAGCACATTTTGTACATGCACAAGATTCTCTTAATTTTATTATTAGCAACCGAGTAGTATGGAAAGATGACGCTGATAAAAAAGAGGTATTTGAACTCTATAAAAACTACCTCTATTCTCGACCTGATTCCATTTATGACAATCCGTTTTGGAATGACGCAGAAAAAAAACAATATTATTTGTTCGATTTTAGTAAATCGTCAATTTTCAATGGTATCAATGATGATATTTTGAGGGAGTATATGGATCTTTATATTTTAAGTATTGAAAAATATGATACCGATAAATTTACTATACGTGTATTAATGCAATGGAAGGGTGGTTTACAAAACGGATCCAGTGTATGGTGTATTCATGTCGTTTCTGCAATTAAAGAAGATAACAACTGGCGTTTACAAAACAATTTTGTCAAAGAAACAGCAAATTGGAGAAAATACAATTATGGCGCCATTACGTATCATGCTTCACCAGACTATAGTATTAACGAAACCAATGCCAAACAAGCTAACGATTTTATTAATGAAATAATACTATTATTTGATTTAGATAAGGGAGTACATATAGATTATTATTTACCTAAAGACGTGGATGAGTTGGGACGATTACAAGGATTCGACTATTATTTTACAGGAATTGCTACAGGTAGAAGGATGAATGATTACATTTTTTCTACTACAGGAGAGTTTCATGCGCATGAATTGATTCATATACTTTTAGATTCAGATTACAAAAGAAATTTTATAATTGAAGAGGGGTTAGCTGAATTTTTAGGTACGAAAAAACAGCTTCCTGAGCGGTATTTTAATTATATAAAAAGCTTGATTGCTGATATTTTTTCTTATCCTGAAGATTATTCAATAGAAAATTTGTTGAAACATAAAGCAACTTGGAGAGGCTATCCTTACAGATACCCATTTGGCGCCTTAATCTGCGAAATTATTTATGAAACAAAAGGAATTGATGGAATTAAAGTGCTTGCCTTTTCAAACACTGAAGAGAACCTTATTGAAGTGGTATCAAACATTTTAGAAATAAATCAAGATAAATTTGAAAAGTTCTTTTGGGATTATCTTAAAGAAAAATGGTAATTTGGTCATGCCAATTTGCAAAAAAACATGACGTGTTTAAACATTACTCTTGTTGTAGGAAGACAGACAATCGAATAAAACGGAATAAACAGAGTTCTACGTTTTGTAGATTAATGTCTAAAGTGCCTCTTCCCCGTAAATACCATACTAATTCCCAGCTCATTACAAGCCTTTATAGAATCTTCGTCGCGCATGGAACCTCCGGGCTGAATAATGGCAGTTACCCCATATTGATGCGCCATTTTTACCACATCGTCGAATGGGAAAAACGCATCGCTGGCAAGTGCAATACCTTTGGTGAAACCGGCAGCTTTTGCTTGCTCCAACGCAATACGTGCAGCGCCTACTCGATTCATTTGTCCGGCGCCTACGCCTACGGTACGCATTGCCGCAACTAAAGTTATTGCATTCGATTTTACGTGTTTGCACACTTTCATGGCAAACAATAAATCATTCATCTCTGCATCGGTTGGCATTTTTTCGGTAACTACATCGTATTCGTAATCTTGCACGGTAATATGGTCGGCTTCTTGTATCAGCAATCCACCGTTTACGCTGAGGAATACGTTTTCATCTTCGTTTGTACGAGATACTTCGAAAGTCATTAAGCGAATATTTTTCTTGGCGGTTAAAATTTCCAATGCTTTTTCGGTAAATTTCGGCGCTAAAATAATCTCCAAGAAAACGTTTTTCATGGATTCTGCGGTAACTTCATCAATAACTTGATTGGTTGCTACAATTCCTCCGAAAATAGAAACCGGATCGGCATCGTAGCAACGTAGCCATGCTTCTTCTACATTTTGTCCCATTCCTACACCGCACGGATTTTTGTGCTTAACTGCCACCATAACAGGCTCATCCATAAACTCTTTTACAATATTTAATGCGGCATCGCCATCTTGTATATTGTTGTATGACAGTTCTTTGCCATGCAACTGTTTCGCATAAGCCATAGAAAATCCTTGCGGTTTTCCGGCATAAAAACAAGCTTTTTGGTGTGGATTTTCACCATAGCGCAATGATTGTTTTTTTGTAAAAGTCAGCGTTAAATTCTCCGGCTCGGTTTCGCCCAATTTGCCGGTTAAATAGCCGGCAATGGTCGCATCGTAAGCCGCTGTATGCCGGAATACCTTTGCCGCCAATTGTTGGCGTGTTTCAAAAGTAGTATCACCGTGGGTTTTAATCTCTTCAATTACTTTTGAATAATCGTTTGCATCACAAACCACTGTTACAAAAAGATGGTTTTTTGCGGCGCTGCGCAACATGCTCGGACCACCAATATCAATATTTTCAATCGCCTCTGCTAAGGAAACATTTTCTTTTGCAATTGTTTCTTTAAAAGGGTAGAGATTTACTACCACTAAATCAATCATATCAATTTGATTTTCTTTGGCTTGGGCAATGTGGTGTTCGTTATCTCGCAAGCATAATAAACCGCCGTGCACTTTAGGATGTAAGGTTTTTACACGCCCATCCATAATTTCCGGAAATCCGGTTACCTCATCAATCATTTTCACGGAAAATCCGTTTTCATGTAAAAGTTTATAAGTACCTCCGGTAGAGATGATTTCATAGCCAAAAATGGTAAGTTGTTTTACAAAATCCAACAAACCTGTTTTATTACTAACGCTAATCAGGGCTTTTTTCATAATCTATTTTTCAAATCCGCTTCTAATCATTAAAGCATCTACTTTAGGTTCTCTGCCTCGGAAACCTACAAAAAGTTCCATCGGTTTTTTTGAACCGCCTTTTGAAAGAATGTTTTCTACAAACGAATCGGCAATCTCTTTGTTAAAAACGCCTTTTTCTCTGAATAGCGAGAATGCATCGGCTTCTAAAACTTCCGCCCATTTATAACTGTAGTAACCTGCTGCATAACCTCCGGAAAAAATATGGCTGAACGATGTGCTGAAGCAAGTTCCGGGCGCTTCAGGAAGCAAATTAACATGTTGTACAGCTTTGCTTTCCAACGTGGCAATATCATCCACCTTTGCCGGATCTATGGTATGCCACATCATATCGGAAAAACCAAACATTAGTTGACGAGAAAAGGAGTAACCTGCCAAAAAGTTTTCCGAATCTTTCAATTTTTGAATCAAGTCTTGTGGAATTAATTCTCCGGTTTCATAGTGATAGGCAAACATTTTCAAAAAACCGGGTTCGGTTGCCCAGTTTTCCATAATATGCGAAGGCACTTCTACGAAATCGCGCGGCACGCTGGTTCCGGAGAGTGAACCATAATTAACATCGGAAAGCAAGCCGTGCAATGCGTGACCAAATTCGTGTAAAAAAGTGGTTACTTCGTAAAAGGTTAATAAAGAAGGATTGGTTTCCGTAGATGGCGTAAAGTTCATGTTTAGCGTAACAATCGGACGAATATCACGATCGCCGTCTCTGCGTTGCTGGCGGTAAGAGTTCATCCATGCGCCGGCGCGTTTCGACTCGCGTGGGTGAAAATCCAAATACAAAACGCCCATAAATCTGTTACCTCTAAACACTTCGTAAACAGTAACATCAGGGTGATACACCTGAATTTCATCGCTTTTTTTGTAAGTTAAGCCAAATAAATCTTCCGTTAATTGGAATACGCCGTCAATTACTTTTTCCAATTTGAAATAAGGCTTTAACAATTCATCATTTAAACTGTATTTATTATCTTTCAATTTTTCGGCATAGTAGCTGAAATCCCAGCGTTGAATAGGTTCGTTAAAGCCTAATGTTGCAGCAAAATCTTGAATTTCTCGTACTTCTGCTTTCCCTGCCGGTATAGCAACTGCTGCCAAGTTATTCAATAAATTATACACATTATCAGGATTTTCTGCCATTCTGGTTTCCAATGCGTAATATGCAAAATTCTCATAGCCTAAAAGTTGCGACATATCATATCGAGTTCGCAAAATCTCTTTAATGACCTCCGTATTGTTATGTTCTCCTCCGAAAGCACGTGCATTATATGCCATAAAAATCTCTTTTCTTAAATCCCTGTCGTCTGCATACGTCATAATGGCTTGGTAGCTGGGTTGGCTCAAATCGAACAAGTAACCCTCCAATCCTTTATTTTTTGCTTTGCTTTTTGCAATTTCCAAAGCGGTTTGCGGCAACCCTTTTAAGCGGGCGTCATCTTCTAGAAGTAAGGAGAAAGCATTGGTGTGGTTCAACACATTTTCGCTAAATTGGAGTGAAAGTTTTGACGCTTTCATTGAAAGTTCGCGGTACCTTTCTTTCTGTTCTTCGTTTAATTTTGCGCCACTGCGGATAAAGTTTTGATATACTTTCTCCAGCAACATCAAATCCTCTTCGTTAGCGAGTCTATTTTTTTCAGAGTAAACACGTTGTATCTTCGCAAACAAATCTTTATTAAGAGAAATTTTGTTTGAATATTCTGTCATTATCGGACTAATTTCTCTTGCCAGCGCTTGCAATTCGGGTGAAGTATTTGAGGAAAGCAAGTTGTAAAACACGCCTGCCACGCGCGACAATAATTCTCCCGAGTTTTCTAACGGAATAATTACGCTTTCGAAAGTAGGTTGAATTCGAGCGTTCACAATAGCATCTACTTCTTTTTCAGCTATTTCGATAGCAAATTTGAAAGCCGGCATAAAATCTTCCGTTTTAATATCATTGAACGGCGGCGTTTGATGCGGTGTTTCCCAATTTTTGATAAGTGGGTTGTTTTTAAGGTCGTCCGGAATATTCATCATATTTAAGCGGGGTTGCGCATTAAGGCTTAAAGCAAAACATAATGCAAAGGTAAAGAACGTAACTTTTTTCATAAGCTTATTGATTTAAAGATTTAATAATTTAAAGATTTAACAACCAACACCACCGCTTGCACCGCAATCGCTTCCCCCCTACCAATGGCATCTAATTGCTCATTGGTTTTAGCTTTAATAGATATTTTCGTTTTATCAATGTTTAATATTTTCGATAAAGAATTTCGCATTAAATCGATATAAGGTGATAGTTTCGGTTGTTCTGCAATAATGTTAATATCAATATTTTCAATACTATAGCCGTTGTTTTTAAGCAACGGTAAACAGTGTTGAAGCAAAACCGTACTGTCGGCGTTTTTGTATTTCGGATCAGTATCCGGAAAATGTGTGCCAATATCTCCTAAGGCGGTAGCGCCGAGCAGCGCATCTATTAAAGCATGAATGGCGACATCTCCATCGGAGTGCGCCACGCATCTTTTTTCAAACGGAATTGATATTCCGGCTAATTTAAAGTCTAATTCGCTGCTGTCAATTAATTTATGAATATCATACCCAATTCCAACGCGCATATTCATACGATATTTTTATTTATTAATTTTGCCTTGATTTTTAATTTGGTCCTTTTTAAATGACTGTAACATAAAGGTGAGAGAGAAACGCAATGTATTTTCGAGTGGGTGAAGATGCTTGAACGGAAACAGATAGCATACGTCAATGGCAAAAATGCTGTATTTTACGCCTACGCCCACTGTAGCAAACTGCCTGCCTCCTTTGTACTTACTTTCTAAAAATGTACCGGTTCTCACAAATAAAATATCTCTGTACGCATATTCCACACCAAATGACCACACTACTTCTCTCATTTTTTCGCTGAAACCTCCGGGTGCACCAAAAAATGCATATCCAATACCTTCAATAGAGTTAATTTCTTGCATGTTTTTGCCATTATTTCCGAAGAATGCATCCTGATTGGTTACTGTGTCTCTGTATCTAAGAGGCGGCGTTGGCACTAAAAGTTTTCCGGCTTCAGCACCCACCGCTAATTTATTATAGTCATCAAATGCCATAATATAAGACAATCCCAAGCGCAAGTTACAAGGCAGGAAGTCACGGCGCACATCGTCATTAGTATATGACACTTTATTTCCTATGTTTGAAATATTTACACCAAACAATAATTCAGAGCTTTTTAAGCCGGCTGAAGTATGTCTAAATTCTTTATTTAAAAAAAGAGAAATATCCACTGCGCCTGCCAAGCCGGCTTTCATATCTATTCCGGTACCTTGGCTATGAAATCCTGCGGTTAGATTTGAATAAACAAAGCGAGGAGTTACCGCCATAGAAACAATGTTGGAAAGTTTTCTCGAATAAGTAAAGTCAAGTGCAAATTCATTGGGATTTGCCGTATTTAGTGCACCTCCAAAATTATCGGTAAATTGAATTTCACCCAAAGAAAAATAGCGTAATGAGAAAGCGATAGCATCGTTATCGGTAACTTTCCAAAAAGTAGCCAAATAAGCCAAGTTCACATCGCTGACTAATTTATTTAACCATGGGCTATATGCGATTCCTATTCCAAAAATATCTTCATTAAATACATATTTTGCGGGATTATGATGTTGCGAGTAGTTATCGGCAGAAGTTGCCACCCCCATATCGCCCATTCCTCCGGCACGAGAATCGGGTGCAATTAAAAGGAATGGAGCCGCCGTAGTAACAGCATTCACAAAAGGTTGGGTGGGATCAATATCAAGCGTTCCGTTAGGTACTGAGAATTGTGCCGATACAGACCATGCAGCAAAGAAAAATAAGGAAAAAAGAAGCAAATGCTTTTTCATAATTACAAAAAGTTTTGACAATAATTAATTTTCAAAGAACGATATATCAATTTTATTATTTTACAGGATAGCGATTTTTTCAATTTTCTCTGCGGTTTCTCCTTGCGAATTTCGCACGGTTAAGCGGTATATATAAACGCCTTTGCCTATCTTATCTCCAAAGTCATCGCGCCCGTCCCAATCAATAGGGTAGCTCCTGTTGCCTTCTAAAAATTGCGTGTTTTGAATCGTTTTTACCAATTTTCCGGAAATAGTGAAAATGTGCACCAAAATATCAAACGTTTCCATGGGATGATTATGCTCAAAGAAGAATGAAGTTCTTGTAGTAAAAGGATTCGGGTAGTTTAAAACATGCGCCAGCTCCAATTTATCATCCGATTTAACCACAAAATCAATAGAAGCTTCCGACGGATTATTAAAAATATCCCATGCGCGAACTTTCAGGGTATGCGTTCCGGGAGTTAAGTCTCGCAACGGATAACGTACTGTGCCTGAATTATAACTGTCTTGATCTGCTAAATAATAATCGTTCAGAATCATCTGTTTTTCCACATTATTGTCCAAAATAGCTACAAGGTCGTGTCCAATGCCATTTCCGGTGGTGTTAATGCCATATTCATCTTTCAATTTTAAGAGCAACACCGGATTTGGGTTTGTGATGCCACCCGGAACAAATTTATCATCATTTAAGAAAATAGATATTTCCGGACCGCCCTTATTTGGAATGGGTCTATTGCTCATTCCGCCAATAATAAAATTGTTATAATAACTTCCGGCATCCTCATTTTCCGAAGCTGCATAATAGCTTATTTTTCCTTTTCCATATTCAAAATTAATATCTTTTGGAATATAAAACGAAAATTCAAATTGCCCGTTTCTTACCGTAGCATTTCCTTTAAAAATAATGCTTTTTTGTACGTCAAATTCTATCATGGGATCATTGGGAAATTGCCCTAACGTTCTTTGTTTAACAGATTTATCGAAAATTGAAGGATAAATATTTCCATTAAAATTAGTTAGTGTTCTTCCTACATCATCTGTTATTCTACCCTTAACGGTTACTTTATCTAAAGCTTTTAGCGTGTCTATTTTTTGCAAATCCTCTCCAAGAATTTCATCGGTTTGCACATCATAATTAGGGATACCAATTCTCATGGCAGGGTCTCCAATCAGGTAAATCATATTGACATTGCCATCATTAAATCCAAGATCATTTTTTGCAATTCTTTGAATTTCACCGATTGCTTTAGGTTTGTTATTTTCTTTAGTAATCATCTCCTCAAAAAGAATTACTCCATACTTGCGATTTGAATAGCTAATGCGTGAAGTAGTGATAACTGAACTTGCGCCGCCATTCTCATTTAAGAAAGCCAACTCGGCAGGGGAAACCGCCAATTTGTCGTACCAACCGAAGGAACAGGTTAACGTAATCATTAAAGGTTGGTTATATTTATTTTTCCAATTGTTAATATCGGAAATTTCTAATATTCGTGCGGGCGACCATCCGTTTCCGCCGCCATGCCCGAAGTAAGCTATTGCTAATGTACCGCGTTCCATTCTCATGTTTATGGCATTATTTGCCCCAGGAAAGCGGTGACCTCCGGCATAAGAAACCATTGGGTATGCGTCGCTATAAATTTTTTCGAAGTTATAAGTAGGATCCTGAACTGCAACGACTTTCGCAATGTCATCTGCATTTTTTACATGAGATCCCCCATCTTTATAATCGGCAACAAAGGTCATTACGTTACGCCAATCTCCAAAGTTAGAAACTTGCGAAGCATTTTGTGTAGCAATCCTGTATCTTGCCGATGCGTTGAGGGTTTTATCCACTGCTATTTTGGCTTGCGCCGATGTAGTTACCGGAAAACGTCCCACAGCCACATTAACTAAATTGCTTCCATTAATCCCTAAAACGCCAAAAAAATCATCACAAGCCCTTAGATCAGTCTCCATAAATGATCCTCCCGACTGATGGTTTGGAACAAACAGCTGGGTGCCCGATACGCGTCCTCGATAATCATAAGAAGGGCGTCCGAAAAGAAGCAAGTATTTTATAGTTCGAGCATCATTGTCATACAAATATCTCATAAAATTACGAATCGCCGCCGGATCTTGCGCCCCTGATGAAAATTCATTATATACTTGTCCCGGAGTAACCACCCTAACGGTAAGTTTGTCATGCTCTGTTCTGAATTTTGCCAAACGTTCGGCTTCCGATACGAAATTGGGATGGGCAACAATCACCATATCCACATGTCTAAATCCGTGCAAATTTTGATTGGTTACTTTACCTATCGGCATAACAGAATGATACGTTGCTCCGTTGAAGGCAACAAAACGGCGAATTTTATCGGTAGGAGTTTTAAAAGAAAGTTGCGTTCCGCTCAAAGTTCTCTCTAAGGCATATACGGCGTTATGGTCCGTAACATCCCAAATCTTAGTTTGTGCGGAAGCATTTTCTAAATTTATCAAAGAGATATTAGACGCACCTATATTTTCCGTAATGGTAAACAACATGGCGTTGTTTATGATTCTTAATTTGCATTTTGCTTGAATTGCAATATAATCCAAGTACGCCGCCGAAGAACTTAGAGAAGAACTATAAGTTAATGACAACGAAACACTGCCGGATGATAAAGGCAAATCTTGTTCATAAGATGTATCTCTAGCATAATAACCTTTGGGAGCTATAGCCAGTCCCATTGTTCTGGTATTGGCGCCCCACGATAATTCAAAACGTGGATTAGTGTGTTCCGTACTTGTTGTAGCCGCTCTAATGTAAACTCTTGCCGTATTATCGTACAGTTCCGGCAATGTAAAACTATATGTTTTGGTGGCAGAAACATAAAAAGGCTCACCAAACCACTCTTTTCCGGATTCTCCAAAATTTGTTACATCTTTTTCGTAAAAATCATAATGCATAAAAGAGGTGGGTGTCCCATTGTGAGTTGCGCCAAGAAAATTTTCGATCTTAATTCTTTTCTTTTCCCCAATGCCGGGATCTATGTTGATAAAGTAGTAAGCATTATCGGAATAAATATTGTATTTATGCGCAAATCTGGTACCGTTAAAGTTAGGTGTCCATGTATGCGGTCCTTGGGCATAAAAAACAAAGTAGCTGTTTTCATCAAAAACGCCGTTATTATCCACCACCATAATCGGGCATTCCAAAAGATCGCCAATTTGTTCAACGGGATTAATTTCGGGAATCATTCCACCTCCATTACCGAATAGTGCGATAGAAGATGAGCGCAAATTCGACACAGAGATTCCCAAGGCTTCCAGGTCGCTGTAAGTAACTTTATGCAAACCGGTATTGCTCACGGCAATTTTATACCATGCACCCGATGCAAGCACAGAGTGTTTTAAACCTGATTTTCTGACAAGCGCTACAGGATCAGCGCCTTCAAACTGAATATCACAGGAAACCAACCGCTGATATTGCCCGTTTGCGCCTTTTATAATAGGCAGCAGGTGCAACATGGCATAGAATTTACCGGCATCTGTTGCAGTGAATAGACGCACTTTTGGTTCGGCAAAAGCATATTCATCGGGAACTAAGACAGCTTCTTCAGGGGTAAGCGGCTGATATTTTGCATTAGACAAAGTATATCGATAGGAGTCATAAAACTGATTTACTTCGGTTTTATCCCCAAAAACAGGTAATGACGAATATTCACGAAGGGTGATCGCATTCTCAAAGGTAAGCAGCTTAATTTGTATGTCATCATGTTCAAAATGAAGAATTTCAAAGCTCGGAACGTGGTACGATTTTGTTATAGATTGCGCCCACGAATAGTTTTGGAGAAAAAATAATGCTGCAAAAAGCAAAAAGTAATGATAAAAATAAGATATTTGCTTGTTCATTTGTATTGTAAAATAATTTCACTGCATATAACGTTGATTTGTCTAAAAAAAATATAATCCCAATGATTTTGTGTAAGCGAAAAGTTTTTTTTCTTTTCAGTTTCTTGTTGCTCACTACCTCAAATTCATTTGGACAAGATGCTCATTTTTCGCAATTTTATGCGAATCCGCTTTACATGAATCCGGCATTTACAGGAACCATAAACTGTCCTCGCATTTCGTTCAATTTTCGAGATCAGTGGCCCAGTATTCCAAAAAACTTTATTACTTTTTCCGGAAGTTACGACCAACATATCAATGCATTACATGGCGGAATCGGCGTTTTGCTTTCTGCTGACATTGAAGGTAGTGGTGGCATTTTGCAAAACTATACCGCCGGCGTTATATACAATTTTAGAGTGCAGGTTACCCGGCAGTTTAATCTGCAATTTGCCTTGCAGGGCAGCTATTTGTTTTCTTCGCTTAATTGGGACAAGCTACAATTTGCTTCCGATTGGGTAAATCCGTTAGCTCCGCCCGAGCAGTTGAGCAATCTTAATGATAAATTGTCGCAATTCGATGTAAGTGTAGGGGTAGTAGGCTATACGCCTTATTTGTATTTTGGCTTGGCGGTTCATCATTTATTACCTATAAAGATGAATTCTTTAAGGCATCCTACTGAAAAATGGGGACTTAAATGGACTGCACACGTGGGAGGAAAAATTACCATTAATCAAAAAAGAAAAGATGAGCTTAGATTTGGAGATATTTTTCTATACCCAAATGTTATTTTTATTTCACAAGGAAAATTTCATTATTTGCATGAAGGATTTTATTTCAGTTTTTATCCATTTACCATAGGAGCATGGCTAAGACATAACTTTAGCAACTTGGACGCCTTTATTATGACTTGCGGTATTGAGTATAAAATTTTCAGAATAGGGTATTCTTACGACTTCAATCTCACCAAGTTAGAACGTTCCGGAGGTGCCCATGAAATTTCTTTGCAATTTACGATCCCTTGTCATAATGACAAAGTACACGAAGCTCCGAAAGGGAGAAATAACAGACTTTCTCCTATCCCATGCCCAAGATTTTAGCATATAATATTACTATATAAAATAAAAACAAAAAAACATCGTTACAACAAGGAAAATTTAAGAAAATGAGAAGAATATCAAGAACATTGTGGCTTACTATTATTGTGTTAAGCGTGTTTACAGCATGTAACAGCAAACAAAAATCTTCTACCACAGGCTGGAGATACAACGATGCTAAACAAGGCGGATTTGAAGTGATACCCTATTTGGAGCAAGCCACGGGTCCGGGATTAGTGCTCATTCCTGGCGGCACATTCACTATGGGAAACGTGGGAGAAGATGTAATGTTCGACTATACGAATGTTCCGCATAAAGTAACCATAGCCTCTTTTTATATGGATGAATGTGAGATAAGTAACATAGATTATCTTGAATATTTGAATTGGTTACGCAGAGTTTTTGTTGATAACGGCAGAGGACTTGAAGGCGTATATGAGAGAGCGCTTCCTGATGAAAATTGCTGGCGCTCGCCCACTGCGTTTATGGACGATATGGTTGAAAATTACTTCCGTTCGCCCGCCTATCGCTATTACCCGGTGGTTGGCGTAAGCTGGATTCAGGCTACGCAATATGCAGAATGGCGTACCGACCGCGTGAACGAAAAAATATTAGCCGACCTGAAATATATTAACTGGAATCCTGATCCATCGCCGGAAGGACACTTTACCACAGAGGCATACCTTACCTATCCCGATTACGTAGAGCAAGCACAAAGCGATAGGAGATTGCAATATATTACTACCGGGGACTATCGCCACGTGATGATGGAAGATGGTATTTTGTTACCCAGATACAGACTGCCCACCGAAGCCGAGTGGGAATATGCCGCCTTGGGATTGATAGGCAATTCTATAGGGGAAAGAGTATTGGAAAGAAATATATATCCTTGGAGCGGTTCTTCTTTACGCTCAGACAACAAAAGATACCTTGGAGAATTTCAGCTAAACTTTAAAAGAGGAGCGGGCGACTACATGGGCGTAGCTTCTGCACCTAATGATGGCCACATGTTCCCTTCCGAAGTAAGATCTTTTTGGCCCAACGATTTTGGTTTGTACAACATGGCAGGAAACGTAGCAGAATGGGTATTGGATGTATATCGCCCCGAAGGAACTTCGCAACTTGCAGATTATAATCCTTTTAGAGGAAACCTCTATCTGGAAAAGCAGCGCAACGCCGATGGCTCAATCATGGAAAGAGACAGCATTGGACGCGTTCCGATGGGTCCAGAATCCGATACGAAAAATGAGCGAAGAAGTAATTACAGAACAGCCTATAACATAAATTATAACGACGGAGACTTAGCTTCTCTCATCAATATTGACAACGCTAATGTTGATCCTCGCGAAACCACAGAACTCATGTATCGTAAAGAGAATAACGCTTATTCTTATTCGTTAATGGGTGACAATGTGAGAGTGGTAAAAGGTGGTTCGTGGAAAGATATTGCTTACTGGGCGCAACCCGGAAATAGAAGATTTTTAGCCGAAGACGAATCCGCCGATTTCATCGGATTCAGATGCGCTATGTCGCGCCTTGGCGCCATTAATAAAAGATAATACAGATTAATCCGCTTAATCAGTGTATCAAATGTGTTTTAATATTGAGGAATTATACAAAAAATTTGTGCAATTCCCTTTTATTTGTACTGATACAAGAAAAATTGTTCCCAACTCTCTATTTTTTTGTCTGAAAGGCGAGAATTTCGACGGAAATCTATTCGTAAACGAAGCCCTTGAAAAAGGTGCGAGCTATGTAATTACGGAAGAAAGGAGAAAGGAGAAGGGAGAATATCCCCTTCAATTTTTGAAGGGGTGCCCGCAGGGTGGGGTAGTTAATATAAAAGATCGTATAATCGTAGTAGACGATGTTTTAAAAACGCTACAACAATTAGCAAACTACCACCGCAACCAATTAAAAATCCCTATCATCGGAATTACCGGAAGCAACGGAAAAACAACCACAAAAGAATTGATTGCCTCCGTTTTATCGAAAAAATATAAAACGGCGTATACACAAGGCAATTTAAACAATCATATCGGTGTACCCCTCACATTACTTTCGATAAAAAACGATGATGAGATAGCTGTAATCGAAATGGGCGCCAATCATCCGGGAGAGATTGCAGAACTCTGCCAAATTGCCCAACCCGACTACGGTTTAATCACCAACATCGGTAAAGCGCATTTGGAAGGATTCGGCTCTATAGAAAATATCATTGAAACCAAAACGGCGTTATATCGTGCGGCGCAGGTACTGTTTGTGAATGCGGAGGATCCGATTTTACGGTATGCGGTGTGTGGTATGCGGTGTGAGGTACAAGATATGAGATGCGAGATAAATGGTAAAGATGAAGTAACAATAGATTTACCTCATACCACACACCGCATACCTCATACCACCATATACTATGGCAAAAACACCCCCATCTCCGGCGAAATCGTCGAGATGAACCCCTATTTGCTCATTAATTTATTCGGCAAAAAAATCCAAACTCATTTAACCGGCAACTACAATCTTCCCAATATTTTAGGGGCAGCGGCGATTGGACATTTTTTTAACGTTTCTAATCAGGATATTTGCGATGCCATTGCGGAATATGCGCCTCAGAACCACCGTTCGCAAATTATTAAAAACGGAGCAAATACAATTATCGCCGATTACTACAATGCGAATCCCACAAGCATGAAAGCTGCATTGGACAACTTTTTTCAAATAGAAGCGCCGCATAAATTGGCTATTCTTGGCGATATGTTAGAATTGGGTGAAGATAGTTTGAGTGAACATCAAGCAATCATAGATTTCTGCGAATCGAAAAATATAGATGCAATTTTTATCGGCTCTATTTTTTATACGTTAAAAAATGAACGTTTCAAGTTTTTTATGAATGTGGAAGATTGTAACAATTATCTGAAAAACAATAAAATGAAAGATAAATTAATTCTTCTAAAAGGTTCAAGAGGAATTCATTTGGAAAATATTGATTTCTGTTAGTTTTAACTGACAGAACAATAGAAGCATACAATATTTAAGGCGATTTTCTGTTATCATTAACTAAAAAACAATCGCACTATGAAAAAATTATTGTTAATCCCTATTTTCTTTATAACGATTTCATTATCTGCGCAAAACGATTTTGAGATTGCCAAGAATGTAGATATTTTCGTGTCTATTTTAAAAGAATTAAACGCCAAATATGCCGATGAGATAAATCCCACAGATTTGGTTACTAAAGCTATTCAAGGAATGTTGGAAAGTTTGGATCCCTATTCCGTGTATCTTCCCGAATCACAAATAGAAGACTTGAAGCTAATGACCACCGGACAATATGGAGGAATTGGAGCGTTGATTCAGCAACATGGTAAAAATGTGGTGATTGCCGAGCCGTATGAAAATACGCCATCTCAAAAGGCGGGGCTTCGTGCGGGAGATATTATTCTGAAAATAAATGGACAAAATGTGCAAGACAAAAACTCATCGGATATTAGCACTATTTTAAAAGGACAGCCCGGAACTACATTAAACATTGAAATTCAGCGTCCTACAGATAAAAAAAGGCATACTTTTGCCGTAAAACGCGAAGAAATTAAATTTCCTCCTGTGCCTTTTTCCGGAATGTTGGGAAATAATGTCGGGTATATTAAATTAGATCAGTTTACAGAAAAAGCAAGCTCCGAGGTAAAAGAAGCATTTCTTAAACTGAAAGAGCAGGGAATGAAGTATTTGATTTTAGATTTACGAAACAATGGCGGCGGATTGCTTCACGAAGCCGTAAATATTATGAATATTTTTGTAGATCAAAATGTTAAAATTGCCGAAACCAAAGGAAAGATTAAAGAGCAAAATAACGTTTTTAAAACTCGAAATGCTGTCATAGACAAAGAGATACCGGTAGTAGTATTAGTAAATGAAAACAGCGCTTCGGCTTCGGAAATTGTAGCGGGAGCTTTTCAGGATTTGGACAGAGGCGTTGTAGTGGGCAAAAAAACATTTGGTAAAGGATTGGTGCAAAATATAATACCATTGAGCTATAACACTTCCTTTAAAATCACGGTGTCAAAATATTACATTCCAAGCGGGCGCTGCGTACAAAATGTGGATTATTTTAATCGCGATACCTTAGAGGCAGCGCCTCATATTCCCGATTCGCTTGCTACGCCTTATAGAACGAAACACGGTAGAATTGTATATGACAAAGGAGGCATTGAACCCGACATCATCACGCCGGATTCTATTCCAAGTAATATTTTGATTGCCTTAGTGTTAAATAATATTATTTTTGATTTTTCTAATGAATATGCTGCACAACACGAAACCATTCTTCCGGCAAACCAATTTAAGCTTTCCGAAACCGAATATAATCAATTTGCAGATTTTGTAAAAACTAAACATTTTGAATATCAAACAGTAACGGAAGAATTATTGAAAGATCTAAAGGAAATTGCAAAAACTGAAAAATATTATCCTGCAATTGAATCTATTTATAATGAAATGCTTAAAAAGATTGAAAACGAAAAAAGCAATGATATTCATAGATTTAAAAACGAACTTTCCGAATTTATAGCGAATGATATTGTAGCGCGTTATTATTATCAAAAAGGAAGAATTGAGCACCAACTTGCCACCGACCCCGACGTAAAAGCAGCGATGGAAATTCTTTTAAACACAAATCGTTATAAATCTATTTTATCGGGTAAAAAATAGTTGGGTAAAGAACACGAAAAAGTTGTTTGATTTGGTTGCGGAGTTTTGAGGAGCTCAGATTGTGATTAGCTCGTTTGGGGCAAAAAAAATCAGAAAACATACAGATGAATTTTCTCTTGGAAAACTACAAATTGTGTTTATTTTTGAAGATAATTCCTTTTTTCTATTTTTGCCACAATTTATTAACTATTAATAATGATTTATGACAAAACAAATGAAAAATAGCAGCTAATATAAAACTTTTTTGCTTTTATTCCTGTTCTTGAACTACCACGTTCCAAAACTGTCAGAAAAAAGCGAGAATACTCACATAGCGAAAAGCATTTTTGCTTTTATTCTTGTTCTTGAACTACCACGTTCCAAAACTGTCAGAGTAAAGTGAGAATGCTCATGTAGCGATACGTGGGCTTTACTCATTATTTGACAGTAAGGTTGTGGTAGACCTCAAGAACGAATAGAAGTAATGTTCCACGTTTTTTTATTACAATAAAAAGAAGAAGCATGAAAAAAGAAAACACCCCACACAACATCCACATCGGCTCTATTATTAAGGCAAAAATTTCCGAAAGAGGTATTTCCGACACACAATTAGCAAAAATGATCTACTGTCACCATTCTACCATTCATCATATTTATAAAAGAAGAAGCATTAATACGGAACAATTGTGGCAAATTTCATTAGCTTTAGAATATGATTTTTTTACGAAAATCTATGGATTTAGTTTACCTGAAGCAATAGCCCACCGACACGATTCCGATACAACAACTATTGTTATTTCTGCGGAAAAAATTTCCATTGAGCAAAACAATGGAATTGCCAAAATAACAGAATATAAGAAACATCCTGAAAAATAAACAGAATCTGTTTTTGAAAGGAATCAAATTTTATTTTGAAAAAATTCAAAAATATCTTGCATTATAAGAAACAATAAAGTTATTTTTTTTAATTCCAAGTAGATAGCCTTATAAAAAAAATCAAACCATTATTCCAAAAAAAAACATTTATTTGCATTAAGATTCTAACCTTTAATTAATACATTCATGAAAAAGATTTTTTATTTATTTATTACAGCAGCGTTACTATCCGCTGTGATTTTAGCTTGTCAAGACAAAGTTCCTGTTTCAGGCATTAAAATGAACAAAGATTCATTTCCACTTGCTGTTGGTGGAACGACAACCTTAACGGTGGAAATACTCCCCCTTTCTGCTACTAATAAAACCATAACCTGGAGCACCAGCAACAGCAGTGTGGCAACTGTAGTAGATAATACTTCAGGGGCTGCACTTGCAGAAGGTTTGGTAACAGGCAAAGCGGAAGGCACAGCAATAATTACCGCTACTACGAAAGACGGCAAACATTCGACAATATGTACGGTAAGAGTAATTAACGCAGAGCCTGAACTCATATTGGTAGAGGGCGGTCCCTTTACCATGGGTTGTATTGACGGGAATTGTGATGATGGGAGTAATGAACTACCTGTACACGAAGTAACACTTAGTAGTTATAAAATAACAAAATATGCTGTAACCCAACAACAGTGGGAGGCAGTTATGGGAGATAATCCAAGCCGTAATAAAGGTGATGGTTTGCCTGTTGAATCCGTTAGTTGGCATAGAGTACAGGAATTTATTCAGAAATTAAATACCTTTACCGGAAAAAGCTATCGTTTACCCACAGAAGCAGAGTGGGAGTATGCAGCAAGAGGTGGCAGAAAGAGTACAGGTAAAAAATATAGTGGAAGTGATAATATTGAGGCCGTTGCTTGGTATTCTTCTAATAGTGGAAATAAAACACACCCAGTGGGCACAAAAGCCCCTAATGAGTTGGGAATTTACGACATGAGTGGTAATGTATTAGAGTGGTGCAGTGATTGGTACGGTACTTATATAGGAGGTTCGCAAACAAATCCTACTGGACCTATCTCAGGTACTATGCGCATAGTTCGTGGTGGAAGCGCCCTCAATTTTGGCGCGAATGGTTGTCGTGTTTCATTTCGTACAGGTACTCTTCCAAGTAATTCTATTTCAGATCTTGGCTTTCGCTTGGTTCACCCATAGATTAGATAAATTTTACGAAATGCACTTAGGTGTTTTTTTACAATATTTGCATAAATTAAAAAATAATTGAATTTCTTGAGATATAGGAACAGAAACAAGATAATTAGAAATTATTTGGCATTGGCTACAAGCCGAAACCCAATATTGCGATAGCGAGCATCTGGCGTACTTCCGCGTGTAGTTACACGTACATATCTTGCAAGGCTACTACAGCAGCCACCACGAATCACGCGATAACTACCTTTAGCTGCACCTTTGGGATTTGTCTGCGGTTCGCTGCTATAGTCGCCGTACCAGTCACTACACCATTCCCAAACATTCCCACTCATGTCGTAAATACCTAATTCATTGGGCGCCTTTAAACCAACTGTACGGGTTTTGTTGCGACTGTTCTTGGAGTACCATGCAACATTATTTACAACATTTCTACCACTGTACTTTTTACCTGTACTCTTTCTGCCTCCGCTGGCAGCAAATTCCCACTCTGCTTCTGTGGGCAAACGATATTTTTTCCCTGTTAATTCATTTAATTTTCTAATAAATTCTTGCACATCGCTCCAACTTACATTTTCAACAGGTCGCTTGGCGCCCTTGAAACGAGAGGGATTGGCACCCATTACAGCAACCCACAATTCTTGAGTTACTTCATATTTAGCAATATAAAAATTGCTCAAAGTTACTTCATGGATAGGTTCCTCATCAAGGAAACAATCATTTCCTTGTTCAATAGTACAACCCATCATAAATGAGCCGCCTTTTACAAATATCATTTCAATATTAAAAATAGGATTGTTGTCATAAAAATTGTTATTGTTTTGGCTGTATATGAATACAGAAGTTAGCAATAAAAAAGTTAAAAAAAAGACACTTCTCATTATTGATTGATTTATCAAATTAAAAAAGACTTCCTAATAATTAGTTTTTACCATTATAATTTTTCAAAAAATCGAAGTCCTTTTAAACTTTTTGAAAAATCCTTCAAGAGTTGCAGCAAAAGTATTATTATTTAACAAATAAACATTTTCCGTTTTTAATAAAGTCAAAATATAATTTTGAAAAACTCAAGAATATCACATCATATTCTGTAAAAACAGAATTAAATCATTCAATTTCAAAAATATAACTATTTGAAAATATTCAAATCAATCTTGAGAATAATTCAAATATAAATACGGATACAATAAACAGAAAATATACTTTTATACTGAATTAATGTTTAACTAAAAAATTAAAGTCATGAAAAAATTAAAATTAAATCAGCTAAGCAAACAAAAAGTAGCTGAAAGGGAAATGAGTGCTATCACAGGTGGTGCTCAAAGCCAAAATGACAAATTTCTCAAAGCCGAAGTAGCGGCTGATGGGGGTTGTATTTTTTCACATTGTGACACGGGTCCAAATATGGCTAGTTACAGTAATTGGACGAAAGATGCTTCTTAATCTTGGATTATGAGAGTTCCCTTTAATGTTTAGGGCCTGAGGCAGAGGGTTGTTAAACAAAATAGTCTTAACAACCCTTTTTAATTTTTTTCAAAAATTCTAAAATAATGAACTACATCATAGGTAAACATATATTCTTACAACATCCCTATATGCAACATAGAGATGTTGAAATCAATAATGAGTATTACATTAGAAAGAAAAATTTTCTTGAAAAAACAAACTTGCTATCTAGTAAAAAAATATCATTTAAAAGTCTTGATGAAAAAGAGATTGAAAGGTCAATGTATAACATTGAGCAAGTTGTATTTGAAGTTACAGAAAAATGCAACTTGAATTGTGTGTATTGTACGTTTGGGGCAATGTACAGTGGCAATGAAGAACGTATAAAAGAGAAGCGAAATTTAAGAAAAGAAGATGCTATTAAACTATTGGAATATCTTTACACTACCTGGAAAGAGCGAGAGCAAACGGGCGTGCCTCGAAAAATTATGATTGGATTTTATGGAGGAGAGCCATTAATGAATTTGCCATTAATTAAAGCTATTGTACAATGGACGAAAGAACATACTACCAGCCAATTAACATTTGGTTTTATGATGACTACTAATGGCTTGCTTTTACATAAATATATAACATTTTTAGTAAAACATGATTTTATTACCTACGTTAGTTTAGACGGAGATAAAGAAAATATGGCATATCGGATAGATCATAAAGGGAAAAATTGCTATAAACGTGTGTTTAACAATGTTACGAGTATAAAAAAAGAATATCCTGAATTTTTTGAACAGAAACTGAATTTTTTAACTGTTTTGCACAATAAAAATTCTGTGGAACAGGCAACTCACTTTTGCATGACACATTTTAATAAAGCACCTCTCTGCTCAAGCTTGAATAGTAGTGGCATCAATCCACAAAAAAAAGCATTGTTTTCTGAAATGTCTGAAATAGGTTCTATAAAACTTTCAAAAAAATCGACAAAAGCCATGATGAAAAATGGAATAGGAGTTACTGAAAATATCCATTTTTTACGTTTTTTTAGCGGATTCTTTTTCCCTAATTACAATGAGTTATTAAGTAAAGAAAATATGTCCGAGTTTCGGAAATTTCCCACTGGAGTCTGCCTTCCTTTTTCCAGGAAAATCTATATGACTTTAAATGGAAATTTGTATCCCTGTGAAAGACTTGACACTTGCTTTGCTTTGGGCAATGTTCATGATTCTAAAGTTTTGGATGCAGAACAAATAGCATCTCAGTATAATCAATATTTTAAAAATATATCGCCTGCTTGTACTGCTTGTGAAAGAAATTTTTCATGTAATAAATGCTTGTTTCACATTGACGATATTCAAGAAAAAAAACCACATTGTAATAATAGAATGAACAATGAAAAATTTTGTGAAACAACTAATATAATCATTAATACATGTAAAAAACATCCTGAATTGTATCGAAGAATTATGAAACGACTAATATTTGCATAATGAAAAAAATGAAAGGTTCTTGGCTGTTTTTTGAGCCATACGTACATATTGCCTTAAAACAAACATCGACCCTCCTCTACAATACAATTAACGGAGAATGGGTAAAGATAACTGAACCCGATTTAATAAAATTAGTGTATGCTACACAGCATTATTTGAATCAGGGAGTTGTTTTTTTGGATCATGCGTTGTATGAACAAGCAATTGTTCTTGAATTTATTAACGAAATAAAAGAAAAATATATTGGTGATATTATTGATGTGTCTATACTGCCGGAAAAGCCCATTCAATTTATTCCTATTCCCAGTTTATACAAAGGAACTGTTAAGGCTAAATCCTCTCAAGAAGACTTAATTAGAGAAGATTTACTTTCTTATTTCCATTTCTTAACCTTACAAATTAATAATCAATGTAATTTGTCGTGCGAAAATTGTTCGCATGCTTATAAGCAAAACTTTAATTGCTTTTGCAATCAAAATAAAGGCAAGATTGAAATGTCATTGGCTCAAATTGAGAAGATTTATCAACAAATAAAAACTATTCCGGTAAAACGTATTTATATTGCAGGAGGAAATATTTTTCTTCATACAAAATTCAAGGAAGTTTTAAAGTTATTTGAGGATAGAAAATTTGTATGTAGTTTTGGCTTTCATTATTTGAATTTTCCTGATGAAAATATGTTAAAAGAGCTTCAAGGATATAGATTGGAAATTTTTGTCAACCCGCCTTATCAAACCGACAAAATAAAATCTATCATTCATCTCTTGAAAAAGCAAGATGTAGAGTATTTGTTCAGATTTAGGGTTGCATCAGAGATTGATTATGAGTTACTTAATTCATATTTTGCTCATTTATTAACTGAAAACACATTTACAGTAGAACCACTTTACAATGGTCAAAATCTTGATTTTTTTGAGAAGTATGTTTTTATGAGTGAAGCTGATATTTTTGAAGAACCTATCTCATTACGTAATATTTTTGCAAATAGCATAGTGAATTCTAACTTTTTTGGTCACATTTATATCAGTTGCAATGGAGAAGTAAAATCAAATCCAAATAACAAAAACTTGTTGGGCAATATCTCAACCGACACTTTTTATCAGCTTATTTCAAATGAATTGATACATAACCATTCATGGAAAAAGACCCGGACAAAATCCCCGTGCAATAAATGCTTATATCAATTTTTGTGCCCTCCGCCATCAAACTACGAATACGCCTTAAATAACAATAACTTATGTCATGTTTATAAAAAATGAATAGACGATAAAATCATTGAATAATCGTATCATAATTATTTGAATAAAATGTCTGCCTCTTTTCCCTACATCAAACAACCCGACACTTTAAAAACGAACTTTCCGAATTTATAGCGAATGATATTGTAGCGCGTTATTATTATCAAAAAGGAAGAATTGAGCACCAACTTGCCACCGACCCCGACGTAAAAGCAGCGATGGAAATTCTTTTAAACACAAATCGTTATAAATCTATTTTATCAGGTAAAAAATAGTTGGGTAAAGAACACGAAAAAGTTGTTTGATTTGGTTGAAGGTGCTATCGCTTTATTAGATTAACGCGTGGTGCATTTATTTTGGGATAGACTTCTCCAAAAACATTTCCAGTAACTTATTTTGCACATCTATCAAGTTTGAGATTTTTTCCTGATTCGATAATAAAACATTCAAAATGTTTTCCGGAAAATGATTATTGATGGTTACTTGACTATGGATATTACCGATTGCTTTGTCGAAATTGTTTTGTACTACATTTTCGTCTTTCAAGAGTTCATTAATATCCACCTCTAACTCTTGGGCAATTCGATTCAACATAACTGAATTTGGAATACTTTTGTCAGCTTCTAAACTTGAATTTATGCTTTGGCTAACTCCAAGCATTGAAGCTAAGTCGCTTTGATACAATGATTTAGCATGCCTATATTGTCTGACTTTAGTTCCTATACTCATTTTATCAAAATTTTGGTCAAAAATAACATTATTTCGATAATAATAATACTTATTAAATTTAGTTTTGCCACGTTGCAACGAGCGGATGTCCAGCCGCTTAAAACTTGGGCAAATTGAAACCGGCAAAGTTTGATTTTTGACTGCAACGTGCTAATTAAGGAAAACCGAGTTAAGGTACAACGTTCCAAAATGGAGAAAAAGAAAATAGATGTTCGCGTTAAAGCATAATTTGCAACTTGCACAGGTTAGGTACCTCATAGCTGACGTGCAATGTGGTTTTGTTTAAAATGAGGAACCGCAAAATTTCCCGCGGGCTACGGCAAAGAGGAAACAATTTAATTTACCTTAATCTTTTTACTTATGAAATTAAAATTAAACAAAACAATTTTTGTAATGCTGTTCAAAGAAATACACAAATAGTGTAGGCAATTCTGTTGTTTGTGTATTTCTTTGAGGAGCATCAAAACATGTTAACTTTATACAAAAAAGTCGTTTTATTTCTTGAATTTAACCCGCAAATACAACTTTTCGGAACAAAAAAAGATTTTTAAATTAGAAAAAAAGTTAAAAATTCTCTCCTTCCTGCTAAATGGAAAAATGTCTTTAATTTTGTCTCCGGTTAAAAAGTTGAAAATTATGGGACATCTAACCGAAGAGCAAGGAATACTTTTTTAACTATTTTTGCGAATCAGAAAAAGTTGCATTTGTGACTCGAATGTACCTCTGTTAAAAAGATTTTTATGAAATATCCATGAGTTTAAAAACACACCAATCGCAAATGATTAAAAATAAACAATATAATAAATTTTAAACAGATGAAAAAAAGACCTATAAAAATTATTACAACAGTATTGTTATTCATAGTAATTGCTGTAGCTTGTCAAGAAAAAATTCCGATTACCGATATCAAACTTGATAAAACCACACTATTTCTTTCTCCCGGAGGAACCGCAATTTTACAGGCAAGCGTGATTCCCTATGGCGCATCCAACAAAGAGGTGAATTGGAGCAGTAGTAACAGTGCCGTAGCCACTGTGGTAGATCGTAGTACGGTAGCAGCCTTTGCAGAAGGGTTGGTAACCGCACATGCGGAAGGTTCTGCCATAATTACCGTGGCCACCAAAGATGGTAAATATATGAAGACGTGCACCGTAACGGTAGTTAGTGTGGAGCCTGAGTTGATACAGGTGGAGGGTGGAACTTTTACTATGGGTTGCACAGAAGAGCAGGGAGATGACTGTAGAGACCGGGAATATCCTCAACATTTAGTAACGCTAAACAGCTTTTACATAGCTAAATATAGTGTAACACAAAAACAATGGAAAGCTGTTATGGGAAACAATCCAAGTAATGTGCAGGGCGAGGAATTGCCTGTGGTGGCTGTAAGTTGGGAAGATATTCAGCTATTTATCACTAAGCTAAATACTCTTACCGGCAAAAATTATCGTTTGCCCACGGAAGCAGAATGGGAGTATGCAGCACGCGGAGGTAACCAAACCAAGAGATATAAATATAGCGGTAGTAATGATGTTGATGAAGTAGCTTGGTATGCCGGCAATAGCCTTGATAGAATTCAGCCGGTGGGCACTAAAGAACCTAACGAATTAGGAATTTACGATATGAGCGGGAATGTGTCTGAATGGTGCAATGATTGGTATGGTGATTATACTGATGCCCATCAAATCAATCCTACAGGACTTGCAAGGGGGACTCACCGCGTTAGCCGAGGAGGTAATAAAAGTTTTTCAGCGAGTGGTTGCCGTGTAACAAATAGAAATTTCGATCTTCCAGACAGCCGTTATGGTAATTTTGGTTTTCGTTTAGTTCATCCTTAGCCTAACATGTTAACTTCATACAAAAAAGTGCTTTTATCTGTTAAAAGTTTTTTATGAAAAAAAGGATTATAAAAATTGCTACTGTGGTATTATTATCCATAATAATTATTGTAGCTTGTCAAGAAAAAATTCCGGTTACTGATATCAAACTTGATAAAACCACACTATTTCTTTCTCCCGGAGGAACCGCAATTTTACAGGCAAGCGTGATTCCCTATGGCGCATCCAACAAAGAGGTGAATTGGAGCAGTAGTAACAGTGCCGTAGCCACTGTGGTAGATCGTAGTACGGTAGCAGCCTTTGCAGAAGGGTTGGTAACCGCACATGCGGAAGGTTCTGCCATAATTACCGTGGCCACCAAAGATGGTAAATATATGAAGACGTGCACCGTAACGGTAGTTAGTGTGGAGCCTGAGTTGATAC
>Ga0209737_10000022_pt1 | contig 132805 bp, 127 predicted proteins | sample TergutCu122P3_FD_187284 | JGI IMG/M metagenome (GOLD analysis project Ga0209737, IMG submission 187284) | Cubitermes ugandensis P3 segment gut microbial communities from Kakamega Forest, Kenya - Cu122 P3 (SPAdes) (version 2) | ecosystem: Host-associated > Arthropoda: Insects > Digestive...
GGCCGCTCGAATATACCGAACTTGTGGAGGTGGCCCATGTGCCGACATACCTGATACGTGAATCGGTGCTGGGAAATGATTTCGTGGGAGGTGACGACGCCGGAACACTCGTGCGTTGCGTCAGGAATTGATTAGCGACATATCCGATATTCCCATTACTGAACTCTACCTCTGCCCATGTGTGACCATTTGCCACTGTGTGATTCAGTCTGCGAACGCGTAAGGTTGTACCCTCAGGAAATGTTCCATAAGAAGCAAATCCTGTTCCCGGACCTCTGCGAATATTGACACCTGAGGTATTGAGGAAATAAAGGCTCGCATCACTATCAGGAAATCCACTTGGACGATAGGATGGATGAACCGGCATATTTCTATACACCGGAATATAGAAGACCTTAGGTTGGGCAAGCATCCCGATAGAAGCATATCCGTTATAGAGTTTTTGACCTTCGCTCACAGCACCAGCTACATTCGTCATATATTGATGCCAATATAACTGGTTTGGGTCCGATGGCGCCACATTGTATTTTTGCAGATAGACCGTATCTTGGCCAACACTGATATATCCCCGCGCAATCCATGCTGCTCCACCGTTTATCGATTTGACGGGATCGGTCCAAGGGGTCCCATGTCCATTCGCGCTGTTTCGTGCCCAAGCAAGACCATTGATGACGGGATTCGAGCCTGCCGTCGCCCCGATGCAGTAAAAATTGTAGATGCCCGTATATCCGCTCACACGTCCCGTAACCGAATCGCTCGGACCTCCGCCGGCTACCACGACCTCTTGACGTATTTTTGCCGCCAGATAATAAGGGCTGACCTTGTTGGCAATCCCTGCATCCATAATTGCTTGAGGATAGGACTTGGTAATCGTCGAGGTGGTACCACTGGTGTTGATGTATCGAATATGTGGCGTATTGGTCGCATTGGTCATAAAGGTGTTCGCAAGAATGGCTTCCACGCCTGATCGCTTGTGAGTGGCACTATTGTAAGAGAGGAGCTCGAACTGGAAGATATTTCTTTCATCAAGCCAATTCCGAGGATCCATGTAAAATCTTACAGCTGGTTGCGAAGCGCGTACCCATCCTGGTTCGATTTGTGCTGTATGCGAGGTGTCCTTCATAGCAGCTTCAAAAGATACCGGCACCAAACTTCTGTTGTTGGGAAACGCAGGGGTCTGGTTTCTGATGACAGTATCCCAGTCAAGATTGGTGTTAAGCGCTACGAATTGCCAGTTGGGGTACTTCCTCTGTAGCGCATTGAGTGAGGGTTGATAACTAGCGGGGAAATGCTTGATTCCCGGAGGACTTGCTGTTGCGCCCATCGCTGGAGAAGTCGCCATCATAATAGAGAGGATACCTGTTAAAACCAATAAACTCGCTATTTGAATAAAGCGATAATGCGTATTCATTATACGTCGCATTCTGTCCCGCTCCTTTTGCTCGATCTTACAATCACGTATCCTAAGACAGCAATTGCTCCCAAGGCGATAGCTGCCCAAGGCGCATAGATGATGAGGGGCCATCTCGCAATGCCGCTTTGATACCAGGATACTTCAATCTCCTCAAATTTATTCACAGTGATCGAATACGTGCTTTGAGTATCACCGTTCTTTGATACAACCGCAATCGTCACCTTATTTTCTCCTACCTGAAAATCCTCATTGCCGGTAATTGCCACCTGCGAGTCCGGATTATTCGGCACCGCAACAATCTCAAGAGCATCGACTGAATAATCCACCTCGATGAAATACTCGAGTATATCTTCCCTAAATTGAGGGGTAAGTGCATAATCGAGTATGCTGAGCTGCCTTAGCATCGCATCACCCGTGTCGATTACTCCTGCCCTGAAAGCGGCAATCTCATAGTGTGTTCTTGTTCCATCTTGAGCAATCACGGCAATATCTATCGTATTGCGACCTGCGCGCAATACCTCGTTTCCCGTGATTTCTACCTGTGCTCGCTCGTCTTCAGGTACGGCAATAATGTTCAATTGTGTCGATTCATCGGGTATCTCCACTTGATAAAACAGCGTCGTCTTGCGAAACCCTGGAGTCAGATCCATGCCCTCGATTGCAAGATCACTTAAATAGCTGTTATCGTTTAAAGTGGCTCCCGACACAGATGGCGAGATGATAACCACGCAAAAGAAAAGCAGGGTTAAAAAAACAAAGGTTGACATCCGTCCATATATCACGAATGAGTGTTCTACGATTTTTGCTACCATTCCTCAATCCTTGATGTCTTGTATGCACAACTGACGTGCAATTATAATTATAAAGGAGGAAAGATAAGCTCATCTGGGTCGAGACCTATTTGTTACGCAGTGTGAAGAATCTGTGATTCAGATCAGTAATACCAGTCCTGCTCCCAAGGATGAATCTGCACGTACATCAAACGTAGAACCACCCGTCCGTCCGGCAATGTCACCACCTTGTACAACGCCTTATCATGTATTGTCGAGACATCCTCGAAAAGGCTTTGATATATTTCAGCAAACGCATCATTGATATACGCAAGATAAACATAGTCATATTCCTGTTTGACAAGCTCCTTCGCCCATTCTTCAGGGTCCCTATTCATAATGAACAAGGGATCTTCCGGACTGGGTAAGGCGTTTGCGTCATGAGGGGCAAAACGAGGTCTGTTGATCTGCAGAGGAGCAAGAAAGTATTGCATTTTATCGTACTGCCATCGGTAATAAACCTGAATAACAATGAAGACTTTATCGTTGTTGACATCCACATTCTCAGTCAAAGCAGTATGCGCCCAAAGGTGCGCCCCTTCCTGAGTCCTATCATCATGATTTTCAACAATGTCTTCAACGAGCATGGGAATAGCAGCTATGATTACCGCACCCATAGCGACAAGACCGATTGCCTGAAAGAGCCACTTCAGGGAAGACCTTATGTATTCGAAGCTGTAAACCCACAGATAGAGCATAAAGACAAGTACTGCGATGACGCCGGTTCCCACATACCTCTCAAAGCTGCCCATGACCAACGCGTCTGCTGGGTGAATAATATAAAGATATGCACCCCCGATAAGCAAAAGATTGAGGACCGATGCTATGAGCGCTACTGCAAAACCCCTACGCATCGCACTACTGACGCGCGCATAATTGACGCTAACCATAAGCAACGCCAATACCAACAAGCAAATGATCAGCGTCCACAAAACGGGCAAAGGAAGCCAGTAGTCGCGAAAACGCGTAACCAGAGCCTCGCCATACGCAATAAGTATATCGATGTAGTTCTCAGGCATGCTATATCAGCATCTTCCACGCGACATACGGCACAATTGAGGAGACCAGCATCATGCAACCAAGAGCTCCGTAGGTCCGCCATTCTTGCGATTCTTTATTCTGGCCATAAATCAATATCATCTGCACAAGCACGCCGGAAAGCAGCATAATCAGATAAACGATCCCCGTATCTTTTTGAATCGGAAGAAGCGCCGAAATCAAACAGAGGGCGATTGCCTTATATCGAAAAGAATAATCGGGATTTATGATGCAAAAGAATCCAAATCCAGCCTCCAGGGCTAAGACGGGATCGACGACAAGCAGGTTGAAGCTGGATGGGCGATCGAAGTACCTCAATATCAAACCATAACCGACAGTAGCCAACGCAAAGAGCGTCGCTGTCACGCCCTTTCTTATCATAGCGAAAAGAGGAAGGAGGAAGGAATAGATCAGCATCTGGAGGGTCGCAAACAACGTGAATTCGCGGTAGGTTTGCACGAGCGAGGAGAAGTAGTACTGAAGGAGACTGATCGTGGGAACCTTGCTAACCCCAAAGCGGGTGGTTTCAGGATGTCTTATTACCAAATCATCAATATGAGTCATAACACGAACGGAATGAGCCCAATACCGAAAGTCATCGGTCATCGTTACTTCTCTGCCGGTGTTAATCAGGAGCGTGAAGGCTGCAAAAAACAAGAAGACCCAGAAGCCCTTATCGAAAAAACCCTGTCGATACTCGACCCTTTCCGGCGAGAACAGTAGCCCGTACAGCGTAATCAACGCACCTACTACGGTGAGATACAAAATAACCCATATACTGAACCGCATATAGCCAAAAAGCGCAAAAAAGAAAAGAATGAGCATTACGCCCATGCCTGATAGTGGTGCCGCAAGAGAGAATGGTTTGCGAAACGCGAAGGCTATCGCGCCGGTGATGCTTATAAAGGTCGAGATGATGATAAGAATCGTCATCGCATCGACCACAATCCCCAGTTCAAATAAAGCAAGCCACTCTGTCATCGCTAGGCGTCCTCGGATCCGACCGCTATTCCCATTTCGGTTCCGATAAGCTGGCTTTGGAACAGATTGGCATACGCGCCATTGCGCCTCATCAATTCATTATGGTCACCGCGCTCGACGATATTTCCATCATCAACAACAAGAAGCTGATCGGCTGCCACTACCGTCGCAAGACGATGCGCAATAACGATGAGAGTCTTTTTTCCGTGCAAGTCATTGAGGGTTTGCTGAATGAACCCCTCGCTTTCGCTATCGAGCGCAGATGTCGGTTCATCAAATACGAGAACATCCGTGTCCTGCAAAAGCACCCGTGCCATTGCGATACGTTGGCGCTCTCCTCCGCTGAATCTGACTCCTCTGTCGCCCAATTTTGTTTCAAGACCATGAGGTAAGTCATATACGAAGAGAGCATGTGCTTTCTCCAGCGCGGCCCTGACTTCTTCTTCTGTTGGCTCAAACCCCAATCCATAGACGATGTTCTCGTATACCGTATCATTGAACAGCATCGGTGTCTGCGTAACATATCCAACACCACGACGAAGACTTCCTACTTGAAAATCCTTGATTGAGATTCCATCGTAGAGAATGTCGCCACTTGTTGCTTCGCGCATACGAGGGAAAAGTTCGACCAGTGTCGATTTACCTGCGCCACTACGACCGACAAGCGCGGTAAACGAGCCAGCAGGGATTTCCGCATTGATTCCCTTGATGACCGTTCTTCCTTGGGAAATAAGATCGCCTCGGGAATTAAAGACATCAGGATAATCAAAGGCGACGTCTTTAAGCACAATGCCCTTCTTGATACCCTTGAATTCATGGGGGCCAGAATGGATGGTGTTAGACGTTGTCGCAGCATCAAACATCTCGTTGACAAGTTTGACTCCTGCCGCCGCTCCCGTAATCCCTTGAAGCGCACCGTTGAACTCTTTGACACGACCATTCAATCGAGTCAGCACGTATATAAGCAATGCGAGTTGCGCAAGAGTCGATCCCAAATATGTCACTCCAATATAGACGGTCGCAAAGAAAGAGATCATCTGGATTGGGTCGACGATTACCTCGACTGAAGCGCTAACCCTTGAAGCCTTGATGTTCAATTTCCGCATAGTCTCGGTAACTTCACGAATATAGCGCGCCTCTTCTTTTTTGGTATGCCGCAACTTAACAAGCTGCATCTGCCCCATACGCTCAGTAATCTTTGCATAAAGCCCCTGGCTCAAACGTGCATTCTTAAGAGCGTTCTCGGCAATCCATTTGAGGACTCTCTTATTGACAAGCGAGACAAGAATCGCAAAAAAGATCGCTATGAGTGTCATTTGCCAGGAAAGCCACAGCATGATTGTCGTATACATAACTAAAAGCAGCCCCACGCCAAAAAGGTTAATAATCGAAAGTACCGCGCTTCCCGCGGTACCGGTCTGCCCCATAACAACCCCAACAAGCTCTCCGACAGGATGTCGCGTATAAAACTCCGGGTCGGCCCGATATACGGTATCAACCACTTTCATTCGAAGCCTGAGCATTATCCGAGTGGAAACGATGGTTTTGTACCATGTGCTGAAGTAAAGAACGATATTGCGAAGAAGCGTGGGTATAAATGCGAGCACCAAAAGAATGAAAAGAGTCGGTTCCAGATTGAGTGTCGCAAGAACATTGCTCAGCGTTTGCCAAAAGAAACCACCCGAATCCTCAATTGCTGATTTTCCCGACTCAACATACTGAAGTATCGGTAATACCATCGAAAGACCAATACCATCAAGCAATGCGAACACCACGGAAAACGAAACAAGTCCAACAACTTCAGACTTCTTTACCTCGACAAATTTAAAAAGACGCTTGACCGCATTTAGCTTAAAGCGTTCTTGTATGCTATCCAAAAGCTTCTTTATCATTTATTACCTGTCCTGTGACCAATATCGTCACAATTATACCTTTTCGCCTTTGTCTTCATCATATCGTCACTATCAGTATCGCCCACCATCAGGGCAGCAAATCAAGTTGACGCTTCAATCTCAACAGTCTTTGGACCGATATCTCCACCTGTTGCCGTGAAAGCTCATTTGAATCAAGTGCCGAGGTTAGTGCAGGCAGCACGGTCTCGATGTCAAGTGCGCCCACCATTATCATATCCGCACCTGCGCCCAAAGCTACAACCGCAGCCTCCGAAGAGCTGAAACCGGCACGCTCCCGTGCTCCCGCCATATCAAGACAGTCGGTAATAATAATCAAGTCAGGATTGCTCTTATCACGTAAATATCGATATGCTTTAGGAGAAAGGGTAACTGGGGTATCCGGTTCTGTCAATCCCGGGACAATGACATGTCCAATCATTATCATTTGAGCGCCCGCGTCAATAATGGCATCAAATGGAATCAGGTCTTCTCGCTCAAGGATAGCAAGATCATGTACATATGTAGTGTTCGAGTGAGTGTCAAGCGCACTCCCAATGCCTGGCCAATGCTTTGGACACACAGCGAGCCCCGCGTCATACATACCCTGTGCCCATGCAAGACCAACCGTGGCTACTACCTCAGGGTCTTCACTGAAGGTGCGCTCCCATTTCGTCATGTAGGTATCAGGCACCATGAGGTCCAATGTTGGAGCAAGCACCGCATGAACTCCCGCGTCGGAAAGCCTTTCTCCGTGAGCCTTTGTCGCCTTTCTGATATCACTTTCCGACCACAAGGCAATTTCAGCAGGAGCAGGAAGTGTTCCTGTAAAGCGAGTCAGGCGGGCGACCTTGCCTCCCTCCTCATCGCTTGCCACTAACATTCGAAGCCCTCCCCGTGCCTCATTCTGAGCCGCTTCAAGTTCCTCAACCATGTTTGCGGCTGGCTCCTCACCTGAAAGAGCAATGGCTCCAATACCCTGTTGCGCGAGCAGATAAAATCCGACCGGATCATCGCTCGGTGCCATGATGAATAAAAGTTGGGCGGCAAGCTGCTCATTGGTCCAGTTCGAAACATCAAGTCCCGAGTACAGCATCTCGTCTTCCAATGCATCGTCGGAAGACGAATCCCTGCTTAACGCACTCATCAGTCGAGCACTTGAACTGGAAAAGTTATCAGTGTATAGCAATACCCCTACAAGAACCACAGAAACCGCAATGACGTATATCACAAATCCTACGCACACCTTGAGCGCGACACTAAAAAGAGAGCGTTTCGCATTTTTATGACTCATATAACAGACTTAGTCAGCTTCGGTGTGTGCCGATTTGATTTCAGGAGAAAGATCCATCGCTGATTTCATCCGAAGAATCCGCTCGACTTTTTCTTCCGCTGATTTTCGAGATATTGTTCCTGATCCTATTGCTGCCGCAAGTTCCTTTATCACCTTCGTGTCTTTAGGGTCACTTCCCTGATAAAGATACATGTCCGCGCCTGCCGCAATCGAAGCAATTATCGCTTCCTCTATTGATTGCGAAATGCCTGATTTGACCAGAACCCGCAAGTCATCGGCTAAAAGAATCGTGCTATCTCCTGCGCTTTCGCGCAGATACGTATATGCCTCCACAGAAATGCTGGTGGGTGTTTCCTTTTCTGTCATATCCGGCACTATGACATGACCCACCAAAATGGCATTTGTATTCGATTCATCTGTAATTCTAAATGCGCGCGCATCAGACTTTTGGATTGCAGGCCATGCATTATATGCCGTTACGACCTTGTTGATCTCCGCAAATCCTCCGATGCCAGGCCAGTGTTTCGAAACGGTAGCGATACCCGCCTTGTTCATGCCGGAGCTCCATGCTTGAGCGCAATCAGCGACCTCGTCATGATTGGCGGCAAAGGTGCGTTTTGCTTTGGTGAGCGCACCATTCTCATGACCCAGATCAGCAACCGGGCCCAACACCATGTTTACTCCCAATTCATTGAGTTTGCTCCCGTGAATCTCTGTGGCCCTTTCTATTTCGGCGAGTTTCCATGTCCCCATCTCTTCCGCACTGTGTAAAGGACCACACAACGCCTCGAGCGGGTTCTTCGATCCGCCTTCCGTGTCCGTGACAATAAATACCTGAACCGAATTGGGAACATTGGCTTGAGCCAATTCTATATCCCTTTTTAATGACGTTGAGGGGCTATCTCCATCAAGCACAAGGGCACCGACTCCTTTGCCCGCCCATTCCTTGAGTTCGCGAGCGGCACTCGAGTCAACAATGAGCATGCACATCTGTGCAGCAAGTTCCTCATCGGACCACGTGCTCACATCAATCAGATCATCATCGATATTCGTTGATTGAGCACTCTCTTCCGCCACCGATTTGGCAAACGGCGACGGTGCTGCAGTCCATCCCATCAAAAACAAAATCGCAAGCACAGTAATATACACCGCAATAGTCGCGCCCAACACACTCAGCGCAAACCGCAGGAAACGCACGAGCTTATGCCGTTGCTCTTTCCTATTTTCTGCCTCTATACGTGCATGAGTAGCATCGGAAGCGCGTTGCGTTTCAGGCATTTCGGAAGAAGTGTCGGTATTGATGTTTTCAGTCATAATCCCTATCATTTCTGATCCATGCCCACAAGACATATGCGGGCGCATATAGGGTTTATTTTACCGCAATGTGTCTATCAGCGTACGTATAGAATCCCCATATCGCTCATCAGAGAGCCCTAACTTCAGATTCGCCTCAAGCCAACCAATCATGTTACCGGTATCATGTCCGTCGTCCGAATCGACGACAACCGCATAAAGAGACTCTGATTCCAGCAGGGTAAGCAGCGCATCGGTCAGTTGAATCTCTCCACCAGCACCAGGACCTGTTGCCTCGAGAATCTCCATCACTTTGGGAGTAAGCAGATATCGTCCTGTGATCGCCAGATTGCTCGGTGCATCCTCTATCGATGGTTTCTCAACCAAATCGGTAACCTTCCATATGCCATCTTCAAGCTTTTCACCTGCGATGACTCCATACTTCGAGACATCTTCGTCAGCCACAGGCTCAACTGCGATGACGCTCGCACCCGTTGCCTCGTGCGCCTCACGCAGCCGTGGGAGGATATTGTGCTCAGGCACGATAATATCACCGAGCAACACATAAAACGGCTCATCGCCTACAAACGGAGCACCGCAGTAAATAGCATGTCCAAGACCCTTCGGATGTGACTGACGCACGGAAAAGAGTTGCGCCATATCAGTAATAGCACGTACAGCATCAAGCGTCTCGGCTTTACCTTGTTCCGCAAGTGCTTCTTCAAGTTCCGCGTTAGAGTCGAAATGATCCTCGATAGCACGTTTTGCTTTTCCCGTCACCAACAAAATCTCTGACGCATCACCGGCAACCGCTTCCTCAATCACATACTGCATGATAGGTTTATCCAATACAGGAAGCATCTCTTTAGGTTGCGCTTTGGTAGCAGGCAGGAATCGAGTTCCCAAACCGGCTGCGGGAATAATCGCTTTCATATTATGACTTTCTCCCGAAATCATCCTCATAACGAGTAATGTCGTCTTCTCCCAGATATTCACCGGTTGCGACCTCAACGACACGCAAAATATCGTCGCCCACATTCTCAAGACGGTGCACCGCGCCCATCGGCAAAAACGCACTTTCATTCTTCTTGAGGGTGATGGTTCCTCCGTTACACGTCACCAAAGCCGTACCTTCGGCAACAATCCAGTGCTCAGCACGATGCTCATGGCTTTGCGAAGATAAACGCATACCGGGCAAAACGGTAACTTCCTTGACGTGATAATGGGGCATCCGCACGAGCATCGTCCAGCTTCCCCATGGACGCAGACTTGTCTTAGTCTGGACAATCTCAGGAGCGTCTTGCTCTTTGAGGGCAGATACGATTCTGCGCACATCTTGGACTCGATCACGTGAAGCAACCAACGTCGCATCGGCACTATCGATGACCATGACATTATCAAGACCGAGTGTCGCAATCATGCGATCGCTCTTGCTGTAGGTCAAAACATCATTGCTGTCGATATCGACGGTACGTCCAATAAGAATATTTCCGGCTTCATCGGATTCCTGTAGATCAGTCAGGGACTCAAGGGAGCCAACATCGCTCCACCCAAGATCGGCCGCAACAACACTCACATTCTCGCTCACCTCGAGGCAAGCAGTATCGAATGGAACACTCGGGCAATCCTTAAATAAGAAGCGACAGGCATCATTTTGCCAGGCATCCTCACCTGCTGCTGCAAAAGTCTCTGCAACAGATGCGATCTTGCCACTATAGTACGCGTCAGGAAATTCGTCCGTTTCGCCATATGCGCCGCATTTTGCGCCACAAGCGCGGAGCTCTTTAAGAACAGCCGCCGCATTCGCAATAAGCATCCCGCTATTCCAAAGATGCTCTCCATCATCCATGTAACGTTGAGCAGTAGCTTCATCAGGCTTCTCAACGAATCTCTCAACTTTATAGACAGGTGGGCGATCCTTATCGATGCCTACTCGCTCTTCATCAGCATCGAATTTGATATAGCCGTATCCTGTCGCAGGAAACTTGGGTCGCAGTCCGATAGTTACCAAATCGCCTCTCGCAGCTCGCTCGCGTCCCGCCGCAATAACAGCTTGCCACTCCTCATCGTCGCGACAGATGTGGTCACTGGGAAGCATCACTATCTGGGCAGTTTTATCTTCAGTCCCTACCGTAGCGGCAGCCAGGGCAAACGCGGGTGCGGTATTGCGCGCGAACGGCTCGATAATGTAGCGAATATCGAGTCCGCGAAGCTCATCACATGCCTTGAGGTGATTACGCACCTCATCATGAAGCACTTCGCCCACAACAATCCAGATGATTCCATGGTTCTCTTTGCCGAGCCGCGCACCTCCCGTACAGACACTCGCTGCGCGTTTTACGGCAGATACGAGAAGTGACTCGGTCCCAAAGACATCGAGCATTTGTTTAGGTGACAACTCACGCGAAAGGGGCCAAAAACGCGAACCGCTTCCACCTGCCAGTATCACTGCATGTAAATTCGACATGGGTCTATTCTACCTGAGGTCCTTCCGTTTCTAAATCTTTGATGCAATGTCCATTATTGAATAGCAAGAATTACAAGTGTATCCGATGCATCTGCAGACGAAAACACTACGGCACCCTCAACATTTGCAAAAAATGATAATTAGCGAGGATTATTAAAATTGTAGCTGGGATGATCTGGACTCGGCATATACAGGTCCCCATGACAGATGTTGCAATTTCCAGCCCCCGAGACAGATTGATCGTAATGGCAGTTATAACACATCGCGCCACCTATACGGTAGTAGTCATCTGCATGTATTTTCCAGTTATCGGAATCTCCTGTATCCATGTACGCCTCAGAATGCGGAATCCTTGTTCCGTGACAGTCATCACATGGCTTGGGATCATGACAATCGTAGCAGTAGCTATCTGCTGAACGATGAATCAGCTGTTTCGCCCAATTATCACCTATGTCAGGCCCTTTGGCAGAAGTACGTGACACAGAATGACAGGTTGAGCAGTCAATACTTGCCTCCGCTCCATTGTGGCAGTAGATGCACGACTGCATACCCGTACGCATGAGACGAGATTCCTGTGCTGAGGTAAAGATATGACACTCAGAGCAACTCATGCCAGCCTTCACTGGCTCAGCATGAGACATGCGAACGGCGCGTTGTCCTTGAGCGGAATCCTTCACTATGCCATCCAGAATCTGATCCATATGACAATTGCCACAAGCCGCAGCAGATACACTCCCGTAACCTGAAACATTACGACCATCTTCGGACACTGCTGCTGTAAAGCCTCTCATTGAGTGCACTGCTCGAGGCATTAGGTTGACCGTAAGCGACTGGATGATATTGCCACCCTCATGACAGTCGACGCAACTAACATCTTTATGAGCTTGAGCTAAGATGACATCCTCTTTATCATGCGGGGTTTCATGGCATGACCCACAAAATACGTCCGTACGAGTACCGACGTTAGCCCCAACCAAAAGTGCTGCCACAACACCGATTGCCAGGAGTGAGGTAATATAGGGGCTCTGTTTTAGGACAATCGTATCAGCAAGCCTGTCGTTATCACCACTAGCGGCTACCGCCCTATCCTCCATGAGCGCTTCAGCTTCTCTTTTGCTTACAACTCCAACTACATTCCCATCGTCATCAAGTAGCTCATACTCTTCGTCTTGCTTTGCCACACGCGCAAAGTAGAGCATCATAAGACTCAAGACCACAATGAGGATAAGAATCAGCACAGCGGTTAACGCCAGTAAAGCAATCTGTGGATTGCTTTGTGGATTTGCAGCAACATCTTTGACCATTTGCCAGCGCTGGGAAACATCGGCGAAAGTAAGTCCCGACACAAAATTGCGCCACCATTCCAAAGAGAGCACGTTTCTTAGCGATTCCATAACTTGGGCCCTCCTGGATGCACATGTCCGTTATGACAATCATTGCAATCCTTTATTATGTGGCAACGCAGACACGCATCCTCGCCGTACTTATTTGTCTCATCAGCATGCTCTATTAAGAATGATTGTGGATGTGGCATCTCCATACCGTGGCAACTATTGCAGAACTCCTCATCTCTATGGCAGCCACCGCACTTATTGTCGACCTCTTTTGCTGGACGACCGTGCGTATTGATAATCAAATTATCGTGAGGCACCAAAGGACCGTGGCAACTGCCACACATAGCAGAAGTATGACAGGGACTGCAGGTATTCCAATCACCCAGGCCATGCGATTCTTTCCATCCGGAACCGTGCACTATCGAGAAAACTGTATTATTGTTGCGATCAGCCCTATTTGTAATCATGCGACCTACATGACAGATATCACACTGTGTCAGGTCTTTATTTTGGACATTATCATGGCACTCGATACACTTATCCATTTCATAACGCGATACCCATCCGACTGATCCCGGATGCCCGACACCTCCATGGCAAACCACACATCTTCTGCCGGCTGCGCAGGCTTCGTGGTTTACCCTCAGACCGCGATTAAGTATCACCTTTCCATCTGAGGAAACAGAAGCATGACAGACATTACAAGTGTCATTTTGCACGGTATTTGCCGCATCGGGTCTTGGAATAATATGCAGAATCATACCGTACCAAACACGATGATTCATACCGATTCCACCAAAATTACTCGATGACTGGTGGCAATCACGGCAGCTCAAATCCGCATGGGATGCTGTTTCTAGTTTTTCCACCTCTATCGCATGACAGCCCTCACAACCAGGAGCCCATACAACCCCAATGGCAGCTGGCATCACCAATAGAAAGACTAGCCCTATGACAGTCCAAATAATAATTTTGGGAACTATACCGACCTTTTTGTAGACCATAAGACTCTATTCCTGACTTTGCGCACTATCATCAGCCATAGTATAGACCACGGATCCATCGTTTCCACCCAAATCATCGTTTAATGACATTGTCAGTTCCTTTTCACGTCTTTTCTTTGCAAGCATTCGGGTTATTGCATAAGCCGCAATAATGAAAAGTATGATTAGCAGCGGGATACAGCATGCTGACAGAAAGTCACCTAATTGGCGACGCAAACCGCTTAGCGGATTGCCACTTGAGCCATCGATTCCAAAAATTTGCACTCGTCCCAAGTTGGCTTCTGCGCTAGCAAATATGTCCTGGCTTGGATTATAGTGAATGTCGTTCGGGTTGTAAAAACTACCATCCTGCACGCCCTCAGTGCCGACTTTATTGATGAAGGAGCCATCTGCTCCATCAAAAATTGCAACACTGAAGTCAAATAGATCAATAATATAGACGCGCCCATTTGAGTCAAGTGCTAGGCCTCGGGGCACTTGCAGATTTGCTAATCCAGAATCCTCTCTGGATTGATCTCGCCCGCCTAGAATACCCTCATTGCCAGGATGCCCCATGTCGGCAACGTAGAGCAGATCCCCCTCATGGTTGTATTTGAGAAAACGATTATTGTAGACATCAAGAATATAAGCATTGTCTTGAGCATCAACTTTTACCGATCCGACAAAGTCAAACGTCTCATCGCCACCCTGCCCTGCACCCATGGCACCGATAACTTCACCCTCTGGGGTGTATGCAGCGAAACCATAGCGACTGCCAACAATTACCATACTATTGGATGCAGCGATTGCGGTAGGAGACTGAACCTCAATGGTGCGTTGCCATTGCCAGTTGGAGTTATAGACTTGCACCCGGTTGTATGTCTGCTCTGCAACATAGATTGTCCCATTGGGCGCAAAAGCAATGCGGGAGGGAAATATCAATCCATTGGTATTGACATCAGCATCGACGATAGTCTTCAACTGTCCTTGAACGGTGTATTCCACTAGTCTGAAGCGAGTACTATCGGTAACCCAAAATGAGTCACCACTAGGCGTGAAGCTTACGCTCGTAGGATTAATCAAATCATTGTAGGATGTCCCATGCCCATAAATCGAGCGAATCCAGTGAATACCGCCTCTTTCCGCACCCAAATTCAATCCGCCAGGCGTTAATAGCGTATACGCTGCCCCACATATAGCCAAAATCAAAAGAATAAGAATGATAAGGATAATGGTCGCCACCGTACGGGTTCGACGGATATTTTTATCACCCTGATTGTGGGTTGCAACCCTAATTGAGGTTGCCTCAAAATTATCAGACATGCTTAGTTCCCTTCAGCTTCCTTAAGACCCCTGAGAGCCAACTCATCATCCGGAAGATACACAAGAGCCTCCATGAAGTCCTCAATAGCACCCTCTTTGTCACCCAATTTCAACTTCACGTAACCACGATTGACCAAGACATCGCCTGCAGTTGGGTTGCCCTTTAAGAAGATGTCATAAAATTCAAGTTGTTTTTCGTAGTTATCCTCTTCACCATAGATGAAGGCAAGAGCATAGGCCGAGTCATAATAGTTTTGATGCAGTCCTTGTGCGACTGCCCAGTTTGGGGACATATTACTACTCATAGCAGTTTCGTAGGCCGCTAAAATAAGCTCCATAGTGCGCTTATAAGCCTCCCTTGCCCCCTCAAGATCACCACGGATTTGCAACATGCGAGCCTCTGCGTAATCAAAGTAGAAATTACGCTCCTCGTCCTCAAAATTGTACTCCCGACCTTGTTGTATCGTAAGTGTCGCTTCTGCAAATTGACCATTGTCCATTTGTGTTATTGCAAGTTGTCCCCAACTTGCAGCCGAGTTATCAAGCTCAATACTAGCAAGTGCCTTTGCTACTGAATATTCATCAATAGTGCGTGGTACAGTGGCATCAAGGTTAAGAACACCGGAAGTGATTGCAAATATAACTGTCAAAAGCGCACCGACAACAACAAGCGCGGCTATTCCTAGCAATCCGCGAATATAGTGATCATCCATAAAAGTTTTTTTGTTTGTCTTCATGCTAACTCTCCGGCCATATGCTGCCTAAGATATCCATACCACATCTTACCATTCAAGCAAAATCGAATGATACAATGCCTGAATTCTTTCCAAACTATCTTAACACTCATGAAGGTTACTTCAGGTAAAAAACATACATGATGACGTGGTATCTTACCCATCCAAAAACCTAGGGTCGAACCAAAGAAAACTTATTAGTTTATGTTGGCATACAAAAAGAGGAGGCTCTCCATTGGAGCCTCCTCTTTGAAGTCTAGATGAATCTTCTAGGCCTTCCAACTACACAAGCAAATTACTTGTATAGGAACATGCGGCTTGAGCCAGTTATGCTGGTTGCAGGTCGATATCCGTGACGCATGAATTCAGCCTGATGACCACCTGAAGCAGCATCGATAGTAACGTGGCACTTCAGGCAAGCACCGTCAAGCATACCTGTGTTTCCAGCAGAAGCTTTACCGGTTCCGTTGGTAACACCAGTCATAACCTTCCACTCACGAGTAGAAGTCGCGGCTGAAGGATTGATTGATGTTGGGCCCTGGAATGTCTGCGTTGTGGCAGTAGTCCCTGGATTATTACCCTGATTCAGATCAGCGCGACGTGCGATGCTTCCGGAATACATCCAGAGGTTTCCTCCGCTTGCTCCAAGCATGGTCGCTGTTTGCTCACCTGATGCAAGCCACTCGTATACCTTGATATTACGGTTACCATGCGGGAACGCAGCAGCGTTAGTAGCTACACCGACCATATCGTGACATTGAGCGCAACCATATACACGACGTGAATCATCACGACGTCCAGCAACGGTTGATGCTGTCGGGAAACCTGCGGGGCTACCTGGGTGGCAAGGACCGCATGCCTGATTGTTGCCGCCGTCATTTTGACGAGACAGTGAAGGCATTGCATGACCGGTGATCCTCACATCAGCTCCAGCATACGTACCTGTGCCAGTGGAGTAACGATCGAAGCCCATACCCCAACGGGTGTTGAACATAACAGTATTCTGGTGACATCCAGCCTCTGAACAGGTGTAACCCGTTGCGAGCGAACGGGCAGCTGCATAGTCAGCATTACGAGCACCGCCGATAGGATTCATACCCTTAGCAGCACCGACACGTGGACCATCAGCCCACCATGCACCGTTAGTGCCTGTGCCGGTGTACGTCGCTGCGGGAGCGCTTAGAGCACCCATTGTAAGATTAGCAATTTCACGAGCGATTTGTGCGTCACGACTATTTGCAGCAAGGGGGAATGTGTTGGCATTTGTGCCATCGTCACCTCTACCGCGCGTATTTCCAAGCATGAAGACGTTCATGACGTTGTAGCGCGAGCTTGATCCACCGTGGATACCTGAGTTGTGACAGAGCAGACAGCCCCTGCGTCCTGAACGGTGAGGACCGCCGTCGGTCTCTCCCCACTCAATCAACTTGGATGTTGTCATTGAGCCCCAGTCTGTGTGACAGGTTGAACAATTGTCACCGCCAGCAGTCAGGAACCTCTGGTTGGTATTGCTAGGAGTACCATTTGGCAAACCACTTGCGCGGTGAGCACTATGACAAGCCGCACATTTCGTAGTGGTAGTTACATAACCGCCATGAGCGGTACCGCGTAGACCTATAGGAACATTATTTTGAACCATTATCTCCACAGCATCTTCCCAAGCGATTACACCGTATTCACCCCATGGGGTTGCGGTTGAATTCAACGGTGAAAAACCACCGTATTTTGCGCCAGCAATGGTTGCCACAGAAAAGACAAGCACCATTGCCAAAGCAAAGACAAATAGACCTTTTTTCATTGCATTTTCTCCTTTATTAAGATTTTTCTTGAGTATCTCTTTCATATCTTTCACCTCCTGTCCGAGCACAAAATGCTACTGATGAAATCAGCTAATGATATGATAGCAATTCTATAGTGCGAAATCTAGCTTTTATGTCAAAAAACATACATGAATTGCGACTAAGGTTATAGGTGTCGCTGATAAGGGTATAGTTATAGGCAAGCTGAAGATGACGCGTAATGGGACGCGAACCATATGAATGACCTCCTAGAACAGATGCGACAAAACCTAGGAGGTCATTTGCCGCATGCCTTGCCTGTAAGAAAGCCCGTCATAACCACACATATCGCTGCGACTATGTTTAGTCCTGCCCCGACTAGTGCGCTACCAAACAACCCGAAAGTTGGCTCCAGCCATACTCCACATACAAGTGCACCTGCTGCAGAACCGAATGAACTTGCAGCAGACACTATACCCGCAGCAGTATCGCCACCCACCAATCTCGCACCCGCCACCGTTGCCAGAGGAAATGTCATACCGAACAAAGTCGCGGGAATAGCCATGATAATCAAAGCGAATACGCCTCGAAGCACCATCGATCCAAAGCCCGTGATACCCGTCGTCGTCGCGATAAGTACATAGGCACGACCCGCATAAGCAAGGGCCGGAATCGAAGCAAGACCGGTAATCGCTGCACATACTTCGATGATTGCGAAAGTCTTAAGCGGATTGACAAGTTTATCCGCCACACGGCCCATCAACCATGAACCCAAAGCAAGACCACCCAAAAAGGCGGCCAACATGATGCTTGTTGCAACTGCGGTGGAACCGAGCGCGAAACCAAGTTGCCGTATCCAGAGCACCTCATAGATCAGTGAACTTGCTCCTGCACCGAATACTGCACTCACAAGAAGGGTAAAGGCGATATTTTGTTTACCTACACGCATTAGTCGCTACTCCAAACCATACGGGGAGAAAGGGCCCGTGTCACAAAGTTCCAAAACACTCGATACTCAAGCTTTGAGTGATTATCCGTATTGAGAGGCACTAAGGGGTCCGTTACAGCTCGCTCGAGGAAAGCGATATTCCTGTAGGAGGTAATGGAATCGACAGTGATGTATTCATTGTTGAAGTGTCCGCTTTCTATCAACTCATCCAGACGCTGTTTTACTCGCTCCTGTGAAAGTCCCTTCGGATCGTTGTATCCCACCAAGAGCAACTCCGCAGCTTCATCGTTAGGAAAATTGATGGACCAGACATCGACCCGATCAAAGACCTGTCTCATGGTTTTGTACATCATTTCAACGTCTTCGAAATTAAGAAGATAATTGGGAAGCCACTGACAGTAGACACCTTCAGGTTCCAAATGATCCTTAGCCGCCTGCATAAACTCTTGAGTGAAAAGCGCCGCTACACCACTTGACCATGGCCAACTAGGCTCAGACGAGATACAGTCATATGTCTCAGACGATGTGAGGATATATGCACGTGCATCGTCAACCTCGACGTGCCACCGATTGGGATCGATGACATCCCAATCGATAAAGAAATGAGAAGCCGGAAGCACCCCAGGATTGATCTCAACCGTTGTCGTGTGCTGAAATCCAAGATCATAGTAAGTCCGCGAAGTGTATCCCGTGCCAAGGCCTACTACTAAAGCGGTCTTTGAAGATTCGATGCTCATAGCAGGCACCGCTGCTATCATGGCGGTAGTCACCTGATCGAAACTGTTGTCAGTACCCTCGTCCAAAGCTCCATTGATAAGCGTCTGGATGCCGTTGGGATTTCTTACTACCTGGACCCGTGAATATATGCCTTCTTGGTCATAAAGAATTTCACGCTGGTGGGAGACCTCCTCAAAAGCTGCGGCACTACGATAGTAGAACACTTGTCCCAGTCCTAGTGGCGAGCTTGTGCGAGACGGAATAAGTGCAATGACCGTAACTATGGCCAAAGCGATGACAATCCCGGGGGATCTGAAGAATGAGAAGGTGTCTAACTCCTTAGTGGCAAGCGCGCGCAGCATCCATGCCGCAAAAACCGAGAGTATCGCTGCGGTAACCAGCGAGCCTTTGACCCCGATAGTCGGCAAAAATGCAAAGGTCGCCAACAGTGCTCCGATGATTGCTCCTACGGTGTTGACGGTATACAACTTGGCAGAAACCGATCCGATCGTTTCGTCTCTGCTCACCGCACGTATGATGAGCGGATATGTCATGCCCATGGCGATAGTAGGTAAGACCATCACAAGAAAGCAGATAAGGAACTGTAGTGACAAAAATCCCTCTACGCTCTGCGCGCCGATAGCGCGCATCCAATCAAAATAGTAACCGGGAAGATAACGAATTCCAAGAAAGGCAGTAATGGAAAAGGCCGCGATAGCAAGCTCGACATGAGATGCCAACAAGAGATGATTGCGCTTCTTTCGCGCCAACACGGTACCGATAATCGCACCGATACCGAGACCGGTCATATATGCGCCCAGCATAATGCCGCTTGCATATGCCGTGGCACCCAGTACCGTCGAAAGCTCGCGCATCCAGCCTAATTCATACACCAAAGCCGCGACACCGCTTAAGGCATATGCTGTGAGAAGTAGTCGTGTTTTCATACCCGCTAAGTATATCGCACTGCGATATACTTAGTAGCAGACACACGGAAATGAGGGCGGATGAAAACCATGAGAAATATTCGGGTAGTACTATTTTTAACTGTGCTCTTTTGTTCTTTGATGATCACTGCATCGGGATTTGCCCTTGAGGCCAATCTCCAGCATATGCAGATTATCCTACTCAACTTGGAGAATACCGATAAGACAACGGTGACTGTTAACGGAGTCATATCCGAAGATATCGCATTACCTGCGACAGTCCGCTTCTCACTCCCTAACGGGTTTGTCTTTGCTGAGGTAGTGGAGTTCGATACTGTCACAGGAGATCGCCTCAGTGATGCCTCATACTCTGCTGATGTTTCTGAGAATAGCACCGTGTACCTTGTGACACTTTCTGAAGGTCATGGATTTACTGCAGGGTTCGATCTGGACGGTAGCGTATTCGAGCAAGCTGATGAAATGGCGGGTGTGTATCTCGCTTCATTTATGTTCATGCCTTCAGAAGATCTTGAATCTCTTACCATTGGTTTCGTTGCTCCCAACAGGGAATACATTGGGGCTGGAACTGATGTCATTTTCTTAGGCGAGGCTGATGACGGTGAAGTCTACGGCATTATAAGAGAAGATGTCAAGAAGGGCGAAATGCAGGATTTTGTGATAGCATTTACGCTTCGCTCGAATCGTGACGCTGCTTTGGCAGAGCAAGCTGCCGCAGAAGCTGCTGCTGCTGAGTTGGCAAAACAACAAACGTTTGGCTATTGGATCACCTCTCCTACCGGTCTTATTACGATTGGATTATCCAGTGCATTGATTATTTCTTTTGGCGCATTTATTCTGTTGATCAGAAAACAGCGTAAACCTGTATCAGACGCTAGCAATCCTGAATAAAGCTCGCATACGTTTGCTCGATACCCTCTTTTAGGGTTGTGGTCGCCCCCCACCCCAATCCATTGATTCGTGCGGTATCAAGTAATTTGCGGGGGGTTCCGTTTGGCTTAGACGTATCCCACCTGATTTCAGGAATCGAATCTTCGCTATCCGCAAACACAACCTCTCGAACCATGTTTGCTAAACGCCCAATGGCAACCTCTTGCCCCGAGCCTACGTTGATCCACGGATAGAGATCGGATGCGTTGTAGTCCTCCATCATGAAGACGGTAGCCTTCGCTAAGTCATCAATATATAGGAACTCTCGCAAGGAAGAACCGTCTCCCCAAAGAGTCACCGCTGAGTCACCTTTTTGTTTCGCATTATGAAACTTCGCAATGAATGCCGCAAGTACATGGGATGTCTCAAGATCATAATTATCACCGGGACCATACAGGTTCGTCGGCATCAAGGAGATGAAGTTCGTGCCGTATTGGGTGTTGTAGCTTTGGCACAATTTGATGGCTGTAATTTTGGCAATCGCATACGGCTCATTGGTCGGTTCAAGCGCTCCGGTAAGAAGTGCCTCCTCTTTCATGGGCTGTTCGGTATCGCGCGGATAGATGCATGACGATCCCAAATTGCATAATTTCGTCACCCCACTACGATATGATGCGTCAATCACGTTGAGCGCAATAGCAAGGTTGTCATAAATAAAATCTGCGGGAAGTGAACTGTTGGCACCGATACCACCTACTTTGGCGGCCGCAAGAAATACGTACTCTGGACGATGCTCCTCAAACCAGGCATATGTCACCGCCTGATTCGTCAAATCGAGCTCATCATGAGTTGCGGTTATAATATTTTGGTATCCTTCGCTTTTGAGTTCACGAACGATAGCGCTGCCGACAAGTCCTCGATGCCCCGCTACGTATATTTTTGAGTGCGTATCCATACTGCTATTCGCCTGACTCGAAAGTTTCGAATCCGCCGTCCCTCAAGCACTCTTCGCGACGAGCCTCCTCCAGATCCGAATCAACCATCAGTGCCGTCAACTCTTCTAGAGTCGTAGAGGGTTTCCAACCGAGTTTCTCATGCGCTTTGGACGCATCCCCTAAAAGCATGTCTACCTCCGTGGGTCGGAAATAGTGTGGGTCGACCTCGATCAAAGTCTTACCGGTCTCAGCGTCGATACCTCGCTCATCAACACCTTCGCCCTCGAAGCGTAATTCGATACCCGCACGTCCGAATGCGGCGATACAGAAATCCCGTACAGTCGTAGTAACTCCTGTCGCCATGACATAATCGTCAGGCTCATCTTGTTGAAGCATAAGCCACATAAGCTCGACATAATCACCGGCATATCCCCAATCGCGTTTCGCATCAAGATTGCCCAGGTAAAGCTTTTCTTGCATTCCCAACTTGATCCGTGCGACTGCTCTTGTGATCTTGCGCGTAACAAAGGTCTCACCCCTGAGCGGTGATTCATGGTTGAAAAGAATTCCGTTACACGCATACATGTCATAGGCCTCACGATAATTCACAACAATCCAATAGGCGTACAGCTTCGCAACCGCATAGGGACTGCGTGGATAAAACGGGGTCATTTCATTTTGAGGAACCTCTACTGCTTTGCCGAACAACTCGCTAGAGCTCGCTTGATACAGGCGTGTCTTCTTTTCCAATCCCAGAATACGTATCGCCTCTAAGATACGAAGTACTCCCAGCGCATCGACATCAGCGGTATATTCAGGTGTCTCGAAACTCACCTGCACATGACTTTGCGCACCCAAATTGTAAATCTCATCAGGCTTGATCTCTCCGATAAGACGAATGAGATTGCTCGAATCGGTCAAGTCACCGTAATGCAAACGAAGACGTACGTCTTTTGCATGGGGGTCTTGGTATAGATGGTCAATGCGTTGAGTATTGAAGCTCGAAGAGCGGCGCTTGATACCATGTACCTCATATCCTTTATCAAGCAGGAACTCGGTAAGATATGCGCCATCTTGACCTGTGATGCCGGTGATAAGCGCAACTTTACGATCTGGCATATCTATTCCTTTCAGACGTCTGTACTATAGTTTTAGAACCTGCTGAGGATTCACCGTGTCAACCTCAATTAATTTTTTGATTTGCTTGATGTCTTCTCCTGTCAGCGAGCTGAGCGTAGGGTGCGCGATTCGCAGCACTTTTTCGGCTGACGTCAAACCGAGGTCCTCACTCTCACTGATGAGCACCTCGTGAAGCTTCTCGCCCGGACGCAATCCGATGAATTCGATATCAGCGGGAATTCCTGATAGTGCGATCATCTTTCTGGCAAGATCCACGATACGGACAGGATCACCCATTTCCAGCACGAAGATATCACCGCTTCGACCAATCGCTTGCGCCTGCAATACCAGTCGTGCAGCTTCAGGAATGAGCATGAAAAAACGTGTCACCCGCTCATCGGTGACGGTAAGATTCTCACCCCGTAGCAACTTCTCTTCAAAGATGGGAACAACAGACCCGCGGGAGCCCAATACATTACCGAAGCGAACCGCCGCACACATCATATTTGGATATTCAGTTACTTTTGCAAGCATGAGACGTTCTGCCAACTGCTTGGTTTTGCCCATCACATTCACGGGGTCAACTGCTTTATCAGTTGAGATGAGGACGAAACGCTCTGCTCCGTGACGTCCTGCAGCATCGATGATATTGCCGGTACCGACTACATTCGAGCGCAATGCCTCGGCAGGCTCCATTTCCATCAAGGGAACGTGCTTATATGCTGCGGAATGCAAGACCACCTGCGGTTTAAGGTGCTCGAACACCCTCTCGACCTTTGTCTCATCACGGATATCCAAGATGCGCATGTGTGCAACACCGGGTGCTACCGCCTCAAGCTCGAAATGCAGTTCGTACAGGCGACTTTCATCAATCTCAAGCAAATGCAATGCTTGTGGCTTCATTTGGATTATCTGTCGACACAGCTCTGCACCGATGGATCCTGCGGCACCGGTAACCGCAACCACTTTACCTTCTAGAGTCGCGCGTACCCCTTCAACATCGATGGGAGTCAATTCTCGACCCAACAGGTCCTCCACATCGACTTTTCGCATATCGGATAATGAGACTGTTCCGCGCTCGATAACAATCTTTGGCATGACACGAGTGGTCAGGTTGAGATCGGCGGCCTTGTTAAGTAATGCGCGCACATACAGATCGTCAGCACTGGGAAGTGCCACGAACAATTCCGAGATGTCGTGTTTTTGTACAAACTCTTCAAGATAATCTATTGGCCCCAGCACGCGAACGCCTCCGATAATCGTTCCCTCAAGTCTTTGTTCATCATCAAGAAAACCGATTACATTGACCATGAGGTTGGGACGTGCTTGAATCTCGCGCAGAAGAAGCGACCCTGCACTTCCTGCGCCAGCGATGAGAACATTGCTACCAGGATGTTTGCCGGTAGCACGCATATGCTGCATCGCGCGAACCGTAATGCGAATACCTGCCAAAGCGATAAGTACCAAAACCGCCTGAATAAACACCACCCCGAATGGAACAGGCCGTTGCCACTCAAGCGATGCGCTCACAAGCACATCCAGAGTCGCTATGACTGTGACTCCGCATGCAACAGCTCCCAGTATACGGATGAGTGTGTCGATGCTCACATAACGAAGTACTACCTGATAAAGCCCGAACACCCACCCGAATGCTATATAGACGACAATTGAAACCAGCGCAAAAGGGAATAGGTATTGTATGAAAACATCAGGGATTACGCCTTCGAATCGCGCATAGTAGGTAATCAACGTTGCCATGATGATGGCTACAGCATCAAGCGCCATTAAAACGGCCTGCCAACGACGCCGAGTCCCTTGCACATTGCGGATGAAGTCGATGATTCTCATATTATTTTGTCGCCACCGCCATCACTTTTTGTAAGGCATCTGCGACATCTTTCATATCTCCTACTGACGCGGCGGGATGAACAAAGAACGCGATGGACGTCTCATGTGCGATTTGCGCTCCAGACAAATCAAAGGTAATAGGAATATCTGCATTTCTAAATGCCAGCTCATCTCCGACAAGGGCGCAACTTCCGTATTGAGCGGGAGCGCCCTCAGCATTGATTGCATCAATGATACGATCACGCGTCCAGCCTTCTGCCAGTTGCTCGTTATCTATTCGTGCATACAGTCGATAATACGACTGCTCGCAGCAGTCCTTCTTCTCATAGGGAAGAATAATCGGCTCGATTGCGCAAAGATCTTTCATGGCATCTATCAATACATGGGCATTGATGGCTCGTTGCATCAACCACGTATCAAGCTCATTGAGTGCAACGAGCCCCAGTGCGCCTTGCATTTCCGTCATGCGCGCGTTGGTTCCAAACGTATCATTAAGCCATTGGAACTGCGAACATGCCGCCCCGACCGTCGCACCATGCGCTTTATCCCAGCAGCGACCATGATCACGATATGCCCATGCGCGTTTGTAGGCCTCTTCATCCGCAAAGGTGATCATGCCACCTTCACCAAGGGGCAGAATCTTATCCTGACAAAATGAGAAGCAGCCCGCAGCACCGTGAGAACCAACGAGTGCTCCTCTGTATCGCGTGCCGAGAGCTTGCGCGCAATCCTCAATGACTACCGCGCCGACCTGATCTGCCAGTTCTTTTATCTCTTTCACTGGAGCCGGATATCCTCCCAGATGAACTGGAATGATCGCTTTTGTCAGTGGCGTCAGCACCTGGGCACAAGACTCGGCCGTCATACAATTCGTATCCGGATCTATATCAGCGATAACAGGAATGGCACCTACCGCAACGATAGCTCCGGCCGTTGCGATGAACGTGCGTGATGGCACAATCACCTCATCGCCTTGACCGACGCCCCATGCGCGAAGAGCGATCTCCAAAGCAACGGTCCCATTTGCTACCGCTAGTGCGTAGGGCACACCGATGCGATCGGCAAACGCCTCTTCGAATTCTTTGGTTTGCTTACCGGTATGGTAATTGATACACCCGCTGGAGATCACTTTAGCAATTCCTTCGGATGCGTTCTCAAGGTAATGATCGTTCATGGATTCTCCAGCCACAGGAGGCCAGAAAGGAAAAGGTGTCTCCCGAACCGGATTTCCACCTTCTATAGCAAGCGTTCGATTCATGAGTCAATTGTATCGCATGAGATATTATGGAACTATGAACAAACGTGCTCTTTTCATCACAACCGTCCCTATCACACTGCAGGCATTCCTGCTTCCCCTTTGCGACGCATTGCAGGAGGCAGGCTGGGGTGTCGATGCTCTAACAGGTGACACGACAGATCCCGCTATGGCAGGAGATCGAAATCTTCTCGATTCTCATTTCGGGACAATCCATTCCATTGGGTGGGGCAGATCACTTGCAAGCCTATTTCGTTATCCGACATTCGCGCGACAAATTAGAAAGCTTGTGATAGACGGCACGTATGACGTAGTACACGTGCATACTCCCATTGCAGCTTTTATTACACGGATCGCTCTTAAGCGAACGAGGTGTCCAGATAAAGTGCGTGTGATTTACACCGTTCATGGTTTTCATTTCTTGAATGATCGACAGCCATCATTCTCTTCGTTGCTTTATATGACTGCAGAACGATACGCCATTCATGCCACCGATGACCTCGTCGTCATGAATGATATGGATGAGGTTGCGGGAAAAGAACTCGTTGCCTTGACCGAGCAGTCTGCTCGTCCCTGTGTCTTGCATCGCATAGACGGAACCGGTCTTGACTTCTCTGAGTATAACGAGCCTCAGGACAGAGCTCTGGATGAAATACCTGAGCCTGCTTTCATGATAGGCATGATTGCCGAGATGAACGAGAATAAGCGCCATGCACTCGTGATTGAAGCAGCTCGCAGGGTAATCGCTTCCCATCCCGATACTCATTTCATATTCATCGGAACCGGTCCCTTGAAAGATCATCTTAAGCAAAAGATATCCCGATATAACCTGAATGAACATATACATCTCACCGGACAACTGGCGCATCCAGAGGTTCGTGCGCTGATCCCAAAGTGCGATCTTGGGATTCTTGCGTCCAAACGCGAAGGATTGCCCCGCTCACTAATGGAGTTTATCGCCTCAGGCATCCCTATCGCAGGCGTCGATACACGTGGAATCATCGATGAGGTCCGCAATTCCTCCGCCCTCTGCGAACCATCTCCCGATACACTTGCGGCACTCATTAATCATCTGATAGACAATCCGGAGCAGCTACGTTCTTTGGCAAAACAACAGCATGCGCACGCAATCAAACACTATGATCTAGCTGTGGTGATTCCACAGTACCTTTCGCTCTATTGTAAACAATCGCTTCGTGGATGAGGCGACTAGATTGCGCACATACAACGATTGTGCCAACAGCCATGGCCAGCCATTCGCAAGACGCACCGCACGATAGTCACGCGCGGTGCGGACGGGATGATAGCTCGCCCCCCCTAATGCAAAATATGAAAATATCGTATCAGTGAGTGCCCAATTCAGTGCACCTTTATCCTCACCATGAGACTCTTTAATCAGCCTTAAACAAAGGTCATAATCCGCCGCAATAGGAAACTGTGTGCGAAAGCCTCCGATATCTCGAAGAGTCTCCGTGCGCACGAACAAGGACTGATGATTTACCGGCATCTCTTGGGGGAAAGCAGCTTCCAGCATATCGGGAAGTGGTTCGTGAACACGCATGGGTGTTTTATCACGCACTATTTCGCAGGCGCCGCCTATACAATCAGCCTCTGTGTTGTGAGCCAACTCAGCAACATGCGCAAACGTATGAGGCGCATACCGATCATCAGCATTCAAGAAACCTGCGTATACCCCATTTGCCAAAGCGAGCCCTTTGTTCATCGCGTCATAGATGCCCTCGTCTGATTCCGAGATGACTTTGACCGATATACCTTGCTCGCTTTGTGCGGCAGCATACTTGTTTGCAAGTTCGACCGTCATATCGTTTGACGCACCGTCTATGATTATGTGCTCATAGTCACAAAATGACAGCTGCTCTCCATCCATTTGTGCCTCAATACTCTCGCAGGCACGAAGTAGCGTTTGTTGCGCATTATGGCAAACAGTGATTACTGAAATAAGTGGACCGACGATCAGTAAGCCTGACTACTCTTCGTCGCCATTCTCAATGCGTGAGCGCTTCGGGATGAGCCTAAAGTACACAAAAACACTGAGACAAACAACAAGAAGGCTTAATGCGGCCACAATCCATACAAGTGGTTGCCCATACCATTGAGAGGAAGCAGACGTTGCATCCAAAACAGCTTCGGGCGCCTCGATCTCTTCTTCATTAGATGGGTAGTCAAAAGTGACCGTTGTCGTAAGAATTTCACCCTCAGGAACATTAGCGTATTCAGTGCCGAAAATTCCATTGCCATCGGCATCTGTACCCAGCTGCACTATGTTTTCTCCAGTCCCAACATAATCCCTATTGGGCGACACAAAGCCAACAGTCAGAAAATCCAGGTCACCTGGAGACACAATCTCAAGTCCTGCGATAAGGGCACTTGCGGAATCTCCCGTAGCGGTTGCATCAAATATTCTTGCATCTCGACTAAAAGATGCCATAAAGATAAACCCTTCGTTAAGCACGACATCAAAGCGAGTGAAACCATTCCCCGCATCGACTGAGGTGTAGGGTACCTCGACCTCTCTTTCGTCCTCTTCATAAGCCAATCCAGAGATAACTTCAAGGGCAAAGCCAGATGGCGCGAAGAAATGCGTGGTTACCGGAAGATTGGCATCGGCAGACAGAAAGCCATAGACGGTCATCGTGCTGATGCCTGCGTCCACATCTTCGTTCGCAAGATATACCATCTCTGTGAGTCCAACTGGTTCTGCAGCGATAGCAACGCCGAAAAAACCGAAAGCGACAATACATATGCCCACATACAGTATTGCTCGCTTTATTAATTTGCTCTTATAGTCATCGCGCAATAAAGTCATGGGTATCCTTTCCGCTTGAACATGCTCGATTATATCATTGTGCTATTCTTGTCCAACAACCATCGACATGATCGAGACGATTCTCTCATCTCCAGGAAAACGATCTTCATAATCCTTAAGCACAAGAATCGCATGCTCGCTTTCTCCTCTTGCGTGATGAGCAAGCGCAAGGGCTATCGCTCCCTCGGCAAAACGGGGAAACTCCTCGTGAGTGCGCCTGGCCACCTCATATGCTTTGTTTTGGTCATAGAGGGAACCTGTATTGAGTGCCTGCATGCTGTAAATCGGAGCAATCGTCATAATCAATGCCGGATCAGATGAATGTTGTGCGAGCACGCGATCAATCAACTGAATAGTATCGGGCGAAAGCGGAGCTCCTGATTGCGCCTCTATAAGTAATTGATGAATCGCCCTTCTTGAGGCAAGCGCATTGGTGGGAAAGCGTGTTGAGAGCTCCAGCATCTGCACCGGAGTCCCCATTTGCTGTATTTGAACAAAACGACGATTCGTCATAATGCCTGTAATGGAGAGCGTAACTAATGCACATGCAAGCAAAAGTGATGTGGCTGCGATGCTTAGGCGTACGAACTGTGGAGCTTGAACTCTCTTTGCACGTAATGCTACGAGTATGCCGGCAACAAGAAATACGATGAACGCGGTAGAGACTTGAAGTGCAGAAAACGCAAGCATGATCAGCACCGCTGCTAAGACCAATCCAATAAGCACTTGCGGCATCATGCGAGGGTCGCGCCAGTTCGCTGGCTTGAGTGCTCCGAAAAGCACCCACACGAAAAACACAAGGAGGGCAACTCCTCCGAATAGCCCATAACTAGCCAAAGCGTAGAGAGGCGCACTATGGGGATCCTGCATGATGATATCCGATTCATGCGCCCCACTTTGCGCGTTCGTCGTATGTATCCACGCTATCTTATAGTTTGCCGGACCCGTACCAAGGATCGGATTCTTTCCAATAACCTCAAGGGTATCCCTCATGAGCCCAAGACGTGTTCCACCATCAGACGATGTAAGTTCGGTAGGGGCCGTTTCAAACTTTTCCGCGACAACGAAATCCTGTGATATCCCCCACACCGCGCAAACAGATAAAGCAACTGCGATGACCATACCGATAAGTAGGAGTCTTTTGCACTCATGTCGGGTGAAACACGCATAGCACCCAAGAGCGATCATACCAATGAGTGCCCCGATCCATGCAGCGCGGGTAAGAGTAAGCGCCATCGCGCAACTCATCAATGCGGCTGCGCCTATATACACAAAGGCAATGTTGCGATTCTTCTCAAAGAAAACGAGCGCAAGCGCGAGCAGGATGGGGGTCACTAGAAAAATGCCGGAGAAGTCCGGATTACCGAAAATCGAACTCCCCTGCACAATCATCCACATGTTCTCAAGCGATGATTGCGAGAATATCTCGAGAAAGAACAGCTGGTCGGACAACATCAATAGGGCAACAACCGTTCCTGTCACGACCACCGCACGTAATAACATGATGAGCCGATAAGCGGTCGTCGTCACTTGCACAATGACACATACCACCAAGGCAAGAGCCACTAAAGAGGCAAAGCCGAGCAGATCGTTGCTGTCGCCTAAAAATGCATAAGAGCGATCACTTGCCGTAAGAGAGCTGAGTAGCGTGATGGCAAGCCAGAGTCCCAGTGGAATAAAAATTCGACTTACGCGTAGCGTAAACTCCTTGCGCATCAAGGCGACCCCGGATAACGCAACTGCGATGCCAGCAAAAAACCAAAGTGCGAATACATGCGGATCGGTATAGGGCTGGTGGAGAAACGCCGTGCCACCCGGCAAGATACCTACTGCCAGCGGTATCGCTGCAATAGCGACAAGTAGTGTGCAAAACAAGGTTGCCTCCCAGGGCTTTTGGGAGAAATTTACATATTTTTCCAACATCGCCAACTCTCTTATCAGTTCTCTTCGTTCAGTATTGTCTCAAAATAAGCGATGGTTCTCGAAAGTCCTTCCTCCAAAGAAACCTGTGAACGCCAACCAAGCGCAGTCTCCGCAAACGTAGTGTCCGGTCTACGCACGCGCGGATCATCTGCAGGCAGACCCAGAAAACTCAATTCGGATGCGGACCGTGTTTCCCTTAACACCAGCTCAGCAATTTCGAGCATAGTTCGCTCGTACTGCGATCCAAAATTCATCGGCCCCGTCACATCAGCATCGGTAGACATAAACGCAATGAGTCCCTCCACCAGATCATCCACATAGCAAAATGAACGTGTCTGCGACCCATCCCCATATATCGTCAGAGGCTTTCCAAAAAGTGCTTGAATGATAAAGTTTGAGATGACCCTTCCGTCATCTTGGCACATAAAAGGTCCGTAAGTATTGAAAATGCGCGCGACTTTTATCCGAGTGCCGTAGCTACGATTGAAATCGAAAAACAGTGATTCTGCCACCCGTTTACCCTCATCATAGCATGCCCTGATGCCGATAGGGTTGACGTTGCCTGTATAGGATTCTGGTTGAGGGTGCATATCGGGATCACCATACACCTCACTGGTGCTTGCCTGCAAAATGGTTGCGTCACAAGATCTCGCAAGTTCCAGCAGGTGATATGCGCCTAATACGTTTGTGAGAGTGGTATCGATAGGTGTGGCTTGATAATGGCGCGGACTCGCAGGGCACGCCATGTTGTATATTTGGTCCGGCTTGATGTTTGGCACATAAGGTTGTGTGACATCATGCTCGACAAAACTGAATCCGTCATTTTCTTGACAATCCTCGATATTGTCGAGTTTGCCGGTATACAGATTGTCGATACACTCAACGCTATGCCCTAACGAAAGCAGTTTCCTGCATAGGTTGGAGCCTATGAATCCCGCACCTCCTGTGACAAGAATGTGCATACGCCGCCCCTTAATCTCTTCCGAAAATGTCACGTGTGAACACTTTACCGAGAACCGGCTCTAATTTCTGGTCAACCCTATTTGCCACTATTACATCTGCCTTTCGAGAAAACTCATCAAAATCCGAAATCACAGGAACCTGCATGAATTCCCTTGTGCTTGAAAGTGGCTCGTATATCACAACTTCACATCCGCCTTCGATAAGCATGGAAATGATATCGATGATTGCTGCTTCACGGAAATTATCAGACTCACTTTTCATGCAGAGTCGGTAGATTCCGATGGTCTTATATCCAGATGAAAGAATGGTCTCTGCAATAAGACGCTTGCGTGATGCATTCGATCTGGGAATGGCTGAGGCCACCTCATTATGCTTTTCGGGCATTTGATTCGCAAGGCATTGGGAATCCTTCGGCAGACAATAGCCCCCGTATCCGAAAGACGGATTGTTGTAAAACATTCCTATGCGTGGATCGAGACTCACGCCCTTGACAATGGAAGCTGCATCAAAATCGTTTTCCAATGCAAACGAGTCCAGTTCATTGAAGTAAGCAACGCGCATCGCTAAGTACTCGTTGGCAAACATCTTTATCGCCTCAGCCTCAGTGATTCCAGTTATCACTACGGGGACTTGTGGTGTTTGAGCGCACGAGAGAAGGATATCAGCGAACTCCTGAGCCCTCTTCGGTGCCCCGCCAACGACGATACGCGTGGGATCGAATCCGTCTCTTATTGCTTGGCCCTCTCGTAGGAATTCGGGGCAAAAAACAATCTCATTTTCCACAATCTCATCGAGTTGACCACAAAACCCAATTGGAACTGTCGAGCGTATGACAATCGTCGCCCTTTTATTCCAAAGTGAAATATTTTGAACAAGTGACTCGATATCTGATGTATCGAAACGACAAAGTTTTTCACAGTAGTTGGTCGGGGTGGCGACAATAATAAGATCCGCATTCTCGCATGCGGACTGCGCATCCAATGTCGCACTCAAATTGTTGTTGGTCTTTTGCAGATGCCGGGTGAAATCCGGATCATCAAAAGGACAGATTCCTGAGTTGAGCGCATCGATTTTTTCCTCGACAACATCAACAACAATCGTCGCAAATTTTTGGGCAAATAGTATCGCCGTCGAAAGGCCGACATATCCTGCACCAAAAACTGCTATTTTCATGAACCCTCCTTGTAAAATACGTATCGCTGTCGTATGTCGCTTCTCCGTATATTATTGTACGCTTTCTCCAACCCACACCGAAAACCAATGTTCCGGTTGACCGTAATCAACGCGAGCAGGGACATACATCGTACTGGAGCGCGTAAACGAAGCTCCCCTATATTCCATGATGTCTTGATCGGGATACTTCGATTCCTGAAGAATTATTAAATCAGGAACCGCTGTTGGTCGCATACCCACAAACGCTTTTGTCGATGGTAGTATTGTGGTTCCTTCTTGCCAGACGACCGTCGACGAATCGAATAGTTGCAAGAGCGGCCACGAAAGGCCGTCTATACTGTTTCCATCCAAGCTATTCCCAATGAACAGAACGGCTTGAGGCTGATGCTCTTCAAGATAGATACGCAAGGTATTGATTGCCGGCTCAAGCGTAGGGGTGGTGATACGATATGCAAGTTCTTCTCGTGGCGTATCCCACCATCCCAATGCGTGTGGCTCAGGCAGCCCAAGCCATGCATCAGGCAAGAGTGGATTCGTGCGGTTATAGAAAAGCGCAAGTCCACCAAGCAGCAACGAGCCGATGAGCAGTATCGAAAAACAAAGCCGTGCTACTTTTGCCCTTCCAGACGTACGAGTCAATACCTCTCCCATCACAACCCCGATAAGGGGAGCCCCTACGATCAGTGCCGGGGTAAGTGTGCGCGCAAGATACGGATGCCACGTGATAAGTGTTCCAGTAAGCAAGAAGCCACTCACACTACACAAGGCATAGGAGCGCGTCATTCTCGGTGGTTTTCGCATGATGAAAACCGAAAGCAGAGATAAAAGGATAAGCCACCAGGTAAACGGCGAAGCCTGATAATCATGGTGGATGGGCGCACTCTCGAATAACTTGAACTGGTATTTCTCGAACTCAGTATTGATCGTGCTTGTGATAGGGGTACCCAACGCACTACCGACAATATCTGCTACTTGTTCGAATGTGCGATTCAGCAAAGGCGCCGGTGTGCTGAACTCCATAAAGAACGCACGCCACAAGTTGGCCCACAAGGGTCCTGGCGACCTATCGGAAATGCCCACCATGTGCGCCTGCCTTGAGAGCAGGATATCTCCTTCAAACATTACAACATTGCGTATAAGCCAAGGAGAAGCCACCGTTACTGCAAGCAGGACAACGATCATCATGCGATAAAGTGCAGAGGCTGCACCCACGCGCTTCCATAGTGTACCCGCAACCCAGATAAAGAAGGGCAGAAACAACGGTATGACGGTAACCTTCGCTATCAATGAGAGTCCGAGTGAAATTCCGAGCAGACACATCAAGCTTTTATTATTTGAGTCTTCAGCACGAAGGATACATACGCTGAAATATACCGCAGACAACAGCACGGTGGCAAACACGAGATCGTATTGGGTCGTCGATGCCTGTAGAATTGCACCCGTAACAGTAAGTGCAGCCGCCATAGTGATAGTTTGCCCCCAAGCATTCGCGTGCATCCTGCGGGCAATCAGTAGGCAGATTACGGTCGAAAGCAGATAGCTCATCCACTGAACAAGGTTGACCGCCCAATACGCACTACCACCCAAAATGACCACCTGTGTGATAGTCCACGAGCCTAACGGATATGCAGCGAATTGCTGAAAAACCGATGTCGGGTAGGGAGCAATGGACTGGAATTGAAGAGCAAAAAAGACACGAGGAAGATGCATGAAAAGACTATCCCCATTGTTTACCGGATAGAGAATGGCGCTGAGAAATGTTCCGCCACCAAAAATGGTAAACAGCACAAAGGTTATCCAAAAAGGCAAAGGATTTTCAGTTGCGATGTTTTTCAGGCGTGCGAATAACTCATTAACGTGTTGCCTTATATGACGGATTTGTAAAAGAAGTAGCCCGCAAGAAATCAGCCATGTTATCAATAATGGCCAAAATGAGAGGATATGAAAAAAGGACAGCAGGTTCGTTGTCACGATAACCCATAGATAAAATATGACAACTGACACGACGAACGCGTGACCAAAGCCAAGCCTGAGTCCCCCTATCACGCGTCCAGTAAGCGTGAAAAACAGCAACAGAAAACAAAGCGGAATAAGTAGTATCACGTTGAAATCACCCCGCGGCATAGTCGCATATAGTTGACGATCGTAATATGAAGCGATAGCAATTTCACAATGCGTTTATTATACTGTCTTAAGCAGAAACAATATACTTAACGGGAGGACATAATGTCTGAGTGGCACGCAATCGATAACTTAGTCGCGTCTTGGCGTGCGCGTCGCATACTGTCCCATATTCCTCCCCACAGCATTGTATGCGATATAGGATGCGGAAAGAACGGTGTTTTTCTGCAATCCATACAACATCGCATAACCAAGGGATACGGATTTGATAGACGAGTCGAGACTTCTTCTTCAGAAAACATCGAACTTTGTGAACTTGATGATATTCAACGAGGAATCCCTCTTGAGAGCTCCTCATGCGACTGTGTTGTTCTGTTGGCAGTTCTTGAGCACTTCGATTACCCAGAGCAAGTAATTGCTGAAGTTGCCCGTATTTTGAAACCAGCCGGAACCCTCATTCTTACCACTCCTGCCCCGATTGCTAAACCAGTTCTTGAGTGTCTCGCATTTTTTCGTATCCTTAATAAAGATGAAATCGACGACCATAAACACTATTTCAGCCAAACTGATCTACGCCACCTGCTCTCTCGTGACTTTGCCGGTTTAGATTATCGTCGCTTTATGTTAGGGATGAACCAATCTGTCGTAGCACAGCGATCAGACGTCTGATATCTGCTGTTGCTGTTCTTGCAGTTGTCGCATGCGACTCGTCGGTCGCTGCCCCCTGATATGCATGAGCTCGATCTCCACCAATGTACGCGATTGCTTCCTGATAGAGTCAAGAATGACACCGCATACCATCGAGAGCAGAGCGCATACCCCAAGAGCCATGGCTACTGTCATGGATGGAAGACGTGTGGTAACCCCTGTCTGCAGATAATCGGTCAAAGGAAGCCAGAAAAAACCGAGGGCCGCTAGAAGGAGGATCGCTGAGAAAAGACTGAAAAAGAATAAAGGGCGAAAATCCTTGAATAATGCGAATATCGTTTTGAGTACCCTCAACCCATCCGGAATAGTATCAAGCTTCGAGACCGATCCCTCGATCCGATCGGTATATTTGACAGGATGCTGCGTCATTGTGAAGTTCTTATCAAGCGCATGGGTTGTGATCTCGATCTCAATCTCAAACCCTGCCTCCAGACTTGCGCACGATTTAACAAAAGGTCGAGAAAATGCACGGGCGCCCGTCATCACATCGCGCACATCGGATTTGAAGATTGTATTGATAAGCCAGCAAATGAGCTTGTTTCCAGCATTGTGACCAAATCTCGTGTTTTCCGTAAAGTAAGTAGACGAAAGTCTATCACCGATGACGATGTCTGCTCGACCAGTCAGTATATCCTCACCCAGGGCATACGTATCTCCTGCATCGTAGGTTCCATCCCCGTCGATCATTATGTAAACATCAGCCTCTATTTCGCTGAACATAGAGCGCATGACATAACCTTTGCCCTGGCGGTACTCCTTCACAACGATAGCACCCGCATCTTTAGCAATCAGCGCAGTCTCATCGGTTGAATTATTGTCATACACATAAACTGACGCATGCGGATCGATTTCTTTGAATGATTTTACAACGCCACCAATGGTAGGCGCCTCATTGTAGCAGGGAATCAGTATTGCAATTTCTGACATCTTAACCTCTTTTGCTTGTGGATCTCGATAGCATCAACATTGCCATAACATATTATACCTAGACAAAGCATTGATAGCGCATCGATGCACCGTACGAGTGGTTATTCGCACTACAAATTAGGAAATCGATGCAGCCTCCGAAACATCAATCAACCCTCCATCGATTAACTCCTGAAAAAAAGCAATGGTCTTAGTAAGTCCATCCTCCAAAGATACGGAAGGGCTCCAATCAAGCGTATTTTTCGCATAAGTAGTATCCGGATTTCGCACCAATGGGTCATCTGAAGGAAGGTCTAAGAAGACAAGCTCTGACGAGGATCCTGTTAGGTCCAGTATCAGTTGAGCAAGCTCAAGGATCGTATGCTCACGTTGCGATCCGATATTCATCGGACCGGTCACATCAGAATCAGAATTCATGAGGAGGATGAGTCCATCTACCATGTCATCCACATAACACAAGGACCGAGTCTGCGAGCCATCGCCATAGATGGTCAAAGGCTTGCCTAGTAGTGCCTGCACGATAAAGTTCGGGACGATTCTTCCGTCATCATGACGCGAAGGTGGTCCGTATGTATTGAAGATACGCGCTACTTTGATTTTCGTGCCGTAGGTGCGCCAATAGGTAAAAAACAGTGACTCGGCAGTTCGCTTACTCTCGTCATAGCATGACCTGACTCCAATGGGAGTGACGTTGCCATTATAAGATTCAGGCTGAGGATGAATTTCCGGATTGCCATATACCTCGCTTGTGCTTGCCTCCAGGATAGTTGCATCGCATGCCTTGGCAAGCTCCAGCATATTGTAACTACCCACTACATTCGTAAGGGTTATTTGAACCGGTGAAGTCGTGCAATAAGGCACACTTGCCGGAGAAGCTAGATTGTAGATTTGATCAGGTTTCCTTTTGGGCTCATAACGCTCTATAACGTCGTGCTCGAAAAAAGTAAAATTCTCATTTTCCTGACATTTAGCAATATTACCCAATCGGCCGGTGTGTAAATTATCGATACACTCAACGCTGTATCCCAATGAAAGCAATTTTTCACATAAATTGGATCCAATGACTCCAGCACCTCCTGTGACAAGAATGTGCATACTTAACTCTCAATCCCTACTTTTCATATAGTTTCGACTCCGACACTGTTTTTCAGTATACTACCAACGCAGTGCCTATGTACGCATTCGCCTATACCGGCCGTAAATAAACTCGTTGAGTTTTTGCTTCCGGTAACGCGTCCATTCGAGAAGAGGATTCGATCCATGATCGACGCGGGCGCGAATCGCCTCCTTGAAGCTTTCCTCGATAGCCGTGGTGGAGATTCCGCCTTCACGAAAATAAGTTATAGAGGCACCTACATGCCTTGCGGAAATACGCGCATCGATAAGACGCAGCACAAATTCGTAATCCGCCGCAATGCGATACGACTCATCATAAAGCCCTAAGTCTCGATATACTTTTGCGCGCACGAACATCGTCGGATGCTCAAGGGGCATCAAGAAGCAGTTTGGTCTTATTGGTAGACTCTGGCTGGAAGGACGAGTCTTTCCCGCAGGTATCCCCTCTTCGTCCATGATTTCACAATCACCATAGAACACATCTATCTCTGGATACTTCGCCGCATTGTCGCGCATGAGATCAAGTGCCCCTGGCAGGTAATAATCATCGGCGTTGATAATTGCTATCAGGTCATCGTCATGTGCCTGCTCAAGTGCCAGGCCCACCCCTTTGTTCATTGCATTGTAGATTCCTGTATCCGGCTCTGAGATGACGGTTACTTTTCTAAGATGACGCTCGCGGAACGCGTGCGCTATCTCAAGCGTGCCATCGGTCGAGACCCCGTCGATGACAAAATGATGTGACCATCCCGATTCCTGATCCTCTAATGCGCGTAAAGTCTCCGGTAGGGTACGCGCCGCATTCCAGCATGCGGTTACGAGATATATGCGAGGCTGTATCATAACGTGCGATACACCTCCTCGTGAAGAGAGGCTGATTTTTCCCAAGTGAACTGGGAAGCTCGTTTTAGACCAGCGTTGCGAAGTTCAGCGACGAGTGTCTTCTCGCACAGTATTCGCTCAAGCAGATCCTTCAGTTCATCTGAATCTTCGGGATTAAAATAAAGGGCTGCGTTTCCCCCGACCTCCCTCAGCGAACTCGCATTACTGAGAACGCAAGGGGTGCCCAGCGCCATGGCTTCCAGCACGGGAAGCCCAAACCCTTCATATCGTGAGGGGAATATAAAGGCCTCTGCATTCTGATAGAGATTTCTAAGCTGTTCATCGGAGGCATGTATCTGGTCCACGCGATGAGCAATATCCAAATCCTCGAACATCTTCAATTCATGTGCGGTGAACATGCCTCCCCCGACACATACAAGTCTTAGTTGTGAGAAATCACTTGCGATAGAAGCGAATGCTTTTGCAAGCAGGGGGAAATTCTTGTATCCTAACCGCGATCCCACAAACAGCAAATAGGGATCTGATACAAGGGGGATATCTCCTGCCGCATTGCGTTGAAAATCCACTCCGTGATGAATGACCGACACTTTCTCTTCCACATGAGGGAATATATCGAGCAGATCACCTTTTGTCGAATGCGAGACGACGATGATGTGGTCTGCGCGCTCGATCATATATGACTTCTTGAGTGAAGTCTCGGGATCTGCCACCTGATTAGGAAAAAGTTCATGAATCATGTCATGGACGGTAACGACATAAGGGGTTTTGCCAAGATGCGGCAATAAGTATGGGTCGAAATAAGTGGGATGATAGATTAAATCGTCTGTCATATTCAATGTGCGCTGAGCCTGTCTTTTATTGAATCGATTCCCTATCGCCATAAGATAGCTGCATCCTCTTCCGCGATATCGATGAAACAGCTTACTTGGCTCTTCGATCAAGAGGCTTGAAAGGTGAATGTTGTCGGCGTATTGAACGGGCACTATGACATTGGGGAATCGGTCGCTGTCTTGACTGTCCCTCAATGCGCGTATGACACATTCGAAATAGCGGGATATCCCTCCTGCTTGCTGCAGGGAGAATGCCTGGTGATCATACATAACATTCCTCATGAGATGACCCATTCATCAAGTTGACGTTTTGAGGTATCCCAATCGAAGTACTCGAAACGATCGAAGTCACAATGTCCGCACCACGGGGGTGGCGACAGCAGGAAATCAAGCGCTTGCCATGATTGAGCCCATGTCGCAGGCACATCCGGCAGTGAAAAATAATCTCGATCGGTTGTCTTGAACGCATCCAAATCAAAGTGGCTGCGCAAAATATCGGAATAGGCTATCGGTGCACAATGATACAACTTTCCTTCACGAACAATCGGGCAGTTGCTATATCCTTGGCACGACACGAGGGATTGGTAGGGATCATTCGAACAATCCGCGTCAAGAGGTGCTCTGAAAAACTGTTTTCGAAACGGGGTCCACTCGTAAGTGACTCCGTACCTGTTTGCCAGCTCTGCGATTTTTTCCTTTTCCAACTTTATGGGATAGTCATCGCACTGAATGATGATGTCGTGCTTTGCCGCCTCTTCCCAAAATTTCGGTTCCATACGTGGAAGCAAAATCGCGTTCGTCATCAGATAAATACGCGTATCGGGTAAAGTCTCACGAGCTATCTCGAAGAACTGCTCGATCTGCGGGTGCAATAATGGCTCTCCTCCCATGATTATTATCTGCTCTATGGAACCGAACAGCGACGCCATTGCCCTTATATCACTTTTGAAGCCCTCCTGGGTCGCATGCCACTCAGGCGCGATATTGCAATAATGCCCGCAGCTCTTGCAGTTCAAATTGCAATGATCAGTGATATGTAGCTCAAAGTGATACAGGTCGGCTTTTCGATGCAGTATCCATCGATTGACGAAACGCTTGATCGCACTCTGTCTTGTCACCATCGAAATCGTATTGTCAAACGACACGTAAAAATCACGCACCGATCGATAGAGACGCTGAGGTAATAACCTTACCAATCGAGAGCGCTCATCAGGTTGCATGAGAAAAATGAGTGCGAATACATATGCGGCAAGAACGGAAAGCGCGATCTCAAAGCAAAGCAAAATCAAGGTGTCGGGAGTCCACAAAGTTACGAGCAGCATAAATGACGTTGCCGCAACCAATCCTGATCCAAGCGAAGGGAGAAGCACTCTTTTTACCCACCCCGCAAAAGAGATGAGTATCTCTCGATTGACGATCGCGATAAAGCAAACGGCCTCGACACTATAAGCGATAAAAGTCGCGAATGCGACACCGGTAAGTCCGAATGGTCTCACAAATGCAAGCGCAAGGACAACGTTGATGATCGCGGTCAAGATCGCAAAAGGCATCCAGACCTTCATTCGCCCTTTTGCAATCAATATCGAGTCCGCTACGCAAAACATCGGGTAATACATTACGGCAGCGACAAGGAGTTGCATCGCGAGCGTTGCCTGTAAAAACTCAGCCCCTACCCACAGTCGTATGAAAAAAGGCGCTGCGGGAATCATGACACCGAATAAGGGGACAAGTGCGAATGAAAGATAGCGTGAGCTGACAATAAAAAAGCGTTCCATCTCTTCGCGAGTTGCCATCGTTTCAAGGCGAGCGATAAAAGGCGGAAATGCTGAGACGAGAAGTGTGCTTGCCTGAAGTGCCAACCCTCCGATCTTTGCCGCTATCTCATAAAGAGCAATCGCTGTCGCACCAAGCATGAATCCTAATACCATACGATTAGTTTGTTGTTGCATAAAAAACGCAGTGATCTGGGTGCCGAAAACAGGAAGCGAGAATACAAAAATACGCCTGGTTAACTGCGAGAATCCGGGTCTCAAAGCGTGTGTCCTTGGAGTGGCCCTATGAGCTGTGAACGAGTAGCCCGTGATCGCAAGACCTGCAATGATTGTAATGGAAAGGGTCAGTCCCACCAAAACCAGCGGTCCACGTCCGATACTCAGTACAGTGATGATGGCAAAAGCATTAGCGATAGCAACCATCACATTACTTATCGCCACAACATCATAGCGCTCTTTGCCTGCAAGAATAATGGCCCCTATCCTTGTAGGCCAAATAATCAATTGGGCACCCGCATGCAAAAGAAGCATATCCCGCAATAAACCGAATTCGACAGCACTCAGCGAAGAAAATAATTTGGGAAGATTGCTTATGAACACTAGGCATAGAGCGGTCCCCGCACCGATGAAGGTTAGCCAGACAAGACTCCAGGTGGTTAGTTTTTTCAGTTGATCATCAGAGTTTTTACCCCTGATCTGAGCTATTTCTTTAGTGAGGACGGAAGTGAGCCCGAAATCAAAAAGAGCGATAACCCCCACAATTGAACTGGCAAATACGAATACACCATACACCGATTGACCATATGCTCTCAGTAAAAACGGCAACGTGATGAACGATACAAGTGTCAAGATGGCGTAGGCCGACAAGTTGTAAAGTGTGTTCTTTGCAAGTTTGCGCGTAGCAGTCATCGTGAGACCATTATACAGAAACGCTTTGTTATAATTGCACTCATGAACGATGCACCCGTCTGCATACATGTTTCAACTTCAGATATAGGGGGCGGAGCTGAACAGGCTGCCCGCTCACTACATGACGCCATGAATAACTCAGGCTGGAATTCAACTCTAGCCGTGGGATGGCGATACGGTGATGTGGAACGTTGCGCACAGATACCAAATGAACAGTATTCCACTCTTCTGTCGCGCCTGAATCGCAAATGGCGTGTATCTCAAGGACACGAGATTGCCCCCTATCCCGGCACTATCCACATTCCGAAATTAAGCCCTCGTCCCCCTGATGTCATGAACCTGCACAACTTGCACGGCAACTATTTCGACCTGAACATGCTGCCCTACTTAAGCAAAAAGTACCCTACGGTACTCACGGTGAACGACGGTTGGTTTTTAGGCGGACATTGCGCGCATGGCATTGATTGCGATCGATGGCTCATCGGATGCGGGTCGTGTCCCCATCTTGACTATATGCCTGCAATTCCACGCGACAAAACAGCACAGAATTGGGCTGCGAAACGTCGTATCGTGAAAGAAAGTTCACTTCATGTGATAGCAGTATCCCAATGGATGGCGCAGCGTTTTGAGCGCGCATTCGGATCGAGCCTTGCCTCTTTGCAGGTCATTCCCAATGGAATTGACGAGAAGATGTTTTATCCACGCGACAAAAAAGAAGCCCGCAAACGTTTCGGTATCGAGCAAGACGCATACGTTATCGGAGCTAATTATGTCGGTATCGATAATCCCTATAAGGATCCACGGGGCACCCGTGAGGCAATACTGCAACGCATTGCCGAGCAACCGAATGAGAAGATAGTCATCTTATGTATAGGGGATGCGATGATGCCCGATTTGCCCCCATCGGTCGCTTTGGTCAAAACAGGTTTTGTGGCGCAAGATGATGTCGCATGGGCGCTGAACTGCTGTGACCTTTTTTTACATATCTCTAAAGTTGAAACACTTCCACTTGCACCTATCGAAGCACAGATGTGTGGGATCCCAACCATCGTCAACGACGCTGGCGGAGCACCTGAGACGATTTCCGATACACCCCATAAGGACTTCGGGCTAAATGTCGTTGTAAAACAATATCTTGAGCTTTACGACAGGATACGGACCAAACCATGAGTCTTATCGAAAAGATCAATCGAAGGATTTTCAAGAGAGTTTCCCCGTTTAAACGCCGTGTATTACCGCCACAACCGTCTGACGTTGATTTCGGTGATTTCTTGTCACCCGACCCAATAAGCAATCTCTTCGGATTTGATCGGGGAACACCAATCGATCGATACTATATCGAATTATTTCTTGATTCATATAAGACAGATATCAGGGGCGTATGCCTTGAGGTGGCAGAAGATATCTACACGATGCGATTTGGAGAAGATCGTGTTGAGCGCTCTGACACTTTGCATGCGACCGGAGTGGAAAAAAACTGTACCATCGTGGGCGATCTCACAGACCTTAATGAGGTCAAAGACGGTACTTATGACTGCATTGTTCTCACCCAAGTCCTTCAGTTTATTTTTGATATACCGGCCGCTGTACGCGAGATTCATCGCATCTTAAAACCCGGAGGTGTGTGCCTTGCAACCGGTGGAGGTATCGCCCAGATAAGTCGATACGATATGGACAGATGGGGTGAATACTGGCGATTCACCGATCTTGGTGCTCGCCGCTTATTTGAAGCCAATTTCGACTCAAAGGATATTGAGGTCGTCACTTATGGGAATACAGGAAGTGCGGTCGCCTTTCTAGAGGGATTGACGGTAGAAGAGCTCTCACCCGAATTTCTGAATGCCCACAATCCTGACTATCAGGTAGTCATTGGCATATGTGCCCGAAAAACCCACTAGGAAAGCGAATGGTCCTGTGAAGACTTCTGGCATTGCCCGACGACTGCATCGACGCTACATGGATTTGCGATACGGCACTGCGATCGTGTTGTACTATCATCGAATTATCGATGATGATGTGCTTGATCCTGAGCATCTAGGTATCACATCATCACTTTTCGAAGAACATGTTGCAATGATTGCAGAATCATTCGCGACACCAACACTGCCCAGCGTATGCGCCTCACTTCAGGCAAGAAAGCGCATTCCGCAATCAAGTGTATGCATCACCTTTGATGACGGATATCGGGATAACTTTGAAAAAGCTTTACCGATACTCGAACAATATAGGATGCCCGTCACGGTCTTTGTCTCAACGTTACCTTGGGAAGGACAGCTGTTTGACTGGGATAAAGGCATTTATACTGATGCAGATATACCCACACTTTATGCCGATGCAAAACTGTTGCGACAAGTCGCAGACCATCCTCTTGTCACCATAGGCGCGCATACCCATTCACACAAACGACTCTCTGAACTTGCGGTATCAGAAGTGCATGAAGATATCCAGCGCAACATTGATTTATTGACCGAAGCGTGCGGTCAGGCCCCTCGTCTTTTCGCCTACCCATTCGGTTCACCTGAGAGCTTCACTGATGAGACAGTCAATGCCGTTCGGTCATTTGATTTCGACAGCGCGTTTACCACAACATATGGAACGATACATGTAAAACGTGATCTTGCGCAACTCATGCGTTACTCACCTCATGCGATGGATGCCGCGAAGCTGCGAACTAACTTGCAGAGCTGGTTCGGAGAAAATTAAAAGAGCCCCCGAAGGGGCTCTTTCTTTGTGTGTCTCTCAACACTTGCACTCTGATAGTCAGCCGCTTACTTGAAGAGGTTGATAACAGAAGCGTGTGATGCGAAAGCACCCAGAGGCGAGTAGTTAGCATTAGCTGCCTGACCTGTCGTCTCATTTCTGTGACTATTACGTGAACAGTTCATCGTAAGATTACCGAAGACTCTTGTGCCATCGTTCCAGTCTGGAGCCATAATATCGATCCATGAAGCGTCATCCATAGCGATGTGGCACTTCAAGCATGCGCCGTCAGCAATGCGTCCATAGTTCGCACCATCACTTACTGCATTGGTGATGACCGAAACACTTGGGTCAACCAATGAAGTAAGGTAATTGGCAGTATTAAGGTTGGCGTTAATGTCAATCTGACCATCGATCAGTGTGTCATTAGCACCTGTTACGCCATAAGCTCCCGCATACGAAACCATGTTGTTTGCCTGATACATCCAAAGGTTCTTGCCGTTAAGCATCTCGGTACCAAGTGTCTCCGCATCGATACGAGTGTATACGTTGATACCTTGGGTACCGTGTGGGAATGCTGATGAACCGGTCATCGTACCGATAACGTCGTGACACTGGTCACAACCATAGGCACGTGAATTCCATACAGCAGATACATTAGCATCTGTAAGACCACCATGATCAGTACTGACACCGCCACCATTGGTACCGTCAATCGCGCCACCTCTACTACCGAGATACATCGCGCGTACTGACGCTACATTGCTTCCCGCAGCGTTAGCAACACTACGGAATGGGCCAACGGGAGCACCTGGGTGACAGGGGCCACATGTGGTGTCCGTGTTACGGTTCTGGTCGTTCGTACCTGGAGTCGAGTGACCGGTAAGACCTGGTCTGATGCGGTCAGCTCTTGAAGCGTTGTTGCTAGAACCGTTCTCAATACCAGCAGTGAAGCCAGCATTCGTCGAACCCTTAGCAATAACAGGGAACATTGATTTAGTGTGACAACCAGCAGCCATACAAGTAGCACCTGTCAGGGCATACTTGGACGTCGTGAAGTCGACAACACCACCCAACGAACGGTTACCACCTGCGGAATAATACTCAGTATATCCAGGGGAAGTAAGCCAGTTGTTGTTAGTGATGTAATACTCATAAGCTTCAGCACGCTCAAGTGCCGGCCAGTTTCCACGCGTTGGAATTGGGTCGGTACCATCACGGAACCAACGACCAGTCTGCGCCACGTTGACTGATGTGTCAGTCGGATCAGTGATTGCTGGAAGCTGTGGAATGACGTTAGCTCTAATCCAGGCATCCTGACCATTGCCAAGCATATAGGCATTCATACCGTTGAAGGCAGAAGCAGCGCCACCATGGATAGCACCACCAGTAGAACCGGGAACGCCGTGACAAGTCAAACAACCGGTCGTTGGACGAGCTCCACCTGCACCGTTATGTGCTACCTGCGCAGTTTTGTTCCACTCAACCTTAAGACTTGAGCCAACATTTGCAGAACCTGTGTGACAATCCTCACAACCGCCACCCATAGCAAGTGTTACCTGCCCAGCCGAAACACCAATACCAGCCGTAGGATTCATCGGAGCGCGGTGAATCGAGTGACAAGTCTGACACTTTGCACTAGTCGTGACATAACCACCATGTGCGGAGTTGGTCGGTGATTTAGCAGGATCTGAGTTGTAACCCTTGACAACCTGCCATGGCATAAAGCCAGGAATACTTGAGATATCGGTAGCTACGCCACCGTAAATCGCATCACCACCAGCAGGGGCAAATGTGCCCGCTACGCCAATACCTGCACCTGCAGAAGTTTGCGTGCTGTGTGGCTCAAAACCTTGATACGTTGCGCCAGCAATTGCTACAAAAGCAAAGACGAGAGTAACCGCCAGCAAGATAACAAGTAAACTTTTTTTCATTGAATTTTCTCCTTTATTTGTACAAAAATGTTTTATCTCTTTCATGTATATCACCCCCTGTCCGAGCATAAAATAATGCTGACCTTGTCAGCCATAAACCCAGTATAACAAAACTGCATCGAAAACATCATTGTTGATTATAAAAAACCCTCTCGAAAAGTCATGGATTTGCGCTCTCTCTACAAATCGTTCCTTCATCCTAATCAAGCGTCCATCTATCTGTGAAGTGGCAGCTATTGCAGTCCCTCTCGCGCGAATGACAGCCCAGACACGCATCTCCGCCGACCTTCAGGGACTCTGGGTCATGCCCTGGATCTGAGTATGGCGGGTGAGGCATGCGTACTCCGAAATGACACGAGTCGCATGGGCCGGGATCATGGCAACGATAGCATTGTTGATCGAATGGACCGCGGACAAGGATCTGCGCATCACTCTCAAGCAGGGTAGTGCGGGTGAAGTAAGGATCTGTAATATGGCAGAAAGAACATTCGTTTGAAGCGGTCACGCCCTCATGACAACCGATACAGCTCTGCATACCCTTGTCATGAACCGTCTGCCTTGCAGCATTTTGGCCGAGTGTTGTGTGACAGCCGATGCAATCAAGTCCTGCCTCATAGGGTTGTTTGTGAGAAATCCGTGTACGTCGCTCGCCAGTCATGTGCACGAGTGCTCTTTCAAGAACCTCGTCATGGCATCGAAGGCATGATGCATTATCCGGCGCACTTGCATATACCTGACTGCTCCCACGGTTAAATACAGTATGTTCAAGCCGTTGAACCTGAGGCATGCCAAGACTTGCTACAAAACCAACATTTTCATGGCAGCCTACACACCAAGTATTCGCATGTCCCGTATGAGCAAGTGCCAAAGAGTGCTCGTCCTCGCCATGACATGCATTACAAGTGGACGGAAGTCGACTCACTACTCCGGTTCCAACCCAAAATATTGCGAATATTCCAATCACGAAAAGCCAAGTCCAGTACCGATTGAAAAGCATAATCTGTCTTGCGCGCTCTGTGTTTCCACCACTCAAAAACGCAAGTTTTTCTTTTTCGGTAAGACCTGGCACGGATGCCTGCTCATCCTTGGATTCATCATCCTCGTAGTACTCTTTATCATCAGGTAAAAAGATTATCAGCAACACGACCGCAATAAGCAAAACCACGAAAAAAGGTAATGAGAGGAGCGCTAGGGTCTGCGACACATTCTCTCTTGGATGCTGTATCACATTGAGCAATATCTGCCAAATCTCAGCAAACGTCATATCCGGCACCGAAATAGTTGTGTTCAGAATGCTATCGAAAAAATCTCTCATCATATGCATTATTCCCAGTCCCCTAAGTCCGCGCCACCTGGATGAGTATGTGCAACATGACACATATCACAATCCGTGCGCTTGATATGACAACCGGTGCAGGCATCCCAGCCTCTTTCTGCCGTCAAGCGCGAATGATCGTTTTTCAAGAAGCCTTCGGGGTGCGGCATTTCTATTCCGTGGCATCTATCGCATGCACGGGTATCGCTGTGGCAAGTCTCGCATTTGTTATCAGGATCCTTGCCATAGCGAGAATGCTGTGGCATAAAGGTGCCGGAATGAGGAACGCCAGGGCCATGGCAGCGCTCGCAAAAACTTTTCTCATGACACATTCGACATGTTTTTAGATCGGCTAGCCCATGCGTTGTATCCCAGTTAGTCCCATGCGCGGCACGAAAGCTGGTTGGCATGGTCGTGCGCGAAAATGTTCGTCCATCATGACACATTTCACAATTCGATGCCGACGAGAATTGGCGTTGCGCATGACAGCGCAAGCATGTATCCATTGTATATCCGATGGTAATCTTCTCGGGGTTTTCGTGAAAAATACCTGCGTGGCACGAGGTGCAGCGGATACCTTCAGCGCACACATCATGTTTGATATTGATGCCATTGTTGTGAGTAATACCCGATGAGCTTTCGTGACATCTCTGGCAGGCATAATTGGGGACAGTCGCGTTGTAGAGGGCCTGATCTCCAGGAACGGACAGGAACATCCGGTAGGCAACAGTATTAACGAAGCCCCACCTGTTTGCAAAACCACTGGGTTCATGGCATCGGCGACAATCAGACTCAGCGTGAAACCCTTGCTCAAGCATCTCTGCTTGGGTGCCATGGCATCCTTCGCAACTCGGACGAAGTGTTGCCACAAGCGCACCAGGCAACAACGACAAGAGGATCCCGCCTACACACAGCCAAAACACTATGCGGATATACGTTCCTTTTCCTTCTTTGATTAAGACCAATCCCTGCTTAAGTCTTCGCACCTACACCACCATCACTAATCACATCAGCTGACATGAGCTCATCTGCCCCAGATGCGGCAATGGCTTGCTCTAGCTGTAGCCTCTCCCGCCTCTTTTGAGTGCTGCGAAGTATCGTGTAGGCGATCAATCCAAGTATAATTATTAGAAGTGGAATAAGGCACATGGAGAGTGGTCCGCGCAATGCACGGTTCAAACCAGTAATAAGATTACCACCTGAGCCCGGAACGGTGATGAGCTGTGCACGTCCCACACCAGTATCGGTAAGAATGAATGCGTCTTGCGCAGCATCATAAGCAATACCCGATGCATAATAGATCTGTCCGTCACCAGAACCGAACACACCCCATTTGCCAAGGAAAGAGCCATCCTCTGGACTATATGCCTGAACAGTAAAATCGTGGAAATCGATAAGAACGAGACGCCCCGCTCCGTCAATAGTCATCTGCATCGGCATTTGTGCCATGCCCGGATACAATTCAGCAAGTTGCGCTGCGTCAAGGCCCTTATTAGAATCGATACCTCGGTTGCGTGGAGGACCAATCTCTTGCAGCCATACTTGGTTACCGACATTGTCATATTTGCTCAAACGGGTATTGTACGTGTCGACCACATAGACATTATTATTGGTGTCAAGTGCCAAGCCGTTGATGTAATCGAAGCCATCCGGTTCGCTTGTGGCATTTGAAAAACCAATCAAACCAATTGGAGTGCCATCACGTTCGTAGGCCGCAAAGCCACCGATGCCACCTACGACAATCATATCCCGATTGACTGCTACAGCCGATGGCTCTGGAAAACGTCTGATGAACTGTAGCTCCATACTGCTATTCATCACCCAGAAGTCGCCATAGGTCATACGCGTGACAATAATGTCCCCGTTGTCCTGTGCGACCGCAATACCTGAGGGAAAGTAAAACGGCATATATGTACCGTCGTATGCACCACCATTAGTATTTGCCTCATAAAACACTCCATCAACCTGGAAGTTCGGAGTGAGACGAATAATACGAGCATTCCCTTGGTCGGTGATGTAAAAATGATTGCCTCCAGGACCCACGGCAGCACGTGCTGGACTAATCTGATCCTCTATGTTGGGGCCAATAGAGTAAATGGAGCGAATCCAACCAATCTCACCAGTATCATCGGTTTCATTGCCGAATATACCCAGCAAGGAGCCAAGAAGTGCGCACGCTGCGACAATCATCAGCAAGAGTATTATCGCCGTAACAGTCAGGATAATCCGCGCATTTCGATTGCGTGTCCGTTTCTTTGGAGACTTGTCTTCCGGTACCTGCATCTCTTCTGTCATTTGCACTTCTTCCTCGCTCACTTTTCTCGACTTTCTCAGCTGGCCCTTTATTGCCCCGACTGCTCCAGGCCTTGAATTACTTCTGGGTCATCAGGTAACCATTGCTGTGCATGACGAAAAGCTTCATATGCTCCAGTCTTGTCACCCATTTCTAATTTCAGATTACCTAAATCAATAAAAATACCTGCCTGCGTAGGATACATCTCGGCATATTCCTCAAGGTGTTCGAGTGCCGCAGCATAATCTCCGTCATTTTGAGCAATTCTTGCGAGCGCGAGAAGTGAGAGTCCGTAGTTCGGGTGAATACCATACGCTATGGCCCAGTTCTGTTCCTCCCCACCATGCTCCAGCTGATCCTCATAGATCGTACGTGTAGCATCAACAACTTCCCGATAGAGCACAGCCGCTTGCTTTTTATCACCCTCAGCGTTCACGATTCCCGCCTCGATGAAAAGAAGGGTGGCGCCTCGTTCAAAATCAAAATTCATCTGCTTAAGCGACTCGAATTCCGTCTTCGCCTGCATGATATTGCCATTCTCAACAAGCGCTAAAATATGGCTTTGGTAATCCTCAACCGTGCCGCGACTCTGAGCAATTGCGCCCTTTCGCGAGGACAATGCCTGGCTATAGGTACGAGCACTACCGCTGAGATCGATTACTCCGTTGATCAACGCGAATACAATAGTCAACAAACCACCGATAATCATAACGACAATTGCGATAGTGAGCCATCGAATGACCGGATCGCCCATGAGTGATTTTGATTGATTGCGCTTTTTTGAAGTCATGCACATGCCTTCCGGAAAGGACTGAATAATCTCTATTGTATAGATAAGTCTAGCACAGGGAATTAATATCCGTTTCAATCTCTCAAGGGGCTGAGGGTGCCATTCTAGCCTGTCATTTCCTGGCCACGGAAGGATTCCATTGTGACAGATGTGTCATCCGAAATTCCTTCACGACCAAAAACCGTGCTGATCGTTCGTGCCAATATGTGATTATCAAGCATGAATGAACGTGTGTCGACATATTTGACATCGTATTCAAAGCGCTCCTCCCAGGTTAGAGCATTACGTCCACTAACTTGTGCAAGTCCTGTAAGTCCAGGTCGCACTTCATGGCGACGCGCTTGTTGTGTATTGTAAAGAGGTAGATATTCAGGCAAAAGTGGCCGAGGCCCCACCAGACTCATGTCACCTTTGAGGATGTTTATAAGTTCAGGTAACTCATCGAGCGAGGTCGCCCGCAGCACACGTCCAAATGGTGTCAGTCGATCGGCATCGTCACTATCCCCTACAGTCATCGTGCGAAATTTGTAAAGGGTGAAGATGAGTCCGTCTTTTCCTGTGCGCACTTGCCTAAACAGTACAGGACGCCCTAGATTTATAATCACCAATAGAGAAATCGCGAGAAATACCGGGCTGAGAATGATCAGCAAAATGAGAGCGCTCACCGTATCCAAGAATCGTTTCATATAATCATAGAGTTTTGCTTGCATGGTACTATATTCGCATGGAAAAGCCACTTGTGTCTATCATCGTTCCCCTATACAACAAGGCTCCGTATATCCGGCAATGCCTTGAATCCCTAAAGAGGCAAACCTTGCGGGAAATCGAGGTCATTGTCATTGATGATGGATCAACCGATGGAAGCAGTGAGATTGCCGTTGAGTTTTGTGAAAATGACGAGCGATTTGTATATGTTTGGCAGCATAACGTTGGAGTAGGCAAGGCACTTAATCAAGGATTAGTACGTGCAAATGGTGTTTTCATAACACGTGTAGACGCCGATGATTGGGTCGAGCTGGAAATGTATGAGCATCTCTATCGAACTGCGGTAACCCATGGTGCTTTTCATATTCGTTCTGGATATTTTCGCGAACGCGTAAACGGGGTTTCGCAGAAAATGAGAGGTTGCTCATCCCTTGAGCAGAACAATGGGCAAGTGTACTTCAAGAAACTTTTCGGTGAAACTTTTACTCCTCTCATGAGCACCTGTTTTGGCATCTATCATCGTCAAACACTTCTCGATGCAGGTATCACGTATTCTGAAGAATTGACAAACCTAGAGGATATCTTTTTCAATGCTCGTTTCTATGCGCTGGATCTACCCATCGTATTTCTACCTGATTGCCTCTATCACTATAGAGAGGTTTCGAATTCTCTGTCGCAAAATCCGACCGTCATGCTTCCCGAGCAATTCACGATTTTCGAAGATCTTATGCATAAAGAGTTCGTACTGAATGAAAACCCACGATATGCCGAACCTTATGTGCATTATCGAGCAATCGCTATTCTCACTACCGCAGCTGATATGAGCATCCATGGATCCGCTGGTATGCAAGCATTGCGGAATTCGACAATGTATAAGGCTCTTTGCGATGAACCTGATAAATCAGGTTATCCGAAAAGCCTGCGTGTGCTTATGACACTAATGAAGTCAAACAACTATCCGGCTGTTGTGGCATACGCGCACCTTCTGCGTTTGGCACGCGATGTGAAGCGTAAGCTACGTCAGCTGCGCACCTGAGCGGGTACTCCCACCGCAACAACATCTGCAGGAATATCTTCCTTAACCACAGCACCCTCACCGATGCGCGTCCATTCGCCTACTGACAGACCGACGCCCAAAGTGGCATTCGCGCCCAATAGTGCGCCCTCGCCAAGACGCGATTCGCCACACATCACCGCATGAGGTGCCACGAATGCATGAGCACCTACAACACAATCATGCTCGACCGTTGCGCGTGTATTGATGATTGCATTCTCGCCGATGAATGCCTGGGGGTTGATTATTGCCTCTGCCCCCACATAGGTGCCATCCTCAATCGTGGCATCCATCGATACCGTGGCTGTGGGGTGAATAACAGAAACAGGATGCAATCCCTGCTCAACCATTTTTTCGAAGATTTCTTCGCGTTTCGCATTGTCACCAATCGCCACAATGAAATCGATAGTCGATGCCTCATATTTCGAGTCCTCGGTTTTGAGCGCGAAAATGAATTCGTCTACGGTCGATAATACCGGCAGTCCGAACAAATCGATGCTTCTTACATCATCAACAAAGCCTTCGACCGGCATATTCGCTGCCAACGCCGCGTCAGCGACAACCTTTCCATGACCGCCTGCTCCAAAGATTATGAGTTTCATTAATCCGCCTCCTCCATCACGATAGTAAACTACTGGTCGACAAGATGCTTGGTGTGATCGCGTTTTCCATATAAAATTCTACCGTCTTTTCATATGATACATGCAAAGAGTGGGATCTCGTTTCCGAGATCCCACTCTTTTACTCCTTAGGGACTTATGTTACAGCCCCTTTAGTAACCCTAAATGCTCAAGCTTGCTTGAGATTAGCGAACAATCCAGAGTACTGGAGAGTCGTTACGACCAACATTGGAGCTTGTTGATGGCTCAGCTCTATTGAACCAAGAACTCCGCTGAGTGGGTCCACCACCAGCACCATTGGCTGGATCGAACCAGAATGCAGCATTACTGAACTGCACATGGCTTTCACGACCCGGAGCCGGTGTGGGATTAGCTAGGCCCACCCCAGCAACACCTGAAGTCGCAACTACATCAGGAACAAGAACTTCCTTAAAACCGTTCTCCGTAATTGGAGCACGTCCGACGAGCGCTTTAAACGAGGCATCATCAGTCGTTATGTGACACTTCAGACACGCGCCGTCCTTTGCGATACCGAAGGTACCATTGCTTTGCTGAACCGCATTTTGGATAACGCGGAAGCTCGCATTAAACGCACGATTCGGAAAAGCATTCAGCCCACCGGGATCAACGATATTTGATGGGAAGACATTGTTTAGCCTAGCGCCCTCAGGGGTATTGATATTGGAGATGCCAGGTGTGTCCTCTGAAGAAGAAGCGGTTCTGTCGGTTTTCACGCCCTCTTTCCATGTACCGATAGTTGCAAGATTCGCAGCATACATCCAGAGGTTACCAGTTCCAACAGTTGTGGTTAAAATCTCGCCTGTATTATTCCACTCATAGACCAAAACATTGTTGCCGTGTGGAAAAGCGGTTGTACCTGTTGCTACACCAACCATATCGTGACATTGGTCACAACCGTAGGCACGTGAGTTAGTCGGGGTAGAAACCGTGACAGCAGCAGAAAGTTCTCTGCCGGTTGCACGACTACGGAATCCACCTGAAACATTACCACCATGACAAGGCCCGCAAGTAGCGCCGGCAGCAGTGCCTGTAGCTCTATAGGCACCTGGATTCATGTGACCGGAATGAACAATCTGGTCTGAGGTATCGCTGAGGTCATCGCCTGCCTTGTTACGTGTGATTGCGTTGGCCTCCCAGTGGTTGACAGCAAATACTGAATTCGTATGACAACCTGATTGGTTACAAGACATTCCAGTAGCGGTACCTTTTGCCATTGCAAAAGGTGCAGCACCCAATCCGCTAGGTGGGTCCCACTGTGTAGCCGCAGCATTAGCGTTACCGAAGAACCAATTCGCGGCTGCCGGAGTCCGAAGACCGTTCGGGAAAAGGGTTGTATTCTGCGTAGTGGTCGCATTCGTACCAATCTCTTCTTTGATGAGACTATCAGAACCAGCACCCAGTAAGTAGACATTCATGCCAGGGAACTCGGAAGCGTTGCCACCGTGGATTCCACCTTTATGACACATAATGCAGCCACCGTCAGATTTGTGGGGTCCGGCCGTAGACTGATTCCACTCGACTTTCTTTCCTGAGCCGCCGCCACCCCATGTGGTGTGACAAACCGTACACTCAGAACCACCCATGGTCAACGCAACGCGACCTTCGCCCGCACGGTGGGCAGAGTGGCAAACATAACACTTCGATGATGCGATGGCATATCCACCGTGTGCGCCACCGCCAGCGGTAAACGTACCGACGTTACCGGCAGCATTTGCGGCATTGTTGATTGCACCTTGCCAGGTAAGGAAACCGGGGAAATCTGATGGATTACCCGGTGTACCGCGACCGTCAAGTGCATAACCTGCATATTTTGCCCCAGCAATCGCACTAAAAGATAAGACAAGTGCGAGCGTCAGAGCAAGAACAAAAAATACTCTTTTCATTAGCTTTTCTCCTTTTTTATTAGTTGTAATCTTTTGTATCTCTTTCATCTTTCACCCCCTTTCCGAGCACAGCTTTGAATTACTCTCGCAAGTGATCTGTGGACTATTCCATTCTATATGAATCCTCCACATAATTTATACTTCTTTAGTATCAATTTTGTCAGTCAGCTCACCAATCACTTCGTAGTCTTCCTTATTTCTTCTGCCCATCACTTTGCGGGCAATATAGTAAGCACTCGCAATGATAAGAATTAGTACCAAAGGAAGACAGCAAGCTCCAAGCGGTCCCCCCAATCCACGATTCAAGTCACTGAGAAGATTTCCGCCGGAATCCGGCAACTTCACTATCTGCACGCGCCCTAGGCTTGTCTCAATGACATAGAACACATCCTGCTGCCGGTTATACTCAATCTGATTCGGATAATAGAGGTATCCGTCAGCCTCGCCATATGTTCCCCACTTATCAATAAACTCGCCAGTGTCGGTGTCAAATGCGGAAATAGTGAAGTCTTGCATATCGATGACAATAAGACGATGCGCACCGTCAATGGTCGCGCCCATAGGCATCTGCATATTTGCGGGGAACAGTTCTTGAGCTGCTTCTCTATCTTGCACCATTCCAATGTTCAAGCCCTCGTTACGCGGGACACCGGTCGGCACAACCCAAGTGAGTTCACCGGCTTCGTTATATTTACTGATGCGGTTGTTGAACGTGTCGACAATATATGCATTGTTTTTGTCATCAAGCGCCACACCGCTGATGTTATCGAATTGGTTCTCGCCTTTTCCGTGTGTGCCCACATAGCCGATCTCGGTACCGTCAAGCTCAAACGCCCCGAATGTGCCTCGCATTCCCACTAGTAACATATCGTGGTTTACCGCGATAGCCATCGGCTCTTGCGGTAGATCGATAGAGCCTATATGGGTGTGATTTGAGTCATATATCGAGATAACGTTATGAGTCTGTTGAGCTATATATATATCCCCATTGTCCGCAATAGCAAGATTCGAAGGATACGGTGTTTCACCTGGACTACCAAAACTTGCACGCAGAACCCCATTGTGATCGTATTCAAGAATACGCATATTATACTGATCGGCCACATATATGCGTGATCCGCGTACTGCCGGCTGCGCATCGCCAGGGAAGTGTCGCTGTTGTTGTTCGGGGCCAAACCCGTAGATGGATCTGATCCAAGTGATTCCGGCGTTTGTGTGACCACTCGTGCTACCACCTGTGAGAACGAATAACGCAACCGCAGCCCCAAGCGCTAATAGAAGAAGTAGAATCAACACAACAATGAGTGCTATACGTCCCGAACGCCCTGATTGCGGATTCTCTTCTTCAATGACAACGGTCTTCAGGTTCTCGTTAGCCTGTATGCTGTCATGAAGCCCTTCGCTCATTATTGCTTCCCTTCAACGCGCTTGATTCCATCAATAATCTCCTGATTGTCTGGCAAAAATACTGCTGCGGCCTGATAGTCAGCTAAAGCACCGGCAAAATCACCGAGCTGCTCCTTGACCATGGCACGATCAATAAGCACACCTGCTTCTTGCGGATATATTTCGATAAAACGGTCTGCAAACTCAAGTGCCGCAGGCCAATCCTCTAGAGCCATGTAAATACCCGTCAAATCAAGAAGTGAGTTTGCGTAGTTGGCGGATCGACCTTCCGAAAGAGCCCAGTTCATATAGTCCTTGCCGGTTGCCAACATCTCGTCATATGATTCTTGGGTTTTTTCTAAGACTTGCAAATAAAGTGCAATTGCCTCATCGAAATTGCCCTTTCGATACTCAAGCAATGCGGTACAGTAAAGTATTTCTTGATTTCGAAATACATCAATGTCTTGAAATTCCTCGCTGTTGATAACCTCTTCAGCCTCTGCAAGTCTTCCAGAATTAATAAGCGTCACAACATAGAGTTGCCACTCAAATGGTTGAGCATCTTCGGATAGCGCTCGTGTTTGCCATTGCAGGACTGCCACATCCTCAAATCTTTGTGGAGCACCAGAGAGATTGATTGTTCCGTTCAAAAGAAGTAAAAGAACCGTGGCTAGAGACCAAATAACAAGAGAGGCGATCACAATTCCGAGTATGCGATTGACTGGATTCTCAAAAAGGCCTTGTCTTTTACGAACGACTATCGCCAGCCTGCTTTCGTCACCCATCGCTTGGCTTTCAACCACAGATTTGTTTTCCATTAGATCCTTTTCTTGTATTAGATCAATAAGAATTTATCTCAAACTCACTTGCTAGTATTATAGAGACATACCGACGTTTGTCAATATTCCGTACTCCGCGTTGGCTCAAAAAGAGAGTCAGGATTCCCAAAGGTTGATTCCCAAACTGAATACAGTTTTCCGGAAGCTGTATTAACTCCGAGAAACGCCTAAGGTTCAGGATTCGAGATGCCCAATGCATCCCAAATACCTATATGGCACGCATCATCATCACAAGTCATTATACCTGTGGGAGAGCTCTTCGTGTGGCAAAGCAGGCAGGCTTGATAACCAAGCCTACGTGTGTCGCTGACATGTGGCGCGTTCGTATAACCTTCTTCATGGGGGACTCTGACACCATGGCATGCGTCACATGGCGCTGGATCATGACACCGATAGCAACCCTGCTGGAAATCAATTCCCTGAAGTAGCCTTTGCGCAGTATTTTCTGGATGAAGTTCTGTGCGTGGGACTTCGCTCAACGAGGGTCGATGGCAAAGGGTACAGGTAAGACGTGCGTTTTCACCGTCATGACACCGCAAACACGTTTGCATACCCCGTGTTGGATACGCGAACTCTTGTGTAGGGCTAAAGTCATGACATTGTATGCAAGTAAATCCCGCCTCAAGCGGGTGCTCGTGCCGCATTGCAATAGAGCCATCCCGAACAGTACCCTCAAGGCTTTCGCGTGGATGGCATCTCAGACATGACTCTCGCGGAAAGAAAGTATAGCTCGTACTTGAGTTCCAAAGGAAAGTCGCTGCTGTGTGAATGACTCGCCCTGGCACATTGGTGGTAAACGACTGTATCATTCCGCCGGTCTCATGACAGTCGACACAAAGCACATCACCATGCTTATTCACCTCAAGCATTGAAGAATGATTCCTGTCTCCATGGCATGAATTGCAGAAAGCATTGGACCGTGTAAAATTGCCTGTGATCGCAGCCGTAATCAACACGATACCAGCCCATACGACGATGGTGCTCACGAGCTTTGCTGCATTCCTATCAAATTTTTTACGAGCCCACTGGCGTTTTGCCTGTTTTCCGCCAGTCGTCTCCTCAGCGATCTGCCTGGTCTCCTTTGCCGACAGCTCTCTGACAAGGTTACCCTCATTATCAATGAGGGCATAGGATGTTTCTGAAGGAACAGCCCTCATGATAATCGCAATGACAAACGAAATGATAATCAAAACAGTAAGTGTTGCTATCGCAAGAAGAAAAATCGCCACAGGAATATCAGACTGTGGATTCTGTATTACCCTGCTTATGTATTCAAGTCGTTGTGCGAAATCATCTTCGGTTATTGAAAACTGAAAGATACGCCAAAAATCGTCAATAAACTTTTGCATCATGGCCTCAACCCTGGTCCTCCCGGATGAACATGTGCCACATGACACTGGTCACAATCCGTGACGCGCACATGACATCCATAACAACGATCTTCCCCAAGATCATGCGTAATTGAAGAGTGCTCGTTGAGGAAACCGTCAGGGTGTGGCATTTCAATTCCATGGCAATCATCGCAAAATGATTGCGGATGACAGGTGCCACATTTGTTATCGGGGTCAAGTGCGGGGGCCGAATGCGTTGTCAGAATATTTGAGCGATGCGGCACAAGAGGTCCATGACATCTTCCGCAAAAAACTGGGTTATTATGACAGTTCTGACAAGTACTCATGTCACCAAGACCATGCGCTTGCTCCCAATTCGAACCATGAGTAATCCGAAAGGCTGTAGTGTTGTTAGGAATTCGCGACTGATATCTCCCCCTGTGACAAAGATCGCACTCTCCTACATCAGCCACTCCTTGACTGCCATGACATCCAAGGCATTGATCCATCGAATACTGAAATTGTAGACCAGGTGTCGAGTGACCAGCCGTTGAGTGGCATACCACGCATCTTAAGCTCTCTGCACATGCCGAATGCTTGATATTGATGCCATTTGAAGTAGTCGTGCTGGACATAATCGACTCATGGCAATTCAGGCAGGTTGCATCCCCCATATTGGCAGCACCGAGATTGGAAGGATTCGCAAGTCTGATAACCATGCTATACATTACAATCTCACGGTATAAAAGATTCCCGCCTGTATTATGACAATCCATACAAGCTTTGTTAGCGTGTGCCTGCTCGTTTAGCGCTTCCGCAACATCACCGTGACACGAATCGCACGAAGGCACCCATACTGTCGCAACAGCAGCTGGTAGCAGTAATAGAAATACTACTGCTAAGAATATCCACGGCACAAACTTTCGAGTACTACTCTTCGTCGACTGCAATCTTGTCATCACTCGTTTCCTCATCATCAGCTTTAAAGGAAAACCCTTTACGAGTAAGTTGCATGTAGAGAATAATGCATAAACCTGCAACAGCAAGTACTAATGCAGCCACTACCCAGGTGAACGGCTCCTCATACCATTGGGATAATGTTGCTGCGTCGTGAGAAGCAGTATCGTTCGGTTCTGGCGGAGTTCCAAATGCGATAGTCGTTATAATGACCTCGCCACCCGAAACATCCGTAAGATCAACTCCGTAGACCTCATTGCCATCACCATCATTGCCCAGCCGAACTATATTGTCTCCAACGCCCACATGTCCTTCAGGAGCAACAAACCCGATTGTCAGATAATCAAGATTATTGGGAGGTAGCACTTCAAGTTCAGTAATAGAGGCACTACTCGGTCCACCCATCGCTGTTGTGTCATACATCAAGGCATCGAGCGTAAAGGTTGCCACAAATATGCTTTCTTCTGCAAACACAACATCGTAACGAGTGAAGCCATTGTCCTCAATGGTTTGAGTGGCTGATACATCGGTTTCCCGGGGTTCATCATTCTCAAATGCCAATCCTATAATGTCTACAAACTCAAAATCAGATGGTGCGTAAAAATGCGCTGTTGCGGGAAATATAGAATCGGGCAATAGGTAACCATACACCGTCATTCGGCTTGTGCCGACTTCAACATCTTCAGCAACAACGTATTGCATCTCAGTAAGCTTAGTGACCTCTGCAGCACCGCTGACACCTACTAGACCAAGCCCCACGACACACACGCACATACACACTATTGCTTTTTTAACTAACCCATTCCTGAGCACACTACACAACAAAACCATGGATACCCTTTCCATTTTCACTACGATTATATCATTGTTCTCTATTGCTTTCTTACGTCTCTCACGGGCGCACAGTCATATCCATATCCATTCGCCCGCAGGATACACCCGAACGTTTCGCAAGATTGCTCTGCGAAAGCCTGCCTCCTCCATCACGATAGTAAACCACTACTCGACAAAATGCTTGGTATAGTCACGCTTCCCATAGAGGATATGCACAATACTTACCATTTTCATTTTATGATCGACTTTATAGAAAACAATGTAGTTGCCAACAGCAAAGGTGCGATACTCTTTGCGTGCAAGTTTTGGGCTAGCAGCCATAGAAAATAGCTCGGGGTTTTCTCGAAGACAGGAAACTCTTCGCGCAATTTCGCGCTCCAATCTTTGCGCGGCCCGGATGTTGTGCAATTCATTAATAAGATAATTGAGAATCGCATCAAGATCGGCTTCTGCCGTCTTCTCATACTTTATCTCATAGACCATATTTCGCTCGCATTTCAGCATGAACCTCTTCTGCGACACGACCACTCTTCTCGGTTATCTGAGAATCCGCCTGAAGAATAAGCTCCTCGAGCGCCCCCATGGTAGTGAAGCGTGGAATCGATACATGGCGCGGTGGCTCCAGGTCTAGGGGATCGGCCACTACCTCGAAAGGAATCCTGCGATCACTTACCAGACGCTTGGCATAGATAGTAAACGCAGTTGTCATGTTCATGCCCATTGCATGGCACACTTCCTCGACCTCACGCTTAAGATCCTTATCAAGACGCAGATTGATAGCTGATTGTGACATAATAGATACCTCCTGTATTGATATAGATGCATTATAGCATGAGTTTATCGCTCACATCTTACGCCACAGCGCCGACATCTCGCAACCGAGCACCCGTGCAAGTCGTTGTATTGAGGAGATCTGCTCGGCTATATCCCCATAGTGATATAGCTGTCAATCTACAGCTGTATATACCATGCGTTCGTCATCGGCGTTGCCCCATCGCATGCACGCGTCAGTTCTGTCAACGTCGCGGCAGACAGCGGTGAGTCGACCGTCAAGGCCATTAACGCCTCTCCGCCTGCCTCATCACGCGCGACCTGCATCATGCCGATATTGACGCCTGCGGCTCCGAGCGCCATACCGATACGCCCGACAACACCGGGCTGATCCGGGTATTGGAAGAATGCCATGTGCTGGCTCGGAATAATATCCATATCACGCCCGAAGAGAGAAACGAGACGTGGCTCATTATTGCTACCGATAACCGTTCCTGCCATACGCACCTCGCCATGAGGTGTCTGGGCTTTCACTATCATGAGTGATTTATAGTCATAGGCATCTTCGCGCTTCGTTTCTGTTACTGCAATACCGCGTTGCTCAGCTACATAGTTCGCATTAACGAAATTGACAGGATCAGCCGTAAATTTGCTCAGCATTCCCTTAAGAACCGCAGTTGTCAGAATCGCAGTATCGAGATGTGCGAGTCGCCCAACGGTGATAACCTCAACCGCCTCAATGCCGCCGATAGCGAATTGGCTGAGCATACTACCCATATCCTGTGCCAAGTCGATGAACGGACGAACCTTATCCATGACATCTGCTGGCACCGGTGTGACATTGACCGCTGTGGGAACCATGCGGCCCTCAAGACCCAAGGCGACGTACTGGGCAATCTGCACGCCTGCACGCTCCTGCGCTTCTTTGGTACTTGCGCCCAGATGCGGAGTCAGTATCGCATTCTCGTAAGCTCGAAGCGGACTATCAGTGCAAGGCTCATTCTCGTACACATCGATACCAACCGATGCAACCTTGCCACTCTCAAGTGCCTTGATGAGTGCCTGCTCCTCAAAGATGCCGCCACGTGCCGCATTGACCAAGATGACCCCATCGCGCATCTTATCGAAACGTGCCTCGTTAAACATTCCAATGGTCTCCGGTGTCTTAGGAAGATGTACGGTAATAACATCGGCAAGACCGATAATCTCATCGACATCGTTATAGAGTGTGACACCAAGCTCTTCTGCTTTCGCCTCACTGGCGTAGGGATCATATCCGATAAGCTTCATGCCCATCGCACGTGCACGCTCGGCAACCAACGAACCGATGCGCCCCAAACCGAAGATAGCAAGTGTCTTCTCGTAGAGCTCCGTACCACCAAGCTTTCCGCGCTCCCACTTGCCTTCTTTCATAGACTTGTCGGCTTGTGGAGTTTTACGTGCGCATGCATACATAAGCGCAATCGCCTGCTCCGCCGCACTCACGATGTTGGAGGTTGGAGCGTTGCACACAATGATGCCGCGCTCAGTCGCCGCCTCGACATCGACATTGTCGACGCCAACACCGGCACGCCCGATGATCTCAAGCTTCTTGCCTGCCTCGATCACCTCACGTGTCGCCCGTGTCGCACTCCGTACGATAAGCGCCTCATATCCAGGAATAACCTCGACAAGCTCTTCGGGAGTCAAATCCAGTTTTACATTGACCTCAAAGTTTTCGCGCAAAAGATCGAGACCCTTGTCACTGATCTTTTCTGCTACTAAAACCTTCTTCATGTCACATGCTCCGTTTCTTATCAACTACTCGTCTATTCCCATGAATACCGCTTCAGCAGCTTTGATGCCTGCTCCGCGCTCAAACTCATAGCCGAGCCCCGCGAGTGTCATCTCAAGTGCCGCAAGCGTCGTAATGATATCGAACTCACCAAAATAGCCGAGGTGTCCGATACGAATGATTTTTCCTACGAGATGATCCTGACCGCCGGCAATAGTCACGCCGTAACGATTCTTAAGCGTCTTAACGATTTCCTTGCCGTCAACACCCTCGGGCACCCACACGGGAGTCACCGCACTACCGCGCCCGTCGGCCGGAGCGAAGAGCTCGAGGCCGAGCGCCTCGCAGCCCTTGCGTGTCGCCTCTGCGAGAAGACTGTGACGTGCAATCGTATTCTCAAGACCCTCTTCGCGAATCATCTGAAGTGCCACGTTGAGTCCCAGCACCAACGTCACCGCAGGTGTGAACGGAGTCGTATCATTGTCGATATTCTTCTTGTACTTCGCCCAGTCGAAATAGAACTTGGGAAGCGTGCTACGCTCATAGGCAGCCCATGCTTTCTCGCTTACGCTCAAAGCCGCAAGACCCGGCGGAAGCATGAGTCCTTTCTGAGAACCGGTCATCACAACATCGAGTCCCCACTCGTCCGTCTTGCATTCGACTGCACCGATACCGGTGATCGAGTCAACGATCAGTACGGTCTCAGGCAGATCCTTGACGATAGCACCCACTGCCTTGATGTCGTTGAGGACACCTGTCGAGGTCTCGCTCTGTGTCACGATGACGCCGCGGACATCAGCGTTCTCCTCAAGTGCTTTTGCGATATCGGCCGGCTTGATCGTCTCGGTCCACTCATACACAAGGTCGACAATATTCAGTCCATACGCCTCGCAAATTGCTTTTTGGCGATCTCCGAATTTTCCGTTGCGCGCGATAATGACGGTGTCACCCGCACTGAAACAATTGACGATTGCCGCCTCCATGACGCCCGTGCCGCTGCACGAAAAAAGAAGTACGTCATTTTCGGTTTCGAAGACGTACTTCAGGTTGTCGATGGCACTACGAAGAGCCGCGCTAAAGTCCGGTGTTCGGTGGTGAATAATAGGTTTAGCTGTCTCAAGTAAAACCTCAGCAGGCACCGGTGTCGGACCCGGTGTCATCAAATACTTCTTTTGCATCGCATACCCCTTTTTGATAAATGTGGATTATTACTAATGTAGCAAAGAATCAGGACAAAATCAGAGTGAATCTTCGAGTTTCTTGAGGAATATCGCCTCAGCCTTGATGGTTCGCGTCAACTCGTCCAAGTCAACCGATTCGTTACCTCCATGAATGTTCGATTGAGCCATGTCCGCAACCCCATAAAGTAGGAAGTCTGCCTGCGGAGAGACCTTTTGAAGAGCCGCCAGTAGCGGTATCGACGCGCCGCCTCCCATTGCTGTCGGTTCCATCTCGAATGACTCGGCAAGTGACTCCGAGAAGATCCTCGCGTAAGGACCCTCAAGATCGGTCACGAATGCGCTGGCGCCTGACGTATGAGGGAATCGCACGACCATTCCTTTGGGAGTATGTTTCTTCAAATGAGCGATGGTTGCCTCTGCAACCTCATCTGCCGTCTGTCCATGCGGAAAACGAATACTGAGTCGAACCTTTGCATGTGGAACAATCACGTTACTGCTCTGATCAACCGGTGTTGCGTTCAATCCAATGATGTTTGCTGCAGGTCGCGAGAACAACTGATCGTCAATCGGACCGGTGCCCATCAAATCCGCACCCTCGACAAGACCGATATCGCGACGGAAAAGTTCCTCGGGATATGACGCGCCCTCCCACTCGAAACTCTTAACGCCCTCGATTGCAGTATTGCCCTCATCGTCCCAAAGCGTTGCCAGCAATCTTGTCAATCCAACAAGCGCATCAGGCGTGGGACCCCCATACGCGCCACTATGGAGTTCCTGCCTGGTAGTCTCAACCTCGACATCGACGATTGCGGCCCCTCGAAGCGTCGTGATCAGCGTTGGTTCCCCCACAACGACATTGCCCAGGTCGAATATGAGATAGACATCTGCTTCGAATCGCTCAGGATTGTTCGCTACGTATTCCTCAAGGGTTCCGAAACACTCCTCTTCACCTTCGAAGCAGATATTGATATTGATATGGTCGAGCGTCTCCAGACCTCCCGCTGCCTCAATCGCGTGAAGGTGTGCGACGATGCCCGCCTTATCATCAGCAGCCCCCCGTCCGTAATAACGTCCATCATCTTTGGAAGTGAGTTGCCAAGGATCGGTCTCCCACCCCTGCTCTTCGACAGGCGCTGGCTGGATATCGTAGTGAGCATACATGAATAATGTAGGAGCGTCTGGGTACTTCGCCTGATCCGCGCGATGCTCGGCCCATACGACCGGCGTCCTGCCTCCCACATCCAGAAGTTCGACCTTCTGAAATCCCGCATCTCTCACCATGCGCGCAACCTCATCGGCACAATCAAGACTCGGCTGAATATCGAAGCCCTCGAAGCTGCAAGAGGGATATGCAACGAGTCTGGCAAGATCGCTGATGATTTCGTCCTTATCGATATGCTCAACAAAACTCCGTGCCGGATAATTCATCATTTTGGAAATCTGCTCAGCGATGCTGCTCGACGATTGACTGGTGATTTTGTATATGTGTCCCATGAAAACCCACTTTCGTTTATCTAATAATATCTTAGATTCAATTTCACCCGAGTTTTCGGGTATTCCGAAACGCTTTTAATTGCTGCGTTATGATGGTACCCATGACACAGTTCCCTACATATGACTATTTTGTAACTTGTGCTGCGGGTTTGGAGCCACTTCTGGCTGACGAGCTTCGTGAGATGCGTTGTCGAAGTGTGCGCCCTCAACGAAGCGGTGTTATCTTCAAGGGCACCATCAAGGACGGTTACCGAGTCTGCCTCTGGTCCCGCTTTGGATCGCGTGTTCTGCTCTCTTTGGGCGAATTCGAAGCCACCAACGCCGACAAACTCTACACAGGAGCGCATTCGATTCCTTGGGAGGAACATGTCCAGCCCTCAGGCACTATCGCCATCGATAGTGTCGGAGAAAACGAAGAGCTTCGTAATACGCAGTTCGTCAATGTGCGCACCAAAGATGCGATCGTCGATAGACTCCGCAAGCTTTCGGGACGTCGTCCGAGTGTCGATACGGAAAATCCCGACATTCGAATCAACGTCGCGATTCACAATGACCGCGCTAAGATCTCGCTCGATCTTGCAGGAGAGCCTCTGCATCGCAGGCGCTATCGCACCGATGGATTGCAGGTTCTCGCTCCCATGAAAGAGACGCTTGCAGCCGCCATGCTCACCTGGGCAGGATGGCCTCGCATTGCCAAAGAGGGTGGTCCGTTCGTTGACTTCATGTGCGGATCGGGAACCCTGCCGATCGAAGCTGCGATGATTGCGGGAGATATCGCTCCAGGACTGTTGCGTCGCAAGTGGGGATTTTCCCGTTGGCTCCAACACGATAAAGAGGCATGGGACGTTCTTATTGATGAGGCGCACAATCGTCAGACAAAAGGTCTTGAGAATCTGCCTCCGATTATCGCAAGTGATATCGATGCGAAAAGTGTCGAGATTGCTCGTCGTTCTCTTCGACGCGCAGAGCTTGAGAAACATATCACGCTATCCGTGCAGGACCTGAGTGTCGCCCGTCCTCCCAAAGCAAAGGTTTCAGGGCTTATCGCGCTCAATCCGCCTTACGGCAAACGCATGATGGAATCAGGTCAGCTTCCAGAGGTCTACGAGCACCTTCGGGAAGCGCTTAATGCCCATTGGGCAGGATATCGACTCGCAATCATTACACCTGATGAGAAGATTTCCGAGTCTCTAGAACTCAATCCACAACACGTCCATAAGGTGCGCAACGGTCCTATTGAAGTTGAGATTATTACGTATTTTGTTTAACGCGGAATATCATACATGCCACGAGAGACACGCACAATTCGCCCCTTAGATCTCTGAAACTTGGCAATAAGATTCGCCTCGACACCTTTTCCGGGTAATGGCACCTGATCCTGCAAGAGCTGAGCTCGAATATCGCTGATATGCATGGGTTCACCTTTGTCTTGCAACATGGTCTCCACATAGTCGACCACATCAGCATTCAATTGGGATTTTGAATTTGTGAGAACACTTGCTTTGCCACCCTCAAGTAAATATAGGCTCTCAAGTGATGCGACCTTTTGTTCTGCAGATACTACTGCACGTTGCGTATCACTTAGACGCTGTCTCGCGACTCGTAGGTCTTCAACCGCTTCCTTATACCATTGTTCGAGTTCCGTGCGCTTCATAAGTTGCCTTAATGTGTTATCCCCTATCGTTATTGGCATTTATAGTAGCATGGCTCGTACATAAACGGTAGTTTCTGCATTAAACACACCTAATTGAAATGCTGGCATTTTGCGTGTTGGATAGTATGCTAATCTAAGTACTCAGTATGTACATTGTATCTATGATTGGGTGAGCAGAGAACCTCTATGCCAAAAGCAAATAACTCCTATATTCCTTTGGTTGCTGATGATTCGGAAGACATTGAAGTCATCCAGCAAGAACCATCTACCGCAAAAGATTCTTCCCCTGTAATACAAGATTTGCCAGAAGGGACTCTTCTGATCGATCCCGATACTATTGATACATGGGATACAGAGGGCTCTGTTGCCCCACCTGTCAGCACAGATGATTTGTGCGCAGCAACACAAGTCAATCTCCTTAACACTTCGCACAAAATTATGTATTCAATTAATCTCACTCGTGAAAAAGATTGTTATCTTTTCGGGCGTAGCAAACAAAGTTGCGATCATGCTATTGATGATCCTCGATGTTCTCGACAACACTTTGAGATACGATTAGACGCAGATGATTCAATCATCATCAAAGACAGAAAAAGTAGTAACGGCACCTTCGTGAATGACGAAAAAGTTACCTTGAGAGAATTACGCCTCAATGATCGAATCCGCGCGGGGCGCAGCGAGTTTATTGTTGAGATTAATTGTTAGCCGGAATACCGCCGACCGGTTGCTCGTTTTGAGATTCTAGCTCACCATACGAATCAAGTATTGCTTGAGTAATACGTGACTCAGGTGTAAGAGGTTGGTACATAACAAGAGACTGGTTGTTCACCCAATAAACTCCATCAAGACCAAGGCTTTTCGATGCTTGAGGAACAAGCTCCAAATCATCCAATGATCGTATTTCCCTCAACCCACTATCATCTTTGCGTGCAAGATAATAGGCATTACGAATGCCTGTAAATCCTTTTACTTCCGCAACCAAATCGCCAAAAAGTACTGCGCCATCGGTAAGAAAGAATGCGGTTTTTCGATTATCACGAATTGTGACTGACGAGGGCTCTTCCACGGGTTCGTAATTGGGAGCTTCCGTAATAATTTTGATGAGAGATGAGTCTAACGAGAGGGCCTGTAATCCCTTCAAAGAACTCACAGGAATGACCATGTAGGGCTCTGGCTCATGAATCTCACTTCCCGCCGCCACCAGTTGTAAAGACCCTGTTGTCTCTACCGATAATGAGGGACGATAGACATCCCATACAATATAGTATTCACCCGTATCATCAGTCTTGACGCGTCCGTAATACTGCTCATTATCAATGAGCGTCACGGCACACCAAGAGCCGCTGGTCGGCAATACTGCTGCCACCTTATTATCAGGAGAGATACTGTCGATTTGGGTTTTATCACTTGATTCGCGCTGTGATGACCACCACACACCAATAACGCAAAGTGCCACAAAAAGACCGACCAAAAGCCCAATACCGCCTGCACGATAAAGGGCTTTCTGGCGTTCTTTGCCTTTTTCTAGCCTTGTAGTAGCCGAATCATCCATTGATTACGGAGTATGTGTCCTGAAGGCAAACCAGGTGAAGCTGACACCACCTGAGGTTTGCGTAGTATCGATTGACAAATAACCCGCTGGATCGACCCACCATGACCCACGAGGATTACCTTGCGGAGTTGCCATGATCGACCAACCGGCTCCAAGTGGTCCGAGATTCTTCAAAAGCTCACTCGTACCAGGGCCATTGAAGGCAACGTACCTAATGCCCGCATAGTCCGTTGAAATGCTAAACCCTTGATCCAGTTTCACATTGTTGATAAATGTCGCATCAGAATTGACTGTTATAGTGCCTGTTGGTGTAGTGGCTGAAATTTGATCTGTCTTTACACCCGATGCTGCGGTTAGAATACCAGCAACATCTAAAGTCCCACCAATACTGGTGTTTCCTGAAACCGCATTTACTTTAAACCATTCCGAACCCGTCGCACCCATGAAGAAATCACCAGTTACCAAACGGAGACTTCCGCCATAGATATTCATTGAGCCAGTTGGACTGCCCACTACAGCAAGATTATTTACCGTAAGGTTATCAAACACTGCACTGGTTGAATTGATGCTTGAGAATGTTCCACTGCCAGTCACTGTGATATTGCTGCCGAATGAAGCACTGTTATTCACCGTCAATGTGCCAGTAGTAATACCGTCTGTTGCTGCGATAGTTTTTGCGGTTAGCGCCCCATCGACATCGGTATTCTTAAGATTTGTTTTGCCGCCAACATCAAGCGCCCCTCCCACATCCGTACTCTTCAGTGTTGTCTTACCACTGACATTAAGTGCACCATTGACACTAGTGTTCTTTAAATTGGTTTGGCCATCAACTGTAAGATTATTTCTGAGTCTCGTGTTGCCTGTCACGTCAAGACCACCATCTTTGACAGCAATCCCTTTATTGACCTCAAGACCACCATTAAGTTTGCTCTTTTTTGCAACAGTCAAAGAACCTTCAATACCCATATCGCCTTTTTGGTTTACGACAAAATGATCAGTCGAAAATTCTGTTGCAGAAATAGCTCCCGCAATCGAAAGAAGATTTTGTCCTGCGTATTTTGAGTCAGATCCAGCAATTCCAACAGAGAAATTGCCATTCAGGGCAGAAAGGTTCTGAGTGGCTTCTAAATTGCCGCCCTTCACATCTCCCTTGCTCTCAACCCGTGTGAAATCAGCACTTCCGTCATCACCAAGCCTGAACTGACTGCCCTCAACGCCCCTAACAGTCAACTTGCCTGTTGAATTAATGTCAGCAACATCTTCGATCTCGCTAAGTCTCAAAGGGACAAATATCTTCGCCACTCGCGCATCTCCATCGATATCTATCAGAGCTGATTCTGTCGAGCTGCCGACCAAAAGACGATTAGTTGTCCAATTAAGATTCTTTACTCGAATCTCATCTGCTTCAATTGTCTTCGACTTTATGTCGCCTGTAGACAGACTTTTCTCTAATGCACCCTTTAGGTCATTAGAGAACTGTCCAACTTGTTTATCAGCATATGCCACAGCATATGCTTCACTTTGAGCAATGGCTTCTTGACTACGCACTTCAGAATCGCGTGCTGCCATATAAGTTGAAACTCCAATTGCCAATCCAAGCAAAAGAATTGATCCGATTACCGCAAGAACTATCTTATTCCTGCCCACGTTTGCCCTCCTTGTTGTCATCATCATGAAAATACCAAAGCCCCCTTTGGTATGAAAGTAATTATTCCTGACTTTTCTTTTCTAGTCAATACTTACATGGTAGTTACTAATGCTATTTATTGTAGAATTGACACTTGGAGGTATCGAATGGAAATTATTGGCGTTGTTCTTGATAAAAAATATATTGTTGATAAGCATATCGGTGGCGGAGCGATGGGGCAGGTTTATCTAGGTCGCCGAAAAAGCGACCTCCTCCCTGTTGCCATCAAGATTATGAATTCTGATAAGGCTACGAGTAAAAAATTCAAAGCTCGCTTCAAGCATGAGATAAAAACCCAATGCAGATTAGATCATCCTAATCTAGTACGAGGATACGATAGTGGTGAGTATGACAATTGCCCCTATCTTGTAATGGAATATGTGGATGGGCCTTCTCTAGACCAGCTTATACAAAAACGTGGATTCCTCAAACCTGAGGAAGCTTTAAAGATCATTCTTGACGTTGCAATGGGTCTCAATGGAATTGTAGTTGATGGATCCCTACAGGCACATCGTGATATTAAGCCTCAAAATATCATGCTTGATCCAGATGGCATCGCAAAAATTACTGACTTTGGGATTGCGAAAATAATCGAGACTGATAATACGATGACACGCACGAGTGCGAATATGGGAACACCCTATTATATGTCTCCCGAACAAATCAACGATCCCAGAGATGCAGATGTGCGTTCTGATATCTACGCGGTAGGTGCTGTTTTCTATGAACTGCTTACTGGCAAAAAAGCGTTCCCCGGTAAAAATACCAAAGAGATCTGGGATGCGCATTTCGAACTTGAGCCCCCAAACATCAGTGGAGATGATCCTGCCGTCGCTCCTATAAACGAAATATTGGATCGATCAATGGCATTTGATGTGCAGGATCGGTTCCAATCACCAAAAGAACTCATAGAATCTCTCGTGCCACTTACCGATGAAACTATACAAACCAAAGTACCCAAAGTGGCGCGCTCAACAAGACAGCTTGTTGGGGTTCTGCTTATAATCCTTGCCATTGTGACAGGTGGAGTAACACTGGTCTTACGCTTGATGCCTGAAAAAGCGACAGTCACTCCTTCTCCTGCTCCTGCAGCTGTGGAGTCAAACGACGGAAAACCTCTTATTGAATTGGAACAGGCAGATGTTGAGCAGACAACAATCGGAGAAACAGGGATGCCTGAAGGACAGGGTAGCACAACAGGCGGAGTGAATACCGGTTCCACCATCACCGACCCAGGCACTATAGATAATCAAAACAGAGGCGGCAACTAGCCTCATGTAACTAAGGAGCGCGCATAATGGAACAAAGCATAGAGACAACTGCGGCAATAACAACAACTCTTACTCATCCTATGGGGTGGTGGTACTTCTTTGGCGCATGGATAGCATTCGTTGTGTGCGTGCTTCTTGTCGCATGGTCACTCCTGGACGCATACCGTAGGGGCGAGCTCGGATCGCATAGCATCGTACGCTACATATGGCCTATCGTTGGATGCATAGGATGTCTTCTGATACTTCCTTCGCTGATGGAGGGAAGTGACGCCTTGCTACAAGATTACGGATCCGGTCTTGCATACGTCGGGATTATCGGAACAGTAGTTACGGGCTTTGCTATGATTGCGTTCTTTAGTCGTCCTTCATCTGACGGGAACACGCTTTTCACTCTCACAAAAAACGCTGGCACAACTGCGACGAGCACCCACGATACCACTCGGCGAAGACGTCGAGCTGTCAGCGGAGCGGGTGTTTCCGCACCCCTGCCTAAATCAACACGGAAAAAGGAAATCACACCTCTCTCAAAAAGTGATGAGTCCGCAGAAGTGTCCGAGGGGGACCAGGTGACTCTTGAGCGGAAAAGAAATGTTGCTCTTGTGGAGGATGACATCGCTACGGAAATGAGTGAGAAGGAGACAATACTGGAAGACTCCGATGATGATGTAACGATTGTTGAGGATTCAGACACCATTGCCGAGACAATCGTTGAAGATTCCCGCGTTGATGCTGAGACGATACTCGAGGATTCAAGTGATGATGCAACGATAGTAGAGGAACCGGATGAGATTACGGAGCCAGATAACAGCGAGACTATCCTTTGGGATCCCGATGACGAGGCAATGCCCAGCGCTTCTTTGCAGATCACAGGAGGTAAAACGAGCCGAATCGTGTTTACCCCTGATCGCAACTCCTTTATAGTCGGGCGCAATTCGACGGAAAGCAATTTCGCGGTCTCGGATTCCCGCGTTAGTAAACAGCATTTCTGTATCGAGCCTACAGAGGATGGCTACGTTATCCTTGACCTAAAAAGTAGCAACGGAACATTCGTTAATGGCAAACGCATTACTTCAACAGCAACATTGCATCATGATGATGTGATCGAGTTTGGTCGTATCCAAGCTCGGTTTGTCATAGACAGCGAGAAGTAATATGACGTTCTTCAGAAAGCAGGCAAAGAAAGCCGTGGCTACAGACATTTTCGATGCATTCGAAGAGAGTCCTGATTCAGGCAATGCTACGCTTTCTGATGGCGAGGGAACACTCTCGATTGTTGCCAAAACCGATAAAGGAACCGTGCGTAAAAGCAATCAAGATGCTATTGGAGCACAATTCAATAGCATGCATGACGGGGCATTACTGGTAGTCGCCGATGGCATGGGCGGTCATGAGCATGGCGAGTATGCAAGTTGTCTGACAGTTGATGAGTTGCTATCAGCATATCAGCAAGGAAAACTTCAGACCGAACAATCCATTCAAAAACTCTTTAGGCGACTAGATAGCGCAATAAAAAAGAAATATGATAACTGTGGAACCACGTGCGTAATGGCAATCATTGACACAGATGGGATTCGTATCGCCAATATCGGGGACTCGCGCGCATATCTCCTGCGCGGAGGACAATTACGTCAGCTGACACATGATGATTCGCTGGTGCAAGACCTGCTGGACAAGAAGCGAATCACCGAAAAACAGGCGGCAACTCACCCGAGGCGCAATGTACTCACCAAAGCATTGGGACACGGCAAAAAGGTCGAAGCGACTTTCACCTATGCTGCACTTATGGAGGATGATGTCGTAATGCTCTGCTCTGATGGGTTGCATGGATCAGTGAGTGATGAGCAGATTATCGAGATCCTTTCACAACAATCAGAGCTGGGAACCATTGCAGATAGCCTCATCGGTCTGGCATTAGCTCAAGGCAGTACGGATAATGCCAGTGTTGCTATAGCTCAACATACTAACGAAAGGAGTGCAGTGATAGCAAGCTGAGGACAGCCAGTGCAAAAGATTCTTTTTACTAATGTGTTATTGATGCAAAAATCTCTAGATGCAACAACTACTCCACACTTCACTCCATGCCTTCAGCCACATGTACTGCTGCCCTAAAACTCTGTAACTCTTGATCGACGAATCCATAAAATGACATCTCATCGATATCTTCGTGGTTAAACAAAAAGCGGTACTCATCGGAGATGTAACCCTCAGGATATGGTACCGCAAGGTAATCATAATCAATGCCAGTTTCCTGATCGGCAGCCATAATCCCAATTATCATCAAACGCTTCTCAGCCTCTTTGACCAACACAACACTACCAATCGGCAGCAATTTTTCTACACTCATAGTCGTCCTCCATCATATCCATTTCCATCTTCAGTAAAAGATGAACTTTGTGCATCCGTTACTTCAAAAACCCTTCTGCTGATTAATCGACTAGGGGATTAGGGTGTGGCAGCGCCCGCAAAGTCAAATATTCCATCAGCAAGATAGGCAATGTCTTCGGCAATATCAGGCATTCCCATGCATTTTCCAACGATTTCATTTATTGCTATGTTTGTTGCAACCTTCGCCCTGCCCATTGATTCGGCAAGGTCAACTATGAATTCTGCGGTTTCTAGGGAAGTGCGGAGGTCATTATCCCACTTGGCAATAGTTTTCCCTCCGGGAATATAAGCCCCCCAACTGTTCACTGTAGATTTGAGACTTGACGCATCTTTCTCTGACAGCATTCTCAGAAGTCCTTCGTATATTGAGGGACCTTTGTACCAAATCAGTCCAACACCTACTCCTATAGCCACCCCTACTGCCACAACTGGACCAGCGACAACACCTACTGCAACGCCTACCGCTGCTGCAGTGACCCCAATTAGAACAATGCCCGCAGCAAGTGTGACATATCCGCCAGTACCACGCAAAGCGTGTCTGAATGATTGGGCTGCAAGTGAGTCTGACATATACCACCTATTGATTACTTTCCCACCTGCCCGTATACCACCGTAAACACTTTTGACAGCTTTAGTGGCTTTTCCGTAGATACCACTCATCGGTGTCGGCTTGGGAGCCTTAAGACTAGTGACCGGCACATAGGGCTTAATTGAGTCAATTTGACCCGTTACCAGCAAATGAATCTGCTTGTCGAGATGCTCTTCATGATTCGCAAGATTATGTGCACCCATATTTCGTTTTTTTGCGCTGTTGACCAATGAGGGTATGTTGGCATTTACTGTTTTAACTGTGCTCTTATACCCGTTAGACACAAGCAGTGCGTTTATATTCTTCTGTAGTGAGTTGACGTGTTTTTGAGCCGCAAGCGCATCCGCCCATGCCTTATTAAGATGCTTTTCGGCAGTTCGGATACTCACTGACTTACTATTTACCGGACCAGACACTGTCATTCTCCTTACTTTGCATACTGCCTGCTGTCCTGAGACATTCTGGCGATCTCACCGGTGCTCTGTGACATCCTTTGCCCAATCCAGATAAGCTCTGTCTCAATTTTCTGCATCTCATCAAAAAGACCTGTCTTGGCGATATAGGCAGAAGCATCCGATCCAGACCACACAGAATTCAAGCTGGATGTTAATTGCTTCATCTCATGACGTTTAGACCTTATTTCGCCGTTCGAACTATTGCACAATGCTCTTCCTGGATTAATCGCAGTATTGCACTCATATATTGCACTCATTGCATCCGCCTATCTAGAAGCCGCCACCGCCACCGCCAGGAGTAGGCTTGCCATCACCATTGTGAAAAACAACAGGTTGGCTTAGCTGATTGCGCGTAGTGGTGAACTGTTTCTTCAGGTTGCTGATCTTGGCTCTCATCTCTTCTGTGGATACCCCTTGATGACCCGCAAGTGAATCGTGAGCCTTCTGTAGTGACTTAATCGCTAAACCGCAAGCCTCAACAGCATTTGATTTGTTTGTCAATACATGAAATACCGTTGTCATAATTAACCTCTACCACTTTCTTGGCAGTTTACTTGCGCTATCGGTAAGCTGCGCCTCAATTGTCGAATAATCAGACGATGTCTCTTTCAAAAACTTCGCATGTGCCCGCACCCTAGCCCCGTAGTTCTCTCTTAATTTATCCGCCTCTGCTATCTTTTTTTGTACAGCAGAAACACTTCGTTGCGGAACCGCAGATTTAGCCTTCTTTTTCGAATCCGCACAGATGTTCTTAACCATGGAATCATACGCATTCAATGCATTCGCAAGTTTATTGGCCGCACTTGAAAGTTGTGCTGGGTTTACATTGATGCTCATGATGCATCGCCCCCGATACTGCTACCCGAAAAACGGGAATCGGAATTGATGTAGGGATCGCCTAAGTGATTACCCCCTCTGCTCCAGCTACCTGCCACGAGAGTCGGCTCCGAATCACCCATACCTTCGACATCCTTATTGATTTGCATCTCGGTGTTCGTGTATTCATCCACAACCATACGTAAGAAGGCAAGGTATCCCTCAATCTTTTCATTGAGCGCCGAGAAGCTCTGCGCCAATGATTTCATGCCTTCTCTTGTCATGTCCCCAGAGCTACTCTGCCACGTAACACTTGTCTCAGCCAGCATCGTATTACCTTGTTCAAGGGCTGTGATCATTTGTCCACGAACAGAATTCATTTTCATAATGCCCTCAGACACTTTATCCAGATTAATATCAATAGTCATCGTTTTAATTTCATCATGCTACAGTCGTGCGTTATCCGCCAAAGCTACCAGCACCGGTGTCCACTGCCTTCTCCGCCTCATCATATGCGGCAGCTGCAGCCTCTAAGAACTTGGTATAGCTATCGATATAGGCGCGATACTCCGCAAACTTGGCAGCATGCGCATTGAATACCTGCTGTGTGGTGTCAGCAGATTTTGATTGCCAAGCACTTGTTAGTGAGTTGACTTCCTTCTTAATATTGCTAAGGGTATCTTCAAGTGCACGGTTGGTGCTAGCGATACGACTTGCCGATCCACGTACTTCAGCTGGAGTAATACTGATTCCCTGCATGATAATATCCTCTTTCTAGATGACTGATTGCGATTTGAAATGACTACAGTTTGCTTGCCGCGGTCTTGATGTCGTCTTGGGTCTTTTGATAAGCACTCGACGCGTTTTTCAAAAACTGCGAGTACTCATCCATCAGTTTCGCCATCTTCTCGAACTCAGGTTTGAATCCTTCGATCTGGGTGGTGAATGCCTGATTATCGGCACCTTGCCACGCACTCTTCATGTTATTAACCTCGGTGTAAAGTTGGGCGAATTGCTTGCGGTACTCCGCTGCCTGGGCATCGATCTTTCCTGCGGTGCTTTTCAATATTGCGGGATCGACTTTGATTGAACCTGCCATTACTTTCCTTCCTTCCGAATGCTATATCATAATTACATTGTAACTACGATATAGAATATCACAGCTCGTGCAGATTCTCGCACTTAATGCAATGAGACTTTTATTGAGTTTTGGATTCCCCCAACAACTAGCGGGATGAGTTGAGTGGGCTAATCAATCCGTTATCTCGGAGCGTGCAATCGGATTCCTGAAGCATTTTTCGCCGTACAGACTTTTGAGCTCACCTCATTGAGCTTGTTGCGCGTTGCGGTCTCGTTAAGTCCTTTTAGGCTATAAGAAAGTTCTGCTGCCTCATAAAGACGTGCTTGTGCTTGTCCGTAGTGATATTGAGCATTAGACAGATGTCTATTCGCATTTGCAGTAGCTGTTGCCAGTCTGTTTTTTTGTGCATCGGTCAGTGGCATATCATCACCCGCTCAACTTGTTCTTTGCTTTGGTATCCGCACTTCTGAATTCGTTATCGATAGCTTGAAAATAGTTGATGGAACCACTAAGCTGTCCGATGGCTGCCGCAGCTGGAATCGCCGCATAGAGTCGACGCTCTTCGGGCAATACACTCCATCCATTGAAGCAATTTCGAGCAGATCGTATGGCGTCATTTGCCGCTGCGATATGGCTTTCTGCTTGCTGAAGTTTGGCTGCAGCCTGACTTGCCGCCGAATAACTAAGCGCGACAGCCCCGCTTGATGCCGATTTAAAGACATGGCCTGCCTTCTTGAACCAAAGTCCCACTTTTTCCATAACTCCTGCAATAATGGCTTTTGCCTTTGCAAGGAAATTAGAAATGCCAGCTACCGCAGCAAAGAAACCTTTCTTGATTGCCTCCCATTTTCTCTTTTCCCATTCCCATCTTCTGCTCCATGCCGCAAGTACCTGCTTGCCCCACCAAACACTAGCTTTTTCCAAGAAGTCCATAAGCCAAGGGCAGTGCGTATAAAGCCAGTTGGCTAATGCAAGCACACCGAGCAGGACAAGTGCCACAAAGAGCCATTTTATGAACATAACGATTACAGCTACTGTGATTGCTGCTATGAGCAGTTGGGTCTTGAGATCACGCCCATTCACAATCTCTCCAGCCTTGATCTTATCTGCAGCGCCTTTTATACCATGACCCACCTGATCTTTTGAATTTCCGTATAATGTTTCTTTGCTACCTTGCGGCTTGCATAGCAAGGGAGGCGCAATCCCACTCACAGGATCGTTGGCGTTATCATGCCTTTGGATAATAGACGCATCACCCTTTTGTTTACCCAGCCAACCGCATTGAAAACCTGGTGCATTTATTGCGATTACCCCTCTGATACTAAATTCGCCGAGTAATTGACAATACATTGCCAAATTGCCACCCAGCGAATGACCAACTAAATATCCGAATGTACTGCCGGGGTATTTTCCCTGCAGTTCCCTCAACCAAGCTGCTGCCGCTCTTTGCTGAGCGGTTTCTCCTGTCATCAAGCCAACATCTGCAAGTATCCAATCCTTGATCAGGTTTTCAGGATTCGTGGGGTTTTCACTTCCTCTGAATGCAACATGAATCTCTTTTGACTTTGGCTCCTGAAGTGCCCAGCCCGACATGCCCGATTTATCGTACTTCACTTCAAGCGCTTTCAGATTCGCAAGACTGGGATCCTTGAGGATTTCTTTTACAGCCCAGTTGTTACCCTGATCCGCAAGCGGACCACCTGCTCCAAAAATTTCTACAAGTGTCCTACCGCCTATCGGCTGACCATTGTCATCCAAGTATGCTAATTGCGCCAGTAACGAGGCTTGATATGCACTAAGATTACTCATAGCTCATTTCCTCTTTATTATTCCAGCCACTAAACCTTACACCCAATCTTCCTATAGGATCCTCTTTGTACTCTAGCGTATCCCACATAAGATTAGGAATATCCACGCCCTTGGTCTCAGGGTCGTCTTCGTGCACGCAAAACCATAGACTGTTCGAAAGGTTTGGCAGTGTCACCAGTCCTACTGTGCGAAGATGCTCGATGAGCTTGATGCCTCGTTGCTGCATATCCTCCTCGCTGCCTGCCTCAAACCCATCATCGATGAGGTAGATGGTGCTCCCAAAAGATGATTTGCGAAATCCAGTTTCTTCATCGATATATTTGTCAAGATCCGAAAACGGATCACCAGGACGATACGGTGAAATAACTTTACCGCCAAGTTCCCACCTGACTCCTGCTCCTGGAAAATACTCATGCACGATTCCTTCGAGCTGTGGATAGAAATAGTGTCTTGCAAGAACAAGCTGGTAGTTATCGGTCAACTCATCGTTATTCTCACCACTTCGCATATTGACTTGAAATTCATCATTAGGATAGGTGCTTGAGGCACAAAACACTTTACTGGCACTAGCACCTTTACCTCGGTATAACACAACAAACGTATCGTCGTATTTCTCTTCGAGATAGGCAAGTATCTTCGCATTGCTTGGATCACCGAGTAGTCCTGCTGAGTCCATAGCATCAATTGGGTTAAACACGTTCGATGTACCTCCACATCCTGCTAGCAACAAACAAGTGATCATGATCAATATGGCGACTGTAAAACGATTCACGTCTTATGCCAGAGCTCTCTTGGCAGATTGCTGCACCTTCATATCGACTTCTCCATACTGCTCGGCTACCTTTTCGAGAAATTTAGCATACTGCTCCACATGCTTGCGTTGATGAGCAGTTGACTTTTTTAGTGCGCTTACACGACTAGCGAGCTCACTGCTTGCATTGGTGTCCATATGCGTCTGTGCCTGTGCAATATGTCTTTCGATATTTGTGAGGAGTGTCTTTTGCTCAGCAACAGTCTTTTTCATCTGGCTGACATAGCTTTGCACCATGGCAGGATTAATCGTGATATGGCAACTTTTCGTCATGCCTACAACTCCTTACCAGCATCTTTGTGATCAGCAGAAACTATTTCCTCAAATGCATCTGACTGTTCCATTATACTTCCTAGCATACCGAACATATCGGTAACTGTATCTTGAAATTCATTGAATTCCAAAGTATCGAGCACGCTTTCATCCATCTGCTTACCAACCTCAGATAAAGCGGACTGCAATTCCTGATCACTGGTTGCACGCGAGATGGCAGCCCCCAATCGCTTATTGAGCAATTCTCCTTCGTGAAGCAATTTTTGCCCATCGATTGAAGAGCCATCCGAAGCATCATCTGCATCAAGCAGGAGTGCCTCGATTGACGCTAATTGATCCTCATTAAGGCCGCTTGCCTGCGCCTCAGCCAAAAAATCAGCGACAGATGACTGATTCGACACCATGATTACTTCCCAGCCTTTTTCTTGACTTTTTCAGCGGCATCGGAATAGATATAAGCGGCATCTTTTATCGCTAAACCGCATTTTTGCACATTGGTCGCAAATCCATCACAGTTCTGAAGGTAGCTTTTCATGCGCGAATCGAAAGTACTTGCATCTTTACCTTTCCAAGAAGAGCTCAGACCTTGCGCAGCTGTTTTATGCTTCTTTGCAAGCTTAGTGTATGATTCGCCTGCAGAAACGAGTCGGGACCCTACACTTTCAAGCGAATCCGGATTAACCGCCAACTTATCTTTTGCCATGATTTCTATCCTTATAAAAGATTATTCTTGCTAATCTCTTCTTTGCGTTATAGCCTAAACTCTACCCACCGAAACTTGCCGCACCGGTGTCCACTGCCTTCTCTGCCTCATCATATGCGGCAGCAGCGGCATCAAGGAACTTGGTGTAGCTATCGATATAGGCGCGGTACTCGGCGAACTTTGCAGCATGGGCGTTGAATACCTGCTGTGTGGTATCTGCGGACTTCGACTGCCACGCGCCGGTCAGTGAGTTGACTTCCTTCTTGATACTATTCAGAGTGTCTTCGAGTGCGCGGTTGGTGTTAGAGATACGACTTGCCGATCCACGTACCTCTGCCGGAGTAATACTTATTCCTTGCATGATATATCCCTTCTATTGATATGTATTAGTGAACGGTACAGACTTACAGCTTGCTTGCCGCAGTCTTGATGTCGTCTTGAGTTTTCTGGTAGGCACTCGACGCATTCTTTAGAAACTGCGAGTACTCATCCATCAGTTTTGCCATCTTCTCGAATTCCGGCTTGAACCCTTCGATCTGGGTAGTGAATGCTTGGTTATCGGCACCTTGCCATGCGCTCTTCATGTTGTTTACTTCAGTGTAGAGCTGAGCGAACTGCTTGCGGTACTCGGCTGCCTGAGCATCGATTTTACCTGCAGTGCTTTTCAATATTGCGGGATCGACTTTGATTGAACCTGCCATGGATATTCCTCCCTCAAGATTTGATAGTTACATTGTAGCTACGTTATATGTTCTGTCAAGTGAATTTTGTGGCTTGTGTGGCTATCGAGCGGAAATGTCACAGAAATTATCAAGCAGAATACCGGCAATGATTGTTCCTATTGAACCAGCAGGCACAAAAAGAACAAGGGCTGTTACGTTAAGCCCCATCAAAACCTGCCAAAAGACTTATCGGACCAAGTGAAAAGCACTTATGCCACAGCAAGCTTACTTTCTAACATCCATCTATCGAATGGCATCTAGGGAATTCAGTCTACCTTGCAGCTCCGATTTGATGTCTTGGAGTTTTGCTGTCGTCTTATGTGCGTCGACACCCTTGAGGTGTCCAGCCTCTGTGATGCAGGTATCCACCTCCTGCATTGCTTGTTGAAGATGATAGCGTGTCTGACTTGCATACATACGACAGTTACCCTTGTTTGCCATAATCGTCGAGTAGTTCATAAGTAGCCACCTAATCTATAGCGATGCAAGTTTTTTCACGGCAAAAGCCTCTGCATTTTTGAAGTTTTGTTCTACCTGACCAAAATATGTCCTTGTGCCGTTAAGCAATCCCGTATTCACGCCTCCATATACCATGGGATACCCACTCTGCCTTGGCTTATTTTCAATCAAAGCCTTTGTATTATAGAGTCCCACATTAAATGAAAGGGTCTGCAGTGCCCCTTGAAGTCGCCCCAGTTGATCTTGGGCATCAACAAGATGCGTCATTGCTCTTTGTGCTGCTTCAGATCCATTAAGAGCAGCAAAAAGATTGACACTGATGTCGACACTGACGGCATTTTTGACCGCCAATGTCAGCTTCTTAATCGAGGTACCGATCTTTTTGATAAGCATCCCCAGATACTTGCTTGCCGCAACGAAAGCTACGAGGATCTCAAATGTTAGACGGAGTTGTCTGGCAAAAGGAAGGAAGCTGTACTTATCCAGAAGCTTGCGTCCATTCGTCTTGATCTTCTCAAGGTTGTTCGTGATATATGCGATGCCTCTGTCAATCTCAGCCTTCATGTTGGCAAGGGTATTTACGCCGAATTCCAGAATCTGTAGACCGAGCTTTTTGCCAGCATCCCATTGATCCTGTGCCCAACTTATAAGCGGCTGGAGAACGGTGACATTAAACTCTGTAAACCGCAGCCACACTGCTGCACCAATTTGTTGCAAGGCAAGTAGGTCACCAAAGAAGCGCAAAGAGTGGAATAGCGGACCCGCTTCTCTCAGGTTCGAGAACAGATAGTCATCCGTCAAATGATTGAAACCTCCCGAACGATGGCCGAAATCCAAGAACGTTCTTTGCCCCGGCACTGCATTTCCCGTAAAAGAGATGAAATCAAGATGCAGGAATTCGGTGATGCGGTGACTGTTCTTTAACATCCCGTTTTGTGCCAACCATGCCAATTGGGTTGCAGTAATTCCAGGAGCATTCAGTGAATAACACTCCCAATTACCGTCACGTGTCAGGGTCATCATCTTCATCATATATCCCGCAAGAGACATACCCATGGCATCCTCGATAACGTATTCTCTCTCGACCCTGTCGAAGAACTCATTCAAGTCCCGAAGCTGAGGTGAGGTCATGCCTAAAGAATGCATGAGATTGGTTCTGGAGTCATTGATCATTTTGAAACCTTCGGTATCACGCGCCACTATCGCAACACCTCCGGAAGGTTTTTGGAAAGCAGCTGCATACAGTCCACTTTCGCTGTTCCTATTTTTGTTATCAACATCGACTACTTTCCACTCAAGCATCGACTTGAGCTGGGGCTCGCTCGCGATATACGCGCGTAGAGAGGGATTGCTTTTCAGTAAATCCCAGACCGTATCTCCAACCTTCACCCCATCTTTGATTATGTTGCTCATAACATTAGTCTGGAACTGTTTGACCTGATCATGCGTAAGACTCATAGCTACTCCTCGAATCCGTGATACTTAATCCGCATGGAGCCCTCATGCTGGCTCTCATACCATGCAACTCCGAAGTCTCCGCTGGGATAACCTAATGATCCCGTAGTTCCCCTGCGGGCGCGTTCCAGTACGGAGGTGACCGGCTCCCCGGTCTCCGAATCGAAGGTCAAGGTATCGGTGGGGATATCGTCGGGAAGGATCAGCATTATGTTGTCCCACCAGCTCACCAGTTGTCGCTTGTTCAGCTCACGCATGATGCTATCGAATGCGATCTTGATATTCTCAGGATCACGCTTCTCAAGATGCATACGAAGACTGGTGAAGGCTCCTCGATCCTCGTGTAACTGCAGGAGCTCTGTAACATCGCCACCCGCCCAATCGGTGTTGAGCACCTCGCCGCTTGCCATATTGGATTCTATCAACCAGACGATGTCAGTTGCCTCCGGTAGATACTTCTTGACGATTGCTGTGATCTCTGGCAGCATCTGGTGCTGGGCTAGAATCATCTGATATCCATCCCACATGACATGCTTGCCGTTATCATCCATCAGATGCAACTCGAATATCTCATCGGGGTTGTCTGCCGGAGCCGCATAGACCACACCAGCAATGCCGGTCATCCCCATGTTGCCGAAATAGATGAACTCCTTACCGTATTTCTCCTTAAGATGAGCAAGTACCTCTTCTTCACCGGGCAGTCCGAAGGTGCGCTGTTTGTACAAGAGATCCTGGATATTTTTGGCATACTCTTCTTCCGACATATTGGAATTAGGCATAAAACCACACCCTATCACCATCAAGGCGACCATTGCAACAATGGTCGCGATACCGATTGTCCGTATGTGCTTGAAAAACACGCTCACCTTATTTCCCAAACGAGTGAGCACGCATGAATATCTTATTTTCTGAGTCGAGATAAGTAAGTGCCACATCATTGAGGAAATCAGCATGTCTGTTGATCTGAGTCTCCGCATCCTGTATGTCTTTTTTCATCTTCTTTGAAAGTGAACTGAGTTGCGATGAGGCGCCAGAATCCCATGTGCCCGGAATCTCATCGATGAGTTGCCTTGCTCTTTTCAATCGGTTGAGCTGTGCCTTGTTGCCGCTCAGTATCTTCGCAGCCTCTACCATAGCCCTATTGGTATCAATGTGACATACTGACTTAGACATCTTTTCCCACACCTTTCATGAAATCAATCAGCGCAGCATTTATGTTATCCATGTCATATGTAAGGGTATCAGGTAAATCATATACGACTGGATTTTGTGCCACATAATCCAAAAAGCCATGATCGATGGCTTCGCCCAAAAGCACGCCGAGTTGATCGACATCGATAATCTCCGAGATATCTGGTGGATCCGCGCTGGGTCTGAAGTCACTTTCACTGATATCAGCAGACTTGGCTAAGGCCAGGCATCCATCGATCAGCGAGTTAATTTCTTCCAGCTCGGTATCTTTGGTCATTTTCCTGCCTTTTTGGCACTATTCTTTTGAGCCTTGGAATACTCACACGCAATCTCTGACATGACAATCCCATATTTTTCCATGATGTTGGCAATTTTTTGTGATTCATCTTGGAACTTATCGAGTGAGGCGTAATACTTATCCGCATCACGACCGGTCCAGCCTTTGCCCTTAAGTGCTTTTGCCGAAGACACAATCTTTTTGGCATTGCTGCGATATTCTTCCGCAAGCTTCCAAAGTGAGTCCCCCTTGCTCTTGAGAGTATTGGGTGTTATCTTTATATTCTTAGCCATTACACCCCCACTTCAGCTCAATCAATCAGCAAATCAAACATCCCTACCCGCCGAAACTTGCCGCACCGGTGTCCACTGCCTTCTCTGCCTCATCGTATGCGGTGGCTGCAGCTTCGAGGAACTTGGTGTAACTGTCGATATAGGCGCGATACTCCGCAAACTTGGCGGCATGGGCGTTAAACACCTGCTGTGTAGTGTCTGCTGATTTCGATTGCCATGCGCCTGTCAGCGAGTTGACTTCTTTCTTGATGCTGTTAAGAGTATCTTCGAGTGCTCGGTTAGTATTTGCGATACGACTTGCCGATCCACGTACCTCTGCCGGAGTAATGCTTATTCCTTGCATGATATATCCCTTCTATTGATATGTATTAGTGAACGGTACAGACTTACAGCTTACTTGCCGCAGTCTTGATGTCGTCTTGGGTCTTTTGGTAGGCACTCGACGCGTTTTTCAAAAACTGCGAGTACTCATCCATGAGTTTTGCCATCTTCTCGAATTCCGGCTTGAACCCTTCGATCTGGGTAGTGAATGCTTGGTTATCGGCACCTTGCCATGCGCTCTTCATGTTGTTGACCTCAGTGTAGAGCTGGGCGAATTGCTTGCGGTACTCGGCTGCCTGAGCATCGATTTTACCTGCAGTGCTTTTCAATATTGCGGGATCGACCTTGATTGAACCTGCCATTGATATTCCTTTCACTAGCCTCCATAATTGTACGTACCTACATTGTAGCTACGTTTCATTTTGTGTCAAGCAATATCTAGGAATCACACCCTAGAAAAACATCAATCCATCACCATTCTTGAGTTCAAGCTCCTCAGGGGTTAGATTTGTGTTGAATAGGTTCCCTGTTCTTGCATCACATACAACCGTTGATTCATCGGGCGCAAACAGTACATTGTCCTGAAACAATGCCTTCATGAGTTCAATGGATTCAAAGAGGGGTTTTTCATATGGGATCGCGAAGTCATCTCGAACATTTGCTGCTGGGACATTCAATTCCACTATAATCTTGCTCATACCTATGCCTCCAGCATCTTCGCAATTGTTCCCGATCCCTTATCAACAACAATTCCAAAATTGTCTCCAATATCTTGATAGAACGATCCTTGTGCTTTTAGATGGTATTGATCTCCGAATCCATCTCCTATCCAAAGACCATTCTCAAGTGAAGTGAAATCGCTCATCCACGATTCGTATGCAATACTGGAGAACTCGTCATTCGTGCATACCGAAATGAATGATCGGTTACTGTTTTCGCTCAATTCTTTCAGTTTTTCAATAAACAACTCTCGTGCCGCATACTCAATTCCCTCATAAATTGCGGGCAAATTAACAAGGCAAATAAATCTGACTGAATCATCGAGCTTCACTCCCTCAATCAATTGCTCGCTGGTAAGCATAGTGGCCCCACTGACACCACCATCTCTGTCTAGGATTCCAACTTCATCAACTAATGCCACACTTCCTGGCATCTGCTCCGCGCAAATATTCATGAGGGTTCTTGTGAATCGATAGCAATTATCATCTCGTGCCATCACAAACGTCATCTTTTGCTTCGAGAAGTCATACGGAATGATCTCGAGTGTCTCGCGCGAAACTCCTGTTCCCACACATCGTTTCTCGACATCATTTGCGCATATGCGCAGCGCATCATTGGTGACGATATCCGGCAGGCTCGGTACCGGCTTTGCTGATTGGCCGCTGTCTTCATCCGCCATCTGCGCACACGCTTGACGCAACGCGCGAGGATTATCCGCTAGCTCCTCTGAGATAAGAGCGGATTGGAATTCAAAGACACCATCTTCGTTTTGATAGAGTCCTCGCCCCGGCTTCTGCGGAGGCACCAGACCACCAATACGCCCGAATACTGCCGAGTAATCATCCATGTCGGTAAATGACAAACATATCTGTTGCTTGAAGTTCGCCTGCAACTTATAGCGCACGGCATTAGGAGTTGCCGCCGTCAAAATGAAAAAGATGCCATACTTGACACCTTCACGTGCCAGTACAGATATCCAGTCTTCCGCGTCTTCATGCACCTCTGCGAATGCCGTCCAATTGTTGATCGTTACTACAATATTGGGCAATGTGCCTTCATTAGCTTCGATATAGCTCTCGAAATCACCGCCATATTCGACAAAGAGTTTTTTACGCTTGCTCATTTCACGATCAAGCATTTTGAACAGGTTCTCGATCTTTTCCTCATCGCTTCCCAGCAAAACATCTCCCACATGAGGTGCAGGCGCAAATGCCGTAAGCGTTTCGGATCCGAAATCGATGATGTAATGGTTGATGTGCTCAGGCGTATAATCTTGCAGTGTCGAATGGATGAAGGAGTTTATGAAATGGGTCTTGCCGCTTCCCGTCATTCCAAAAAGCAAGAGGTTACCGTCTTGTGAGAGGTTAAGGCGCATCAGATCCTGTCGCTGATTTGCCGGATCATCGAATTCGCCCATCGCAACATCAATGGTAAACGTGCCACCTTGTTGCACCTGATATTTTTGTATAAGTGAAGGCAAGTAGATACGATCTGCGAGTGGCTCTAACCAAAGAGGCGTATTAACAACTTGCTCCTCTTCAGCTACCTGTATCACATAGTCGGTTACCGCGTCGAGTTGTTTTTGTTTGCTTACCTGCTGATTGGCTGGAGTAGGGTTTACTTGCGCTACCGGCTGTCCCTGATCGTCAAGAAGTACTACTGATGCATCATATCCACGCTCGACACGATCCGAGGGCATATATGAGGCCCCTGCCCACGCTGATTGCCCCATCTCGAATAACTCGTTGTAACCTACCTGAAGATAGTAACGTCCTACCTCTACCAACTCAGCCGCATCAGGACGCTTGATCATCTCCATCGAATCCGATTTATCCTGCACCTTCAGACACACCTTGAACTTGCTGTTCGCCCAGATTTGGTCATCGACCACACCCGATGGCTTCTGTGTCGCTAAAATGAGGTGTACGCCTAGGCTTCGTCCAATACGTGCCGCACTTACCAACTGCTCCATGAATTCAGGTTGCTGGGTTTTAAGCTCTGCGAACTCATCCGAGATGATATAGAGATGAGGAAGGGGTTCTGATATCTGCCCCTCGCGATATAGTCCTTGGTATTTATAGATGTCAATGTTACTGACTCCGCACCGTGTCGTCGCCTCATTGAATAGTGCTTGCCGGCGTTTCAATTCTGATTGGATTGATGCGAGTGAGCGATTGACTGATGCGCCATCAAGGTTGGTGATAACACCCACCGTATGAGGAAGACTGGCGAATGCGTTAGCCATACCTCCACCCTTGTAGTCAATAAGCACGAACGCGACTTCGTGCGGATGGAAGTTGACGGCAAGTGACAGAATGAACGTCATGATGAACTCTGACTTACCTGATCCCGTCATACCTGCGACAAGTCCATGTGGCCCATGATTCTTTTCATGCAAGTCTAGGTCGAATAAATCCCCGTTGACACCTACGCCAACCGGTACCGCCAGGCTCTTGACAGGATTATTCTCTTTCCATCTATGCGAGGCGTTGAGATGCTCCGCTTTGCCAACCTCATACATCTCCAAGAAGGTAAGCATCTTCGGTAATTCAAATGCCTCTTCTGCGCTTTCCAGGCGAACGTTTGCAAGTTTTACCGCAAGTTTATGAGGATTGAATACAGGAGGTTTATCAGGCGCGAACCCAAGATGAGTGCCGGTGGTATCGGACCTGTCATAGAGCTTCGATTGCTCTTTATCCAGCTCAAGAACCATGTGACAATCTTTCGGTAGATAACGAAGCTCATCATATACTGCAACGACTGAAACATTGGGATACTCGTTAAGACGAAATACCGTATTGAGAGCGTCACATTTCGAGGCAAGGTCCCTATCGAATGCAAAGACTACATAACGTTGGGCCTGTGTCGCCCCAGTCTCATCTTTATCCTGGGCAATCGCCTGCTCGATAACCGCACTAAGACGACGTACCTCTTCAGGAGTCGAGGCAACAAAACGCATATTGAAGTCATCGCTCCATACGTGAGGAAGCCATCTCACAAAATCCCATTGTGTGCGCTCAGCCTCGTTGTAAATGAAAATGAACTTAACTTCATCATAGGAGTGTAGGGCGGCAATCTGGAAGATAAGCGATTTCATCATGTCGGTGGTTTCTTGGCGATCACCCACAAGACCAAGACTGAATCGCTCAGTTAATGAAACACCTACAGGAACGTGATTGAGTATGCGAGGTGTGTCGACAACCTCGAACATTTCATCTTGCAAAGAATCTTTTTCAAGAGTAAATGATTTTTCAGGAGTCTGGAACTCAGCTTCAAACGGCCAATCTCCGATACCCAGCCTCAGATGCAGGAAATCATCATTTCCCTCAGTGCGCTCCCACAGGCTCCGATCAAGCGTATCGATTCTGCGGATACACTCATGCATGGGCACGTAATTCTCCTGCAGTATTTCCGATTGCTCGATTTTGTATTTATCAATTTCATCCTCAAGCTCATCGAGATACTTGATGTACTCGTCCGCACGAAGCTTTTCTTTCTTCTTCAAACGTTTAGTCTGATGTTTTCGTTGCAACATAGGCCAGAGTATCGCGCCTCCAGCCATAGCTCCCATACCAATTCCCATGAAATACATCGATGGTCCACTCCGGCCGCTGGTAATCATATTCATTAGCATCATTATCGACATAAGTGCCATAGTGACCGAAGGCCCTACGCTAAGGAGCAGCGGAGTCTCGTCCTTCTCTTCCTTGGTGGGGGGTGCGTCAATCTTAATCTTTGGTGGATTGATTGCTCGCCTGAAACGTGGTGAGCGATAAAACATGGTATTAGGAGTTGATTCCTCAATCTCTAACTCATCTAATACTGGCTGTGTCTTGGGAATCGCCAGTTTCTTCAACGAACCCCGTACCTGTACTTTACCATCGGGATTATTCAGAGCGATAAACCCGTTTCCTATCGCGATGACAAAATCAACAATCGAGACAACATCTCCAATCTTAAGTTCTGCTTGTTGAATTTTTCGACCATTAACGAATGTTCCATTGGAACTTTTCATGTCTTCGATACTGATTCCATGCGCAGATACCGTCAACTCCGAATGGTTTCCTGATGCAAAAGGGCAATCGAACACAATATCCGCATCTGAGGAGCGACCTATTATGATTTTTCCACTATCAGGCAATATGTATTTTGCAAAATGCTTGCGGTCGGCGGTCTCAGGACGTGTGTAAATGAGTACGCGCTCGTCTCCCTCAACAATAGTGACCGTGTAATACTTACCAGCTTCTAAAGGTTGCTCGGCAACCATTTCTTTTTCACGATTGACCACATGCGCGCGACGATTTGATTTGAGATGCCACTTTCCCCCAATGCCTTCAACACACAAAAGGTCTGCTGACGTCCCGTCTTTTTCTACTATCGTAATCCAATGCCTGCCTGCAATCTTTTCAGGAAGAACATGGGTATTCATAAGACCACGTGCAATAAGAATTATTTGCATAGCTGTTCCTTAGAGTTTTAAAGTAGTTCGAACGTAATAATCGTGTCTCCAATTACGATGGCATCACCATGATGAAGATGTGTTTTCGATATCTGACGATCATTAACAAGTGTCCCATTGGCACTATTGAGATCCTCAATAATCGCCTTGCCATCTGCAACCTGAATGTTTGCATGATGACGTGATGCCAATGAATCGGTCACAATCACATCACAATCATCAGAGCGCCCAATGAGCACCTTGGTGACAAATGGCACTATGCGATTTCTTGCAAACACCAATCGCGCAGTAGGATCCTGGCGCGGGATGTCGTACTGCCCACGACCAACTCGAATAATGCGTCCGTCAGAACGTTGCATCTTTGCAATGAGATTAGCGTCACGCCCTTGTCCGGGAATAGGAATTCCTCGCTCTGCAAGTGCTTGTTTTAGCTCAGTAATGCTTTGTGATTTGCCCGTTATTTCAAGTATGTCCTCTAAAGTGGAGATGAGTACATCTGTATCATCAGTTGACGAATGAAGCGTAGCTGCATCCCCGTCAAGAAGAGCCTCGAGGGAACGAACACGCTCCTCTGCGTCTAATACCTGTTGCTGTCGCTTAACAAGCTCCTGACGAGTTATCGATAATTCATCCTGAGCTTCCCGAAGCCAAGCCTCTAACGTGGCAATCTCCATTGTATCCCTCCGTATTACCAAGTTATATGTACTTACATTTTATATACGTTATAACTTTAGCATACTGATGTCTGTGTGCTCAGCTCAAACTAAAGAGGAATTTGAGGAAATATTTCCGAGTCCCTGAAGCTCAATCCGCAACACGCCCATAAGGTGCGCAACGGTCCTATCGAAGTTGAGAGTATTACGTATTTTATTTAGTCGTTAATGAGGCGCAACTAAAGGAAACGTTGCATCGCTGTAAATTGATCTTCAAGAGACAACTCTTTAATCCACATTTCCAGATATACCGCTTCGAGTACTTCGCTCTGCATCTCATAGACTTTTGCTGCATCGAAAAGTTGCTTCTCGCTGCCTCCACTTTGTTTTGCCCAGAGAAGTTTCGCTAAAATGGTATCTTCGGGACTCGATATATTAAGCTGTTTTCCAAAAAACTCTATATTTTGCTTTCTCGAGAACCTCGACTGGTCAAACTCGGAATCAGTTAAAGCCCAAATATCCACCTTGTCACCAGTGTTCGAGATGATATTGAACATACCTCCCGTACCCATGGCTTTCTTTGCCGCATCGACATCATAGTAGTAATCATCCAGTGAGAAATTGCTCAAAAATGATTCGATGCTGTCAGCAGTAGCGATAACGACAAAGTCAATGTCATGTGTTGCCCGTGGTTCTCCCTGCATGCTGGATACCAGTGAACCTGTGAGCATATAATCATTGCCGCTTTGGGTAAGTGCTTCGATAACACGTATCAATAATTCTGATTGTGACATGCCTGCCGCCTTTTTATATAAAGCTGATTGAGTTCATCACTCGATAAATGGGGGTGGCGATTCTTCAGTCCTGCCATAAAGGCTGCATTCGCCAGCTCAGTGAGTTCAAAGACCTTTTCTAGTTTTTCTTGCGGCGACATACCTTTGAGGATCTCGTGGTATCGCTGTTTATTTGGATACGTCTTCATATCACGACTATAACATAGTCTTTTTGTGCTCAAGGATTGCACTTGCCATTTTGCTACCCTGCGATCATATGTCAGCAGCATACGCTATACGCACACCTGCATTGCGAAGTTCATCAATCGCCTTCTCGCCATCATCGGGCTGTAAGTTGACCGCGCGCGTCGCGTCAACCACAACTGCGGTATCAAATCCTTCTGCAATAGCATCAAGAGCAGTGAATTTCACGCAGTAGTCAAGAGCAAGTCCTACGATAACCACGTTTGCAATACCTTTTTCGCGCAACCAATTCGCAAGTCCGGTATCACTCTCTTGTGCATTATCGCGAAACGCACTGTAGCTATCCACCTGGGGATCGGCACCCTTAACCACAAATGTCGCAATCGATTCGGTCAGTAAATCGTCATGCAGTTCGCTTCCATACGTGCCCGCCACACAATGATCCGGCCAGAGTACCTGATCGACACCATGCAGGTCCACTATATCCCCTACATTGCGCCCTTCATGAGAAGAGGCGAATGAACCGTGTCCTGCTGGGTGATAGTCAAGTGAGGCGGCAATCCATTTGAATCGACCCATGAGATCGTTAACGACAGGAACGATGCTGTCACCGTCCGGCACCGCAAGTGCTCCACCTTCACAAAAATCATTTTGGATATCAACGATAATCAGTGCGGTTTTTGCTCTATCGTTATTCACGTTCCGAACCCCTCAGATCACGCATCAATGCAAGCCGTCTATCATTCAATGATTCCTCAACACCTACCGGATATACATGAGGACGCAAGAAACGCTTATGCGTGTCATCAAGTCGCGCCATGTCTTTCGTCAACCGCTCGCGTGCCTGATCAAGCGTCGGAGTTTCCCTCACTACTTCACCTGAGCGCATAATAGGAACGAGCAACTCTTCGTGCTGAGTACCTTCAGCAAATGACTTGCTCCGCGTCGGGTCTGCTGGATCCACCATGGTCATATGACGAGAATCGGGTGAAGGCGAAATCAAACTCTGATCATAAATCATATCCCCATTCATCATGCCTGCATCATCATAGTATCGGCGCAATCCATGCACTCCCGGAAGCGTCGCTTTTACAATCTGGTCTGAGATCTTCATACGTGGTTGCCATACGCCATCGGCATCTTTGATTGCAGTCATCTTATAGACCCCATCAAGAGCCGAGTATGCGCCGCCTGTCACCATCTGGGTTCCGACACCCCATACATCAACACGGGCACCTTGCTCCTTGAGCGAGCTGACGGTATATTCATCGAGTGAATTACTCGCCACGATACGAACATATTCAAGGTCTGCCTCATCCAGCATCGCCCGTGCCTGCTGTGAAAGCCATGCAAGGTCACCGGAATCAATCCGAATGCCTAGCAACTTCTCGCCACGCTGCTCCATCTCATGCGCAACGATAATCGCATTGCGCACTCCTTGGAGGGTGTCGTAGGTATCGACCAATAAAACCGCATTGTTTGCCGACGTCTTTACATACGCGCGAAATGCCTCGAGCTCACTCTCGAATGACATGATCCATGAATGAGCATGAGTCCCCGCAACCGGAATGCCGTATTTCTCACCCGCTAGAACGCTACTGGTCGCAGACACGCCTCCCACATACGTCGAACGCGCAGCCATCAGTCCTCCGTCGGGACCTTGCGCGCGGCGCAGTCCAAACTCGAGCACCTCGTCACCTTGGGCCGCTAACACGCATCGTGTCGCCTTTGTGGCAATCAACGTCGAGAAGTTGATGATGTTAAGAAGCGGTGTCTCCACCATCTGACAAAGACTTACCGGACCGATGACCCGCAGTAGCAACTCTCCTGCGAAAACGATCCGCCCTTCTTCGACCGCATCGATATCACAGGTGAATCGCAGTTCAGCGATGTGCTCAAGAAACTCATCCGCAAACAAAGGCGATCCATCCCGTGCCTCAAGAGTGCGCAGGTACGCAATATCCTCGTCCGTAAAGCGCCAATTCTTGAGAAAATCAATCGCAAGCTCAAGACCTGCGCACACCGCAAATCCACCTTCAAACGGACTGGTGCGAAACGTCAACGAAAAGCATGCGTCCGGCTCAGGCGCGCCTAGCAAGAAGCGGGCCTGAGCCATCGTCAACTGATACAGATCTGTGTGAATCGCTGAGTACAATTACTTCTTGAATCCTAAAATCAAGTTGCCTGCATCATCATAGAGAGAAAGACTATTCCCCGCTATTTTGTATGATGCGACACGTTGGAGTAAGCCGATAAACGTATGCTCCGCATTGTTTACCTCATCATCGATGCCCGCCATCTGAGTCATCGCGCCGTCCTCTATGACCAGCTCATTGTCGCCAGCAAGAAGATATGGTCCCCTGACTGTATTGACAGGAGCTTGCGCGAAATACATCCCATCCTCGTTAAATGTGATGCTGGCAAGCCACTCTCTGCCTTCGGCAAGGTCAGCTGCCTCAGCACCCTCGATATTATCTGCCATCGCAGTCAATACCCACTCGGGACCGATCAAGTCGCTTCCCACCTTATCGCTCTTATCTTTCTCATCGGACTTGTCAGCTTTTGCCGAGTTCTCCTTCTTGTCGCTCTTATCCTTCCCATCGGAGTCTTTCCCATCGCATCCCGCCATGAACAGAAGGCTCACTCCCAACAACGCTACAATCAGTAACACCCACTTTTTCGAAGTAAACATGTCCTACCTCTCTTCCTCTCTCTAAACCTGACGCCCAGGTTTATTACCCATTCAGTTTCCGAGCCAATATCTCATTGACGAGCTTCGGATTCGCCTGTCCTTTGGTTTCCTTCATAATCTGTCCGACGAAAAATCCTATCAGACCTGTCTTGCCGCCCCGATACGCTTCAACCTGACCGGGATTTGCGTCCATGACCGCATCGACCACAGCCTCAAGTTCACCGGTATCGCTCATCTGCTTAAGACCACGTTCTGAAGCGATGTCTGCCGGTCTATCACCGGACTCGACCATTGCCGCAAAGACCTCTTTCGATTGTTTCGAGCTGATAGTCCCCTCATCGACAAGCAAAACGAGTTCCGCGATATGCTGCGGTGTGATTTTCACCGTCTCGATGGTTTCATCGCTGGCATTCAAATGCGCGCCAAGGTCATTGAGTATTACATTCGATACCGACTTGGCATGATCGATTCCTGCAGCAGAAACTGCCGCCTCATAGAATTCAAGGAGTCCCAACTCGGCTGTCAAAAGTCCCGCATCATGTGGCGGAAGACCATAGGAAGACACAAAACGCTCTTTTCGTGCATCGGGAAGCTCCGGTAACCGCTTGCGAATGCCTTCGATATATTCATCGGTAAATTCGAACGGCATCGCATCAGGTTCAGGGAAGTAGCGGTAATCATGAGCCGTTTCTTTGGTCCGCATCGCGTGAGTCACTTTCAGCGCGGGCTCCCAATGGCGCGTTTCCTGAATCACCTCGCCACCCTCATCGAGTACTGCGGCCTGACGGATTATCTCATAGGCGACTCCGTCATGAAGCGACTTGAATGAATTCATATTCTTCAGCTCGGTCTTCGTACCGAACTCTTTCTGGCCCCGCGGACGGATCGACACGTTCGCATCGGCGCGCATGGATCCTTCTTCCATATTGCAATCGCTGACCCCGAGTGTCAGCCAGATCAAACGAAGTTTACGCGCGAATGCGCGGGCCTCTTCCGGAGTCCGAATATCAGGCTCGGACACGAGCTCCATCAATGCGGTGCCCGCACGATTGAAATCAGCAAGCGAGTATTCCGCACCCGCGATACGACCGTCAGCACCGCCCACATGGATCATCTTTCCGGTATCTTCCTCGAGATGAATCCGTGTCACTCCGATAGAAGCGATATAGCCATCATCGGTTATTGTACAGTTCTCGGCCTCCGCGCGGTCAAGCCTTTCATCGGCACCTTCGCCTATCTCGACCAGAATACGCCCATCGAAACAAAAAGCCGGCTCGAACTGAGTGATCTGATAGTTCGCAGGCATATCAGGGTAGAAATAGTTCTTTCGATGGAACTGGCTTCTCTTTGCAATCTTGCAATCTGTTGCCAGACCTGAGAGCACCGTCCAATCAATCGCCTCTTTGTTTGGAACCGGCAGAGCACCCGGCATGCCCAGACACGTAGGACACGTCCGTGAGTTGGGTTCTCCCCCAAATGCCACAGGACATCCGCAAAACATCTTCGTATTGGTCGCGGTAATCTCTGTATGGATCTCAAGTCCAATGACTGCTTCGTAACGCTCAAGCACTTCTGTTAATCGACTGTCTGCCATGTCTTTCCTAATCTCCTATCAGTGGGCGAGTGCGCCTGTATACAATAATACGGGTAAGCCAACAAAGTAATCGGAATCTTTCGCAGGGAATTGCTGTGAGACATTTCCGACGCGTACCGTTGCAGGAATCGGTACCTCGATCGGAATAAAACCGAGGCTTCTCAACTGCTCGCGAGCACTCGCGGGGTTTTGGTTCAACACATTGGGAACCCTCGCCCGAATGCTGTTTCCACGCGCTACGAGAAGTTCCATCGTGTCACCTTTTCGGATGAGCATATTTTCCGGAAGCGGCATTTGAGCCACAATCGTACCGGTTGCCACCTCACTGTGAAAGTAAGGATACAACTTCACCCCGAACCCTGCCTCTTCTATAATGAGTTTCGCATTCTCTTCTCTCATTCTTGTCACTTCAGGCACATTGCTGTCAGCACCCGGAATACTCTCTGAAATGGCATATTGAACCGGACTTCCCGGATAGGTGAGTTCATCCGATCCAGGAGTCTGTGCGACGACTTCCCCGGTTTTTCCGAATGTGGTCGCGACAGAGTATGGCAATGGAATGAATCCCGCACTTGAGAGTATTTGCTCAGCGTCTTTGGCCGAGAGACCCATAACTCTCGGTGTCGGTATCATCGATCCCGCCGGTCCTTGGGATACGAGCACGCTGACTGTGCTTCCCGCTTTCACAAGTGTCTCACCCACAGGAAGTTGCCCGACAATATCACCGACTGCAGTGAGTGAATCGTATGTGGGTATCTCTTCAAGCGTCAATCGCGCCATATTGAGAGTCTCTTGCGCCTCAGCAACGGATACTCCCGAGACATTAGGGACTACTACCATCTGCGATTCACCCGAGATAATAAGGGTCACCGTTGAGCCCCGAGGCACGATTCTGTCGACCTTGGGATTCTGATTCAGCACAATCCCCAAGCCCACGTTAGGGTTTTCCTCCTCGATAATCTCACCAACCGATAGGCCGCTCTCGCGAAGTGCTGTCGTCGCCTGAGTGCTGGTCAAACCGATAAGATCCGGAACACGCGTCGCCCCACCACCGAAGTATCCGAAGTACACAATAGCGAGTGCGATAACCGCCATAGATGCCAAGGTGATAAGTATCGGCTTTATCAATTGCTTGTATTTGGAAGCATCGAACGTCGAAGTGTCTTCCAGTGTTTCGAATTTAGCAAAGGCTTCTGCCTTAAGTTCTTTTTCCTTCTTGTCTGTAGCGTCAAGCCATTTAGGGTCTTCGGCTTCCTCATCTTCCAAAGAACCGGTGACTTCGGCCCGAAGATAGGTCAGATGTTTTTCGATAGCCGCTTCACGCTGCGCAATACGGATTACCTCATCCTCGATCACATCAGAAGCATCAGTGCCAATGACAGCGAGATCTGTTACCTGTGGACAATCATCCGTCATGTATTACACAGCCTCCACGCTATGGGGCGGACGCATATCGAATGCAAAATAACGCTCAAGTGCCGCTGCCGTTTGCAGAAGCGTCGCCTCATCGAAATGACTGGCCATCAATTGAAGTCCCAAAGGAAGTCCTGTGCAAGAGAGTCCCATAGGAAGAGATAATGCCGGCACACCCGCGAGGTTTGCGGGAATCGTATAGGTATCGGAAAGATACATCTCAATCGGATCATGAAGTTTTTCATCAAGTCTAAATGCAGGTGCCGCAGTTGTCGGCGCCAGAATAATATCGTAGTCAGCAAACGCTTTGTCGATATCCTGCTTGATAACCGTGCGAGCTCTTAACGCGCGATCGTAATATGTATCATAGTGCCCGGCAGAGAGCATATGCGTGCCGAGCACAATACGACGAACAGTCTCCGGTCCGAATCCTTCAGCCCGTGAGCGGAGATACAGGTCGAGGACATCGGTCGCATCATCAACACGCAACCCGTAGCGCATGCCATCCAACCGCGCAAGATTCGATGACGCCTCTGCCGATGACAGAGTGTAGTAAGTGCTGAGTGCATACTCGCTATGAGGTAGAGTTATTTCCTCCACATGAGCACCTTCTGCCTCAAGCGCGGAAACCGCTTTGAGGATACCTTGCTTGATCTCAGGATCGAGACCCTCGGCCTCCAGAAAATCAATCGGGAGTGCCACGCGTAGTCCCTTGACACCAACATTAAGTTTCGCAGTATAGTCACCTGACTCTATGTGCGCGCTTGTCGCATCATATCCATCCTGACCCGCAATGACATTCAGGGTCAGTGCGATATCTTCGACTGTGTTGGCGATAGGTCCTACCGTATCAAGAGAGCTGGCAAACGCCGCGACTCCATACCGAGGCACCCGACCATACGTCGGCTTAAGTGCCACCGTTGCGGTAAAAGCACCCGGTTGCCTGATAGAACCGCCTGTATCCGAGCCCAATGAGATGGGCACCATCCGTGCGGCTACCGAAGCGGCGCTTCCACCACTTGAACCACCGGGAACATACTCGAGATTCCACGGATTATGCGTGGGACCGAATACGCTGCTCTCAGTTGATGAACCGAATGCGAGTTCGTCGAGATTACATTTTCCGATAGGCAATGCTCCGGCATCCAGCAACCGTTTAACAGCAGTTGCCGTGAAGACGGACTCGAAATTCTCAAGCATTTTTGAGCAGCACGTCATGCGACTGCCCACAAGGTTCATATTGTCCTTCAGGCTGACAGGGACTCCTGCCAAGGGGCCCAATTGGTCAACCTCACCAGCTCCGATGCGCGCATCCACCCGCTCAGCCGCCTCATATGCCAGCTCAGGCGTCACTTGCACAAAGGCATTGATATCTTTATCGTGCGTGTCAATCGCAGCAAGAGCCGCATCCACGCGCTCACGTGCCGTCATCTCCTTGGACAGAACGGGATTCACTACGCGTCACCTCCCGGCGCCACGATTCGTGGCACAAGAAATGCGCTTTCCTCACGTGCCGGTGCGTTCAGTAGTGCTGTCTCGACACTGAAGCTAGGACGCAGTTCGTCCTCGCGCGTAACATTATGCATGGGTATCGGATGAACGGTCGGCTCTACCCCCTCGAGATCAAGTTTCGAGAGATTGCCGATATGATCCAGAATGTCATTAAGTTCAGTCTGTAATGCCTCGATCTGTCGATCATCAAGCCCGATGCGGGCAAGCATCGCAACATTTTGCACTTCTTCTTTCGTGAGTGCCATAGAGCATACCTTCCGTATAGAGAACGAGTACGAATTAACGTTCTAATAATACCAGCGTAGCCTCCACAATTGAATGATTGTGAGATTCGTTCACAACTATCGCAGAAAAGAAATCTACAGGTAGAATGTCGAGTAGAACGCAGCCGCCATCAGCGTAGCGTTATAAAGCGCATGTAAAAGAATCGCAGGCCAGAGTGTTTTGCGAAACTGCGCAAGATAACCGAGTGCAAGACCCAGTACGAAATGAGGGATAAATGCCCATAAGCTGGCATGATAGGTCGCAAATATCGCGGAAGACACGATAAGGGCAATCCAGTTAGGCATTGCCATCTCCAGTGTTGAGAGAAACACTCCGCGAAAAATAATCTCTTCGATAAACGGCGCAAGCACCACGACACAGACAACTGCCAAAACAATGCTCGTGGTCGAAGTCCCGAACATCGTGAGCAAATCATTGGTCGAGGTGGGAGTCCAGCCATAACTGAGCGTGACATAATGCCACAGCATACCCAGTCCGCGCGTCACCAGAAGCAGTATGAGAACAAGCACGCCCGAAAAACACACATTGCTTACCATTGACAGCGGAGTTTCAAGCTCATCTTTCTTTGCGGGCCTCAATCGATACAAGGTTGCGAATTTGTAGTTATGTCGGTGCGCAATATAGACCACGACAAGTATCTCAACCACATAGAAGACAAGAACAAGGATGAGCCGCAGCATCGCCTGCCCGGCCCCAGGAAGTAGCTGAGCCAGTGCGCTACTAATAACATTACTACTGACAAAGAACGCAATAATCAATGTCACACTGATAAGAATCAGGTCAAACCAGTTCCACATGACATCTGGTCGAGGATGTCGAAATCGAGTCTTCCGCACTTTCTTCTTTGAGTGCTTACCCGCCAAAATCAACTACCGATCCAGATTCGATAATCCGCACCAAATCGCCCTCAGTCAATAACGGAATGCCAAGGGAAACCGCCTTGTCATACTTCGAGCCAGGGTCAGCACCGACAATCACATAAGAGGTATTTTTCGATACCGAACTTGAAACGGTTGCTCCAAGGCTGCGAAGATCATCAGTAACTTGAGCGCGCTTCAAGTGTTCGAGCGTTCCCGTTAATACAAAAGTCAATCCCGCGAGCGTATGTTTCGAGGCATCAATCGGCTCGGTCTCAAGCACTACGCCGGCTTGTTTTAATCGACTCACAAGACCGTGATTGGACTGGAGACTGAAAAACTGTCCGATGCTTTGAGCAATGACCGGTCCCACACCGTCAAGTGCCGTAAGCTGCTCTTCGGATGCCTCCTCGATAACCTCAAGTGACCCGAATTTTGTAATAAGCGCATCCGAGACCGTAGCACCTACATGCCTGATCCCCAGTCCGAACAGCAATTTCGCAACAGGACGTTTTTTGCTTTTTTCGATGTTGACCATTACTTTCGATGCCATCGTCTCACCAAATAGCGAAGAGCTACCGTCTTGTTTTTCTCTCAACAAATCGAGCGCAGCCAACTGATCGAATGTAAGTGAATAGAAATCCGCCACATCTTTGACGAGTCCCGCATCAACAAGACGTGCGATAGTCTCTTTGCCGAGGCCCTCTATATCAGCCGCCCCGCGACTTACCCAGTGCTGAAGCTTCTCCTGACGTTGCGCCGGACAAAGCGCATTGACACACCGAACCGCGACTTCATCTTCCTCGCGAACAACAGGAGTATCGCAACTGGGACACCTGTCAGGCATAACAAAAGCGTATTCATCTCCGTTGCGGAATTCCACGAGCGGAGCCACAACCTCAGGAATGACATCGCCCGCTTTACGCACGATGATCGTGTCACCGACCAAAATTCCCTTGCGCCTGATCTCATCCTCATTGTGAAGTGTCGCTCGTGTGATTGTCGAGCCGGCAACGAGAACAGGGTCGAACTCCGCAACCGGAGTAAGTACTCCGGTACGACCAACCTGTATGACTATATCGCGAAGAACCGTGGTTTTTTCTTCGGGAGGAAATTTGAAAGCGATTGCCCACCGCGGAGCTTTTGCCGTATATCCCAGTTCGTCTTGTAATGCGAACGAATCAACTTTGACAACCACTCCGTCTATTTCATAGGAGAGGTCGAAACGGCGTTGGAGTGCGTCTTCGCAGAATGCATAAATCTCTTCTCGCGTCGTGCATCGCCTCACATCAGGATTGGTCGCAAATCCGGCTTCTTTCAAAAGCCGGATAAAATCAAACTGAGTCCCTACCTCGACCTGATTGGGCGCACCGTCCGCACGCGCATACATGTACGTTGCCAGTTCGCGAGATGCTGTAACGCTCGAGTCTTTCTGTCGAAGAGAGCCCGCAGCGGCATTTCGGGGATTTGCGAACACTTTCTGTCCCTCGCGCTCCTGATCCTCATTGAGCTTCTCGAACGTATCTTTCGGAAGATACGCCTCACCTCTTACCTCGAATCGAGGTAGTGTGGCAATGGGAGGCTCGCTTATCCACGGTGGGATATCCTTGATGACACGCACATTGGCAGTAATATCTTCTCCAAATGTCCCATCGCCACGTGTTGCCGCTTGCGTGAACAAGCCGTATTCATATGTAAGCGCGATTGACGAACCGTCAACCTTGAATTCCACTGTATAGACAACTGGTCCGACAGCCTCCTCGACGCGATCAAGCCATGCGTCCAGCTCAGACAAATCCATCGCGTTATCAAGTGAGTACATTCGCGCAATGTGCTTGACCGATGTGAAGGTGCTTGACGGAGCTGTACCGATACGCTGAGTCGGAGAGTCAGATGTAATCAGCTCAGGGTGCCGGGCTTCAAGTGCCTCCAATTCACGCATAAGCGAATCATAGGTCTCATCGCTGATGGACGGCGCGTCCTCAGCATAGTACAGATGTGCGTGATGGTTTAACTCATCCCGTAACGTCTTTATGCGCTGTACTGCATTTTCGTCCACAACTGGTCCATATCTGTTCTATAATGAATGGGTCATGACAGCTATACAGTATAAATGTTAGGGTCTCTATGCGTAGGATCATTTCTATACTTATTATCATATTGTTAGTTTGCGCGTGCGCTCCGACACTTGCGGGAGCATCGCTTTCAGTGCAAGATATTGAGTTGGTTACTGTAACAGCTATGCAAGATAGCGCAGGCGACTTTCTTATGTATCGCGTATTCACAAAACAGGCGACATCACTTCCCACCACGATCAGGCTCCAATTGGAGCCTGGCGCAAAACCAACGGATGTCCAAGAATCGAACGGTATCGAATGGTGGAAAGCATCCTCATCCCAAAGTGGCGATGTGCTCACAATCAATCTTAAGCGAGGTCGAATTGCCGAGGTTCATGTCAGAACCAGCAATCTCTTTACCAAAAATGCTGACGGCACAATTACTGCAACCGTTCCGCTTGCAGCTCAAAAAGGTATTGTGAATGTTCAACCAGGAGCCACGATTCCTCAAGGAGAAATCTGTGTTTCTCCCGAGCCCGTAGAAATAGGCTCTGACTTCGGCACTGCTCTTTTGGTAGCTTCGGTCTATGTTGACATGACTAAGACGGATGCACCGAATGAAATGGCATTCGTATTTGGGGAAGCGGGCATGACCTATTCTGCGACAGAGATAGCCATGGATGCCGCGCCTGAGCAGCCGAAAGGCAAATGTTGCTGGTGGCCGCTAGTAGTATTGTGCGTCCTTTTTGCTCTGCTGAGTATCCTCTATTGGATCGTTCGAGAGCGTGAAGGAGGGGACGAAGAGCCTCCTGAAGAAGATGGGATTGTCGAAGAGGATGAAATCGTCGAGATTGGCGAAGTCGAATCGACTGATTAGTAGTCTTCATATATCAAAATTCAAATAATGCGGGGTGCCGTTTTGCGTAAGCCATGGTTTAGGTTGTGTTAGTCTGCGCCAATGTAAGTAAGACAGCAATGTAAGTAATGCATTTCTGTTTGGTATTACTTTGATACAATTATTACATGACATATTACACGACCATGACATCAAAAGGCCAAATCACTCTTCCTGCATCTTTCAGGAAGGAATTGGGTTTGCAATCAGGCAAGAAAATAGCTGTCTCGCTCAACAATGGATCTATCACCATTAAGCCACCATCATCACTTGATGAAGTGCGCGCATTGATGCATGAGGAGATGAAGGCTAAAGGGACGCTTGATATTCCTGTTTCGAGTGGAGATGGCTGGACAGCACATGTGAAAGAAAAGTATGGCAGCTAGTCTGGACACTAATTGTCTGCTTCGGTGGCTATTGATGGACACGCCTGAGCATACTTTGGCAATCCAGCGTTTGGTTGACACAGGAAAACCCTATCATGTTGTCGATTCCGCGCTTATCGAGGCGATTTTCATACTTGAGAAAGTAAAAGAAATAAGCCGTCCCATAATCTGTCAAGCAATTCAAGTGATTTTCTCAGAACCGAATATCAGATGCAATCGAGAGCTGTTCGAGCAAGCATTTGAAGACTACGTGCAATTCTCGGATCTATCGTTTGTGGACTGTTATCTTGCCGCAACCGCAAAAATATCCGAAAATATTCCCCTCTTGTCTTTCGATAAAGCTCTTGCAAAAAGACTTCCCTATCAGGTATCACTTGTACCCAGTGACCCAATTGTATTGAATTAACAGACCTGTGCTGCCGCAAGTCTTGCAGCAACCTTTATGGCTTCACTCACCGTTGGATGAGCAAATACCGTGTCGCTGAACTGCTGTACTGTTGCCTTCATCCTCATTGCGATTGCAACCTCTGCGACTAGCTCGACTGCATGAGGGCCAACAATCTGCGCACCGAGCACTTCTCCTGTTTGCTTATCAGCAACAAGTGACACAAACCCGTCGGTATCGCCCTCAGCTAATGCCCTTCCATTGCCCGTAAACTTCGCAATACCCGTTGCGACTTCGCGCTGTTGTTTCTTTGCTTCTTCCGTATTAAGGCCAATTGAAGCGACCTCTGGATGCGTGTAGACACATGCAGGAATACTCATATCGTCTGGCATATCTTTCAGACTGCTGCCTTCAAGTTGTGCCATAACATTATGCGCTGCAATTTCGCCTTGTGCTTCAGCCGCATGGGCAAGCATGATTCCACCCGACGCATCACCGATCACCACACACGGATAGGGTGTCGGACAATCATGAGATCCTACGGTATAACCTTGTGGGAGTAACGATGTGCGCCCAACAGCGCAGAGCAGTATATCCACCTCAAGTATATCGTCGCCTTCGAGCGTAACAATAACCCGATTGCCTTCTTGCGCAACTCCCGTAACGCTCGTTTTGGTTTTGATTTCGATGCCCTGCCTTTTCAAGGCACTCGCAAGCGTACGTGCAGTCCGCGCATCGTTGTAGGGCAAAATATGGTCCGCAAGTTCGACTATCGTAACCTTTGATCCAAACGCGGCGTAGGCGGTCGCCAGCTCAACCCCGATAACTCCGCCACCCATAACAATCAGTTCATCAGGAATCTCAGTCAGCTCGAGCGCATCATCACTCGTCCATACCCGAGAAAGACTATGATCGATAAAGGGCAACTCTGTCGGAACACTTCCCGTAGCCACGATTACGGCATCGGGTGACAATTGTCTTTCACTGCCATCTTCAAATTCGACCGAAACGGTAAAGTCGCCTTCAATAGTGGCAGTCCCCTTAAGCACCTCAATCTTCATTCGCTTACACTGCTTCTCAAGCTGGTCACGCAATTCATTTACTATCCGGGCTTTGCGCTCACGAAGTTTCTCAAGATCGAGTGAGGGTTCGGTCGAAACAGTAATTGCCAACTGACCTGCATTGCGAACGCCGTCAAGTGCTTTCGCGCTCTTCAAGATGGTTTTCGTTGGAATGCATCCCCGATTAAGGCACGTGCCGCCCAACTCGTCTTTCTCAATAAGGGTGACTTGGGCACCCCAAGCAACTGCCTCAAATGCCGCGGCAGTACCCCCCGGTCCGCCTCCGATGATTACGATATGATGCGTCATAAGTTCCCTACCGTATTCCTGCTCGTTTGATAACCTCGATACCGGCTTCATCCTCTCCCAGCGGCATGATATGAATACCGTCGGCAACTTCAGCGATCATCCTCGCCTGCTCTACCGCAATATCAATTGCCTCCGCAAGAAAATCATCTGCTGATTCAATGCGTCGTTTAAGTACTTCGGGCACATGAAGTCCTTCGAGTCGATTGTTGATAAAAGTGATAACGCGAGGAGTCTTCAGTAGCAATACGCCGGGAATGACTTTCGCCCCTAATGCCTGAACCTGTTCGATCCGAGGCGCGACTTTATCGATATCCATAATGGCCTGGGTCTGGAAGAATCGTGCGCCTGCCTCGATCTTTTGCGCAATACGCGCGAGTTGAGCATCCCAAGGCTCGACATCCAAAAAGGCTGCCGCGCCCAGATAGAATGTGGTCGGCTCACCAATAGACTGACCATCCATGTTCGCACCCTTGTTCAGATTGCTCGCAAGTTGCAATAACTGCGTCGAACTGAGGTCGAACATTCGTCTTACCGATGCGTCATGAGGAGGATTGTCCCCGGTAACCGCAAGAAAATTACGAAGGCCGAGTGTGTGTGCCGCAAGCAAATCAGATTGGAGTGCCAGACGATTACGATCGCGACACGTTTGTTGAAAGATCGATTCGATGCCTTCATCTAGTGCCATACGCGATGCGGCAAGAGAGGAGAGGTGCAACGTTGCACCCTGATTATCGGTAATGTTGATCGCATCAACCACGGGCTTCCACGTGCGAATGGATTCGAGCATTTCCGAGCAGTTCACTCCATGCGGAGGCGCGACCTCACCAGTCACCACAAACTGCCCTGCATTCAATTTCTTCGCAAATGTTGAGGAAGTCGAGTCGGGCAAAGACGGAGACAAACTCTGCAGCGCGCAATCTGATTCCGCGTTAGCATCTGATAGGTTATGCGCGAAGCCCTTGTCGAAGCCTTTTGTCCGACTTGATTCCTGTGCCATCAGCTCGACAAATGCACAGGGCTGCTCGCCCTCTACTTCGCAGAGTCCCTCCCACATGGCACCACACGGTCCGTGAGCAATTCGTTTGGGACAGCTCATTGCAATACTCTCATGAGTGACTCGACCAACGCGACACACGAAGGAGCATCTTCACTATAGTTCGCCTCCGCACCATTGGCCCACGCCTCGGTCACAACCGCACCGCCGACACATACCGGAATATTCGGCATCTCTTCGGCAAGCGCATCGATTGTCACTTTCATCGAAGGAAGCGTTGTCGTCATAAGAGCACTCAAGCAGACTGCTGCTGGATTCTTTTCTCGCGCAGTCTCCACTACCGTCTCAACAGGCACATCGACACCTAGATCGATAACATCAAAATCCTGACTTTCAAGAAGTGCTATGCAGATGTCTTTCCCAATGCTGTGAATATCGCCTTGAACCGTCGCGAATATCACGGTTCCTTTTGGTTCGATATTATCTTTATTTCCTTCATCTGCTTTTCGCGCTTTGATGGTATCGAGCGCAAGCATGAGTTGTGGCAGAAATATCTCGCCTGATTTGAATTTCTCGGCAAGCTCAGTCATCGAAAGTTGAGAGATGTCCTCAAGAGGAGCACTTTCAAAACCATCTCCGTCCCCTGTTTCCGTTATCTCTTGAGGATTAACGATCGCCGCATCCAGGCCGACAGCTTTCGCCTCTTCGAAAAACGTCCGGTTGACAGCAGCGCGATCGGGCATCCCGTGACTGATATTGCTGATACCGAGCACGGTTGCAAGCCCTGCTTCACGAGCAAGCTTCATCGTAGCAAGTGTAACCTCAGCCGAATGAGGATCCGCTGCTTGGGTCAATACCAAAGAATCAATAACGAGACGATCGCTTTCGATTGCTGCTTCGCGCGCATGCCATCTAATCGCGTCTACGACCTTCATGCGCTCTTCAGGAGTTTCGGGAATGCTTTTTCCGTCAAGCGCAAGTGCGATCATGCAGGCACCGTACTTCTTCGCAAGAGGAAATACCTGCTTGTAGCTTGCGGAATCTCCGTTAACGCTGTTAATCAACGCGCGCCCCGGGTAAAACCGTAGTGCAGGCTCAAGCGCTTCATAGTTCGAGGTATCGATGACAAGCGGAAGATTCGTAATACCGCTTACTGCATTTACAACCTGAGAAAGAAGTGCGACCTCATCGACGCCGGCAGCACCCACATTGATGTCAAGAAGGTCCGCTCCTGCATGTTCTTGTTCTTGGGCAAAACGCAGCGCGCTCTCGAATGTGCCTGCGAGAAGCTCATCTATGAACTCCTGCTTCCCTGTCGGATTGATACGCTCTCCGATCAGTTTGGTCTCGCCTTCACCGATGAGGGCGTATCCGCGTGGTCCTGCCACAACCGGCATATCGAAGCCTCGACCATCAACCTCCACACAGGATTGACCGCCGATCTCATCAGCAATCGCTCCCGTATAACTAGGAGTGCTTCCGCAACAGGAACCGATTGCCGCGACCCCAAGCTCTCGTGCCGCAGCGGCAAACTCACCCATCTCATCCGCAGTACCGGGAAATACCGTATTTCCTGATCCATCAAGATACGGCAATCCCGCATTGGGCTGAGCAATGACGGGGAGTCGGGTTGCTTTTACCATTTGCTGAATGAGGGACTCGAACTGCTTCGGTCCCAATCCGCAATTAAGTCCGACCGCATCTGCTCCCACCGCCTCCAGGATAATGGCAGCGGTTGCGGGATCGGTACCGGAAAGCTCCATATGACCGTCCATGTTGCAGGTGATCGATGCAATGACCGGAATGTCTGCGGCAACTTCCTTGCACGCGATGACAGCCGCACGAATCTCGGCGATGTCGGTAAATGTCTCAAGTAAAAATGCGTCGGGATTCTCCTTATGAAGCACTTCGGCCTGTTGCGCGAAGGCATCATATATCTCATCGAAAGACGCCTCGCCAACCGGTGCCATCACGAGTCCGGTCGGACCCATATCCGCAAGAATATGGGGAGCCCCGCCTGCGCGCGCGCTCTTCATGCCGATGCGATTGATCTCGACAAGTTGATCTTCCAAGCCATGCTCGGCAAGTTTAGGTGCTGATGCTCCGAATGTATTCGATATCGAGCAATTCGCACCTGCAAGCACATAGTTCCTATGGATACTGGTGACCACATCGGGCTCAATCAGGTTGATGAGTTCCGGTGCTCCCATATCCTCGAAACCTGCCCGATGAAGCATCGTGCCCATTGCACCTTCTATTACGAGCATATCGCGCCCGAGGCGCTCCATGATATCAGGCATTGTTATTCAAGCTCCTCATCAATCGCTTTTTTTGCGCGAATCGCTTCCTGCTCTTCCTTGGCACGACGATACACCTCACGTTGCGCCCGCTTGGCTTCCTCGATGATTTCTTCTCGACGCTCTTTGCTTCCGAAGAATTTTTCATCAAGATTAATGCGTCCAATCGCATATTGGGTCGCCATGAACCAGAAGATGGCGATCCAACCAAAGGCCAGCACAGACATCTCGATAAGAGGTCCCCAACCGAATACTCGAAGGAACAGAGTCCATTGACCGGATGCTATCGCATAGATGATTGTCCCGATGAGCGAGAGTATTACCCACACCGCCCAAATCCTTGAAAATGCAAGGGCTGTCCGACCACCTTTTGACGAACCGAGAAAAAATGTGGTGACAAATCCCATCGCTCCGGTTGCAACGAATAGAAATCCGATGCTGACAAAAGTAAAATCAGAAATCGTCTGAAGTCCAAAATACATATTCCTTTATCCTCTTCCTTAGTTTCTAAGCAATTCCGACATGACAAGATATCCTGGATCGAGAACCCATCCCGTCTCTTGCGCTGATTTCTCACTATATGAGGTGGCTTCATCAGGAGCGATGCCCGATCCCCACAATATAAACGGTACCGCCTCGCGTACATGGGTTTTGATTGCGATGGGGGTGGGGTGATCCGGCATCGCAAGAACACGCACATCGCCATTTTCTTGCGCGTAGCTCAAAACTCGGGACATAATATGATTGTCAATCGCCTCGATTGCTTTGATTTTGCCCTCGACATCACCGGCATGTCCCATTTCATCAGGAGATTCGACATGAATGACAACGACATCATGATCGTTGAGTGCCGCAAGTGCACCTTCGACCTGCGCGACATAGTCCGTATCAGGCCCGTCAGTAACCCCTTCGACATGAAGCGAATCGATATTGAAGAGATTGGCAAGACCGTACAGGAGATCGACTCCACTGGTCATAATCGCTGTCTTGCCATACGTCTGAGTAAAGTCAGGCAGACCCTGCGGTGCGACTCCCGGCCAAAACGGCCACAGATCGGTAATCGGTAACTGCCCTGCCTCGATCCGTTTCGCATTGACAGGATCGGCTTTGAGAAGCTCATGGGCACGTGCTGTGAAATCGGCAAGTACTTGAGCACCGGCACCCTGTGGCTCACATCCCTCTATCGATTTATCACTGATATCGTGCGGTGCGGTATAGGTGGCCTCCAACAACTCAGGATAACCTTTGACCACAAGGATATGACGATATGCGACTCCAGGATAGAGCGTGAAGGATTCATCGTTGAGATGTTCAGCCAATCGCTCGACGATAGCACGTGATTCAGGCGTCGTTATGTGTCCGCCCGCGTAGCTTTTCATGATGCCGTCTTCGAGGGTTAAGGTATTGACGCGAAGCGCTGTTTCATCGGGCGCAAGTTCAATGCCCATCGCCGCGGCCTCAATCGCTGCACGTCCCACAAAGTTCTCATCGGGATCGAATCCCAGAATCGAAGTGCAGGCAGCAGATGAGGATGGCTCCAAACCCTCGGGTACTGTCTCAGCCAGACCGACTTTTCCCTGTGTTGCCATCAAGTCGAGAATAGGAGTTGACGCCACCTCAAGAGTCGTGTGGTTTTTTAACAATTCTAGGGGCCACCCGGACGCACCGTCGAGTATAACTACGATATACTTCATAGTGTTATCGTACACCAACGTCTAAGGATTAACCATGAAGTTCACGGACACACGTACCGGCATCCAAAATGACCTCACATTTACCGATGTCATCGTCAAAGGAATCGCTCCCTCAGGTGGATTATTCGTGCCGACAGAACTCCCTTGTATTAATGCCGAGCAACTGCAATCGCTCGCCGCCTTACCTTATTGGGAGCAGGCAGCGAAAGTCTATGAGTGGTTCAATATCGATATAGGCGATGATGCTATCGGGGAAGCGATGGCACAGGCGTATGGCTCCCAGTGGGGACATACCGATATCGCTCCCATCACCACCTTGACTGACAATGTTCATGTACTCGAGCTTACGCATGGCCCGACAAGCGCATTCAAGGATATGGCACTGCAATGTATGCCTCGATTCCTCTCTCTTGCGCTCAAAAAGATGCAGGAGCGCGGAAAGCTGGATAAAGACCTACTCGTCCTTGTAGCCACGTCCGGAGACACTGGCAAAGCAGCGCTCGATGGATTCGCAAACCGCGATCAGACCAATATCATCGTGTTCTATCCCGAGGAGGGCGTCAGCGACCTTCAGAAAAAACAGATGGCGACTCAGATTGGTGAGAATGTCGGGGTTTACGGCGTGCGTGGCAATTTCGATGATTGCCAGTCCGCTGTCAAAGATGCGTTTGCTGATGATGAGTTCAATGATTGGCTCCATGAAAATGTGGGGATCCAGCTCTCGAGCGCAAACTCAATCAACTGGGGACGACTCATGCCGCAGATTGCATACTACCTCAGTACTTGTGCGCGGCTTAAATCCGACGGCAGGCTCGCTGATGGCGAAATCCTCGATATCGCGGTACCTACCGGAAACTTCGGCAACATTCTCGGTGCCTGGTATGCCAAGCAGATGGGGGCACCTATCGGACGATTGATCTGCGCATCGAACAGCAATAACGTTCTTACCGATTTTATTCGCTCCGGCACATACGATATCTCCGATCGTCCATTCTTCACTACACCAAGCCCTAGCATGGATATCCTCATCTCCAGTAATCTAGAGCGCCTTCTCTATCATCTGGCAGACGCAGAAAAGACAATGAAATGGATGGACGAGCTCAAGACCACCGGATCATTTACCGTCGATAGCGCAACACTTGATGCACTCCAAAACGATTTTGTAGGTGGATGGATCAGTGATGACGAATCCCTCTGTCGAATCAAGCGCTGCTGGAAGGATCATCAGTATCTTATCGACCCTCATACTGCAGTCGCTCTCGACGTAGCGTTGGACGAACAAGAAAATAATCCTGTTCTCATTGTGGCGACAGCACACTGGTCAAAATTCGCGCCGAGTGTTCTGCGCGCACTTCTCAAGGTCGATTTCGATGAACCACTCCCTGAACCGTATGCAGGTCACTCCGATTTCGAGACTTTGGATGATGTCACCGAGCTCGCTTCTGGCTGCTCACCCGTACCTGAGGCAATTGAGAGCCTTCGGGCAACTCCGTCACGATTCAAAACGGTGATTGATGCGACACCCGACAGTATCAAAGGTGCCGTACAGGACTGGGTTGGTGCAATCTAAGGAAAAAGTATGGCGCGCATTCTCATAATCGAAGATGATTCTACGATCCGGCAAGGCATTGAATATGCATTGCGTCGCGCTGGATACAAAATAAAATCACTTGAGACCGGAACAGGTGCCCCTGAACTTATCAGTGAATACGCACCCGATCTCATCATTCTCGATTTAATGCTACCAGGTCTCTCGGGTTTCGAAATTGCCGAAGCAGTGAGAGAGAGAGATGATGAGACGGCCATTATAATGATCAGCGCGCTTGGGGAAGACAACGACAAGATCGCCGGTTTTGCGTTGGGCGCTGATGATTATCTCTGCAAACCATTTTCCACCGATGAGCTTCTGGCACGCGTCAAGGCGAATCTCCGTCGCGTGCGCCCTAAGGAGTTGCTTGACGAGAAAGAGATTCTAAGAATCGGAGACCTCATCATCGATCCCGCATCCTTTGCTGTCACAGTCGCCGATAAACCGATTGCGTTGCGCTCAAAAGAGTTCGCGCTTCTTTACGCACTCGCGCGCAATCAAGGCAATCTCTCAACCCGCGAGACACTTGCCAAACAGGTGTGGGGACATGACCACTTACCGAGTTCTCGGACTATCGATGTGCATATCCGTCGCCTTCGTGCTCTAATAGAAGAGTCAAGTAACTATTCGTACATCCAGACTATACACGGCAAAGGGTATCGATTCATCGCATCAGGAAAGGATGATTCTCCTCATGAGTAATGACCAGAATCCCTTAATCAGAACCGACTTTGTCGCTGCGGCAAGTCATGAGCTCAAAACTCCGGTAGCAGGCATTGAGCTTCTTGCCGATACACTCAAGATGGCAATCGAGGATGACAATAAAGAGATGGCTCTCGAGATGACGGATACACTCAAAGCTACGGCATCCAAGCTCAATACACTGGTTTCCGACCTTCTCTCCCTCTCGCGTATCGAAGACGCCTCGGACTCAAGTAACGTTACTGATATTCGCAGCTCAATAGAGAATTCATTGGTAGCCCACTCGATTGCTGCCGCTCAACATGATATCGATCTTGTCGCTCATCTGGAAGGTATCGGAGTCGATGATGTCTTCGTGGCAATCGGCTCTACGCAACTGACCATCATATTGGATAATCTCATCAATAACGCATTGACCTATACCGATGACGGAGGAAGTGTTGCGATCGACTTAAGGTGCGGCATAACAACGGTGACACTGGATGTCATTGACACCGGTATCGGCATTCCCGAAGACCAACTCGAAAAGATTTTTGAGCGCTTCTACCGCATCGATGAAGAACGTTCGCAAAAAAGCGGCGGAACCGGACTTGGGTTGTCTCTCGTAAAACAAGCGGTCGAGCAAGTGGGTGGAACAGTTACTGTCAGCTCCTTTAAAGGACAAGGCTCGACATTCAGCGTGACCCTTCCGAGGGCATGTTAGGAATCAACTACGGCAATACTCGCTTCAGCGGCACCCTGCAAGACCAACAATTGCATTCCGACGGCACCCGCAATCCAAGCCGTTCCTAAGAGCCAGGCGGCAAGCACATCGCTTGGCCAATGAACGCCAAGATATATACGTGAGATACCGACGAGAAATGCATAGAACAAGCACCCTATCACGATGAGGACTTTCGGCGTCATGGTGGAAGTTGGTGAGAGCACAACCACCTCTATCGTCGCAAGCGCGAGACACATACTCGCCATACTGTGTCCAGACGGGAAACTCGAACTGCGCGGTTTCGCAATCTTTATATCACTATCCTCGGGACGAACGCGCTTGAGCCATGGCTTGAGACCATTCGCTATTGCAGTACCTCCGATAACAAGAACAGCACTGAACCGAGCATCACTCATCCTCCCCAGATCAATCAAGGTGAAGGTAAGGATAAAAGTAAGCACGGTAACACCGATAGTGCCTCCTGCGTATGTGAACACCTTCATGACAAAGTCAAGCCAAGGACGCCGACAGGTTGCTAGCCAATCGGCAACTCTTGTATCGAAGCGCGCTACTGCTTCAGAAGTATTGACATTCTCGGCAAGCTCATAGAATGCATAGAGGCTTCCCACTACAACGAATAATACGCCAAGGAATTCGATCCACCAAACCATACGTTACCCCATGAAAGCGGCTGCGACTTGTTTTTTGCGAGAAAGAACATCCGGCATCCAGGCACTTCCGGTTGAAAGATCGATCTTGAGCGCCTTTTCCGCAATATCAATCTTTCCTGCAGCATAGATTTCCGAGCCTTCGGCTATGATGTCGGTCGCCATGAAGATAAAGACATCGTATCCACGAACCTCGGCAAGCTTCGCCATCTCCTCAAGAACCTCATCATGATGCTCTTTCAAGGGTTGCAAATCAACTGTCTCATGCTGCACGATAGCAATAGACTCATCATGACTGAGGTATTCCTTGAGATCATTATTTATGATTTTTGAGATATTGAGTTCCTCTCCCGCGCTTCTGCTCTGAAGCACCTCGAGACCGAACTCGTTGTGATCGACACCTACAATTTCTGCCAGCATAGTAACCAACCCTCGGTCAACATCGGTCGTGGTCGGCGACTTCAAGATAATCGTGTCGGTCAATATCGCTGAAAGTAGAATCGCGGCTATCTCAGGTGAAATCACCACACCGTGCTCTTGATAGCGCAGTGTCACGATACTCGCTGTTGAGCCGATAGGTATGTTATAGAACAGGATCGGTCCTGATGTCTGAACATCGCCTACACGATGGTGGTCGAGTATCTCTAAGACATCGGCTTCCAAAACTCCCGGGGCTGATTGACTCAGTTCATTATGATCCACCAGAATGCAACGACGTTGCTCACCGCGAACCACATCGGTTCGCGTAAGAATGCCCACGCAACGACCCTCTTCATCAGTAACGATCAATTCACGATCAGGGCTATTGAGCATCGGCTCGATAGCATCGCTGAGCAACTCATCCATACTCGAAAATTCGAGTGCGGTCTCCATCAGACTTGTGATTTTATGCAAATGCACATCCGAAAGTATTCCCTGCTCATGATCCGCATGATCGATAATCTCTTGGAGATAGCACATCGCAAGCGTGCGATAGCTGAGCAATCCCTGAGGACGATCCTCATAATCGAGAACCGGAATCGCACGGAGGTTGTATTTGCGCATGATGCGACTTGTTGTCTGCATATCGGTATCAACATGAATCGAGATGACATCGGTTTGCATCACATCACGGACACGTGTATGGATATGAGAGATAAGTTCAGGGGTTTCGATTCCGAGCTTATCGAACAGGATCTCTGTTTCGCGTGGCATCGGACCCAGACGTGCAGCGACATACCGGTTATCCGGGTCGATCTTGTTCTTTAGCGCAGCATACGCAACTGCAGATACGACACTATCGTTATCGGGATTGCGATGCCCAAACACGTATATAGGTTTCATAACCTCGACCTCCTGAGTGTTACATTGTAGCTGAAATAGGAAAAAGGGTCTTAGTTTTTCTAAGACCCTTCAAAGTTCAGCTCTGAATAAATCGAAGCTGTTTAGCTGATCTCGACCTTAACGCCAGGACCCATAGTGGAAGTAATCACAGCGCTCTTGATATATTTACCTTTTGCTGCTGCCGGTTTCGCGCGAACAATCTCATCAAGCAATGCCTGATAGTTCTCAACAAGTGCCTGAGCATCGAATGACGCCTTACCTACCGGAACGTGTACGATACCGAATTTGTCGGCACGATACTCGATACGACCAGCTTTGAGCTCATTGATGATTTTCTCTACATCCATTGTCACGGTGCCGAGCTTAGGGTTAGGCATCAAAGAACGAGGGCCGAGGACCTTGCCCAAACGACCGACTTTGGCCATCATGTCAGGAGTTGCAACGGTTGCGTCGAAATCAACGAATCCGTCTGCAATCTTAGCGATAAGCTCATCGCCACCAACAAGATCGGCACCAGCAGCCTCTGCCTCTTTCGCCTTCTCGCCTTCCGCAAACACGGCAACGCGAACCTCTTTGCCGACACCATTTGGAAGCGAGATCGATCCACGGATTGCCTGATCCGCATGACGCGTATCAATACCAAGACGAAAGTGTCCTTCTACGGTCTCATCGAACTTTGCGGTTGCGCATTCCTTGACGATAGCAACAGCCTCTTCGATTGGGTATTCTTTACCCTCTTCGATCTTGCCCTCAAAGCCTTGCTCTCTACGTGTTAGTTTTGCCATTATGGCTCCTTTCTCGATAGGGTCTGCCTATCTCCTCCGTGTAAGCCGCCGCTTACTGTCTCTCTCGCGCCAAGACGTGGAGTTGCTGCCTTGTCCGCGTTGTTACTTAGTTACTCGGCTGCAGCCTCTCCAGCTTCGCCCTCAGCACCCTCTTCGCCCTCAACAGCAGCGACTTCCTCTTCCTCGACGACCTTGCGCACAAATTCACGCGTGTCGTGACCAGGAAGAAGCTCGCCGTTATCATCAGTTACGACGATGCCCATCGAGCGCGCGGATCCTGCGATAATCATCGCGCCTGCCTCGATGTCGTTGGCGTTAAGGTCTGGCATCTTCTGCTCGGCGATCTCGCGACATTGCTGCAACGTGACCGTGGCAACTTTATTCGCATGAGGCTCACCCGAACCTTTATCGATGCCCGCTGCCTTACGCAAGAAATACGCTGCAGGTGGAGTCTTGATGATATAGTCGAACGACTTATCCTCATAGACCGTGATCTCAACCGGCAACGTTACGCCCTGACGGTCTGATGTGTCAGCATTGAATGCCTGACAGAATTGCATGATGTTAACGCCCTGAGCACCCAGCGCAGGACCAACAGGAGGCGCAGGGTTTGCCTGACCACCAGGAATTTGGAGTTTTATGAATCCAGCAACTTTCTTAGCCATTGTCTTTTCCTTCTCTCAATCTAATCTATATACAACGCGGGTGAGAAGCAGGTTGTCTCCAACCACGCCCACGTAGCATTTCCAAAGTTAAATACGCTCCACACTTGCGAAGTCGAGTGTTACAGGCGTCTCGCGCCCGAACAACGTAACCATACAGGTCAGCACTCCCTTGTCGGGATTGACCTCGGTCACCGTTGCATCGAAATCTTCGAAGGCACCTGTGCGAATCCGAACGGTCTGCCCGACCTCGTAATTCGAGATGATGACCGGAGCAGCCATGCTTGATTTGCTCTTGCCGAGCATTCGATTGACCTCATCACGCGAAAGTGGTTGAGGTTTGTTACTTGATGTTCCTCCGGATTTGCCCACGAAACCGGTAACACCGGGTGTGTGGCGCACTACCTGCCAAGACTGATCGTCGAGAATCATCTGAACAAAAATGTAGCCGGGAAACAGCTTGATTTCCTGTTTTTTACCGTCATCCTTATTGATAACCGTCTCAGTCGGAATTTGGATATCGAAAATCATGTCTTTCATATGCAGCGATTCGATGCGATGCTTGAGAGACTCTTCGACCTTATTCTCGTGACCGGAATAGGTGTGGATGACATACCACTTTTTACTTGCCATAAGTCTTCGTCCCTACTTTGCCGCGAAGTTGATAAGGATGTCCATACCACCGGTGGCAAGCCAGTCGATGATAAACGTGAAGACCGCAAAGAAGATGAGGGTGATGACAACGATAATCGTCGAATTGATGACCTCCTGACGAGATGGCCATACGACACGCTTCATCTCTGCAACTACTCCTTGCAGATATCCTTTGATGCGCTCAAGCAAACTCGGCTTCTTAGGAGCACCTGTCTGCTTACCGCTCTTCTTTGGCGCGTCTTTCTTTTTCTTTGCGACAATGTCTGCCGCTTCTTTTTTCTTTGCCATGCTACTTCTCGCTTCTTTATCAAACTTCTCATGCCTTGTGGCAGATTAAAACTGGCAGGCCAGGAGGGACTCGAACCCCCAACATCCGGTTTTGGAGACCGGCGCTCTACCAATTGGAGCTACTGGCCTAAGTGTACCTAACGGGTCTCTTTGTGCGGTGTATGGGTTTTACACCACTTGCAGTACTTCTTGAACTCAATGCGCTCTGGATTGAGCTGCTTGTTCTTCTTCGTCGTATAATTGCGACGCTTGCATTCTTCGCAAGCGAGCGTAACGAGTGTTCTCATAATCGTAGCCTCCTAAAAGCCTTATCTTAATGCTGAGAACGTTAAGGCTCGACATGACTGGCACGCCGAGCCTCACCGTTTGCAATAAAGTGTACGTGCGGCTCTTAGTTACTTGAGGATCTTCGTTACACGACCTGAGCCAACGGTACGACCGCCTTCACGGATAGCAAAGCGAAGACCTTCCTCCATAGCGATCGGTGCGATAAGCTCACCGCGGACAACAACGTTGTCTCCCGGCATGACCATCTCGACACCCTCAGGAAGATGTGCGATACCGGTCACGTCAGTTGTACGGAAGTAGAACTGTGGACGGTAGCCATCGAAGAATGGAGTGTGACGTCCACCCTCGTCCTTTGTGAGTACGTAAACCTGACCCTCGAACTCGGTATGCGGGGTAACGCTACCCGGCTTACAGAGAACCTGACCGCGCTCGATCTCCTCACGCTTGGTTCCGCGAAGCAGAATTCCAACGTTATCGCCAGCCTCAGCTGAATCGAGGAGCTTGCGGAACATCTCAACACCGGTAACAACCGTCTTCTGGGTTGGACGCAGTCCTACGATCTCGACCTCGTCATTGACCTTGATGGTACCGCGCTCTACACGACCGGTTGCAACAGTTCCGCGACCGGTGATGGTAAAGACGTCCTCGACTGCCATCAGGAATGGCTTGTCGGTCTCACGCTCAGGAATCGGAATGTAAGAATCGACTTCGTCCATGAGTTCATCGATCTTAGCAGCCCATGCATCGTCACCTTCAAGGGACTTAAGTGCTGAACCTTTGACGATTGGGGTATCGTCACCGGGGAACTCGTTATCTGAAAGAAGTTCGCGAACTTCCATCTCGACGAGCTCGATGAGCTCCTCGTCGTCAACCATGTCACATTTGTTGAGGAATACAACGATGTAAGGAACACCAACCTGACGAGCAAGAAGGATATGCTCGCGGGTCTGAGCCATAGGACCATCAGTTGCAGCGATTACGAGGATAGCGCCGTCCATCTGAGCAGCACCCGTAATCATGTTCTTGACGTAGTCGGCGTGTCCGGGGCAGTCAACGTGTGCGTAGTGACGCTCTGGCGTCTCGTACTCAACGTGTGAGATAGCGATGGTAATACCACGCTCGCGCTCTTCCGGTGCCTTATCGATGTCTTCGAATGCAGTAAAGTCTGCAAGACCTTTGTCAGCCTGACGCTTTGTGATTGCAGCGGTCAACGTTGTCTTACCATGGTCAACGTGACCGATGGTACCAATATTGACGTGCGGTTTAGTACGCTCAAACTTCTCTTTTGCCATGATTCCCTCCTTTAGGGATAGTGACGCTTCTGCGTCGTTTTGTACTGTCTTTACTTATTCACATATATCTGGCATCACTTGCGATAACGCTTGCAATGCATATTACCTGGTAGCGGTGACTGGAATTGAACCAGTGACAACTCGGGTATGAACCGAGTGCTCTGACCATCTGAGCTACACCGCCGTGGAGCCCATGACCAGACTTGAACTGGAGACCTCTTCCTTACCAAGGAAGTGCTCTACCGACTGAGCTACATGGGCGCTTAGCGCAACAACTATGCAGCGCAACTTAACACATATGGTGGGGGCGGATGGATTCGAACCATCGTAGGCATAGCCAACGGGTTTACAGCCCGTCCCCTTTAGCCACTCGGGCACACCCCCATAGGTGTGATTACTTATTGAACCATAGGTACACTTGTCAAGTTACACACCTGCTCGCGTCGAGTCTGCTTTTGTGTCCAAGCAAGACAGCACGCACACAAAAACAATACTCGCACGTGCAAGCTACTTGAGTTTAGAGGAGTGCCTCAAAACTGTCAACGAGAATGTAGAAAAAGGATGATTACAAGCCGAGCCGGGCGTATCCGCAATCCTATTCTTGACGATAATCCGACAAAAATCGTTTGAGACGTGCGCCCACCTCTTCAAGCTGATCCGATTCGGGCAGGTAGACAATGCGGAAGTGGTCAGGGTTTGCCCAATTAAAGCCTCGCCCATGCACGACAAGTACGTTTTCCGCCTTAAGGAAGTCATAGGCAAACTGCTCGTCATCGGTGATATTGAATCGCTCGACATCAAGTTTAGGGAATACGTAGAGCCCTGCTGCCGGTTTTATAGCCGAGAGACCCTCTATATCCTCGACGATACGCATCGCCTGTTCACGTTGTTCATAGATACGTCCACCCGGCACAATAAGATCATCAAGACTTTGATGCCCCTCAAGCGCGGTTGCAATAATCGACTGTCCCGGCACATTGGAGCACAGACGCATATTGGAAAGCATATTGATGCCCTCAAGGTAACCTCTGCGCCCACTTGCACTCTTCTTGTCACCGGAAATTACCATCCAGCCGCTCCGATATCCTGCGACACGATGGGATTTGCTCAGCCCATTGAACGTAACGCACAGCACATCGGGAGCCAAGGATGCGATTGCGGTATGTTTCTTGCCATCGAATACCATACGGTCATAGATCTCATCGGAGAAAATGATCAGATTATGCTGGCGGGCGACCTCAACCATCTCTTCAAGAACCTCATCGGGATAGAGCGCTCCTGTAGGATTGTTGGGGTTGATAACGACAAGACCTTTGGTTCGGGAAGTAATCTTGCGTTTGATGTCCTCAATGTCGGGCCACCAATTATTGTTCTCGTCACACAGGTAATGAACCGGCGTACCACCAGCAAGATTGGTCGTCGCTGTCCACAAAGGGTAGTCGGGTGCCGGAATCAACATCTCGTCGCCCTCATCGAGAAGAGCCTGCATACAAAGGTTGATAAGCTCACTCACACCATTACCGGTATATATGTCGTCAAGCTCGACATTTTCGATACCCTTGCGCTGCGAATACTCTGCGATTGCTTCACGGGCATCGACGATACCGCGTGAATCGCTATAACCCTGCGTGTCAGGAAGTCGCTCGATCATCTCGTCGAGCATAATCTGAGGTGCTGCAAGCCCGAAAGGAGCAGGGTTACCGATATTGAGATGGATAATCTCCTCGCCACGTGCCTTCATCGCCGTCGCCTCATCCACTACCGGACCGCGCACATCGTAAAGAACTCCGTCGAGTTTTGTTGATTTTCTGATTTGAGGCATGTTTTCTCCAGACCCTTTGCGAAGTCTCTAGTATATCGCTATACTACTACCTCGTGGTGAAAAGCCAGCCTGGCGCAACTGGAAGCGCAACTGACTTGTAATCAGTAGGTTATCGGTTCGAGTCCGATGGCTGGCTCCACTTTTATCCGCGGTCTCCTGAGACATCTTGACAGCTTTTTTACAAACCGAAATCTTGCACTCAATAGCGGGTTATGCTTATGTCGGTATGTCGCATCCGTCCGTATAGGCAAAAAACTCGTGAGGGGACGTCGAATATGACGGCAACAGTTCCTAACAGAAAATCCGAATCGGGATCACCTGTCAGCAAAGCGAATGATTTTCTCGCCAGCAAAATGGCTCTGACTTTGTCCAGCATGTGGATGTTTTGGCTTCTTACCATCATCCTTCTGATTGCTTTTGTGATGCAGCCTCCAAAAGGTGCATATCAAATGGTCATATTTGTCGTAGGCGCTACATTTCAGGCACTTGCATTACCGGTTCTCGCCTTTGTCAGCAATCTGCAAGGGGACCGGCAGGAGGCTCTCTTGAACGAGATGCAAGATGAGCTTATGCAGGAGATCGATATATTAAAGCAGCTTATCGCCGAACAATCCAGTGATACACCCACAAGCACATCAGTTGGCAATCAAGCGGACTGAGTCATCTTCTTTCGTACGCGCTGTATCGCCCCGTCAACTGCTTTCGGGGTCGTTCCCAACTGAAGCGCGATCTCGGAATACGAATATCCGCGCGCGTGCCGTTTCAGTACCTCTCGTTCACGTTCGGTCAACTTCGTTTCCATGAATAGGGCGAGCTGCTCCGAGTAATCGGCGGCAAGCAAACGCTCTTCTGGTGTGGATTCTCTCGCATCAAGACAGACCGTCTCAATTTCATCGTCGAGAGAGCTTGCAGTGGTTAGTGTCTCATGCTTCTTGCTCTGTTCAGCCCTGAGTGCGCTCACGATCTCATTGCGTATACACGTTGAAGCATACGTCTTGAATGCAGCACCCATTCCTGGTCGGTATTTTCGAATAGCGTGGAGCAATCCGATATAACCGCACTGCATTAAATCATCTTGGGTCCCCATCTGAGAGAAAAATCCTTCTCTGTTCATAATCGTCGCAACAAGAAAACTGTACCGAGCAACCAATTCCTGCTCTGCAAGCTCATCCCCTTTTTGAGCACGGGTAACGAGCATTTCGTTACTCAGGTGTCGCATCATTGTTCCTCACGTCCACTCAAGCGCTCAAGTGCGGCAACTGTTTCAGGGGACAACCTATCGTCGAGTGACGAGTGCAGGGAGTGCTGGCGATTATCGTTTTGCCATTGATGGAAATCCTCGCGCATCTCCTCGCCGAACTCCCGTGATGATTTTCGCATGACTTTCCCGCTCATAACGGTCCATTGAATCGTCGCGTCACTCGTAATGACCTCGACCGTATCTCCTTTTTCACGTGCCTCATGTGAGAGCTTTTCCACAATGCTGTCAGCAGTGCGTCCATGCGGAGAGAAAATGACGGTAATACCAAGAAGACTTTCAGGCTGTCCCGTAGACAGTGGATTGTTCGTCCCATCGAATGCGACAGTAACGCGCCTTCCTTTGGTCGCAAGTGCTGCCACGTCACCAATGAGTGCATCGCGTGCCTGATCGAGATCACCGCGCTCTGCGAGCGCATGATACGGTGCCGTCTGCCTGATGACGTTATATCCATCGATGATTATGTGGTGCATTGCCGCATCCATTCATAACTCAATGCTGTGCATGCTTGCGCAACATTGAGCGAGCCGACGTTACCTGTCTGAGGTAGTTTGACGAGAAAATCGCATCGTTCTTGAGTCAGCCGAGCCAACCCTTCACCTTCTGATCCCATCACCAGAACAAGTCTGCCGGACATCGAGGCATCCCATGCGATCTGCTCCGCATGCTCGCTTGCGCCTGCAACCCAAAATCCTGACTCCTGTAGCTGCTCTATGGTTTGAGCAACATTAGTGATCTGCACCAATGGAAGATGTGCAAGTGCCCCTGCAGCAGCTTTCCACGCAGCAGGTGTCACCCCAACACTTCTCCTATCCGGAATGATGACACAAGCCGCTCCCACAACCTCGGCACTTCGAACGATGGCTCCCAAATTTCCGGGATCGGTAATATGATCGAGCACTATGATAAGCGCGTTCTTGTCATCCGCGACAGTTTCCAGCACTTTGGTCAGCGATGCAAAAGGATACGGTGCCGCTTGTGCGATAACTCCTTGGTGCGATCCGCGCTCACTCAGATTATCAAGTTCTTGGCGAGAAACCTCTTTGATTGAGACCTTCTTTTCAGCAGCAAGCTTTTTGAGAAACTCAATTGAGCGATCTTGTTTCGTGCCTTTCGCCAGTTGAATACGTTTAAGTGGCACATCCGCCTTGAGAGCCTCGATGACTGCATTGCGTCCTTCGATATACATACTCTATCCTTTGCGAACGACGCGTGCGCCCTGTGAGGTATCTTCAATCACATAGCCCATCGCATCGATTTCATCACGTAGCTTATCAGCCAGTGTCCAGTTTTTATCAGTACGTGCCGCCTCCCGCTGCTCAAGCAATGCAAGAACATCTGTATCGGCATCTTCATCGGAGACAACCACGTCGACACCAAGCGCTCCGAGCAACTCCTCAAGAAGCGATACCGCACGCTCAAGCAATGCGCAATCATCATGATCGAGCACGAATTCGTGAGTCTGGAGATATCCATTTCCTTGTTTAACGACTTCGAAGAGCGTCCCCAGTGCGCCTGCTGTATTGAAATCATCATCCATATCCGTAATGAATTTCTCACGCGCCTCATCAAGTACCCGAGAGAATGCTGCCTTAGTCTCATCATGCGCACCATCGCCATCAACGACGAGCTCACACGCCCAGTGTACATTGCGGATGAACGTTATGATGCGCTCATACGCAACGGATGCCTCATCAAGTCGCGCATCGCTAAAATCTAGAGGGCTTCGATAATGAGTCTGCAGCATGAAGAGTCGAATGACCGGCGCAGGATACTTTTCAAGCACATCTTTGAGAAGCATGAAATTGCCCAATGACTTGCTCATTTTTTCGCTGTTGATTTGAAGCATGCCGCCATGCATCCAGTAGTTCGCAAACGGCACACCGGTCGCCGCCTCACTCTGCGCAATCTCATTCTCGTGATGAGGAAACACCAGATCGACTCCTCCGCCATGGATATCGAACGGAAGACCGAGCTGCTTCTCGCTCATTGCTGAACACTCGATATGCCACCCCGGACGCCCCTGTCCCCATGGGCTTTCCCAATAAGGCTCACCTGGTTTTGCGGCTTTCCAGAGTGCGAAGTCGAGCGAATCACGTTTACGCTCATCCACTTCGATTCTGGTACCGCTTCGCATGTCATCTACGTCACGTCCTGACAGCTTGCCGTATTCAGGGAAGCTCCGTACTGCAAAATATACATCCCCCTCGACTTCATAGGCGTATTCAGCTGCAATCAAGCGCTCGATCAAATCAATCATGTCATCGATCGTCTCGGTTGCTTTGGGACGCTGGTCAGGATCAAGAACACCGACTGCGCCCATCGCATCTATGAAAGCTTGGGTATAATCTTCGGCCACTTCAGCCGCAGACCGTCCCTCTTCGTTGGCACGTGCGATGATCTTGTCATCGACATCGGTTACATTTTGGACGAAGTTGACATCAAGACCACGCCACGTAAGATAGCGGCGAATCGTATCGAAGCTAATGAACGTTCGAGCATTCCCGATATGTATGTGGTTGTAGACGGTAGGGCCGCATATATACATCGCGACCTTTCCCTCTTCGCGCGGAATGAATTCTTCTTTTTTGCGGGTAAGCGTATTGTAGACTTTCACGACCTACTCCTTATTGCTCTCATTTTGCAGTTTTGCCACCTGGTTCTCAAGCTCTTCGACACGCCCGGCAACAAAACGAATCATATCGAATACGGGATCGGGAAGCTCTTCTTGACGCAGTTCTTCTGTGAGATCCTCGGTATCTGTCCGTGTCCCATCGCGAACAACGATCTTTCCAGGAACACCCACAACAGTACAATTGGGAGGTACTGCATATATTACGACTGCTCCAGCCCCGACTTTACTATTCTTACCTATAGTGATATCACCAAGCACACTTGCGCCCACGCCAACCGTTACGCCATCATCCAGATTTGGATGTCTTTTCCCAATCTGCTTTCCGGTTCCACCAAGCGTCACTCCTTGAAAGAGTGTCACATCATCACCGATAATCGACGTCTCTCCAATAACCACACCCATTCCGTGATCAATAAAGAATCGTCGACCGATAACTGCTCCCGGATGAATCTCTATCCCAGTAAAGAATCGAGCGCACTGCGAACCCCAGCGAGAAATAGTACAAAGTCCTACCTTGAAGAGCGCGCGATTGATTCGATGGGCCCAAAGCGCATGAAGTCCCGGGTAATTGACAAGCGCGCTGAATAGATTGCAACACGCCGGATCGCGCTCTTTGATAGTGCGAATATCTTCAAGCATACGAGTTAGCACGGAATCGGCTCCGCTCCTCGACGATCGAGCAACACTACCGCTTGCGCAGATATCCCTTCGCCTCGTCCCTCGAAACCGAGTTTTTCGGTCGTAGTCGCCTTGACGCCCACATTATCACTTGAGATATTGAGAGCTGCCGCAATGTTTGCGCGCATCTGATCGCGGTATGGCGCAAGCTTTGGAGCTTGCGCAGCGATGACGCTATCGATGTCCACGACTTGCCAGCCTTGTTCCCAGACAAGCTTTGCCACATGAGCGAGTAGTTCGCCAGAATCGGCTCCTTCATATTGGGGATCGGTATCGGGGAAATGAGCACCGATATCTCCCGCACGCATCGCACCGAGAAGAGCGTCCATAATGGCATGGATCAATACATCGGCATCACTATGACCGACAAGTCCACGGTCATACGGAACCTTGACGCCACCCAAAATCAAATCACGGTCATCTGCAAACGCATGCACATCATAGCCTAAACCAATACGCATTATGACCTCCGCGCCATTAGTGCCGCCTCCACTACCGCAAGATCTTCGGGGCGGGTTACTTTGATATTATCACGAGGACCCTCGTGCATGATGACGGTATATCCAGCTGCCTCTACAAGCGAGGAGTCGTCAGTCGCATGTATCCCGCGCTCCTGTGCATACTCGTATGCGGCAAGAAGAGTGTCGAGTGGAAATATCTGCGGAGTCTGAACCATCCAATAGTCAGAACGCTGAGGAGTATCGATGATGCGCATATGTTCGACGCGCTTGAGGGTATCGGAACTCGCATGACCCACCACAACCCCATCAGCATCTTCACTCATGACAAACGTTTGAAGAGCAGCCTTCATCATCTGAGATGTCGCAAGTGGTCGAGCACCATCATGAATGAGAACTACGATATTGCTCTTGTCATCCTCGGACCCCTCTATCGCGCCCAGACCATTGAGCACCGATTGGGTCCTCGTATCGCCACCGGGAACAAAAAGGAGCGGCTTCACGCAGGAAATATGCGGAAGCACCTCTTCGAGAAATTCCTCTATCCGATTAGGGTCGCACACAACAATGATCTCGTCGACATCCGGGATATCGCATATTGCCTGAGTCGCCCATGCAACGGTAGGCTTGCCGGCAATAGGAGCCAGTTGCTTGCCGCCTGAGATCCCGAGCCGTGAACCTGTCCCACCGGCAGCAATTATACCGACTACTTTGGTGCTATCAAGCATAAGCACTCCTCGATCGTTGAAACGGTATCAGCATTGATGATTTGCCTGATACCTAATGACTGAGCTTCTTTTTCACGCAACGATGCAGCAGGGGCCTTTCGAACCGCACCGGTAAGCGCGATTTCTCCAAACGCAACTGACTCTTTTGCCAAGGGAACGCCTTTGAGCGCAGACAGCAATGCAAGTGCCAATGGCAGGTCAAGTGCCGCTTCGGTCAATCGTATACCTCCCGCAACGCTCACAATAACATCTTGATTGGCAAACGATACGCCTGCGCGTCGTTCAAGAACCGCGATGATTTGAAGGAGACGATTGGTATCGATGCCGGTTGCCAATCTACGCGGTACCGGAAGATAACTGGGAGTGATAAGTGCTTGTATCTCGACAATCAGGGGGCGAGATCCTTCGATAGTCGCGAACAAAGTGCTTCCCGAAACACTCGTGCCACGAGCCTCGAGAAACGCCTGACTTGCGGACGCCACCGGAATCAAACCCTGTTCACCCATCTCGAAAATGCCAACTTCATTCGAGGCTCCGAATCGATTCTTGACCGCTCGGATGATTCGGAATGCGTAATCAGCATCCCCCTCAAAATAGAGCACGGTATCAACCATATGCTCAAGCACGCGCGGTCCGGCAAGCGAACCGTCTTTGGTAACGTGTCCCACAAGCAACGTGGTAATGCCTTGCCCTTTCGCAACTCTCATAAGACGAGCGGTCGTTGCCCGGACTTGACTCACGCTACCCGGAGCGCTCTCGACTCCCGGATCAGTCATCGTCTGAATGGAGTCGATGACGATGACATCCGGTTTCTGCTCATGAACAACCCGCTCGATGAGCTCTCCGTCGGTTTGAGGAAGAAGGAGGATATTGTCGGCAGTAAACCCGAGCCGAGCCGCACGCAATCCGATTTGCGCCGGCGATTCCTCGCCGCATACATAAAGCACTTTGATACCTTGCGCAGCAAGTTCTGCTGCCGCTTGTAGAAGAAGTGTCGATTTGCCGACACCGGGTTCTCCGCCCAAAAGAACAAGCGAGCCCTCCACAAGTCCCCCGCCCAATACGCGATCAAGTTCCGATATCTGCGTTGAGATGCGTCGGGGTTCATGGGCACATGCATCGCTCAGTAGAGTAATCTCAAGCGCAGGACCCGCAGAAGTTCCCGTATGAACACCTGATATATCTTTGGAGATTATTTCCTCCGTAAGTGTGCCGTATGCGCCACATTCATTGCAGCGCCCCTGCCACTTAGGCGCTTGCGCGCCACATTCCGAGCAACTCCACACACTTCGCGGGCGCGCCATCCTATCCGCCCGCCTCGCCATTTCCTAAAGTAACGATTCGCGCATCAGGCACTCGAGAGACCACTGTCTCATCGAACTCATATGACGGTTTCTCAATCTCGCCCGGCCTTGCTTCGCGCAAGAATGCGAATACGAGCTCTCCGTCTTTCTCATCGACCCCAACGATACTGTTGGGGGCATATGCCCCTATCAAAATCTGCTCACTGATGGAATCTTCAATATGACGTTGAATCGCCCGACGAAGAGGACGGGCACCGGAAGCCTCATCAGTAGCTTGGTCGACCAGAAACGCGCGAGCCGCATCGGTCAACTCGATTTTGAGCTCATGTGTCGCTAGACGCGATTGGGTGAATTCGACGAGCAGATCGACGATCTGTGCCAATTGATCCTTCGTAAGCGTATCGAATACCACAATCTCATCGATACGATTCAAAAGTTCAGGACGGAACAGATCCTTGAGTTCATTCGTGACATTCTCGCGCATAAGTTCAGGATCAATTCCTTCGTACGCCGGTGAGAAGCCTACACCAAGCGAACGTTTCGCAATCTTTCGCGCACCCACGTTGCTCGTCATAATCACAATCGTATTGCGAAAATCCACTTTGCGTCCCTGGCTATCGGTCAAACGTCCTTCTTCAAGAATTTGAAGCAGTACGTTAAACACGTCAGGATGCGCTTTTTCGATCTCATCAAAAAGGATGACACTATAGGGACGACGACGAATCTGTTCGGTCAGCTGACCACCCTCATCGAACCCAATGTAGCCCGGAGGCGATCCGATCAGACGAGAAACGCTGTGCTTTTCCATATATTCGGACATATCGAGTGATACAAGTGTCGATTGATTGCCGAATACGACTTCAGCAAGCGCTTTGGCAAGCTCGGTCTTTCCTACACCAGAGGGGCCAAGGAAAATGAAAGAACCCGCGGGACGAAGCGGATCCTTGAGTCCGGCACGCGCACGACGAATCGCCCGTGAGACAACCTCGATTCCCTTATCTTGACCAATGACGCGCTTGTGAAGTTCCTGCTCCATGTTGAGGAGTTTCTCCGACTCCTCACTAGAGAGCTCCGCTACAGGAATGCCTGTCCACACACTAAGAACTTCGGCAATCTCGATAGGCGTGACAATGGTCTCGACCTTATCCTGCTGCTCTTTCCAATCCTCAAGAAGAGTGAGACGCTCAGTTGCAAGCTCACGCTCTTTTTCGCGCAACTTGCTTGCTTTTTCATATTTGTGATCAGTTATCGCATTCTCTTTATCAGCCACAATTGCTTTGATCTGTTCATCAAGCTCACGGATGTTATCGGGAATCGTCGCATGGAGAATACGCATCTTCGCGCCCGCCTCATCCATGAGATCGATTGCCTTATCCGGCATGAAGCGATCAGAGATATAACGATCCGCCAACGTCGCTGCGCTGATAAGCGCTTCATCGGTGTAGGACACCAGATGAAACGCTTCGTATTTCTCACGAAGCCCCTGAAGAATGCGTACTGTTTCATCAAGAGTGGGTTCCGGCACCATGACAGGCTGGAACCGACGCTCAAGCGCGCTGTCTTTTTCAATATACTTTCGATATTCACCGATAGTGGTCGCACCGATAACACGCACCTCACCACGAGCTAAAGCCGGCTTGAGGATATTGGCCGCATCCATCGATCCTTCGGCGCTTCCCGCACCGACCATCGTATGAAGCTCATCAATGAACAAGACGACATCGCCACGTTTGCGAACCTCCTCAAGAACACGACGAATACGCTCCTCGAACTCACCTCGATACTTGGCTCCGGCAACCAGACCGGTCAGATCAAGTGTGTAAAGTTGCTTATCACTGAGCGTTTCAGGAACAAGTCCCGCGGCAATCAATTGCGCAATACCCTCAACGATTGCCGTTTTGCCGACACCAGGCTCTCCGATAAGGACCGGATTATTCTTTGTCCGACGTGACAGGATCTGTACGACCCGTTCGATTTGAGCGGTGCGTCCGATAACGGGATCGAGCTGTCCGTCAAGAGCCGCACGTGTTAGATTGCGCCCGAATTCATCGAGCATCGACATCTTCGCGCTGCGACGGGCACCCGGACCGCCACCGCCGGCACGTGCCATCGTAAGCATCTGGACGACACCGGCACGAACCTGATCGAGATCGACACCAAGTGAAATCAACACCTTCGCACCCTTTGACTGGTTCAGACGAATCAATCCCAAAAGCAGATGCTCGGTCCCGATATATTCATGTCCAAATTGAGTCGCCTCACGAAACGCGAACTCCAACACATGTTTTGCATTTTGTGAAAATGGTGGCTCGGTGGGAACATCCACCAATTCATTCGTCTCGCCATACAGCTCACGTATTTTTGTCCGAAGCCCATCCGCAGTCATCCCAATACTGGTGAGCACTTCGCCTGCTGTACCCTCAGGCTCCCGCATCAATCCCAGCAACAGATGTTCAGTCCCCACATAGGGGCTGCGCATTTGCTTCGCCTCTTCTTGCGCAAACCCGATGCCATGCCGAGCATGCGCGGTAAATCGTTCAAACATAATTCTTCACCTCGCATATAAGTATAGCGACAGGGGGGAATATCCATGAAATGAATAGGTTTATATATTGACAAACAATATCATTGGGCTGTCAAGGAAGTGTCGAAGCACACGTTTTCTTGACAGACTACCACTCCACGACGCAGGCGGGGCGCACGCCGTATATTCCGTCTGCTCCGCTACTACTCGTCAAACCGCTATCGGCTCGGACCAGTGCTACGTTGCTTGTGTTGGTTCTTGGCGATCGTAGCCACCAGTGAGCGCTTGACGAATTCACCGTCGCTTTTCGTGCGTGCTCGTCGGCGAAGAGCACCTTCGGAGCGAAGAGGTTCTTTGACGTGTCGCCGCCCAGACTGCTGCCGAACACTTCGTCTTCCGAGAGCAGGAAGAACTCCTGAGCCAACGTTAGCTCGTAACCGCCCGCCCCATCGAAGCCGATCTTGGTCTGCACCGGAACCGGACGAATCGTGGCGATGAATCCCGGATCGAGCGCTCCATACCAGGCGCCTGCCGGACGCAACGCTGAAGCAGTTTCGCCATTGAGTTCGCTGCGCAGCTCAGACCCCGTCCATCTGATCAGGGTGCCCCACATCGTCGCGGTCGCATTCATCCGCTGATCGAACAAGACATGCTCCGATATTATCAGGCGCTGCGCCCCCTGCAGGGCAAGTATGCGCCACTCTATCCCGCTTGCGACAAACGTCTCACCGACGTCGCTCCCACCTGTAGCCGTGACATTGAATGTCACTACATACGTCGCGTCGACCGTCAACGTGAACGTCCCCGAAAAACCGACGGGAACATCGACCGCGTAACACTGATTCGCCACCACCTCACGAAGCGTGATAAGGCTTATTGCGTCACCGGATACCCGCGTAAGCACCCATTTCGCAGACGCAACCGAATGGTTGGAGCGCCCATCATCACTGAGAGTCGTGAAATATCGCGAGGTCATCGCCCCCACAGGAGTGACCAGATCGATCGCCTTCGCGGTGGCACGTGTACGAGTAGCATCCTCGACCTGCGCGCCCAAAAATACATTGCCTTCCGAGTATCGCAACATATACCCTTCGATCACCACATTCCAACGCCTAAGACGGGCAATCGCCGCGTCAAGCGCAGCTTTGGCCACATCGACCTGCTCCTGCGTCGCATACGGGTCGTTATACACACGCAACGCCTCGTACAGCACCCCACTGCTCACCGCATCACCCATGACCTCATGCCAATTGGTATAATCTAGAGGGTTAAGCATATACACCGCAAAAAGCGATCCGAGAAGACCGGAGAAATTCGCCTCATCGCTTGCGGGAGGCTTGGTCGGCAACCCGGGAGGGATGACCGGTCCTACCGGAGGACTCACCGGATATATCGGCTGGCGGGAGGGATCT
>Ga0209737_10000023_pt1 | contig 131735 bp, 108 predicted proteins | sample TergutCu122P3_FD_187284 | JGI IMG/M metagenome (GOLD analysis project Ga0209737, IMG submission 187284) | Cubitermes ugandensis P3 segment gut microbial communities from Kakamega Forest, Kenya - Cu122 P3 (SPAdes) (version 2) | ecosystem: Host-associated > Arthropoda: Insects > Digestive...
CCGAAGGCGGACGGGGGTTTGCTGAAAAAAGTTACCGCAAAGAACGCATAGAGCGCAAAGAAAAAAATCGTCATTCTGCGCGAAGCCTTTAGCCGCGAGCGAAGCGTGGCGGGAAGCGGCGTCGCAGAATCCACAAAAAGGGCGCGATAAATCGCGCCCCTACGCCCTCTCCCCCACCCCTCTCCCGCAAGCGGGAGAGGGGATCGTTCCTTCGCGGCTTCGCGGCTTCGCGTGAGAATTCTTCTTTGCGCTCTATGCGTTTCTATGCGTTCTTTGCGATTAATCGTGTTTTTGATTCCCGGATGGCGCTTCGCTTATCCGGGCTACGCTTGCTGATTACGCCTTCGTGTGAATATAAAAAGCCGTCATTGCGAGCGAAGCGAAGCAATCCAGCGTTTTTTTGTTGCACACATTTTCTGGATTGCTTCGCTTCGCTCGCAATGACGCAGATTTTTTCTTTGCGCTCTATGCGTTTCTATGCGTTCTTTGCGGTGAAATGGTTTTTGCTGGGATTCCCGCCACGCTTCGCTCGCGGCTAAAGGCCGCTCATCGCCAGCCTACGCCTCTGACCTCTGATTCCTGATTGCGCCTCCGCGTGAGGCATCCAATCATGACATAAGTTATAATAGCCGCTACGCTACTTTTTAACCTTTGCCTTGTTGCCCTTTTCGTCAACCCCTCCGGATGTTTCGATCCCGTCTCAATCCCCGCTTTACCGAGAAAGATGGGCATGGGTCGTTTTCGCGCTGATCGTGACGCTGGGGGTGACGCTACGCCTCCATCAGTTCATCGAGCAGGTGCTGATCGAGGACGAGTGGCACGCCGTCCACCGCATTCTTTCGTTTACCGCGGCGGAAACGTTCCGCACCTTCGGTCATTCCGATCATTGCATTCCGCTGACGCTTTTGTACGGCTGGATCGCCGATCATTTCGGTTTGAGCGAAACGCTGATGCGCGCGCCGATGATGGCGGCGGGCATTTTGTTGCTGTTTCTTTTCCCCTGGTACATCGCGCGGCGACTGGGCTGGCCGACGGCGTTGCTTTTCGCGTTGTTTCTGGCGATCTCGCCGCTGCTGATCTCGTACAGCCGAATGGCGCGACCTTTCGCGTTGACCGTCTTTCTGAGTTGGCTCGCCCACGCCGCATTCCTGCGCTTCTGGGCGGCGACGACAACGCGGCAGGCGGTTTTGTTCGGAACGGGCTACGTCACCAGCGCCGCGCTGGCGACCTGGTTGCATTTGATCGTCGCGCCGTTTGTCGCCGCGCCGTTTTTGTGGGGGCTGTGGCAGCTTTTCCGTTCTTCCGACAAAGACCAGCGAAAAACATGGCTTCTGCGCGGCACGGTGCTAGCAGCAAGTTTTGCCGTTGTCACCATCGCGTTGATCGCTCCGCCTCTCATCGGCGATCTGACCGCGCTGTCCTCGAAAAGCGGCGCCGATTTGCCCAACCGGGAAACGCTGAAAGGCGCGTCGTATTTCTGGACCGGCGCCACCCAGACATGGGCGATGATCGTGTGCATCGCCTTGATGATCCCCGGTCTTTTTTCCGTCTGCCGACTTCCCATCGTGCGAACCGGGTTGCTTGGCATCGCTTTGACCCTGATCGGTATTCTGGTGCTTCGCCCCAGTTGGGTTTTCGTTTCGGTGACGTTCACCCGCTACTTGTTACCGCTGTTGCCGTTGCTCTTGCTGTTTCTGGCGGCGGGATGTTTGCAGATCGGACAACTCTTGCAAAGAAAAATCCCGTTCCTGCGAGGGAAAGAATGGATGGTGGCCGCCATCCCATTCACGGCGATGGTGTTGGCGTCGCCGCTTTACCAGAGTTTGCGCATTCCCAATTCAAACAGCCTCGATTACTACCATGTGCTCGATTACCGCCCCTGGTTTCTCCCGCTTCAGATGCGCGACCATAAAGTACGCGCTTCTTCTTTCTGGAAACAACGGGCGGCATTGCCTGCCGCCAGCGAACGTATTGCCGTAGCGCCGTTCTCTTTTGAAAGCGACAAATGGCCGGCGACGCCGTTGGAAGCGCTCTCGAAACAGCGCATCATCCCCGCTTACCTGAACGGTTTTTGTCATCACAACCGGTCGGGAGAATTGCTCCATCTCGACGACAAACGTTTCCGGTTTCGCAACGCCGTTTTTCTGACGGACGTTCAGGCGCTTCGTGACCACCGCATCGACTGGATTGTCTGGCAGAAAACGTTCCCCGATCCGGTCTGGAAAGAAGTGACCGGAAAAACAGTGCTCTGGGACAGCACCGATCTGCCCGCCTGCGAAGCCAAGTGGCGCGCGACCTTCGGAACGCCTGATGTTGAGGACGAATTTTTAATCGCTTACCGCGTCAAGAATCTTTGAACCATGCTCAACCAAAAGAAAATCATCGTCGTGATGCCAGCCTACCGCGCCGGAAAAACGCTGGAAAGAACGTATCAGGCGTTGCCGCACGATGTCGTCGATGAAGTCCTGCTGGTCGATGATTGCAGCGATGACGACACGACGGAAGTCGCGCGCCGTCTCGGCATCACGGTCATCCGGCACACGGTCAACACCGGCTACGGCGGCAATCAAAAAACCTGTTACCGCGAAGCGTTGGCGCGTGGCGCCGACATCGTGGTGATGGTGCATCCCGATTATCAGTACGAACCGCGCCTGGTCACGGCGATGGCGGGAATGATCGCTTCCGGCGTTTACGATGTGGTGCTGGGGTCGCGCATCCTCGGCAACGGCGCGTTGCAGGGCGGCATGCCTTTGTGGAAATACGTCGCCAACCGCGCATTGACGGCTTTTGAAAACCTGCTGTTGGGCGCGAAACTTTCCGAGTACCACACCGGATACCGCGCTTACACGCGAGAAACGCTGGAACAACTTCCCTGGCAGCGCAATTCCGACGATTTCGTTTTCGACAACCAGTTTCTGGCGCAGGCCATCCTGGCGCGTGCGCGAATCGGCGAACTGTCCGTGCCGACCCGCTATTTTCCCGAAGCCAGCTCGATCAATTTCCGCCGCTCGGTGCGCTACGGTTTCGGCGTTCTCGGCACCTCGGCGCTGGGGTTTCTGGCGCGTACCGGTTTGTGGCGGCATCGGTTGTTTCGGTCGATGGATTTTTAACCACGAAAGACACGAAAAAACACGAAAGCTATTGCACAATGCCTCCGCGCAATTGTCTTCTGACCTCTGACCTCTGACCTCTGACCTCTGACATCTGACATCTGCCCATGATCCGTCGCCATTTCCGCAGTTTCAGCTTGCATGTGCTGACCGGCATTCTCGCGGTCGCGGCGCATTATCTGACCCTGTTCGGCCTGCTGTCTTTGGCGGTGTCGCCGCTGGCCGCAACCACCGTCGGCTTTTTATGCGGCGCGCTGGTGCGTTTTACCCTTTCGTATTTCCACGTTTTTTCGCCGACGCGGGGCGTCACCGCCGCCAGTTGGCGCTTCGTTTTGGCGATTGCGTTGCAGGTTTCCTGCAACGCGCTGCTGGTCAAAGGCGCAATGTCGCTTGGATTGTCGATCTGGCCTGCCCAGATTCTGGCGACCGGACTTTTGACCTTCCTCAATTATCTTGTGTACCGCTGGTGGGTTTTTCGCTAAGTTGGACGCAGACAGCGCCAAATCCCGGGCGAACGGGTACAATAGAAAGATCATTTTTTCACTACCCCAGGAGCAATATCCATGGCCCTCGTTTCCATGCGTCAACTTCTCGACCACGCCGCCGAACACGGCTATGGTTTACCCGCCTTCAACGTCAACAATCTCGAACAAGTTCAAGCCATCATGGCCGCGGCGCACGAAACAAACAGCCCGGTCATCATGCAAGCCTCTGCCGGCGCGCGCAAGTACGCCGGCGGCGTGTTTTTGCGCGAGCTGATTGCCGCCGCCGTTGAAAGCTACCCGGACATTCCGGTTGTCATGCACCTGGATCACGGCCAATCGTTGCCGATCTGTCTGTCCGCGATGCGGATGGGCTTTTCGAGCGTGATGATGGACGGTTCGCTGAAAGAGGACGGGAAAACCGTCGCCGACTTCGCGTACAACGTCGCGATCACTTCAAAAGTCGTCGAAATGGCGCACGCCATCGGCCTCAGCGTCGAAGGCGAACTGGGTTGCCTCGGTTCGCTGGAAACGATGGAAGGAGAAAAAGAGGACGGTCACGGCGCAGAAGGAAAGCTGTCACGCGAGGCGTTGCTGACCGATCCCGCCCAGGCCGCCGACTTCGTTCGCGCCACCCAGGTCGATGCGCTGGCGATTGCGATCGGCACCTCGCACGGCGCTTACAAATTTACGCGCAAGCCGACCGGCGACATTCTCGCCATCGAGCGGATCAAGGACATTCACGCCAGACTTCCGAACACCCACCTGGTCATGCACGGCTCGTCGTCGGTGCCGCAGGAATACCTCGCCGAAATCCGCAAGTACGGCGGCGACATGAAAGAAACCTATGGCGTGCCGGTCGAAGAAATCCTGCAAGGCATCCAATACGGCGTGCGCAAAATCAACATCGACACCGACATCCGGCTGGCGATGACCGCAGCGATCCGTCGTTTCTTTGTCGAAAACCCGTCCAAATTCGACCCGCGCGAATACCTGAAGCCTGCCCGTGAAGCGGCCAGCGCCCTGTGCAAACTGCGCTACGAACAATTCGGTTGCGCCGGCATGGCGTCGAAAATCAAACCGGCAAGCCTCGATGTCATGGCTTCCCGCTACCAAAAAGGAGAGCTTGCTCAAATAACGCGCTGATGATCGAAATGTCGCATTCAGAAACCATGTTCATTATCTGAAGTTTTTTTCAAGGAGAAGCCCATCATGCATCTGTTCAGCTACCACAACCCGACAACACTCTTTTTCGGCAAAGGACAGATCATTGCAGTACGACGCGCCATTCCCGAAAAACACAAAGTACTGGTGCTTTACGGCGGCGGCAGCGTCAAGAAAAACAGCGTCCTCGATCAGGTTCGGGCAGCGCTGAACAAACACACCTTCCTCGAATTCGGCGGCATCGAACCCAACCCCAGCTACGAAACATTGATGGGCGCTGTCGAACTGGCGAAGCGCGAAGGCATCGATTACCTGCTGGCCGTCGGCGGCGGCTCCGTGATTGACGGCGCCAAATTCATCGCCGCCGCGATTCCGTTTGAAGGCAAGGACGCCTGGGACATCGTTGAAAAACATGCGCCGGTGACCAAAGTGCTTCCGTTGTCGTGCGTCTTGACCTTGCCGGCGGCAGGATCGGAAAGCAATAACGGCGCCGTGATTTCGCACACGGCGAAAGGCGTCAAGCTCCCGTTTTTCCATCCGCAACTGTATCCGGTGTTCGCCGTGCTCGACCCGACAACGACCTACACCTTACCGCTCAAACAGATCGGCAACGGCGTCGTCGATGCGTTCGTTCACGTCGCCGAGCAATACCTGACCGCGCCGGCGCAAGCCTTCGTTCAGGATTACTACGCCGAAGGTTTGCTCAAAACCTTGCTTGAAATCGGGCCGCAGACCTTGCAGCATCCGCTCGATTACGAAGCGCGCGCCAACTTCATGTGGGCGGCCAATCAGGCGTTGAACGGCTTGATCGGCGTCGGTGTGCCGCAAGACTGGAGCACGCACATGATCGGTCACGAACTGACCGCGATGTACGGCTTCGACCACGCGCAAACCCTGGCGGCCATTTTGCCGCACAACTTGCGCGTGCGCCGCAAATCCAAACGCGCCAAACTGCTGCAATACGCCCGGCGGGTCTGGAACATCACGGAAAGCGACGAAGAAAAAGCGATCGATATGGCGATCAACAAAACGGCTGCGTTCTTTGAGGCGATGGGACTGAAAAGCAGTCTGGCGAAGCTGGGCGTTGAACGCGACGTTATCGAAAAACTGCCGGTGCGATTGCAGGAACACGGCTTGACCGCACTCGGCGAACACGGCGAAGTCACGCCGGTCGTCGTCAAACAAATACTGACGGCGAGTATGGGATAGCAGGGATCAGAGGTCAGGGATTAGGGATCAGAAAAGTCGGCGTCATTGCGAGCGAAGCGAAGCAATCAAAAAAGATAACCACGAAAGGTACGAAGAGCACGAAAGGGTTATGGTTGCTTCACGCGAAGGCACGAAACGGCGAAGAAATAAAGCGTCGCCGGGATGACGCGCAGCGTAATCCTAGATGTTATCCATCACTTGTAAAGAATTAACCATCAATCACAACCAAGGAGACAAAGCATGAAAAGAAGCATAAGAACAGTAACTTTCTTCGCTGTAAGCGCATCAGCGCTCTTTCTTTCTGGCTGCGCGCCTCAGTTATATATACGCGATACGCCATCGGTAACGCTCGGAAGCTATGAAAAAATCCGTGGTGATTGGGTATATACAATTGATGATTCAATCAAAGATGCGCGACGTAGCGGGTTTAAACCAAGCGGCCATGTATGTAGTGCACACACCTTCACATTGTCTGCTGGTGACCAATTGACAAGTGCTACACGGAAAATGTTGGAGGATATAACTGGAGGCCGACAGGATCGTGCCGAAAACTCCATTACGGTACGGCTTGAATCATTTGCGCCACGTTTTAGTTGCGCCATGGGGCCGATAGAAGGAACATGCACCGGAACCTCTGAAGTCGCGCTCGCATTCTCTGTTGTAAAAGATGGAACGCGATCTAACTTCATCGTCACATCGGAACGCAGTGCAGATGCTCCTGCTGGGCAACTGTGCGCAAACGCCCTTGACGCACCGGCAGAGGCTACCCGCAAGGCTATCAAGGATGTGATAGAGCGCGCCTCTGAGCGGCTCATCACAATTTCCGAAAGGTAGCCCATAAACTGGGTTATCCCGGCTACGTTTTCTGTTCTGGATTACTTCGCTTCGCTCGCAATGACGCCTTTCTTCTTCGCGCCTTCGCGTGACGGTTTTTTCTTTGCGCTCTATGCGTTTCTTTGCGTTCTTTGCGGTGAAATGGTTTTTCTGACACCTGACCTCTGATATCTGACCTCTGAAAACCCCATCCCCACCCCAACCCTCCCCTTGAAGGGGAGGGAACCTCGTTCCTTCGCAGCTTCGCGCCTTCGCGTGAGGTCATGTTTTTCTGATGCCTGATTTCTGACCTCTGATTCCTGCCAACCCCATCAATACCACCCACCCCAGCGCAACGATCAACACCGCCAGCGCCGCCGGACTGAGGGTGGGCACTGAAGCGGTGGTGCTGGTTACAGTTGTTCCGCCGGAAGGCGTAAGCCGCGTCACCCAAACGGTGGATGTGCCATCGCTGTACATATGGCTGTAGTCCGCCTTGCTGGAAGGAACGGTGTCGGCCATGGTCTTGATAACGCCCTGGATGTTGATGTACGGTTCTGCGGTGAGTGTGCCGTCGATGGTCACGGTGCCGCCGGTGCGCGCTGCCGCGCCGGAGAATTTGGGGTTCGCCGTCGTCACGACGACATCGTTTTTGATCGCGATCGCAGCACCGGCTCGCGCCGCAACACCGGCAACGTCGTTGGCGCTTGTCGATGCGAACGCGGCGTGGACGGCTCCGTTGACCGTAACCGTGGTGTCCGCGTCCGTGGCGCGAACGGCGGCAGCATCGCTGGTCGTGATGCTGCCGGTCACAAGAACCCTGGAACCTTCCCAGGCATCCACCCCGCGAACGGCTGCGCCAACCGCGCTCACGTTGCCATTGACGATAACGGTCGCCTGGGTGTCGCTATAGATAGCATCATGAGTGTCGTCGCTCGCTACCGAAATGTTACCGTTGATGGTTACGACGGTGCCCGCACTGAATGCGCCGATAGCGTCGCCATCGGCAGCGGTCACGTTGCCGTTCACGGTGATTTGAGCGCCGCTCACGGCGATAAGCCCTATGTCGCCGGCGCCAAAAGCTTCGACATCGCCGTTGACGATCACCGTCGTCTGGTCGTTGCCCCAAATCGCCGTGTAGCGGTCGCTATTCACTTGCACGCCGGTCAACATACAGAATGAACCATCGTCTTTGATGTGAAGCGAATCGCGGCCAGTGGAAGAGACTGTGAAACTGCCCGCGCCTGCCGGAACAGGCGTGTAATCAACCCTGCTGCCGCCATGCACAAGCAAACCGACGCCGACGTTGTTTGAAATCTTCAGCTTGTGCCTGTTCAGATCGAACGTGATGTTTTTACCGTCGATCTCCAACCCGTCGGAGACGTGAACATCGGCTTGCAGTTTGATGATGTGCTGACCGCCGCCCAGCGCGTTGATATCGGCTTGCAGATTTCCGGTCAGCGTGGGTGTGCCATTGATATCATAATCACCCGCCGCCGCATGAGCCGCAATCGGCATGCACGTTAAAAGCCCAAGCGTCAGCGCCGAACCGAGCGCGAACAAGAAATAACGAAAACGCGAGAGGCGAAAAGAAAAGGAAGAAAAACGCCCGGAAGAAACACCCGGGCAGGATATTACGAAAAGCATGGGACGCTCCTTTATTATGGATAAAGGTCTGACAGCACGCTGTCACCCAAAGTTCCATCGTATGGAAACGTTCTTGTCAAATATGTTAACCGAAAAGAATGCGTGGGTTGGGATGAAACGTAGCGCATTCCCGGCAAAAACAATTTAACCGCAAAGATCGCATCGGGCGCAAAGAAAAACGTTTAACCACGAGCTGTGTATTTTTTGTGTCTTTTCGTGGTTAAAAGATTTTTGCGGTCGAAATCACTTCACCTTGATTTCCGTCCACAAGCGATTCGCCAATCGCCGTTCTTTACGCGGATAATCTTTCAACATCTGCAAGCGCTCGAAGGTCTCGGCGTCGGGAAACACCGCCTTATTCTCCTTGATGTCCTGCTCGATATATTCGAGCGACAATTCATTGATGCTGCCGGAGCCGGTCAGGTTGGACAGTTCTGCCGTGCTTTGTTTGTCGATCAGGAAGTCGATCAGTTGATACGCGAGGTCGAGGTGCGGCGCGCTTTTGTGAATCACCATATTATCGACAGCGAGCACCGCGCCCTCTTTCGGCAGCGATGAAGCGATGGTGAACGGTCGTCCCGCCGCTTTGGCGTCCTGATCGGCCTGAAACATATCGTTCGAATAGCCGTGCGCCACCCAGATGTTGCCGATGGTCAGTTCCTTGATGTACGACGACGCATTGAACGCCGCCCAGTACGGCTTGGCGCGCAGAATCAGATCGCGCGCTTCTTTGAGATGCGCTTCGTCGCTGTCGTTGACCGAGTAACCGAGGTAGAGCAGCGCCGCCGCAAAGAGTTCGCGCTGGCTGTCCATCACGGTGATTTTTCCCTTCAGTTTTTTGAGAAGTTCGGGTTCAAAAATCAGCGCCCAGGAATCGACGGGCAAATCCAGTTCCTTGATTTTCTCAGCGTTGTAGCCGATCAAGGTAATCGAGTAACCATAAGGAACCGAATACTGGTTGCCGGAATCAAACCACATGTCCAGAAATTCAGGTTTGACCTGATCAAGATTTTTGAGCCTGCTCTTGTCGATCGGCTGGATCATCTTTTGCGCCATCAAGGTTTCCACGACGTTGCCGGTCGGCACCATCACGTCGTAACCCGTCGCGCCCGCGGCCAGCTTCGCCAGCATTTCCTCATGGTCGGAAAAATAATCCTGAACCATCCGGCAGTTGCATTTTTTCTCAAAGCGCTCGACGGTGGTGTCCGCAATGTAGTTGTTCCAGTTGTAAAAACGGACAAAGCGGCCAGTCGGCGACGGTTTCATTTCCTCCGTCGCGCCCTCTTCGTCGGAGGCGGTCAACGCCGGATCCGGCGCGCCGCAAGCCGCCACAAAAAAACTGAAAAAAACGCAGAAGAAACTTGTAAGAAGAGTGCGGGTCATCGCCTGTCCCTGAAAAATGTTTACGCTTTGCTTTCCGCTTCGTCATCTTTGACCAACCGCTTGCTCCGGAAAAGATCCGGCGCCACTTTACTGGCGACGACGATCAGGAACAGCGTCAACAGCATCATCAGCGTTGACAAGGCGTTGACTTCGGGCGTCACCGCAATTTTGATCATCGTGTAAATGGTCAGCGGCAGCGTCGGCACGCCAGCGCCGGCGGTGAAGAACGTGATGACGAAATCGTCGATCGACAAGGTGAACGACATCAATGCTCCGGCGACCACCGCCGGTCGAATCAGCGGGAACGTCACCAGCCGGAACGATTGCCAGGGTGTGGCGCCGAGATCGCGCGCGGCTTCAAAGACCGATTCGTCCATCCCGCTCAAGCGCGCCCGCACGATGATGGCGACAAAGCCGATGCAGAATGTTGTGTGTGCGATGATCACGGTCAACAGCGACAACGCATTCTCGCCGAACGCCGAAATGAAGAAGATCAGCAAGCTGACGCCGAGCAAAATCTCCGGCATCGCCAATGGCGTCAACGCCATGAACGGCAAAAAGCGGGGACGGAAGCGGTGCATCGCAATCCCGGCCATCGTTCCGAGGATCGTGGCCAGCATCGCCGCCATGGTTGCAATGAACAACGAATTGCGCGCCGCGATGAGCATTCTTTCGTTGTGGAACAGCACGCGATACCAATCGAGCGTGAAACCCACCCACTCGGCGTTCAGCTTGGACGCATTGAACGAAAAAATCACGACGACGATCAACGGGATGTACAGGAACGCAAAAACCAGCGCCGCCGAAATCCGCAACAGAGGCGACTTACGCATGGCGCATCCCCCGCTTCGCAAACGCCATCGACAACGCCGCGATGCCCAACACCACGATGGTCAACATCATCGACAACATCGAGCCGAACGGCCAATCGCGTGTGCCGAGGAACGACTCCTTGATCATGTTTCCGACCAGCCAGTCGTCTTTGCCGCCGAGTATTTCGGGAATGGCGAACATGCCCAGCACCGGAATGAACACCAGCACCGATCCCGAGAAAATACCGGGCAGCGACATCGGAAATGTCACTTTCCAAAAACGGTTCCAGGCGTTGGCGCCGAGGTCTTGCGCGGCGTCGAGCAATGTCGGATCGTGTTTTTCGAGATTGGTGTACAACGGCAGAATCATGAACGGCAAGTGTACGTAAACCATGCCGACGATCACTGCAAAACGGGTGAACAGAAGATCCATCGGGCCGAGGATGATCATCCAGGCGTAGATACGAACCAGAAAGTTGCTGGCGAACGGCAGCACGCACAACAGCACCAGCAAGTCACGCGATTTTTTCGGGCTGCGCGCAATCAGCAGCGCCACCGGATACGCCATCACCAGACAAACCAGGGTTGTCAGCGCCGCAACACCGAGGCTCTTCAGAAAAATCTGCGCGTAAACGAAATCGGAAAAGAAGATCTGATAATTTTCGAGCGTCAATCCTTTTTCACCGGCGGGAAGGTCGCCGAACAGCGGCGCCAGCCCTCCGAACTCGCCCGGATAGCGAAAGCTCGCCACCACCATGATGAGCGCGGGCAGCAGGAAAAACAGCAGTAAAAAAACGAAGGGCGGCGCGCTGACGATGAACTTCAGCCAGCGCTCTCCTCGAATGCGGGTTGCTTGGATCAAAGACATGGCTTAACTTTACAGTGGGCTGCGTAGGCTTTCAGACGAGGCGGCCAGATAAGACAATGCCGGCAGACAGTACAAATAGTACGGCAAGGCGAAGCCAACAAAGTATGAAAGTTTACGCAGTTCACTTTGGAAAATCAGGAAGTCAGGAAGGCGCCAGCTTCAGCCTTCCACGAAACGCGAACCGGATCGCCCAATTCAAAAAACTTGGCGCGTCCCGGCGCGGAATTGGGGAGCAACGCTTCGAGGCGCGCACCGTCCGGCAAATCGACGATGTAGGTCGTGACATCGCCAGTGTAAAGAAAATCGTTGATGACCCCGACGAACTGGTTGGGATCGGACGATGCCTCCGAAGCCGCACGGATGCTGACTTGCTCCGGCCGAATCACAAAGACACCGGCGTCGCCGACGTTGACCCCCGCGCGCGCCGGCGCGGTGATCTGGCCGAGCTTGCCGAGCAACAATGTCAGCGTAGCGCCGGCCGATTGCACGGTTGCTTCGTGCATGTTGACGTTGCCGATGAAATCCGCGACGAAGCGGTTTTTCGGTGCGCCGTAAAGTTTGTCCGGTTCGTCGAGTTGCTCGACGCGACCGTGATTCATCACGGCGATCCGGTGCGACAACGCCAGCGCCTCCGCCTGCGAATGCGTGACGAAAATAAAAGTCACGCCGATGTCGCGCTGCAACGCGATCAGTTCGATCTGCATCTGCTCGCGCAGCTTGGCGTCGAGCGCCCCCAGCGGCTCGTCGAGCAACAGCAGGCGCGGCCGGTTGACCAGCCCCCGCGCCAACGCGACGCGCTGGCGCTGACCGCCGGAAAGTTCGTGAGGATAACGAGCCGCGCGATCGTTCAGCGCCACTTGCGACAACGCATTTTTCACTTTGACGCGAATCTCGTCTTCGCTCTGCCGCGCCATCTTGAGCGGAAAAGCGATGTTCTGCTCGACCGTCATGTGCGGGAACAGCGCATAGCTCTGAAACACGGTATGAACCGGCCTCTTTTCCGGCGGCGTGTCTTTGAGGTCGATGCCGTCAAGAACGATGGCGCCCTCATCCGGCTGATCGAAACCGGCGATCATCCGCAACAACGTGGTTTTCCCGCAACCGGAAGGCCCCAGCAGCGTGAAAAACTCACCGGCATTGACGGAAAGGTCAACACGGTCAACAGCAACAAAGTCGTCGAAGCGACGGGTAACGTTACGAATCTCCAGCAGCGCCATCGGCGCACTCCTCAGGGCAGGTTGAACCTAAAAACGCCAGATTTTACGGCAAATTACCGAGCGGGGGGGACGAGGGCTTTTCCTGCGGCAAAAAAATTTTCGCCGTGACAAGAAAGAGACACCGGAATGTGTGTCGCCGAACCCCGGAGGGAAAAAGAAATGCTGGCAAAGAGCGCCGGCATTCGGTACTATAATCATTTGCGTTAGCGTTAGCGTTTTTCCAATCACACGCTTTCGCAAAGCAAAGCGAGAATGCCAAACCGGACGGCAACACCCGAAAACAACGATCATGACAACTGAAGATCCTCGCAATAACGACCGAAAGTCCCTGCTGGACGAACTGCGCATGCGCGCGGAAGGCAACAGCCCGCTCTCGGAAAAAAATCGGTTGAGTGAAGCGCAAATCCGCAACAGCATGGATCAGTTGCTATGGCATATTCATGGCTGGCTGGAAGAAGTCGCCCGCTATCTGGAGACCTTGCGTCCGCCGGTGGCGCACGAATTTCGCTTCGGCAATCTGATGGTCATGCGGTCGCTGACGCTGGAACAGAGTTTCGTGTCGTATCGGCGGCAACGTTTCGGCGAACAGGAATTGCTCGATCATGTCGAGCTTTTCTATCGGCTGACATGTCCGGGCAGTCCCATCATCAGAGTGTCATCGACCTCCGCCAACGATGTCGAAACCCGCTTGCGGGTGGCCGGGCTGGCGTTCGAAAACAGCCCGGAAACGGATCAATGGCGCGCCGTTCGCGCCGTGCAATTCAAGATCATCCCGGAAATCAAGACCACCATCCGCTTTGAACCCGATTATGTCCAGCACAAAATCGGCGTCCGGCTTTCCAATGTCGATCGCTTTGAAGTCATGCAAATGGTGTTTCCTCCGTCCAAACTCGACGAAGAAGCGCTTGAGGACTTGGTGCGCCTGATGCTCGGCGAAAGCACCGCCTTCCTGAAACGCGCGCCCTGGGTGCCGAACTGGCGGCCGACGCGCCCCTCATTCACGACGGTGAAACCGACGTCACGCTACATCCTTTAGCGATCAGGGGTCAGATGTCAGAAGTCAGATATCAGACCGGTTCTGATTCCTGACTTCTGACTTCTGACTTCTGACTTCTGACATGCACGGACACACCCCTCGCCGACGCTTCGGGCAGAACTTTCTCGCCGACCCGCACTACGTCCGGCGCATCGTGGATGCCGTCAATCCGCGACCGGGCGAAGCGCTGGTTGAAATCGGGCCGGGACTGGGAGCGTTGACCGCCGACCTGATCGCTCGCGCCGGTCATCTCCAGGCCGTCGAAATCGACCGCGATCTGGCGGCGCGATTGCGTGAACGTTTCAGTGCGACGCAACTGACGTTGTTCGAGGACGATGCTTTGCGTTTCGATTTCGCCCGTCTCAGCGCCGCGCTGTCGGCGCCATTGCGCATCGTCGGCAACCTGCCGTACAACATCAGCTCGCCGCTGCTTTTCCATCTGGCCGCCGACACGGCATCGCTGCGCGATCTTCATGTGATGCTGCAAAAAGAAGTCGTGGCGCGAATGACCGCAACGCCATCAACGCCGGATTACGGGCGCTTGTCGGTGATGTTGCAAGTCAAATTTGCGATCGCCCGATTGTTTGTCGTGCCGCCGGGAGCTTTCACACCCGCGCCCAAAGTGGATTCCGCCGTAGCGCGACTGACGCCGTTGGGCGCACACGCGCCGCAACTGGACGACGAACCCCTGTTCGCGCGGCTGGTGAGCGCCGCGTTCGCGCAACGCCGCAAAACCTTGCGCAACGCGCTGGCCGCGTGCTGCACGCCGGACGATCTGCGCGCTGCCGAAATCGACCCGCAAGCGCGCGGCGAAAACCTTGCCGTCGCGGATTTCGTTCGGTTGGCGAATCAGCTATCAGGGTGTCAGGGATCAGAAAAACCTCTCTCACGCGGAGAAAAGTACGCGTAGCCCGGACAAGCGAAGCGCCGTCCGGGAATCCTTTGGCCTCACGCGAAGGCGCGAAGGAACGACGCTCCCTCCCCTTCAAGGGGAGGGTTGGGGTGGGGATGGGGTTGACGGGATCAGAGACCAAGAATCAGGTATCAGAAATGCGTCATTGCGAGGAACGAAGTGACGAAGCAATCCAGAAAATGTGTACAACGAAAAAACGCTGGATTGCTTCCCGCCACGCTTCGCTCGCGGCTAAAAGCCGCTCATCACCAGCGCGCTTTGCAGTCATTTTTTCAACAAACCCCCGCCCGCCTTCGGCGGGCCCCCCCTTTGAAAAGGGGGCTTTTCATCTTCGCGGCTTCGCGCCTTCGCGTGAGGCCCAAAAGGGCGCGATAAATCGCGCCCCTTGCGCCCTCTCCCCCACCCCTCTCCCGCAAGCGGGAGAGGGGAGTTTCGTTCCTTCGCAGCTTCGCGCCTTCGCGTGAGAATTCTTTTTTGCGCTCTATGCGTTTCTTTGCGTTCTTTGCGGTGAATCTTTTTCAACAAACCCCCGCCCGCCTTCGGCGGGCCCCCCCTTTGAAAAGGGGGCTTTTCATCTTCGCGGCTTCGCGGCTTCGCGTGAGTCAACCCGTCGCGGTTCCCGCCACGCTTCGCTCGCGGCTAAAGGCCGCTCACCAGCGACCTATCTTTCGTGCTTTTCGTATCTTTCGTGCCTTTTCGTGGTTAAAGGTTTTGTTTTTTCGTGGTTAAACACTTTTCTTCGCGCGACTAAAACCCATCCGGCCATTTCGTCGGCGCCGCGACCCGAACGATTTTGTGGCGGCTGTTCTGCCCGTGTTCCAGCGTCACGGCGCGCAGTCCCACGCCGAACGCCTCGGCAAGAAAGCGCCGCAACGCCTGATTGGCTTTTCCTTCCACCGGCGGCGCTGCCAGCCGCACTTTCAATGCGCCGTCGTGAAGCCCCTGAATTTCGGTTCGTTTCGCGCCCGGCTGAACGTGCAGGGTCAGCACCCAATCGCTGCCGTCCTGACGCCGCCAGGATGCCGCCTGTTCGTCCATCCGTTTTATCCGGCGGCGTCTGTCGGGTTATCTGTCGGGTGATCAACGCCCAGTTCGTCGCCCAATTCTGCCGCCCGCTCCCGGGCTGCCTGTACCGCTTCCTGGAACATTTCGCTGACCTTCGCCTGATCAAAAATCTGTATGGCTCTCTCGGTGGTTCCGCCTTTTGAGGTGACTTTGGCGCGCAATTCGGCAAACGAATCGTTGCTGTGACGAGCCAGCGCCACTGCGCCGGACACGGTGTCCAGCGCCAGCGCACGCGCGTTCTCTTTCTTTAACCCCACCGAGAGCGCCGCCGCTTCCAGGCCTTCCAGAAAATAGAATACATACGCCGGGCCGCCGCCGGACACCGCCGTCACTGTATCGAGCGAATCTTCACGAAGCACCCAGAAGACGTGGCCGACGCTTTCCAGCAATTCGTGCGCGTGGTTGCGCGCTATTTCGTTGGCGCCGGGCGCCGCATAGAGGCCGGTCGTGCCGGCGTTGACCTGCGCCGGTGTGTTCGGCATCGCCCGAATCACCGCCGGATAACCACCCAGCCAGCGCGTGAGGTCTTTGACGCGAACGCCCGCCGCGACCGACAACACGACCGAAATGGCCGACGTGAACGGCGCCAACTGGCGAGCGACCCTTTGCAATTGCTGCGGTTTGACCGCCAGCACGACGACATCGACGCCCTCAAAAAACGCTTTTTCGATACACGAATGACACTGCACCTGAGGGAAAGCAGCGGTCAGCCGATTTCGTTGTGCTTCATCGGGATCGACGACGCTGATATCGGTCACTTTTTTGCCGCTGCGCACGATGCCGCTGATCAGCGCGGTGGCCATGGCGCCACCGCCAATAAAAACATATTTCATAAACCCTTCCCCCATTTCATATCAAACCCTGAATATTCCACACCGCGCATCATCCCGGCCGCGGACCGAACAAGGCGCTGCCGATCCGCACTTCGGTCGAGCCCTCGGCAATGGCGGCATCGAGGTCGCCGCTCATGCCCATCGACAACACGTCGGCAGGCAAGCCTGCCGCGCGCGCCTGCGTCTGGCACCGGCGCAACAACGCGAACTGCCGACGCTGTTCCGGCACCTCGTCGGTCGCCGCTGCTATCCCCATGAAACCACACCAGCGAAGGCGCGGCAAGGGGGCGATCTGGCCGGCGAGGGTTACCGCCGCTTCCGGCATCACGCCGCTTTTCTGCGGCTCGCCGCTGATATTGACCTGTATCAGGACTTCCAGCGGCGGTCGGTCGTCGGGACGCGCCGCCGACAGCCGTTCCGCCAGCGCCAGCGTATCGACGGTCTCGATCCGGTCGAATATCCGGGCGGCCAGCGTCGCCTTATTGCGCTGTAATGGGCCGGTCAGCGCCCACCAGAGGCCGTCCAGATCGGCCAGCGCCTGCTGCTTGTCCCGGGCTTCCTGGACGTAGTTTTCACCGAAACGGCGCTGCCCAAGAGCATATAACCGGCGCACCGCCTCCGGCGGAAACTGTTTTGAGACCGCCAAAAGTGCGATTTCGTTAACATTTCTTCCACATTGGGCAGCCGATTCGTCAATTCGTCGCCAAACGGCTTGCCACGCATTTTGGTACTGCTTCATAATCAAACCCTTGGAAGCTGTGTCGTTTTACGGAAAATCAACGCCATGGCACGCTCATGAGAAGGAAAGGATTATAAATGGATATCACCGAACTTCTGGCCTTTGCCGTCAAAAACAACGCTTCCGACTTGCACTTGTCGTCAAGCCTCCCGCCGATGATACGCGTTCACGGCGACATCCGGCGGATCAATGTGCCGCCGCTGGCGCACGAAGAAGTCTATGCGATGGTCTATGACATCATGAGCGACTCGGTTCGTAAAGAATACGAAGAACGGCTCGAATGCGACTTCTCGTTTGAAATTCCCAATCTGGCGCGTTTCCGTGTCAACGCATATACCCAGTTGCACGGCGCGAGCGTGGCGTTCCGACCGATTCCGACAAAAGTGCAAACGCTCGAACAAGTGCACGCACCCAAAGTGCTCCACGAACTCATCAAGCGACCGCGCGGCCTGATTCTGGTCACCGGGCCAACCGGCTGCGGAAAATCGACGACGCTGGCGGCGATGCTCAATGCGGTCAACGAACAGGAAAACGGCCATATCCTGACCATTGAAGACCCGATCGAGTTCGTCCATGAATCGAAGAAATGTCTGATCAACCAGCGCGAAGTCCATCGCCACACTCACTCGTTCGAAGCCGCATTGCGTAGCGCCGTGCGCGAAGACCCCGACTACATTCTGGTCGGCGAAATGCGCGACCTCGAAACCATCCGGCTGGCGTTGACCGCCGCAGAAACCGGTCACCTGGTGTTCGCCACGCTGCACACCAGTTCCGCGCCCAAGACGGTTGACCGGATCATCGACGTGTTCCCGGCGGCTGAGAAGGAAATGGTGCGAGCGATGCTTTCCGAATCGCTGGTAGCGATTGTCTCCCAACAGTTGCTGAAAACCAAGGACGGTCTGGGACGCGTCGCCTCGTTTGAAGTGTTGGTCGGCACACCGGCGATCCGCAACCTGGTGCGCGAAAACAAAATCGCGCAAATGTATTCGTCGATCCAGACCGGCCAGGCGCTCGGTATGCAGACGATGGATCAGGCGTTGCTCGATCTGGTCAAGCGCAACAAGATCACCGTTCAGGCGGCCCTGCACATCGCCAACAACAAAGAACTGTTTAACGCTTAACTCTCGCAATAAAACGAAACTGTCTGCCTTCACCTTTTATAAACATGGATAACAAACGCGCTGTTCAATTCGTTCACGATCTGCTGGAACTGCTGGTTCAGCAGAAAGGGTCTGACCTGTTTATCACGGTCGGCTTTCCGCCGGCGATCAAAGTCAACGGCAAAATTTCGCCGGTGTCCAAATCGCCGCTGGAATCGCAACATACAGCCGAGCTGGTTCGCTGCATCATGAATGATCGGCAAAAAGACATGTTCGATCAGACCAAAGAATGCAATTACGCGTTAAGCCTGCAAGGCATCGGCCGCTTTCGCGTCAGCGCCTTTCTGCAACAAGGCTGGCCGGGAATGGTGTTGCGCTCGATCAACACCAAGATTCCCACCTACGAAGATCTGGGCATGCCGATCGTGCTAAAAGACGTCATCCTCGCCAAGCGCGGCATCGTTATTTTCATCGGCGCCACCGGCGCCGGCAAATCGACGACGATGGCGTCGCTGCTCGCCCATCGCAACAAGCACAGCTTCGGCCACATCATCACCATCGAAGACCCGATCGAATTCATCCACGAACACGGCAACTGTATTTTCACGCAACGCGAAATCGGCGTCGATACCGATTCCTGGGACATCGCGCTGCAAAATTCCCTGCGGCAAGCGCCCGACGTGATCATGATCGGCGAGATCCGCTCGCGCGAAAACATGGATTTCGCCATCGCCTTCGCCGAAACCGGCCACTTGTGTATGGCAACCTTGCACGCCAACAGCACCAACCAGGCGCTCGACCGGATTATCAACTTCTTCCCGGAAGAGCGGAAAGCGCAAGTGCTGATGGACTTGTCGCTCAACGTTCGCGCTTTCGTAGCGCAGCGCCTCATTCTGCGCGCCGATGGTCGCGGTCGCGTCCCGGCCGTCGAAGTGATGCTCAACACGCCGCTGACCTCCGATCTCATTTTCAAGGGCGACATCCCCGGCATCAAAGACATCATGAAGCGTTCGCGCGAACAGGGAATGCAGACCTTCGATCAATCGCTGTTCGATCTTTACGAGCGCGGTTTGATCACCTACGAAGATGCGCTGCGTAACGCCGACTCGATCAACGACCTGCGGCTTGACATCAAACTGCGCGGCAAAGAAGCGCGCAGCCGTGACGCCTTCACCGGCACCGAACATCTCAGCGTGGTTGACAGCATCGTTCCCGATCTGGCCGATCCCGAGTTTGTCCTGGGTCGCTAAAGCACCATGTCCGACGATGCTTTGATCCGGCCGGTCGAAATCACCTTGCACAGCGCCTCCCGACAGTTGGAATTGCGCTACGCCGACGGTCGGGAAATCCGTTTTTCGCACGAATTTTTGCGGGTGTTTTCGCCGTCGGCTGAAGTTCGCGGCCATGCGCCAGGGCAGGAAGTTTTGCAGACCGGAAAAAAAGACGTTCAACTCATTCGCATCGAGCCGGTCGGTCATTATGCCTTGCGTCTGGTTTTTTCCGATGGCCACGACTCGGGTTTGTACTCGTGGGCTTATCTGGCCGAACTGGGCGCGCATCAGGAAGTCCTCTGGCAGGATTATCTGACGCGGCTGCAAGAAGCAGGCGGCAGCCGTGAAGCGTTGCCGCCGCCCGATCAAACTTGAGCGTTTTGAAAATTCCTCGCTTTGAAAAACCCGTGATGAAAAAAACAACGGCCGATTTCGGCTTTGAAACCGTGGCGGCCGACGACAAGAAAAAGCGCGTCGCCGACGTGTTCGATTCCGTCGCATCCAAATACGATCTGATGAACGACCTGATGTCGGTCGGGCTGCACCGTCGCTGGAAAAACGCTGCCATCGCCCTGGCGCATCTTTCCGCGCACTTACCCGAAGACGCCCATGTCCTCGATCTGGCAGGCGGCACCGGCGATTTGACCCGCCGCTTCCTGAAAAAATACCCGAAGGCAACCGCCGTCCTGTCCGACATCAACAACGCGATGCTTCGGGAAGGTCGCAAAATTTTGTTGAATCGCGGTATCGCAACGCCGGTCGTTCAATGCAACGCCGAAGCGTTACCGTTTCCCGACAAACGTTTTCACGCTGTCTCCATCGGTTTCGGATTGCGCAACATCACCGACAAAGAAAAGGCGCTGCGCGAAATGCGCCGCGTGCTGAAGCCGGGCGGTATTGCGCTGGTGCTGGAATTCTCCCGCGTGAAAAAACCACTGGCGCCGTTTTACGATTTTTACAGTTTCAAAATCCTGCCGAAGCTCGGCCGCCTCATCGCCAACGATGAAGCGAGCTACCGCTACCTCGCCGAATCGATCCGAATGCACCCCGATCAGGAAACATTGAAAACCATGATGCTGAACGCCGGCTTCGACCAGGTTGACTATCACAACCTGACCGCCGGTATTGTCGCCGTTCACCTCGGCAAAGTTCGTTGAGGGTTTCCTTCATTCGAACTAAAAATCGCTGTCGAACCTGCTCACCCGCGCTATAGTCCCAGAAGGTGTTTGAGCAGATGTGTTCTGAAGTCTTGCCTAGTGTGAATGAACATATAAATCAACACCTCTTTTTCATTATATTCATAGACAATTCTTGTCTGCCTGACGAGCCGTATTCTGAAGTTGTCTTGTCCCAATTCGCTGAGTTCTTCAATCGTCTTGCCGGATTCAGGACTCCATCCAATGTTTCCGATCGTGCTCTTGAATTCCTGATAGACCTCTTTCCAAACATCTTCGCCGAATTGCGCTTTGACATAAGCCCTGATTTCCCCGAAATCGGATTGGGCGGAATTCAGAATGATGACTTTTCGGCTCATTCTTCTTTGTCCATTTCTTTAAAGAAGGCGTCCGCTTCAGTGATGTTGCCCGCCTGATATTCCTTGCGGCCAAGCGCAATCAGGCGAAGCAGCGCAAGCTGTTCCTGTTGTTTCTCATACTGGTTGATTTCAACGACGGCCATTTTTGCCTCACCGTTCTGAGTGATGATGAGCGGTTCGGGGTTGACGGCAAATCCCTTCACGATGTCAGCCGCGTTGGACTTGAGGTAAGAAATGGGCTTGATTTGGGTCGCCAGACTCATCATTTTCTCCGTGTCTTGCACTGCGCAAGACTAAATATGGCCGAAATTAGGCCGTAAGTCAACCGTGCCCCAGCGCCATCATCCGCCCACCGCCGTTTTACGGTATCCTGTCAGTTAGACTTAAACCTGAAAACCTCAGTTGACCGCTTATAAAACGATGGGAAACCGCATGGAAGCCTGCTTTGGAGCCTTTTTCACCCCTCACCCATTGGGTGAGTTCGCTACGCGTTCGCCAGCGCTACGCCCGCCGCGCCATGCTGCGTTGCTCCTCCTCGCGGGGTGGCAGCCCGCGTCGTCGTCGCGCCTTGCCTGGCACGGTGGGCGCAACACTGACGAGCACGTCCAACTGAGGTTTTCAGGTTCAAAGGGATCACACCATGGCTCATGACGAAAAACTTCTGAGTATGCCGTTAACCGACGCCGAGTTTGACGAGCTTGAGGCGTTTCTGACGTCGAACGCCGTGCCGGAAGATTGCATGAACCTCGAAATGCTTGACGGCTATCTGACCGCGACGGTCAGTTCGCCGCAGATGTTGATGCCCTCGCAATGGCTGCCGATGATCTGGGGCGAAGATGTCGCACGCAGCGGCAGCGCGGTATTCGCGTCCGCCGAACAGGCGCAACGCATCATGGAGTTGATTCTGCGTCACTGGTCGAGCATCAGTCAGACGCTGCGCGAGATGCCGACGCGTTTCCATCCGTTGTTGTATTACCCGCCGCCGGAAGAGGCGATGGGGCCGGACACGCCGCATGAGGCTTCCGATTGGTGTCAGGGGTACATGATGGGGGTGCGGCTGGCTGAGGAGGACTGGAGGCCGCTGTACGACTCGCAGGAAGCCAGCGATTGGATTTTCCCGATCGAGGCGCTGGCTTTCGGCCATCAGGAACCCGAATACGCCGAATGGTTCGACGACAGCGAAAAGCTCGACAGCTTGGTCGATGAATTGCCGGTCGCGGCGGTGCTGATTTTCCGTTTCTGGTTTGAGCGTCAACAAAAAACGCTGCCCCAACGAAACGAGCCCAAGCGGCGAAGTTCAAAGGACGCGCAGAAAAAACATACGCGGTTGCATTGATCCGCCAACCCTCTCCCCCACCCCTCTCCCGCGCGCGGGAGAGGGGAATTTTTCTCCGCGCCTCCGCGTGAAATAATTTTCGGTTCCGCGACTTCGCGCGGGTCTTCTGTTGGGGTTCGCTGCGCTCACCCCAACCTATGGCATTTGTGCAGCGTCCGCCAGATAACGCGCCAGATAATCGTCGAAGTTCATTTGATCCGCCGCTTCCAGTCGCTGTTGTTCCTGCCGCGACGTTTCTGCCATGGTCTCGAATGCTCCGCGCACGTCGGTGGGCAACGGCGTTTCACGATAGCGGTCGGCGTGTTGCTTCGAATAGCGGCACGCCAGCGCGTGAAACGATTCCTGTTGTTCCCGCATTTCCCTGAGCATTCGCGCTGAAGGCGTCGTTTCGGGATCGGCGATTTTGCCGCGCTGTTTCCGCACGCTGTCCCGATACGGTTCGCCCAGCCATTCGCTCACCATCTCTATCTGATCGAGCAGCGGCGTCAATGCCTGCGCCAGCGTTTTCGGTTCACCGTCGATATCGAGAATCGCCTCATCGCTGCGACCGTTGGCGGCAACGCCCAGCAAATTGCTGTCGTAAACGATTCTGGTGCGGCGACCGCTCGAATCGGAGTGCAGCAGAAAACAGGTCGTCAACCAGGCCTGAATGAAGCGCATGGTTTCAAGATCGGTTCCCGTCGGCGTGAACGGCGACACATCCAGAGAACGCAATTCGAGATAGGCGATGCCGCGTTGCCGCAGCGCCCGACTGGGGGTTTCGCCCGCTTGCGGCGGTTGCTTGGGTCGCACACTGCTGTAGTATTCGTTTTCGATTTGCAGAATATTGGCGTTCAGTTGCCGATACGCACCGTCCACCATCACGCCCACTTTCTCGAACGTTTCGCACGGCGTATGCGTCGCTTGATACAACGCAAAAAGATAGGCATCGAGGCTGTCGCTCGATACGAAGAACGGGCATTTGCGATTGCTGTACCCCAGATCGGACAAGCGCAGTGATGTTCCGCGCGGCAGATAACAGGTGTCGTCATCCAACCTCGGCAAGTGCGCCGATACTTTGGTGTTGCCCGTCGTGAAAAACGACCGGCTCACTGCCGGCGACGCGCCGAACAGATAAGGAATCACGAAGCCGTAGCGCTGAATGTTGCGCAGCAAATCGAGATAACGCCGCGAGCGGAACGCCTGAATGTCGTCCGCCGAATCGGCGCGAACGCCATCGACCGCCAGCCACACCGGCCAGGTTTCCTCGGCGAATGAAAAATTGTAATGGATGCCGGCGATGGTTTGCATCGCTTTGCCGTAGCGGTGCGCCAAACCGACGCGGTAAATGTGTTTGAATTTCGCCAGATTGGACGCGCCGTATTGCGCGATCGGAATGCCATCTTCACCGTCAAGATGGCACGGCATGCTGGCGTTCCACAACATCTCGTCGCCCAGTTGTTGCGCCGCGACATGCTGAATCGTGTCCAGCCGCTGCAATGCGTCTTCGGGCGTCGTCAACGGCGGCGTGACGAATTCCAGCAACGCTTCCGAATAGTCGGTGGTGATCTGCGGATGCGTCAGGGCGCTGCCCAGCGCATAAGGATGCGGCCTCTGGCTCAACCGCCCCTCGGGGCTGACCCGCAACGCTTCCCGCTCCAGGCCGATACGCACCCGGCGCAACGCTTCCGTTTCACCGTGTTTGCTTAAATACGCCAAGCGCTTTTCGAGCAGATGAGGCATCGGTCAGCTCCTTCCTGTCGGTGTCCCGTCTTTCCACATCAGCCGCTTGCAACGCCTCCTGAACGCGGAAAGCGTCCCGTCTCTGCGGCTGTGATCATCCCATGAAGCTCGCTTTAAGTTTATCGCATAAAGCGAGCCGCCAGAGTCTATTTTACACGGCATCACCTCCCGAAAACAGGAACAATGGCGATACAATACGCCCTGACTGCTCACGGGCGATATTCCTGCCAGCGCACTAACCTTTTTCCTTGTTGCCATGCCGTCCACCTTTCCCGAAGACCATCGCCCCAGCAAAAACGAAGCGCCCGATCACGGGCAGCGGGCACACGCCGAAATTACGGCGCTGTTACGTCGGCATCTGCTGATCGAGGGATTGGCGCGCGAGCAGATTGAAGAAACGCCGCTCGATGAAAATCAGACGTCGCTGCTTGAGAGCATCACCGTTCAACGCAGTCTGGCCGAGTTGCGCGAACAACTCAACGCCCTCCACCCCGCTGATATCGCGTTCCTGCTTGAAACCTTGCCGCTGAACGAGCGGCTGTACTTGTGGGACCTGGTGCGCGCCGATCACGAAGGCGAAATCCTCGTCGAAGTTTCCGATGCCGTGCGCGGCTCGCTGATCTCGATGATGGACACCGAGGAGTTGATCGCCGCCACTGAAACCCTGCCCACCGACGAGATCGCCGCGCTGGCGCCCGATCTGCCGCAGGAAGTGATCGACGACGTGTTCGAAGGTTTGCCGGTCGAAGAGCGCGAACATTTGCGCGCGGCGATGTCCTTCGAAGACGACATGGTCGGCGCGCTGATGGATTTTGAAGAAGTGCAGGTGCGACCCAACGTTTCGCTCGGCGTGGTCTTTCGTTATCTGCGGCGCTTCGACAAATTGCCGACGCAAACCGATCAGGTGTTCGTCGTTGACCGCAATGAAAAGTTGTTGGGCGTACTGCCGATTCAAGTGTTGTTGGTCAACGACGAAGATCAACAGGTCAGCGAAGTAATGCAACCTTCGCCCGTCGTTTTGTTGCAGCACGAAAAAGCCGACGAAGCCGCCGCCGCGTTCGAACGCTACGATCTGGTGTCCGCGCCGGTCGTTGACACCAACGGCAAACTGGTCGGTCGTGTCACCGTCGATGAAATTCTCGACTTCATCAAAGAACGCGCCGGCGAAGAAGTGCTGGCGCACGCCGGTTTGCACGAAGAAGAAGATGTGTTTGCGTCGGTGTGGAAGTCGTTTCAAAACCGCTGGCAGTGGCTGGCGATCAACCTCGTCACCGCGCTTATCGCTTCGCGCGTTATTTCTGTCTTTGAAAACACCATCGCCGGACTGGTCGCGCTGGCCGCGCTCATGCCCATCGTCGCCGGTGTCGGCGGCAACACCGGCAACCAGACGATTACCTTGATTGTTCGTTCGCTTGCGTTGGGACAAATCACCACGGAGAATGCACGCCAACTCTTTCGCAAGGAATTGTTGGTCGCTCTGTTAAACGGGCTTCTTTGGGGCAGCGTGATGGGCGTTGTCGCGTTTTTGTTTTACCACGATCTGGGATTGGGTGCGGTCATGTTGCTGGCGATGACGCTCAACATGCTGCTCGCCGCGTTCATGGGCGTACTGATTCCGATGATCCGGGTAAAAATGGGACGTGATCCGGCGTTGGGATCGTCGGTGCTCATCACCGCCTGCACCGACTCCGGCGGCTTCTTCATCTTCCTGGGACTGGCAACGCTGTTTCTGACTTGACGTCGCCGCTCCATCTTTAGGAAAGTTTTTCGTGCGCTCCTTTCTTCGCCATTACGGAATCTCCATTGCGATCGGCGCGTTGCTGGCCTGTTTGCTGATTTCCATTACTGCCGGACCGCGCGTGTACCACCGCGCCGTTGTGTTTCTCTCGCCACCACCGATTCACGCTCCGGCTGCTATTGCGCCAACCGTTGCTGCATCCACCGTCGCCAGTGAACTGATCGGCGGTCTGGACACGCCCGCGCAGGAATCGCTGACCGGACATGCGCTCGAATTCACCGGTTGGGCCTTCGATCCGGTCGGACTCCGCGCCGTCGAAATCCGTTTTCCGCACACGAGCTACACCGCCAGGCTGAACATTCTCCGCGAGGATGTTCGCAACGCGTTACCCGCACTTGCCAAAACCCATGACGGCATCGAACGTTCAGGATTTGAAGCACGAATCACGTTGCCTGATTCGTTTTCATCGCTCGACCGTCAACCGATCGAAATCGTCGCCATCAACCGCGACGGCAAAACCAAAACGCTCGGAAAGCGTAGTTGGTTGCCGACCGGCAGTTGGTCAACAGCGCCTAAAAATTCCTCCGCTCAAGGCAAACGAATTTTCCATCTTCTGATGATGACTTCAGGACTGCCCTTCGGCGGCGGCAATGAAATCGATACCGTTTACCGTGACTATGTATCGCCGACCATCAGAACCGGCGTGTCCGTGCCGATTCTTTACATGCGCACGACGAAAGGTGCGCAAGGCGACTGGACATTCGATCCGGCGTTTGATTTGACGCGCCGCTGCGATGGCCGCCTCGTTGCCGAAGACAACCTCGACAGCGCCATCGCTTACGCCATCGAGAAAAAAACGCCGATACAATTCATCCTGAACGGCGGCATCTGGAGCGACGCCAGTTGCACCTTCTCGGAATGGGATCTCACCGATCGCCTCGAAGAAATCCCGGCACTGTGTCAATGGGCGCAGGACAACACCGTTTATCCCGACGATTACCTGAGCAACCTGCCCGGCTCAACCGCATCGCCGCGATTGGCGCGTTCGCTGACCTACCAGGTTTACGCGAAAGAAGCGCGTGCTTACAAGAAGCGCAACCTGCAAGCGGCAGCGCGCCGCATCGCCGTCTTCGCGCAAAAACATCCCGATCTTTTCGTCGGCATCGCGCTCGATGCCGATACGTACATGAACCCGTTTTTCAGCGGTCACGCCACCTTCGATTACAATCCCGGAATGTTGCGGCAATTCCGCGAATGGTTGCAAGGCATCGGACCTTATGCACTTCCCTCTTTGGCCGGGAAAAGCGCCGATCCCTCCGTTCCCGACCTGTCGGCTTATCGCCGCGCCCGATCGCTGACGCTTGCTGAAGTCAACGCGATTGCCGGACATCACTGGCAACATTGGGATGACGTCGATCCGCCCCGTCCGCCACCTGAACGGATGACGAACCCGACATCCGCCGCCACGATGGAACAGGTCTGGGAAAATCCCTGGTGGCATTTGTGGGACGCCTTTCGTAAACATGTCGTCCATTTGCACTATACCGAACTCGCGCAATGGGCAGCCGAAGCCGGTGTCCCCGAAAGCCGGATTTTTTCAGCGCAAGGTTTCGCCGCCTCTGTGCCGGGCACTTTCCCTTCCGCGACCATCGAGGGAAAAGCGCCTTTCAGTTACCACGAATCGGCCGGCGTCTCGATTGAAGGCTCCAAACCGCGCAATGGCTCGCATCTCGGCGCGATCCTTTACGACAAACCCGCTCGCAACGACGTGGCGATGCCGCACGGCCACAGCCTTTTCTCCGAATTCGCCCGCGTTGACGACGGTTGGGGCATTGTTGAATACAACGCCGCCGATATCGGCGACGCCCGCACACCGCCGCAATACCATCACGCCTATCTGACCTACCGCGACGCTTACAACTTCGACGCGCAAGAAGTTTCGCACATGGCCTGGAACGGCAGCAACGGATTGTTCGCCGACGATCCCGCTTACGTCTCCTATACCTCGTTCCGCAACACCGGAACAGAAGAAGCGATGCGCGACTTCATGATCTCGCGCGCATTCTTTCCCGAAAGCTTGCGGCTGTGGACATTCGGCAGCGCTCATTACGCCAGCGACGACGGCTGGACCACTTCCGTCGGACGTCTGCAAGCACAAACCGGCGCGCTGCTGCTCACCGCCAAACATCAGCAAATCGAATTGCTCTCCCCCGCCGACCAGGTGTTGCGAACGCCGCGCCTGAAAACCTTGCGCTTGATCGTCCCGGAAAACGCAAGCGCGACCATTGCGCAACTGACCGTCGCCGCGCAACACACCGCCAAAGCGGATTGGAAAATCCTTTCCACCGTGAAAGAACCCGAAGTCGCGCCGTTTGTTCATGGCTTCGTGCGTATCGACATCCCGTTGCTGTGGCCTGAAAACTGGATCGAAAGAAACATTATCGCCGAACGCTTGCGGCTGAATATCGAACTGCGCGCGCCTGAAGAAACATTGACCATTCATCGAATCGCGCTGAATCCGTAGAACCAGAGTTAGGCACACATGAAAAAAATTTCTAAGAAGCAATGGCAAGCATTAACCAAGTCAGCCGAACAAGGCGTTGCCGAAGCGCAATGGGAACTCGGTTATTATTACGCAAACGGTGCTGCCACAAAGTCAGGCGAGGTACTCGCGCCGCAAGATAAAACCGCGGCCATTAGCTGGTATTTGCGAGCAGCAAAGCAAGAGTACGCAGATGCCAAAATCTCGCTTAGTTGCCTCCTGAGCGAGGGAGATCATCCAGATTACAAAGCGGCTATTTTCTGGGCCAAGTCCGCCATAGCACAAGGCAATGAATTCGCCGCCTACAACCTCGGCATCATTTACAGAGACCTTGGCAAGCCCAAGTCCGCGCTTCGCTATTACCAACTCGCCACAGCGATGGGAGATGCAGATGCCCATCTGCAAATTGGTCTCTGTCACTTATTGGGACATGGAACGGCAATCAACCATTCCGCCGCCCAGGAAAGCTTCCAGAAAGTCTTACAGTCTCCCGTTGAAGCGACAACACAACGCTCTCGAGAAAATGCTCTTTACTGGCTCGCCCTGCTCAATCTGATGGGTCTTGGTCATCGGCGCAATCTGGCACAAGCAAGAAACTTGCTTATGCAAGCCAATGCGGATGATGACCATGAACAAGCTAATGAGCTTCTGCTCGTTATCGGCAAATCCTCCAAATCTCGGCTTCGGTAGCGAGTGAGAGTGGCGACCGCAATCTGCCATACGATATCTGGGGCGCGCTTGCTAAAACGCGCCGATTAACTCCAACATTAGGCCTCGACGATGAACGCCACATGGCAACGAGCAACAGTCATTTCGATACTCTTCGGATTCGCCGGGTTTGGCTTACTCTTGGTCTTCGCCACGGTACTCTGGTGGGCGTACCCTTATCCAGAGAATGCATCACAGCAAGAAATCGAGTTCGTGTGGGCGATTCACACCTTGGCGGAGAAGCTCTTCGGCTTCTTGGTCGTAGCTCTATGCGCAGTTGGTGCAGCTGCCCCACTCCGGCGAACATGGCGAATGGGGCTAGGAGCAGCGATCGGATCAGGGCTTGTGTATCAGGGTGTCGCCATTATCACTTATATCAGCAAATTCGGGTTTTCAGCATACCTTGAGAACCATCTATTTTGGTCAACTGTTGCCGTCACGGTAGCAGTTTCAGCCGTATTTGGGCTCATCGTGATTAGGAACTCTTGTCGCTGCGATCACCATAAAACGTCAACAAAAACAAAAAGCATGAGCGTAGTAAAGCCGCGCATTCTTCCACGGAGCCTTAGAGACGCATCGTTATCCCTCGGGGTGTTTGTAATCCAATTCACGATCCTGCTCATTCTTCCGGCGCTGTTCTTGGCTGTATTTGTCAGCCTTCTATCCGGGGCGCTTTGCGTTATAGCAATCTATCTGTTGTTTCTCCTGTTCACGGTCAAAGAAATCAGGGTAACAAATGAAGGGCTTCACTTCATCAGATTGGCAGGCTCGCCTAGGCGGATTCGGTGGAGCGAAGTGTCATCGATTACCAAAGTAACAAGTAGGGAGATAATCTTGCGCGGTTGGTTGTGGCCCCCTTTCCCTGCTCGGGAAATGACGCTGAGCTTTACGGCAGAGGGGCACTACAGGATTGCTTTCAACGGAAAGTATATCTATTACCCGCCGGCAGATACGCAACAGTTTGAAGCTTTACTTTCTGCACATCTGCGTTATGGAAAAACCATGCAACCGAAGTGTGCGGACGCACATCGCCTACCTGAGCATTAGGAGACGCCATGCAAACAATATTGGCTCTAGCTATCCCTATCCGCTCGTGGATTCTGATGCCTGACGAACATTAGCAACTAGGTATGCATAGCAAGCAAGGGTGGATAAGCGCAGCGCAATCCACCATCCGTAGGGGCGGGTTTCAAACCCGCCCTTTTTGCACACGCGAAGACGCGGAGTGCGCAAAAAAAGACGCTTTCGCTCCTCCGCGCCTCCGCGTCTCCGCGAGAGAATTCTTTTTTGCGCTCTTTGCGCTCTTTGCGGTCAAACAAAACGGGCGGGTTTGAAACCCGCCCCTACACGCAGAATGATGCATTTCTGATCCCTGACTTCTGACTTCTGACTTCTGACTTCTGACTTCTGACCGCTGCCCTCAGCCCATCACCCGTATTTCGTCGGCGCGGCATTGCGCCGCCAGTTTGTCGAGTACACCGTTGACGAATTTGTGGCCGTCGGTTCCGCCGTAGGTTTTGGCGAGGTCGATGGCTTCGTTGAGGATGATTCGATAGGGAATGTCCAGTCGTTCGGACAATTCCCAGGTCGCCAGCACGAGGATCGCTGTTTCGACCGGCGATAAAGTTTGCGTGTCGCGCGCGGCGGCGACATGCGGCGCGAAGCGATCGCGCAGCGCTTCGTACCGGCTACTGACGCCGCGCCACAATGCGTCAAAATAGGCTTCGTCGCAACGCGCGTAATTCGGGCTGTCCATCAGGTGCAGACGAATATCCTCTGCTGTCGCCTGCGTCAGTTGGTATTGGTAAAGCCCTTGCACCACCAACGCCCGCGCGCGACGACGCCCCATGAAATCGATTTTCAGGGGCTTCGCTGTCGGCGTTTTTACCGACGTGTTTTCCGGTGTGTCAGTCGGCATTTTTTCGCAATCGCTCCAGGGTGTTGGCCAATTCAACGGCGGCCAGCGCGGCCTCGTAACCTTTCTGATCCATCCGCGCGATGGCTTGTTCGTCGGTTTCGCAGGTCAGTACGCCGTTGCCGATGGCGATATCGAAATCGAGCGCAACGTCGCTGATGCCGCGCGCCGATTCGTTGCTGACAACTTCAAAATGGTAGGTCTCGCCGCGAATCACGGCGCCCAGCGCAATCAGCGCGTGGAATTGTCCGGTTTGCGCCATTCCCTGCAACGCCAGCGGAATCTCCAACGCTCCGGGAACCCGCAACAGCGTAATATGCGCATCCACAACACCTTTTTCGTGCAAAAAGCGCAACGCGCCTTTGAGCAGCCCTTCGCCGATCTCGACGTTGAAGCGCGCCAATACGATGCCGATGCGCATTCCGGCGGCCTGTGTTTTGCTGGGAATTTCGTGTGGCGTCATGAATTGCTCAGGAAAAGGTGGGGTTCACGATTGCGCATTCAGCGCGTTTTGCTCTTGAAAACCGGTCACTTCCAATCCGAAACCGGCCATGCTCGGCATCTTCCGTGGCCGCGCCAGCAAGCGCATTTTCTGCACGTTCAAGTCGCGCAGAATCTGCGCGCCGATGCCGTAATCGCGCAGCGCCATCGACACATCGGGATGCCGCCTGCCCGCCGCCGCGCGACGCCGCAAATCCTGGGCGCTCTCCGGTCGATGCAGCAACACCATCACGCCGGCGGAAGCCGCCGCCAATTCACGCAACGCCGGGAAAACGCCCCAAGCGTGCGGCTCGCTTTGCACGTCCAGAAAATCCATGATCGAGATCGGCTCATGCACACGCACCAGCGTTTCTTTTTCCGGCGTCGGCGTTCCGTGCACCAACGCCAGATGTGTTGCGTCAGTCAGTTTGTCGCGGTAAACAAACATTTCAAAAGCGCCTACCGCGGTTTGCAATGGCCGTTGCGCGATTCGTTCCAGCAAGGTTTCGTGCTGGCTGCGGTGGTGAATCAGATCCGCAATCGTGCCGATTTTCAATCCGTGTTTTTCCGCAAATTTTTCGAGGTCGGGCAAACGCGCCATCGCGCCGTCCTCCTTGAGAATTTCGCAAATCACGGTGGACGGCATCAGTCCCGCCATTCGCGCCAGATCGCAGCCCGCTTCCGTGTGACCGGCGCGCACGAGCACGCCGCCGGGTTGCGCCATCAGCGGAAAAATGTGTCCCGGTTGCACCACATCTTCCGGCCTGGCGTCGGGCGCGACCGCCGCTTGAATGGTGCGCGCGCGGTCGGCGGCGGAAATGCCGGTCGTCACCCCTTCCGCCGCTTCAATCGACAAGGTGAAATTCGTGCCGAGCGATGAACGGTTGGTGGGCGTCATCAGCGGCAGCTTCAATTGCTGACAGCGTTCCTGCGTCAGCGTCAGGCAAACGAGTCCGCGCGCGTGCGTCACCATGAAATTGATCGCTTCCGGCGTCACGAATTCCGCCGCGAGCATCAAATCGCCTTCGTTCTCGCGGTTTTCTTCATCGACCAAAACGATCATCCGACCGGCTTTCAGCTCGGCAAGAATTTCAGGGATCGGCGCTATCGCCATGTTTTTGACTCCGGACACAGTGTGCGAAAAGATTATTTTACCCGTTATGCAGGGGGACGGCGCGCCGATTTGGGACGGAACGCCGAACAAACCGCGTCATGGGTTTCGACGTAAGGCCCTCCGATCAGTTCAATGCAATACGGCACCGCCGCAAAAATCCCCTGAACCAGCGTTTTCCCGCTCTCGTCCTTGACGCCTTCCAGCGTCTCACGAATCGCCTTCGGCTGCCCTGGCAAATTCAGAATCAGCGCTTTTTTCCGAATGGCGCCGATCTGGCGCGACAAGATCGCCGTCGGCACGAAATGCAACGAAACCTGCCGCATCTGTTCGCCGAAGCCCGGCATGATTTTGTCGGCCACCGCCGCCGTGGCGTCCGGCGTCACATCGCGCATGGCCGGGCCGGTGCCGCCGGTGGTCAACACCAGCGAACAATGCACTTCGTCGATCAATTCGATCAAAGTGCGCTCGATGATCGGCTGTTCGTCGGCAATCAGGCGCGTTTCAAAATGCACCGGCGTTTTCAACGCTTGCATCAACCAATCTCTTAGCGACGGAATTCCCTTATCTTCGTAAACGCCCTGCGAAGCTCGGTCGCTGACCGAGACCAATCCAATACGCAACGGTGAAGTCGTCATGGCGAAACCTGTTTTGAATTGTCAGAAGAACCTTGAAGAGCATCGTCGGCATGTGTTTCAAAAAGCGCTTTCAATTCCTGAAACAACAAACGATAGTATCGCGGCGCTGCCCGTTGTTGGCGCCGTTCCTGCTGCGCCTGCTCGATGCGTTGCCGCCAAACTTCGCGCACCTCATCCGAAAACGTGTCGGGAAATTTCGCCGCCAATGCATCAAGTGACCGCGCGGGCTCCTCCAGCAAACGCTGCCGCCAATACTCCAGCCTCGCCATTTTCGCTTTCGTAGCAACGGGAACCGCCGTTTCCGCTTCCAGAAACGCGCGGATCGGTTCAGGGTCAACATCGCGCATCAGCCGTCCGATGAATTGCATCTGACGCCGCCGCGCTTCATGCCGCGTGATCGTCTGCACCGCGATGATGGCGTCGAACAAACGCTCGGGAAGGTCAAGCGTTTCCAGCTTGGCGACGCTTAACGCGACCAACGCTTCTCCCAATGCCTGAACTTCATGCATTTCTCTTTTTCGTTGCGATTTGGACGGCGCTAAAAACGGAGCAGCCATTTTTTCAATTTCCGATAAAGGTGTCCGGTGTTGCCGAACGGATGGAGCCGCGTAGCATACCACACGGATTCGTCAAATTGTGTGGACATCTCCCGCATTTCTATGCTCCTTCTACCCGCGCTTTTGCCCAAGCGCCCACATCCTCCGTGAACGGGTCTGCCGTCAGCAGATTCGACATGCTGCGCAACCAGGTGATCTGCCGCTTGGCGAGTTGCCGCGTCGCGGCGATGCCGGTAGCGCGTAACGTGGCTTCGTCACATCCGCCGTCGAGATACGTCCAGACTTGCCGATAACCGACGCAACGCATCGACGGCATCGATGGCGTCAACGGATAACGCGCTCGCAACGCGCGCACTTCATCCAACAAACCGTCTTCCAGCATGCGATCGAAACGCCGCGCAATGGCGTCGTGCAACATCTTCCTGTCGTTCGGCAACAACGCCAGACACAGATGCGAACCCAGGGTTTCATCGGCTTGTTGCTGCCCTTGCCGTTGCCCTTGCAACTGCGAGAGCGGTGTCCCCGTCAGCCGCCATACTTCGAGCGCGCGCTGGATGCGTTGCGCGTCGGTCGGCTTCAAACGCGCCGCCGTAACCGGATCGACGCGGGCAAGTTCGGCGTGCAACACCGGCCAACCATCGCGCGTCGCCCAGTCATCCAGTTCGGTGCGCACCGCTTCATCCGCCATCGGCAATTCGCTCAAGCCTTCGAGCAGCGCCTTGAAATACAGCATGGTGCCTCCCACCAGCAGCGGTCGTTTGCCGCGCGCGCGGATGTCTTGAACGGCGGCGAGCGCATCGCGCACAAAACGCGCCGCCGAATAAGGTTCGGTCGGGTCGATCAGGTCGATCAAATGGTGCGGCACACGCGCACACGTTGCGGCATCCGGTTTGGCGGTTCCGATGTTCATACCGCGGTACACCTGCGCTGAGTCAACACTGACGATCTCGCCGTCGAAACGATCGGCAAGCGCCAGCGCCAACGCACTCTTGCCGGTCGCGGTCGGGCCCATCAGTAAAATGGCAGAGGGAGAATGGGGTGGCATGTTTTTCATTAAAACGATTTTAACCGCAAAGAACGGGGTTCAGCGCCGTAGGCTGGGATGAAGCGAAGCGCAATCCCAGCAACCCCGCACAGCACCTGCAGCATCATTCCCGTTCCATGTCGTCTAATTCATTGCTTGCCCAGTCTTCGGTATAAACGCCTCGGCTCACCCAGCGGGAAAACGTCGAATACGGCCAATCTTTGGTTCTTGCCACAAGACCATGCTTGACTGGATTATAGTGGATATAATCCACATGCCGAGCGTAATCCTGTTCGTCTCGAATGAGGTGTTCCCAATAACGACGCTGCCAGATACCACGCTCGCCTTTGCGCAGACGGCTTTCCGAACGGCGCTCGCCCGGTTCCAATGATCGTGAGAAATATGATTTGATCAGCCGCCAGCGATTAGGGTAGTCATTATCTCCCTGCGGTAGTTGCCAGATGCAGTGCAAGTGATCAGGCAAGACGACAGCCGCATCCATAACAGTCGGATACGTTACGAATGTTCGGCGGAACGCTTCGCGCAAATGATCGATTCTGTCGATCAACAGGGTATTGTCGCGACGTTCGGCCAGATTGACCGTGAAGAAATACAAGCCACCGGGTGTTCGATTGCGGAGATAGGTTCTCATGGTGAAAAGGTTTGCTGGGATTACGCTGCGCTTCATCCCAGCCTACGCTATGCGATCTGACCTCTGAATCACTTCCCGCGCATGAACAACGCGTCGAGCGCTTCAAGCGTCAACGAATACCAGGTCGGTCGTCCGTGGTTGCATTGCCCGCCGCGCTCGGTGCGCTCCATGTCGCGCAGCAGCGCGTTCATTTCAGGAACCGTCAACAAGCGGTGGGCGCGCACCGCGCCGTGGCAGGCCATCGTCGCCAACACGTCGTTTCGCCGCATATCGACTTCCTGCGTGCTGCCCAAATCGTGCAAATCGCGCAGCACGGCGCGCACCAATCCCGCCGCGTCGGCGTCCCGCAACATCGCCGGAAGGCAGCGAATCGCCAACGTTGTCGGCCCCACGGCGTTCAACTCGAAACCGAGCGTCTCCAGCGCTTCGGCATGCGCTTCGGCGGTCGCCATTTCCAGCGTCGTCGCCGTCATCGATACCGGCACCAGCAAGCGCTGTGACGGCAACGACTGCGATGCTGCGGTTTCCTTCATCCGCTCATAGACAATGCGCTCGTGCGCAGCGTGCATGTCCACCAGCACCAGCCCCGCATGGTTTTGCGCGAGAATGTAAATCCCGTGCAGTTGCGCAAGCGCGAAACCCAGCGGCGGCACACCGGCGGATTCGTTCTCTTGCGTGATGGGCGGCGCGGATGTTGAAGAAACGTTTTCAATCGCCGAAGAAGATTTCGTTCCGAATAATTTGCCGTAAAACGGCGATGGTCCCAGGCTTTCAGACGCCGCTGTTTCGCGCACCGGAAGTGAAAACGCTTTTTGCGCCGACGGATAATACGTTCGCGCTTCTTCCGGCTTTGCTGGAACAGAAAAGCGCCGCGCGTCAACATCCGAAGGTTGCGCACCGCTTACCGCTTTTGTGCTGCTTATGGCGACACCCGCCGTCACTTGCCCGCCGACCGGCAACGCCAGCGCCCGCTCGGCGCTTTGCCGGACAAAACGGTGAATCGCCTGGCTGTCGCGGAAACGAACTTCGGTTTTTTGCGGATGAACGTTGACATCGACGCTGCGCGGGTCAAGCGTCAGCCACAACGCGTAAGACGGTTGTTGCCCGCCGTGCAGAACATCACGAAACGCCTCACGCAACGCATGCAGCACGACACGATCACGCACGAAACGACCGTTCACAAAAAAATAAACGGCTTCTTTCGGCAGCGCGGCTCCGGCTGTCGGCGACGCGACATAACCCGTCAGTCGCAAATCGGCGGCTGAGGTGTCCAGGAATCGCGCGACCTGGGTAAACGCTTCTCCCAATACTTGTTGCACGCGCTCTTCGCGCGTCGCGCCCGGCCAGCGGTGAACTTCGCGGCCATTGTGTTTCAACAAAAAAGAAACGTCAGGATAAGCCAGCGCGATGCGGCGAAACATCTCTTCGCAATGCGCCCATTCGGTCGCTTCGGTGCGCAAGAATTTTCGACGCGCCGGCGTGTTGAAATACAAATCGTCGAGCGTAATCGTCGTTCCCACCGCCAGCGCCGCCGGTTCAACCGCGCCGACCGTTCCGCCTTCGACATCGAGCCGCCAGGCGTGCGCCGCGCCGCGCGCGCGCGACACCAGCGAGAAACGCGACACCGCCGCCATCGACGCCAACGCTTCGCCACGAAAACCCAGCGTCGCAATCGCATCGAGATCAGAAGGCGCTACGATTTTCGATGTGGCGTGTCGCGCCACCGCCAACGGCAAATCGTCGCGCTCCATGCCGATCCCATCGTCGCTCACTTGCAGGCGTTTGCAACCGCCGCCGGTCAGCGTGACTTCGATGTGCGTCGCCTGCGCATCGAGACTGTTCTCCAGCAACTCTTTCAACGCGGCAGCCGGTCGCTCAACCACCTCACCGGCGGCGATCTGGTTGATCAGTTGATCGGAGAGCGGATGAATGGCGGGCATGGCAGGGGGCAGATGTCAGAAGTCAGATATCAGATACCAGATATCAGGAATGTAGCACTCACGCGTAATGTTTTCATCAAAACAACACCCTCTCCCCCACCCCTCTCCCGCAAGCGGGATATGATACCTGACCTTTGACATCTGACGTCTGACATCTGACATCTGACATCTGACATCTGACATCTGACATCTGACATCTGATATCTGACTTCTGACATCTGTCATCTGCCCCCTGTTATCTGCGCATACGCCGAGTGGTTGTGAATCGACTCGAAGTTTTCCGCTTCGACGCTGAACGAAGCCAGACGTTTGTCAACGGCCATGCGTTGCGCGATGCTGCGCACCAGGTCTTCAACAAAATTGGGGTGATCGTAAGCGTATTCGGTGACGTATTTTTCGTCGGCGCGTTTCAGAATCGCGTAAAGCTCACTCGACGCTTCTTCTTCGGCCATCCGGATCAGATCCATCACGAAGATCGGCTCGTTCAAGGTCGCGCCCAGCGTCACCACCGAGCGTTGATTGTGCGCGCCGTAATCAGAAATTCTCTTTGAGCAGGGGCACAGCGACGTGACGGGAATATCGACTTCCACCTTCTCGCGGTATTGTCCTTCTTCCACTTCGGCGCTCAAACGCACCTGATAATCCATCGTGCTTTCGATTCCCGACACCGGCGCTTTCTTGCGCACGAAGAAATCGAACGCCAGATGTATCTCGCCCGAAGTCGCCCCCAATCGCTTGAGCAGCAGCGCCGACCAGTCGCGCAACGCGCCGATCGCCAGCGGTTTCTTTGCGCTCTTTCCGCTCATTTCTTCAAACAGCGTCACCAGCCGCGACATGTGCGTGCCTTTCTGGTGCGCCGACAGCATGGTATAGGCGCTGCATGTGGCAATCGTCGGCTGCGCCAGACCTTCGAGATCAGCGAAATAAATCGGATAGCGCAGACGTTTCACACCGACACGGTCGATCTTCAATCGCCGCGTATCGCTTTCCGACTGCACGTCGGGCATGGGTTTTGTTTCTTTAGCGTTCATGAATTTTCGCCTAATCTTGATCCGCCGCGCTCAGGAAGGCGCGCCTGCCAGGCCTGCACTTGCCGGATGATGCCCGCCGCGTCGAGGCCGCATTGCGCCAGCAGTTCTTCCGGCGCGCCATGTTCGATAAAACGATCGGGCAGCCCCAGATGCAAGATCGGTTTGACGATGCCGGCGTGGGTCAGGTATTCGGCAACCGCCGTTCCCGCGCCGCCCATCACCACATTTTCTTCGAGCGTGACCAGCCCATCGTGAGTGTGCGCCAGTTCTTCGATCAGCGCGGCGTCGAGCGGCTTGACGAAACGCATGTTGGCGACCGTCGCGTCGAGCGTTGCCGCCGCCGCCAACGCATTCGTCAACGGCGCACCGAACACCAGCAACGCGATTTTCTTTTCGTTGTCGCCACGACCCGTGATGCGACGGCGAATTTCGCCACGTCCCACCGGTATCGTTTCCAGCGTTGACGGCGCCGTCACGCCGGGGCCTGTGCCGCGCGGATAGCGCACGGCAGCCGGCGTATTCATTCGGAACGCCGTCGTCAGCATCGCGCGGCTTTCGGCTTCGTCCGTCGGCGCCATGATGGTCAAGTTGGGCAAACAGCGCATGAACGACAAATCGAACGCGCCGATGTGCGTCGGCCCGTCGGCGCCGACGATACCGGCGCGATCGATCGCAAACACGACCGGCAGGTTTTGCAACACGACATCGTGAACGAGTTGATCGTAAGCCCGCTGCAAAAACGTCGAATAGATCGCCACCACCGGCTTCAAGCCATCGCACGCCAGACCGGCAGCGAAAGTCACCGCATGTTGTTCGGCGATGCCGACATCGAAATACCGTTGCGGAAAGTCGCGCGCGAATTCGGTCAACCCCGAACCTTCGCACATCGCCGGCGTGATCGCCACCAGTCTCTCATCGGCGCGCGCCATGTCGCACAACCATTGGCCGAACACGTCCGTGTACGTCGGACGAGCTTCCGCTTTCGGCGCGATGCCCGCTTCCGGATCGAAACGACCGACGCCGTGATAGAGAATCGGGTCCTGCACGGCCGGTGCATACCCGTGTCCTTTTTCGGTGACGATGTGCAGCAGGCGCGGCCCTTTCAGATCCCGCATGTTGACCAGCGTTTTCGTCAACGTATCGACATCGTGTCCATTGATCGGGCCGACGTAAAAGAATCCGAATTCCTCGAACAGCGTACTGGGCAACAGCATGCCCTTCGTGTGTTCCTCCACCTGCTTCGCAAAACGTTTCATCGGCGGAAATTTGGCGAGGATGTCCTTGCCGCTTTCGCGCACCGAGTTGTACAGCGGACTGGTCAATATTTGAGCGAGGTGTTGATGAAACGCGCCGACCGGTTTCGAGATCGACATTTCGTTGTCGTTCAGAATCACCAGAAGATTCGCGTCCATCGCGCCGGCGTTGTTCAACGCCTCGAACGCCATGCCGCCGCTCATCGCACCATCGCCGATCACCGCCACCACACGCCGCGAATCGCCGCCGGCCTTCGCCGCCACCGCCATACCGAGCGCCGCCGAAATCGATGTTGAGGAATGCGCCGTGCCGAACGCATCGTATTCGCTCTCGGCGCGCGACGGAAAACCGGACAACCCGCCTTTCTGCCGCAAAGTGTGCAAACGCGCGCGCCGGCCGGTCAGCGCCTTGTGTGCGTAGGTTTGATGACCCACGTCCCAGATGATTCGGTCGTCCGGCGTGTTGAACGCGTAATGCAGCGCCACCGTCAATTCGATCACGCCGAGATTCGACGACAAATGCCCGCCCGTATGTGAAACCGTTTTCAACACAAACGCGCGCAATTCCTCGACCAGCTTCGGCAATGCTTCGCGCGGCAACGCCCGCACATCCTGCGGCGAAGCAATCGTGTCAAGCAGCGATGTCGGGTTCTCGGTACTGATGTTTGCCTCCGTTTTGTTCATCGCCCATTCGACAGCGTTCTCCGTCGTCGCATCAGCGTCTCGGGGAACCTCGGTAAACATCGAGCCGGAAAAAGAATTCATCACTCAATAACTCCGCGCAACGGCCTGCGCCGCCAACGCCTTCAGCGGCCAGGCCGCCGTCCCGAAAAGTTCCAGCGCCTGCTGCGCTTCCTCGCACAGCGCGCGCATTTTTTCTTTGGCGCTTGGCAAACCGAGCAGCGCCACATACGTGGCTTTATTCTGCGCAGCGTCCTTGCCCGCCGTCTTGCCCAAGTCGGGCGTGCTGCCCTCAACATCGAGCACATCGTCGGCCACCTGAAACGCCAACCCGATCGCCGCCGCGTAACGAGTCAGCGCCGTCTGCGTTGCGTGCCCCACCGACGCGCCGCACGCCGCGCCCAACATCACCGCCGCCTCAATCAGCGCGCCGGTTTTCTTCCGATGCATCGCCTCCAACGCTTCCATCGTCGTCGCCTCACCGCTCAAATCGCGCGCCTGTCCGCCGACCATGCCACTCGCTCCCGCTGCTTTCGCCAGCAACGCGCATGCCGCCGCCGGATCGGGCATCCGGCTTTGCGCCAACACCTCGAACGCCTGCGCCTGCAACGCATCCCCCGCCAACAACGCCATCGCTTCGCCGAACGCGATGTGACACGCCGGTTGACCGCGCCGCACCGCATCATCATCCATACAAGGCAAATCATCGTGCACCAGCGAATACGCATGCAACAACTCCACCGCCGCCGCCGGCGCATCCGCCACCGCCACATCCGCGCCGCACAACTCCGCCGTCGCATACACCAGCAACGCCCGCCAGCGCTTCCCGCCCGACAAAGTTGCATAACGCATCGCTTCCCACAAACGCGGCGCCTCCGCCGACGACGAAGGCGCCGTCAGAAAACGAGCGAGCGCCGTCTCGACACGCGCCCGATGCGTCGCCTGCCAGGTGATCATCGCCGCCGCCGAAGACGCCGCGTCGGAAGGCTCAATCGTCACGCGCTGCGTCGTCATCGCCAAACGCCTTCAACATGCCGTCCTCCAACACCTGCACCTGCTGCTGCGCATCGCGCAAAGCGTTCTGGCAAAACGCCAGCAACACCGCGCCGCGCTGGTACGAGGCCAGCGCCTCCGCCAGCGGCAAACTGCCCTGCTCCATCCGGGTCACCATGTCCTCCAGCTCGGCCATCGCCGCCTCAAAACTGGCGGGGGGAGTGGAAAAAGCGCTGGCAGAAGCGCTGGCAAGCGCGTTGGCAGATGCTTTGGAAGCGGCGGCGGGGGATTTGCCCATGTGCGTCTCATGCGTCAATCTGAATGGAAGATTCTAACATGCAGCCCATTCCCCCCGTCATTCCCGCGAAAGCGAGAATCCAGTTCGTAGTCTGGACAAGCGAAGCGCCGTCCGGGATCAAGCGCCTGAATAACCCCATCCCCACCCAAGCCCCCCCCCCTTGAAGGCTGAGGTTTACCAACAAGCACGTCGTCATTGCTTGCTGTGCCTTGTTGCTGACAAAAAGCCCTTCTCTTCGCGCTTATGGAGAGTAGCCCCGCAGGGGCATGATATGAGTAACCGTCGGTGGAGTGAGCGTAGCGAACGGAACCGGCGGAAAGCGTACTCCACGCATCCAGCCCTGCAAGGGCTGAACACTCTCCGCCGATTTCGCGCTCACTGCGTTCGCGCTCCACCGACGGTTACTCACGTAACGCGCCTGCGGCGCTTTTTGAAATACGCAAAAGCAGCACGGAATGACCTCGTACTTGTGGGTAAACCTCAGCCTTGAAGGGGAGGGCTTCAAAGTGCTTTTCTTCGCACTTTCGTGCTTTTCGTGGTTAATGGTTTTTCCCTTCGCGCCTTCGCGTGAGATCATGTTTTTCTGATACCTGATTCCTGACCTCTGATTCCTGAAACCCCCATCCCAGCCTTCCCACGCAAGCGGGGGAATGGGCGCTATCGACGCGTTTTGCCAAGGGGCGCGATTGATCGCGCCCTGTTTTTTTGGATTCTGCGACGCCGCTTCGCGTCGCGCAGAATGACGGTTTTTTTCTTTGCGTTCTATGCGTTTCTTTGCGCTCTTTGCGGTGAATCTTTTTCAACAAACCCACGCCCGCCTTCGGCGGACATCCCCTTTCAAAAAGGGGCTTTTTTTCGTGCCTTTTCGTGGTCAAATTCTTCTCTTTGCGGTTACACTTTTCTGACTTCTGACTTCTGACTTCTGACCTCCATGCCCGAATTTTCTCCCGTGTATCTCGCCTCTCAAAGCCCGCGTCGGCAAGCCTTGCTGACGCAGATCGGCGTGCCGTTCGAAGTGCTCACGCTCACCGAGGGCGCCATCGCGGAAATTCCGCTGCCGGACGAAGCGCCGATCGCTTATGTCCGGCGAATGGCGCGCGCCAAGGCGGTGGTCGGGATGCGGCGACTTCGCCAGCAACATTTGCCAACGCAGTTACCAATGCGCGCCGTGCTGGGCGCGGACACGGAGGTGGTTCTGGGAAACCGCATTTTCGGCAAGCCGCAGGATCGGCAGGACGCCGCCGCCATGTTGCGCGCGCTGTCCGGAAAAACGCATGAGGTGATCAGCGCGGTGGCGTTGTGCCTTCCCGTTCGGAGGGGGCGCGCAACGGAGGTTCTGGATCGTGTCCTGGTGTCGCGGGTGACGTTCAAAACCTTGTGCGACGAGGAGATCAAGCGTTATCTCGACAGCGGCGAGCCGTTCGGCAAGGCGGGCGCTTACGCGATTCAGGGATGCGCCGGCGCGTTCGTGACGCATCTCGACGGCAGTTATTCGGGCGTTGTCGGGCTGCCGCTGTTTGAAACCGCGCAGTTATTCGCGTGTTTACGCTTGAATCTTTTCCCCGACGCCCGTATCCTGTCGGCTCACTCTGAAAGCAAATCCGATGTCCCGCGAAATTCTGGTTAACGTCACACCGCAAGAAACACGCGTCGCCGTGCTCGAACAAGGCATCGTCGAGGAATTGCATGTCGAGCGAACGCATACGCACGGGTTCGTCGGCAACATTTACCTCGGCAAGGTGGTGCGCGTGTTGCCGGGAATGCAAAGCGCCTTCGTCGATATCGGTCTGGAACGCGCGGCGTTTCTGCACGTCGCCGATATTTACGAGAACCGCGTCAAGTATGAGGACGACGCCAAACCGATTGAGCGTTTGCTGCACGAAGGCCAGTCGCTGATGGTGCAGGTGATCAAAGACCCGATCAGCGCCAAAGGCGCGCGGCTGTCCACGCAAATCAGTCTCGCCGGACGCCTTCTGGTGTTTCTGCCGCAGGACGCGCACATCGGTATTTCGCAGCGGATCGAGGACGAAACCGAGCGCGAAACCTTGCGCGAACGTTTGCAGGCGTTGCTGCCGGAAGTGCCGCAAGGCGGTTTCATCATCCGCACGATGGCGGAAACCGCCACCGAGCACGAACTGAAAACCGACATCGAATACCTGACGCTCTTGTGGCGAGACGTGTCGCAGCGTTCCCGTGAACTTCCCACGCCGTCGCTGCTTTATCAGGATTTGTTGCTGCCGCAGCGGATGCTGCGCGACATCGCTTCCGAAGACACGGTGGCGATTTACGTCGATGACAAAACAGCGTTGACCGCGATGCAGGCGTTTTCGCAGAAGTACACGATCGGGATGACCGAAAAATTATCGTTGTACGTCGGCGAGCGCGCGCTGTTCGATCGCTATGGCGTCGAAGAAGAATTGAACAAGGCGCTTTCGCGTCGCGTCGATCTGAAGTCCGGCGGTTATCTGATTTTCGACCAGACCGAAGCGTTGACCAGCATCGACGTCAACACCGGCGCGTTTGTCGATGGCCGCAATTTCGAAGACACGGTTTTCAAAACCAACCTCGAAGCGGCGCACACCATCGCGCGACAACTGCGGTTGCGCAATCTGGGCGGTATCATCATCATCGACTTTATCGACATGGAACGCTCCGAGCATCAGGAAGCCGTGCTCGAAGAATTGAACCGCGCGCTGGAAAAAGACCGCACGCGATTGAGCGTCAACGGTTTCACCCGTCTGGGGCTGATCGAGATGACGCGCAAGCGAACCCGCGAATCACTGGCGCAAATGCTGTGCGAACCGTGCCCGACCTGTCTGGGACGCGGCCAGATGAAAACCGCGCAAACCGTGTGCCACGAAATTCTCCGCGAGATTCAACGCGAAGCGCGGCAATACAGCGCGCGCGAATTCCGCATTCTGGCGTCGCAAGCGGTGATCGATTGTTTCCTCGACGAAGAATCGCAGAGTCTGGTGTGGCTCGCCGACCTGATCGGCAAAACCATTTCGCTGCAAGTGGAAACGCTTTACACACAGGAACAATACGATATCGTGATCGTGTAACCTCGGAACCCACTTCATGAAACGCCTCATCAATGCCTTTTCCTATTCCCTGCACGGGCTTGCCGCCGCCTGGCGCGACGAAGCCGCGTTTCGACAACTGGCGTTGCTGGCCATCATCGGTATTATCGCCGCCTGTTTTCTTCCTCTGAGCGCCACGGCTCGTGTGTTGCTGATCGGCGCGCATGGTTTGACGCTGGTCGTTGAATTGCTGAACTCTGCCATCGAAGCGACAATCGACCGCATCAGCGAAGAACGCCATCCCCTGTCGAAAAAAGCCAAAGATTGCGGCAGCGCCGCGCAAATGGTGATGCTGATACTGCTCGCCGCACTGTGGGGCGCGGCGTTGTGGGGGTGTTTTTGATTTTATTAAAAGCGTTTAACCACGAAAAAGACACGAAAGTAGAACAGGCGTAGGGTGGATAAGCGGAGCGCCATCCACCATTCGTAGGGGCGCGATTTATCGCGCCCTTTTTGTGGATTCTGCGACTTCGCGCAGAATGACGATTTTCTTTTGCGTTCTTTGCGTTCTTTGCGGTTAAATCTGTTTTTATTCCCGGATGGCGCTTCGCTTATCCGGGCTACGCTTGCTTTTCGTGGTTAACGATTTTCTTCGGGTGAAACAAATCCGTTGCGGCTCGCTGCGCTCACCAGCAACCTACAACGCTCGATGCTCACTGCAATGAAGCGCAACAACTTTCTCGCGCAAATTCCCCAATTTCAAATCCTGCGGTGCGATGGGCGGCCCTGCCTGCACGGTGATTCTGGAAAAAATTCCGCGCAATTTGCGCATCGCGCGCCCTTTGTGTGCGCGTGAGAAAAAACTGCCCCATAATCCATGCAGCGCCATCGGCACGACCGGCACCGGCGTTTCCCGCACCATGCGGGTGATGCCCGGAGAGAATTTGCCGATCTCGCCGTTCGGCGTCAACCGCCCTTCCGGAAAGATGCAAACGACTTCGCCATCGCGCAACGCCTGCGCGGCAAGCGCGAACGCCTGTTCTTTGAGTGCCTCATTGTCTCTGCGCGCTGTGACGGGAATGGTTCGTCCCATTCTGAACAGCCAATGCAGTACCGGCATTTTGTAGAACCGATGGTCGATGATGAAGCGAATCGGGCGACGCACGGTTCCGACCAGTATCACGGAATCGGCGTAACTGACATGGTTGCAGGCCAGAATGCAAGCGCCGGTTTCCGGGATGTTTTCCAGCCCTTTGACGCGAACGCGATAGATCGTGTGCGTCAACAACCAACCGAGGCAACGCAGAACATACTGCGGCGCCGCGAAGAATACGGCGATCGTCACGAGTGTGGTCAACGCGGCCACCACCATGAAAAGCTGCGGAATTGTCGCGCCCAGCGCAAACAGACAAATGGCGGTCAGCGACGCCAGCACCATCAGCAACGCATTCAGGATGTTGTTGGCGGCGATGATGCGCGAGCGCCGTTCGGGATCGGCGTACATCTGGATGAACACATAAAGCGGAACGGTGTACAGGCCGCCGCAAACGCCCATCATCACCAGATCGAATGCGATGCGCCAATGCGCAGGGTTCTCGAAATACGCCGCGATGCCGTTCTGCGTTTCGGCATGCAGTACGCGCGAAGCAAAACCGACATCGAACGCAAAAAACGCCAGCCCCGCCGCGCCGATGAAAACCAGCGCCGGTTCGACCCGTCCCCTGGACAATTTTTCGCACATCAACGCGCCGATGCCCAAGCCGATCGAAAAGAACGCAAGAAGCATGGTGGCCACGCGCTCATCGCCGCCGAGGATTTCTTTCGTGAAGTTGGGAAATTGCGAAAGGAAAATCACGCCGTAAAACCAGAACCATGAAATGCCCAGCATGCTCAACCAGACAACGCGCGTTTTCTGCGCGGCGCGGATGTTGCGCCAGGTTTCAGTGACCGGATTCCAGTGGATGCGCAAGTCCGGCGCGGCCGCCGGGGTCAACGGGATGCCGCGACTCGCCAGATAACCGATAACGGCGATCAATATGCAGGCCATGCCGGAAGCCATCGGCCCATGCGTTTCGATGGCGATCAACAAACCGCCGGCGATGGTTCCCAGAAGAATCGCCACGAAAGTCGCGCTCTCGACAAGGCCGTTGCCGCCGACCAGTTCCTCGTTGCGCAAATGCTGCGGCAAAATCGCATATTTGACCGGCCCGAACAGCGCCGATTGCAGCCCCATCAGAAACAACACGGCAAACAGGAGCGTCACATTGCCCAGCCAGAAACCGAGCGCGCCGATTACCATGATGACGATTTCCATCAGCTTCAAAAGACGGATCAGCCGCGATTTTTCAAACTTGTCGGCAATCTGTCCGGCGGTTGCCGAAAACAGCAGGAAGGGCAAAATGAACAGCCCCGCCGCCAGATTGACCAGCATCACCCCCGACAAGCCGCCAACGCTGCCGACATGGTAAACAATGAACAACGCCATCGCGTTCCTGAAAACATTGTCGTTTCCAGCGCCCAGAAACTGGGTGAAGAAAAAAGGCGCAAACCGGCGTTCACGCAGCAGCCGGAATTGATGGGGAGGCGATGTGCTCACAATGGATCAAAAAAATGCGATGTTTCGCATCATGCGAGTTTGACGCCGATGCGTCAAGGGTTCAGGTATCAGAAGTCAGATGTCAGGGATCAGAAAAAACCCCATTTCACGCGAAGGCACAAAATCATAAGCGAAGCGAACCGCGACATTTTGGCCTCACGCGAAGCCGCGAATCTGCAAAGAACGCGGGTTCCTTCCCCTTCAAGGGGAAGGTTAGGATGGGGATGGGGTTGGCAGGCATCAGGCTTTGTCATTCTGCGCGAAACGAAGCGAAGTCGTAGAATCCAAACCCTCTCCCCCGCCCCTCTCCCGCAAGCGGGAGAGGGGCTTTTCCTCTTCGCGCCTCCGCGCCTTCGCGTGAGTCCCTTTTTCGTGGCCTTCGTGTTTTTCGCGGTTACGCGTTTTTCTCCGTGCCCCAGCATGAGAGATTTCCTGGATTTTGCGGCTGCGCTACAATGACCGCCTCACCGGAGTTTTCATGAAAGCCTATCTCGATGTATTGCGCCGCGTGCGCGAAACCGGCACCCCGAAAGACGACCGCACCGGCACCGGCACGGTGTCGCTGTTCGGCCAGCAAATGCGGTTCGATCTGTCCGCCGGTTTTCCGCTGGTGACCACGAAAAAAGTTCACCTGAAGTCGATCATCTATGAATTGCTGTGGTTTCTGCGCGGCGAACACAACGTGCGCTGGTTGCAGCAGCACGGCGTCACCATCTGGGACGAATGGGCTGACGAGAACGGCGAACTCGGCCCCGTCTATGGCGCGCAGTGGCGAAGTTGGCAAGCCGCCGACGGCACCCGCATCGACCAAATGGCGCAACTGATCGACGCTCTTCGCCAGAACCCCGATTCGCGGCGGCTGATCGTGTCGGCCTGGAACGTCGGCGAGATTGACACGATGCGTTTGCCGCCGTGCCATGCATTTTTCCAGTTCTACGTCGCGGCGGGAAAATTGTCCTGCCAACTTTACCAGCGCAGCGCCGATTTGTTTCTGGGCGTGCCTTTCAACATCGCTTCTTACGCGCTGCTCACTCACATGGTCGCGCAGCAAACCGATCTGGCGGTCGGCGAATTCATCTGGACCGGCGGCGATTGCCATTTGTACCGCAACCATTTCGCGCAGGCCGATGAACAACTGACGCGCTCGCCGCTGCCGCTGCCGACGCTCAACATCAAACGCCGACCGCCCACCTTGTTTGACTACGTGTTCGAGGATTTCGAGATCATCAACTACCAAAGCCATCCGCCGATCAAAGCGCCGGTGGCGGTGTAAGTCAGGGATCAGGTATCAGAAAAACTCGCGTAGCCCGGATAAGCGAAGCGCCATCCGGGAATCAAAAACACGATTAACCGCAAAGAACGCATAGAGCGCAAAGAAAAAAACCGGCGTCATTGCGAGCGAAGCGAAGCAATCCAGCGATTTTTTCGTTGCGCACATTTTCTGGATTGCTTCGCTTCGCTCGCAATGACGGCTTTTTATATTCACACGAAGGCGCGGGAAGAAAAACCCCTGGAAAAGCCCTTCTCCCAGAATCCCCCATCGGGCGGCTTTTTTCATAGAGAAGAATATCGAGTCCCTTTTTCTGGGTAGAATGGCTTTTTGCCTCCGAAACAAAAGGAAGGACGACGATCATGGATCTCCGCAACCTCACGCTTCTGGCCATCAAACTGCTTGGGCTTTATTTGGTCTTCAAGGCGATTGAACATATAGCGTCAAACATACACATTTTGTTTCTTGCGGAAGACTACCTTAAGGTTTTGCCTCCCCTTGTATTATTTTTAGCTCCGATCCTATACGTGATCATCGGCGCCATCTTGCTTCGTGCGTCGGGGAAAATTACCAACTGCGTGATTCAGACAGAAAAGGATGCGTCGCCTTCACTGACCGCGTATAACCTGCTCCCCGTCGCCATCCGGATCGTTTGCCTTTATTTCATCTTCAAATCGCTCTATTCTCTTGTTTACCATTTGGCTGAGAAGATTTTGTTTCATTTTAAAATGAACCATGCGTATAATTATTCCGGTGTTTTCAATTCTCACGATGAAGCCTTCCTTCTGGCAGCGATTGTTCAATTTGCCGCCGCTTTGGCCGGCTGGTTCTTCGCCGGAAAAATCGCCGAATTCACCCGAAAAATCTCAAAGGACGAATAGCCCCTCACCGCACGACTTTCCTCTCGACCGACGAAACTTCATTGTTCCTGAAACACACATGCGTTCGCGTTTGCGGATCGCCTTCCGCCGGATCGTAAATCCAGCATTTTTCGCAGAGATCGCGGACGGTTTTCAGTTGTTTTTTCGAGGTCACCATGGTTCGTTCGCGGCAGGCGCCGCCCTCTTGCGAATCGGGCGCGCCGATGCGGGAGCGCACTTCGGCAGCGGTCATGCCTTCGCGGATGAAGCGGCGTTCGTTGGCGTTTTTGGTGGTCACCGTTGTTTTTGCGGCGCTTGAAGTTTTTTTCCTGGACGTTTTTGAGGTGTCGGACGATGTTTTCTCCGATGCGTCCACAGATTTTTCATCCGTCGCCGCTGTTTTCCGCGCGGATTTTTTCTTTGACGTTTTGGCGCTTTCCGGCTCGCTCTTCACTCCCTCGAAGGTGTTGTACTGCAATTCCATCGGTTCGCTGTTCGTCCCTTCGCAAGGTTTGTCGCTGAATTCGATTTTGCCGTCAGCGCCCGTGCATTTGTACACCGCCGCCAGCGCAGGTGTCGCCATCAGCGCCCACAATAAGAAAACGATCACTGCTTTCATTGAAACTTCCTTTTTATATTGTGCCCTGAGCTTAATTCGACAAACCCAGTATCTTCCGTCGCAGCATATCAAAAAGCCAGGTCGCGGTCAGTATTCGCACTTGTTCTCGCGGGCGCCCTGAAAGATTCAGTGTGCGCGTTGTGATGTCGTCTCCCCAGGCTACGGCGACGCAGACGGTTCCCGGCGGCAAGTCTTCCTGCGCATCCGGCCCGGCGACGCCGGTCGCGGCAAGCCCGACATCGGCGCACAAGCGTTGACGCACGTTGCGCGCCATGTGCGCAGCGGCTTCTTCGCTGATGACCGCGCCGCGCGGCACGCTGAGCATTTCAAATTTCACATCGCTGGCGTAAGCGACGATGCCGCCGCGAAACACGTGGCTGGAACCCGCGACCGATGTCAACCGTGCGCCAATGCCGCCGCCGGTCAACGATTCGGCAACGGCCAGCGTTTTCCCTCGTTCGGCCAGCAGGCGCAACACCACCGCTTCCGGCAAATGATGCGTTGGGTCATTGTCGTTGCAGCCTTCGCTGAACACGGCATCGCCGAGCAATGCACGTATTTCGTGCGCTTCTTTTTCAAGTATTTGCTGCGCTTCTTTCGCGTCGGCGGCTTTCGCCGTGAGCCGCACACGAACACCAGAAAAATCGCTCGCCAGAAAAGCAATGGTCGGATTACCCGTTGTGCCCAATGCGGTGTCCAGCGCCTGCAAACGCGGCGCCAATCGCTCCGCAATCACCGATTCGCCCAGCCCCAGACAATACAGCGTATGGCTGACGATCGTGGTGGCGTCACCGCGCCGCCGCAGCAAATCGGGAAGCAAATCGGCGTCAAACATTTCCCGCATTTCGCGCGGCACACCGGGCATCGCATAGATTCGCTTCTCGCCGACCGGACAAATCAATCCGGGCGCGGTGCCGGCAATCGTCGCCATCGGTCGCGCGCCCACCGGGACATCGGCTTGCAAAGCGTTGTTGTCCGCGAACGAATGGCCGCGCTGATGAAATATCGCCTCGATGCGGGCGAGAAGCGCGGGATCGCGTTGCAAAGGCACACCCATCACATTGGCGATCGCCTGTCGTGTGATGTCATCCTGCGTCGGCCCCAAACCACCGCAAACGATCACCACATCGGCACGGCTCAACGCCAGCCGCAACGTCTCCTCGATACGCGCCAGATTGTCGCCGACCTTCGTTTGGAAATAGCAGTCGATGCCGAGCGTCGCCAAACGTTCGGCCAGCCAGGTCGAGTTGGTATCGACGATTTGCCCCAAAAGCAATTCGGTGCCTACCGCGACGATTTCACAGCGCATTGCGTTTCTCCTGACGGTCAGGGAGGAATATTCTAACCGCAAAGAAAAACGTTTAACCACGAAAAGCACGAAAGGCACGAAAAATAGCCTCCCGCGAAGGCGCGGATGGTAAAGCGCGTCATTACGAGCGGCCTTTAGCCGCGAGCGAAGCGTGGCGGGAAGCAGTCCGAAAAATGAATGCCCTCTCCCCCGCCCCCTCTCCCGCAAGAGGGAGAGGGGAGTTTTGCGCACCGCACAGGATGACGGTTTTTTCTTTGCGCTCTCTGCGTTCTTTGCGGTTAAATCTTGTTTTTTCTTTCGTGCTTTTCGTGCATTTCGTGGTTAACGTTTTTTTCTTGGCTCAAAAACAAAACCGCCTCCCGATGTTCGGGAGGCGGTGTTTGGGGAAGAGCAGACAATGCTTATTCCGCGCTTTCGGGTGCGGCGCTCACACTTTCGGGCGCAGCCGTGCTTGCGGCGGCGCTGCTGGCCGCTTTGACGTTGCGGCTTTGCAGTTTCTCTTTGATTCGCGCCGACTTGCCGGAACGCGAACGCAGGTAATAGAGTTTCGCGCGGCGCACGTCACCACGACGTTTGACTTCAATACCGGCGACCAGCGGCGAATAGGTTTGGAAGGTGCGCTCGACGCCTTCACCGGACGAAATTTTGCGCACGATGAACGAGCTGTTCAGTCCGCGGTTACGCTTGGCGATGACCACGCCTTCGTAGGCCTGCAAACGCTCGCGGTTGCCTTCCTTCACTTTGACTTGCACGACAACGGTGTCGCCGGCGGAAAAGTCGGGGATGGTTTTCCCCAAACGTTGTATTTCTTCGCGTTCCAGTTGTTCAATCAGATTCATGGTTTGCTCCAGTTTCGGTTAATGGCCTTCGGGCCTGTGACGTGCAGCGCAGGACGCCTCCTGATGCACGCTGTTTTTTCGTTGGTGGAGAAAATTTCTCCACCGCTTTTGTATTCGTGATGGACTTCATCACGAACACGAATCTTTTATTCCTCTCGCCGGCGATGCTTTTCCAGCAAATCCGGACGGCGCGCCGCCGTTCGTTCCAGCGCCTGCTTCCGACGCCATTGCGCAATCGCCGCATGGTCGCCTGACAGCAACACGTCGGGCACCGCTTCGCCTTCGTACACCGGCGGCCTCGTGTAATGCGGACAATCGAGCAATCCGTCAACGAACGACTCTTCTTCCGCCGACCCCGCGTCGTTCAGCGCCCCGGGCAACTGCCGCACCAGCGCGTCGATCAACATCAGCGCGGGCAACTCTCCACCCGACACGACGAAATCACCGATGGCGATTTCCTCATCCACTTCCCGCGCCAGCAAGCGTTCGTCGATACCTTCGTAACGCCCCGCTAGTAAAATCAATCCCGTTCCCTGCTGCGCCAGCGCGTTGAGTGTCGTCACCCGCGCGTGCGTCAGCGGCGTTCCCGCCGGCGACAGATACAACACCCGGCTCGTTGCGCAACCCGCTTCCGCTTGCGCCGCGCGCGCCGCGTTCAACGCAGCGGCCAGCGGCGCAGCCAGCATCACCATCCCGGGACCGCCGCCGTAAGGGCGGTCATCCACCGTCCGGTGCGGATCGCTGGTGTAGGTTCGCGGATTCCACAGCGCCAGCGACCACAATTTCTTCGTCAGCGCCCGTCCGACCACGCCGAACTGCGCCGCATGCTCCACCATCTCCGGGAAAAGCGTCACCACATCCATTCGCATGGCGTGCTGCCCTCAATCTTTCTTGTTGGGCGCTGAACCCCTGAACTCCATCCCCACCCTGACCCTCCCCTTGAAGGAGAGGGAATCTGGCGGAGTCAATCGCCGCGCTGCCAATCCACGTTGATACAACCCGCTTCCAATTCCACCGCATCGATATGAGCATCGACAAAAGGAATCAGCGTCTCCGCCGTTTTCTTTCCTTCCGCGCCCTCTTCCGGCAGTGGCGCAACATGCAGCACCGGCTGCGCGCCGTATTCCTGCACCGCCGTCACCGTTCCCAGCGTTTCGCCCTCGCGGTTCATCACCATCAAACCGATCAGATCAACGAAATACACTTCTCCCGGAGACAGCGCGGGCAAGGCCTCGCGCGGCACCGTGATCGACATGCCCTGCAATGCCGCCGCGTCCTCACGTGCTGTCACGCCTTCCAGCGCCGCCAGCACATAGCCGCCGTATACCTTGCCCTCTTTGAGCCGGACATTCCGCGTCGCGCCCTGTCGATCCACCAACGACCATTGCCGATACGCCAACAACGCGTCTTTGGCGGCGGTGAACGGCTGCACTTTCAGCCAGCCCTGGACGCCATAGGACGCGACAACGCGCCCCATCACGACCCCGGCGGCGACCATCTTCGTAAAACTTACGCTGCCAAGTTAACTTAAGCGGCTTTGGCAGCGCGCTTGGCCAGCATCGCCACCGTGTCCGACATTTGCGCGCCGCGCTCCTGCCAGAACGTGATCCGATCCATCGCCAGACGAATACCTTCTTCCTTTTCGTTGGCGATCGGATTGTAAAAACCGACGCGTTCGATGAACCGACCGTCACGCCGATTCCGCGAATCAGCGACGACCACATGATAAAAGGGGCGCTTCTTGGCGCCGCCGCGAGCCAGCCGAATGACGACCATAATCGTTATGCCTCAAAGAGTTGTGCGAAAAAAAGACGATGATTATATACCAGATTTTGCCTTGTCAGGGATCAGCGGTCAGAGGACTGAGCATTGTCATTATTGGTGCAACGGATTGCAGCGAACCAGCCTCACACGAAGCCGCGAAGAATGGCAATGTTCTAACCTCTGACCTCTGACCTCTGACCTCTGACCTCTGACCTCTGACCTCTGACTTCTGACTTCTGATTTCTGACCTCTGATTCACACGGTCTTTTTGTATTCGCATGGAATCTCATTTTCCTCACACCATTCCCGCGCCTTCTCAATAAGAGCCTGCGCCTTGAATGCGTACCATTCTTTCGTCAAGTCCACGCGGTGCAGCGTGTCCTTAAACCGCCGGAAAGCGCCTTTGCCCTCCAATGCCACCGACAACAACGCCTGCTTGTGCGGGTCGCTCACGCCTTCGACAAAATCCCGCATCATGCCGTATCCATTAAGCTCGTATTGAGAGGGCAGCCCAATGTATTTTTCGTCCGCTAACTCCTCCAGATCCGGCTTGTCTTCCTCCATGTCGTACGGACTGTCATACACAAACTCACCCGTTTCAGTGTTGTAATAGATGTCGATCTCATCGTTAGCCATGTCCAGCTCTTGTGCGACGTCTTCAAGGCATACCGTTTTTTTGGCGCTCATCTTGTTTACCTCTTTCTTGTGCAAACGTAACTTCTGCGGTCATACCGCGATGAATGGCGGGAGTGAGCCAAAGTAAGCCATGTTTGCGACCTTACCGTCAAGAGCCGTTGGTTCATTGCCCCTCTGTTCCTTCAGCTTTCCCGTGAGCAACCAATTTCTTCATTGCCGGACACTTGCACGTGACCAATAAATCGCGCACAATTCCTGTTGATCACATTCAACGCAAAGAGAAAACCATGCAAAGTATGACACTTGAACAGCTTCGAACAGCCCGCGAGGCCGGGGGGGTTGCCGATGTGACTTTGAAAGGACAAGGCGGGGCATTCTTTGTCCAGATCATCACACGCAACGGTTCCGGCGCTGTATTGACCAAGGCCCGCAGCAGCGAGCCGCGCCGCTTCGGCAATCCGGCTGTCGCTTTAAGCGTACTGCGCAATGTGGGCATCACCATCGGCCAGTTCGATGCCAGCGAATGGAACCCTGCTGAACATGCCCCCGTTTCCGGCACCCAGGGTCGCGCCGAAGCGTTACGCAAGGCGCACCGGGCGGCTGCCTATTCGAAATGGTTGGCCGCTGAGATTCAGGACGCCATGAGCGATCCTCGCCCCAACCTTTCGCACAATGAAGTCATGACCAGGATGGACGCCGATATTGCAGCCCTTGCCACCGAACAGAAACCAACCGAAAGAAGCGTGGTTGGCTGATTTATGGCAAAGGCAAACCGCATTTACCCTATTGAATGGCGACCAAAGGCCAGCGAGGACCTGCTCGCCATCATCCGATATATCGGTAAAGACGATCCGGTCACAGCACGCCGTTTCGGTCAGGCATTGCGCGACAGCGTCTCACCGCTTGCGCAGCACCCGAAACTGGGGCGCACGGGGCGTCCCGGTCTCCCGGATGATGTGCGCGAATTGGTCGTCCACCGAAACTATATTGTTTTCTATCGCGTACTCGATGAGGCTTATACCGTAGAAATTTTGCGGGTAAAGCATGCGGCGCAGCAAATACCGTGAACTAAACCTAAAAACACAAAAGCAAAAAAACAACCCGCTGTTGCTCCTGTTAGAATGGCAAAATTCGAGACCGCCTTTTGTCATGACGCCTTTTCTTCCTTTTACCAAGCCCGCGATCGGCTCGGCCGAAATCGCTGCCGTCACCCGTGCACTGAACTCCGGCTGGATCACGACCGGCCCGCAGTGTCAGGCGCTGGAAACGGCGTTTTGCGAGATGCTGGGTTGTCGTCACGCGATTGCCGTCAGTTCGGCGACCGGCGGCATGCATGTGGCGCTGGCGGCGTTGGGCATCGGCCCGGGCGACGAAGTCATCACGCCGTCGCAAACCTGGGTATCCACGTTGAACATGATCGTGTTGCTGGGTGCGGAACCGGTGATGATCGATGTCGATCCCGACACGCTGATGGTCAGCGCCGACGCGATTCGCGCGGCGATCACGCCGCGTACCAAAGCGATCGTGCCGGTGCATTACGCCGGCGCGCCGCTGGACATCGACGCGATCACAGCGGTCGCAAGAGAACACAACATTCCGGTGATCGAAGACGCCGCTCATGCGGTCGGGACGCGCTACAAAGATCGCTGGATCGGCAGTCGCGGCACCGCGATCTTTTCGTTTCACGCGATCAAGAACATGACGTGCGCCGAAGGCGGCTTGATCGTCACCGACGATGACGCGCTGGCCGACCGGATGCGCTGTCTGAAATTTCACGGTCTGGGACTCGACGCTTTCGATCGTGAACAACAGGGTCGCAAGCCGCAGGCGGAAGTGATCACACCGGGTTTCAAATACAACTTGACCGATATTCAGGCGGCGCTGGCGTTGGCGCAATTGCAACGTCTGCCGGAACTCAACGCACGACGCGCCGAATTGGCGGCGCTTTATCTGGAGCAGTTGCGCGATCTGCCGTTCCGTCCGCTGCAAATACCGGCGTATCCGCACCAACACGCCTGGCACCTGTTCATTGTCCGCACCGATCCGCCGCATTGTCGGGGATTGACGCGCGATGTGTTGATGAGCGAACTGAAAGAACGCGGCATCGGCACCGGCCTGCATTTTCGTGCGGCGCACACGCAGAAGTATTATCGTGAGCGTTATCCGCAACTGTCGTTGCCGAACAGCGAGTGGAACGCCGAGCGCATTTGTTCGCTGCCGTTGTTTCCCGATATGCAGGACAGCGATGTCGAGCGCGTGGTCTCGGCGATGAAGGATATTCTGGAGCAACAACGTGGCTGAATTCGATCGTATTCAAACCGTCTCGGTGGTGATCCCGGTTTTCAACGAAGAGGAGAGCCTGTCGGCGCTGCTCGAACGAACGCAGGCGGCGTGCGCCAAACTCCAGCAGGATTACGAAATTATTTTGATCGACGATGGCAGCAGCGATGCGTCGGCAGCCCTCATCACGGCAGCGGCAGAAGCGGCGGACAGTCATGTGCTGGCTGTCCTGCTCAATCGCAATTACGGTCAGCACTCAGCGATCATGGCGGGCTTCAAGTTGGCGCGCGGCGATCTGATCGTAACGCTCGACGCCGATCTGCAAAATCCTCCCGAGGAAATTCCGAACCTGGTCGAAGCAGCGGAACGGGGGCATGATGTGGTGGGCACGATTCGGATGAACCGGCAGGATTCGCTGTTTCGCAAAACGGCGTCCAAACTCATCAACGCGGTGATCCGCAAAACGACGGGGCGGGTGATGAGCGACTATGGCTGCATGTTGCGCGCCTACCGTCGGCCTATCGTCGAAGCCATGTTGTCCTGCCATGAACGCAGCACTTTCATTCCGATCCTCGCCAACATGTTTGCGCGTCGCGTGGTCGAAGTGCCCGTGCAACACGATGAGCGCAAATTCGGCACGTCCAAATACGGCTTGATGCAACTCATCAACCTGATGTACGACCTCATCACGTGTCTGACGACAACGCCGCTGCGCATTCTCAGCATCTTCGGCAGTGTGCTGGCGCTCGGCGGTTTTGTGCTGGGGCTTCTGTTGATCGTGCTGCGTTTTTTGCTTGGCGCGGATTGGGGCGCGGAAGGCGTGTTCATGCTCTTCTCACTGCTCTTTATTTTCATCGGCGCCCAATTCGTCGGAATGGGATTGTTGGGCGAATATATCGGCCGGATTTATCAGGATGTGCGCGCTCGCCCGCGCTACTTCGTTCAAAAAACCGTCGGACAACGGCGTTTCTCCAAAAAACATGAGGCTCAGGCATGAAAACAGTTGTATTCGCTTATCACAACATCGGTTGCACCGGCATCAAGGCATTGCTGGCGGCGGGTTACGAAATCGAAGCGGTGTTCACGCATGTCGATGATCCGCGAGAGAATCGCTTTTTCGCTTCGGTGGCGCGTCTTTGCGCCGAGTTGAATCTGCCGGTGTTCGCGCCGGAAGATGTCAACCATCCGCTGTGGGTCGAGCGCATCCGCGCGATGCAGCCGGACATTCTGTTTTCTTTCTACTACCGCGATTTGATCGGCGGCGACATTCTGAAACTGGCGCCGCACGGCGGTTACAACCTGCACGGCTCGCTGCTGCCGCGTTATCGCGGACGCGCGCCGATCAACTGGGCGCTGGTTCACGGTGAAAAAGAAACCGGCGTGACCTTGCACCGGATGGAAGTGAAAGCAGACGCCGGCGATATAGCCGGACAAAAGCGCGTCGCCATCGCCGACAACGATACAGCGCTGACGCTGCACGAAAAGCTGAACGCGGCGGCGCACGAATTGCTCGACGAATTGCTGCCGAAAATCGCGCGCGGCGCAATCACGCTGACGCCGCAGGATTCGACGAAAGCAACCGTTTTCGGTCGCCGCACACCCGCCGACGGCAAAATCGATTGGCAGCAACCGGCGCAACAGATTGATAACCTCGTGCGCGCCGTCACCGAACCGTATCCGGGCGCGTTCTCATTCAACGGCAACCGGAAATTCATCGTCTGGGAAGCGCGCGTGGAACCGCGCAGCCAGCAAGCGCAGCCGGGAACCGTGTTGTCGGTGCAACCGTTCACCGTCGCCTGCGGAAAAGACGCGCTGCAAATCGTTGCCGGTCAAACCGAAAACGGGCTTTATTCGCAAGGCGAACGTCTGGCCGAAGAATTGGGTCTGGTGGTCAACAGCCGTTTGGGCGAAGCCGTGTCAACGCGCCCGAAGCGGCGAACGCGGGTGCTGATTCTGGGCGTCAACGGTTTCATCGGCAACCATTTGACCGAGCGATTGTTGCAGGAGAATTACGAAGTTTACGGGCTGGACATCGGTTCGGACGCCATCGCCCGTTTTCTGAGCAACCCGCATTTTCATTTCGTCGAGGGCGACATCAGCATCCACTCGGAGTGGATCGAATACCACATCAAGAAATGCGATGTGGTGTTGCCGCTGGTCGCCATCGCAACACCGATTGAATACACGCGCAATCCGCTGCGGGTGTTCGAGCTCGACTTTGAAGAAAACCTGAAGATCGTGCGCGATTGCGTCAAATACAAAAAGCGTATCATCTTTCCTTCGACCTCGGAAGTCTATGGCATGTGCGACGACAAGGAATTCGACGAGGACAACTCGCGTTTGATCGTCGGGCCGATCAACAAACAACGCTGGATTTATTCGGTGTCGAAGCAGTTGCTCGACCGCATCATCTGGGCTTACGGCGTGAAGGAAGGATTGAAATTCACGCTGTTCCGTCCTTTCAACTGGATGGGGCCGCGGCTCGATTCGCTCGACGCGGCGCGCATCGGCAGTTCGCGCGCGATCACGCAGTTGATTCTGAATCTGGTTGAAGGCTCGCCGATTCAGTTGGTGGACGGCGGCGCGCAAAAGCGGTGTTTCACCGACATCAAAGACGGCATCGAAGCGCTGTTCCGCATCATCGAAAACCGCGATGGCAAGTGCGACGGTCAGATCATCAACATCGGCAATCCCGACAACGAAGCCAGCATCAAGGAATTGGCGGAGATGTTGCTCGCGTGTTTTGAAGCACATCCGTTGCGCCGCCATTTCCCGCCGTTCGCCGGTTTCAAACTGACCGAGAGCGGACACTATTACGGGAAAGGCTATCAGGATGTCACGCATCGGCGCCCCAGCATCCGCAACGCCAAACGCCTGCTCGGTTGGCAGCCGACCATACCGATGCGGCAGACGGTCACGGAAACGCTGGACTTTTTTCTGCGCGGATTGGAATCGAATTTAACGGAATGAAAAACATTAACCACGAAAAACACGAAGGACACGAAAATTTTTGTGTTCTATGCGTTCTTGGCGACTAGAACGGTTTTTGTTATGTGCTTTACTGCGTCGTTGTTCCCCCACCCTAACCCTCCCCCGCTTGCGAGGGAAGGCTGGAATGGGGGCAAGCAACGCCCAAAAAGTATATGCCGCTGAATCAAAAATGTGCTCATTGTGTTTTTTACTTTTGTGTTTTTCGTGCTTTTCGTGGTTAAAATTTGACGGAATGAAAAACATTAACCACGAAAAACACGAAGGACACGAAAATTTTTGTGTTCTATGCGTTCTTGGCGACTAGAACGGTTTTTGTTATGTGTTTTATCAAAAATGCGCTCATTGCGTTTTTTGCTTTCGTGTTTTTCGTGCTTTTCGTGGTTAAAAATGGTTTTTAAAGAGACATGAACGCCCCATGAAAAAAGTCGGCCTGCGAATTGATGTTGACACTCTGCGCGGCACCCGTGAAGGCGTGCCGCGTTTGTTGTCGTTGCTGGAACGTCATCAGGTGCGCGCCACGTTTTTTTTCAGCGTCGGCCCCGACAACATGGGGCGTCATCTGTGGCGTTTGTTGAAGCCGCGCTTCCTGTGGAAAATGTTGCGCTCCAACGCCGCCGCGCTCTACGGTTGGGATATTCTGCTGGCCGGAACCGCCTGGCCGGGCGTTCGTATCGGCGAAGCGTGCGCGGACATCCTCCGGCAAGCTGCCGCCACCGATCACGAAATCGGTTTGCACGCCTGGGATCATCACGCTTGGCAAACGCATGTGGGCCATTGGTCTGAAGAGCGCATCGCGCAGGAAATTCAGCGCGGTCTCGATGCGTTGACGAAAATCACCGGACGCGAAATCGATTGCACCGCCGCGCCCGGCTGGCGTGCCGATACGCGAATCGTTCATTGTAAAGAACGCTTCCGTTTTCGTTATAACAGCGATTGCCGGGGAACGACGCCGTTTCGCCCGCAACTGGAAAACGCTGAACTGGGAGTTCCGCAAATTCCGGTCACGCTGCCGACCTACGACGAAGTGGTCGGCAGCGTTGTCGATAGCGCCGGTTTCAACGATTATGTGTTGACGGCGATAAAACAGAATCGCGGCACGCCGGTTTATACCATTCACGCCGAAGTCGAAGGAATGTCGCAAGCGACGGCTTTTGAAAACTTGCTGCAACAAACGGCAGCGGAAAATGTGCGCTTCTGCCCATTGGGAGAATGGTTGCCCGAAAATATCGACGCACTGCCTTCAGGCCGCATCGAGCGCATGGCTTTCCCCGGCAGAGAAGGCTGGCTGGGTTGTCAGCAACAAGTGTCACAAACGAAACAAGGAGCTCAAGCGTGACCATATCGAAATCATTGAAATCACTGAAAGCCGCGGCGCTGTTTCTTTTCTTCGGCCTGTTTTATCTGTTGCCGTTGAACATCCGATTGCTGTGGCAGCCCGATGAAACCCGTTATGCTGAAATCAGCCGCGAAATGCTGGCGCGCGGCGACTGGATCGTGCCGCAATTTCTCGGTTTGCGTTATTTCGAGAAGCCGGTGGCAGGGTATTGGTTGAACAACATCAGCCAATGGTTGTTCGGCGAAAACAATTTTTCGGTGCGTTTCGCTTCGGCGTTTTGCACCGCGTTGAGCGCGGCGCTGATTTTCTGGCTGGCGATGCGCTTGTGGCAAAACCGCCAAAAAGCCTGGGCGGCCACCGTTATCTATCTTTCGTGCTTTCTCGTTTACGCGATCGGAACTTACAGCGCGCTCGATTCCATGCTGGCGCTGTGGTTGACGGCGACGATGGTGGGCTGTTATGAAGCGATCCACGCCGCGACCACGCGACGAAAAATCATTGCGGCGCTTTTGACCGGCGTCGCCTGCGGCATGGCGTTCATGACCAAAGGCTTTCTGGCGCTGGTGCTTCCCGTGATTGCCGTCGCGCCGTACATGCTCTGGCAACGCCGCATCAAAGACCTGTTTGTCTATGGCTTGCTGATCCCCGCAACGGCGGCGTTGGTGAGCGCGCCCTGGGCGATCGCCGTCGCGCTCAAGGAACCGGATTACTGGCATTACTTTTTCTGGGTGGAGCACGTGCAGCGTTTTGCGGCGGAGGACGCGCAGCACCGGCGCCCCTTCTGGTTCTATGTGCCGGTGCTGCTGGCCGGAGCGCTTCCCTGGCTGGGACTGCTACCGTCGGCGCTGGCGCAGGGTTGGCGTCGCCGACGAGAGCAACCGGCGTTGACGTATCTGTTGTGCTGGGTAGCGATGCCGTTTCTCTTTTTCAGCGTCGCCAAAGGCAAACTGCCGACCTACATTTTGCCCTGCTTCGCACCGTTGGCATTGCTGATGGCGCACGTTGCGATCGAAGCGGCAAATCAGGGACGCTGGCGAATGCTGGCGATCAACGGCAGAATCAACGGCATCGTCGGCTTGTTGCTTTTCTTCATTTTCATCGGCGTTGTATGGACGACAGAATCTTTGTACGAGCCGGATGAAAACTTCAAAGTCGCGCTGGTGCTGGCGAGCTTTTTGTTTTGGTCTGCGGTCGGATGGTGGGCCGCACACCGTTCACAAGAAAGCGCGCCGCGCTGGTGGCTGGTCGCGCTGTGCCCGCTGTTGTTCGGGTTGATCGTGGGTTACGTCGTTCCGCAGAAAACCGCGGCGCACAAACAACCGCAACAGTTCATCAACAGCATCCGCGCCGAACTGGCCGACAGCCACATCATCCTCAGCAACAATGTCGGCGTCGCCGCCGGACTCGCCTGGGAAATGAAACGCAGCGATATCAAACTGTTCTCCAGAAAAGGCGAACTGGAATACGGTTTGAGTTACGCAGACAGCGCCGATCATTTTGTCCCGGCGGAAGGATTTTCGGATTGGTTGCAGGAAGCGCGACGACACGGTCATGTGTCATTGTTGCTGCTCGACGGAAAACCGGAGCGGATGCCGCCGCCGGACAGCATGGTCGCAGCGGAAAACGGGCCGGCGCCGGATCGCTTCTTCTTTCTTTACTATCGACAAACGCCATGAGCTTGCTTCTCGTTCTGCTGGTGTGCGTGCTGACCTGTTGCGGCCAGTTGTGCCAGAAGCAGGCGGTGGAATGCTGGAAATCGGCGACGCTTCCCACAAGAAAAAGAAAAACGTTCGGCTGGCTGGCGCTGGCCGTCGCGGCGCTCGGATTGGGCTTGTTGCTCTGGTTGTGGGCATTGCAATTATTGCCGCTGAGCGTCGCATACCCGATGCTCAGTCTCAACTTCGTGTTGATGGCGCTGGCGGCGCACTGCTTCTTTCATGAAACCCTGTCGCGTCGCCACATGGTCGGCATCGCCTGCATCGTGCTCGGCGTCGTTCTGCTGGGGATCAGCTTATGAAAGGAACCGCCTGGGCATTGATCAGCGTGGCGCTGGTATCGGCGGCGCAACTGTTGATGAAGTGGGGGATGACACAACTGCCGACGCAACTGCCAACGCAACTGCCATCGGTGACAGCCGTTCTGTCGATAGCGGAATCGACCGTTTGGCACACATACCCGATGGCGCTGCTGTGCGTCGCCACCGGAATCGTGTTTTACGTGCTGTCGATGCTGTGCTGGCTGAAAGTGCTGCATGCGCTGCCGCTCGGCCGCGCCTATCCGCTGTTAAGCCTCAGCTACGTGCTGGTCGCCGTGCTGGCTGCTGTTTTGCCGTGCTTCAACGAACCGCTCACCCTGCTCAAAATCGCCGGAATCGCGCTGGTGTTGATCGGCGTCTGGTTGATCAATGCCGAGGGAAAAGAAAAAACCTTTTAACCACAAAACCTTTTAACCACAAAACCTTTTAACCACAAAACCTTTTAACCACGAAAAACACGAAAAAAAATAACTACCATTCTGCGCGGCGCGAAGCGGCGTCGCAGAATCCACAAAACAAGGCGCGATAAATCGCGCCCCTTGCCCTCTCCCCCGCCCCTCTCCCGCAAGCGGGAGAGGGGCGATTCTTCTTCGCGCCTTCGCGTGAATATAAAAAGCCGTCATTGCGCGCGAAGCGAAGCAATCCAGAAAATGTATGCAACAAAAAAACGCTGGATGGCTTCGCCACTTCCCGCCACGCTTCACTCGCGGCTAAAGGTTCCGCGCAGAATGACGAACCTTTTTTCGTGGTTAACGGGTTTTCTTCGCGGCTTCGCGCCTTCGCGTGAATATAAAAAGCCGTCATTGCGAGCGAAGCGAAGCAATCCAGAAAATGTATGCAACAAAAAAAACGCTGGATGGCTTCGTCACTTCCCTCCACGCTTCGCTCGCGGCCAAAGGTTCCGCGCAGAATGACGGACCTTTTTTCGTGACTTTCGTGTTTTTCGTGGTTAACGGGTTTTCTTCGCGGCTTCGCGCCTTCGCGTGAGGCCAAAACGTCGCGGTTCGCTGCGCTCACCAGCGACCTACGAACTGACCTCTGAAATCTGTCCTCTGCCCCCGATCAAGGTACAATAGCGCCATCTTATCTGGATGCTCCGATGTTTTTCAAAAAGAATTCCGACGACCCGCGCCGATCCCGAAAAGCCGCTTCCCGTCCGGTGCGCTTCGGCCAGACGTCGCCGCGTATCGCCCGCCTGATCGGCGAGGCCTGGTGGTTTTTGTTGCTCGCCGTTGTCCTGTACGGCGCGCTGATTTTTTTCACGTATCACCGTTCCGATCCCGGCTGGTCGTTTTCCGGCACCGGCGACGCGGTTCGCAACAAAGGCGGCCTGGTCGGCGCCTGGCTCGCCGATCTGTGTTTTTACCTGCTGGGCAGCGCCGCCTGGTGGATGATTGTCGCTGGCGTGATCGCGCTGGTTGTGATGTTCTGGCGCTTGCGCGCGCAGGACGCGCCGCACGAGTATTCGTTCGGGATCGCGTTGCTCGGTTTCGCGCTGCTGATCGTGTCGAGCGCCGCGCTCGAAGCGACCCATCCCTGGCTGGCGCTGATGCGTGATTTGCGCTCGCCCGGCGGCGTGATCGGCGAAATCGTCGGTTTTCAGTTGCAGGCGTTGTTGGGCGTTACCGGCGCCCGCTTTTTGTTGGTCGCGTTGTGGGCAATCGGGTTGTCGCTGTTCTCCGGCATCTCCTGGCTGGCGGTGTTTGAAAAACTCGGCTGGGCGTTGGAGCGATCGTTCAACGCGCTGCGCAAAGCCATCGAAGCGCGGCAGGATCGCAAGATCGGTCGTCAGGTGATGGCCGAACGCGAGCAGGTTGTCGAGCAGGTTCGCGGCGACGAGATCCGCGAGCCGGTGCTGGTGGTGCCGCCGGTCACAGTCATTCCGCAATCGCTGCGCATCGAAAAGGAGAAGCAACGGCAGTTGTTCGATGATTTGCCGGCCACTTCGCTGCCGCCGCTGTCGCTGCTCGATGCCGTGATCCATAAGACCGAATCGGTCAGCGACGATACGCTCGAATTCACGTCGCGTCTGATCGAGCGCAAGCTCGCCGATTTCGGCATCTCGGCGAAAGTTCTCGCCGCGTATCCGGGACCCGTCATTACCCGCTATGAAATCGAACCGGCCATCGGCGTCAAGGGCAGCCAGATCGTCAACCTCGTCAAGGATTTGGCGCGGGCGTTGTCGGTCGTGTCGATCCGCGTCGTCGAGACCATTCCCGGCAAGTCGTGCATGGCGCTGGAGTTGCCGAATCCGAAACGTCAGATCGTGCGTTTGATCGAAGTGCTTTCGTCGAAGAGTTACAACGAAGCCGCCAGCCGTTTGACGCTCGGTCTCGGCAAGGACATCGCCGGCAATCCCGTGGTCGCCGATCTCGCCAAGATGCCGCATGTGCTGGTCGCCGGCACGACGGGTTCCGGCAAATCGGTGGCGCTCAACGCGATGATTCTGTCGCTGCTGTACAAAACCGAACCGCGACAAGTGCGCTTGCTGTTGATCGACCCCAAGATGCTGGAACTGTCGATCTACGAGGGTATTCCGCATTTGCTGGCGCCGGTCGTCACCGACATGCGGCTGACGCCGACCGCGCTCAACTGGTGCGTCGGCGAAATGGAGCGGCGCTACAAACTGATGTCGCATCTGGCCGTGCGCAATCTCGCCGGTTATAACGCCAAAGTGATCGAAGCGAAGAAAAACGGCATGCCGCTGATCAACCCTTTATCGCTGACGCCGGACAACCCCGAACCGCTCGAAGAAATGCCGCAGATTGTCGTCGTCGTCGATGAGCTTGCCGATCTGATGATGGTGACCGGCAAGAAGATCGAAGAATTGATCGCCCGCATCGCGCAGAAAGCGCGCGCCGCCGGTATCCATCTGATTCTGGCGACGCAACGCCCCAGCGTGGATGTGATCACCGGCCTGATCAAAGCCAACATCCCGACGCGCATCGCGTTTCAGGTCGCCAGCAAAGTCGATTCGCGCACCATTCTCGATCAGATGGGCGCGGAAGCCCTGCTCGGTCAGGGCGACATGTTGTTCCTGCCGCCCGGCTCCGGTTATCCGCAGCGCGTGCATGGCGCGTTCGTTTCCGACGAAGAAGTGCATCACGTCGTCGAATACCTCAAACGTCAGGGGCCGCCCAATTACATCGAAAGCGTGTTGCTTGAATCCAACGCGGATGCGGAGGATGGCGGCAATGGCGCCGACGGCGAAGCCGATCCGCTGTACGATCAGGCGGTGGCGCTGGTGCTGAAAACGCGGCGACCGTCGATCTCGTGGGTTCAGCGCAACCTCACCATCGGCTACAATCGGGCGGCGCGGCTGATCGAACAGATGGAACGCGCCGGACTGGTTTCCGCGATGCAGAGCAACGGCAACCGCGAAGTGCTGGCGCCGGAGGAAGAGCGTTGATTCCAGAGGCCAGAAATCAGATGTCAGAAATCAGAAATCAGAAAAGCGTCATTGCGAGGAGCGAAGTGACGAAGCAATCCAGAAAACCATCTCACGCGAAGGCGCAAAGGCGCGAAGGCGCGAAGACGAAACCCTCTCCCCTTGCGGGAGAGGGTGGCCGAAGGCCGGGAGAGGGGACGCTTCATACAAGGGCGGGTTTGAAACCCGCCCCTACGAAATGGCTCTCCTTCGCGGCTTCGCGGCTTCGCGTGAAACATTCTTTATTGCGTTCTTTGCGGTTAACGTATTTTTTCTTCGGTGCGCTGCTGCTCACCGCGCCCGCGTTCGCCGCCAGCGCGCTCGATGATTTGCGCGCGTTCGTGCGCGACACCAAGACCGTGCGCGCCGAATTCACGCAGGTCACCGTCGGCAAAAACGCCCAGCAAACGCAAAACGTTCAGGGCACCTTGCTGTTGTCACGTCCCGGAAAATTCCGCTGGAGCACGGAGAAACCTTACGCGCAGTTGGTCGTCAGCGATGGCGCGCGCGTCTGGTTCTTCGATCCCGATCTCGAACAAGTCATCGTGCGCACCCACGCGCTAGCGCTGGGCGGCACACCGGCGGCGCTGCTGGCCGGTGACGCCGATGTCGAACGCGCGTTTGAATTGATCGCGTTGCCCGACGATCAGGGCTTGCGCTGGTTGCAGGCGAGACCGCGCGATAAAGAGGCGGGGTTCACCGACATCAAACTGGGTTTTTCGCAGGGCAAACTCGCCGCGCTGGAACTCAACGACACCTTCGGTCAGAAAATTCTGACCCGTTTCCGCTACGTCGAGTACAACCCCGAACTCAATCCCAATCTGTTTACCTTCACCCCACCACCCGGCGCCGACATCCTCGGCGAGAAAAATTGACCTTCACCTTCTTTTGATCTTCCCATGAAACCTTTTGTCTTTTTTTTGATGTTCGCCTTCATCGCTTGCGGGGCGCAAGCGCAGGAAAGTTCCATCGCTTTCGATGGAGACTTTTACAAGAAAATCAGCGAGGATCTCGACAGCGCCGTCAAGGTTGTCGAGTATATTCCACAGCGCGAGAACGCTTCCGACTGGACGCGAAAAATCACGTTTCGCCACTATCCGCACCTGACCGATGCGCGCGCGACCGGCGCCATGCTCGACGCCACGATCAAGCAGAATCCGGCCAACACCGCCGAAAAGTCCGTGGCGCGCGGCGATGAGGCGCTGGTCAGCTACCTCCACCACCCGGAAGGCGCCAAGCTGATGGAATACCGGATTTTTTATTACCTGAAACCGCAGGGCGCCGAAGGGCTGGCGACTTACGAATACACCTACCGTTTCGCGCCGGACCCGAAACTCAGCGTCGGCGAACAAATCCCCAGGGAGCGTCAACGCTGGCTGGGCGCCTTCGCCAATTCCCGCTGGGCATTGCCCGCCGCGTTTCTGAAAAAGAATTAAAAAGCGCTTAACCACGAAAAGCACGAAAGACACGAAAACGCGAAACCGTAAATAATGACGGGGTTCTGATCCCTGACGTCTGACATCTGACATCTGACATCTGATCCCTGCCCTCTGATTCCTGTTATAATGCGCCCCTTGCGCCCGTAGCTCAGTTGGATAGAGTACCTGGCTACGAACCAGGGGGTCGTGGGTTCGAATCCTGCCGGGCGCGCCACCTTCAAGAGATCGGAGCATTCCGGTCTCTTTTTATTTGGGCGGTGTTGCTGCGTGATGGGCGCGTCGTGAATCCATGCTTATTCTTTTCTCTTCTCATGGCGGAAGATCACAGGAGTCGAACCTGCCCGGGACTGCTGGCAGCCCCATCTGGATTTGAAGTCCAGCCGCCCCACCGGGGACGTTGATCTTCCGTATTCGGCGATTTTAACCGCAAAGAACGCTTTTAACCACGAAAGACAGGTTAAACCAATTTGCCGACATCGGCAAATTGGTCTGGTTTCTCTGATACCTGATTCCTGACCCCTGATTCCTGATAGGCGAACAATTCCGCATCGCGCAACAAATGACGGTTACCCATGCGGCGAGTGAAGCCGCTACGGTCGAAAAATTCGAGAACCTGAATCGCCAGTTTGCGACCAACGCCAAAACGATTTCGCAACGCTGCGGTTTCCATGCTGCCGTCGCCGCCATCGCCACCATCGTTTTCGGCGGCGGCATCGCGGACGGTCTGAGCGATGCGAGCGATTTGCGACGCCAGATAGTAGCGGTCGCGGACGATCGCAACGGCGTAGCCCAGCCGCGCCGCTTTGTGCAGCAAGGCGCGTACCGTTTCTTCAGGCGTTTGCGAAGCATGCGCGAGATCGCGCACCCAGCACGGCGGTTCGTGAAAGAGTGGCAACAGGCGTTGCCACAACCGATCTTCTTCTTCGGTGAACGCCAGCCGGTGTTGCGGCAAATGCAGCCAACCGCTGGTGTTGGTCAGCCTCTTTTCCGTCAGCAAGCGATCCATGTGCGCAAAAGCCAGCGGCTCCGGCGTATTCGGCAACGCCATTCGCCGCAGTCGCGCGCGTCCGATACCGAGATGTTCGGGCGTGCGCGCGTGAAATTCGGTCAGCGCCGCAATGAGTTGGTCGCATTGCTGCTCGGCCAGCGCCGCGTCGATCGCATAGCCGCCCTTGATGAGTGCGCCAGAGGCTTGCAGCAAGGTTTGCAATGCCGACGCCGTCAGTTGCCGTGCCCAGGCGAAAGCATCGAGTTCGACGGTGCCTTGTTGCAACCACAGCCCCAACACATCGCGGTCATCGTCCGTTTCTGCGCGACGCGCAAGCCATTGCAAAAACGCCGGTTGCCGTTTGCCGCGTCGCGGCGGCGTTAACGACAACACGCGCGCACCTGCCAGCGTGTGTTGAGCGCTGGTGTCGCGCACGACCAACACATCGTCGTCGGCCAGATGCAGCGGCGCGTCGAATACAAGCTCGCACAACACATGTTTCGTGACGGCGTCGGGATGCTGCAACAACGACAGCCGACCCGTAAGGTGGCTGGCGGCGTGGTGCAAATGAACGAACTGCGAGGATTGCAGAGAAGCGGTCGCATCGAGAAGATCGAGTTCCACCAGACAACGGCTCACCGACGACGGCGGCGCTTCCGACAACAACCAATCGCCGCGCGCGATGTCGTCCTTGTGAACATCGCCGACCAGATTCAACGCAATGCGCTGGCCGACGTGCGCGGATTCGACCGGCTGATTCTGCGCGTGCAGATGGCGCACCCTCACCGCGCGTCCGGCGCCGGTCAGCCACAACGTGTCGCCGATGTTGACGCGACCGCCGAACGCCGTGCCGGTCACGACGAGACCTGCGCCATGCACATGAAAAGCGCGATCAATCGCCAGCCGGAAACGGCGGGTTTCGCTTGCCGTGGCGGGCTGCGACGCCAGCGTCTGCAAATGCGTTTTCAGCGCAGCGATGTTGTCGCCGGTCGTTGCCGAAACTTCAAAAAAAGCAGCATCGTTCCAAATGTAACGACGCAATGTTTGTTCGAGCGCCGCGCGAACTTCGGCGCGTCGCGTGACATCGACCTTGTCGGTTTTGGTCAACACGACGGTCAAGCCGGGAATGCGCAGCAAGTGCAGAATCGCCAGATGCTCTTCGGTCTGCGGCATGATCCCATCGTCGCAAGCGACCACGAGCAACGCATGCTGAACACCGCCGACACCGGCCAGCATGTTGGTCAAAAATTTCTCGTGGCCGGGAACGTCGATGAAGCCCAGCGTTTCGCCGCCCGGTAAAGGAAGGTAGGCGTAACCGAGATCAATCGTCATCCCGCGCCGCTTTTCTTCCGGCAAGCGATCGGTCTCAACGCCGGTCAATGCGCGAAGCAACGATGTTTTGCCGTGATCGACGTGGCCTGCGGTAACGAAAATCATGGGATCTCTTTAAGATACTACTATGCGTTTTCTACCAGCCTGATTTCTTCTTCGGTCAGGCCGTATAACTCATACACCAAGTCGTCTATTTGACGATCCAGCATGGCGCATTTGCGCTTGGCAAGTTCGGCGGCACGACCGGTAGCATTGACTTCCTGTTTCTTCGCTTCCAACATTTGATCAACCAATGCGACGATACGGTCATGGCGGAATTTGTCTTGTGAGCAGGAGAAGTCTATCCGAGGGATAGGCAGTCTGTTTGTCGAAGTGGCATCGAAGTGCATGGTGCGGATCGCCCGTCCATAAACGAAGCGGTACATGTACCAACTCACCAGTTTGGAATTGATGATGCCGAGCAGGAACTTGTTCGATAGCTCCCCGGTGCTGCGAATTTGGTTGATCGTGTCGAGCAGGACACAGCGCGAATCCTTTTGAGATGCCAGCGTTGCGATGATCTTGATGTGCCCAGCGGGATTGGCAATATGCGCGATAATGTTTTGGGCGAGCACCGCGCCAGCCGTAACCTGTCCGTTTTCCGGGGTTTGAATACTCGTCGGCAAAACTGAAGACGGCAGCAGCACGTTGTAGCGCGCAACATGCCGACCGCCGAATACACGGCGACCGCGCCCGCTTTCGACCAAGCTCGTCTGTAGCATCGCGCCGCGCGCGTTCATTGCCACATCTCCCAGATTGACACCAGTAGCAACTATCTTTCGCCCAATACTCAATTCGGCGTCACTGATGCCATTGAGCCAGAAACCAAATACGCGAATTTCCGTCTTTGGAATCGTTACCGCATCGACGAACTCCTCGCCATCGCGTCGCAGCGTAAGATAGGTAGAACCGGCATTCGCCTCTTTGCCGAAGATGCAGATCGACTGCTCCAGTTTCACTTCCTTCCACGCCTTGCCGACATCGACCACGGTTTTCAAAGCATGCTGCGTATTGGAGCGCAAGGTTGCCCACGAGGACGAATAGGTAATCGGTTTCGGCAAGATCATGCCGCTCAGGGAATCGGGCTTGGATAGCTCGAAGACCACTGCGAGCATCAGCGCTGCTGTATCAGTCGTACCCAGCGCATAGCGTTTCGACAAGAACTTGCGCTCAATGGGCTGGAGTTCCGCGCCATACGGCGGATTACCAACGACAGCATCAAAGCCGCCAGAACGCATTACTTGCGGGAATGCGTCGCGGAATTCCAGCGGATTCAACCGCAACTCGTCTTCCGCGCTCAAACCCGTCGCACCCGCAATGTCCAAACTGATCAGGCTGTTGCCGCACACGATATTGCGATCCAAATCCGGCAACAACTTTTTCATGTTGGCGTCGCGCGCGAATTCGAGCCGGTATTGATGGGCGCTGGCCGCGCGTTCATCTTCAAGCAGTTTGAGGAACAAGGAAAGCTGTGCCACCTCGACGGCTTGCCGATCCAGATCGACGCCGTAAATGTTGTTTTGCAGGATGTTGCGACGTTGCGCCAGCGAGAGCCGCCAACGCCCTTCGTCGGTCTTTACGCATCCGGCCTTCTTGGCTTGTTTCTCGTGACCCGGCTGGTTGTACCAATCGGCGTGGTAGCGCAGCAATTCATCGTAGATGCCCAGCAAAAAACTGCCCGACCCGCAGGCGATGTCGGCAAAACGCATCTTGCTGATTTCGTCGGGCGTTTTGCCTGCAATAAGTTTGCCCACTGTCTGAGCGACGATGTAGCGCACGATGTATTCGGGTGTGTAGTAAACGCCGCCCGCTTTTCTGACTTCCGGTTTTTCTTCGACTGTAGCTCGTTTTTCCGTAGCGCGAATAACACTGCCGAGAAAGCGTTCGTAAATGCTGCCGAGGATGTGGATGGGGATGGCGTCGAAGTTGTAGGGGCTGTTCTCAGAGGCGAGACGTTCGCAGATGTCGCCGAAAGCATCATCGTCCACTTGAAAATCAGCATCGTCGAGCCGGGACAGTGCTTTGAAAACAATACCGTTGTAGATGGTGTCAAGCCGACGACTGGCGGACTGGAAGTCGGCCCAGGCGTTTTTGTCGTTGCCGAATTTTGACACGCGCACTTCGGTTTCGATCTGCTTGTCTTCCAGAAATCGCATAAAAACCAGACGATCCAGCGTACGTTGCACCAATTCGGTCAGTTCGGCGGAATCGAGCGAGACATCGGCTTTCTTGAAAGCTTTGGCCAGCGTTTCACGGTATTCGGCCAATTCCAACAAGAAGCTTTCATCGACCGGCTGATAGCCTCCTTTGAACAGGCCGCGTTGTTTCGCGCCGCCTTTTGGCTTGGGCAGTTCGCCGACGCGACGCAAATAGGAACCATCCGCGTGAGCTTCGCGGGAGAAAAGCCAGTAAAACTCGGCGAATTTGCTTGTGTCACGGAAGTCGCTGTAATGCCAACTCTTGTAAACCTGTTGCAGCGCGCTGTCGGGGTGTGGGCGGCGACGGCAATCCAGTACGCGGATTTGCTCAAAGTCTGTAAGTACGGCTAACGGCGTGCCGGCGCTGTAGCCGTAACGCAGGGTTTGAAAGTGTGTGTCAACGCTGTGCTCCAGTTGAATGCTTGGCTTTTTGGCTTCAACGTAAAAACGCACGTCGCGGAAGTTGGGCGCAAGGTAGAAAGCATAATCGGCGCGCTTTTGTGCGCGGGCGCTTTGGACGATGACACCGGATTCAACTTTAACTTCCTGTTCGTAGGGATTGTGCTGGTGTTCGTGGTCAACATCCCACCCGAGGGCTTTGAACAACGGATCGATAAAATCCTTACGGGCTTCGACTTCCTGATAGCTTGGTTGTAAATACTTTTCTTGCGCATAGCGCGCGAAGCGGTCGATAAGTTCGGTGACCCTGGCGTGAGCCTGCAAGAAAGCAACGTTAGAGGGATTCTTGGGCGTCATGGGTCTTGGTTCCCGCGAGGATGGCCATATTGTTAGACTAACCGATTTCTCTCACCAGTGGTGAGAGAAATTCATTGTCTTGGTAAGTCTCGTAGAACTGCCGCATCCGCGTGAGATACCTATCTGATTTCCGGCTTCTGACATCTGACATCTGCCCCCTGCCTCGCCGCCCGCAACGCCGCCAGCAATTCACTCTCATCATCGAGGCAACGCAAATCGAGCCACAGGCGATTGTCGGCGATGCGTCCGAGGATCGGTTTCGGTTGTGCGTGCCAGTGCGCCGCCAGAGCTTCCAGTGTGCGACCGCGTCCGTCGCGGGCGGTGAAGGTCAGCGCCTGGCTCGGCACGGTGTTCATCGGCAACGCGCCGCTGCCGATTTGTGACAGGCACGGCGCGCTGTCGATGTGGAACGATGCGCCATACGCTTTCCGGCATTCCGGCAGCAGGCGTTCGACGGCTTGCGCGATGTCCGGTTGCGGTCGCGTCAGGTAACGCAGTGTCGGCAACAGCAACGGCAGTTGATCGCTGCGCGAATAAAGACGCAGTGTCGCTTCCAGCGCGGCCAGTGTGATTTTGTCGCAGCGCAGGGCGCGCTTGAGCGGATGTTTTTGCAAGCGCGCGATGGCGTCAGCACGACCGACGATGATTCCCGCTTGCGGGCCGCCCAAAAGTTTGTCGCCGGAGAAGCTCACAAGATCGACGCCATCGGCCAGGATGCGCTGCTGCATGGTCTCCGCGGGAAGGCCGTAGGCGCTCATGTCGATCAACGCGCCGCTGCCCAGATCGCTGGCGACGGGCACGCCTGTTTCGCGTCCCAATGCCGCCAGTTCGGCTTCCGACACGGACGAGGTGAAGCCTTCGATCCGGTAGTTGCTGGTGTGGACTTTGACCAGCAGCGCGGTGCGCTCGGTGATCGCGTTGCGGTAGTCGGCGAGGTGGGTGCGGTTGGTGGCGCCGACTTCGACCAGCGTGCAACCGGCTTGTCGCATCACGTCGGGAATTCGGAACGCGCCGCCGATTTCGATTAACTCGCCGCGCGAAGCAATCGCTTCTTTGCCGTCGGCGAGCGCCGCGAACATCAGCAGCACGGCGGCCGCGTTGTTGTTGACGACGCAGCAGGCTTCGGCGCCGGTGATGTCGCGCAGCAGTTCGGCGACGGTGTCGTCGCGGTGACCGCGCTGCGCTTCGTCGAGGTCGTATTCGAGGGTGACCGGCGAACGCATCACGCGGGCGACGGCGTCGATGGCGTCGTCCGCCAGTTGGGCGCGTCCCAGGTTGGTGTGCAGAACGACGCCGGTCAGGTTGAACACCGGCTTGAGTTTCGAGGCGCTTCGTTCCGCCAGCGTTCGCTGCAACGCCGTCGCCCAATCGTTCGCCCACACCGGCAACGCGCGGTGCGCGGCGATATGGGCGCGGGCTTCGGCAAGCAGCGCCCGCGCGGCGTCGGCGGTCAGGCGCGCGCCGTAGCGCGACACCAGCGGCGCCACCGCCGCATCATGGAGCAAACGATCAACAGACGGAAGCTGCGAATACGGGGCGTCTGGCACGATTAGCGCGCTTTTTGTTTAACGATTCACAACCACCCAACACTCCATCTTCGGCTCACCCTCTCCCCAGCCCTCTCCCGCAAGCGGGAGAGGGAGCAGGGCGGCGTAATGCGGACAGGTGTACATTAAAAACCGATCTACGTCGATGGAAACAGAAACGGATTGATGCTGCTGCGGCTGAATCCTTCGTCTTCGAGACGCGCGTCGAGCGCCAGACTGGCGAGATCGTCGGCAACGGCATCGACATCTTTGTCGTCCTTTTGGTAAAGGATTTTCAGGTAGCTGCGGCAATCGCCGCAACTTTCGGCCTTGATCGCCGGAAATTGTTTTTCGAGCGACCAGTAGTCGATGTCGCGGCCACTGTCGCAGTTGCTGCACAGGGCGCGGACGACGTGCCATTCGCTTTCGCAGAGCCGACAATGCAGGTAGCGCAGACCGTCCGGATGAACGATGCTGGCGACCGGCGCGTTGCCGCACAACGGACACAGATGGCGTTCCGTACCGCTTTGGTTATCGACGACGATCTTGCTGCGAGCGACGCGCTGCATCGCCGCCAGCGACAACGCCGCCCAGAAGAACGGCGCGCCATCGCTGCCGGTCAGCGACGTATCGTTGTTGAGCAGCGCGTGAGCAGCGGCGGTTCGTTGTACGGTGTCGAGTTTTTTCAGGCGTCCGAGCACGGTTTGCACCGGCGGCGGCACATGCGGCAACAGCGCCGCCATCAGCGTCGTCAAACTCTCTTGCCAGAAAGAATCCTGCAACAGCCGCGCCATCGACAACGGCGGCGTCACCCAATCGACGTGCAATGTCGTGGTCGGCATCGGCGCGCTGCTCTCCTGACGACTCAGCGCCTGTTGAACCATCACGACTTGCGCCGCAAACGACAGGTAATCACGCAACGACGGCTCGGTTTCGGCCAGCGCGCACAACCGACGGGCACGCGTTTCGTACAGCGTGACCGGGTTGGCAAGAAAAAGCGGCGCGATAGAACCTATCGCGCCGGCAGGTGTTAAAGAAGATACGTCAGACATCAAGTGTTTTTGTTCCCTTTGGTTGCCAGTGCACGGAGCCAGCGCGGGTGGTGCTTCTTCGCCCAGGAACGGCTGACCGTCCCCTGCGTCATGCCGCGCAATGTTCCTTTATACCAGAAACCCATATAAATGTGCACGAAAATCATGAACATCATCAGGATGCCGCACATCGAATGCACGAGCAGCGCCAGCCGAAGCAGCGGAACCGGAAAGAGGTGGGCGAAATAAGGCCGCCACGCGATCAATCCGGACACCAGCATGATGGCCGTCAACCCCATGATTTTCCAGAACAACATCTTCTGGCCGGGGTTGTAATGGCCGACTTCGACGACATGGTGCTCATTCCCTTTCAGGATGTCGGGGATGTGCTTGAACCACTTGCTGTCATCCTTTTCCGGCAGGCAGTGCGGGGCATTGCGAAAGAGCAGAACGATCAATCCCGCCACCATCACCAGCCCGAACACCGGATGCAGGAACTGCGCCAACTGGGGCGTACCCAGGAAGCCCAGCAATCCGTGCAGCGACGGGAAGAAAAAGCCCAATCCCGAGACGGTGACAAAGAAAAAGCCCAACACCGTCACCCAGTGCGCGACACGCACCGGGTAGGGATGGCGAACAACAACGTCTTTTTGATTAGTCATGTTTTTTCTCCTCCTCATCGTCCTCGGCCACAGGGCCGACGCCGATGTAATGCAATGCAGCGGCTGCGAACATCGCGATAAAGCCGACCGCGGCCAGCGGTTTGAACGCGCCCTTCCAGAAACGCACCATCGGGCTGATGGTCGGGTTTTTGGGCAGGTCGCTGTACAGTTCCGGCCGATCGGCGTGGTGCAGCACATACATCACGTGCGTGCCGCCGACGCCTTCCGGATCGTACAATCCGGCGTTGGCAAAACCGCGCGACTTCAATTCGGCGATGCGTTTTTCCGCCCGCGTTATCATGTCCGCTTTGCTGCCGAACATAATCGCGCTGGTCGGGCAGGTCTTCGCGCAAGACGGCGCTTGTCCGGCAAAAACGCGATCGACGCACAGGTTGCACTTGTAAACGCGCTTGTCGATCGGATTCTGCTTCGGAACGTCGAACGGACAACCGGCGATGCAATAGCCGCAACCGGTGCAAAGATCCTGCACGATATCGACGATGCCGTTCGCGTGTTGCACGATCGCGCCCGGAACCGGGCATGCGATTTGACAGCCGGGTTTTTCGCAGTGCATACAGCCGTCCTTGCGGATCAGCCATTGCAGTTTGCCGTTTTCCTCGACTTCGTTATAACGCATCACCGTCCAGGCGTTCGGCCCGAGATCTGCCGGATTGTCGTAAACGCCGACGTTATGGCCGACATCAGGACGGTAATCGTTCCACTCCGAACAAGCGACCTGACACGCCTTGCAGCCGATGCAAATCGTGGTGTCGATCAGCTTTGCGACTTCCTGCTGATAGACATACTTTTGCGGCGCCGGTGTCAGTGCGTTGGTGGCGGAGGATACGTAATGGTGTTTATCTACTTGCATGTTCGCCTCCTCACGCCTTCTTGACATTGACCAGGAACGCCTTGAACTCCGGCGTCTGGGTATTGGCGTCGCCGATCGCGGTTGTCAACCGGTTGGCCATATGTCCCTTGACGGTTTCGCCCTTGAAGCCCCAGTGAATCGGAATGCCGACGGTTTCGACATCCTGACCGTTGACTCTCAGCTTCTTGATTCGCTTGGTGACCGCCGCCTTGACCTTGATCACGCCACGTTTCGAGCTGATCTGGATCGTGTCGCCCGACTTGACGCCGACTTTCTTCGCCAGCGTTTCGCTGATTTCAGCGAACGCTTCCGGCTGCGTGATGGCGTTGAGTTTGGACGCTTTCGTCAGCGCGTGGAAATGCTCGGTCAACCGGTACGTCGTCGCCACATACGGGAACTCGTCGGGAGTACCGAGGTTCTTCGTGTCGTTCTCCATCAGGCGCGCCGCCGGATTCACCACCACGTTCGGATGCAACGGGTTGGTGCCGATCGGCGATTCCACCGGTTCGTAATGCTCGGGGAACGGCCCTTCGGCCATCTTGCCCTGCGCAAACAATCCGCCGACACCATCCTGCTGCATGATGAACGGCGTCACGGCGCTTCCCGGAGGCGCGGCGGTGAAGTCAGGAACATCGTAGCCGGTCCACACCGCGCCGTTCCACCACAACAGCTTGCGCTTCGGATCCCAGGGATTGCCCTGCGGGTCCATCGACGCGCGGTTGTAGAGAACGCGGCGATTCAGCGGCCAGGCCCAGGCCCAACCCGGCGTGTTGCCGAGACCGGACGGATCAGCGTTGTCGCGCCGCGCCATCTGGTTGCCCGCTTCCGTCCAACTGCCGGAATAAATCCAGCAACCGCAGGCGGTCGTGCCGTCGTCGCGCAACTGTCCGAAACCGCTCAGTTGTTGGCCTTTGCGAACGACGATGTTGCCGTTGGCGTCGGCCAGATCGGCCAGCGCGCGACCATTCATTTCTCTGGTCACTTCTACCGGAGACGGCTGTTCGGGATTCGCGTAATTCCAGCTCATGTTGAGCAAGGGTTCGACGGCTTTGCCGCCTTCCTGCTCGTACAGCCGACGTACCGCCATCATGATTCCGGCGATATTCTGCGTGTCGTTCCGGCCATCGCCCGGCACATCGGCGCCTTTCCAGTGCCATTGCAGCCAGCGACCGGAGTTGACGCGCGAACCTTCTTCTTCGGCGAAGCACGACGAAGGCAAGCGGAACACTTCGGTCTGAATCGACGCCGGATTGACGTCGTTGAATTCGCCGTGGTTTTCCCAGAAAGCCGACGTTTCGTTGTCGAGCGGATCGATCACCACCAGATACTTGAGTTTCGACAGCGCCCGAATGCTCTTGTTGGAATCCGGGAACATCGCCAGCACGTTGACGCCCTGACAGATGCAACCGTTCAACTTGCCGTCTTCCATCGCGCTCATGGTGTACATGAAGTCGTTGAGACGATCCCACTTCGGCAACCAGTTGAAACCGAAATCGTTTTCCGGCGTCGCTTTGTCGCCGTAAAAACTCTTCAGCAGGCTGGTGAAGAACTTGGGATAGTTGCCCCAGTAATTGACTTGTCCCTGCACCTGCAACTTCGGCGTCACCACCGAAAGGAAGGTGCGAAGATCGGGGTGCGCCCTTTCCGACGGCAGCGCCAGATAGCCGGGCAACGCGGTGGCCATGATGCCCAGATCGGTGATCCCCTGCACGTTGGTGTGACCGCGCAGCGCGTTGATACCGCCGCCGGGCATGCCCATGTTACCGAGCAACAACTGAATGATCGCCATCGCACGAATGTTCTGGGCGCCGACCGTGTGCTCGGTCCAGCCCAGCGCGTACAGCGACGTCATCGTCTTGTCCGGCGCCGACGTTTCGGCGATCAGTTCGCAAGCGACTTTGAAACGCTCCTGCGACGTGCCGCAGATGTTTTCGACGACATCCGGCGTATAGCGACTGACGTGCTCGCGCAACAGATTCCAGACGCAACGCGGATGCGTCAGCGACGGATCGCGCTTGGCGAAACCCTGCTCGTCGAACTGATACGCCCAGGACGTTCTGTCGTAAGCGCGTCTGTCCGCGTTGTAGCCGCTGAACAAGCCATCGTTGAACGCGAAATCATCACGCACCAGGAAACTGGCGTTGGTGTAATTGCGCACGTACTCGTGCTGAATCTTGTCGTTGGTGATCAAATAATGGATGACCCCCAACAAGAAAGTGATATCGGTGCCCGCCCGCAGTTGCACATATTCGTCAGCCTGCGCTGCCGAACGCGTGAAACGCGGATCGATCACCATGAGTTTGGCGCCGTTATTGATTTTGGCGTCAATCGCCCAGCGGAAACCCACCGGATGCGCTTCTGCCGGATTACCGCCCATAACAACAACCAGATTGGCATTCTTGATGTCAACCCAGTGGTTAGTCATCGCACCGCGACCAAATGATGGAGCAAGACCTGCTACCGTTGGCGCGTGTCAGACACGGGCAATACAATCGACGTGAACCAGCCCCAAAGCGCGGGTCAGTTTCTGCGTCAGGAATCCAACCTCATTCGTGATTGAAGTACACGCCATCAAACTCAGTGTCGGCAACCGGTTGACGGTGACGCCTTCAGCATTTTGTTCGACGAAATTGGCGTCGCGGTCATCCTTGATGTGGCGCGCGATACGCGACAGCGCCTCATTCCAACTGATCCGCTTCCACTTGTTGGTGCCGGGTTCGCGTACCTCGGGGTACTGCAACCGGTCTTTGCTGTGAATGAAATCGACCAGACCGGCGCCTTTCGGGCACAACGCGCCGCGGCTGACCGGATGATCGGGATCACCTTCGATGTGGAAAATGGTGTTTTTGGCGTTAGCCGCACCATCGCCCAGGCTGTACATCAGCAGGCCGCAGCCGACCGAACAGTACGGACAGGTGTTACGTATTTCGCGGGCGCGCAACAACTTGTATTGACGCGCCTGCGCCAGCGCCGTTCCCGGCGCAAAACCCAGTGCCGCAAGGGTCGTCCCGGCCATACCACCGGAGCACACCTTGAAGAACTGCCTTCGATTGATTTGCATTGTATTGCCTCCTTGTATAAATACAGATCGGCAAACGCTTTATCTTTCTCGGGAAAATCTTTCCCGCAGCAGTGGTGTGCGAACGCCGAACCGCGGCGAAGATACCACAATACGGGAAGGGAAAACGAATAATGTTTCGCCTGCGCCGTCGGCAAAAGGGTGCGTTGGAAACCCCTCGCAGGCGGTGTTTTTTATTGCCGCCTCATATTATCCAGATAGGGCAGCGCTTTTCCTTTTTTTGAAAACCCCATGCCAAAACAAAATTCTCAAATGAAACAAAACCTTGCAAGATGACAACCCGAAGAAACCGGACACGTTTCCCCCAATAAACCACGATGAAAAGAGGGGTTTTATAGGAAAATAGCGTCGTTTTCGCGGACGTTTCTGAGAAAAATTCGACAAGGGAATAACACTTTTTCTTGATATAAATCAACTTGATAAAAACGGGTTTTTTGCGAAGCGCCCGCTCCGGGAACGCTCGCCTCGTACAAAGAACCAAAACAAAGGTTCACGAGTACAATCGCCGGAACTTCCTGGAGTCAGCGTGAAAAAAAACAACCCCTTAACTGAAACACCACCGGAATCGCCGCCCCCGGCGTTACCGGGGGCGCAAATGGTGGCCGTACACCGGTACAGCGGCAGCGTGCAAGCGGATCATGACTGGCTGGCCGAAGAAGTGCCGGTCGCGCTGGTGTACAACGGCGTCTCGCACGTCGTGATGATGGCGACGCCGCAAGACCTTCCCCTGCTCGCGCTGGGCTTCTCGCTCGCCGAAGGCATCGTGCCGTCGCCGCAAGACATCTACGACATCGAAGAAAAACACGGGCCGCGCGGCATAGAACTTCACATCGACCTGGCCGCTCGCGCCTTCGAAGCATTGAAACAACGCCGCCGCAACCTTGTGGGACGCACCGGCTGCGGCGTGTGTGGCACCGAACAAATCGACGACGTTTGTCGCCCGTTGCCGACATTGCCCTTCACACAACGGTTCCCGCTGTCGGCGCTCGATCACGCCCTTGCGCAACTGCACGAAGGCCAAAAGCTGGGACAACAAACCGGCTGCACCCACGCCGCCGCCTGGTTATCGCCGACCGGCAAAGTGTTGGGACTGTGCGAAGACGTCGGTCGGCACGTGGCGCTCGACAAACTGCTCGGCTTGCGCGCGCGCGAAGGCTGGCAAAACGGCGCGGCACTGGTGACCAGCCGCGCCAGCTACGAGATGGTGCAGAAAGCCGCGCAATGCGGCGTCGAAATCCTGTTCGCCGTGTCGGCGGCGACAACACTGGCCGTGGATACCGCCATCCGGTACGGCGTATCACTGATCGGTTTTTCGCGCTCCGGCCGCGCTACGCTGTACACCCATCCGGAGCGCTTGAAGTAGCGCGAAGAAAATCTTTGCCTCACGCGAAGCCGCAATCAGGAATCAGAACGTAGGGGCGCGATTTATCGCGCCCTGTTTTGCCTCACGCGAAGGCGCGAAGCCGCGAAGAAAAACTTTTTAACCACGAAAAACACGAAAGCCACGAAAATTTACTCCGTCATCCCCGCGAAAGCGGGGATCCAGTCATTCAAATCTCAAACTTCCAAACCCTTACATCGGAAAAGCACACGTTTTCCATCTTTGCGAGATTGCTTTTCTGGATTCCCGCTTTCGCGGGAATGACGGCACATTTGTGTAGCGCATTCGACTTCTTCGCGGCTTCGCGCCTTCGCGTGAATAAAAAAATGCCTCACGCGAAGGCGCGAAGCCGCGAAGGAACGAATCTCCCCTCTCCCCTTGCGGGAGAGGGGTCGGGGGAGAGGGGTTATCAGGGATCAGAAAAACCATTTCACCGCAAAGAACGCAAAGAAACGCATAGATCGCAAAGAAAAAACGTCTTCGCGTGTAGGGGCGGGTTTCAAACCCGCCCTGTTTTTTTAACCACGGAAAAACAAAAAAACCTGTTAACCACGAAAAGGCACGAAAGAGACGAAAAGCACGAAAAATAACCTCACGCGGAAGCGCGAAGAATGGTGCTTTGAAGCCCTCCCGCCCTTCAAGGGGGGGGTTTGGGTGGGGATGGGGGTATCAGGAATCAGAGGTCAGAGGTCAGGGATCAGAAAAACCTCATCTCACGCGAAGGCGCGACACAAATGTGCCGTCATTCCCGCGGAACCTGCCCCCACAATCTACTCCAGCTTCACAAGATCGATTTCGCGTTCTGCAGCGCCTTCAACGTTGTATTTGAATTTCGCCTTCGTGGTCGATGTAAACGTCAGCGTGGCCGTCCCGACTTCTTCAAACGAAATCTTGCTGTTGTCGTAACCAGTTTCATGCGTACCCCAGGCAGGCCCCTTGTAACGGCGAACCGTCGCTGTCACGCTTTCACCCGACCAGACATCGGTCTGGAAAATGTACCAGGACGCTTTGCCGGTGCTGTCGTAGGTGTACCAGGGGACGAAGATGTATTTGGGGTTGGTCGGGAAGGTCATCAGAACAGACAAGCCCCAGGCATCCTCATCGGCCTTTGCCCATTGCCCCGTGTATTTCCCCGGCGTGGCGGGAGCGCCTTCAAGCCTGTCGAGGTCGATTTCGCGCTGTACGCCTCCGATGTTGTATTTGAATTTCGCCTTTGTCGCCGACATGAAGGTCAGCGTGGCCGTTCCGACTTCATCATACGAAACCGCGCTGTTGTTGTAAGGCAGGGCTCCCCAGGGTGATCCCTTATAACGGCGAACTGCCGCTGTGATCGTATCATTCACCGACCAACTATCGCCCTGAAAGATGTACCAGGACGCATTGCCATCGCTGTCGTAGGTGTACCAGGGGACAAAGATGTAGCGAGAATTGTTTGGGAAGCTCATCAGAACCGACAGCCCCCAGGCGTCTTCACCATTGGCGCTGGCCCATTGTCCTGAGTATTCGCGGGTGGGACCGTAGGTCGGTGGTGGTGGCGGCGACGGTATCGTCGTAGAAGCTCCTACCGTCAACACGAGGTTATTGCCGTCTTTCGCCACGGTGCAAGCATAGCTGCCGATCGTGCAGGGCGAGGGCGGTTGAAAAGTCCCGCTCATAGTGCTTGCCTTGATGAGGTTGAACTTCCTTCCCTCCTGCAAGGACGGTCCCGCGCCTTCGAGCGCCACCGAGATCGCGGCATTATTACCGAAATAGGCTTCTCTAACGGTAAGCATCGTGCCGCTCGCCGCCAGACTTGAGGGCAAGTAGAAATTCAATTTCTGAAAAGCACCTATCATTCCGACCGCCAATCCGGCGGTATGAAGGTTCAGCGTGTTGCCGATAGAAGTAAGGGATGTGTCTTCGTATCCACCCCAAACGCCACCCACAATATCTATATCGGCAAACGTCGGCGTACCGCGTATCGTCACCGCGTTGTTTGAGGCTGTGCTGGTGCCGGAGGAAAAGGCTCCTCCTCCATAGATGTTTCCTTGTATGTTGCCACCAGTTATCGTGACGGTATTGCCCGATGCAGTGCTACTACTGCCACGGCTGCTATCGCCTTCGGCAATCCCGCCAGCGATGCTGAACACGCTGCCGCCGCTGATCGTCACGTTGTTGTTCGAGGCGCTGGCGCTACCCACGCTGCGAGCATATCCGCCAGAAACCCACCCCTTCTCTCCAGCGCTAATGGTAACCTGATTGTTGCGGACACTAGCGTTACCATTCGAGTCCAGCAAGTGAATCGCGCCAATAACATTGTATGTTACCGCGCCGCCAGTGATGAAAACCCGATTGTTTTCGAGGGGTTCCGTATCTTGGCAATTGACCGCGCCCCAAACATGACTAGGATCCATAACACCGCCGACGTTGCGCGTGACGGTATTGCCCATAACGACAGTGCTTTTGTCGTGCTTGCCCACCGTAGTAACGTTGGTCGTGAGGACGTAATGCCCAGCGGGATCCCCACAATTGATAGTTTTTAGCATGGCGTCAGGATAGACAACGTTTTCCTGCGCAAAAACCGGCGTAGCAAAGGAAAAACCAAGCGCCAAAACTGCGCCACCGAAGAAGTGAAACAAAGAACACTTCATGAAAGAACTCCTTTCCGTATCAGGAATCAGAAATCGTGGATCAGAAATCAAAAGCGCTGAGGGATTTCAGCATCGCTTATAAGGGAGCAGCGCCACGTTATGGCGACAGCTTACCACTTTTCGTATTGCTTTTGCATTCTTGGCCTTTGATGCCCTGTGTTGGGAGCGCGGGCATCCCGCCCGCAAAAATGGGCGGCGAAGGATGCGGGCGAGACGCCCGCGCTCCAGTTCCCCTCTCCCGCCCCTTCGGGGCACCCTCTCTCGCAAGCGGGAGAGGGGGGCGCTATCGGCGCGTCTTGCCCGTGGCGCAATTTATCGCGCCCTGTTTTTTTGGATTCTGCGACGCCGCTTCGCGTCGCGCAGAATGACAGAGACGATTCCCGGATGGCGCTTCGCTTATCCGGGCTACGAAACCCCATCCCCATCCTGGCCTTCCCCTTGAAGGGGAAGGAACGTGCGTTCCTTCGCGGCTTCGCGTGAGAACAAACAGGGCGCGATAAATCGCGCCCCTACGTTCTGATTCCTGACCTCTGATCCCTGATTCCTGATAACCCCAGCCCTCCCCTTGAAGGGGAGGGCGCTTTCAAACCCCCGCCCGCCTTCGGCGGGCACCCCCGCAAACCCCCGTCGGCTTCGCCGACACCCCCTTTGAAAAGGGGGCAAGGCGGGGGCTTTTCTTCTTCGCAGCTTCGCGTGAGAACTCGACCCGTCGCGGTTCCGGCCACGCTTCGCTCGCGGCTAAAGGCCGCTCATCGCCAACCTACGCTTTGCCCACCCGGATGTCGCGGTTCGCTACGCTCACCACGACCTATGCACTATGCACTACTACGCCTCTGATTTCTGATTTCTGATTTCTGACTTCTGATCTCTGGCAGATCAAACCGCCAAATACCGTTCCAGCGCCACGCTCGCCAGTTCCGACAAGCGCGTCAGGTAAACGGTTCCCATTCCGGGCGGGAAGCGTTGGGCGTCGGGACTGGCCAGCGCCAGAAGGCCGAAGGTTTGACGGGTGCGCAGCGGGATCAGCGCGAATGAACCAAGTGCTCTCGCGCCATCGAACCAGCTTTTGATTTCGCCGCTGATGTCGCGTCCGCAGTATGGCGCGTCCAGGGTGTCGGTGTATTCCTGTATTTCGGCGGAGACCGGCAGGCATTCGATGATGTGCCGCACGGCGCTGTCCGGTGTCGCCCAGAGGCGCACGGCGATGCAGGGCACTTGAAAATCTTCGCTGAGGCTTTGTCGCAGCACGTCGAGCGTTGTCGTCAGGTCGCGCGCCGCGAAAAACGCCAGGGTGACGCGATGCAGGCGGTCGCCGGTGATGTCGTTGTCGGTGCCGGCGCGCAGCATGTCGCGCAGTTGCCGCTCGAGGTTGGTGTTTTTTTCGCGCAAGGTGCGCAGTTGCCGCTCGGTCAGCGATAGCACGCGGCCATCCTGCGACCAAGCCGGTGTGCCGTAGATCAGGTGCGCGTTGTCTTCGAGAAATTGCGGATGGTCGCGCAGAAATTCGAGGACGGTGTTGGGGTTCATGAAGAAGGCGCTCCGAAAGTGGACATAAGGGGCATGATCAGGCAACGATCACGCGGGTGGTTGCCAGACGCCTTCGAAGGTCGTTTCGGCAGGGCCGCGCATGATCACGGAGGCGTTGTCAGCCGGCCAGGCAATGGTCAAAAAGCCGCCGTTGGTTTCGACTTCGACACGGCGATCGAGTAGTTCGCGGCGAATGCCGGTGACGACGGCGGCGCAGGCGCCGGTGCCGCAGGCCATGGTTTCGCCGACGCCGCGTTCCCAGACGCGGATGCGGATGTGCCCGCGGTCGAGCACTTGCATATAGCCGGCGTTGACGCCTCTCGGAAAGCGCACATGTGTTTCGATGAACGGCCCCTGGGAATCGACGGGCGCTTCAGAAACGTTGGGAACGACTTGCACTGCATGCGGGTTGCCCATCGAAAGCGCGGTGATGGCGACGCTTTCACCGAACAGGTCGAGCGGTTCGACGATGGCGTTGGTGCCGCCTATGAACGGTATTTCATCCGGATCAAAACGCGGCACGCCCATATCGACGCTGACTTCGCCGCTGTCTTCGATGCGCGTTTCGATCACGCCGGATTCGATTTGCAGGCGCAGGGTGCGCTTGTTGGTCAATCCGTGGGTGTAGGCAAAGACAGCAAGACAGCGCGCGCCGTTGCCGCAGTGTCCGGCGTCGCTGCCGTCGCTGTTGAAAATGCGGTAGCGGAAATCGACATCTTTTTTCGCCGTGGGCTCAATGAGCAAAACTTGATCGCAGCCGACGCCGTAACGTCGATGCGTCAGCAGCCGCATGGCTTCACGGCTCAAGGTGAAGGGGCGCGATATGCCGTCGAGAACGACAAAGTCGTTACCCAGACCATGCATCTTGGTGAATGGCAGGGAAGAAAGAGCGCTCATGATGGATGGGGTTGGGGGAATTGGTTGCTAGTATAGCCGGAGTTTTGGCTTCAGTCTGCTAGGGTTTTTCAACAAGCCCCAGCGCTTCGTCGAAAAAAGCGACCAGCAAGTCCTGGTAAGTATGACCAAAACGTTCGGTCATTGCGTCGATGTGCCCGCCGCCGGGAATCAACACCAGACGCCTGGGCTCACCGGCGAGCGCAAACAGCCGCTCCGAATGCCGAGGAGGAACGAGGTCGTCATTTGCGCCATGGATGAGCAGAAGCGGGATCGGCGGCAGTTGACCGATATAGCGATGGGCGCTGTAATTGTCATTGACGAGCAGACCGGCGCCGGGCAGTTTGTCATTGGCGATCGCGGCATAGGAAGAAAAAGTGCCTTCGGCGGCAACCGCGCGTATTCCGGCGCGATGACCGGCGCCCAGGGCGGCAATCGCGTTGCTACCACCCAAACTCTGGCCGAAGACCAGCAATTTTTCGGGATCGACATCAGGCCGTGTCCGAACATAATCGAGTGCGCTTTGCGTGTCCTCGAAAACGCCTCTCGGATTGGGCTTGCCCTCCGAATGACCAAAGCCGCGGTAATCGAACATGAAAACGTTGTAGCCGCGCGACGGCAACCAGCCGACGAACGGCCAGTGCGCCGAAACATTCTCCGCGTTGCCATGCACATGAATCACGGTGCCTTTGGCGTCGCGGGGGTTGGTGACGTTGGTCGCCGGCAGAAACCAACCGGACAACGATGTTCCGTCTCGGCTGGCGAAACGGACGGTTTCGTATTTCAGCCCTCCCTGTCCCGGGTTGCCGTAGTTGTTTTTTGACGGGTAATAAAACGCCTGATCGAGAACGCATCCTGACAATATCGACAAGCAGAAGGCCACAGCGGCGAACCCGCACAAAACATTTCGGGCAAAATTTCGTCGGGGCGCGTTGGGCATCATCGCTCTTCCTCATTCGGGAAAACGCGGTCAACGGTCGCCATCGCCCGTCCCCGCGCCAGCGTGATGGCCACGGGATCATCGGTGTGCAGCCGTTCCGCGTCGAGCACCGGCTGCCCATCGGCGGCGGTGACGATGGCGTAGCCGCGCGCCAGAACGTGCTGCGGGTTGAGCAAGGCCAGCCGGTCGGCGAACGACGCCAGACGCTGTTCGTGCGTCGCTTGTTGAAAACGGATCGCGCGCTCCCAGCGCTGCCGCGAGAACTGCCAGCGTTGCGCCGCCGGAGCCTGCTGTTTTTGCCAGGCCTGTTGGAGCCGCGTTGCCAGCGTCTGCCAATGCGCGACCTGCGCCGTCAAGCGGGCGCGCGGATGCGTCAGGCGGGCGGCGGCGCGGTCGAGGCGTTGCATCGCGCGAGCCAGAACGTTCTCCATCGCGCGGCTGGCATGCCGCTGCTGGTCTTGGAGGTGTCGCCGCCAGGCGGGGCCGTCCGGCGCGACCGCAGCGGCGGCCGCCGTCGGCGTCGGCGCGCGCAGGTCAGCGGCGAAATCGCACAAGGTGAAATCGGTTTCGTGGCCGACGCCGGAAACCACCGGCAAGCGCGACGCCGCGACGGCGCGCACGACCGCTTCTTCATTGAACGCCCACAAATCTTCGAGCGAACCGCCGCCACGGGCGACGATCAGCACCTCCACGCCGTCCTGATCGGCGCGGGCATTGGCGGCACGGATCGCATCGGCAATGGGCGCCGCCGCACCATCGCCCTGCACGGCGGTCGGATAAAGCACGACAGGCAGCATCGGCCAGCGTCGCGCCAGCGTGGTCAACATGTCGTGCAGCGCCGCGCCGCGCCGCGAAGTCACCAGCGCGACCCCGCGCGGGAACGTCGGCAGTGGACGCTTGCGTTCGGCGTCGAACAACCCTTCGGCTTCCAGCGCGGCCTTCAGTTGCAAGAAACGCTCGTAGAGTGCGCCCTGACCGGCCAGTCGAACCGTATCGACGTTGAGCTGGAACTCGCCGCGCCCTTCGTACAGCGTCGGCGTCGCGCGAACTTCGACGTGTTGACCGTCGCGCAACGACAACCCGCCCGGACGTCCGACGCCGAGCGCCAGCGCCTTCACTTTCCACAAGGTGCAGCGAACTTGCGCCGCGTCATCCTTGAGCACGAAATAGCAATGGCCGGAAGCCGCCCGCGTGAAACCGGACACTTCACCGGCAACCCAGACCAACCCGACCTGCCGCTCGATCATCAGCCGAACGGAATTGACCAGAAACGAGACCGGCCAGGCGGTGGTTGAGGAAGGTGGCGGGAGCGTGGGGGAGGACATGGGTTTTATTTTAACCGCAAAGGGCGCATAGGTCGCTGGTGAGTACAGCGAACCGCGACATTTTTGCCTCACGCGGAGACGCGGAGAACGCGGAGAAGGAAGCTCCCTCCCCTTCAAGGCATAGGTATCTACCCAAGTATGGGAGTAGCCCCGAAGGGGCTTAATATGAGTAACCGTCGGTGGAGCGAGCATCGCGAGCGAAACCGGCGGAAAGCGAACATCCAACACTCCTCCAGCCCTGCAAGGGCTGAACAGATATTATTCAGCCCTTGCAGGGCTGGACGATGGTGCTGTCTGTCTCCGCCGGTTCCGCGCTCACTGCGTTCGCGCTCCACCGACGGTTACTCATGTTGCGCGCCTGCGGCGCTGCTTGGAATGTGAGAGAAAAGCAGAGCACATGGCATCAGAGACCATGACGCAGCACTTGTGTAAATACCTATGCCCTCAAGAGAAAGGGGCTCCGTTCCTTCGCGCCTTCGCGTGAGATATCCAGCCACATAACCCTCTCATATTTCAAAAGAGCCTTCAAAAAGCTGCTCACTTAGCTCTCTACGCGGTAAATTTCTGGCTATTCGTGTCGCGACCACGACGCTTTTCGACATAACGCTTCCAGAAGTGGTAACGCTGGGCGTAGGGATCGTCTGTATAAGATCGGCAAATCTTATCGACTTTATCCAACAATGCGTGATCCTCCAGAATCGCACGGCGAAGTTGCGCCCAGTCGTCCCAACGACCTCGTGCAATTACGTCGTCAATGGCGGCCAGCGTAAACCGCTCGTGATTAAGGTGGCGATGGATCATGGCTTTCAAAGTGTGCCTGCATTTTCTCACCTTCTACCCCCAGGAACAAACGCGCCAGGCTTGGTCAATCCCTAAAGTCAAACCAAAAACCGGCGGTCATTTTCTCTTGGGGCACAAATCGCGGCAGCAACGAAGCCGCAACAAACCGGCAGCATGGCCGTTTATCGTTACCATCGGCGACAAGGCGCAGACGAACACGCTAAACCATTGATTCTCAACAACAAACACAGTGAAACTTTTTGGTCGTCAGCGCATTTTCTCTGTCGGGAAGCCTACTTAGCGCGGTATTCGACAAGATACGCACAAACTTATCCACAGAGTTTGGGGATATCGGTTTCGTTGCCCGGTGGGGAAAAGTGCGCGGCGGTCTTCGGGAAGCCCGAAATCCGTCGATGGTTTAGAATGGTTCTTTTTTGCGACATCGCGTTCAAGAATCGCCTCTTATGACCGACAAAACCGCTTCTTCTACACCGCCGACGAAAGAACCCCCGGCGCCGCATTTTTTGCGCACCATCATTGCCGAAGACCTCCGAAGCGGCAAGCACGGCGGTCGGGTTGTCACCCGTTTTCCGCCCGAGCCGAATGGCTACCTGCATTACGGTCACGCCAAGTCGATCATTATCAATTTCGGGCTGGCTGCCGAGAACGGCGGGCGCTGCCATTTGCGTTTCGACGACACCAACCCGCTCAAGGAAGATGTCGAATTTGAAGATTCGATTTGCGACGCCGTGCGCTGGCTGGGCTACGACTGGGACGAGCATCGCTACCACGCCTCCGATTATTACGGCGACCTCTACCGTTTCGCCGAATGGTTCATCGAGCAGGGCTTGGCCTACATCGACGGCCAAAGCGCCGAGGAAATGCGGGCGACGCGCGGCACGCTGACCGAACCGGGACGCGAAAGTCCCGATCGTCAACGACCGGCGGCGGAAAGTCTGACGCTGTTCCGCCGAATGAAAGCGGGCGAATTTCCCGACGGTCAGTACGTGCTGCGTCTGAAAATCGACATGGCCAGCCCCAACCTCAACATGCGCGATCCGGCGATTTACCGGATTCGCCATGCGTCGCACCACCGCACCGGCGACACCTGGTGCGTTTACCCGCTCTACGATTACGCCCACTGCATCTCCGACGCGCTGGAACGCATCACGCACTCGATTTGTACGCTGGAGTTTCAGGATCATCGCCCGTTGTACGACTGGGTGAACGAGAAACTCGCCGACGGCGGATTGCTCGAGCGTCCGCTGCCGAGGCAGTACGAATTCGCGCGGCTCAACCTGACCTATGTCGTGCTGTCGAAGCGTAAACTGATCGAACTGGTGAACAAAGGTTTTGTTGACGGCTGGGACGATCCGCGCATGCCGACACTGGTCGGCGCACGACGGCGCGGGTTCACGCCCGACGGATTCCGGTTGTTGATCGAACGCACCGGCGTGTCGAAGAACGACACCTGGCTCGACATGAGCCTGCTCGAAAACGCCATGCGCGACGATTTGAACGAAATCGCCGAACGTCGCGTCGCCATTCTCGACCCGCTGAAACTCATCATCGACAATTACCCGGAAGATCAAAGCGAAGAATGCTTCGCGCCGAACCATCCGCAAAAACCGGAGCTTGGCAAACGCTCGCTGCCGTTCACGCGCGAACTGTGGATCGAGCGCGACGACTTCATGGAGATGCCTCCGAAAGGCTACTTTCGACTGTCGCCGGGCAAAGAAGTGCGTCTGCGTTACGGCTACATCGTACAATGCACCGGCCTGGACAAAGACGCGGCGGGAAACATCGTCGCCATTCACGCGACCTACGACCCCGACACCAAGAGCGGCACCGCAGGCGCGGAAACGCGCAAAGTCAAAGGCAACATTCATTGGCTGTCGGCGGCGCACGCGAAAACCGCCGAGATACGCCTCTACGACCGACTGTTCGCCGTACCGTTCCCCGGCGCTCGCAACCCGATGGGGGATGCGGCTTCCATAGGTTGTGGTGAGCCTGCGAACCACAACTCCGTCGCACACCATTCGATGAGCGATGCGGCTCCCGGGAGCGCAAACGTAGAGGGGAGCGCGGACGTAGAAGGGAGCGCGGGCGTCCCGCCCGCAACACTGGAAGCCGCGGAAGAACGCAACTACCTCGACGACCTCAACCCGAACTCCAAAAAAACCATCACTGGCTATATCGAACCGGCGCTTGCCGAAGCCGCGCCCGAAACGCGCTTCCAGTTCGAGCGGCAGGGCTACTTCGTTGCCGACCTGGCCGACCACACGAAAGAAACGCCCGTGTTCAACCGCACCGTGACGCTGAAAGATTCCTGGGGGGCGGGGATCAGAGGTCAGGAATCAGGGATCAGCGCGTAAGCACGCGTAGCCCGGATAAGCGAAGCGCCATCCGGGTGTCAGGTCACGGAGAAAAAACGCGTCATTGCGAGCGAAGCGAAGCAATCCAGCTTTTTTCCGTTGCACACATTTTCTGGATTGCAGCGTTACGAGCGGCAGAACCTGTCCCCGCGAAAGCGGGGATTGCCGCCCCTACGCCTCTATTGGTACATTTTGCCCGTAGGGGAGGCAACCTGCCTCCCGTTGCCGTGCGAAATGCCCCCTCTCCCCCGACCCCTCTCCCGCAAGGGGAGAGGGGAGTTTCGTCCCTCCGCGGCTTCGCGTGAGAAGAGGTTTTTCTGATCCCTGATTGCGCCTTCGCATGAGCCCAAACGTCGCGGTTCCCGCCACGCTTCGCTCGCGGCTAAAGGCCGCTCACCAGCGACCTATGCGCTTTCGTGTTTTTCGTATCTTTTCGTGGTTAAAAACAAACAGGGCGGGTTTGAAACCCGCCCCTACGCACGCAGACGGTTTCTTACTTCTTCTTCGCATCTTTCTCCACATTTTTCTCCGTATCTTTCTTTCTCGCCCGCGGGTGCGCGGCATCGTAAACTTTTGCCAGCGCCTGATAATCGAGGTGCGTATAGACTTGGGTGCTGGCGATTGACGCGTGACCAAGCAATTCCTGCACGGCGCGCAGGTCGCCCGATGATTGCAGGAGATGCGTCGCAAACGAATGGCGCAGCATGTGGGGATGCACATGTTGCGCCAGCCCTTTCCGGATCGCGCGGTTTTTCAACCGTTGTTGCACGGTTCGCACGGAAAGGCGTTTTCCCCGCGCGTTGATGAAGACCGCCGGTTCGTCAACGTTTTGCAACCAGCCCTGACGCGCGGTGAGCCAGTGTTGCAGCGCTTCAATCGCCGGTCGTCCGATCGGCACCAGCCGTTCTTTGCTGCCTTTGCCGAGAACACGCGCTTCGGCTTCGCGCAAGTTCAGTTGCGACAGGTTGAGGCCGACCAGTTCGGAAACACGCAATCCCGATGAATAAATCAGTTCAAACATCGCGGCGTCACGAATGAATAACACTGCGTCGCCTGGCGCTTCCGCGCTTTCGTTCAGCAGTTGTCCGGTTTCGTCGGGCGTCAACACGGACGGCAACCGCCGCGCGGCGCGCGGCGCTTTCAGGTGTTCGCACGGATCGTCCTGCAAGGCGTATTCGGGTGAGGAGAGCAGGAAGCGGTAAAACGCCCGCCAGGAGGACAACATCCGCGCGAGGCTGCGTCCCGACAGTCCCTGTGCGTGCCATTGCGCAAGGCAACGCGCCAGTTGTGCGCGGGTGAGCGACGGCAATGCGGCAGGATGAACGGCCTGCGCCAATTGCTCGGTGTCGCGCAGGTACGCGGCGCGGGTGTGCGGCGCACGGGTGCCGAGTGAGCGCGCGAACGCTTCCAGTGTCGCGCGATTGGCGGCGGTCAGTTTTTCGGTGGGGTCGGGACCGTTGTGATCCACTGTCTGGTTACCCAAGCATTACGCCAAGTACGATTTCGGTTCGAGCGCAACCGCTTTTTCCCTCCCCCCTCGCGGGGGAGGGTGCCCCGAAGGGGCGGGAGAGGGGGAAAACCGTTTTTTTTCCCCTCTCCCCCAACCCCTCTCCCGCAAGGGGAGAGGGGAGAAAAGCGCGGCGCGCGCACGCAGGGATCCACATAAACCAAAACCGTTCAGGATTTGCCCGAAGGCGTTGCAAGTATCGCCGCGTACATCGCCATGAATTCCGCTTCGGTCAACTGGTTGGTTTTCTCGGCGAATGAATACAGCGCGGGTTTCCGGTCGATGAAGATCTCGTGCGCCAACGTCAAGCCTTCGGTGTCGTCGAGCAATCCGATGGGAATGTGATAGGTGCCATCGCTTTTTATCCGGCCAAACAATGAACTGCCGCAATGTTTGCAGAAACCACGTTCGGCCCAGTCGGACGACGAATAGACCGCGATGGCATCCTGTCCCTCGAACACCGTTTCCGGTGTGCAAACCACCCCTATAAGCGGGCCGCCAAGCCAGCGCTGGCACATTTTGCAATGGCAGGCTCCGGCTTCATCGCTGGTAAGGACTGCCGAAACCTTGACGGCGCCACAGAGACAGTGGCCGGTTCTCGTTTTTTCAGACATGAACTTCTCCTTTGTTGAGTTGAGAGTGAAGCAGCCAACCGGCGCTGCTACGCACGCTTACGCACTTGAATAAAACCCTTAAACCGTTTGCACCACCCAGGGATTGATGGCAGAGACACCAACAGCTTCATACAACGCGGTATCACGTGATGCCACAGTAAAATTCCTTGAAGCAGCAATCGCGGCGATATAGCCATCTGATGTTGGAAAGGCTCGCCCACCCGTCTTGGCCGTTACCGCAAGCTCGGCAAAGCACAGGGCGGCATCCGTATCGAACGGCAATATACGGTTTTCAAACAATCCCATCAGGCCGTCTAGCGCCTGTTTTAGCATCTCCTTGCGCTGGCTGGCTGGAAGCGCCGTGATGCTGGACAACAACTCGGCCAGCGTGACGCTGGACAAATACAGGGTTTCGGCGACTTGATCGTTCAGCCAAGCCTGCACAGACGGGTGAGGTTTGGGCTTCATGGCTTCAGAAACAGCGGTTGTATCGAGGATAATCATTCGAACCTCAGCGGTTCGGCGGGCGTGCTGTCCCTCACCCGATCAAAAATTTCAAAATCCTCCTCGGTCAGGCCGATCTTGCTGCCCAATGCCGCTATGGCATCTCCCATACGAACGCGCGCCTTCGGCATAACGACGTTCGCCAAAATCTCACGAACCTCGGCCTCGGCGCTCTGCCCGCGCAGAGCAGCCCGCACGCGCAAAGCCCGATATACCTCGTCAGGCAGATTGCGAATCGTCATCATTGCCATAAAAAATAACCTCATAAAAACGCATCCAACGCATCCAACGCATCCAACGCATGCATTATATGTTTTTGAATGCGTTTTTGCAAGCCCAACGGCGGCCTGCTATAAACGGTTTGAGAAGGGTTCTACTTCCACTTGATACTACACCCTACACTCGGAACCTGCTCGGCCAACGGCGGCGCGCCATCGGCCAGCGCCTTGACGGCGCGGCGGATGGCGGAGGCGTCGGCCTTGCCCTGCCCGGGTCGGGAGCCGTCGAATTGTCCGCGATAAACGAGCTTGCCGGCGGCGTCGAACAGATAAAGATCGGGCGTGCAGGCGGCGTCGAACGCGCGGGCGACTTCCTGCGTTTCGTCGTACAAATAGGGGAAGGTATAGCCCAGCGCCCTGGCTTGCGCCGCCATTTTGTCGGGCGCGTCTTCGGGATAATGTTGCGCGTCGTTGCTGGAGATCGCCGCCATGCCGACCCCCATCGCTTCAAATTCGCGCCCCAACGGCGCCAGCGCGGCGTTGATGTGTTTGACGTAGGGACAATGGTTGCAGATGAAAATGATGAACACGCCTTTCGCGCCCATCAGATCCCGGCTGCGATAGCGCACGCCATTTCCGTCGGGCAATTCGAAGGCGGGCATCACGCTGCCCAGCGGCAGCATCGTGGAGGGCGTCAGCGCCATGGCGGTTCCTTCTTTCAGAAGCGATACCGCTCATTATAGCGAACCGTGCTGACGCGCCTCCGTTTCTTCCTCGGTTATTGCCGCAGTTTCCCCTCAGTTATCTCTCAGTTATCTCTCAAACAACGGCGTGGACAGGTATCGCTCGCCCGTGTCGGGAAGAATCACCACGATGATTTTTCCTTTGTTTTCCGCGCGCAGCGCAAGCTGGGTTGCCGCCCAGAGCGCCGCGCCGGAGGAGATGCCGACGAGCAGCCCTTCCGTGCTGACGGCGTCGCGCGCGGCCTGGAAGGCGTCTTCGGTTTTGACGGTGATGATTTCGTCGTAAGCCTCCTGATTCAGCGTTTCCGGCACGAAACCGGCGCCGATGCCCTGAATTCTGTGAGCGCCGGCGCGGCCTTCCGACAGCATGGGCGAATCAAACGGCTCGACTGCGACGACTTTCAGCCCCGGATTTTGGGATTTGAGGTAGCCCCCCGTGCCGGTGATGGTGCCGCCGGTGCCGACGCCGGCCACGAAGATATCGACGTTGCCGCAGGTGTCCTCCCAGATTTCGGGGCCGGTCGTCCTCTGGTGGCTTCGCGGGTTGGCGGGATTGACGAACTGGCCGGGAATGAACGCGCCCGGGGTCGCCGCAGCCAGTTCTTCCGCCCTGGCGATAGCGCCCTTCATCCCTTTCGCGCCTTCGGTCAGCACCAGTTCCGCGCCGTAAGCGGTCAGCAACTTGCGGCGCTCGACGCTCATCGTCTCCGGCATGGTGAGGATGATGCGGTAGCCCCGCGCCGCAGCGACGGACGCCAGTCCGATGCCGGTATTGCCGCTGGTCGGCTCGATGATGACGGAACCGCGCGTCAATTTCCCGCTTTTTTCCGCTTCGTCGATCATCGCCAGCGCAACGCGGTCTTTGACGCTGCCGGCGGGGTTGAAGTATTCCAGTTTGCCGAGAATGGCCGCTTCCAGTTTCCACTTCCTCGCGTATCCGTTCAGGCGGAGCAGCGGGGTTTTTCCGATAAGCTCGGTCAGGCTGTTCGCAACGCTTGACATTTTGGGTGCCTCCTGTTTAAAATTTACTAAACCTATCGTTATAGTATGTTTTATTTTTGGGCCTGTCAACACCATGTCAACACCGAGTCAACACCCCTTTGAGATGAAGCCGGAAACAGCCTGTATTCACGCCGTGCGCGACGCGACCCATTCCACCGGCGCGGTGGGCGTGCCGATTTACCAGTCGGCGACCTTTGCCCATCCGGGTGTCGGGCAGAGCACGGGCTACGATTATTCGCGGGCGCAGAACCCGACGCGGGAGCATGTCGAAAAGCTGCTCGCCGCGCTTGAGGGCGGCGCGGATGCGCTGGCTTTTTCGAGCGGGATGGCGGCGATCGCGGCTTTGATGGAGTTGTTGTCGCCCGGCGATGAAATGATCGCCACCGACGATTTGTACGGCGGCTCCGTCCGCTTGTTCAACAACGTCTCCGCGAAAAACGGCGTGATCGTGCGCACCGTCGATACCTCCGATCCGGCGGCGGTCAGCGCGGCGATCACCGACAAGACGAAAGCCGTCTTCGTCGAAAGCCCCACCAACCCCATGATGAAAGTCACCGACCTTCGCGCGATCAAGGAAGTTATCGGCGACAAGAACATTCTCCTGATCGTGGACAACACCTTTCTGACGCCGTATTTCTGTAACCCGCTCGCGCTCGGCGCAGACCTGGTGGTTCACAGCGGCACGAAATACCTCTCCGGCCATAACGATACGCTGGCGGGTTTCATCGTCGTTCGCTCGCCGGAGATTGCCGAAAAACTCCGGCTTCTCCAGAAAACCATCGGCGCCGTGTTGTCGCCGTTCGATGCGTTCCTCGTCACGCGCGGAATCAAAACGCTCGCCGTCCGTATGAAAAAAGCGCAGGAGAACGCGATCGAGATTGCGCACTGGCTTGAGGCGCAAGCGAAAGTGACGGCGGTGCATTATGTCGGCTTGCCCGATCATCCCGCGTATGAATTATCGCAGCGACAAGCCAGCGGCTTCGGCGCGATGATCAGCTTTTCGGTGGACAGCGCGGCAACAGCGACCGCCATTTTGAGCAACACGAAACTGATTTTATTTGCCGAAAGTCTCGGCGGCGTGGAAACACTGATAACCTATCCGGTGATGCAGACGCACGCCGATGTGCCGGAAACGGAACGTCTGGCGCGCGGAATAGACGAGAAACTTCTGCGGCTTTCGGTCGGCATCGAAGCGGCAGAGGACATTATCAACGATCTGAAAAAAGCGATGCGATGAAATACGATTTTGATACCGTGGTCGAGCGCCAGGGCACCAACGCGCTGAAATACGATTTTGCCCGTGAGCGCGGGAAGCCCGACGGCTTGTTGCCGCTGTGGGTTGCCGATATGGATTTCCCCGCGCCGCCGGAAGTTCTCGCGGACATTCACAAGAGCGTCCATCACGGCATCTTCGGTTACACCGAAGTGAAAAACGATTATTACGAAGCGGTGATCCGCTGGTTTGATTCACGTTTCGGCTATCGCGTTTCGGCGAACGAAATCCTCAAAGCGCCCGGCGTCGTTTTCGCGCTGGTGCAAGCGATCAGAGCCTACACCCAACCGGGCGACGCGGTGATGATCCAAACGCCGGTTTACCACCCGTTCTACGAGATTATCCGCGACAATGGTCGGACGCTGGTGACGAATCCGCTTGTCTATCGAGACGGCAAATACTTCATCGACTTTGAGGACTTCGAGCGCAAGATCATTGAACACGATGTCAAGATGTTCATTCTGTGCAGCCCGCACAATCCCGTCGGGCGGGTGTGGACGCGAAGCGAGCTGGCGACGATGAACGAGATGTGCGAGCGGCGCGGCGTTCTCGTCGTGTCCGATGAAATTCACTGCGATTTCGTCTGGCGCGGGTACACGCACACCTGCTTCGGTCTGTTGAACGAAAACGCCGTGATTGCGACCGCGCCCAGCAAAACCTTCAATCTGGCGGGGTTGCAAACCTCCCACCTCTTCGTCAAAAACGCCGAACTCCGTCGCAAACTGAAAACGGAAATCGGTCGGAGCGGCTACAGCCAGTTGAACACCCTGGGGCTGGTTGCCAGTCAAAGCGCTTACACGAAGGGCGGCGACTGGTTGGAGGCGCTCAATGGATATCTTGCAGAGAACATTCGTTTTACGCGCGAATTTCTGGCGACGCGGCTGCCGAAAATCCGGCTCGTCGAACCGGAAGGAACCTATCTGCTGTGGCTGGATTTTTCGGACTACGCGCTCACCCAGAAAGAATTGGATCGGCGCGTCACCGAGGACGCCCGACTCTGGTTAAGCAGCGGAACCGGCTTCGGGCAGGATGGTGAAGGTTTTCAGCGCATCAACACCGCCTGTCCGCGCGCGACGCTGACGGAAGCGTTGCGCCGATTGGAAAAAGTGTTCGGGTAAAAAACATGCGCATCTCGGCAAAAGGACGGTACGCGCTTGCCGCGCTGGTTGACATTGCGCGACAAACGCAAAAGGGCGAAATCGTTTCGGTCGTCAGCATTTCCGAACGTCTGGGGATTTCAAAAATCTTTCTTGAGCAAACCGCCACGTTGTTGAAAAAAAGCGGCATCATCAAATCCACTAAGGGCGCGAAAGGCGGATACCAACTCACACGCGAAGCGAGCCGGATTTCCGCGCTCGATGTTCTTGCCGCCGTCGAAAACACCTTGCTGGAAAAAACCGATGACACCGTTTCCGCGCAATCGCCCGCCACCGAAGCCGCGCTGCGAGAAAAAGTGTTTGACCGGCTGGACAAAGCGATTGAGGCTTGCCTTTCCGGCGTCACGATTCAGGATTTGCTGGAATGCGCTGATCGGCACAATGGCGAACAGGCGTTCATGTTGAATATTTGATTTTTTAACCACGAAAAAGCAAAAAACCTTAACCACGAAAACCACGAAAGACACGAAAACGTAAACCCCTTCCCCCACGTGCGGGTGAAGGCTGGGATGGGGGCGTAGGGGCGCGATTTATCGCGCCCTGTCTATTTTTACGCGAAGCCGCGAAGGAACGAAACTCCCCTCTCCCCTTGCGGGAGAGGGGTCGGGGGAGAGGGGAGAATGGTGAAGGGGAGGGCTTCAAGTGCTTTCTTTGCGCTTTCGTGTTTTTTGTGCCTTTTCGTGGTTAAAAGGTTTTCTCCGCGCCCTCCGCGCCTCCGCGTGAGAACAAACAGGGCGCGATAAATCGCGCCCCTTGCACGCGCAGACGTTTTTTCTTTGCGCTCTATGCGATCTTTGCGGTTAAATTGTTTTTGCTGGGATTCGCTTCGCTCATCACCAGCCTACGCGCTTTCGTGTTTTTCGTGCCTTTTCGTGGTTAAACGGTTTTCTTCGCGGCTTCGCGTGAGCGAAAAAAGGGCGGGTTTGAAACCCGCCCCTACGGAATCTGATCCCTGCCCTCAACTCCGCAACACTTGCAGCAGGAAGTTCACGTCGTGGCTGATTTCGGGATTGGTTTCGCGCAACTGGCTGATCTGGCGGCAGGCGTGCAGCACGGTGGTGTGATCGCGGCCACCGAAGCGGTTGCCGATTTCGGGCAACGATAATTCGGTCAATTCTTTGGAAAGCGCCATCGCGACTTGTCGCGGTCGTGCAATGGCGCGCGAGCGTTTTTTCGACTGCATGTCGGCGATGCGGATTTTGTAGTAATCGGCGACGGTTTTCTGGATGTTTTCAATCGACACTTGCCGATTTTGTACGGCGATCAGGTCGCGCAACGCTTCTTTGGCGACGGTCAGTGTGATGTCGGCCGCGTGGAAGCTGGCGTAGGCCAGAACGCGCTTCAACGCGCCTTCGAGTTCGCGCACGTTGGAGCGAATGTGTTTGGCGATGAAGAACGCGACTTGTTCGTCGAGCGCGACGTTGACCGATTTCGCTTTCGCCAACAGAATCGCCACCCGCATTTCCAGTTCCGGCGGCTCCAGCGCGACGATCAGTCCCCAGCCGAAGCGCGAAACCAGTCGCTCTTCCAAGCCTTTGATTTCGCGCGGGTAGGTGTCGCAGGTGATGACGACTTGTTTGTGCGCTTCGACCAGCGCATTGAACAGGTAGAAGAATTCTTCTTGCGTGCGGCCTTTGTCGCGGAAAAACTGGATGTCGTCGATCAGCAATAAATCGAGCGAATGGTAGTAGCGTTTGAATTCGTCGAACGATTTGTGCTGATACGCATGCACCACGTCGGAGACGTATTTTTCGGCGTGGATGTAGCGGATTCTGGCCGAAGGCGTGTGTTGCAGCAAATGGTTGCCGATGGCCTGAATCAGATGGGTTTTGCCGAGACCGACGCCACCGTAAATGAACAGCGGGTTGTACGAGGTCGGCGATTCGGCCACTTGCAGACTGGCGGCGCGCGCCAACTGGTTCGCTTTGCCGGTCACAAAGGTGTCGAAGGTAAACGACGAATTCAGCCGGTGTGTTTCGTGGCGCGTGCCGTTGCCGGCAGGAGCGATGGAAGAAGCGACGGCAGACGTGACCAGTGTGGTAGGCGCGGCGGTGGCAGGAACCGCTGCGACCACAGGCGTCGCTCCGTTGCGGCTGTGGCTGTTGTTATGCACCACCGTTCCGTTCGGCGCAACGGATGCAGGCGCGGCTTTGTTGATGGTGTAGCGGATGCGCAACGGTTGTCCCGCGATGGTTTGCGCCAGCGTTTCGATGCGTTCGCCGAAATTCCGACGCACCCAGTCCTGTACAAAGGTGTTGGGCGCCAGAATGCACAATTCCTCGCCGCTTTCTTCGCACGACAAAAGCTGGATCCACGTCGAGAACTGCTGTGGACTCAGCTCCTTCGACAGCGTTGCCAAACAGGCAGACCAGATCGAAGCGTCGGCAGAGGAAGACATGATGGACAATCGTTTTCCAGAAAAAACAGGGGATAAAAAAGCGCGCCCTAGCTATGGCCGCGCGGAAAAGATTGGTGCTATTTTACCTCACCAGGGGGAGGGTATTTTGATCCGGCGCAGTGAAAAAGCGAATTTTTGATAACGCCTTGTTTTTAATCGGTATTCGTTTTTCGCTCGGCGTTCCATCGTGTTTTCATTCGTCGGCATACCGCGAAAAACCCCATGGGCATCGCCGAAAGACCGCTGTCGGCATGAGGTATGCTATGATTCGTCGCGCGAAATGCCGCGAAGTGTCATCGAAGGTATTTCTCTCTTTACCGTCGCCCGTGAGGCGCGTTTCCTTATCCGATTCCTGCGGTTTCGCGCGGGCGCACATTGCGCCGGCGACGCATCAGGCATGCGCGGGAATCAAGGAGAAAAAATGTCGAAAACAGTCATCTTAATGGTCTCCGGTATCGTGATCGGATGGCTGGCGCTGGCGCTCAGTCATTACGGCAACCCGCCGAACATGGGCGCCTGCGTCGCCTGTTTTTTGCGCGACGTGTCCGGCGGAATGAAGATGCACAGCGCCACATCACTGCAATACATGCGTCCCGAAATTTTCGGCTTCGTGCTGGGGGCGTTTCTGATGGCGCTGGCGTTCAAAGAGTTCAGACCGCGCGCCGGATCGTCGCCGATGATCCGCTTTTCTCTGGGCTTCCTGATGATGGTTGGCTGCCTCGTTTTCTTGGGCTGCCCGTTGCGAATGGTGTTGCGGATCGCCGGCGGAGATTGGAACGCGCTGATCGGGCTCGCCGGTTTCATCTGCGGAATCGGCGGTGGCGCGTTGTTCCTGAAACGGGATTTTGCGTTACCGGCCAATCAGACACAAACAAAAGCAGAAGGAATGCTCTTTCCGTTGCTGTGCGCGTTCCTTTTGGCGCTGACGCTTTGGAAGAGCGAATGGTTCGCGTCCAGCCAGCAAGGCGCCGGCGCCATGCGCGCGCCGCTCGTGTTGTCGCTCATCGCGGGATGGGTGATCGGCGGCATCGTGCAGCGCACACGCTTCTGTTTCATCGGAATGGTGAACCACATTTTCCTGTTCGGACGCTGGTCGATGGCGTTGGGCGTGGCGGCGCTGACGGCGGCGGTGCTGATCGGGAATATCGTGTTGGGACAATTTCATGGGGGCTTTGCCGGACAACCGATTGCTCACACGGACGGCGTCTGGAATTTTCTGTCGATGGCGCTGGTCGGCTGGTGCGGTGTTTATCTGGGCGGTTGTCCGTTGCGGCAAATCGTCAGCGCCGGACAGGGCGACGGCGATGCCGCGATGGTTACGCTCGGCATGCTGATGGGCGCGGCGGCTGCGTACAATTTCAATCTGGCATCCACTGTGGCGGGGCCGACCGACGGCGGCAAGATAACGATCGTTATTGGCCTTGTTCTCGTAGGGGTTATGGGCGGGCTTTATTTGAAGCGCGCGACATCTCAAGCAGAAGCGGGCGCCGAGAAACATAACCGTTAGAACCATGACATGCGCGGCGCTGTTTTTAGCCAACGAAAGTCATTTTTAACCTAAAAACCTTAGTTGGACGTGCTCGCCAGTGCTGCGCCCGCCGTGTCAGGCAAGGCGCGACGACGACGCGGGCTGCCATCCCGCGAGGAGGAGCAACGCAGTATGGCGCGGCGGGCGTAGTGCTGGAGAGCACGTAGCGCACTCACCCAATGGGTGAATACCCAAAAAGGCTCCAAAGCAAGCTACCGTGCGATTTTCCATAAATTCACAAGCGGTCAACTGAGGTTTTTAGGTTTGATCTTGTTTCTTTTTTGCCTTTCTTTTATTCTACGCATTCCAATTTAATGGCGTTTCAGAGGAAGGGGAATTATCGTGAACGTTTCTCGTTGTTCGATTCGCTCCGGCGCAACCGGATTGTTTGCCCTGGCGCTGGCGCTCTTCGCGCCGACCGCGCTTTCTTCAGACATCATGCGCGTCGATGGTGCGCCGGTCATCTCGACCAAAGCCGAAGAAGTTGTTTCCTGGCGCGCCGCGTCAAATATCCGCAACGCCACTGCCGTCACTTTCATGCCGCTGCCCGCGTCAGCGTTGAAAGCATTGCAGGAAGAAAACAGCCCCGATCCAGATGTCAGTCTTGATATCAAACCTCTCAAAATCGGCGTCAACCGCAACGCCGACACGGAAATCAACGCTGTTGCGCCCTTTGCCTTGAACTGGCAAAACGTCGGCGGCGGATACGTCGCGCGTTTGGCGATCACCTCTCCCGAAGCCAAAGCCATGCGTGTCGCGCTACGGCTTCGTGCATTGCCCGACGTTGCCGAGTTGCGTTTTTCCGGTTCCGGAGCGCCGGAGAGAATCATCGGCGTGATCAGCGGCAAAGAAGCCAACGCGCTGCGCGACGACAACAAAGTGTATTGGACGCCGGTCACCGAAGGTGAAACCCAGAACATTGAAATCTATCTGCCTTCGCCCGCCAAAACAGAGGATGTCAAAATTCGCCTGAACGGCGCTTCGCATCTTTTCACGTCGGCGCGCGAGGGTTTTAGCAGCGCCCTCGTCACCAAAGTGTCCGCCTATTGTCAAGTCGATGTCGCCTGCAAATACGGTTCTCTTGGTGCAGCTTTTCAAAATGTCTCCAGAGCCGTTGCCAGAATGACCTTTACAGATCGGGGAGGCACTTATACCTGCACAGGGACATTGCTGAACGACGCCAGCAGCTCGCAGACGCCTTATTTCTGGAGCGCGGCGCACTGCCTCAACACCCAGTCTGTGGCGAACACGCTTAATACGCACTGGTTCGAGGACGCAGCCGACTGCGGAAGCTTTCAGAAAAACCCTGATTACCGCCAACTGCCCGGCGGGGCGCAACTTCTGCATCAGCAAGTGTCCACGGATACGTTGCTGCTTCGCCTCAACAACACTCCTCCAGCAGGCGCTTTTTTTTCCGGCTGGGACGCCACCTACTTTTCCGATGGCGCCTTCATCGGCATTCATCACCCGCGAGGAGACACCAAAAAAGTCAGCACAGGCAATGGCGCGGGAGCTGCTTGTAACACCCGTTTTGAGACATCCGATATTCCGGGCTTGGATTTATCCCGCTTGTCTATGGTCAGTTGGGAGGAAGGCATCGTTGAAAGCGGAAGCAGCGGTTCCGGGCTGTTCACCTTGTCGGACGGTTCCTACCGCTTGCGAGGCGGTTTGATGGGCAGCGCGCCCACCGCCTGCTGGCAGGTCGGCCTCCCGCCCGGAAGTAGCAACAACGCCAGTTGTTATTTCAATCTCCATCTGGTTTACGACAGCATCAGACAGTATCTGGGGGATTCGAATCCAACCCCGGGAGCAGGTTCGAACACTACCCCTGTATTCGTCCCCACCCGTAACTACAACGGACAATGGATCAGAGATGTCAACGAAATGGGCTGGGGGCTAACGGTGCTGATGGGTTTCTCTGACCAGCGTTACATCTTCGTTCCCTGGTACACCTACGACAGTTCCGGTAAAGCCGCCTGGTACCTCTTCCAGGGGCCTGCCGAAGGTTACGGCGATTGGACGGCGAATGATACGTTTGAAGCGAGCGTTTACCGCTACACAGGATCACCCTGGCACGCCATGCCCTGGAACAACAGCGCTTTCAACGAAGCCAAAGTAGGAACCGCCAAGTTGACGTTCACGTCGGCCACGACAGCGAAATTTGAATACGATGTCGAAGGAGCAAAGCGTTCCATCAACCTGAACAAGATTCCCTGATCAGCAGCGCCCTCTCCCCAACCCCTCTCCCGCAAGCGGGAGAGGGTAAAATGGTGAAGGGGAGAGAGCTTCGTTCCTTCGCGGCTTCGCGTAAGACAAGCTCGTCGCGGTTCGCTGCGCTCACCAGCGACCTATACGTTCGGTTCTGATTCTTGGCATCTGACATCTGACATCTGTATCTGTACCCCGCCTTCAAAACACGTTAATGTAGCGGTATCGCGCTCTTGGAGACAGCCATGTCGTTAACGTCAAGTTGGGTTTTCTGGGCTTTGTTGGCCGCCGTTTTCGCGGCGCTGACCGCCATTTTCGCTAAAGCGGGCGTCGAGAACATCGATTCCGATCTGGCGACGCTGATTCGCACTGTTGTGGTTCTCGTCGTGCTGGCGGGGTTTGTTTATTTCGCCGGCAAATGGCGTTTCCCGCACGAACTGCCGACGCGCGCCTGGGTCTTTCTGGTGCTGTCGGGACTGGCGACTGGCGCTTCCTGGGTCTGCTATTTCCGCGCGCTCAAACTCGGCGACGTTTCCAAAGTCGCGCCGGTCGATAAACTCAGCGTTCTTCTGGTGGCCGTCTTTGCCTTTTTCTTTCTCGATGAACGTCCTTCCGTCCGCGAGTGGACGGGCATTTTGATGGTCGGCGCCGGTGTGCTTTTGCTGGCGCTGAAACGCTGAATCTTTTTTGTTTCCGCAACACCGGAAAATCCCCATGCTCATCTGCGAACACTGCGCCGTTTCTTATACCACCGAAACGCCGCGCTGGCGCTGCGATTGCGGCGGCACGCTGAGGCTGGAATTTTCGGCGCGCTTCGACCTCGCTGTTTTGCGGGAACGTACTCCGAGCATGTTGCCGGGTTTGTGGCGTTATGCGGAAGCGTTGCCCGTTCCTGTTGCCGACGCCATCAGTCTCGGTGAAGGTTTGACGCCGCTTCTCCCGCTCGCCGGCCCCTGGGGAAATGCGCATTTCAAACTCGACTTCATGATGCCGACCGGCTCTTTCAAAGATCGCGGCAGTGCGCTGATGATTTCACAACTCAAGCGTTGGGGCGTCACCGAGATCATCGAGGACTCTTCCGGCAACGCTGGCGCTTCCATTGCCGCGTATTGCGCCCGTGCCGGTATCAAGGCTCATGTCTTCGTCCCTGCGCAAACGTCAGCCGGTAAAGCGATGCAGATCGCCCTCTATGGCGCCCGTCTCGCCAAAATCGCGGGAACGCGGGAAGACACCTCCGCCGCCGCGCTCGACGCCGCGCAAAACATTTTTTACGCCAGCCATAACCGCTCGCCGTATTTCATTCACGGCGTCAAAACGCTGGCCTTCGAACTCTGGGAACAACTGGGCTTCCGCGCGCCCGATGCCGTGATCGTCCCAGCCGGTAACGGCTCGCTGGTGTTGGGGTGCCACATCGGCTTCAGCGAATTGCGTAACGCCGACATGATAGCCCGACTGCCGCGCATCATCGCCGTTCAAGCCGCGCGCTGCGCGCCGCTGGCGCGCGCCTGGCAGCAATGGATGAACGATCCCGTGCCCGTCAACAAAGGCGACACGATCGCTGAAGGCATCGCCACCGCCGTGCCGATCCGTGGCCGCGCCGTTCTCGCCGCTGTGCGCGAAACAAACGGCTTGTTCGTCACTGTTGAGGAACACGAAATCCTTGAGCGTTTGAAAGCCGTTGCGTTGGCCGGACTTTACATCGAACCGACTTCCGCCGTCGCTCTCGCCGCGCTCACCAAACTCCGTGCGCAGGGAGAACTCGGCGCTGACGATACGGTGGTTGTCGAATTGACCGGCAGCGGTCTCAAAGCGACGGACAAGCTCGTTAAAGTTTTTTGAATCAACGCCTTCGCAAGCGGGAACGACGATGTGTGCGGTTTTCAGTTCCCCTTGAAGCCGCCGAGCATCGGAGGGCAGCGCAGAAACAGGGCGAGAGTTGTTCGAGCGATCCTCTGGCTTTTTCAGGATCGCGAGTTCTCGAGCCCCTGCGCTGCCTGAGAAGCGCAGGGCACCCGCGAAGCGGGCGGCGGAATGGGGACGGTTTCTTTGGTGACTTTCTTGTCCGAACAAGAAAGTCACTCGCCCGCCGGGCGAGTCCGGCGCGGTCGTGCAACGAACGAATGCGTTGCGTGATGAGAATTCGGTTCCCCCTCTCCCGGCCTTCGGCCACCCTCTCCCGCAAGCGGGAGAGGGAACTCCTACAATCGCCGATGTTGTAACGCCGGCAACCAGCCGCGCACTTCCTCGATTCGCGCCAGATCGACGGCGCCTGCCGCGATGCCTTCACCGTACGGAAGGCAGGACACGATATGTCCCCAGGGGTCGATCAGCATTGAATGCCCGAAGGTCTCGCGTCCGTTGGGGTGACGGCCGCCTTGTCCGGCGGCAAGAACGTAGCACTGATTTTCAATGGCGCGAGCGCGGAGCAACACTTCCCAGTGCGCGTGACCTGTCACTGCCGTGAACGCGGCGGGAACAACGGTGAGCGCAACTTCTCCGAAGCTTCGATAAAGTTCCGGGAAGCGCAGGTCGTAGCAAATCGACAAAGCGACACGCCCGCACGGCGCTTCAAACGTTGCTGGCGCCTCTCCGGTTTTGGGGACATCACCGGCTTCGATCAACTCTGCTTCGTCGTACGATTCGTCGCCGTAGGAAAATCTGAAAAGATGGATTTTGTCGTAACGCGCGACACGCTCGCCGTCCGGGTCGTAAACAAGGCAGGCGCTTCTGGCGCGTTTCACTCCCCCCTCCTCTCTCCCAAAAGGGAGAGAGGAGGGAAATGTCTCCCCTCTCCCGCTTTCCGCGGGAGAGGGGCAGGGGGAGAGGGATGGAAGGGAAGGGCTTTTGATCGGAACACAACCGCCGATCAGGTAAATGCGGTGGGTACGCGCCATTTCCGAGAGGAACTGTTGTTGTACGCCGTCTCCATCATTTTCATAGGTCGCTTGCCGCGCCGCCAACGACGCGCCCAGGGTTCCGAAGTATTCGGGCAACAGCACCAGCTCGGCGCCCTCCGCAACGGCGGAGTCGATCAAGCGCCGCGCCGCAGCAAGGTTTTCTTCGACATCAGGACCGGACACCATTTGCACTGCCGCAACGTTCATATTACGCATGGCTCTCTCCTAAGGTACGGCTCCTATCGTGTGCGCTCCGCTTCGCCGGGCGTCAACGTTTCGGCGGGTGGAGGCCGCAATCCTTCGCGTGTTTTTTTCTCGACGGTCGGATCGTCCCAGGACCCCTTAACCGTGTATTCGTAGCTGAAAAGTTTTTCGAAGGGATTGCCAAGAATCATCTGACCGACCAACGCTCCGACGCCAACCGCCGCTGCGCCGACCGGGTTGGCCATCAGCAACACGGAGGCTCCGGCTGCGCCCACGGACAAACTGTCGGTCAGGCTGGGCTGAACGTAAACGTTCAAGTCCTGCGTTTCTTTACCCAGATCGACCGTGCCGGTGAGTTTGACTTTGGCGGACGCGCCGTTCATCAGCAGATCGGAGGTGTGCAAAACACCGTCGTCGATCTCGGTGGTGCCGGTGATCGAATCGAAGGCAAAGCCTTCGCTGAACACATCGCGGAAATCCAGCGTAAGCCGACGCGGCAACGCTTGCAGCGACAACACGCCCAGCAAGCGACCGATCCCCGGCTCGATCTTGGTGAAACGTCCTCTGCCAACATGCAGGGTCAAATAACCGTCAAGCGCGCCGAAGTCGAAATCGTTCGGCGCGCCGCCCCAGGAAAGCGCCCCGCCCAAACGCACGTCGGAGGCCATCACGCTTTTCGGCACGCCGAAATGTTCCAGAAAATTCTCGGCGTCGTTGACCTGCATTTCGAGATTGATTTCGGTGCGTTGCTCCTGTCGCGCCGTGCGCCACCAACCGTTCACCATCACCGTGCCGCCGGGGTTGGACAACACAACGTTTTTCATGTGCCAGTCGGTGCCGCGCGGCTCCGCCTGAAGCGAAAGATGTCCCAAATTTCTTTCTTTATAAAAAAAGCGGTCAACTTTGAAGTCGATCTCCGGCCAGGGATTGGCGCTGCCGGGGATCAACGTAGCACTCGTTTTCCGTTCTCCGTCGCTTTTTCCATCACCGCTTTTTCCATCACTGAAACGCGCGTCCCAGGACGACAACTCGCCCGTTTCGAGAAGCGTCAAGCGCGCAAAATCTCCCCTCAGACGACCGTTCACCGTGCCAGCGGCGGCATCCTCCCAGGTCATCCGTCCCTCGGCTTCCCGGCTGACAAGGTTGATGCCGTGGATGTCCACACCCTTGCGCGCTGAAAATTTCACCTCATGCAGCAGACGACCCAACACGTTCAAGGTTCCGATGTTCACATCCACGTCGCCCAGCGTTAACACGTCTGTTTCTTTGTTGGGCGGCAACGCCTGATACAGCGCATGCCAGGGATCGATGTTGAGCCGCGCCAGCGAGCCGCGCACCGACAGCCCCGGCGTTGTCGGCAGAGCAGCGCCCGCCGAACCTTCGCCGACGTTGAGCAACACGCGCTCCAGCTTCCACGTGGCGCCATCGGGAACACGCTTGGCGACGACGGTCAACGGCCCGCCCGGAGATTGGTAATCGATTCGCCAGTGTTCTTCCTTTTTGGCTTCTTTGCCGGATTCTTTTCCGGCTTCTTTCTCCGCTGCCGCTACGGTCAACGTATCGTGCGCGATGCGTAATAAAGCAGCAACCTCCGCCGTTTTCCCCAGCGGTTCGGGCAATTCGACGGCGACGCCGGTCAGCGGCGTTGTCAACGCCCAATACAATCCTCTATGGCTTCCGCTGGTGTTGAGCGTCAAGCGCCAGGGCGTCGTGCCTGACAAGCGATCGAGCAACGGCAGCGAAGTGTTCGCGCGCAGCGTCGAAAGGTCTGCCGTTCCCGTTCCCGTCAATACCAGCCCGCCGTTCCGCGAGGTCAGCGTGACGGTTCCCGACCCTCCGAACGCTTCAAACTTCAACGCATCCGCCTTGATGTCGTTCTCCGTAAAAGCCACGGCGCCTTGCGCCTGCGTCAGCAACGGCACGCCCGGAATGTCGAGCGTGTTGCCGACAAGCGTAAACGTTCCGTTGACCTTGCTCGGTGCTTCGCCGTCCAGCGGGATATCGAGCTTCAGCGTCAACACGCCATTGCCCGTCGCCCGCGTCCCCGACAACATGTGGTCGATCCAGCCACCGACCGGACTTTCGTCGAGAAAACGCAAATAGGTTGTCGCCGACCCGCTGGCCGAGCCTTCAACCAGCAAGTGCGGATGGTCAGCGCCGAGATCGGGAATCACCGCCTGCGTTTTCCCTAACGCCGCGTCGAAAATCGCGCCACGTTTGGCGGTGATGGTCATGCGTTCATTTTCAAAACGAAGATCGGCGTCTATTCCGTCAATGGCCGGCCAGGCCGGGTCATACACCATTCGCACATCCGCAGCATGCGCGTCAACGACAAAGCTGCCGTGCTTGCCGCCGTAAAAAGGAAAATGATGCAAGTCGCCTTTCAAAACCATCCTGGCGTGATCGGCGCTGCCGCTCTTGAGGCTTTCGCGCAACCAGTCCCGAACATCGTCTCCGGCCACATGCGGAATGTAGCGGTGCGCACGACTGGCCGCCGCCCGTTGCAGTTGCGCCGTCAGATCGGCGATACCGGCGCTACCGTTGGCTTGCCAGGTGCCTTTGAGCGTACCCTCGGCGTCGGCGTTGGAAAAACGAAGCGCATCGATCTGAACGAGCACGCCTTCCGGCTTGTGCGTCCAGCGCACATTGCCGTCCGCCGTGTCCAGCGATATCGCATCAGGAAACACCTTCGGAAGATCGAGAACAACGTCGCGGCCACTCAAGATCACGGTTCCCTGCTTTTCATCGAACGACACCGTGCCGCCGATCCCGCGCACCCCCGGATAAGCGCCATACGCCTGCACGCTTGCTCTGCGCACAGTGGCGCGCGCGTTGTAATGAAGTAATTGCAAGGAATCTTCTGTGCCGTTTTCTTCGTTGGCGAATTCTCCGCGGGAAAATTCCCCACGGGCAAACTCCCAACCGCCCTCCCCGTTCTCCAGCATTCCGCGAATGTTGAGTCCCGCCAATGTCGTGCGCCAGCCTTCCGGCAGCGGGATGGATTGCAGCAAACCGGCCAGCACCGACACATCGAGCCGGTCAAATTCGAGACGGCCGCGCGGCGCTTTCGCCAACAGTTCCGTCACCTGCGGCGGCGTTGCCGGATTGAAACCTTCGAGCGTCAACGTTGCCTTCATCGGCTCAAGGCGAAGTCCGCTTTTTTCGACAAACGTCAGTCCTTCCGTCGAGAAAACGAAGCGTCCGCGCCCTTCGCGCCCATTGAAACGACCGCGCACTTCCTGCAACTCCAACGGCGCCACCGCCGGTTCGGCAACTGTTGCCACCTCAGTTTTCACCCCCGCCGCCAGATTCGCTTTGACATCATGCAGCGCGATATCGACCGTCACCGATGTCACACGCTGCTTCGACAACGACGCCCACGCTTGTACATTCCCTTCGCCGCGCGTTACATCCATCGGTAGATCGATCCACTGCCGCAAACTGCCGAGATCAACGCGATTCAATCGCGCATACCCCTGCCAATCGCGGTCGAAACTGCGCAGCAATAAGCCGGTCATCGTTTCACCGCGCACTTCAAACGTTGCGCCCGTCTCCGACACCAGATCGCCACGCACGCCGAAACGGTAGTGCGACAAGCCCTGCTCGCCGCGAAAATCCATTTGCGCGATGACCAGCGGCGGCGCTGCGCGTTTTTCGTCGCGCCATTCAACCGTTCCGCCGCTGATTTCGATGGCCCGCTGCCGCAAGAGCCAATCAACAAACGCGCCGCTGCCGTCTTCCTCATCTTCCGGCGTCGCCGTGAGCAACACGCCGCCGACGAACACGCGCCCCGCCGCATCGCGCCGCACGATCAGGGTCGGCTGCTCAAGACGCAGGCGCTGAAAACGGAGGTCGAAATGAAGCAGCGAACTCCAGGCATCCACCTGCAACCCGACTTCGGGCAAGGTCAGTTGCGCGTCGGCATCGGCGGCGTCGATGTTTTCGACCGTTGCTTCGGTCGTTGCGCCACCCGTCGCCGTGTAGATCTGCAAATCATGAACGATCAGTTGCGGATTCCAGCCGTCCCAACCGGTTTTGAGGCTTCCGAGCGCCACCGGCAAACCGACCATCTCTCCGAAAAAATCCGCCACTTTCTGCGGCTGCGCCTCCCATTGCGGCAGCAGAACGAAACGAATCACCAACAAAGCGGTGACGAACAGCGCCACCAACGCCGCTGCCGTGATCAGGACGACCTTGAGAAACCGTAAAAAACGGAACAGAATGAAAAAATGACGAGGTTTCACGCCTGCTCGCTTTATATTCATTGACATGAAAAACCTGTTTTTCCCGCAAGCCGATAAGTCATAATAAGGGTTCTGATCATTGTACTCTGTTCGCGCGTGTTTTCTGCCAACTTGCGCAACGGCTTACATTCCGGCAACCTTTGATGGAAGGATCATCCTCCGATGAATCTGTCTCAGGCACTTTCTTTCAGCGCTTACGCCCAGCGCACGGTCGCGGCGCGTCCCGAATACCGCGACGCCTGGGAAACCGCGCCCGAAAATCCGCTTGATTGGGATGCCGCCGTGACACGCCCCATCGCCGCGGCGTTGACCTCCGGCGACGCCGATGGCCTCGCTACCACACTTCGGCGCGTCCGCCAGCGCGTCATGCTGCACACGATGGCGCGTGACCTCACCGGCATCGCCGACCTCGACGAAGTCTGCGGCAACATGGGGCGGCTCGCCACCGACGCCCTGATCGCGGCGGTCACGCTGCATCAGGCGCAACTGGCCGAAACGCGCGGCTGGCCGCGCGGCGAAACCTCTGGCGACACTCAGCCCTTCGTCACCGTCGGCATGGGCAAACTGGGCGGCGACGAATTGAACGTGTCGTCCGACATCGACCTCGTTTTTCTCTATCCCGAAGAAGGCGAAACCGACGGCGCCCGCCCTCTCAGCAACCACGAATTTTTCGTCCGCCTGGGACAGCGCGTGATCGCTGCGCTCGACGAAGTCACCGCCGACGGCTTCGTGTTTCGCGTCGACATGCGCTTGCGTCCTTACGGCGAATCCGCGCCGCTTGCCGTTTCGTTCGACGCGCTCGAACATTACCTGACCGCGCAGGGGCGGATGTGGGAACGTTACGCCTGGCTGAAAGCGCAACCGCTCACCGGCAGCCATCACGACGATCTGCACCAATTGATCGCACCGTTCGTCTATCGGAAGTATCTCGACTTCGATGCTTACGAAGGACTACGCGATGTGCGCGAGCAGATTCGCACACAAGGCAAAACGCGCGGCTACGCTCACAACATCAAACTGGGCAGCGGCGGCATCCGCGACATCGAATTCATCGCGCAGGCCTTGCAAATCGTTCGCGGCGGACGCCTTCCTGTGCTGCAACTGCGCGGCACCCGCGCGGCGTTACGGGCGCTCGGCGAACGCGGACTGTTGCCGAACGACGCTGTTGATGAACTGCTGACGGCTTACGATTTTCTGCGTCGCGTCGAACACCGTCTGCAATACCGCGACGATCTGGCGACGCAAACCTTGCCGGACGACGAAGCCTCCCGCACCGCGCTGGCGCACAGCATGAATTTCGCTTCCCTCGCCGCGTTCCAGGAAGCGCTTGACGCGCATCGGCAAAGCGTCGTCCACCGTTTTGAAACACTGCTCGGTTACGACGCGCTTTCATCGGCGCTCGCCGTGCCGACCCGCCCGACGTCCACCGACACCGGCTTCTCATGGGAGAACCCGGAAGCGTCAGCAGTCCTTCGTCAAACACTCGCCGCCCGTCAGTTTGCCGATCCCGACGCCATCGCCGAACGCATCGTGCGCACGCGCGAAAGCAAACGTTACGCCGCGCTGCCGGAACGTTCGCGTCAACGCTTCGACGCGCTCACGCAACAACTCATCGACATCGCTTCCGTTTCCACCTCAGCGGCAACCACGACAAACACCATCGACACCTTGTTTCTGCGATTGTTCACGTTGCTCGAAACCATCAGTCGGCGCAGCGCCTATCTGGCGCTGCTCTCCGAACATCCGCAAACATTGCCGACACTCGCCCGATTGCTCGCCGCTTCTTCGTGGGCGGCCGATTACCTGAACCGCCATCCGATTCTGCTCGACGAATTGCTGTCGCCGCGAATCCTGCTCGCCGAACCCGACTGGCTTGCCTGGCGCGATGAACTGACGCAACTTCTGGACGCGCACAGCGGCGACACCGAACGGCAGATGGATGAATTGCGCCATTTTCAACACGCCCAAACCTTCCGCTTGTTGGCGCAAGACCTCGCAGGACAGTTGACCGTCGAGCGACTGGCCGACCACCTGACCGCGCTCGCCGATCTCATTCTCGAAATGGCGCTCGCGCATTGCTGGCGAACCCTGATGCCCGAAGACACTCCGCCGCCACGCTTCGCCATCATCGGCTACGGCAAACTGGGCAGCAAAGAAATGAGTTACGGCTCCGACCTCGACCTGGTTTTCCTCTATGAAGTCGGCGACGACGGCGACGAAGCCGTCGCCCGTTACACGCGGTTGGCGCAACGGATGAACACCTGGCTGACCAGCACCACCGCAGCCGGCCATCTTTATACGACCGACCTGCGCTTGCGCCCTGACGGCAGCAGCGGCTTGCTGGTCTCGCGCTGGGACGCCTTCGTTCGCTACCAGCGCGAAAAAGCCTGGACCTTTGAACATCAGGCGCTCACCCGCGCCCGCTTCATCGCCGGCGACAGCGAACTGGGCGCAGCGTTCATGCGCGAACGCGCCGCCCTTTTACAACAGCCGCGCAACATCGAAACCTTGCGACGCGACATCATCGCCATGCGCGAACGGATGTCGGAAGAGCGTCCTAATCCGTCCGCGCTGTTCGATGTCAAACACGGTCGTGGCGGGATGGTTGATATTGAGTTCATCGTACAATTTCTCGTGCTCGCGCACGCCCACCGTTTCCCGACGCTGACCCGCAACACCGGCAACGTCGCGCTGCTGACCGCCGCCGCCACCCTCGGCCTCATCACCGGCGCCGAAGCTGACGCCGCCATTCGCGCTTACCGCCTTTACCGCCGCCAACAACACGCCGCCCAACTACAAGAAGCGGACAGCGCGATCATCGCCTCCTCTCTCATGGAGAATGAACGAAACGCTGTTCGCGCGTTGTGGGACAGGCTTCTTGAAAACAAAACCCTTTAACCACGAAAAAAGATACGAAAATTACGAAAGTTTTTACTCACGCGAAGCCGCGAAGGACGAAAACTCCCTCCCCTTCAAGAACCTGTCCCCGAAGTGATTTTGGTCGGGGAGAAGGGTTGGGGTGGGGGCTATCAGTGCATAGGTCGCTGGTGAGCGAAGCGAACCGCGACGGGTCGGTCTCACGCGAAGGCGCGAAGCCGCGAAGGAACGAGGCTCCCCTCTCCCCTTGCGGGAGAGGGGTCGGGGGAGAGGGGTAAAAGCAAGCATAGCCATCCGGGAATCAAGTATCAGAAATGCGTCATTGCGAGCGAAGCGAAGCGCCGTAGGCTGGGTTGAGCGAATAGCGAAACCCAGCATTTCATTCCTGTTTTTGGATTCTGCGTCCTGCGCCTTCGCGAGAGGCCAGCGCGGTCCATCGCATCTGTTATGCGCCTTTCCTCAACGCTGCGACGGCGGCTTCTGCATTCGCTTTTCTCGCTGCAGCGGCCAGTTCTTTCGTTACGATTGTTTTGCCGATGGGCGCCAGCGCGATACCGGCCAGCTTGAGGTGTTGAATCCCGAAAGGGATGCCGATGATCGTGATGAAGCAAATCAACGCTGAAAAGATATGCCCTATCGCCAACCACAAACCGGCAAAAATGAACCAGATAATGTTTCCAAGCAGTCCTAAACCGCCGGTGCCGATGTCGTCTTTCTGGTTCAGTTCTTTTCGGCTGATCGCCTCACGACCAAAGGGGAAAAAGGTGAATTGCCCGATGACAAAGCACGCTTTACCCCAGGGAATCCCAACGATGGTCACGAACGCCAGCAGGCCGATCAGCCACCATGCGAGTCCCATGAACACGCCGCCGAGAATAAACCAAAGAAAATTGCCAATGGCTCGCATCGTTATTTCCCTTCCTTGTTGAAAGCTGCCTATCGTCAGCGCAGGTTGAGGTGAACGCAGCGCTTCGGTCTATCGACCGAGTTCCCAGCCCTTGCAGGCCAGCATGACCGTGCGCGGAACGGGACGCGCGCCGGTGCGGTATTGGCTGACCGTGCGCCGCGTCAAACCGATGGCTTCGGCTGCGTCTGTCAGCGACAAACCGTTGCGGTCTTGCCAGCGGCGAAACTCCAGGGCGTCTGTGCGCCCTTGTTGCTCCAGCGCCATTTCCATGAGGCGATCCGCATCCAATCCCTCGCCGTTCGGCCATTCCAGCGTGTGCCCCCAGTCGGAAACGACGACCTGTTTGAAGAACGCGCGATCTTTCAGTGCTGAGAACACAGCGAAACGGTCGGCAAGCTCGGAACAATCGACCCGCACCAACTGCCCGCCGGTGTAGCGGATTTCAAGCACCATGCCGCGCAACGGCTTCACGGATTTCAAACGATTGATGTTTTGCTTGCTCATGTATCACCTCGCAGGCGGGTTATTCATGCGCGCCCATTCCGCGCAAATGGCGGCGGCGTTAGCAGCAACCCACTGGGCGGCGGCAGCGATCACGGCGTCGGGAACACCGGCATTCAGCACATTGCCACCCAAATCAATAAGGGCGCGTCCATCGGGATGCAGAACATGCACATGAACCGGCGGATGCTCGTTGCCTTGCACACGGATCAGCCAGTTCTGTTGTGCATGCAGCTTTCCCATGAACCAGATAGTAGAGAAATTATTTCCCCATGTCAAGCGGTAAACGTAGCTCACATAGGTTGGAGTGCGCGCAGCGCGTAGCCCGGATAAGCAAAGCGCCATCCGGGAATGACCTCTGAACCCCGAATGGCTACGCTTGCTTTTACCCCTCTCCCCCGACCCCTCTCCCGCAAGGGGAGAGGGGAGATTCGTTCCTTCGCGGCTTTGCGCCTTCGCGTGAGGCACAAGGGCGGGTTTGAAACCCGCCCCCGATTACAAACTATCCCCAAAGTCGCGGCGGAACGCCTGCACCAGTTTTTCCGGCCAGTCGCTGACCGCTTCGAGCCGTCCCATGAAGAAGCGCAAAACAGATGGTTCTTCGACGAAGCGCAAGCCGCCGACCAGTTCGCGCTGGGTGTAAAGCCAGTGCAGCCGATCCTCAACGTATTTCGTTTGCGACAGGGTGAACACGCGGCGCGGGAACGCGAGACGCAGAAGTTCCGCGTCGGCGAGAATGTCGTGCCCGTGTTGGTCGCGGGTGCTTGATACTGTACCGCGCTCCATGCCGCGCACGCCGGAGATCAGGTAAAACGCCGCCGCCAGCGCGCCCGCCGGGTATTCTTTCTGCGGGATATGCGGCAAAAAGCCCATCGCATCGATGTGACAACCGAGGCCGCCGGCAGGTGTCACCACCGGAACGCCGAGCGTTTCGAGACGTTCCACCAGATAGCGAATGAACATCGGGCTTTGACCGATCACGGTTTCGTCGGTTGTTTCGCGCAAGCCGACGGCCATCGCTTCGATCTCGCGCACCGACATACCGCCGTAGGTGAGAAAACCCTCGAACAGCGGCACCAACACTTTCATCTTGTCGAAAATGTCTTCCCGGTTGGTGCAGATGGCGCCGCCGCGCGACGAACTGACTTTGCGGCTGGAGAAATACACGATGTCGGCCTGCGCGCACATCTCGCGCAAAATGTCGGCGACGCTCGTCTGCTGAAATTCCGGTTCGCGCTGCTTGATGAACCAGGCGTTTTCGCCGATCAGGCTGGCGTCGAGCACCAACGGAATGCCGTATTCGCGCGCGACTTTGGCGACTTCGCGCAGATTCGTCAGCGAGAACGGCTGACCGCCGATCAAATTCGTCGAGGCTTCCATCCGGATCAGCGGAACGTTTTGCACGCCGTGCGTCGTGATCGCGTGGCGCAACTTGGCGATGTCCATGTTGCCCTTGAACGGATTGCTGCTCTTGATCTGCAACGCTTCATCGTGCAACAGCTCGGCGATTTTGCCGCCGTTGAGTTCGATATGCGCCAGCGTCGTGGTGAAATGGTAATTCATCGGCACCAAATCGCCGGATTTGACGTAGCAGCGGAAAATAATGTTTTCCGCCGCGCGTCCCTGATGCACCGGCAACACGAAGCGCGTACCGAACACATCTTCAATCGCCTGCCGCATCCGTTCAAAGCTCTGCGATCCGGCATACGCGTCGTCAGCCTGCATCATCGCGCCCATTTGCGCATCGCTCATCGCGTTGGTGCCGCTGTCGGTCAGCATGTCCAGATACACGTCGCGCGTCGTCAGCAAAAAAGTGTTGAAGCCGGCGCGGCGAATCGCCGTCAGCCGCTCTTCAATCGGCGGTAGTGTCAATTTCTGTACGACCCGTACTTTGTGCATTTCCAGTGGGACGTTTTCACCGCTGAAAAAACGAACGGTCGGAGTGGCGTTTTGCCGGAGGCTGTCTGAAGACGCTTTCATGATTGGACTCTCTTTATGTGATAGCGAATGGAGAAAACAGGTTGAAAAAAACAGCAAAAGTTTAACCCTAAAAACCTCAGTTGACCACTGGTAAACTCATGGAAAACCGCGTGGTAGCTGCTTAGGAACCTTTTTCTCCATTCACTCCCTGGGTGAGTGCGTTACGCGCTCTCCAGCACTACGCCCGCCGCGCCATGCTGCGTTGCTCCTCCTCGCGGGATGGCAGCCCGCATCGTCGTCGCGCCTTGCCTGACACGGTGGGCGCAGCACTGGCGAGCACGTCCAACTGAGGTTTTTAGGGTAACAGAATCTTTGGCCGGTTCTGCTTTTATGCCGCTTCGGTCATAGTGAATTGCATAAAATTGATACGGTTCGCTACACACCCGCCGCCTTCAACAGCGCGAGAAATGCCGTCCGCGACATGGGACGGGCGCCGAGCGATGCCATATGCGCGGTTTCCTGCTGACAGTCGATATGCGTTATTCCTTGCGTCTTGAGGCGCGCCACCAGATGCGCCAGCGCCGCTTTTGAAGCATCGCGCCGATACGCGAACATGTATTCGCCGAAAAAGAAGCGGCCTATCTGCAAACCGTACAGCCCGCCGACCAGTTGCCCGTCCTGCCAGGTTTCGACCGAATGGGCAATGCCGCGATCATGCAACACGCCGTAGGCCGCGATGAATTCCGGCGTGATCCAGGTGCCGTCCTGTTCGCCTCTGGGCACGCTCGCGCATGCCCGCATCACCTCGACGAACGCCGAATTCTCCCGAATCTCGAAAACGTCGCTTCGCAGCGTTTTGCGCAACGAGCGCGAACATTTGAAATCATCGACCGCCAGAACCATCCGCGGATCGGGACTCCACCAGAGCACCATGCCGCCATCGCTCGCCCAGGGGAAAATGCCGCGACGGTACGCCCCCAACACCTGTTCCGGCGTCAATCCGCGACTTATCGCTACCGGCTCGTCGGCGTCTGCCGATTCGGCAGACGGGAAATCATCGCCTTCGATAAACCACAGATGTCGGGAAAGCTGAACGGGCATCACGGCTTTATCTCCCTCTCCCCTTGCGGGAGAGGGTGGCCGAAGGCCGGGAGAGGGGGCGCTTTCCTCCCTCCCCTTCAAGGAGAGGGTTGGGGTGTGGATGGGGTTGTTCTGCCATAACCAACCGCTGGAGAACGCTACGCTTACCCACCGCCGCACTACGGCTCCTGCATCGCACGCAAGGTCTTCGAGCGAAAATCACGACGCCACAAAATCGCCAGCACCCACAGCGTAAACGCGACAAAGACCGCAGGATGAATAAACCAGCCCAGCGCCGCAAAGCCGAAATAATAAGCGCGAATCCCGCGGTTGAACTCGTCGCCGGCCAGCGAATTGACCTGACCGCAACGCTCGGCGTGGCGCTCAAGCTCCTCCGTCGGCGCCAAATGCGATGGCGCGCTGCCGGTCAGAATCGACAACGAATTGAACTGCCGGATCGACCAGGTGAATTTGAAATACGCAAAAATGAAAATGCCCGCCAGCAGAAAAATTTTCGCCTCGAGTATTTCCCGCGACGTCTGTCGCGCAAACGGCAACTCTTCGGTAAAAACGACCAGCCGGTCGAGTGCGCCGGCAATGGCCAGCAAGCCGGCGACAATGTAAATCGTCGTGTTGGCATAAAATGACGTGCTACGCATCAGATTGCCGATCAGCGAAACATCGGGCATCCGGTTGTCACGATGCACCATCTGCTGCGCCCAGGCCAGCCGGTGCTTATGCGTCACCCCCTGCAAGCCCTTGAACTGCATGGCCGCGCGGTCAGCATAAGTGCTGTAACCAATCCAGCCCATCATAAAAAACAACAACGCCGCCCAGTCGGCGGGGGTAAAAAGGGTGACAAGACGTTCCAGCATTCGGAAAGGGCGCTCAGAATGGCGCGCGGAAGATGAAGACGGCCTAGTGTACCAATGTTGCGGTGACCTTGAAAGGCCATCATTTCAACGAATGTTAGCGTTCGCAAACCTTGCCGTCAAAATTGGGACTTGGCATCCCACCATGCTGAAAGGCAGGCTTGATCGCGTGTATCCCAATTTATACAATCTGCGCATGAAGGTATCCACACGACCGAAACATTCGATGCCTGATTCGCCAACTTGCGCGACAAACAGGCCATGCGCTGGTGGGAGAAGCGCCGGGTCTCATCAGAGTAGGCTGGGATGAAGCGTAGCGCAATCCCAGCGTTTTTGGTTTGCGATAGCGCTTGTAGCTGGGATTCCACTTCGTTGCATCCCAGCCTATACGGCGCTGATCCCCACCCCAGCCCTCCCCTTGAAGGGGAGGGAGCGGCGATTAGAAAAGCGTGAAGTGGTGCAGTTCACAAGAATCATTCAAAAAAATATCCAGGCTACGCTTGCTAACCGAAAAGCCCCCGCAAAAACTGGAGCAGTTCAGGCGGATTACTGAGCCAATCGGCACCAAAGGCAAAAAATGGAGGAATGCACACCAAGGCATTCAATGTCGAAAAGTAAGCCCATTTTTTTTCGTTCTCCGTATAGGGCTTTCTTCTGATCGCCCTTCCAGAGAAAAACCTGAATAAAGAAAGCGCCACAGCAGAGATCAAAAAGAGCGTGCTATGGAAGTATGATATTGAGAAAATTTTTCCGGCCAATGCTTGCTCTTTAGAAAAAACAAAAAGCAAGACGTCAGCACAAAGCAAAGGAATTGCAGAGAACCTCAAGACAATGAAAACGTTTTTATCGATCATTTGCAGGAGCTTTCAGACAGATCATGAAAGGATAAGCGCAATAACCAACGGCACTAGATTAAATGCCACAAACAACCCTACTTTTTTTTCGTTCTCTGTAAAAGGTTCTTTATTGAACTCTCTTCCGGAAAAATATCTGAAAAAAATTAACAACATAAAAGAGAGAAAAGAAAGCGCAAAATGAAAGATCACGATCAAGTTAAATTTTTCAGCCAATTCCTGCTCTTTAGAAAAAATAAAGAGCAGGATGTCGGCGCAAAGCAAAAACCCTACAACAAGAAACGCTTTTCTATTGATCATTAGCAACACCCGCAGGAACCGCTAACCCTAGTAATTCCAATAATAAACGAGCAACTCATATCTATGGCGGCAGAGTCGTAAATATTGGAAAAGTTATTCACTGAAATAGCTGAACCAAGCTGAACCTGATAGTAGCTCACGTAATTTACACCTCCGGCGAAGCCACACCCTCCTTTTGAGTAGGTTCCTTTCAACGAATCCAAGGACGGCGTATCAGACGGATCTAAAAGTGTAATTGGCCCTGCTGTAATTGAAAAAGGCAGGTACTTATAACTTACTCCCAAGCCAACCCCAACGCCTATTACTGTGGCTGTACATCGCTGCCCATTTTTGCATTCACTTTCCAACTCATACCGATCACCTCCTAAAGCCGCCCCTCTTGAATAACCTCTTGCCCCACCAACAGCCGCCCCACTCCATCTGACCATCAGGCCATTAGGATCAATCCAGTTCACTGGATCATTTGCCACATAGCCGTAGAGGTTCGCATCTCCACCTCCAAAATCTATCGGATCCTTCGCCGTCCACCTTCCCGTTTCGGGGTCATAATCTCTCGCTCCGAATCTCGTTAGCTTCGTTTGCTGATCGTACAAGCCACCCGCGAACGCAAACGGTTGGAAGTCTGGATTCGTATTGCTAACAACATTGCCCCAAACGTCGTAGTCGATTTGCTGAACGGGGTGACCCGTGGTCAGGTCATAGACGACGCGGACGCTTCCGAGCAGATCGGAAACGATCCGATACTGCGCTGTTTCGTTTCCATTCTCGTCGAACGTCAGCATGTACGCCGGGACATGGCCTTTATCCGCATAGACAAAGGCTTTACGGATTCGGTTTTCGCTATCCATTTCCGCAATCGGGTTCAGCCCATCCTGATAAATCCATTTGTGTGTCCAGTTTCCGTTGACCTTTCTGCCGATTCTCCTATCTTGCGGGTCGATGGCGTAGGTGATCGCTGTTCCGTCGGGCAAGGCGACATCGCGCAGATTTCCGAGGTTGTCGTAGCGGTACGTTGTGATTCCTTCAGGAGCGGTTTTCTTGATACGCTGGCCGATGAGGTTGTGTTCAAAGGTCGTTCCATTCTGCTGAATGATGCGATCCTGCGCGTCAAACGTCGCTATCTCCGCGCCGTTGTGATGCGTCCGGTTGCCGTTGTTGTCGTAGCCCCAGGTTTCAATCGTTTCCTGCCCCGCCTCTCCCGTCTTCACTTCAATCAACCGTCCCGCCTGATCGTAGGTATAGCTCTGTTTGAGCGTTTGGCCTTCGAGGTTTTCCCGCTTTTCGGTGATGCGACCGATGGCGTCGCGCTCGACGTGGATGGTGTAGCCCATGTCGTGTTCGCCAAGTCCGCCGCCGATGGTCAGGGTCGCGGTTTTGAGCGGCTCGGATTCGAAGGCGGTGAGCCACAGGCCGTTGTCTCTGCTCGCGGGATTTTTGAGGTGCCAGAGGGTGTAGCTGCTTGTCCAGTAATCGGCGCTGGACGGCGGTAGCGTAATGTAAACCGTTCTGGTGGGCGGGTTCATCAGCGGGTTGTGGGGCGCCCACCAGATATTCGGGTTGCGCGGCGGCATCACGGCGCGGTTGGTCTCGTTTCCGCTCAGGTCTTTGCAGACGTATTCGTCCGGCAACGGGTCGTTGTTTTGCTCTTTTCTCAAGGTGTAGCAGGTGCTCTCATTGTCTCCGAAGAGGCTGAGGATGGTGCTGTTATCGGTTTCGAGCGGCACGTTCTGATGGCTGCCGTCGGGTTTGACGCGAATGACGCGGCTTGGATCAGAGTAGCCATAGACGCCGTTTTCTCTCAGAGCAGTAGGCTGGGATGAAGCGTAGCGCAATCCCAGCGTTTTTGGTTTGCGATAGCGCTTGTAGCTGGGATTCCACTTCGTTCCATCCCAGCCTACGGCGCATGGAATCAGCGACGCTTTGCGTCGGAAATAGGATTCCCGGATGGCGCTTCGCTTATCCGGGCTACGCAACCCCATCCCCACCCCAGCCCTCCCCTTGAAGGGGAGGGAGCGGAGATTAGAAAAGCGTGAAGTAGTGTAGTTCTCAACAATCATCCAAAAAAATATCCAGGCTACGCTTGTTCCCTTTCGTTGGGGTTCGCTTACGCTCACCCCAACCTATACGGGCTTCGGGTTTTAAATAGAATAGTTTATCCACGTCACCTCGACTTCTTTCAGTGGTACTTTTGTAATAATTTCAACAGAGTAATATTTTTCTCCAGAAGGTGTTTCGTCGTAGTTGTAAAAATCAATGAATGAATCACCCGCAACCCATGTAAACATATTATCTAATGTCACAGACTTTCCATCCTTTTTGTACAGTTTAACTATGATGCTTTCTTTTGGGTATGCCTCATCAAGCCTCTTCCGAAAAGCATCAGATGTCTCGAAAAGAATAGTCCACGAAGATACCTCTCTTGCTTTGTCCCCCGCTTTTTTTATTTCTTCACTTGCTCTTTTCGTTTCATCCGTAACGATCCTCATTTTTGCGCCAACCGTTATGACCGTTATTGGTTTTTCAAGGATAATCCGATGCTGCTCTTGAATGTCAATAGGCGCTGGCGTCAATAGTATGGCGTCTCCGAAAAGAAAAATCTTTAACAACGCCCAGAGGCTTGCAAACAACATCCAAAGGTTCTCAAACATTCTTTCCTCCTATTTGAAACACTTTGGACATTCTTCTTCTGCCAAATACATTGCCTTGGCTATTTCAAGAACTTCTTTAGCCCAGGTTTGGCAGTTCCGATTGCCCCTCCTCCAAGAATCGGTACCTCGTAGCGCAAAAAGGCGGTATTGAGGGTCTCCAGACATAACGATATCAACAGCCCTTCCCACGTATTTATCAAAAGCATCGTCGCCGCAAATTAAATAACATAAACCTTTTCTCTCACCTGTAATCATCCCTTTAGCGCCCCATCCATACTCAACTCCCCCAGCAAGTATATAATCATGGCGAAACGGATTAGTATATGTTGTTGCAGAGAAGCTTTGATTTCCAACCCATCTGGAACATAGATATGTGCGCAACCCTTCTGGATCAATTCCATTGATCGGGTCGTTAAGAACATAGCCGTACAGATTCAGATCCCCACCTTCAAAATCTATCGGGTCCTTCGCCGTCCACCTAGCAGTCTCAGGATCGTAATCTCTCGCGCCGAATCGTGTTAACTTCGTTTGCTGATCGTACAAGCCACCCGCGAACGCAAACGGTTGGAAGTCGGGGTTTGTGTCGCTAACAACATTACCCCAAATGTCGTAGTCGATTTGCTGAACGGGGTTACCCGTGGTCAGGTCATAGACGACGCGAACGCTTCCGAGCAGATCGCTCACAATCCGATACTGTGCTGTTTCGTTTCCATTCTCGTCGAACGTCAGCATGTACGCCGGGACATGGCCTTTATCCGCATAGACAAAGGCTTTACGGATTCGGTTTTCGCTATCCATTTCCGCAATCGGGTTCAGGCCATCCTGATAGATCCATTTGTGTGTCCAGCTTCCGTTGACCTTTCTGCCGATTCTCCGGTCTTGCGGGTCGATGGCGTAGGTGATCGCTGTTCCGTCGGGCAAGGCAACGTCTCTCAGGTTTCCGAGGTTGTCATAGCGGTACGTTGTGATTCCTTCAGGAGCGGTTTTCTTGATACGCTGACCGATGAGGTTGTGTTCGTAGGTCGTTCCATTCTGCTGAATGATTCGATCCTGCGCGTCGAAGGTTGCAATCGGGTTTCCGTTGTGATGCGTACGATTTCCGTTGGCGTCGTAGCTCCAAGTCTCAATCGTTTCCTGTCCCGCGTCTCCCGTTCTCACTTCAATCAACCGTCCCGCCGCGTCGTAGGTGTAGCTCTGTTTGAGCATCTGTCCTTCGAGGTTTTCCTGCTTTTCGGTGATGCGACCGATGGCGTCGCGCTCGACGTTGATCTGGTAACCCATGTCGTGTTCGCCAAGTCCGCCGCCGATGGTCAGGGTCGCGGTTTTGAGCGGTTCGGATTCAAAGGCGGTCAGCCAAAGGCCATTGTCCCTGCTCGCGGGATTTTTGAGGTGCCAGAGGGTGTAGCTGCTTGTCCAGTTATCCGCACTGACCGTCGGCAGGGTGATGTAAACCGTTTTCGTGGGCGGGTTCATCAGCGGGTTGTGGGTTGCCTGCCATATGTTCGGGTTGCGCGGCGGCATCACGGCGCGGTTGGTCTCTTCTCCGCTCAGGTCTTTGCAGACGTATTCGTCCGGCAACGGGTCGTTGTTTTGCTCTTTTCTCAAGGTGTAGCAGGTGCTCTCACTGTCTCCGAAGAGGCTGAGGATGGTGCTGTTGTCTGCTTCGAGCGGTACTTGTTGATGGCTGCCGTCGGGTTTGACGCGGATGACGCGGCCTATGCTTCCGTAGGTCGAAGTGCTGAGTAAACCAATCAGCAGATCGTCGCCTGCGGAGACGAGGCTGGAAACCTGTTCGTTGGGGTCTTTGTCGATGGCAGCAATGGGTTGTTTGTTGCCCGCGCCGTCCCAACGTTCGATGGTGAGCTTACTTTCTTCTCCGGCTTTGCGTTTGGCGATCGGCAGTCTGTACATCACCGCGTGACGGTTCCTCTCGCGCACCACATAAAACTGGCGATCGGCGCCAGTAACGTGCGCAAGGCGGGTTTCTTCGATTTCTGTGTAGAGAAGCCGACCATCTTCATCTTGCACCGCACCAACATGCTGTCCCGCCGGTATCGGGAACAGCAGTTCGGCTTGGTCATCTTTCTGCGCAACGATGCACTCGTAGGGTTGGTCGTTTTCATCCTGGCCGCAGTCCCATGTTCCTTGATGGCGCAGGTAGGTTTGGCCGTTGTAAGCGCCGATGAGTTCGGTTCTGCGGTTCCAGGGAGAAACGTCCGTATCCTGTGTCTGGACATCGAATTGCTCAATCTGTGCTGTCGCCGGATCAAGACGAAGAACTTGTTTGGTAGGTGTATCGGTGTGATAAACATCAACAAGGCCGTACAGCTTCGGCGAAGCGCCAGTTTCTATCGCGGTGAATTGTTCGACCGGCGATGAGGTTCTGGCTTGTTTGGTGATTTTGCCGATGGTGCGGTTCCATATCAGCCCCGCTTTGCCGACGGAGACGGTCAGATCGCGGGCAACATTAGGCGCGCCTTCCAGTCCGAGGGTGCGGCCTGTGATGAGGCCGCCGGGTTCTATCGCAAACCATTGGTCGGTGAAGGGAGGCTCGCCGTTCTTTCTCTCTGTCGCCAGCCAGAGTTTGTCCAGTCCGGCAAAGCCGCCATCGAGGATCAGCGCACCTTCAACGTTGAGGAAGTCCACCGGCGTTTCGTTGCCGGTCAGGGTGACTTGCGCCTGGTCGATGGGGACGCCGTATTGGCGCAGCGGATGATAGCGATAGCCGGTCAGTTCGCCGAAGGCGTTGTAGTCGCGTTCGTCCCGGTCTTTGGCGTTCCAGCCTTTGACTTTGTTCAGACGCAAAGTGTCATGGTCGCGCTCGAAGGTGATTTTGCGGGTTTCTATCCAGGCGCTGTTGGGGTTGGCGCCGGGTCTCATCAGCGACAGTGCTGTCACTTCGTCGTCCGGCCCGTAGGTATATCTCTGGCGAAGTGCTGCGGCGTTTGCGCCGGTGGCTTCGGTGCGGGTGAGATTTTTGTAGAAACCTGAAACAGGATCACGATACGTCCTGAACACGCCATTCACTTCGCCATCCCAGCTTTGTCCGCCGGAGTGGACGCCGTCGTAGAGAAAGTAAAGGGTGTTGCCGCCTTCGCTGACGCTTGCGGGACGCAAGGCGCTGTCGTAGGCCATTGTGCGAGCGCCTTCGGAGTAGTTGGTGGCGTTCAGGCGACCGCTCGCTTGTTCGTAAACCCAGGTCAATTCAGAGCCGCCGGGAAGTATCGTTTTAACCGGCTGGCGGTCTTTGTTGTAGAAATAGCGGGTTGCGGTGTTGCTGATCTGCGGCGGGGTGTAGCTTTCCTTGTCGCCCATCGTGTCGAAGTCGAACAGGTGTTCTTCGCCGGCGGGGGTGACGAGTTTCACGAGGTTGCCCATCGCGTCGTAGTTCTGCTGCACCGAGCGGCCATCGGGCAGGGTTTGCTTCGTGACGCGACCGACGGGATCGTATTCATAAGTCACGGCGCGGTTCAGCGGATCGAGCGCTTTGCTGAGATTGCCCTGCGAATCGTATTCGTTTCGCCAGAAGCGGGATGCGCCTTCAAGGGGTTTGACTTCGATCTGCGTGACCCTGCCCTGATCGTAGGTGTACAAGGTGGTCGGCACGCCCGGCGCTTCGGCTTTGAGTGGTCGATGAATCGCATCGACCCAGGTCTTGGAAACGCGACCGCTTTCGCTCGTCGTTGTCCATAAGCCTTCGGCGTGGTCGTAGGTTTGGGTGCTTGGTCTGGTGCTGTTAAACCATTGCTGCTCACCCCATTTCTTGACGGGGAACAAGGTTCCGTCATCGTTGAGTTCGGTGAAGCGGGTGCGGCTGGAGGTGGTGGTGCTGTTGGGGATCCCTATTCCGTATGTGTTGCTTGATGAACTGGACGTATAAGACGCCATCAAGCCGAAGCGCGGGTCGCCCGCAATAGATGAAGAACCGGATTGGGTTTGATTACCTCTCGTTGCCATTGTTGAATGGCCATAATAATTGGTAAATAATTGTGAGCCGGATCCATCAGGGTGGCTCACCGTTTTGTAATTATACGAAGGATTAAAAGGATAATCGTAATTGGTGTAGCTGTAGATTCGGCCTTCACCCGATACGAGCGTCGTAGTCTTTTTTACTTCCCGAGACCAATAATAATAATTATAGTCTTCCTCAAAAGTATCCCACATTGTCCAGCCGCCACCGTTCGGCCAGGTGTTGGAGAGTAGCTTTTTCTCGGTATCGTATACGTAAAGGTTGCTGTGGTTGTTGGGGTCGGTAAACTTGGTCATCGACCCGCCGTCGTCGTATTCGAATTTCCAGACAGCGCCAGCGGGGTCTTGCGCTTCGACAAGCTGACCATTTTGCAAAGTCAGCTGGGTCTGGTGGCCCTGCGAACCGGTAACCGTGGTCACGCCTCCGTTGCGCTGGATTTGTGTGGTTTTGCCGTCGAAATCGGTTACGCCAGTCAAGATGCCGTTGCCGTCGTAATTGAACGTGTAAAGCGCTGCACCGGTGAGTGTGTCCAATGTTTGTTTGTGGCGACCACGCGCATCAAACAAATACGCCTGCCTTCCATCTGTTTCAGGAACCAAAATATCGCCGCCATCGAAGCCTGGGAGTACCTGCCGCATTCTTTGTAACCTGCTGAATGAATCCTTGAACAGCAATGCGCCTTCGCCATCCACCGCCAACGTGCTGACTGAAATAGCCGTCATTAACGGGTTGAAGTTCGCGCTCGGCGCAATGCCCGGGCCATAATAAGAGGGCTCGCCATAGAGAGCTTCCATATTCCCGGCAACGATGGACATTCTTCCATCGTTACTGCGCTTATAGAGATACCCTGAATAACTATAAAGCCCCCCCGGAACAACCCCCGTAATGTATAAATCGCCATTTATCGCCATCGCGAGCGCTGTCGGCGTGATACAAATGTCTTCCGGCGATTCTGTTTCTTCATAGGAACAGTTCCATTCATAGCCCTGTCCAACGTAAGAGTGGATCAAGCCCTCGCTAGTGATCTTAAACACGCGCCACAAACCACTGTCGGCAATCAACAGGTTGTCGTCAGCACCAAGCGCCAGCCCTTGCGGCGAGTACAACTTCGTTTGCGATGCCGGCGCAGAGCCCGCCCAAGGTTGCATGTAATTCGCCCTCTGCCCGCAAACTCCCGCGACGGTGCGGATTTTTCCGTCTGCGTCGAGTTTGCGTACACAATAGGCCCCCGTATCCGAAATATAGACGATGCCATCATGTCCGCGCACCAGATCTCCAATACTTCCAAACCGGATGTCCAGAGGGTCGTATTCGCCGTTGGCTGATACCGCGCCACTGGTTGTACCCGCGAGTATGGTTACGTTTCCATCCGGTGTGCGGTAAAGGATTCTTCGTTGCGAATCAACAAGAAAAACGCCGCCGCCTATTTCATCGTAGCGGACGATATCGAACCTATAGCTATCAGCGGGAACTCCTTGCAATGGCCAAGCGCTGTAATTTCCCTGCGCGTCGAATTCAAACAGTCTGGCATTGGTCGTCCCAATCAGAGTATTGCCGTTGGGCAATGTTGTAAGCCCACCAAGACAATGGGTAATATTAGCGTCGCGCCAACAATAATCTGTGATTTTGTCCACCTGTATGTCCATGCTCGCCTGAATGCGGCGCTCCCCTGTACCTTTTTCCAGTACACGGTTCACGGGGTCGTAATGATGGTGCAGGTTCAACGTCCAAAGCCCCATATCGTTTTGAAGCACGGTCTTCGAGACACTTTGCACTGGTGATGTAATGGTTTCCGTAAGCGTATTGATCAGGGTTAAAAATCTTCTGGTCGCGTCTCCGAGCACTTGCGTCGCACTGCTGTATTGCGCGAAGCTTCTGCCGGCATCGCCCGCTGCCGCATAGAACATAGTCCTTGTTTCATAACCCACGACGTGGCTCATTTTCACCGTCGTGCGAGGCAAGATACGACCGTAGCGGTCTTTGCCGTCCCAACGGAATTCATCGGCCTGAAATGGCGTCACTTCCGATGGCGCCGCCGAGAAAACCGGTATCTCACGGCCAAGAATCTGAGCCTTGGTCCAGATTTGGTAGATGTCCGGCTGCAAGGGGCGGTCGTCGCGCAAAATACGCCGTGTGGTCAAAGATTCTTCCAAATAACCCGGAACTCTCGCCGTGCTGTACTCCAGCGAGAAAGGCGTTCCGGCAATCGGCAATGTTTCGCTCATTGTCCGGTCTTGCACCTGAATGATGCAGCCTTTTTGCGTGGCCGAACATTTCTTGTTTTTTTCTTTTTTGGGTTGCGTGGACGGCTCACATTGCTCGCCTGCCCCGCATGGCGGCGCTCCATCTCCCAGATTACAATCCCAGGGTGTAAAGTGCCGAACCCTGTTTCGCCAGAACGTCTTGCCAACTTGATACAACTGCGCAATGGCTTTCAGTTCTTCATCGGTGATGCCCAGTTCGTCGAGTTCGGCCTGGGTTGCTGGGTTGCCTTCTCCTTTCACGTCGAGGATGGCGCTGCCGTTGTTGATGTTGAGTACCTTTATCACATAGCCGTCTTCATCCGGCACCCAGGCTTTGAGGTTGTAGTCGTACCAGCCCAGCGGCACGATTTCGCCGACGGGGAAGTTCAGGAAGTTATCGACGTACAGCGGCAAGGGCTGGCTGAAGTGGACGTGTTCCGCACCGGCTTCCATCGCTTGATCGACGGAGAGTTCGACGGCGTAGGTGTAGCCGGTC